>Ga0233412_10000010_pt1 | contig 131435 bp, 157 predicted proteins | sample Na_anoxic_4_MG_FD_180667 | JGI IMG/M metagenome (GOLD analysis project Ga0233412, IMG submission 180667) | Seawater microbial communities from Saanich Inlet, British Columbia, Canada - Na_anoxic_4_MG | ecosystem: Environmental > Aquatic > Marine > Inlet | place: Canada: British Columbia... | reverse complement strand
CGAGCTGTCCGAGGCGTCACCAGCGTAGAGCTCGAGCTTCACCACCGCAGCGATGTTGCCGAAGCCCATGCCCACATCCATCCAGGCCTGCCAGAAGATCCGGTTGGCCTGCTTGTCGATGTAGAACTTCACGTCGTTGAGCGTGTAGTTCCGACCGAAGAACTCCGGCGCGGTGAAGACGTAGACGTTGCCCTCGCGCAGGATGTCGTTCTTGATCGTGCGGACGATGCGAAGGCCGAGCACCTTGTTGTAGGTGAAGCCGTCCAGGGCCGTCTCGGACTGCAGCTTGTCGCCGTAGTCCTCATGCGTCCACTGGTCGAAGTCGTCGGAGTCGCTCTCGGTCATCAGCATCAGGACGGGGCGCAGGCGCCCAGCCCGGACGATGTTGCCCGACGAGTCGAGCACCTGGCGCTTGAGCAGCTTCTTGATCTGCACGATGTCCGCACGCTGGATGGCGTAGGTCGTGTAGGTCGTGGCGCTGTCGCCCGACTGCTGGGCCAGGATGCCCTTCACCTTCGAGACACTCGCCTCTCCGCCAGTGACGGAGAAGGCGGTAGCACCGGTACCCTCCTCCTGCATGGCGTCGATGCAGGACTCGACGTGGTTCAGGAACTCGCGGTCCTTCACCTCGACCATGTCCTTGAGGCTGTTCTCCTCGATGATCTTGGTGACGGGCATCTCGTACGCCATCAGCTCCTGCTCCACGATCTCGAACTTGAGGCTCGAGATGGTGAAGAAGCCGATCGCGAACCGCTTGCCGTTCACGTACTCCGCGGTCGGCTGACCACGGAAGTTCACGGCCATCGCGCGGGAACCGGGCTCGATGTCGACGATCTTCACCATCGTGTCGTGCTCGGTGCTCCGCTGCAGGTCGCCGCGAACGACACGCTCGTTCGGAACGATCATGTCGGCGAAGCTGGACTCGCGGAGGCGGTCCTTGATGTAGTTGAGGGAAGCGGCAGCCGTCTTCGTGGCGCCCTCGGTCTCGAGGCGCTCGATGAAGCCCGAGTTCACCATCTCTGCAGAGTAATCCATGATGTCCTCCTAAGGACGGTGAGGGATCAGATCCAGCCGGGCTGGAAGAGGATGGTGGCGTCGCTGGTGCCGTGCGCCTGGGTGATGACGCCGGCGAACCAGTTGCCATCTCCTGCGACGGGCGCGCTGCCACCATTGGCGTTGGTCGCAGCCTCGATGACGCTGGACGAGACGAGGGCCTGGACGAGCCGGCCGGAACTGTCCTCGCAGATCATCACGTAGACCTTCTCGCCATCATCGTCCGCGGCACAGTCGATCATCTGCGTGCGGAACTCGAAGCCCGTGGGGCCGATGAGGCAATGCGCCTTCTTGGTGAGCTGGGCGTCGTAGCGGCCCCGCTCCTGGAAGTACATGTGCCCCGGGACGGCGAGCGCGTCGTTCTGAGCGTCGTCCACGAGCGTGACACGGGTTGCCCCAGTGGCCGCCGTGACTGCGCCGGTGGCACCGGCACCGCGGGTGAACTTGCCCGCGCTCATCGACAGCCACTCACCCTCCTGAAGGGGGTTCGTAGCGTCGGGGTCGAAGACGTTCGCACCAGTGGCGTCGACGTAGGTGTTGACCAGGAAGGGCAGGTCCCGGGTGTAGAGGGCCGAGTAGCCAGGGTTGAGCAGCTTCACGAAAGAACCAGCCATCGTGATCTCCTATTGTCAGTCGCCGGAAAGGCAGAAGGAAGTGAAGGGGTCCAGGGCAGAAGTCCCAGGATGGTCAGAGACGGCGGCCAGGTGGACGGAGCCTGCGCTCGCCATCTTGACAGCTTCCTTGACATTCTCGAGATGCGCGTGACCCCGGAGATGCGCGATCTTCTCTTCGAACGTCATGTCCGCGTTCAGGCCCTTCTCTTCCATCTCGCGGGCGAGATCGGAGATCTCCGCGTCGCGGCCGTTGGAGGCGAGCTTGGTGCGCAACTGAAGGTTCTCACCCTCAAGGCTTGCCACCTTCTCGGAGAGGGCACGAATGGTGCGGGCACTCTTCGCAGAGACCGCCGCCAGTTCAGCCTGACTGATTTTCAGCATTGAAGTCCTCGGTGTCAGCGACGAAGGAGTTGATCGAGACGGGCCTGGCGGGCATCCCGCTCAGTCGCCGCACCCGGCGCAGATGCGATCTTTGTACCAGAGTGTAGCGAGGAATCCAATCCCTTGCACACACCGGCCATGGCCTCTTTGACGTGAGGACCGAGCTGGCCCTCCTCGATGAGATCGTACAAGACCGAGTACTCGGCCAGGGAAGCGATCTTCGCCCGCTGACGTGCGAAACCCTGCCGGGTCCTGGTCAGTCCTACGAAATCGGAGAGAGACGTCATCAGACCTGCCCGTCCACAACGCGCTGCAAACGATCCTTGACCGCCGCCACCTTCAGACTCCCGCGACTGTGAGCCTGGGGCCAGATCGCACGAGCCGAGGCATCACTGGTGACGTCTCCGACATTGGCGAACGCCTCGCGGAGACGCTCACGGGTCGGGGCCTTGAGCGCCCGCTTCTTGGCCGCGACGGGCGCGGAGTTCGAGCCCAGGGCACTACGAAGTCGGTCCTTGAGCGGACCCTTGGACTCGGCGCAGTACTCGGCGGGGCCGCCCGCGGCGGCTTCCTTGTTGTTGGCCATCAGGATGTCGTAGAGCGACTGACCCTCGGCCTCCTTGAAGGACTCGAGCAGGGCCTTCTGCCCATCCTTGCCCGCGGGGGAAGCCGAAGACTCCGCCGGGGAGTTCCCGCCGACCAGGCCCTTCGGATTCAGCTTCTTCTTGCCTGCGGCGGGCGCCTGGCCCTGTGTGCCCGACACGGAGGTCGAGCTCTCAGCGGGCCCGCCAGCGGCGGCCTGCTTGTAGTAGTCGCGGACCATCTCGGAGCGGAAACTGCCCACCGCACCATCGCCAGATGCACTGAGGGAGACGAACTCGAGTGCGTTGGCGAGATCGGACGCCTCCTTGAGGAGGCCGTCATCGGCGGAAGCGGTCTTCTGGAGATCGGCAGCAGGGGTGCCGACCCGGGTACGAGCAGCCGCGAGGGCCTCGTCGATCATGCTGCGGTACGCACTCATTTGGGGCCTCGTGGGGTAGTCATGGGAGCGGGAAGGGACAGGGAGCCGGTCTGCCCAGAAGTGGAGAGAGACTGCGACGCTACGACTGACTTGGTGCCGCCAGTCATGGGAGTCTTTCCGGGCCCAGCGAGTTGAAATTTGGCGAGATTCTGCCCGCCTGCGCGGGTGGGGTTCACCAACCCCTTGGGTATGCCGGAGTTGGCCATGCCCGGGACCTTGATCCCGTCTGAGAGGCTATTGGCCGCTTCCTTTAGCAAAAGGCCCTGCTGTAGGAGTTCATCCATGAAGAATCCCCATGCTGGGTCTTTCAAGCTCACGAAAGAGACCTCAACTGATCGTACCAGAAGTAGTAGTCATCCGAAGTGATCTGCTGGCTGGCGAGCTCGTGGAAGAACGCAGCGGTCTTGATGAACGACGCTTCCTTGACTCCCCCTGCGACCGCACGATCATACGCCTCCTTCAGCTCGGCGAACCGCTTGTTGGCCGCGGACTCCGAGAGCCCCTCCCTGATGGCGTGATCGGGGTGGTGCTCCCGGGAGAGCTTGCGGTACTGCTTCTTCATGTCCGCAGGAGATCCAGTGAACTTGAAGGCAGCATCGTCAGCAGCAACCTGCTGGACCTTGGCGGCCTTGGCGGCTGCATCGTTCTTGGCGATGTTGTTCTTTATCCCCTCAACTGCGTCCCCCAGGGACTTGCGACTCTTCGTACCGAGGGCAGCATCCTCCAGGGTTCCGAGGCCCTTTTGGAACCCGAGATTCTTGGTGAGGCCGCGGTACCGGAGTCCGGTGTGGACTCCGGTACCCATGCCTGCTCCTGCCATCCCCCCAAGGATCCCACGACCGACTCGATTGGCTACGGACTGGTTTTTGTCACCAGTGAGGGCGCCGCCAGCTGCTCCAGCAACTGACCCGATTCCTGCACCGATGAGGGTCCTTGGGAGGGGCATCAGTCCACCAGCTCGAAGCCGTGCTCGTCGAGGATGTCGAGCGCGCAGTCGTCGATGAACGACCCGTCGTAGTCGTCGATGCTGCCCAGCTTGGCGAACTCATCCGCCCGCTCGTACGCCATGTCGAAGAGATCGTCGGCGGACGACTTCTTGTCCATCAGCGCCTTACCGCCTGCGGCAGCGGCGATCGCTCCGCCCGCGACCAGGCCGCGCTTCCCGTAGCCCTTGAACCGCTCGGCCCGGAAGACGCCCTTCTGCCGACGGAGCTTCGCAGCAGTGCTACGCGCACCGTCGGAGTACCGAGCTGCCGAACGAGTGCCGCCGCCCCGGTTTCGGCTCGCTCCGATACCTCGGCGCGGGAGGCTGCCCTCGTCGCCCAGGTTCTTGGCTTCGTCCATGAGCTGCTTGCGCTCACGCGCAGTGACATTGAGGGAGGCATCTCCCTTGATCTTCTCACCGGCCCGTGACGCTGCTGCCTGGTGCCCCGTCACCAACTCCTTGAGCTTGCCACCGAGGTTGGACGTCATGCTGGAGCCAATCTGCCGGCGTCCCCCGCTGGCGGGGTCCTGGCCGCGATTCATTGCCCGAACGCGCGGGCCGAGGCCCGTACGGTACTTCTTCTTCTTCTCTCCGGCTTCCTTGTCCATCTCGTCCATGTAGGCACGCGCCATGTGACGACCGAGGATCTCAGCCTCCGCCAGCTTCTCGTACGCCTCGTCCTCGTACGCCTCGTCCTCGTGGGAGGCCTCCTTCTCGTACTCGCCGATCTGCTCGGGGAGGACGTTCTCGACGTAGTGGTTGTAGAGCTCAGCAAGCTCAGCGTCTTCCATCACGTCGAGGTCGATGCCCTCGGCTGCAGCGGTCTTCTCGAACAGGTCGACGATCTCGTCATTCATGGCGGATGCCTCTTTGGAGTGATCGTCCTCGACGGACGAGTGGTTGTGGATGAAGGAAGCGTACAGCTCTTCGACCTGGCTCTCGCCAAGCTCGTCGAGGTTCACGCCTTCAGCGGCGGCGGCCTTCTCGAAGAAGCGGACAGACGCCGCCTTCTCCAGGTCTTCGGCCGTGACGCCCCGTGCCTCAAGCTCCGTAAGGAGGGACATGGGTACTCTCAGGATCAGGTTCGTGTGATTGAGAGGCGTCTTCGGGAGGACGTCCCTCGGCCGGCTGACTCAAGCCTAATGCAAGGCCCGGCCAGTAGGCAACATGTAGCAGAATATTTGAGAGTTCGACGGCATCTTCCGCCGTCTTCACATCACTGCGAAGATCTCTCGAATACCCACCAGGGACACGAATCGCCTGGAGGTCAGGCTTTTTCGTGATGATTCCCAGCCGGTACGCATTGTACAGCCGAGAGATGTGATCCAACCCCGCCCGCTCACGCAGGGGGGAGAAGCTGTCTTCTGTGGGACCTCGGACAAGCCGAATGCGAATCGCCGATGGGGCGAACGACCGTTTCGGAAGAAAATCCGTCAGAAGAGAGATGATCCGAGACATCGCCTCTTGAGGCACGAAAGACGCGGCGTCGAAGGGAGACGCCTGAGACTTCAGCGCACAGGGACGGAACACTTCCCGGTTCTGGTAGAGCTCATCCGCCAAGGCGGGGTTCTTTCGTGAGAGAAGGATCCTCTGGAATTCGTGCGGACGTACCACGATCCCCAATCGCGCCGCGGCGCGTAGGTTGGGGCCCGGAGACTCCGCCATCTGGTCCAGAACCTCTCGTGGGAGCTCCGGGAGACTCTGCTCTTCTTTGCGGAGCAGGCTCATCTGCGCAGCAGTCGGGGCGGGGATCCGCTTGAGCATCTCCGCCCACTTGGGCATCTCCGCGACCTTCGTTACCCCGGAGAGGTTGACCCTCTGGTTGAAGACGTCCTTCAGGTGCGAAAGATGGTGCGGCGGGAGTCCGTACTGGCGCGAGAACGTGTTGACCGCGATCTCCTTCCACATCTCGAACTCAGTCGCAGACATGGTTCCGATCAACAGGCGCTCTTCAGCCAGGCGTTCCTGCATGAAGAAGCGCAGAGCCTCCCGCTCCATCGGGGTCGATGCCGGGATCGAACCCAGGGCACGCGTCAGCTTCTCTTCAATGACGAAATCGGGCATAGGTGCCGCTGCCGGCTCCTCTGCTCCTGCGGTCTTCCGCATGCGGGGCGGGATGAACGGGTAGATCGTCTGGGAGTACCCGTTTGAGCCGAGCACCTGGTCCGTCACATTCGACATGACCTTCGCAGACCGCTCCGCTCCGACGAACACGTAGGAGTCATCGAAAAAGCGAGGGTAGTCGTTGTAGACCCCGCAGATGCGGCCGTCTGGCAGAAGGGTCTTCATCCCATACGGAGCTGGGGCGCCTCGCTGGACGTGCTTGCAGTACTCGAGTGGGGTGCGTGCGTGGTTGTCGCAGATCGAGCAGCGATCGTAGGGCACCTTGGAGCCCATGGATGTGTCAGGAAACTCCCCATTCCGGATCCGATCGTAGAGATCGAGAGCGCCCATTTTGGCGCACATGTCCCTCACGAGCTCCGAGACCAGGATGACCCGCTTCATGCGGTCGTCCCAGAAGGCGCCGAGGATGAAGCCGTACGCCTTATTGGGGTCCTTGTTGACGTGGTGCCGGAAGCGGTGCGCGTTGTAGAACGTGGGGTATCCCCAGGTCAGGGACCCCCAGCGAGGGAGGGCCTCAGTCTGGTTCGCCGCACGACGCCGCGCATCGATGTCCCACACGGGAATGTCCTCGAAGCCGGGAGGCGCTCTCCGCAGTCCAGCTTCGGTGAACCAATCGCCGCGGAGGTTGAACCCCACGTACTCACCGGCCCCCAGGGCGGAGTTCACCAGGTACAGGCGGCCTGGCTGGGCCTCGATGGACTCCAGAAGTTCCAGGACTTCAGGAAGGTGCTCTCCAGACGCAGTCTTGCAGAGACCTCCAGTTTCGGAGGCCCCGTGGGCGGAGCCGGGCTCTACTCGATGGATCAGGGGAGATCCATCACGAGAAGTGCCTCTGAAGAGGGCTTCCTTGTCCATCAGTCCCCGCCGCCAAATCCGGCCATCATCTGCTGCGGAACACGACTCACCGCCTTGCCTGCCTCAGTGGCCGCAGGGTCCGACCCTCGGTTCTGGAGCTGCTGCAGGAGAGCCGGATCGAAGCGCGGAGCACTCGAGGGGTCATCCGGGTCCATGCGGTTGGTCATCACCATGTCGAGGATGGTCCCGGCGATGAGCGGATCCTTCGAGTAGCTCGGATTGGTACTCCGGAGGGTCTTGAAGGCCATCCGAAGGTTCGGGTCGTCCGGGGCACCCAGCTGCGGGTTCACCTTCAGCATCCGGTTGTAGTCCCGGTTGAAGGTCATCGCACTGAGCGTGTTGTCGAGGGCCTGGGGGATCTTGGATCCCGCCCACACTGCCGTGGGAGCTGCCAGCATCAGACCCCCGAGCTGGGCGGTAGACAGTCCGCCCATGGGGGCCCCCGCCTCCTTGTTGAGCGCGTCTGCGAACTTCTCGAGCTCGGCCAGCTCGTCCTGGGAGATCTCACCGCGAGCGTAGGCGGCGTAGGCATCGGCGGGCACAGAGACAGACATCAGGAACCTCGAGTCTGGAGAGCGGAGATCTGGCGGATACTTGCGGTCTTGTCCCCGAAGAGGGTCTCGGAGATCTCCTCGTTGAGGTACTTGCGATCCCGCTGGAGGTCACTCAACGCGATCTCCATGTGAGCGCGCTGCGTCGCCAGGGCAGCCATCTTGTTGAAGCGGGATGGCAACGGATGGTCGGGGTCGATCTCACCCAGGCGCTGCGTCCGGTGGACCTTGAGGCCTGCGGTCTTTTCGACCTTGTCCGCGAAGAACTCCGCGAGCTGGGAAGCGACCTTGGTGGCCTCAGCATGGTTGACGGAGGAGTCCATGCCGGAGAAGCCTGCGTGCAGAACCTCCTCCAGGGAGTGCCCGTCTTTGTAGGTGTTGTACGCCGTCTTCACCAGCGCGTCCCACGCCATGGCGGACGCCGTCTTGCACGCCTCGATCTGCCCCTCGAGGGCACTGGAAGCCTCTCGGAGATTCCGATCGAGATCCTGCACCTGGCGGGCGAGCTTCTTGTTCTCGAACGCCTCATCCTCGCCGCTGGCGGTCTTCATCAGTTCGTCGAAAGCGTTGGCCCGCTGGAACTTGACGCGAGGCTGGGCAGAGGCGATTTTCTCTGTCATAAGAGATCCCGAGGTGGAAGTAGTTCGCGCCTGCGCGGAAGCCACCTTCGCAGCGTTGAGCATCCCTGCCGCGACACAGGGGTCGGGCGGGTCGAAGACGATGTAGCGATCTGCGCTGCCCGCCTGCTTGTGCATCCGCTCGTACGCGTCGTGGTACGTCATCTCACACACACGCCGGACGTGTTCCGCGGTGAGGGTCGCGTCTACCGCACTCGCCTGCTTCACCACGGCTTCGGTGAGCGGAGTTCCGTGCGTGAGGAAATCGGTAGTCGCGTTGCGAGCAAGGCCCTGAAGGTAGCTGCGCGTGATTGTGGGCCCGCTGAACATTCATCATCCGGGGAGAGAATGGGCACTCAGTATACAATGACGATCTCAGAAGCTGCGCGCGTTCTGGGTCGCTCCGAGCGTACTATACGCAACTACATCAACTCGGGCCAGCTGTCGAGCCAGCGGTCTGGGCGGCGCCAGCACCTGGACCCCGAAGAGGTCCATGAGCTCAAGACAGAGGGGATGCTGGAGCGGCCGAAGTTGGCGGAGATCCGAACGCTGCGCGCGAAAGTGCGGCGATTGGAATCCCAGATGGCTGTGGTCCAGCAGATCTTGGATCTACGGAACGCCAAGCTGGGGATGACCCCGGACTACGCCAATGCCGTGATGGGACTGCTCCGAGATCAGGCTGCGCGTCCCCAAGGGTCGTACACCCTGAGAGACCTGGAGAGCTGGGCCGACATCTTCGGTCGCGCAGATGAGGAAGACCTCGCGGTCTTCGAGAGGGCGGGGCATCCGACCGCGTGGGTGGAGCTCCTGCGCCTGAGCAGCCGGATGATCTCCGAGGTCGTGGCGAGGGCGGACTACAAGAACTCCCTCGCTGCGCAGGAAGTCCACAAACTGCTGGCAGACGCGCGCCGCCGGCTGCGAATTTCCTGCTTCGTCTACCGCGAACTCAAGGGGGCGCTGCCTCCGGAGTTTCGAGAAGGCGCGACTGTGAAGGAGGACCTCTTTCACAGAGTAAAATTCGGGGAATAAACGGCCATAACCTCTGTGGCAAAGGAGGTACCTAATGCCCAAAGTGACCCTGACGGCACGGGTGGAGGCCCTTGAGGGCCTCTTCGAGAAAGAGAAGGAGAAGAGTGCGCTCCTCGAGGCGCGGGTTGCCGTGCTGGAGCGGAACGCCCTCCAGATGGCGTCGATGATGGGACCGTTCGAGGTCCTCTTCCTCCCGGGCAAGCCGGCGGGAGACCTCCTGGCGGCCTGCCTGGAGAATCCGGAGAACACGGAGAAGATCATCACCGCGTGGCTCGACAGCATCGTCGACCACGTCGTGGGGATCATGGAGCAGCACACACACGCCCTGGCAGAAAGCCACGGCATCGATCCCCGCCCCCCGAGGACGCTTCACGCGGTCCTCAAGGCGGGATTCATCACCACACAGAAGCAGAAGCGAGGGTAGAAATGGCCAACAACAAGGCAACCACCGAGATGAGTGGGTACGCGAAGTACAACCTGTTCGTCGAAGACGGGCTCGGGGTCGGTCCGAACGGCCGCCGTGCGCTCCACGGAGTCGCCGTCGCCGGTGGAGTCTGGGCCGCCGGCACGTACGGCGGCATCGAGATCATCCAGGAGAACATGATCCCGGCCATCGGGGCCGGGTTCGTGGGAGGGTTCATCGGCACCTTCGCGGCGGATGCGATGCTGCTTGATGACGGACAGAAGGCGCTGATGGCGCTCGAGCGCCTCCGGAAGGCGGAGGCCAACAACCCCGCGATGGCGAAGGCCATCGCGGAGGCGCGGGACATGCGCAGCGCCATGGGCATGGATGATGGGGGCGCCCAGCAGGGGCCCGAGGTGCTCCGGAACCGCGGTGGCGGACGGGGCTGAGAAGACCTGGCGACTGGCGGCCCTTCGGGGCCGTCAGTCATCCAGTTCCCGATCGATCTTAGCACTCGGTACCAGGATGTCCGGACGCGGGTTGTCGATCATGGAGACGATGAAACAGAGCAGCAGGGCGTGGAAGGAGTCATCCGTGGTGTTCGGAGACTTCCGGTACTCCGTCATCCGCGTGCGCTCGTTGTACTCAGAGAAGATCGCCAGCATGTCCGACGCGAAGGGGCTCCGGAACTCCGACCATTTCGGGAATCGGAAGACCGACCGCCGCTTGATGGCGTTGAAGACCGCGCTCATCACCTCAGAGCGGTGAATCAGGAAGCGCCCCTTCGAGGAGTCGTACTTCATGATCGTCTTCGGAGTGGAGTACTGGTACCTGACGACGCGCTGGGATCCGTACGTCCGCAAGAGCTCATCATTCGGCCAGTAGCCTCCACCGTAATCGACCCCCACTCGGTCGATATTGAACGCCTTGAGGAGCTTCTTGATCTTGGTGATCTGCTCCTTCGGCTCCGCCTCCGCACCGCTGAATCTGTGCGAGAAGATGATGCGGAAGAACCCGTCGATGTACGCACCGATCATCAAGATCGTGTACGAGTTGTTGCTGTCCTGCCCCCAGTCGATCCCAGCGTAGACCTTCTTGCCCCGGACCTTGCCCATCGCCTCCTTCAGCTTGTCCGCGGCCATGCTGAATTCGGGGTCGCAGTTCGCCTGGACGTCGCTCTGCGTCAGGGGGCGCTGGCCGGAGTCAAAGCTCTGGCCAAGGACCTCATTGTAGAACTTGCCTCTCGAGTACCCGTTGTACTTCGTTAGAATGTTGCTCCAAGAGATCCAGGGCACCATCAACTGAGGGATGCGGAAGCCCTCGAAGGTGTCGAACTTCGGGTTCGGGTTGCCGGTCCGGATCCACTGAGCCATCGGGTGGTTCGCGTGGATGGGCTCCCCACACCGATCACAGGAGAGGCCTCGAAGGCCGATGTTCTTCTCCCCCAGGATGTTCCAGTGCCACGACCCGGGGTTGTTGGGGAGGCCATGCCTATCACAAGGCACCACCCACTCGTTCTTCGTCGAATACGAGTCCCAGTAGACCTGGATGGGGTTGTCCAGCGACTTGGGGGTGCCGCTGTAGATGAACCACTTGAAGGGGCTGTGGGATGCGGCCTCTTCGATGACCGGGATGTTGTCGAGCAGGAGATCCTGAAACTCGTCCATCGCGATGAGATCGGCGGACAGCCCACGGCACCGGTCAGCGTTGAGGAAGGCGTACCGCAGGGTGAGCTTGCTACGGTTGATCGCCTTCTTCTCGAAGACGTTGTCCGTGAGGTGCGACGGGAACCAGGTCCGTAGATCTGGACACGTATCGATCGACTCCTTCAGCCGCGTCTTCGAGAACTCCTTCGTCTGCGTGCTCGAGGGCGAGACGTAGAGAACCTTGAAGTGGGGGATGAGACACGAGTAGGCCAGCATCTTGTTGCCGAGCGTCGTGCTCTTCTCGACCTGTCTGCCGCACATCAGCAACGTGCGGGGTGCCTGGATGTCGTAGATCTCCCGAAGGTACCCCCGCTCTGCGAACGAGAAGTTCGTGAGGGACCGGGTGTGCGCGTCCGGCATGAGAACCGTGGTCTCGACGAACTCGGAGGGACGCACGGGGATCGGCGCACGGCGTAGATCTGCCGACTTCTGCCTCTCCCTACGCGGCGCCTGGTACTCCCATGGCCCCGAATGGTCTTTGGAAAAACTCATAGAAATCCGGCATAACGCTTTCGGAAGACACTATACACGGAGGATTTTCCCATGAATGATGACTTGAGTGTCCTGGTGGTCGGCGCAGAGGTGCGCGCCATCAGGAATACGGGCGAGCACATGCTCGCCCTCGTAGTGGAGGACCGCAGCGGAAAGCTGCACACGTGCATCCACAGCACGGGAGAGCTGGGCGCCCTGCAGGGCGCCCTCACCGAGAAGGCGCAGGATCCGACGAAGTTCGGGTCCTGCATGGTCGCAGAGTACTACCGCCGCAAGGCGCTGCACCGTCACCACCGGCAGACGGCGGGGGATGAGACCACCGGCATCTGTCGCGGGTGGCGGGTGACCTACCACAAGAAGCACGGGATCCAGCTCTGGGCGGCAGCGGAGATCACCGACAAGTTCGGCTCTTCGGTGGTCCCCGCACTGGTGCAGGAAATCCGGGAGGAGAACATCGAAGGGGTCCTCCAAGATCTCATCGGAGAGGAGATCCCGGAGGATGGCCGCTGGGGGATCCTGGTCCGGGAGCTCATCGGGAACCTGAGCGAGGTGCTCCCCCTGGGGAGCGTCTGGCCGCTCAAGGTGGGCTACCATGGGAAGTATGTCGTCAACGACCAGTCCCCCAGTGAGTCTCCCGATGAGCCTACGCTGGTCGGAGCAGGCGGAAGCCAGCTTCCGGAGATCTCTACTTGGTGACCTCTACTCGTGGGAACTGAAGCCGCAGGTGGACCCCCTTCGCTGGGTGGTCCACCTGCGGCTCAAGCGGTGGATCCGCAAAGAAGAAGTACCTTTTCTTAGGTCCCTCCTCTCGGAATGGTGCGAGGCCAACGACGCGGTCTACCGGAAGTCAACCTGGAAGAAGTGGGACTTCCGGGCGCTGATCTTCATCAAAGGGCTGGGTCCCGTGCAGGACAACAGCCCTTTTGACCTCTTGTAGCGAGACGCTACCGCAGCAGCTTCGCTTCCTTCGTGGCGCCGGGTCCCGCCAGGTAGTGGGCAGCAAGGCCGCCCGCCACGCCGCCAGCAACGGGGGAACCCACCGGCGAGGCCATCAGAAGTCCGCCAATGCCCCCAGCCATCGCACCGACTCCGGCCCCCCGAAGTCTATTTCCCTCGTGGGTAGTCATGGCGCCTGCAGCTCCTCCGGCTGCTGCCCCCAGCGCAGTAGCAGCTCCCAGCCCCGCAAGGATCAGCGCACCCATCTCCGTCACGGCAGTCTTCTCCCACAGCGGATGCTCGGCGAGAATCTTTTCGTACGCGGCAATCTTGTCCATGTCAGGACTCCTGAAGGCATCGATCCACCAGACCCAGGAAGTCTGACGTGTAGTGGTCGTAGCTGAAGAAGGGAGAATCGGTCACGCCCTTCGCACGCAGTCCGTGTGACTGGACCTCGGGGATGTAGTCCGCACTGAACGCCTCGGTGGAGCCGAAGTGGGACTCGACGATCTCTGCGAGGAAGCTGCGGAAGTCCGCGTTCTTGACGTCGAAGAACTGGTAGATCAGGTCCCCGTTCTTGGCCACGATCTCGGCGCGGAAGTGCGTGCCTCGGTACTCGGCACGCGGCGGAGTATCGAGCTTGACTTCGTGCCCTGGCGCTGAACGGTCAGGGTCTTTCATGAAGTCGGGAGTGTGCATCAGGCTGTAACCTTGGTGATGGTGATGGGGAGCTCGACGAACTATCGCCCTACCTCGTGACCCTGCCGCCGGGTCTGCCCGTCCGCCCCTTGAGCGCCTCCACGAGGGCGCGGGTCTGCTCCTCCTCGGGGTCGCCACCTACGGCCTCCAACAGCAGCACGAGGCTCGTGCGGTTGGCGAGGCCCGTGCCCAGGTCGATGTGGGCAATACGAGTGCTTGCGTCGACATGGGCCCCAGCGAGGTTCGCGCCCTCCAACGCGCAGTCCCGTAGATCTGCACCGTGCAGGTCGCACTTACGCAGGTCACAGTTCCGCAGGTCGGCACCCTTCAGTCCCGCCATGCGGAGGCTGGCCTCATTGAAGTCCAGTCCACGCAGGTCCTCGCCCATGCAGTTGAGCCGGCGCGGCGCGGCGCGCTCCCACTCACGGTAGGCGATGGACTCAGGAGACGCGGGATTGGAAGGGTCCCCGGTGGGCGGCCGGTCTGTGGGGGCGAGATAGCGCCCGTGGTCGGCGATGCGGTCGATGATGCTCACGAGTCACCTCACGTCGGTGCGGCTGTGGTGCGCGCGCGGATAGCGTTGATCGTCCCGTTCACCCCGGCCGGCAGTGTCTCCGCCGTCCAGGTGATGCCGTCGGACGACGTGATCACCGTCTGGGTCGTGCCGACGGCGACGAACTCGCCTGCGGAGGCGTCCCACGCCACGCCACGCAGATCCTCGGCCGTGCCACTGGTGCGCAGATCCCACGATAGCAGGGTGGGGTCTGCGGTCGTGGCAACGGCGCCTGAAGCCCCAACAGCAACCCACAGGCTGCCATCTGGCTTGCACGCCACGGCATAGAAGTTGGTTCCGGCAATGGCGCCGCCCGTGGCCCAGGTGGTCCCGCTGTCGGCGGAGTAGCCCAGGACACCCCAGGTCGATGAGCCTCCAACGACGACAATCAGCGTGCCATCTGTTGCCATCATTCGCGGGAACCCGACTGTCCACGTACCGATGGCGCGTTCGGTCCATGTCCCGCCGGGGCCGGTATCACTCGTCGAGAGGTGAGGTTGACCGTTGCCGCTGTTCCAGTGCCACCCGCATGCGAGCATGCGCCCGCTGGCGAGGGTGAGGAAGTCGTCAGCCAGGGAGTAGTTGTTGCCAGTCCAGTGGCCGCCGGAGTTGAACCTCATCTCGACCGAGCTGTTGAAGTTCCCGTCGGCGAGCACGTCCGCGATGGACTTGTACCTGCCGCGCCCATTGTTGTGACCGGTCAGCGCGTACCCGTTCACGCTGTCGATATAGACGGTCTGCGTGGCATAGCTGGTGCCACCAATGTTGGTGTTCCCGCCCCAGGACGGAGTGACGAGGTCCGTGGTCTGGGCGGTGTCCACACCGGTTGTCTGATCGAAGCGGCACAGGAACGAGAGGAGGTTGCCGTCCTCGCTGGTGTCGATGCCCAGGAGGTTCTGTCCTGACCACGTTTCGTGGACGGTCCACGAGCCACCGCCGTGCCTCCAGAGGGTCTCGCCGTCTGAGGTGACAGCCGTGAGCAGCGTGGCGGTGTCCGGGTACGTCTGGATCTCGATGTTGCCGGTCGTGTAGCCACCCACCGTCGCCGTGATGATGCGCGTCGCCTCGGTGAGGTCTGTGGCGGCCACGATGTCGAAGCTGCCGTCGCCGTTGCCAGACACCGTGAAGGATGAAGCATCCGCACCGCCGAGCGTGGCCCCGTCCGCGTCCACGGGGCCGCGGAATGCGACAGACCCGACCGTCGTGCCCGAGGGCGAGGCAGAGACATTCAGCTCGAGGATGGATGGCGTGTTTGCGTCAGGATCGAGGCTGCTCCCGCCGCCCGCGCCCGCGATGCGCTCGGAGTACGCGAACACACTGACACGCCCGTACGCGTCGGTCAGCACATGCGACAGCTGCACCCCGTCGCCTGTGGCAGTCGACGGGTTGGTCCACGACGGAGACGCCGTCGTGCTGCCCGTCACCGTGAGGGGGGCTCCGTCGGAGCCCTGGGCGGCCACAGTGCTGTGCGCGGGGCTGTCGGACCCTCCGGAGTCGGAGAGCGTGGCAGAGCGCGCGCCGGCCGCGGAGTTGAACGCTTCGGCATTCGTACGGCCTGCCACAGCAAGCTGCGGAAGCGGACGAGTGCAGTAGATTCCCAGCGTCTCGATCTCACCGCCGATGTCCGCTTCCAGCTCATAGTAGCCAGGCCCCGGAAGGGTGATGGTCGTGCTGGACGCAGCGGCATCCGCGATGACGACGGCCCCGGTTGTCGTCCCATTCGGGAATGCAGGATCGTTGGCCGCCGGAACGACGGTGGCCGTCCATCCGTTGAACGTCCCCAGCGAGCCTGCCGGCGTGGCAATCGCATGGGGCCCGAGGGTGGACACCTGGAGATCCGCCCCCTCTCTGGGGACGATCGCAGCTCCGCCGCCCATGATTCCAGTGAAGCCCACCGCGCCCTCCTACAGAGTCCAGGAGACGAAGTAGTCCATCGACGCGGAGAAGACGATGTCGATCGCCCCGCCGACCGGAGAGACCAGTCCCGTAGGGGAGTCCTCGAACCCGCCGCTCGTGCGCACCGTGATTGGGTCTCCGCCGTCGATCGTGATCGTGCCATCTGCGCCGTTGGCGAAGGCCGTGATCTTCTGGACCGTGGCTCCCGCGGGGACAGTCACGGTCGCGCCTCCGGTGCCCGACGCGTGATCGTAGTCGCCGTCATGGAGCAGGTTGATGTGGCCGGAGGCATTGCGGTCGATGCTCAGGATCGCAGACGACGCGACGTCGTTGTCCGCCATGTAGGTCTTGAGCTCGAAGATGGTCGCGAACGACCGGGAAGTCTGTCCCATGTGCGGCTCCTGCTACGCGAAGTTCTGGGAGTGTACCCCGTGGCCGCTACCCAGGCCGGAGAAGCTGTCATTGGGCCGCAACGTCAGCTCCCCTCGGACTGGAGAATCTCGTCCCGGGAGCGATTGCTCACAGAGCCTGTGGGGGCCAAGTCTATCAAACTGGGCATCTCTTTCCGACCGTGGAGGACCTTGAACTTCTCGAACTTCTTGAGCGTCTCCTGCAGGGCACTATCACCTGCCTGAACGCGCTCGTCGATTCGCGCCAGGCCGCGCGCCAGGTTCCCCAGCATCTCCACCTTCTTGGACGAGAGCGGTAGTGACCGGGCCTCGAGGAACGAGTGGTACAGCTCCCGCTGCACCTCGACCATGATCTTCTTCCCGTCCAGCTCCCGGTGAACCCCCAGGCGGTAGGCCGCAGCCTCCGGACCTGCGCGCACTGCAAGCTGGTACGCGCTCTGCAGCGGGTAGGTGCGCTTTGTGGAGTCCGTCTGAAGGTACTCGGCCCAATCCCCCACACCCATGATGTCTGGATTCCAGAAGTAGTGCCGGAACTCCGCAACCGCGAGCTCCGGGACCGCGCACCCGAGCTCCCCCAGGTTTGCGGCGGCCTCGTGGAACGGGACCCCGCTCATCACCAGAGCCTCTGCCTTCTCCCGCACATGGGGATTGCCGAGGATCAGACGCTTCATCGCATGCGTCGCGGCGTCTGGGTGAACCAGGGAGAAGATCTTCTTCTCCCTTAGCCAACGAGTGGAGGCGCGGTGCTTCGGGTCCCAGGGCCGGAAGTCCTTTGGTCCCCCCGACACCTCCCTCTGGAGCCGGTCGTGGTCTTCCTCGGAATGCGCGGAGAGGCCGTGGATCTCAAGGTTCAGCACCACCTCTTCATACGACAGCGCCGCCCCGATCACGAGGAGGTACTTGATGAAGAATTCAGCCGGGTGCGCCATAGAGCTACTCCGTCATAAACCGATCGAGGTCATCCAGGGATTTGATCTCCTTCTCCAAGGAATTCATTTTGCCTCGAATTCTATCGACGCGGGCACTCGAGAGGTCCAACTCTCGCAGGGCAGCCAAGTGATTTCGATTGTCCAGGGCATCCTGCAACAGCCCCCCTGCGTGCGCGCGTTCCAGCGCCGCATTGGCCCGGCGGAAAGAGCTGGTCACATCTGCCATTCCCCCCGCGGTCATACCTACGGCACCGCCGAGCGCCCCGCCTGCGATAGTTCCGCGAACACGAGACTTCCGGGGCAGCTCTCGGCTCTTGGCGTAGCCAAGCGCAGCTCCGCCCACCACGCCGGTTAGGGCCCCAACTGGGGCCCAGGCTGCAGACTTTTCGAAATCCTCCCAGAGTGGGTGGCCTTCCAAAAGAGATTCGTATGCTGCGAGTTTGTCCACGGTGGTCCTCAGTAGCGGCTATGCCGATCGATGCGATCCAGGCGATTGCGGAGCTCATGGTGGCGATCTTCCGCCCGCTGCTCCTTGTAGAACTCGTTCAACTCCCGCTGGTGCTGCTTGGTATCGAGCTGCCGGCGGACGGCCCCCAGGGTGGCCCGGTCGTAGTTGTTGTTGCGGACGATGCTCTTGGCCGCCCGGATGTGGCTCTCATCTTGGGCAGACAGCCCGGCGCCAACCAGGGCCCCACCGAGGCCACCGAGGACTCCCCCGATCACAGCGTTGGGTGCCGCACGCCGTGACGGTCCGCTCAGGGCCGCGCCGAGCGCCCCGATGCCGCCCCCAACAAGGCCGCCCACCAGGGAGGCCTTACCCATGGGGGTAGCCTTCTCCTTGGCCTTGGCCTTGGCGTACCGAGAGTACTGACGCTTCCGAACGCCGTACGGGATTGCAGCTTCTGATACATCCGGCTCTTGGGCGCCGAAAATGCGTGCGAGCTTGTCCATGGGGGCGGCTCCCTGTTTCGCCAAGAAGGACTCCGCGTCCCTGCGGTGGTTCTTGTACTGCCGAGAGCGCCACCGGTGGCGCAGGGTGCCCGGAGGAGTTTCAGCGAGCTGCTGCTTCTTCTCCATCTCCATCTTCCGGAAGGAGTCGTACGCCTGCCGGACCTCGGCAGGCGTCATGTTTCCGATCTCGATGAGCTGCGGGGCCACTGCGGCCTCCTACACGGTGTATTTCTTGAGGCTCTTGAGGCCGGTGATGACGTCCTCAAGTGCGAACAGCGCACGGACCGCTGCGGTCTTGGGGATGGACTGCAGGCCGACCTGCGCCGCGAGGACTACTCCCGCCAGCTTCGTGGACGCATCCTCGAGCTGGGGCAGGAACTCCACGAAGGTGTCCACGTTCTCGGGGTTCAGGAAGTTGAGCGCGAGGACAGCATCCACGGACGCGGTGTCCACCATGGCGGAGGCCCGCTTGTCAAAGGAGATGGCGCTGATCTCCTTGATCAGGTTGACCCGCTTGGGGATCTGCACGTCGAGCATGTCCACCGCGGCTTCCTTCGCCGCCTCGACCTGGTACTCATCCCGACTCGAGAGCGGCTGGAGCCCGAAGAGGCGAACCGCCTCTCCCGATGCTGCGGCCTTCTCGAAGATCGCAGTGGTGAGATTCTGCGGCATGCCCGCCGCAGCCAACCAGAAGGCCCCGTCCACCCAGTCATGCTCCCCGGAGCCGAGCTTGTCGAAAACCGGACCGTCAAGCCGACAGCCGCCCTGCCAGGCGCGGATCTCCACCATCGTGGGGTACGCGTTGGCCTGCGCCGCCTTCATGAGCTCGGGCCCCGCGGTGAGCTGCACCGGGTTGTCCAGAGGGAGGAACTTGTAGTCGGCAGGGATTGCGATCTCGGTAGGAGATGACGCGACCGGAGACGCCAGGCCCTCCGAGGGGATGATCCGGATGTCCTGTCGGTTCATGTCCTGCGCTGCGAAGTACCCACGACCCTCCACCGTGACCTTGGTGAGGATCGTGTAGGGCACGGTGGCGACGATCGCCTTCTCGTTGACCTTCACGAAGACGCCGAAGCCTCGGACTTCAGGCTTCTGGGGCAGCGGCAGGTTGTGGCTCACCCCCACGAGAGATCCCACGATCTCCGGCTGCACCGAATACTGACTCCCGTTGGTGAAGAGCTTCATCGGAGTCGGCTGACCCGCAACCGGGTCGAACAGCGTGGGGAGCACAAAACCCACCACCTGCTTCCCGGTGGAGGCGTCAGTGACCTTGTAGATGCCGAACTGACTCACCGGAACCGCCTGCTCCTGCAGAGGGTCGGGCGCAGCCTGGACGTTGGTGACGGTAGCCGCTCCCTGCTGGTCAGCGGCCTGCAGCATCTCCGGAGGGAGCGCCTGCTGGGCCTGCTGAGCCGTCACCTTGGTCTCCTGCGGGGCCATGCCCTGTGGGGCAGCAGAGACCTTGATGACGTAGCCGTAGCCGTCTGGCCGCACCTGTACGACATCGGTACCCGGACGGAAGGCGGAACGAGCAGCAGAGGCCAGCTTCTCCGAGCTGGTGATGGGGCGCTCAGTGAGCCGGGCGAGACAGGCCATCACCGAGGCGTTCTTCTCGATGAGCCGGCGAACCTTGGGGTCTGCGAACTCCTGGTTGAACGCGCCGAAGTCGCTCTCGTTGAGCGTACCTGAGATGGCCTGACAGAGAGACCCTCCAGAATGCGTGGTCACGGGCTTCTCCTACTCAGGATTTCTTGGGGTATTCCTGATCGATCGTATCGACCAGCTTGAGGAACTTGGCAGTCCGAGATGTTTCGGCCGCACGGATCGCCGCAAGTGCAGTGTCTTTCGAGACCTTTCCCCGAGTCAAATCTCTGGCCGCCTGGCTGGCATACTGCTTCCGCAGCTTCAATTCACTGAGCGCCGGATCGATGGCCGAACTTGTCTTGACCTGGTCTCGCTCCACCCGGGAGTAGTCATCGCAGACACCCTCTGGAGTTGCCCCGAAGGAGAACTGTTCGCAGTACCCGCCCCCGGAAGCGATGGCCCGGTAGAAGCGGCAGTCCTCGCACTTCTCATCCCTCGACGAGATCGGGGTGTACCCCGGGGCGTCGGATGCCGCAGCCAGCTTGGGGTAGAACGGGAGCATCAGCGCATGCCGGCGATGGGACTGGGCTTGAGGTAGCGGTAGCCCTTCTTGGCCTTCTCGAAGACCATGAACAGGCCGGGGGAAGGGAGTCCGCTGCGTGCAGCCCGGATCTCCTCGCGCATCCCACCGCTGAGCATGCTGCGGAGCTTCTGCTGGTCCGAGACCTTCTCGAGCTTCTTCGCCATGCTCCGAGGTACGGCCATCACGAACTTCGTGCCGGGCACCTGGTAGAAGGCGAGGGAAGCCACCGTGGCCCCGCTCTTCAGAGGAAGCCGCTGGCTCCCCACTACTGCAGAAGCCGGGACCATGTTCGAGGAGCTGAAACTGAGGGTGACGGAACCTTCCTTCTTGAGAAGGCCCATCTCCCTACGCGCCGCATCTCGCTTCTTCCGCCGCCAGTTCTGGACTCCCTGATTGGCGGCGGTGATGGCCGCACCCGTTCCAGTACCAACAAGAGCGCCACCGAGGCCGGCTCCAAGCCGCTGCTGGATGCCCTTCTTGTCCCATTTGGCCTTCGATGCTCCCATCGCCCTGAGCGCCCCGAGACCGGCACCAACCCCGATAGGGATGGTGGACTGACGAACGGCCCCTTCGACCCTCTCCTTCCCGGAGAGCCCGCGCTGGTATTTGTCGAGCTTCTTCGTCCGCTTGAGCTCCGCCATCTGCTGGAGCTGGTCGGCACTCATGTTCTCGTAGTTCGGCGCCCCCGCAGACTTGTGGAGGCCAAAGCCCTGACGCTGCTGGTAGGGCGGGTGCAGCTGGTCGATCAGAGACTTCTGCCCAGACGGACGCTTGGCCGGACCGTCGAAGATGGCCGGGCTGGTGAGCGCAGACTGCACACGCTCCGCGGTCAGGGGGAACGCGTTCCCCGCGACCTCGAATACGTGGAAGGGCTGCAGCTGTCGGTCCGAGATGATGATCGGAATCCGGAGCATGTTCTCAGGATTCTTCGACTCGGTCGCCGCAGCGGGATCACTCTTCGGCAGCAGCATGGCGTGCCCGAATGCGAATCCGGCCTCCGGCTCCATGCGCTGGATGTCAATGTTGACTTCGAACTGGCTGAGGAACGGGAGCTGCTGGTGCAGGTTCGACAGCACATGCGCAGGCCACTTCGTCTCGTCGTCCGGCATCTTGGCGATGGACGCCGCCTTCTCGAAGAAGGAATGCGGGTCGACCTCGGGAAGGAAGAGGGCAGTCATCGAGGTGCTCCTACAGGACGGCTGAACTGGTGCCGGCGCGCGTAGCCAGGTTCGCCTGCCTCGTAACCTCCAAACAAGAGGTGATGTTCGCAGGCACGGGTGAACCCATACTACTCGCTCTCGAGCGTGGAGGAAAGGAAGGGCTCCCCTGTGATCTCTGATGCGGCGAGCTCGCCCAAGAAGACCGCCGTGTCCGGGGTAGGGACCCCCAGAGCGTTCAGGCCTGCTTGGATCTCAGCGAGAGACTTGGAGAGGGCGGAGAGGAAGGAACTGCCCCGGAGGACCGGCTCACTATTGCCGGTGTCTACGTCCTTGGCGATCCTGATCTTCTCAGCAGTCTCGAGGAGCGCCGCTCCCTGGCGGGAGATCCCGAACGTCAGGCTCTCGGCTGACACCGGGGCCATCTCGTCGTCGTAGACCCGGAAGTCCACTACTCGCGCTGCGGGGTCCGGTGCGTCGGGCCTCCGCACAGGGATCGTGATGGGCAGAGGCGCGAGGGCACCTGCCGCAAGGAGTGTCACCTTGGTCGAGACATCCTTCAGAGGAGGCCGGTCTACCGGCTCATCGAGCTCCAGTCGGGTCCCCTCGGTAGCCCCCATCTGCAGGCGGAGCGTAGAGCTGGGGGAATCCACATACTGGCGTACTTGGTGCTCGTACTGAGCTGTCAGCTCTCCATCTCGATCATCTTCTCTGTGGAGGTTTCGCCAGGAAATCTTCCCGCCGAATGTCTCCACCTCCCAGTTCTCCGCCAGGGTGAGTACCTGGTTCTGCTGGGGGTTGAAGATGGTCCGAGCCAGCGGAGTGCTGCGGATCTCTACGATGCCCCCACGCCGGATCACCACCCCGTTCTGATCTCGAGAGAGCGCGGCGATATCCCCCGGGTTCAAGTAGGGGCGACCGGAATGGAAAGAGCCCGCTTTGCGCGCATCCTCTGTCGTCGGATCCATGGTGTACGCGTACCCGACGAGGAACTTCTGCGACCCGTCTGACGGTACGGCCACGTACACCCGAGCACCGACCTCAGGCATGGCATGGATGCCTTCCCCCAACGCGCCCATGAACAGCGATGACACCAGAACAGGAGTGAACTCCTTCGGTGGGTCATCGCCGATCACGCGGCAGATCCAGCGGTCGGGGTCCACCTCGACCACTCGGCCGAGGTGGATCTGCGCTGAGACCGCCCGGGTTGGCGTGGCGGGACTCTCCATCTACTTCTGGCCACCGCCGAGGACGCGGTAGCCTCCGTAGCCGGCGGCACCCACTCCAGCAGCGCCCGCGGCACCGAGGGCTGCCTGGCCGCCGCCGGTCTGGAGGGCGCGACCAACGTGCATCTGGGCGCGGCTCCCGAGCCACTTGAGCTGATCTCCTGCGCCCATGCCCTTGTTCATCTTCCAGCCGCCACGGACGAACTTACCCCCCTCTCGGGTGCCCCCCACCCGAGTTCCGACAGTCTTCGCTCCCTTCATGCCAGAGCGGAACAACCCCTTCCCGAACTCCTGCAGGGCCTTGATGCCCGCCTCCTTCTCCATCTGGTCGAAGGCGAGAAGGTACGGGCCCGGCATGTAGCCCTCAGAAGTGCCGTATGCGTCGATGATCGCCTCGGCGGTCTTCTCTGCGTCGAGGCGTGCGAGAGCGGCTTCGTAGGCGGCGATCTTGTTCATGGTCATTTCCCGAAGAATGAGAACCTGGAGGGTGGCGAGGCCGGGGCCTTCTTTTGGGGCGCAGGCCGCGAGACAGGAAGTGGCTTGGGGGCCGACTTGGGCATTGTAGCGGGGGACGGCGGAGTGAGCCCGAAGGAAGCACCGTGGGCAGCTCCGGGGATGGGGTGGCCGTGGATGTCAGAGACCCAGTTCTGGGCCCCTCCTTCCACGTACGTCTCCTTCAGCCGCTGGAAGTTGAGCCGCGCCATCCAGTCCTCTGACCCTGCCAGCGGAGCCTGGTTGAGGGGCTTGAGCGTGGGGCTGTGGGTGATCTCCTTCCTGCCTGCCCGGCGCAGGTCTTTGTTCAGGTTCTCGACCTCACTCAGAGGGAGCATCTGCCCGCGCAGGATGTTGGGGGCGTCACCGGGGTTGTTCACCTTGGTGAGATCGGTCATCGCCCGGATCACCGTCTCGATGTTGCGCCTCCGCTCGTTCCCTGTGGTCTCCACGTAGAGGCTGTTCAGGTTCTCCGTCAGGTGGTTCCGAACCGCACCCATGCTCTTTGTGATCTCGAGGATGTGGTTCGGGTTCTTCCTGCCTGTGGAGAGGGCCTCCGCCTTCTTCACTTCCGCGCCTACCCGAATCTTGGGGAGGAGCTGGTTGGTGTGCGGGACCGTGTGCTGCTTCCCAGTGATCGTCACGATCTTTCCACCCAGGGCGTCGCTCATGATCTTCTCTACGCGGCCCGACACGGTCGCCAGCGTCGCCTCACCGCGCAGCTTCTTCGGGACCTTGAGGAGGTCTTCCGCCGCGGTGAAGTAGTCTCCGACATCTCCCGCACCGCCCACACCACCTGTGTGGAACGTCCGCATCTGCATCTGGGTGATGGGCTCTCCGAGGGCGTGCCCCGCGATGACCCCGACGTTGGTGCCGACCTTGTAGTTCTTCCCGCGCTCGCTCAGCCCGTAGCAGGTGGCGCAGATCCCCTTCACTTCCTTGCAGGCCAGGGGAGACCGGACCAGCACCTTCTTGGGGCCCGAGTTCTTGAGGCGCGTGCGGAGGGGCTCAGTGATGAGCGTGCCCTTCTTGAGGGAATCGCCGCCCTTCAGGGGGACATCAGCAGCCAGGTAGCGGCCGCCAACATCTGCATCCGTCACGGGGAGGAGGGTGCCCTTCGTGGTGCCACAGTCTTCCGACTTGATCGTCTGGTCGATGACCGTGTTGATAAGCTCCTTGGTGAGCGCGCCAGGCTTCGCCGTCGCGCTCGCGCGGTCGATGGTTCCCTTCCGCGCTCCATGCAGGGATGCCCAATACTGGGAGATGGGGAGGCCTTCTCCGAACGACTTCACGATCGGGAACGGGACCTCCTTGTTCATCGGATCTTGGACCAAGATCGGGCCCATCACGAGCTGGCCGAACTGGTTCCAGTTGCCCTTCGCCCCGCTCTGCGCCCAGTCCCACATGCGGTTGCTGTCCGTGCGGTTGTACCGAGCGGTGCCGACCTCACGGAGCTCTGTCTGCGCCTTGCGGTACAGGTTGACGATCTTCTGGTCCTTCTCCTTCTGGCTGCCGGAGCCCTTGCGGATCTCCCGCTCCTTCACCTGGTACTTCTTGAGGCGCTCATCTCGGAGCTTGAAGCCGTCATGGAAGTCGTTGAGGCTGACGCTCGACCCGTTCTTGTAGGCCAGATTGTGCCCCAGCGTCTTCCACTGATCGATCATCGAGGCGAACTCACCTGGGTGCGCTCGAGCGACCCGCGTAGCGAGACCCTTCATCTTCCCCTTGGCCATGCGGAAGCTGGGGTCATGCAGGAGCTCGGCATCTCCCTTGAACTCCGCGGGGAGCGTCTTGTTCAGCGCCAGGCGGCCCGGGGTGGTGGGCTTCGTCATCCCCTTGACTGAGATCACATCGTAGGACTTCAGCTTGCCCTGCTTCATGAGTTTGAGGGCCTCCTCCTGCGTGAAGGATCCGGACTTCTTCTTCCCCCAGCGGGTCGCCTGGTAGATCCCCAGGACGCCATCTTGGCTCGGGGCGACCATCAGGTTGCCAGAAGTGGGCGAGAAGAGATTCTTCGAGGGGAGCATGCCCTTCGCCTCTTCCACCGCCTTGTCTGAGATCGGGACGTACATGGCCATGGTGTCCCCATCGAAGTCAGCGTTGAAGCCTCCGACGACCAGGGGATGGATCTTGATGGAGCGGCCCTCTACGATCTTCGGGCGGAAGGCCATCATCGAGAACATGTGAAGGGCGGGGTCCCGCTTCATGATCGCGGGACGGTCCTTCACCACGCGGGCCAGCGCCTCGTTGGCGGCGGGGTGGTTCTTCTTGATCATCTCCCGCGCCTCTCGTGGAGTACGCGCGCGCCCCATGCGGCGCCAGAGCTCCCGGATGACGAACGGCTTGTACATCTCCATGGCCATGGAGCGGGGGACCCCGACCTCATCCAGCGGGAGGTCTGGATCTGGTGTGATCACAGAGCGACCAGAGAGATCCTGACGCTTGCCGAGTACGCCCGTCTGGAAGAACGAATATTTCGGCTGGCTGCTCGCCCCCGAAAGCTTGTCCATCAGACTCGGGAGCTGCTTGCCCTCGAGCGTCATCCCGGTTGTGCGCAGCGCCTTGACGGTCGTGTAGATCTCCGCCTGGAGCTTCTGGATGTCCCCCACCGGCAGACGCTCCTTCTCCGCGTTCTTGAGCTGCCTCACCATAGACCCGGTGATGGCGTACATCTGGTTGACGGGGTCGATGATCTGCGTGCCGTCAAAGCCGATGCTCACCTTCCGGAGCTGCGGAGGAAGCACCGGGATCACACGGTTGGTGTACGCGTCGATCGGCTTCAGCTTCAGCTTCTTCAGGGCGCGGAGATAGCGAACACGCTTGTACTCCACGTTGAGCTTGCCCTTCTTCGCATCCGTCAGGGACTTCTCGCTCTTCTTGAGCTCAGTGTCCACGTTCAACGCGCGGAGCTTCTCCTCGATGATCGTGAAGCCGGACTTGCGACCCTGCGCACCGGACTCGGACAGGAGCTTCCGGAACTCGGGCTTCTTCATCCGGAGCAGCAGCCGGACAGGCTCTTCGAAGACCGGGTTGGGCACGCGCATGCCCAGGTCCATGTGACTCCACTTCCGGCCGTCAAGCCCTCCGGTCTTGCCGCGGTCAAAGAGGCCGCCCCGCTCCTCTCGAGTCAGCGAGCCCTTGGCCGCGAGCGTCTTCTCTGGGAGGGTGAGCTGACCACTGCTCTGGGCAACGGCCTGGGCATCCGTCATGGGCATGAGGCTGTACTTTCCACCCTTCTCGGATGTACTCACCCCCATCGCACGGAGGTAGTGCTGGAAGTGGACCATGGAGCGGGGGACCTTCGGGGGCGGCGGGCGCTCTCCCCGCATGATCCGCAGCCACACATCCTCGGCCTGCTCTCGGTCAGACTTGTAGGTCTGCATCTCCCGAAGGTTGTGTACAGCTCCGTGAGCCAGCATGGAGTACAGATCCAGGCCACCAATGCGCTGGCCTCCCTGCCCGACGCCAGAGCCCTGAGCTGCCTCCCCAGTGGGACGGTACTTGTACCCGAATCCACCAGCGCGAGCCGTGACCTTCTTCTCCGCCTGATGGTCCAGCTTCAGCGTGTACTGGAACCCCGTGAAGATCTGACCGAGGCTCTCCCCCGTCTCCGGATCGAAGAGCTCTTCGGTGTCCGAGAGCTTGTGCTTCTTGAGCTCGTCCTTCACGAACTGGCTGTAGTCCTTGTCCGGGTCGAAGTTCTCAACCAGGAAGGGCTTGCCCGTCTTCTTCGCGATCTTGCCCGCTGCGGTCTCGAGGACCTGTCCGACGTTCATGCGTGAGGGGATGCCCGCCGGGCTGTGGAGAACCTCGACGTGCTTCCCGCTCTTGTCCCGCGGCATCTGGTCATCGGGGAGGATCTTGGTGACGATGCCCTTGTTGCCATGTCGACCTGAGAGCTTGTCCCCGATCTCCATCGTCTGCTCAGTCCGGACGTAGACCGCCAGCTTCTTCCCGGTGTTCACCACGCGAACGACTGTGCCGCCGTACTCGTGATCCCAGATCTCAGCGGCATCGACGTAGTCCCGGATCGCCTTCTTCAGCGCGGCCTTGACTACCTGGGTCTCCTTGGTGTTGTCCTGCTTGCGCAGCTTCGCGATCAGGACATCTCCGGGCTGAACCCGGGTCCCCTTCTTGATCACGCCATTCTCATCCAGCTTCCGAAGCGCCTCAGGAGTGGCCTTGATCGCCCCAGCGTACTGCCGCCACAGCTTCCGGTTCACCACCACGTTCGGCGTCATCTCGACTTCGACGCTGTGCAGGTGACTGGACACCAGGCTGGACGCGGCACTCTCCGAGATGACGATGCCATCCTCGAAGTTCAGGCCCTTGTACGGGATGTAGGCCACACGCAGGTTGGTACCCAGGGCCAGGGTGCCCTTGTGGGTGAAGTTGGAGTCCGCGATGACCTGGCCGCGCTTGACCTTGTCCCCCACCTCTACCAGAGGGGTGGAGTGCATCATGTGCTTCGCGCCGTTCAGCGGGTAGTGATCGTACAGGGGGTACTTCGAGGCCTTGCCGTCCGGGCCCTTCACCACGATGGCCTTCTTGGAGACAGAGGAGACCGTCCCATCCGTGACCGCTGTGATAGCGGCCATGGCGCCCACCAGGCGCTCGTAGGAGGCCTTCCCCTTCTGGACTGACTGTACCAGTGGGGCCTCCCGCTTCTGGAGCCCCACGGCCTGCTCCTGGTGCTTGGCGGCCATCATCGCACGGTTGCCGTTGTCGTTCTGGATGAACGGCACCAGGTTGGCGCTGATCGCGAAGAGGTTCCGAGCCGAGGGGAGCACGTACTGGACCTGATTCCATGGGCGCTTGGAGGTGTTGCGCTCGTCGTCGTAGACAACGACATTCGAGAACCGAGGCTTCAGGCTGTACGTGCCGTCGGCCTTCTTCGTGACCTTGACCTGGTCTGGGTAAGCGACCACCGCGTTCTCGAGCTCGGCGGCGCTCTTCTCTTCGACCCGACGGGTCTTCACGTTGATGACCTGCGCCATCAGCCGGTGGCCCTTCTTCTTGGCGCCGAGAGGTACATGGAGGACTACGCCAGTGGCGGAGTTCTCAGGGGTCTGAAGCGGATCGAGGAGCCCGAGGTGACTCGGGTTGATCAGCTTGTCCTGCATCATGTTGACGTTGTCGCCCTTGATGCCGCCGAACTCCGCTCCGAGGATCGTGGTCTTCGTGTGGTTCGAGACGAACTGCAGGGGGTTCGTCTGGGTGGGGAGCTGTCCCGCCTTGAACTTCGACAGGATGGCCGCGCCGTACCCCACGCCAGGTGCGGGGATGATCTCCGAGATGCGATCGCGGCGATCGACGTTGTTGCGAATCTTCCGCTGCAACGAGTAGATGTTGGCGCCCTTCGTCAGATGCTCGTGGATGAAATCCTCGGCCCCGAAGAGGCGCTTGTTCGAGAGGGACTGTCGATCGTCCTCCTTCACGCGACCCTTGCTGATCCCCACCAGCTTCGCCGCGGAGAGGAGCAGGGCCTCCCCGGAGATCTTCTCGAACTTCTTGCCCAGCGCGGACTGCATCGTGTCGGCGCTGACTTCGGCTCCCTCAAACACCTGCTTGGCGAACTGGGCAGCCTCTGCTGGGGGCGGGGGCTTGTAGTCCTGAGACTTCTTCCGGTTCTCGATCGCCTTGTGGAACCGCTGCAGGGTTCCGGGCTTTGCCGCAGCCCTGTTGGCCTCGAAGATCTTCTCTCCGAACTTGGACTTCATCTGCTCATCGCTGATGCCCATGGCCTTGAGCACCGGGTAGATCGCGATCTTCACGGTGGACGCATCCCCGCTCTTCACGATCAGGTGCATGCGCCCGACCTTCTTCGGGTCCTTCCGCTCGATGAAGATCTTGAAGGACCCGATCTTTGACCCAGCAGCGACATTCCACTTCGCGAGGAGGTCGCCGTTGCTGGCCTCTGCGTGGTAGGCACCGGGGTTCAGCCGAAACACCCCATCGAACTGCCGCTCGCTGCCTGCTACGATGTAGCTGTACCGAGTGGTGATCTTGGGCAGAGTGCCGATCGTCCGGGTCTTCTCGTCCAGAACCTTCTTGGTCTCGATGTCCACCAGGCGGAACTTCGCCTTGATGTCCGGTCCCCAGGTCTTCCCCGTCAGTCGCGCGCCCGCCTGGGACTCGTAGTTGGCCGAACTGAACTTCGGCCCTTCCTCAATGACGAGAGAGAGGAGCTCCAGGCGGTGCTTCCTGCCCTCAATCGGAAAGTGAGAGGAGATCGCCTCTTTGGTCTTCTGGACCAGGGAGCGGTGGGCTGCTTCAGGGTTCAGATTGGACACCTAAATACTCCACAGATCGAGGCCATAAGTATAACAGTCGGCAAGTAGCGCCGACGCTGGAGCAGCACATGATCAAGCAGCAGCGTACCAAGACCGATCCCGACCCCCAGCCCATCGAGCCGGAGTGGCCCGATGATTGGGGAGGGCTCTGAGATGCTGACGTGGGCCTTCTGGGCGGCAGTGATTGCTGCCGCCGTGAGAACATCGTCTGACGTCTTCGAGGATCACATCGAGGACTTGGACGATGCCCAGGATGGGTAGGAGGCCCCGGGAGAGTGTCCTTCGAGGTCGGCGTGATGCCGGCCTCGAGGGGCTTTCTCTCCGTCCTCCCGAGATTTCTATAGCCCCTCGAACCGCAGAAGAGGACATCCTCGCAGCATACTGCCCGATCGTAGAGGGACGCTGTGGGGACATGGACTGCAAGGGCTGCCCAGAGTTGAAGGAGGAAGTACCCGATGCCCTGTGGTTGTGCTCTGCCTGCGCGGGGGCCCTACCGGCTCTCCCCTTTTGGGGCGCAGGAGAATGTGCTGGCTGCGGAGACTACTCGAGTTTCCTGCTGGCGGTGATGCCGTGACCCCCAGCTACTACTGTGAGTACTGCGGAGCTCACATTGTGCGGCGGGAGGCCGCCCTCTGTCTCTCCCGACACCGGATTTTCCGACGGGCCGTGCGGTGGACCGCAGAAGTAGAGACGTTCACTACGGGAGATCACGAAGTCATGTTCCATGAGGCGTGCTTCGTGGAACATGCCCCCAAGATCTTGGGGGCTCTGCTGGAAGGAATCCAGATCTCAAAGCCTCGCAAGTGGGCGATCAACCCACCGCAGTGGGATTAGCCGACCTGGCGTCCCGCACTGGCCTGCGGAGTTCCATTCGGAGCAGGATTCGACATCGCGTTTGTCGGATCCTGCTTCGACCCCGTCTCATTCATTAGCTGGACTACCAGCTGGTAGAGCGCGGGGTTGGAGGTCTGCATCTGCGCAAGAGACTGGAACATCGCCTCCTCACCCTGCTCAGCCTTCACGGTGCGCAGGAATGCCGCGGCTCGCTGCGCGATGTACCGGAGGTCTACGCCTCCTCCACCGGGCTGTACCTGTGACTGCATTCCCGCCATCGCTGCCGGCATGCCCGTGGCGTTGGGGTTCTGTGCGTTCTCGTCGTACGCCGTGGCCCCTTCTGGGAGACCTGCAGTCTGCTGGGCCTGATCTCCGCCCTGCTGAGGCTGCTGTGAAGGCTGCTGTGGAGGCTGCGCGGGCTGCTGTGGGGGAGGCTGCCCCGGAGCTCCGCCCTGCATGGCCGCCTGAGCCTGCATCTGCTCCTGCTGCATCTCCATCTGTACCTTGGCCTGGGAGCGCATCTGGAGCTCCTGGGCCTTGGTCTGGTAGCGGGATCCACGCAGCTGGGCTTCGCCCTGGATGTCGGCAGAAGCCACCTGCATCTTGCGGTTGGCCTGGAGCTGCGTCGCGATCTCGTCTTCCATGCGCTCGGTCTCGAGGTCGAAGTTCTCTCCGACCTCCTCCATGAGCCGGCGGTTGCTGATCTTCTGTGCCTGGTTGAGCTGCAGGTAGAACATGCTCCTCTGGAGATCGTCGGCCATGCGGAACTTGTCGAACCGCGCAGGGACCTTCGGCCAGTCCATGAAGGAGAAGATCTTCCCGAGGATGAACTCATTCACGAGCTCATGCCGCTGCATGTTGAAGCCCAGGAACATGTTCTCCAGGGCACGGAGAGAGGTACTCGACCCACTCCACTGGAGGCCGCCGAAGATGAACTCTACGGGGATGCCGGCACCGGCCAGCATCTGCTCCGCGAGGAGTCGCATCTCCTGGTAGAGCAGGAGGGAGCGCCCCTGGCCGCCGATCTGCTGGAAGCCGACGTTCACCGGAAGGACAGGGATGTAGTTGTGGTCCCGCTTCCACATGTTGATCTCTTCATCAACACGCTTCTTCCAGTTCGTCAGGTTGTACGCGCCGTACGGCCCCTCGTTACCTCCCGTGCTCTGGCCCGGGAAGAGAATGCGGAGGGGGACGATGCTCTCCTGGAGGACTGCCTCGTTCGCCTTCTTCATCACCTGCAGGTAGTACGCATCCTTCAGCAGCGGGTAGATCAGGGGGGTTCCCCACCCCTGGTCCTTCTGCGCGATGGTCGGACGCTTCAGGTGGTACAGGTTGTCCTTCGAGAAGAGCAGAGACTTCCGACGCCGCGCCGCCTCGAGGAACTCGATGGGCAGCGTCTCGATGGTGTCCTTGTCCCCCAGCTTGATGTCATTGAGCACCGCACGGGGGAGCTTGAAGAAGTACTTCGTCTCCCCTGTGATCTCGTTGTGCTTGATCGTGATGTTCTCGGGGTTCCAGCGGACCAGTTTGATCTGCCGGAAGCTCCGCATGTAGACGTCGTGCTGCTTGGCGTAGCCGACGTGCCCACACTTGCACTTCTTGAGGTAGAAACGGGAGTTGCGCCAGGTGTAGCGGAAGCGGTTCGTCTTCGCCCGGTACCGGGCCTTGCAGCTCGAGCAGATGAGGTACTTCTCGAACGGCAGGAACACCGAGACGAAGGCGTTGCCGTACACGAAGTAGTCCAGGCCCACCTCGACCTGGAACGAGCGCAGCTTGAGCTGCCCCTCGACCTTGCGTCCGAGCTTCTGGAGCTCCGGGTCCTCTGTCTCGAACACCAGAGGGGTGACCGGGTACTCGGCCATCTTGGAGCAGGCGGCGTTGATGACCGGATTCGTGAGGAAGTAGTACCGACACCACTTGTGCAGCTGGTGCTGGTTCGTCGGGAGGAACTGCTGCGCGATGTCGAAGAAGGGGGACGGGTATTGGATACCGAATCCACGGCTCCCGTCCACACTGGCGCGACGCGGATTGAACCGACTGAGCTCGCCTGAGACCGACATCTACTCCCCCTGCCCGAAGGCCCGATCTACCAACTGCCCGCCCGCACCTGCAGCATCTGCGGCTACGCCCTCTCCTGCTGCGAGTACGCCGCCAGCGGCCAGCGGCAGCAGCCCCTTCTGGGAGAGCATCGACCTATCCCCTGTGAGGGGGATCTGGTTACCGCGGAACGTCTTCGGCAGCTTAGCCCGGAGGCTCTTGGGGATGAAGTTCCCGGCGTCCATCCCAGTGCCTCGACCCATGAACATGTGTCCCAGCCCAATGGCGGTGCCTGCCCCAGCAGCACCACGGGCCAGGCGCTCTCCTACCCCACGCTTACGCCCCGTCTCGGGATCGTGCGACTCGAGGCCTCCTGCCACTCCTCCGACGGTCCCGAGGCCCACGTTAGCAGACCTCTCTCCGGGCATGTACGTCGTCAGGCCCGCCGCCGGCTTGAGCTTCTGGGCGCTACCAGCCTGGCCGATCTCGTCGTAGAGTGCGCGCAACTGACTCTCCGGAATCCGCTCCCCAGCGTCCAACCTGCCCTGAGTCTCCTTGACCCGCTGTGCCAGCGCCTTGTTCAGCTTTAGGCCCTCTTTGCTGCGCTCTCCGACGCCGAGGATGTTCTGCCGCCGCAAGAACCCTGGGTCCTTCTGAGTGAGCACGTCATGCTGGAGGAGTCGCCCATCTCCGGCACTGCGGAACGTGTCCTTGTACATGCCGACCCGCTTCGACGCAGCGTCCGATGCCCCAGCTCCAGAGGTGATGTCTGTCCTTCCAGACTTCCACCCGCGCGCGAGACTCTTACCCGGCTTCGTCACCAGCTCTTTGGCGTGCCGAAAGAACTTCCCGGCTGCCTGCGGGTTCTTCGCAGCCAGCGCCGCGGTCAGGCCTCCCATGGCGAGGGTTCCGACTCCTGCGTGCCGCTTCAGAGAGCTACGTGCGCGACTGACGACCCCACCGCGATCTTCCTCCTTGGCAGCCGGTGCGGGCATTTCTGAGAGCTTCTGCATCTCGTCTACGAAGGCGGCCAGGGATTCCGGGGTCATACGGCCTCCTGTCGGCTCAGCTGCGCCCGGCGGTGCATCATGTACTCCAATCCGGTCACGATCTTGGCGGTACAGATATCCGCCTGGGTCTCGCGGAGTACCGTAGCAGGCTTTGTCAGGTAGTCCATGAGCCGCTTCTGGACGGGGAGCGTCTTGAACTTCTCGATGACCCGCACCTTGGATCCGTCGTACTTCTTGCTGAGCTCTTCGTCCGGTTCGAGCTTGAGCAGAGAGTCCGCGTCGTACCGATCCGTGCAGTAGCTGCAGAGGCCGTCCACCTGCGGCTCCTCCTCATTGTCACACTCACCGCAAACCTGGGTGAGTCCAGAGATGAGGGGGTTGACGAAGGTGAGGGGCTCTGGGACGAACCAGATTCCCGCCTCCGAGAGCTGGGCCGCGATGTACCGCCGCACCTCGTCGCTGAACTCCGGGACCTCCGAGAGCGTCCCCAGCTCTTTCCGGATGCTGGCAGCGATGTCCACCGCCACCATCATCTGTCCGACGCTCTGATCTTGGATGGCACCTGCCGAGGGGAGGTTGTTGTTCAACGCCTGGGACAAGAAGTGGAAGGTCTCCCACTCCAGCCAGAAGTTGTCGCGGTTCGCGACGGTCAGGGCCGCCAGGATCTTCACGAAGTTCACGCGAGATACGGTGGCCTCAGTGGCGTCTTCGATCGACCTCTTCACGACCGTGGGCTCCCACTCCAGCACCTCTGCCCCAAACAGGCGGAGGCAGGCACGGAGTAGGACCAGGGGGTGAGCTTGCTCATCCCGGAAGAGCTGCAGATCAGTTGCCGCCATCGTTGCTGTCTCGGGACTGGGAGGCGAGGCGGGCCATGAGCTTCTGCTGCTCGGGAGGCATGGCCTTGAAGGTGCCGATCGGGTCCTTCTTGAACCGGTCGCAGACCGCGTCCGTGAAGACCTTGCCACTGGTGGCGTTGAACGCGCTGCTGCCGGAGTAGCTCTTCAGCATGCGCTCGTTGACGTAGTCGCCGCCCTGGATCCAGGAGAACTCGGCCTCCTTCGTGGCCCCGTAGACCGCGAGAACTGGATCGGGGAGACGCGCGCCGTAGCGGCCAGTCACACCCGCCTGCTCGTCCAGGAGGAACATCGCCTCAACGACATCCTCGGTGTCCATCGCCGCGGCCATCTTCGAGAGGCGGAGGTACCCCTCTCGCGTGTCCTCACGGGTAGTGAACTCCCGCCGCGCCTGTGCGACCTTGGAGAAGCGCGGGCTGAGCTCCGTGCCGCTGTACTGGAAGATGTGATCTGGCACCGTGGCCCCCGTGAGGGACGCCATCTTCACCAGGTCCACTGCGGCGTCATGCCGATCGTAGGGGTCGAGGTCTGCCCACTCCCGGGTCACCTCCGTCATCACGTCGAAGGCCGATGCCACCTTGCGGATGACGGACGGGGAGGTCGAGGGGCGAGACGGGGCGACGGAGAGGAAGACCCGGCGCTCATCTGCTCCCTCCAGCGGGGCAGAAGCGGCCTTCTCCAGATCTCCGTCTGTGATGACTCCGTAGTGCTGCGCTGCTCGAGTCAGGTTCACCGAGGCGACCTTCATCGCGGTGTCGGGGAGCCCGTGGGTCGCGTTCAGGAGGTACCACTGCGAGACCAGAGTGGAGCCTGCGTCGTAGCAAGCGAACTTCCGGTGCTCCTTCCCTTCGCCGTCCACCAGGATGAGCGCGAAGTCCCGGTCGAGGAGGTCATCCCGCTCCACCCAGGAGGCTTCTTTGAGCAGCGAGGTGGCGAGTGCTGCGAGTTCCGACCGCGAGAACCGCTCGCCCAGGTCATCGTACTGGTCGATCACTTCCATCACTGCACCTCTGCGCCAGATGTAGGGAACATCATACTCTGTCATAACCCTGGTAGCACATCACCAGGGTCTTAGGAGCGTCCATGGGTGACTTCACAAGCCGATATTCAACCCATACCGAGGAGAAGCCAGGGTGCTACGGAGAGGAAGACTACTACGACATCACGGATAGCACTTGCCGGGCTTGCCGGTACAAAGGAACCTGCCGGATCAAGGTCCAGGCAGGGAAATCCGGCCGGAGCAGAGATACCCCGGGGCCAAAGAAGGGGCACCCCACCAACGGGCGGTCAGTTCCGGTCCCCACAGAGGATCCTGACGAGGGGGACACCTTTGTGTCCGCGCTCACGTACAACTCGAGCCTCAACGCCGCTACCGCCATGAGCGAGACGCTGACGCAGGCTCTCAGTGGGATCCCCCGAAAGAGGTATCCCTCGTTCCGGAAGAGGAGAAAGGAGTGACAAGACTGCCTCACCTCGAGGCGGGCGTCGTATACCGGGGCAGGCACCTGTTCCTGCCCCGGTCTGCGGTGTCTTCTGGGATCCTCGAAGGTCTTCTGACCTTCGGGGCCGACCCGGAAGAGCAGCGCCGCGCCCTCATGCGGACTCACAAGTTCCACTACCAGGTCCCGCTGTACACCCTGACGGACAAGCAGGTTGAGGAGCTTGGCTGCGAGGTGGTAGATCTGCGGCCCACTGAGTTCGACAGCATCGACCTCACCGCCAAGCCGGCATTCCAACTACGCGACAACCAAGTAGAGGCATGGGAGGACCTGAAGGCAGCGCACTCAGGCGTCCTGAATCTGGCGTGTGGCCTGGGCAAGACCGTCTTGGCGTGGAACAAGGCCGCCCATGAGAAGGTGTCCACTCTGGTGGTGAGCCCCCAGAGGGCGCACCTGGACAACTGGTTGGGAGAGCTCGACGAGTTCTTCGACTACCGAGGGGAGACTGGCTGGATCCAGGGGAAGAAGTTCGACTACGAAGCTGGGATCTGTCTTTCGACAGTGAACATGCTGGCGCGCAGGGCGCAGACCGGGAGACTCCCTGCGGACTTCTACAGGAAGTTCGGACTGGTGATCTACGATGAGTGCCACATCATGGGCGCGGATTTCTTCTCCCAGGCGTGCGCCGTGGGGGCTGGGATGCGTCTGGGGCTGAGCGCCACGCCAGTGCGGACTGACCGGTGCGAGGGCATCTTCCTGACCAACCTGGGGCCCATCTTCCACTCCAACGTGGAGCAGGACCTCGACCCCACGGTCTACGTGCTCGACATGGGAGTGTTTTTCCGGGAGGACGAGCGAAAGGGGATGCTGGATCGGAATGGGAAGTTCAATGTGGGCCGCGCCCACAAGGTTCTGGCGCAGAACGAAGACCGCAACTCCCTCATCCAACGGCTCTTGGATGAGCTCAAGAAGCGCGGACGGATCGTCTACGCCCTCTCCCATGGCCCCGACCACCTGGAGCACCTGCACGCCCAGAACCCCGGGAGCACAGTGATCCACGGGAAGACGAAGTCGAAGGAGCGCCTGGAACGCCTCAACGGCTCCGACTTGGTCTTCGCCTCTCTCGGGGTGGGGGCCGCGGCGTACAACCGGAAAGACCTGGACACCCTGGTCCTGATGACCCCGTTCGCTGCCAGGTCTCACTCTGCCATCGCCTACGAGCAGAGTGTGGGCCGGGTACTGCGTGCCCTCGACGGAAAGCCGAACCCTCTTGTCTTCCTGCTACTCGATTCCTCGGTGGACACGTTCCGGGGAATGATCCACTCCCTGATCCGCAAATCCCGAGAAAAGGGCTACCGAGTCATAAGGAAGTGGAGATGGGAAGACCTACCATAAGGAGAAAATATCGTGATAGGTAGTACTGCGTTGAGGGCACTCCTTGAGGAGTATTCTCGATGTGACGCCTGTGAACTCCTCTGCGAGAGTCGAGTGCAGCCAGTCTTCGGATCTGGCAGCGTCAGTGCTCGAATCCTCTACGTGGGAGAGGCCCCAGGCATCGAAGATGATGAGGCGGGGTACCCATTCGTGGGACCTGCCGGGAGACTCCTACTTCAGCTCTTCGAGAAGGCGTGGTGGGACAGTCCAGAGCTGGAAGAAGTACGCATGATCGAGGAGAACGACGCCTTCTTCGAGAATCTGCGGAACTACCTCGAGGGCCACATCTTCTTCACCAACGCGGTGATGTGCCGCCCTGAAGACGATCGAACCCCGAGCGCGAAAGAAGTGAAGGCGTGCAGGAATCGCCTGCATCGGACCATCTACGCCATCGACCCCCTGCTCATCATCGCAGGAGGGAAGGTCGCCGCTACGACCCTCCTTGGGAAGAAGGTGGCCATCATGGACAAGCGCGGGGGACTGATGGACATCTCCATCGACTCCCCGAGCACCGGACGTCCGGTGCGGTACGCCATGCTGCCTACACTGAGCCCTGGCTTCCTCCTGCGCAAGGGAGATGGACCCCTTGTGAAAGAGGGGCGAGGCCACACCTACGAGACCATCCGGGATTTGCGCTTTGCGCTGTCCCTCATCAGCCACCACAAGACCCTGATTGGAGGCCACTGATGCCTACCGCTGTTGACGCACTGCTCGAGACGAACGACGAGATTTCCGCCCTGTGGGAGCGGCTGAAGCTGGCCGACTCGGATGCCGTGGACATGCTCCGCGAGCTGGAGGCGAAGAGGCCCGCCCTCGTGAACGAGGCGAAGAAGGAGCTCCGCGAAGGCGGGGCCGGAAGCACGAAGATCGGAGCCTACCAGTTCCGGGTGTCGTCGGGCTCCGACAAGAAGGTGTACGATTCCGAGGACATCGTGGAGGAGGCGGAGGAGCGGGGACACATGGACGAGCTCTTCCGGTACGGGGTGATCGGGTACACCGTCAATCCCACGCAGATGGAGCGGCTCAACCCCGAGCTCCGCGCCATCTACGGGCAGATGTTCACCTTGAAGAAGGGCACGCTTCGCGTGACCATCCCGAAGGCCCTCCAGTAGTGCGCCGGCCCGTCGGCGAGCTCTACGGAGAAGTGAGGAACGGCAAGAGCGACAGACGGGACTTCTCGGTCCCAATCACCCAGGAGCATCTCAATATGGAAGACGACCAGCTCATCTCGCTGCTCGGCGACGAGAAGGCCCAGATCAACTACCGGCAGTCCTACTCGGACAAGGACTTCGGGAACGGCTTTGACGTTTCAGTCGGCCTCACCCTGACCTGTGACCAGAGTGAGGACGGCGTGATGGCTGCGGTTGTAATCGCGGCGGAGCTGGTGTCCGAGAGCCTGGCTTCTGCGGTGTCGCAGGCCAAGGAGCTTGACCGTGACATCCGGACCTCGTAGCACCACCTCCATCGAGCTCGTCTCGGTGGAGGCCTCCGTCCGACAGTCCACAGTCCGCGCAGCCTACGTCGTCAACCTCACCACACCCACCTTCGAGGGAACCATCGGGGGAGGGGAGACGACGCTGGACGAGAAGCATGCAGAGCTCGTGGCGCGGCTGTTTGCGGTGGTGCGCGACATCCAGTCAGTCATCAACGAAGACCTCGGGCTGGTGGATGCGCCCCCTGAGACCCCACAGCACAACGAGGAAGAACTGTAGATGTCGCACCCAGAGCTTGAGCTGATCAGCAACATCCTGGAGACCGGGGACTTTCAGACTCCAAAGAAGAAAGGGGTCACCCCTGAGATGTTCGCGCTGGAGGCCGCGCACGAGGGCTTCGCCTGGCTCTGGTCTGAGTACCACGACCCCCAACAGCGCGGAGAGGTGCCGTCGGTAGAGCGGTTCCTGAGGAAGTTCCCCGACTTCGACTTCAGCCCCTCTCGGAACTCTCTCCCGGCGTTGATCCGTGAGGTGCGTACCCAGAAGTCGCAGGTCGACCTGCAGGTCCTCCTGAATGACCTACAGGATGAGCTGGCAGACGGACAGGACCCCACGGCCATCCTCGATGGGTTCCTGCCGAAGTTCCGGAGGATGAACGTAGAGGCGCATGAAGACGAGGGCATCCTGCTCTCGGCCTCGGTCGATCTTCTGCGCCAGGAGTACAACACCCAGGAGGAAGGCGGGGGCCTCATTGGCATCCCCTACCCCTGGACGCTCCTGAACCAGAAGACGGGCGGGATGATGGACGAAGAGTTCATCGTCATCTACGGCCGCCCAGGCAACATGAAGACCTGGCTGGCCTGTGCCATCGCCGCGCAGGCGTACCTGGACAACTACCGAGTGATGATCTTCTCCAAGGAGATCTCTCGAGTAGCGATGCTGAAGCGTGTGAGCTCAATCCTGGCCGGAGTCTGCTACGACCGGCTCCGGAGAGGGGCGCTCACCCCGGAAGACAGGGACGAGTTCTTCGACATGCTGGAGATCCTCGCGGAGACGGAGGAAGAAGACGCGAACCCCCGCGGACGTACTCGCTCACTGCTGTTTCTGAGCGACAAGGGCAAGCGGAAGGCCAGTACGGTCGAGAACCTCATCGCTGCTGCTGAGCGGTTCCAGCCGGATCTCATCGTAGTGGACGGGTTCTACCTGATGCGGGATGGACGTTCTGGGCAGCGCAGCGCGGACTGGAAGCAGATCGGGCACATCTCACAGGACCTCAAGGGCATGGCTCAGTTCTGTGAGTGCCCGGTCGTAGGCACCACCCAGGCCAACCGCGCCAACGCCAAGGAGCCGTCTGGAGACCTCGACGACCTGTCCTTCGCAGATGGAATCGGACAGGACGCAGACATCGCTGTGCGGGCCTTCCGAGGTCCCAACCCCACGGGCAGAGGGGCCTCGATCATGCTGGTTTTCTCGAAGTCTCGAGAGACCGTCATCCCGCCCTTCGTCATCAACGCCAACCCAGGATCCGACTTCAGCGTTCAACAGTCCACGGTGAGCATCAAGCAGTTCCTTGCGGAGAAGGCAAAGATGGAAGAATCCGAAGCCGCGGCGCGTGGCGCCGGAGGGCCCCCGAAGGCAGACCCCGCAAAGAAGAAGCCCGCGAAGAAGCGTGCAGACCCCTTCCGAACCTGACTTCCTGGAGGTCTACGGCAAGTATGTCGAAAACCTCCGGAGAAGCTCGGAATCCAACTACAAGGGGTTCTGCCCCTTCCACGGAGGAAACTCCCCGAGCTTCTCCGTCAACGTCGAGAACGGGCTGTGGAACTGCTTTGGTGGGTGTGGGGGCGGAAACCTCCGGAAGTTCCTCGAGATGGCTGGCGAGGAGCGGACAACTGTTGTCCGTTTGTCGAAGAAATTCCAGCAGAAAGACACGTCACGGACTAAGAAGAAGGCACGCTCTCCTGGCCCCGTGTTCCTCCCCGAGAAGCTCTTGGGGATGTTTGACTGGTGCCCGGAAGACCTCTTGAGAGAGGGGTTCGACGAGCGGGTGCTCTTTGAAAACGACGTGGGATACGACAGAGAGCTCAGCCGGGTGACCTACCCGGTTAGAGACAAGAAGGGGCGGCTGGTTGGCATTGTCGGCCGCCGCCATGATTCAGAGTTCGGCGGAAAGTACAAGGTGTACACGACAGAGCTGCACCGGTACGGAATCGAGGTACCTCACCTGAACAAAGGGGAGTACCTCTGGAGAGCAGACAAGGTGGTTGCGGAGCTTCGCCACGAGCGGAAGCCCGTGTACGTGGTCGAGGGCTTCAAGGCCGCCTTGTGGTTCTGTCAGGCTGGGCTGACGACGGTGGTTGCCCTGATGGGCAGCAGCATGTCTGATGCGCAGTGTAGATCGATAGAAGCGATGAGCTCCCGAGTGGTGCTCTGCCTGGACAACGACCCGGCAGGCCGTCGAGGGATGCTCAAAGCGAGCCATAAACTTCAGGCAGTGCGCGTGTACGTGGCGGCGCTTCCCGACGGCATCCATCAACCGGATGATCTTCTGGAAGAAGAACTTGTGCACGTGTGCGGCAACCCAATCAATATCAGTCAAGCGAGGCAAGTATGGGACGCAACATCCCCCTGAGTGCAAATCGAGGTCGCCGTGGCGGCCGTGGCGGTGGACGCCGGAACGGATGGGGCTGCAAGTGGTCCGATCAGCTCAAGATGAAGGATGGTGAGAGCACCTGGCTTCAGCTCACCCCCGGCAGCTACCCGGTCCATGACCGCCCCGGAGTCACGGCACCCTACCTGGGTCTGCCGATGTTCAAGCTGCAGTACACCAACGAGCGGGGGAACACCTCCTGGGGCTACTTCCGCGAAGCGGAGGACGGGAGCACTCTGCGGGCTCGGGCGGACGCGGAAGACCCCAACGTGAGCGAGCCGAAGTACGACGAGGTCAACCGCTACTACGTCGGAGTCATCCACTACGCGCTCTACCAGCGCACTCCGGTGATGAAGAACGGGTCCCCCCTGCTCTACTCCCGGGGCAAGCTCAAGGGCAAGCAGGTCTTCAGCTGGGATCCCGTGTCGAGCATCCGGGAGCGCAAGCAGATCCTCAAGGACGGGAACATGGAAGAGGTCGGCTTCTTCCGGAAGAAGTTCCTGGAGATGGCGTCCTCGCACTTCAAGGTGGTGCAGGAGATCAACCGTCGCGCGCGTGAGATGTGCCGCTGTGCTGGCACCCTCTTCCCGTCGGTGTTCATCTGCCCCAACTGCGAGGAGGTGCTGCTCGAGACCGAGGACACGGACATGTCCGACGGAGAGGTCTCTGCCTACGGAGACCAGGAGATCCGCTGCCGCCACTGTGGCGAGGTGGAGTTCCCGCGAGCCGAGTACGACTGCGACTCCTGTGACGACCCCCGGCCGCACGAGTACCACCAGGTCGCGTCTCAGGTGAAGCGCGTGAAGGGCGATGATGGGTTCCCCGTCTACAGCCTGGAGAAGGTGGTCAGCCTGCTGGACTTCACCCTGGCTGACAAGCAGACGTGCCCCGTCGTGGACGTGTCGGACTCGGGGGAGCTCACGTACGACGAGGGACTGGACAAGCTGATCAAGAACCAGTTCGACTTCGAGGGCTACACCGCTCCGAAGACGGACGCCGAGTACAGCCAGATGCTGGGGCTTCGGCAGGGCGAGATCGGCTACGCGTCGAGTGCCAAGTCCTACGACCGCAACTTCCGGCGCTGATTTCAACACGGGGCGGGTCCATCTTCGGGCCCGCCCCTCATGCGTTTAGGCATCTATGCGTTTTTCCTTCGTAAAGACCCCCGACCCCGTCTACCTCTTCACCGAGACAGATGCGCAGCAGTACGCGGCGCTCTACGCAAAGGCTCCCCGCGTGGGGTTCGACACGGAGACCACCGGACTGAGCAAATTCGGTGCGCGAGTCAAGTTCTTCTCCTTCGCGACGGAGGACACGCGCATCTGTGCCCCCGTTCGACTCCTGGAGGTGTTCCGCGGGGTTCTGGAGGACCCGAACATCGAGAAGTGCCTCACGAACGCCAAGTTCGACATGCACATGGTGGCGAATGAGGGAATCGAGCTGAAGGGGCACCTCCTCGACACGGTCCCCATGGACTGGCTCCTGGATGAGAACCGCATCGGGCGTCACGGGCTCAAGCAGTGCTCTGCTGACTACCTCGGCCTTCGGATGGCTCCTTTTCGGGAGGTGTTCGGGTCTGTCGGCAAGATCGACAACGAGGTCAAGACCTTGTGCGACATGCACGATGCGATGGAGGCGCAGGATGCGGGGCGTGCGGTGGAGCTCCTGGCCATCGTGGGCCAGTTGGAAGGAACGGAGGCCCTCCTCACATCGCTGAAGAAGGTCTCCCAGAAGGCGTCTGCGGGTCGTGCGGACCTCGGGAGGCTCCTCACGGCCTCCCAGCTCCTGAGCATCGCCAGGAAGACGGGACTGTGTCCGACTACGAGGACCCGCCTCGGGTACGTGTCCGACTTCTTCGAGATTCTTGGGGCGCCGCCCGTCCCGAAGGAAGACCGGGATGGCGAGCGTCACCTGCTCACAGATCCCGAAGTGCTCCTTGAGGCGCACGAAGCGGTCCTGGAGGAACTCATCCACACGGCCGCTGCCGATGTGGATCCCCTGGCGCTGCTGGAGCTCCTGGTAGGGGACTACGCCTCTCTGGACGCCTGGGCATCGATCATGCTGGCGAATCTCCTCGAGAAGCTGCTGGCAGAAGTCGATATGGGGAACGGGAGCAACCTCTGCGACTACTACCATGCAGAGACCGCGGAGCTCTTGCGGGTCCTGTGGATGATGGAGCGCCGAGGGTTCCAGCTCGACCTGGAGCAGATCGAAGAACTGGACGGCCCCATGCTCCAGACGATCCAGAAGCTCGAGCGTGAATTCGTGCGCCTGGCCGGCTGGGATGTGAATCCCAACAGCCCCAAGCAGCTCCGAGAGCTCTTCTTCAAGAAGGTCGGAGACAAGTGGGAGGACCCGTTCGGGATGCCGCCCACGAAGATGACCACGGGCGGGACGACTGGGATCAAGCTCCCCAGTACGGACAAGGCCACGATCGAGAAGTGGGCGGACAAGGGGAACCCGTTGGCTGAGTGCCTTCGAGATCACCGCGTTCTGAAGAAGCTGCACGGCACCTACGTGACTGGGCTGCCGACCAAGGTGGACAACCGAGATCGCATCCACACCGATCTGAAGATCGCAGGGACGGTGACTGGGCGCCTCGCATCTGGGGACCCGAATCTCCAGAACATTCCCTCACGCGGGGAGTGGGGCCGGAAGATGCGGAAGTGGTTCGTGGCGGGCACCTGGGGTGCCTGCGACCACTGGTGTCTCCCTTCGGTGGAGCATGTCCCCCTGCCGGATTTGCCGCGGGACTTCCCGATGCGACTCATCGTGGCGGACTACCAGCAGCTCGAGATGCGGATCATGGCGCACCTGAGTGGTGACCCCGTGATGTGCCAGACGATTCATGCGGGGAAAGACCTTCACTCCATGACCGCGTCTCTGGCGGTCGGTGCCAACTACGACGACATCGTCGCAGCCAAGAAGGCGGACAACCCCACGAAGGAGCAGTTGGAGCTCATCGAGCTCCGAGCCGCGATGAAGGCGGTGGGCTTCGGTCTTCTGTACGGGATTGGCCCCAAGAAGCTGGGGATGCAGCTGGGCCTTCCGCTGGAGCTGCGGATCTCTCGGGCGGGCCGCGCCTACGAGACCTGCCCCGAGGCAGAAGCCCTCATCGACAAGTACTTCAACATCTACCCGGAGGTTCTGGAGTTCATCGAGCAGACCCACTGGGAATGCAAGAATGACCTGCTTGTCCAGACACTCGCAGGGAGATTCCGCCGGCTTCCAGACATCCTGTCTCGTGAGCGCGGCCTGGCCATGCAGGCGCAGCGCCAGTCTGTCAACTCCAAGGTCCAGGGGTCAGCTGCAGACATCGTCAACAAGGCCATGCGGCGGTGTGAGAACGACCCGGAGATGCGCGCGTTCGGTGCCCGGATGCTGATGCAGATCCACGATGAGCTCGTCTTCGAGGTTCCGGACGACGAAGACTTCATCCGAGCTGTCCGCGATCGGGTGCGAATCAACATGGAGAACCCCTTCCCCATGGCCGTACCCATTCTCATCGACATGGACGACGCGTTGTCCTGGGGAGATGCCAAATGATCGACAAAGATTCTGAAGAGCGCAGACAAGAGTTCCTGGACAGTCTCTCGGTGGAAGATCGCAAGAAAGTCGAAGACGCTGAGAAGTTCGGGCACTTCTCGGACCTCATCCGGACACATCTGTCCCCCGGCTTCGTTCCCAAGTGCTTGCCGATCAAGCCACCTCGCACGGAGACCAAAAAGTGAGCAAGCACGAGAAGCCCTGTCGAAACTTCTGCCTCGATATCGGGGGGCCGCCCGACTCTCCCTGCATCCTCTGCGGCCACTCGCGAGGTGCCCACTACGGGATCAAGTTCCGCAAAGATCGGCCAGGGGAGGGCGTGTACGAGGTCACGCAGCAGACCATCGAGCCCTACCCCGCGATCGAGACCATCTTCACGCAACTTCAGCACGACGATGTGCCCTTTGATGTGGTGGCCGGAGGGGAGCTCGTCGGGAGGTTTTCTTCCGTGCGCGAGCTCGATGAGGGTGAGGAATGAGTCGCATCTACGCCAGGCGGGAAGACACCGGCGAAGACATCCTCGTCGAGATCAAGTGCGACTGGTGCTCCGCGACCGAGGATGAGGCTACCCACTGGGCCATTGAGAAGCGCGCTGCGCTCTTCACACACAACGACACAGGTGAGCGATGAGTACCGAGAAAGAAGCCTTCATGGCAGGAGCGCGCGCCTCCATGGACCCCCGCTCTTCGGTGCGGGAGCACCAAGAGGCCGCACTGCCGGCCGCCTATGCATCCTGGGCCCTCCCCGGCAACGTCATCGAGGGCCGATGCAGCCGTTGTCAGGGCGCCGGCAGGGACCCGAAGAAGCGGACGCGCTCGTGCCCTGTGTGCGGGGGGCGGGGGAGCCAGGAGTACTGCGGCGTCTGCGGGGAAACCATGCGCTGCGGGGGCCGCGATCCTGACGGCATGGACGGCTTCATGGGCGATCCTCCTCGCTGCCAGCGAGAGGGCCGGTCAGACCGACGCACATTCGAAGAGATCAACGCAGCGGCCCCGGAAGAAGGGTGAGCCGCGTCTACGCCAGGCGAGAGGATACGGGCGAGACGGTCCTCGTCGAGATCAAGTGCGACTGGTGCTCCGCGACTCTCAAGCCGGGGCCGCATGTCATCGGCAGCGGCTGGAGGCGCGGCGGCTTCACGGACTCCCGCACGACGTGGGAAGCGTGCTCGGAGCACGCGCACCTTCTGGAAGATCTGGTGGCTCCGTGACCCAGCGAGAAATGGAAGAGGAAATCATGAAGAGGACTGGCATCCCCCTGCCAGCGGTACAGCTGATGATGAACTCCCTCAAGGAGGTCATGGCCGAGAATCTTGTACGGCAGCAGGAGGTGGTCTTTCGAGGCCTGTTCCGGATCACCTGCTCTGCCCGACAACACAGTTCCTTCACCTCTCCTCCGGGTGCGGAGAACCGAGAGAGGAAGACGGTGGTTAGGCTGATGCTGGGCATCAAGCCCATCCGTGCCTTCCGCCTGGAGATGAACTCATGGACAAATACGCTGTCGTCCTGGACAACCACCACATGAAGACCGCCACGGATGGGGCTGCGCCCTGCCCTGAGTGCGGTTCTCGAAACGTCAACCACGGGGGGATGACCCCCCACTGTCCCAACTGTGGGACACGCCCTTGGGAGAAGCATGCCAAGAAAGAAGAAGGCCCCCGCCGCCACCGCAGCCGGTAGTCGGGCTTCTGCAGTCATCAACAAGCTGAAGAGCAAGTACCCCGGCCGGGTCTTCACGGCTGGGGAGTACACGATGCCCTGGAAGGTCAAGCGCCTGCCCACAGGGGTCCTGGATCTGGACATCGCGCTTGGGGGAGGGCTCCCCGCTGGAGGGATGTCCTTCTTCACGGGCAAGCAGGGAGTGGGGAAGAACTGGCTGGCCAACCAGGTCATCCGAGAGCACCAGCGGCAGCATGGGGAGAAGACTTCGGTGGCCGTCGTGTCTACCGAGATGGTCTTCGACAAGGAGTTCGCCCACGCCTGCGGCGTGAAGGTCTCCTTCTCGGACCTCGAGGTCGCTCACTTCATCTCGGAGTACCGTGAAGATCTCCTGGAGGACCCCTCGGATGAGATCGTGGGGGCGCTGACCGAGCAGATCGGGGAGTTTGCCACCATCCCGCCGTCTACGGCGGAGGAGGCCCTGCAGATCGCGATCGATGTCATCGCCAGTCGTGAGTTCGACATCGTCGTCATCGACTCTTTCGGGTCTCTTCTGACGGAGCACGACAACGTGGGAGAGCTGGGAGACTCCCCTCGAGTGGGAGGAGCGGCGATGCTGAACACCAGGTTCGCGCGCAAGCTCAACACGGCCCTGTCTCCGGACAAGGACGGCAATCCCAACCTCACCTGCGTCATCGGGATCAACCAGGTTCGGGACAACACCGACCGGGCCAACAAGTACAGCCCGAAGACGCTGGAGGCCGGCGGCTGGGCACTGAAGCACGCCCGATGGGTGACGGTGGAGATGGCGCCCCAGGCCAAGATCAAGGACGGCAAGCTGTTGACCGGCAAGACCATCCGCTGGGAGATCACCAAGCAGAAGGCGGGAGGGCACGAGGGTGCTCGCGGGACCTTCGACTTCATGTACGAGCACTGCGGCATCGACAGAGAAGCACACTCTGTCGCGGTAGCGGGCGACTACGGGATCGTGACCCGGAAGGGCGCGTGGTACTCCTACGAAGGTGAGCAGATCGGGCAGGGAGCACGGGCTGCTGCTGAGTTTGTCCGAGAGACGGACGGGCTCCTGGAGCTCCTGGAGAAGAAGACTCTCTCGGCAGCTGGCGTTCGCTGTAGCTACGGGTGAGCGAGGATCTATGCGCTGTGTGCCGGGGCCTCTTGAGGCCCTGGGCACTGGGCAAGCTGAAGTGCCAGAAGTGCGGGCGCACCTGGAAGGCAAAGCGAGAGGCGCCCCAGAAGGACAAGCTCCGTTCTGGGGCCCGCAGCTACCGGAAGCAGTCGGACAAGCAGGAGAAGCGCGTCGCCAAGCAAGTGGGCGGGCGCACTACGATCGCCTCCGGCCAGACCCCCATCGACAAAGGGGACGTGCGGTCAGACGCTGTCCGCGTTGAGTGCAAGTACACGGATAAGAAGTCATTCACCTTGAAGGTGGCGGACCTCCTGAAGGTGGCTGAACAGGCCACTGGGGACCAGATTCCCCTGTTCTACATCGAGTACCGGGAGTCGGGGGAGGCGTACTACGTCGTCCCCGAGGACTGGTTCCTTCAACTACTGGAGACCTACCAGAATGATCCGAACGATTGACGATCTGCTCAAGGCTGACTCACGAGAAGTCGAGGAGATTCGAAGCACGATCAACCTCCGCGGGTACTACTACACGGGAGTGAAGCGAAATGGGTCAGAAGAGGGGCTGACTCTCGATGAGTACGAGGCGTGGCAGGAAGAGGAGCCCGACCTGGAGTGCGGGACCTGTCATGGGGGCGGCAAGGTCAAGAAGTACCACCGGAGCGTGGGGACCATCCACGCGAGCTCGGCCCACGGCTGCATCCGTCGGCTGTACTACGACGCAGATGGCAGCTTCCGCCCGAAGCAGAAGATCAAGCCCGAGCTGATGATCACCTTCTCCATGGGCCACGCCATCCACGATGTGGTCCAGAAGGCACTGCATACGGCGCTCCCGGGCCAGTTCCGGGATGAGGTCCGGGTGGATCTCCCAGAGGCGTTCGTGAGCAACAGCCGGACGGACGGGGTGGTGGACCTTCCGCAGACTCGGGTTCTGCTGGAGATCAAGAGCATGGGGGCGGAGTTCGATCGCCTGCAGGCTCCGAAGAAGGAGCACCTGATCCAGGCTGTGGGCATCTACGCGACTGCGCTGGACACTCCCTTCATCTCGTTCCTCTACGTCGCGAAGAAGTGGCCGCACTCCGTCAAGGAGTTCGTGGTCCCGTATGACCCCAAGATCTACCGACGGTGGTGGAAGAACAAGGGTTCGCGCGTGGAAGCTGCGCTCGAGGAGGGCAAGCCTCCCATCGCGGATGCCACGAAGGACCAGTGCAACTTCTGCCCCTACGCCTACTTCTGTGAGCACAAGCTGTGAGCCGCACCAAAGGAACAGACTTCACCGTCGGCCTCGAAGAGGGCGAGGAGATGTACAACACCGCCGCAGAGCGCGCCCTCGCGCGACTGGAGGAGCAGGGGCTGAACACCCCCCAGCGGCCCTACGACAAGAACGGAGACCCCTTCGACGGGCACCTGCCCTCCAACATCACGGACTTCACCTCCAAGGAGCTGGGGACCATCTTCGCGCTGATGTGCGGCTACGCGGATTTCCTGGAGAACCTGGCCACAGTGGCGCGGGCGGAGGTCCTCAACGCCGACCGGAAGCTGAAGCTGACCAAGTCCCTGGTTCGGAAGCAGAAGGCGGGGAGCGCCCAGACGAAGGATGATGAGTGCCTCACGGACATTCGCTACGTCGAAGCGGACGTGAACTACGTCGAGGCGAAGACCTACCTCGAGCTCCTGGAGGGCCTCACCAAGTCCGCCTCTCGCGACCGGGCGGTCATCTCCCGGCTCATCGAGACGAAGCGCATGGAGGTGGACGGCAAGAAGCGCCGGAGGAACGTAGATGGGTACCGCAGATCTTGAGCTGTGGGTGCCGTACCTCCCTCCGTCGGAGAACCGAATCCGGGTTCACCGTCGGCAGGGAGGTCAGGTCTACTCCAAGGAGGCGCGCGACTTCAAGATCGTGTTCACGCAGTACCTCAGAGAGAACTACTTCACGGAGATCAACCGTTTCGTAGCGAAGCACACTCCGCGGTCCATCTACACGCTCTCGCTCTCATTCACCTTCGAAACGGTCATCAACAAGGGGTGGGCTAAAGGAAAGGCAAAAACCCGCTATAAGAAATTCGACGTAGGAAATAGGCGGAAGTTGATCGAGGACTGCCTCGTCGAAGCCCTTGGAGGGTCAATCGACGACTGCCTCTTCTTCGAGCTGTACCTGCGGAAAGAGATGGGAGACAAAGTAGGGGTACACCTGCTCCTGGAGCCCTCTGACCCAGAAGACTTCGGAGTCCCCGATGGGTGACGAGATCAACAAGAGTGAACTCATCGATATCGCGCGCGAAGAAGGCCTTGGGAACCTGTCTCGGGGCAGCTCCTCTGCTGCGGTCCTGGATGCGCTCGAGGGTGGCGAAGTCCCGGAGAACTGCCGCCTGGATGAGCACCGAGAAACGATGGAGCGCCACATCAAGAGAAACTGGCGCAGGATCCGAACCCAGCTCCCCACATGCGACGGTACCTGCGTCACCTTCGGGTGTCCGGACACCATCGTGCTCGGGTGCTGGGCGAAGTTCCGCAACGAGATCCTGTGATGTTCGAGCCGTGTGTTAGCTGCGCCCGGCTTGCGAAATGCAAGAAGGTCTTCCCCGTCATGCTCGAAGACGGGGGAGGTTGCTCCCTGCACGAGGAATCCCATGAGGGGGTGACTCGCGCACGAATTCGAGCCGTCTTCGACTTCGGCGCCTTCGCCGTTTGTACGAAAAACCCCAAACGAGAGACTCTACCTATGCCTGTTGGACAGAAGCGGTACCTGCGCGGAATCGCCATTCACCTCGGTCTGATCCCGCCCCGCGGCGGCAACTCCTTCAAGATCCCCGCCGCTGACCTGGCCGAGATGATCTCCAAGTTCACCACCGATGAGGGCGCGGCGCCCTACGAGAGCATCGGGGACCTGGATGTCGAGGAGCTCAAGACGCTGCTCGCCGACCTGAAGGAGAACGGAGCCCCCGCGGGTAGCGGTGGTGAGGAGAAGGCCGAGGAGAAGGCCGAGGAAGAGGCGCCCCCCAAGAAGGCCCCGGCCAAGAAGCCGCGCCGCCCCCGGAAGAAGCCCGCTCCCAAGGAGGAGGTCGAGGAGGAGGTCGAGGAAGAGGCTTCCGAGGAAGAGGAGGAGGAGGTCGAGAAGAAGGCCCCGGCCAAGAAGGCACCCGTGAAGAAGGCGCCGGCCCGTCGTGCTCCCGCGAAGGCCAAGAAGACGGCCGCCGCCCCCGCCGCCCCCGCGGCAGCTTCGGCCGATCTCGAGAAGCTCGAGGGCATGGTCACCACCATCGGCACCATGCTCGACAAGCACGTCGATGCGCAGGCGTCCCGGCTCGAGGGAGTCGAGACCGTCCTCACCCGTGTCCTGGAGCACCTGGAGACCCTGGATGGCTACCTGGCGTACCAGTACAACCAGGACGTGGACTCGGGAAACGAGATCACGAGCCTGAGCGACGTGGACTGGCGCAGCTGAACCGAGTCACCCTGTTCTCTGAGGGAGACCTCGCAGACATGGGGCTTCGGGAGGTGAAGGCCCTGCTGAACGACGCCGGCTTCCTGTATCGGGGGGATTCCCTCGAACAGGCTGTCGCGCTGGTTCTCAGCCTCACCGTGTAGCGTTTCATACTTCTGGGCGGCCCTTCCACTGTTGGAGGGCCGCCTTTCTTTAGCTCACACTACCAGCCGCCATCCGAGAGGCGATCAGTCACCCAGGTGAGCCGCGCTCCGCGGAACTTGACCATGGGGGTAGCGGGATCTGAGTCCACACGGGAGGAGCTCTCGAAGGGGAACTCCACGAGCTCGGTAAACCCCACCGAGGCTATGGGGGTGTTCGCCTGATCGGTGAAGATCTCGTCGTCCCCGTGTGTGTGCGGCGGCAGAATGTAGAACGGCCCAGGGCTACTGCCCGCCGCTACAAAGGACTGGGCATCGTACACAGACCGCCTGAGATTGAACCCATTTTTTGGGGACGTGGAGGTGTGCCACTCAACATTACCCCAGGTCCAGGTGCTCTCGTTCTCTGCTTGGGAGAAGAACGAGTCCCCATAGACGACCGCGGCCGCGGAGTCGCTGTCGCGTCCCCGTCTGCGTACGAGATGGCCCTCCCATGCGACGGCTTTCTGGTACCCCTTCCGGAAGGATGACGCAGAATCCCGCCAATCTCCGAAGCCTCCCTGGCTGCTCGGCCAGATGCCCGAGAACGCGGTGGTCCACGTCAGGGGGGACGTCCGTTGGGCGTTTTCGAGATCATCGGAGCCCAGGCCGGGGATCTCCAGACCGTCCGGAGCCTCCCGGCGGCACCCCACATAGAACTCTACGGTGGCGTGATAGCTGTACCGGCGACGGTCTACCACTCGCGCAGTGTTCGCTGCCAGCTCGGCGACCGCCAGCTCGAAATGCTCAGAAACAGCGGTGGCGGTGGTCGAGCTGAGATCTACCTCCGTCTCCGCCAAGAGCTCTGCGAATCCCGAGGAGGGGCTGCTGACCCCGGATGCTCCTGTGTTGGGGGCCTGCGCCCCGAATTCTCCGAAGAGGTTGTGGCGCCACAGACGCACAATCACCCCTTCTCGCTCCCGCCAGGCTGTGGGATCAACCCACTCCGACGCGGGGGCATCCTTGTCCGGGCTGGACCTCCATACCGAGAAGGAGGATGACGCTGAGTACTCTCCGTCGGCATTTCGCGAGCGCCCATCGGCTGCGATGAACGAGAGGTTCACCTCCAGCTGGCTGAGGAGGGCCCCATGCGGAGGATCCAGAGGAATCACAAACCCTGTGCGCCCCGGCATGTCCCAGAAGTCGGGGTTCACCCGGTAGTCTGCCTCGGCCACCAGGTCCTTCAGCACCATGGAGCCCAGTTTCCCATCGGGATCTACGTCTGTGAAGAAGTCGGCGTGAAGGCCGTACGTCTCCACCAGGTGCTCCTTCTCGTCGTCCGACAAGCGGTCTGCCACCCCAGAGGCGCAGTACGCCCAGTAGAAGAAGGGATCGAAGTACGGGTGGTACGCGTCAACCGTTGCACTGCCAGAGCCCACTTTGAAGAACGACCCAAACTCGAATTTGGGCCGGTAGTACCGAACCACCGTGCCGACATGGTTGGACAGGTGGAGGACGTCTGCGTCCGCAGGGCCCTTGGTTCCGGGGGACCCGCCGTCTCCCGTAAACATGAGCTGGGGCTGGGCAAAGGCTGCGTAGCCCCACCGTGCCGTGTTGGGGATCTTCAGGGTCCCGTCCAGGTAGTGACTGCCTACCTCGCCACCGGGGATATCCGTCCGGTCGTAGATTCCCGGGACTCCGACGAACGTGTGCATGACGTACGTGCCGGCCGTGAACGTGTAATCATGCGAACTTCCTTCGCTATTGAAGACGCCGGCAAGCACCGAGATGTTCTGGGATCCGTAGTCGAGATCCGGTTGTGTGTCCCCCCACGCACTGGCCCCCAGCCCCCCGTCGGTGTAGTCCGAGCGTGAGTAGGAGTACGCCAGCTTGCTGTGCGGCTGGGTATCGCGGCCCTGAATCGTCCGGACAGGACTCGAAAGTTCGAACATGGGCAGGGTGCCGACGTTCGAACCTTCCTGGATGCCTCCCGGGTCACTCAGAGGAGAGTACGTCACCGACGCGAAGGTCGGCATCGTCGGCGTGTCTCCCGTTGTCCGAGCGTAGCTCGAGGTATCCGCGTCAGACTCCCGGTCTCCGTAGCCTACGTTCTGGAGAAGCTGCACCGAGCTCGGACCCACGACCTGGTGGCCCAGAATCGGAGTATGCGACCGCAGGCCGGCGGCCCGCAGCACACCCTGCAGCGTCAGGTTCCCCTTGAAGAGCCCCTGCTCGAGCGGGTGGACGTTGATGCCCCGAAAGTACCAGAGGGGAGGAGCTCCGTTCGAGCTCCCGTCCCCCATGAACGTGTCTCCTGCGGCCTCCACGACCGCGGGCCCGTGGAGGTACGCCGAGATCCGGAGAAACACATCCTGGTCTGTCCGAGAGAGCTCATCCTCGGGTGTCCACTCGAGGAAGTCGATCACGAACCTGTCGTAGTTGTTGCCAGTGGGGACCGAGATCGTCTTGGAAGCCAGAACGGTGGACCCCGAGGTGCCCTCCACGATCTCCACGATCATGTTCTTGTCCACCAGGCTGAACTGGAGGGCATCTACGAGCACCCGGAACGCGAGGTTCCCCTCCACGATGGAGCGTGCGAGCTTCAGGTAGAGGTAGACGTAGCCGGCATCCGCATCGGCACGGTCACGAGAGACCACGATCTTCGAACCACCTCCGGAGAAGTGTGGGGTTGCCGAGTACGACCAGCCGCCGAAGGTCCGCACCCCATCGTTAGGGATCACCTCTACGTGGGCGGAGCCGCTGATGGCGGGATCGAGGGCAGCATCCGTGTCCCAGAACATCTCGTACCGGAGGAGATCCCGCGAAGAGGGCACCTGTCCCTTGACGAAGGGAGCAGGGCCTCCAATCTCCGCACGCGCAGTGGAGACGTGCCCGTCAATCGCCGAAGTCAGCGCCCCCGCGAGGTTCCGCCATGCGTCCTCATCTCGCGCGTCGTTGGACGCGACCGCCGTGGCGTAGTCCGCCAGGTTCTCTCCAGACCGCTGCCCGAAGGAGAAGAGGGAGAGCAGATCTCCCAGACCCGCGGAATCCGGGGTCGAGATGTTCAGCTTCCCGTAGTCGAACCCAGCGGAGCCGTCTCCGAAGTCGTAGGTGATCAGCGGGCGCAGACCCCCGGCCCCGTCCTGCCCCTGATCCACATCCGGCATGACTGCCGGGATCGAGGAGGTGCTGACGGTGTTCGATGTCTGCGAGCTGCCCGGATCCTGGTAGGGGGCGATGACGCCCGTACCGATCTCCGAGTAGTTCGCGATATCGATGTAGCTGTAGAACCACCGACGGCCGTAGGCCTTCATGTCGTGGGTTCCTGTGGTGTGGCTGGTGCCCGTCTGGGCACGCACTGCCATCCGGTACACCCCGGAACCGTTGTCCCACACGCCCAGGATGGTCCCGCCGAAGGGAGTGCCACTCAGGTCCAGTCGGATCCCCATGTGGACGATTTCCGCCGGAGAACGCGCATCCAGATCTGGCGCGTCTGCACGGGTCAGATCGACGACGAAGTCGTGGTCGAAGTTGAACCGCGAGTAGTCGGGATCGGCGACTGTGACGGACCCCACATCTGCCAGGAGGTATGGACCGCCCAGCCAGGCGGCGCCGTCTCCCCAGAAGGTCGGGGGATCGACATCCAGATCGGTGTAGCCCGGACGGAGCTCGTTGAAGGTGCCGGAGCCCCCGGTGTAGATGCCCGAGGACTGGTGGCCTGGGAGGTACAGGTCTCCCACGAGGGTCATGCCCGTGGCAGCGCCCACATGGTCGATCTCGCCCAGCGACGCCACGAACAGGGTGGCCGGGTACAGGAGCGCGACAGACCCGCTACCGCCGGCCCTGCGGATGAAGGAGCCTGCGGGGTCCAGCCCTTCCTGGACCGCCTGCACGCCAGCGCCACGCAGGCCGTCACTCCACGTGGAGTCCGCCTGGCTCATGTCGTGGGCGTAGGTCTCGACCACGATCTTGATGCCGTACTCGCCCCGGCCTTGCGCAGACGAGCTCGAGTGGTCTCCGCGGACCTCGACATCCGCACCGTAGGCAGGGGCGTACGCGACGAGCTTCAGGGTGGGGCCCACTGCGCCCTTGTCCGTCGCTGTAGCGAGCAGCGCCTCGAACGAGGAGTCATTCGCGGTGACCAGAACGCCCGCACCAGGACCGGCCCAGCCCGCGCGAAGGGCGTACGAATCCCCTCCCTTCTGCACCCCGTCCTCGAAGAGGGACAGGGCCGCCCTCCCAGCGTCATCTGCACCGCCGAAGAGCGGAACCCCGAACCCAGCGCGCAGCGTGTAGAACGAGACGGTCTCGCTCCCGGCCGCGAAGCTGGGGGAGGTGCCGTCCAGGTTCTGGAGCTTCACGATGGACCCCGACCCGCTGATGCGCGTCGAGTAGACCAGGTACAGCCCCACATCCGTGCCAGAGGTCAGCTTGGCGAAGCTGACGCCTCCACGGATGTTGTCGTTCCGCCGAGAAGAGGCATGGGCCGAGATCGGGAAGATGCTCGGACAGTCATCCACGTTCACTGTTGCAAACGTGAGCTCGTCGCCAGACAGCGCCGCAGTCAGGGTGGGGAGACTGACGGCCCCCACGCTCGAGCCAAACGCCTCGAACTCAGTGATGTGCTCGAGGTGGGCGAAGGAGAGGTCACCACTCGAGGTTCCGTCGTTGACCTTCGTGTGGTGGAATCCTCCGGCTCGGGCGGACTCTGTCACCGAGCTGATGGCTGCCTGGAAGTCCGGCAGCATCGTATCGAAGATCTCCCAGGCGCTGACGCTGCCCGTGGCCAGGACAGTACCGATCTGATGCGGGGGAGGGACCAGCTCCACGGTACGCGCGTCGATCAGTCGAGAGATCCGCCAGTCGTGGTGCTCCGTGCCGGACAGCGTGAACGTGAACGATCGTCCCACATCGGGCAGGGTGAACTCGTCACCTGTGCCGATGGTGAACCAGTTTGAGCCGGCCTGGATGGTCCCAGAGGCCCCCGTCCGGACGGAGGACGGAGAGTTCGCCTCGGGGATGGAGTGCATCGTGAGAGGACGATGCGTGGCGTCCGCATGAAACCCGGAGCCCTTGTCCTGTCCCTGCCCGTCGTAGATGCCCTGCAGGTTGAGCGCACGGAAGAGGTTCTTCAGGACCCAGCCATCGACCTCGTCAGCTGAGTTGACAGCGGGCACCAGCAGGAAGTCCCGCGGCATGTCTCCGAAGCCGTCCTGCATGCCCAGGATGACCTTGACTCCGCCAGAGGGGACCCGAGGAAGCGGCGGCTCAAAGCCGAGGTACAGACTGGTTTCGAACTCACCGTTGGGACGGATCTCGATGTTTCCCAGCCCATCGTCGGTCAGGAGATGCAGAGAGTCCTCGTCCACTGGACGCAAGATCAGTTCGGTCTCAGACACCACCACATCAACGATGTACTCGCCATCGTGGTTGATGGGGCTGGAGACCCCCGAGCTCGAGATGATCGCGATGTCGCCGGCTTCGACCAGGTCGGTCTCGAAGGTAGCGGTCGCACAGACCACTGTGGCGCCATCCACGATCTCCGTGATGACGCTGGTGGCCTTGCCCGGCTGATTCGAGGAGTCCTGGAAGGCGGAGCGGTAGGAGTCGAACGTGGGGTCGTTGGACAGGGCCGCGCGCGAAGATCCGTCGAGCTCGAAGTCGCTGTCGGCGTAGGAGCCGGGAGGAGACGAGGGGACGTAGGCAACTGTGCCCACTCGGACCACAGTGTCCTTCACGTCCCCGGGGCCTGGGTCGTCGTGGGAGACCACGGAGATCTCGTTCCAGTCGGGATCCAGGACGGAGTAGAACTTGGAGATCTCGTCGATGGACGCATCATGGGCGGGGCCGCCCACGTAGATGCCGGTGGCCAAGACCGAGTCGAGGTCATCCCCGAAGCCGATCGTGAGCTCCACACCGAGGATCTGCCCCGTGGCCACGTCGGTACGGAAACGCGATGATCCTTCCGGGATCTCAAGGGCTACCGGGACCGCCACATCCCGCACCAGCTTGACCTCGTGGTTGTCGAGGTTCATCGCCAGGCGATGCAGGGCGCGGTTGAAGTTCTCCCCGGTGCGGTCTTCCCCTCGGGCGATGAACACCGACCCGGGGCGGTTCCCCTGGGTCATGGCGCGCACGGAGGATGTCGCCAGATCTCCGGCCCGGACAGTGGCGGTCGGGTGCGGCGAGAGCGCGAACCCTACGAGCGGCCCGAGGTCCGTGACACCGCTACCCGAGGTCTGCGGGTGGATGGTCAGGTAGGCAGGGTTTCCTGCCGAGAGGTAGCCAGTCTGCTTGGACGCCAGGCGCAGGACCCCCTCGAAGGCGCTGGCCTCGACGAAGGGGTAGAGCGGAGATCCAGAGTCGTTGATCGCCGCGACAAGCCCTGCGAGAGACACGTCATCGACCGCGGCGTCCCACTGCTGGGTCTCGATGGTCGGACTGGAAGTGGACTCAGTCTCGATGGCCAGCTCGAGCGTCCCGGACGCCGGCATGTCGTCGTAGTCGCCATCCACATTGACGTGGACGACGCCGAAGATGACCGGCTCGGAGAGGATGACCTTGTCGGTCTGGCTCGCCAGGAACGGGCGGCGTGTGTAGTCGCTCACAGGAACCTCACTTCCCAGATCACCCGGAGGGTGAATGCACTGGTCTTGCTGACCGGCTCGAAGGTCTTGTACGCCATGGGCGCACGATCCGAGCTGGCACTGAATCCTGTGATCGGGGACGAGGTGTCCCAATCACTGTCGGGGTCGCCATCGGTGAACAGACCGGCTTCCGTCAGGATGGCAGTGGCACCGAGACTGAGCTCTGTCTGTCCGTACTCACGCACGAAGCGCACCGCTGTGCGGGCGGACGAGGATGCCGAGGCCGGGAACGTCGCCGGGGTCTTGACTCTCGCCAGGAACTCCGCGGGAGCGTAGGGCAGGGGATCCACCAGGCTGCTGATGTTCGCCACCTCCGCCTGAGATCCCCCTCCCATGCCGATGAAGGCGATTCGGTCATTCCGGAAGGTGTCACGCGGCGTGACCACACGAAGAGCGATGAGCTCCGAGAGGTACTCACGTCCCGTGAGCGTCCAGATGTTCTTTCCTTCGACGTACTGCCGCCGCTTCCCGCCCTCTCGGGTCTCGATCTTGACGAATCCCTCGATCGCGGGGGCCGTCTTGTGGTCTTCGAGAGTCTTGGCTCCGAAGAACGGGAGCAGCTTCAGGAAGTTGAGGTTCATCGGGACAGCCTCCGGCTGATCTCTTCGGCTTCTTCGAGGCTGACACCGAAGTTCTTCGCGATGAGCGCGGGATCGACGGGTCCGCCGGTTTCCGATCTTAGCCCACCCCTCTTCTCGCCGCGAGTACCGCCCTGGATGAGGAGGGAGTCTCGGACCTTGGGGACGTCCTTGTGCCTCACGGAGTTTCCTTCCTGAAGATTCTACCAGTGTAGGAGGCCCCGATCGTGAGATCTGTGGTCTCCGCCAGAGTCAGGTACGCCCCACTGACCCCCAAGATCGCCACCGTCCAATCCTCGATCTCGATGAAGTCTCCGGGGCGCACGCCCAAGATCTCCACGTCGTCTGCGCAGGCGATCGTGTCTCCGGTCCCGGTGACCTGGAAGGAGGCTGCAGGAGTGTAGGTGTACCCCGGAACCCCGGACTCGGGGGTGACCCCCACCTCTACCCCGGGGAAGGTCGAGTCAACTGTGATCTCGTTCCCGGAGATGCCGGTGATCCGGTACGCCCCGTGGGACACGCTTGTGGTGACCTCGTCAGGGTCGGGTGTGAGGTCGGCGTCGGCGTCGGTCCACTCAATCGGGAGGATGAGCACGTCTCCCGCCACCGCAGAAGGCGCAGCTCCGGCATCCGCCACGTCCCCGTCGATGGTCAGCGTCATGGAGACGAAGGTATCCACGAGGGTCAGGGGCCAGTAGATGTCCATCTCAAGCAGGTCGTACCCCATGAGGCGCTCGAGGCGGTAGTCGCTATCATCCCCGTCTCCCTCGAAGACCAGCTTGTTGACCTCGATGTCGCCTGCGATGGTCGCCTCAAGGGCGCGGTCTACGAAGATCTCATCCCCAACAGTGGCAATCACCCGGTAGACCGCGCCGGAGGCCTGGTCTACGACTCGGTCATCCCGCTCGACATCGTACAGCGACACATCCGTAGCGGTGATGATGGTTCCCCCGATGGTGCCGGTAGCCGCGGAGGAGAAGACGGGGTTGGCTCCCAGCGCCCACCTCTCGATCCGGTAGTCCTCCAGATCCCCAGAATCGGGGAGCTCAGTCTCGAGGGTGAGCTTTGTCTCCTGATCTACGAAGATCTCAGGGGTGGGGTCGTACACCCCAGCTGCGAAGATCCGGTACACCCCCTGGTTGGCGCCGGACAGCACGATGAGCCGGTCTTCCGAGGTCACCCCATCTGACCGGAACGTCGCGCTGGAGTCCACGACGGTGTTCGCGTCGATCGCAGTCAGGGTTCCCGTGGACAGAATCGGGCTCGTGTCTCGGACGATGTGGAAGTACGCCTCGGAGTCGTCCTGGACTGCGGAGATCTCCAGGCTTCGGGGCACCTCTCCATCTGCTTGGACCACCGTGACCTGCGTGTCAGAGTCTACGGTGGACACTTCGTAGCGGCCCCGGTTTGGGCCGGAGGTGATGAAGAAGTGGTCTCCCGCACGCACGAAGCCCTCTCCACGAATCTGGACTTCGTCCTCAAAAATGCGGTTGATGTACGGGAGGGTGACATCGTCGCCCACTGTCCCTGTGAGGAACCCCCCACGGGCAGACGTGAGCACCCCTGAGCCGGCACTCATCACCAGGTCATCTCCCTGGAACAGCGAACGGACGCTCTGACTCCCGAAGTCCACTCGACGTAGCGCCAGGCTGCTGCCGCTGTAGTCGTCGAACATGTGGCTCGACTGCCTGCTGAACGCGGGATCGTCGTAGAGGAACGCGTCGAGGATGAACGAGAGATCGTCCTCTACGGTCACTGTGTCCAAGAGAGACAGGACACCGAGCACTGTGGGCTTGGTGTAGATCGGGCGAATCTTCCCCAGGAAGTCCGCGATCAGCGGCAGGTCTCTCGAGTCCGTGGCCTGGAGATCTACCTCCACCTGCCAGGAGTGGTACTTCTGGAGCTCTACGCTTCCTGCGACATCCGAGAACTCGCGCCACCAGTTTGGGCGCTCGATCCGATCTGTGACCAGGATGCTGTTCGTGAGTGGGGTGAACGGGGCGAGGATGTCCCCCTCCGCGAAGGTCAGCCCCGTTTCGGGGTTGAGTGCCAGGCCCCGGAAGGTGGCGAGGCTGTAGAGATCTGAACGGCGGTACCGGTAGCTCTGGAGAAGGCCTGTCCCGGTCCCCTCATTGTTGAGCTCTTCCACCAGGACGCGCCCGTAGTTCTCTGTGTACTCCGTGTTGATCTCCACGATCTCACAGAGCTTCTCCGTCACCGGCAGATCTCCCAGGATGTGCGCCCCGATCTCCGCGCTTCTGAGCACTGGCCCGGTCGCCCATGCGTACATGAGGCCCGCGACCGCCGAGCGGTAGGTGATCTGCGTCGTGCCGAACGCATCCAGATCTGCCCGCTCCGCCCCAACCATGAGGCCGAAGTTGTCCTCGATGTACCGAGTGTTCTCCAGCAGGACGAGCGGCGCCCACAAGACCTCTGGAGCAGGGCTCGAGGGAGAGAAGCTGCGCACCATCTCAAGGGTAGTGACCGCCTCCGCACGGGAGATGGTGAACTCAACCGCGGACTCTGTGGCCACGGGGTAGCGGCCATCCACATCCCGAGGGGTGATCAGTAGATCCGATGCCGACAGCACCGCGCGAACCACGAAGGTGCCCTTGCTAAGCCCCGTCAGGAGCTCCAAGCTATCCCCACCACGGATGCCCGAGGACACAAGGTCTACGTCTGCGATGGAGACTCGGGCGCTACCCGATGTCGTACTCAGCGCGGCACCAGAGACCGTGGAACCGACCAGCAGGTAGTCGGAGTTCTCGACCATCTGTACGGGCTCACGGTCCAGCAGGGCAGAGGTCCGATCCTCGTAGGTGATCTGCCAGCCGTCTGCGGTCTCTGCCACGCTCTCTGCTGTGGGGTACTCGAACAGGGCGGGGACCGAGTAGATCGGATCAACCAGGTCGAGGAGCGGGATGGCGGAGTTCCGCACGATCTTCTTCGGCCACACGCGAATCGTGAAGAACCCGCCCAGATCCACCGATGTAGTCGGATCCAGCGGCAGGTTGGACATCTCTCGCCGGAACGTAGACCCGTTCAGCAGGGCGTAGATGTCCAGCGCCGCGTTGGTCAGCAGCGCCTCATCCGTGGACCCGATTGTCACCGTCGGGATGGAGAGATCTCCGGAGATCTGCAGAATCTCCTCGGCAGAGAGCTCACCCCGGTAGTACCTGCCGTCCTCGTCCGTTCCGTACTCGAGCTCTCCCGTTCCGAGCTCGAACGCCACTACAGACCCGGACACCCCCGTCACCTGTGCGGGGACCAGCGTGGCGGTTTCGAGGTCTACTCGGCTCACCTCAAGGTAGAGCAGATCTCCCGCACGAACCGCCAAGCCCTGGAAATCCTGCTCGGAGGATCTCAGGATGGGGCTGATTCGCCACGGCAGCGCCTCTACGCCGGCCGGTGCTGTCGCGGAGGCAAGTCGCACGGCCCAGAGGTCTCCGCGACCTCCGGCGTCCTCTGGCGGCAATCCTCGGATGACTTCGTACGACGCGATCTGGTGCCCAACGCCATCGAGGGCCAGGATTCGCTCCTGAATCCCCCGTCCCACGACAAAGCCGTACTGGACGGTCTCCGGGAACGTCTCCAGTGGGATGGCGCGCGAGACGATGTACCCAGAGCCCGCCGAGTTGATCGTAGAGATCGGGAATCTTTGCCCAGAGAGCGACCCCGAGAGGATCACAAGCTCCCGCCCGAGGGCGGAATCCAGGACGTGCTCTGCCTGAACTGTGATCTCGTACGGCGCCACCACCTCTCCGGCCCCGCGGACATCCTGCGCGTCGTAGACAGTCAGATCTGCCTCGTCGAACGGGATGTAGACCGTGGAGGTGGCGGCGCCCGCAGGACGCAGGAAGCTGCAGCGCACCGGACGCAGGAACTCGAACGAGATGTTCGACCCTCGGAACGGCAGAGAGGGGGAGACGGCCAGGGTCGCCCCGGACACCGCAGTCACCTCGTAGTACCCGGCATTACGGCCCGTAGAGATGGAAAGGAAGTCTCCAACCTCCACTCCTTCTGCCTCGAAGTCCGTGCTGGGCGCGTAGGGCGCATCCAGGGAAGAGACAGGGGCCACCAGGTCCACACCGGAAAAGACCACATCTTTCCCGGGAAGCGGAGTCGAGCCCGACACCACGTACCCCTGCTCATCTGCGCTCAGCCGGTTGATCTGGTACTCGCCTGCACTGGAGCCGGCGAAGATCTGGAGGTCAGTCCCGATGGCCAGAGACGTGGTCCCGCCCAGAAGGCGGAGCTCCCTCCGGGAGACCACAATCCCCTGCCCCACGAAGGTCACGCTGCCAGTGAACGCTCCAGTCCCGCTCTGCGGGTACCCAAAGATGGCGTCCACCTCGGGTGCGGAGATCTCCACTACAGGACTGAAATCGATCCACCGCGCCTGGAAGAGCGGCTGAACAGTCGCAATCGACTTCGCTCGATCGATCTGGAATGCCCGCAGGTAGTCTGAGGCCACCGCCTGCGTGTAGGAAGACCAGACGATGGGAAAGACCTCCCGGTCGTTCACCAAGCGCCAGAAATCCGACAGCACCGAGAACATGAAGTCGCCCGGCACATTGTGACGGCGGACTGCAGGTACCGTGGCGGCCGAGAAGAAGAGCGCAGCTTCTGCCGCCTCACTGTCCAGGCCATTGGCGGAGACTACGAGGCTGACGATGTAGACCCCGGTGATGTCCCCTTCGAGCTGCGCCACCTGCTGCTGAGAATCCTCAAAGCGCAGCTCGGCCTCGCTCCCGATGGGGGCGCGGAGGGTCCAGGTGTACGCCATGTCGTCGAAGGGCTGCCCCTCGAGGGTGGAACCTGCACCACTGATGGGCAGAATGGCGCCGAGGATGCCGGTCGCCTCTTCGGGAGTCACTCGCGCGGTTGGCCGCCGATTCAGGTCGGCCACGCCGAGGCGGTGAGTCTCGAGGGTGCTCGGCATCAGTCAGTGTCCGTGACATCGATGAAGACGTTGGCCTGCGCCCCGTAGATCTTGTCCTCGAGGTCCGCCTCTGGCACCGCCAGTGTAACGGCAAAATCATGTCCCGATCCACGGGACGACGCGATCATCCGCACATCCACGTCCATCACGTTTCCTGCGTCAATCGTCGGGATCGAGCCGATAGACACGGTAGTTCCGGTCAGCACGCTCGCTACGTCCTCCCGCGCAACCACATCCTTCTCGCCCCAGGGGATATCGATGGCAGGGGCCGGATCCATGTCCAAGAAGACCTGGATGCCCCCACGCGGCCGATACGCGACCAGGATGAAGTGCTCTTCCGACAGGTCGATGGGGGCCGAGATGAGCTGTCCCAGCGCAGAGCGCGGGTTGAGCACCTCGAGGTAGTCCTGCGCGTCCTGGGAGACGAACACGAACGTGCGGCTCGCAGGGTCTGACGACGGGAGATCTGAGACGAACTGGATCTGAAGGAAGCGCCCACTGCCCACATCGATGGCAAGCAGCGCAGGAGAGGGAATGCGCGGCTCGTTGGTCTGCCCATACGCCTTGCGGTCGCCGACCGTCACGCGCATGAGCACCGCCAGGCCTGTCTCGTTGACGAGGAGGTCTTGCTCTGCGTAGGTCAGAGAACAGAATGTGTGCTCGTCCTCCGCAGTGGGGCGGATCTGCCAGGTCTTGGAGGTCGCGTCGTAGGAGTGCCCAGCGTCAGAGCTCGTGACCGTCCAATCCCCGGAGGGCACCGCGGCCGACAAGTACGGGTAGTAGAAGATGCACCGGGGCAGCAGGGTGAACGAGTCTGAGACCAGGAAGCCATCAAAGAGGCCCACCCCTCCGTCGGTGTCCACGAACCCCAGGGACACTCGAGGGGTGGTGTCTGCCGCTGCTGGGAGGGCGGTGTACGCCAGGGAGATCTCAGGCTCAACCTCGTCGAGCAGGGAACCGTCGGTCGCGTAGAGATGGCAGAAGTCGGACGCAGAGTTCGCGATCAGCATGAGCTCGGGGAGTTCGTCGCTCCAGTCCAGCTCCGCCTGCTCGTAGTCGGTGTCGATGTCCCGGTTGGTGCCTGTGAAGATCCCGACGGTCATCGACTCACGTTCGAGGAACCTGAAACTGGCCTCCTTCGTGCCGTCTACCAGGGTGAACCCCATCCCAGTGCTGAATGACCCTGCGTGCAGAGAGCTCTGGGGCTGCATCTTCCCGAGGACCAGGAACGACTCCGACTGCAGATCTGTCTCCTCTCGGACCACCATCGAGCTGTCGGATGAGTCTGCGAGGCGCTGGAGATTGAAGATCTCATCTTCCTCTCCCGCGAAAGACGCATCCAGGTTTGTCCAGGACGCGGTGTCCGAAGCCACCACCACGCGCGTCATCGCATTCGACGTGACCACCGCGGAGGAGCGGGGAGTCTGGATCCCACTGCTGATGAGAATCTCACCATGATGCTCGAGTACGATGTCCTCGATGTCAATCTCGGTGTCCCCGCTGCTCCGGTTCCCGTCGATGCCTACGAACGCGACGACCCGCTCGTCCTCGTCCTCTCGGGTGCGATTCCCCATGCGGGCGGAGGACAGGAGAAGAGGCCATCCCGAGGTGGACTCCGAGTGCAGAAGGGTCTCTTCATTGTCCGCATCGGTGGAGAAGAGGTAGATCTTGGCCGTAGTCGCGGTCAGATCCCACAAGATCCGGAAGTCATTCTCGACAGGATTCACACTCCAGTCGAAGTCGATTCTCTCGGCCACCGAGCGGGTCCCCGACCCATCCTGCGAAGGACTGGCGAACTCGAGGTACTTGGTGGCACCGTCGTCGCACAGGTAGACCGTCACCGCAGACCCAGTGGGCCAGTGAATCAGCCCGAACATGATCCCTGCGTAGTCTGAGTTCGCCTGGTAGGGCAGCGCCGTGCCCAGTGTGAACGCCTGCACGGAGAACCGGATCTCACAGCCTACCGGCGCACGCGGAGTGGCGATCTCTTCCAGGAAGAGGGTCCCACTCTCTGTGTCCGCCGACTGGTTGGTCAAGGTGAGCACTGGGCCCTGCGGCGGAGTGTCCAGGGCACGGTCTACGATCTCGCCCGTCCGCGCGATGGGGACACCATCGCTGAACACGTCGATGAAGAACCTCTCGTCCTGTGGGAGCTCTTCCGCTGCGTACTGCTGCTGCGAGAACGTCATCAGCGCCGACACCGAGGCCAAGCTGGTTCGGTAATCGGCATCCCGCACCCCGAAGTAGACGGGCTGGAGAGGGTTCATCTCCTCCCCCTCTCCGGGGACGCGGTTGACGATGGTGGGATCAGCCATTGGTCCTGCCCGAGATCAAGATGCGCTCTGCCCCCTCTCGGGAGCCATCGGAGAAGCTGGGAGGGCCCGGGATGTAGAACGTCGTGCGGTGGCTTCCGGAGAAGTCTGCCTCATCCAAGGAGCTGCCGATCGTGTCCGTGGACCTGGTCAGGACTCGCCGCCGGTAGAGATCGTGCGTCACGATCTGGATGACCACCGGGTGCTCGTAGGAGGACACGTCGTTGGAGTGGAGGAACTTCTCCAGCCGCGAGACATCGAGGACCTCTTCGGGTTCGAGGCTGTCGATGAAGGCGTAGATGTCCGCCGCCATGCTCTCGGAGTCGCCGCCCAGGGCCCGGATGTCCACGTAGACGTAGGAGGGCAGGAAGTGGCGCGCGAGGGGATCTGCGCAGAGCGTGCGGTCAGACCGGGACAGCAGGAGAGCCTGCACCTGCGCCACCAGAGACGAGAACTCATGGGTGACCTGGTACCTGGACCGCTCCAGAGAGATCTTGTTCTCTTCGATGTCCGTGAGGTCTGCGGGCAGGAATCGAGGACTCATGCGGATCTTGCACCGCTCCGCAGAGCTGTACGAGAACAGCGGGTCCTCCACCTCGAGGCGGTAGCCATCGGAGTGGTAGGTGCCGAACAGAGGAGTGAGGGACGTGTCCTTCGGGATGTTGAAGACCGGGTCTCCACCCAGGGAGAACGCCCGCACATCTGCGTAGTACAGGCCCCTATCAAGCCCCTGAGACTTCATCTCGGTCGATGAGAGGTGCTTGGTGGCCCTCCGGATCACCGCGTAGGGCTGGTTGACCCCTCGAATCGGCCCGTAGGCGGCCAGGTTGCGCTGGACCTCGTACGGAGATGGGAAGTACGCGTCGCTGTACGAGCAGGTGAGGTACGAGGACTGCCGGCTGATCGAGGGGTGAACCCCCACAATCCGCCACTCAGAGGGGATCCCCGAGTAGAGCCGCACCGGCCGGAGGCCGTGCATCTCGTTGAACCCGTCGATCTCAGAGTCCCCGAGCTCGTCTACGGGCGCACGGACCACCGCCCAGTGCAGCCCGGTCTCGGTCACGGGGAATGCGTCCATGTCGAGGACTACCGTAGAGGCGTTGGTGACCTCCAAGATCTGGTAGCTGCCGTCCATTCCAGGGAAATTCGACGCGTAGATGGTGACATACCGACCCACATCGTCCGAGATGAACGGCCCTGTGGGGTCCACGAAGATGTCTGTCTCCTCGACCATGCCCTCGTTTCCGGACCGGTAGACCTGCCCCGTGGTGAAGGGCATGGGCCGATCCAGGGTGAGCTGGTTCTCGGCCACATCGATGATCTGGTAGCCCGACGCCAGGTCCCCTTCCTCCGTGAACAGCATGTCCCCCTCACGGAGAGCATCGCGGTCCAGCTCAGACGTGGGAGACAGGAAGGAGTAGTCCTCAGTCCCCAGGAGGCTGACGATGTTGGAGCCGGCCTCGGTCGCCACAGCGATGACCCGGTCGGCCTTCTCCGGGACGGCCTCAGAAGCAGAACTGACGACTTCCGCCAGGATCTTCTGCTCGAAGACGCGGAGGAAATCTTCCCCGACATGCACGTCGGAAAGGACGAATGCGGGAAGGGATGGGTCGGATGCGATGGCCCGGAAGGACCCCGCGTCGTCGTAGTGCGCGGACAGCCGAGCATCCCGCGGCAGCTCCATGGGGGTGGACTGCCCGGTCGTGGACGCTCCCGGGAACACCTCTCGCGGGCTCTCAGTGCCCGAAGCCACGAACTGGAGCTCGGTGGTGCCTGCGGGGACACTGAACAGCGTGGGCACATTCGGATGCAGAACTCCTTCCTGGAGTTCTCCAGGCTCTGAAGTTCCGTCAGCAGTCCACACCACGCTCTCGAGAGTGGTGTGCGGCGTAGCAGCGTCGAAGCAGAGCGACGTGGCAGCTTCCAGAACCGCATCCTGTTGGTCAGCGGCCAGCACCCGCAGGACGAGCTCGTCCTGAGGATCACCCCCGTCGGCAGACAGGGAGACGAACTGACCGAGATCTCCCGCCACATTGAGGGCGTTGAGCGCACTCGCCAGGTCATCGGCGTTGGCGATGTTCGCCAGAATGGCCTGCTCGAACTCAAGCGCAGAGGCCCCACTGTCTGCCAGCGCGGCAGTCAGCGTCGTGGCATCCAGCTGCGTGACCTCAAGGGTGAAGATCTCCGTGAGGGTCAGCGTCCCTGTGAGGGCTGCGGAGGTGTCGATGTTCACCGACAGGAGGGTGGTCCCGTCGTAGAGCTTGGTCCGGAACTCGAAGACCATCCAGTCCGATTCTGACTCCACGGAGATCTCAAGGTCGAGGCCGTCTCCCGCCACGCTGAACCCTGTGATCAGCTCCTGCTCCCAGGACTCGTAGCTCGTCGCCGCACCCAGAATCCCGTCGGAGATGGCCACGGCCAGAATCGCGGAGACGATGGATGCCTGCATTCCAGTGAGCAGGGTCTCTTCGAGAGCCGAGTACCCCAGGTACAGGTAGGTGGCGCCGGAGGTGGTGTTGATGCCAAGAACCGACGACGCACTCAGGATGTCGTAGGTACCCGAGCCCAGAGTGACCTGCGGAGTGTCCCCCGGGTCCAGCACCGCGAAGCTGGCCGGGTCGAACAGAACCACCGTCTTGATGCCGCCGAACACCGGATCGTCTACGCGCATCACCGCCAGCGGCGTGATGTCGAAGTCCCCAGGAGTCTGGGTGATCGTGAGAGTCTCTCCCACCACGATCACTACGTCATCTTCGACGTAATAGACCCCGAACGGGGTCGTATCGATCTCTGCGCTCAGAGACAGGAAGCCCGCGGCAGGGAACGCCACCGAGTTCGGAATCTGGAGCACTCCGCCTCCCTCCTCGTCTGAGAAGCCGAAGTGGCGGAATCCGTCTTCACGGTCCTCTGCAGCGATTGTCAGAGTGGTCCCCACCCCGCGCTCAATCGGACTCACGGTGATCGATCCGGTGGTGCTTCCCCAGGAAGACTCGGCACCCGTGAACCGGACCAGATCTTCGTCCGGGTCCAGCAGCTCTTGGAGCGCCGTTGCCAGCTCAGTGAAGGAGGTCAGCGCCGCGATGGCAGCGGTCACTGTGCCGGTCAGGGTGGTACGTGAAGCTGCACCCACGAACGTGAGCGCCGCCTCGAGGCCCTCACTGCTGGCCACTGGGAGGGTGATGTCCCCTCCGGTGACATCTGCCGGGCTGGTCACCTCCTCATTCCAGGAGTAGTTCGCGCAGCTGGTGGGGCCGAACGTCGTGACGGAGGTGGGCTCGGTGAAGAAGAGCCGTACGATCTGCTCTGCCGTCGGCCTGCCCACCTGGTAGGAGCCGAAGAAGCCCTTGGTCAAGCTCTTCAGGACCGCCCCGGCGTCGAGGACGAACTCGCTGGGGACGTCGAAACCGGCGCTGCCCAGAGTCGCGAACAGCCAGGTGAAGGACTCCTGGACCACTTCCCACGGTCCCAGCTCCTTGCCCGCTGAGGGGCCCGTCGTGATCTTGCTCTCCACGTCGAAGCTCGGAGCTGACGGGAAGGCCAGGGGAGATGCGGTCCTCGTGGAGAAGAAGTCCGCCAGGCCCTCAAGGGGCGCCACCGGGAACTCACCCTTGACCGTGACCACGGAGAACGTGTAAGCCACGCGGGCATCCAAGTAGTCGTCGGCGGACGACGACGGATCGGTCGAGACGATGCTCCCGCCGTGGTAGATCTTGTAGGTATAGACCTTGTCGATGACGTATGAACCGGCGTTCACTCCCACATCGATGGTGAGGACGTCCCCCGACTTCGCGTTTGAGAGCGCAGCAGGCGTGTTGCGCAGCTCTCCGTTGTTGTAGTCGTCCATCGCATCTTCGAACGTGGATCCCGAGAAGGCCTTGTTCCAGTCGAACTCTGGGGCGGCGATGAAGACGTTGTTGCAGCCATCGAAGATGGCCTTCGGGATCAACACCTCGTACTGGGCGATGATCGGGTTGGCCGCATCCACTGGGTCGAGGGTGAACGGAGCGAACAGCGTCGCCAGCGCCTCGAAGTCTGCGCCCAGGTCGAAGCCTGAGATGCTGGTGAGCTCCACCATCCAATCGCGGAGCGACTGCAGGAAGTCGGTGGCCGCCGTGGGCAGGTCAATCGCCAGGTGCGTCTGGAAAGACCCAGAACCCAGCCCCTGCTCCACAAGAGACATCACAGCGACGTAGTCGTCATCGCTGGGGAGGCACTCGTCCGTGTAGCAAGTGCCGGGACGCCCAGAGTACTGGGAGATCGTCTTCATGTCCTTCTGCGTGATCGTACCGTCCGGGGACCGCGGACTCACAGCAGACGGGTTCGTCAGCTCACCTGTTGCGGAGTCGATGTCGTAGACCTGCAGCCGCGTATGGCTCTGCGGCGCCCAGGAGGTGCCCGCATCTGCCAGCACGAACCCGTTGAGCCCGCTGTACGTGATCCGAGCGCCGGAGAAGCCTTCGTACGCAGCGGCCCCGACCGGGAGGGCCGGAGGCACGGTGTAGCCCGTGTCCTGCCCGCTCGTATCGAGCAGCGCCACGCCACCGGGAGCCACCCGGACCAGCGGCCGGGTGAGGCCACCGGAAGAGCTGTAGATCTTGAAGGACGCACTGGAGTCGGTAGACCGCATCTCGGAGTTCAGGATGGGGCTACGTCCCCCGTTCGCGCCGAATCCGGTGATCTGGTAGACCCCCTGGTTGCCCCCATCGAGGATCTCGAAGGTGTGCCCGGTGGCGACTCCGAACTGCTGCAGGTCTTCGGAGACCCGGACCGTCGCAGACCCAATGGTCGTGCGGAGTCCCGTCGCAGAGTCCGCGTTGAACGGGTAGACCGGGGACTGGGGCGAGAACGCATCCACTACGGTCTCGTCGATGATGCGGAATCGCACATCAGACGACAACGCAGTCATGTCCAGGTCGAGCACCAGCTCAACACCCCGCACATCCAAGATCTTGTAGACCCCGGCATCAGGTCCCGTGAGCACATTGAGGGTCATCCCACGAGAGACCCCAACGTCCTCCCAGATGACCTGCTCCACGCTCGAGATGGCGACGACGGCACCACTGGTCGCGCCCTTGATCTGGCCGGAAGACCAGTCGTTGTCGGACGTCAGGCAGCACAGGTCCAGGTACCGCTCTGCGGTGTTCAGATCCAGGAGGTAGGCCCCGGTGTCCTCCTCGATGCTCGAGCCGTCGAAGAGGTTGACCACCTCGGTCTCGGTGAGCGTTCCTGAGATGGGCCGGTAGTGGATCCGGAGCCGCGAATGCACCTTGTTCTTGAGGGCCCCGTAGTCGCGCAGAGCCGTTGCATCGATCTGCCCAGAGAGGGTGAGCTCCTCTCCCTCGTACACCGCAACCTCGCTGGCCTGCGGGGCGTACTGCGTAGAGGTCGAACTGGACGCAGACGGGCGGACGTACACGTCGTAGTGCCCGCCGATGTGGACCTCTCCGTCCTGGATGATGATCTGCTCATTCGCGTCGGGGTTCGTGATGCCCCCGGGAATGTCTGAGATCCGGATCTCCGCCCGGTCGTACGCAGCAGCGAACACCCCAGGAAGGAGGCCAGGGATCAGGCTGACGGAAGGGGGATCGACATCAGGAACCGCGTCCAGCTTCAGCAGGTAGATCGTGGGCAGCCCAACCAGGTCCTCCGAGCTCTCGTAGACCACCTCGTCGACCCCGAAGAACTGGTTCGCCTCCTCCGGGCGCGTTCCGTAGAGGAAGTTCCAGAAGTTGAGCTCGATCCGGCTCCCGGCTCGGATTCGACGAGCCCCATCCCGGCCACGATTCTCGAACATCGACAGCAGGAGCACGTAGCGACCCAGAACGAAGCTCATGCCCGACGTGATCACATCTCCGCCGCCGGATCCTGTGATCACATCCCGCTGCATCTCCGGATCCCCGAATCCGACGACTTCCATATTCCGGATTGTGGGAAACTCCGAGAACAGCCGAGCGCGAACTCCGCGGCGGGTGTTCAGGCTGCGCTCCGTGAGAGAGGTCTGCGTCCTCTGGAGGAGCTGCTCGGCCGTCTCCTGGTAACTGCCCCCGTTGAATGCGAACCGGTTGGTGGCGCGCACGGCAGAGGCGAGCCCGATGACCGAGGAGATCGCACCCTCTTCGACGTTGTACTCCTCGCCGGCTTCTGCCGCGACTACGCCCACATCGAGGTAGTAGAGCTGCCCCGAACGCTGAGCAGCCATCACCTCTGGGCGGAAGAACTGAGGAACGCGCGGGTAGAAGACCAGCCCTGAAGAGGTACGGAGCTCGGTCGAAGCCAGCAGCGAGACGAACGTGGGGTTCGCGAAGAAGATCCGGACGGTGCCTCCCGCCCGGGACCCCTCTCGGCGGCTCACGAAGAAGTTGGCAGCCAGGTCTTCTGCATCCTGGATCCGCATCTGACCCGAGTTGCGGACGGACTGCCCCCGTCGGATGATCTGCAGTTCCCGCTTGAATCCCTCAAGAAGGAGCTGCAGAGGACGAATGACCAGGTCAACGATGGCGTCGCCCTGCTCAGCAGGCAGACTCGGGAACTCCTGGCGCAGTCGGGTCAGGAGGAAGAGCTCGAGGTCCGTATCGAACGCGTCCACACCGAGGGAGGAGTAGAGCGGAGCGACAACACGGTCGTACACCGCCCCACCCGGGGCCAGATTGAGCGTCGGATCGTACGCCTCGAGGAGCTCCACGAGGAGATCACGGATCTGATCAGCCTGCGTACCGGTGTTGGCCATGGGTCTTCCTTAGAGGGCGAGTCCTGCGATCGCGACCGTCCCGTCAAGGGACTGGATCCGCAGCCGAATATCGAGGGCGGTTTCTTGGGGACTATATGACGCCCGAAGAACGGTGACCCGCCCCAGCTTGGCGGAGTCGGGGAGCTGCGGGTTCCGTGCCTGCGAGGTGATCATTACCTCTTCCGCCTGCTGAACGTACAGCATGGCCAGTGCTTCCACATTCTGGCGCTCTGATTCGGAGATCTCCCCGATCAACGCCAAGAGGTTTCCTCCGGCCTGCGGAGCGAAGATGTCCGACCCCTGCGTAGTCAGGAGCACCTTGAGGAATCGCTGAACGAGGAGCCCAGAGTCCCCCAACTGCTGCGCCGAGACCGCAGCTTCAAAGCTGACAATGGACGCCTTGCTGCCACTGACGTTCGCAGTGAGGACCGCCACCGACCGGATGATGACCCCAACCTCCCCGGCTGGGATGTCGGCCAGGATCCGCGTCGGACTGACCGTGACGAACACCGGAGAGCGGACCCCGTTGACGATCACCCCAGTGATGTCGCGGAAGTTCAGCCCGCGAATGTCCAGGGCGGTGCCCTGACCGAAGAACGTCACCCGCTGGATGTTCTTGGTCTGCTGGAACGCGAGAAGGGGGTAGTCCATGTCACTCCACCGAGGCGGCCTGCAGGAGGATGTCCATGGCACCTACTGAGTTCCCAGCGGAACCGAAAAGGGCCGCCCGGAGCTCACGGATTCTCTGGATCTTACCACCCACGGTGCGGGAGGGAAGCGTACCAGTGATAGGCGACGCCTCTCCTCCTACCGCGAAAGCTCCCACTTCACCGAATGCTTCGGAGTCCAGCAGCAGGATCGCATCCTCCAAGGAGGACCGAAGGCTTGCCGAAGCGACCTGGTTCAGTGCCTGGGCGGTGCTGACCTCTGTGATCGCATCTCCGACGAGGGCGAGGAGCTGCTGAGTCGCCAGGTCCAGGGTCTTGGTGTCGGGCATGTGGTCACCCTGAGCGGTAGGTGAGGTCTCCGGTAACCGCAGAGATGCTCCCAACCCGCGTCCCAGAGAGGAAGCCCGAGCGCACCAGCCGGAGGGGGTTCCCCATCTCGAGGTCTCGGTATGCTGCGTCGAATCCCTCGGCAGCACATGACTTCAGGAGCTGCTGGGCAGAGGACACCGTACCTGCGGCTGCTTCGAGCGAGATCTCCCGGAGGCTCCCCAGGGTGTCTACCGAGTCCGGAGTGTCCAAGAACAGGAGACCGAACGCCCGGGAGGCCTCGGGAGTGAGGGAAGAGATCAGAGAGGCCGACTCCCCGTAGAAGGCCACTTCCCTCGCGGCCTCCGCCCGTGACGCCGCCAGCTTGCGTGGCCGCAGCAGCCCGGACAGGGCGCGCATCAGTGTCGCCATGTGTGCCCCGGCTGCGGCGTGACGGGACAGCAGCACCTGGGTCGGTGGATCAGCCTGGAGGGCCTGCAGCGCCCCCACCGCGTTGCTGACCGCCAGCACCCTGTCCAGCCCGTCTCGCTCGCTCAGCGCCAGCAGCGCCCGATCCTTGACCGGGCCTGCGGCGGTAGCCAGGAGGATCGCGCGGTGGTCTGGGATCCGACTCTTGACCTGCACGCAGATCTCGTAGAGATCCTCCGCCCGTCTGACGATCTCCTGCACAACCACAGACAGTGACGCCCCCGCGTCACTCGGACGGGCGTAGCCCTTTCGGACCTCTCTCTTCACCTCGTCCCGGAACGCTGCTGCAGTCGCTGCCTGGAGGGCTGCCAGGTCTGGGGTAGTGCCTCGAGAGAGCACTGCCTCAATCTGCGATACATCGGAGGGCGCGTCAGAGACGCCCACATCTGCCGGCCGGACTGCGAGCTCGGTCAGCATGACAGCCGTACAGAGTAGACCGTGCATCTCTGCTGCGGGACGCACCAGACCCCGCATCTTGCGGAGCTTGAGGTAGAGCATCGTGTCTGGGTCGGAGAGCACGGCCTGGGCTGCTGACGCCCGGAAACGGTCCCACGCGAACTCCCGATCTTCCGCCCGGCTGGCCCCAGAAGGGGGCACCGGGGACAGAGCACTCTTGGCGCTCCGCTGGAGGTCAGCATCAGAGAGTTTCAGCGGCATCAAGCCACCGTAACGGAGATGCTGTCGAAGGTGACGTCCACTGCGGGGACTCTCTCAGCCTCCGCCAAGGAGGACGAGAACTCAATCTCGCAGGTTCCGGCGCCGACACCGACGATGGTGACCGTGGACCCACTCATGGATGCGGTGGCCACAGCTGGATCGGTGGAGGACACGGACACGAGGCTCGACCCCACCGCCTCGCCCTGGATCTTCTTGTACGGCGCGGCGCGTCCACTCGACAGGACCACTTCGGCTTCTACTTCGACCTCATCCTCCTCATCGATGCTGACAGATGAGGGAGTCAGATCGACCCGGGAGACGTAGGGCCAGATGAGGTCGGTGAACCCCGTAGAGACCTTGTCCGGGACAGTGACTACGAAGACGTCCGGCTCGTAGGACTCCACCACCACTTCGTACACGGCTCCCCGGAGGAGATCGAACTCGAAGTAGCCCGCGGCGTTAGACACCACGATCACCTTGGAGTTGCCGGTGGCGTTGCCGCCACTGATGCGGACGCGCTCGTTGAGCATGAACTCCGCGGTCACGTTGGCCAGATGCTGTCCCGCAGCCCCGATGATGAAGCCGCTCACCCGGCAGAGGTGACTCAGCGTCGCGGGAGGTCGGTCATCGAGGTTCTCGCCGCCCACCTCGAACTCTGAATCCTCCTCGACTACGACACTCAGTCCGGTGTCGAAGGAGAACCCAGTCTTGAAGAAGCGGACCCAGTAGGTGGCGTCGGGCAGGTCGAACACGACCTGTCCTTCAACGGTGGTGTTCCCCTGGGTGATGAACGTAGATCCATCCTCAGAGAAGACGAAGACCGTGCAGGACTCGAGGGGGGTGTTCTTGGTCTCGTCTGAGGAGTCGTAGACGTAGAGGGTGACCGCGCTCATCAAGATCTCCGAGGCAGCTCGACCAGCTCAATCTCCTGGATTTCGAGCAGATCGTCTGCGGTAGCCGCAAGCTCGAAGATATCGATGGTGGCTTGGTCAGGGATGGTGACGCGCCGAACCAGGGAAGATCCTGAGACGGCGAGCAAGCCTGTCAGGCCGCGAACGGCCGTGAAGGAGATCTCACCATTGGCATCTGAGGTGGCCGTGACATCGTCAGCTACGAAGCCGACTCCGGTGACCTGAGAGGTGGCGAGATCGGGACTGAATCGGACGTGGTGGCCCGGCAGGAAGTTCCCTGCGGAGTCCACGAATGTGCCGGTCAGCGTACAGGTGTTGTCTACCCCCACATCTGGGTCGGGGTCTACTGCCCCCGGGGGGAGATCTCCAGAGTCCAGCGCGTCCACGGTGTCGCTGCGGGTGTACTCAGTGCCTGCGACCCCGAAGGTCCAGGTCAGCGTGTACTGTCCCGCAATGAGGGGAGTCCACAGCGCACTGTAGATCCCGGTGACGTCGTTGACGAAGCTGGTGATCGTCTCAAGGGTCTCATCGTCGAGGATGACCGCGAGGCTGGGATCATCGTCGGCGTTGAGGAACGTCTCGGTGCCGGAGCCGCCATCGAAGGTGACCCGCAGGGTGGCAGTGGTGGCCAGGCCAACCGTCGTGAACGACATGACGCCTCCCTACTATTTTCGGACCTGATTCTTGAGAGTCTGGTAGCAGTTGAAGAAGCGGCACTCCTGCGTGCCCGGCCACTCTGCTTCCATCTTGGACAGGTCTTCTTGGGTAATGTTGAAGGTCCAGGAGGTCCGACGACTGGACCGCGACACGTCTGAGATCGAGAATCCCCGCTGCACCAAGAATGCGGCGAACGACATATCCTGAGTAGTGAACGGCACAATCAACCCGAGGCAAGCGCAGCAGACAGATCTGGAAGGTATTTCGACAAGAAACCCACGGTCTGCGCAGTGGTCAACTCTACCGTGCGCGCACTGAGGGCGCCATCGCCCGTGCGCCCCTCATGAATGATCTTGAGCAGCGCAACCTCGCGAGCAACCTCTGCTTCCGCCGCGAGGAGCTCGGACTCGAGCTGTGCCCGCAGACGGATCACCCGCGCGACAGTCTCCGGGTACGCCATCAGAAGCTTCTCAGGTAGTCGCGGTACTTCTTCGAGATCGAGTTCTTGACCTGGGAGACCTTGGACGCAGACCACCCGAGTTCACGCGCGATGTCGTTCATCACCTCCATCTTGCGCTTCCCTCCCTTACCGAAGAGGTAGTTGAACACTGCTGTCTCGTCGGTTGTGAGCTCGTAGGGCAGCATCGCGATGACCTCGCGGTGCCTGGGGGACTCCTCCTCGAAGGGGGAGGACTCGAACGCATCTTCTCCGACTGCCGGCAGGTTGAAGATGTCCGGCCGGATCTCTTTCGCCAGGCGCTCGACCTTCTTCGGGCTCATCTTGAGCTTGTCTGCGAGCTCGAAGGTGGTGGGCTCCCTGCCCAGCTCCTCCTCGAGCACAGCCTTGGCCCGCGAGTACGGCCCGATCTTGTTGGCCTGTGCCTCTACGATCCGCGTGAAGTTCTGATGCTTCTTCACGTAGCGGTTGAGACCCTTGAGGTTGTTCTGGACGTGCGATGCGACCGCAGCCTTCCGGGTCGGGTCATACCGACGGAGTGCCTGGACTGCCAGGGTGCGCGCGTGGGCCTCGATCGCAGGCTTGTAGATCCTCGGGGCCCGGTGCCGGTTCACCTGCGAAGAGATGACTGGATTGAGCGACGTGAGGAGCGGAGCCAGCTTCTCTGGGTCTTCCTTGGAGGTCTTCCACTGCCGCCACAGGTCCAGATCTTGAGCGGCCCGAGACGACATCGGCTGCCCGGACGTCCAAGAAGTCGGGAACTGGTACGGGTCCTTTGCCGCGATCTTCTCGAGTCGGCTCCGGAGGTCAGCCATCCGAGAATGCCCGGTTCACCAGGCGACCGGCCTCGCGAGCAGACATGCCCAAGCGGGTGTTGCGCCCGTAGTGCTCCTTGCCGGAGAACAGGCCCGAGAGCTGCCGGTAGGACCGGGCGGCCAGATCGTCACGTCGGGTGAAGAGATCATCCAAGATCTCGTTCGTGTTGGCCACGTTCGACATCTCTGCGGCGTGAGACAGGTGATGGTCTCGCTGGAAGAGGTCGTTGGCCATCAGTAGCCCCCCTGGGAGGCGCCCGACTTCCGACGCTTCATGGCCTGCATCATCTGACGCTGCTGCATCTCGCGCTGCGCGCGGATGACGCGACCCTCCTTGCGGTCCTGGAGAGCATCCTTGCCCACGGCACCGGCGATGACGCCGCCGCCGACGAGAGCTGCTCCGCCGAGGTGTTTGCCACTCAGGGCCTCCTTCGTGAGCTCGTCGAAGAAGAACGCAGAGATGTTCGGGTCGATCATGATCAGCCTCTTTTGGCGATGCCGAGGGGAGTATTTTGGATCGTAGCATCCTCGCCATCGGGGCTCAAGGACACTCGGGGCCGCTTGGTCAGCGATGTCGCTGCCCGGACCTGGCCCCGGTACCGGATTACCCGGCGGGCACGCTCAGCCCGGGGATCGAGCTCGTTGGTGATCTGCTTGGACAGATCTTCCCGCCCCGACCCATATCGGGAACGTAGCGGACCCTCCAAGTCGAGGAACTCGAGCTCGGATCCATAGTCCACAAGACCGAAGTTCACAGCGTTGGAGTGGAATCCCCCGTACCGGGCGTACTTCCTGTCCTTGAATCCACCTGGCCCACGAGGCTCATGGACCCACCCATCGGGTCCGAGCTTCTGGGTCTTGTCCGCAAGCACCTCGCGGAGAGTGGCCACCTTCCTGTGGGTAGACCCATGGATGAACTGGAGAACGTAGCGGGAACCCTTGTCCACAGCCTCGGAGTAGTCCCACACCAGGCGGTCTACGGCCTGCTCCACAGAATGGCGAACCAGGCCTTCCGGCGGATCCTCAGACAAGACCCGGTCGACGATACACGGTGAGCCGAAGAACGGCAGGTACACCCGCTCTGAGATCTTGGTGATGTTGCCCGTCTCTACCTTCTCGGTGCTGTAGTCCGACGAGATCCAAGAGGGACGGATGGCCTCCTCCACCGGCAAGCCAAGGCGCGCGTCCGCGTCAACTTCCTCTACCGTCAGCGTACTTCCGGGCAGCGTGACCAGGAATTCTACGACGCCGTGGACGTCCTCAGAGTCCCAGAACGCAGCGGACTTCTTCTCCTTCACGAACTGCGTGATGGTGCCGCCGGTCTGATTCTGTATGGAAAAGGGAGAGTCCACCTCGAGTACCGCTACAACTTCCTCTCCTGGAGGCATGGACCCCCGGGCACGGATTGCCACCGTGGTGGGCGGCCCCGTCCAGATGACGCCCTTGGTGGTCTTGCCCCCGGGCACTGGAACTTCTGGGATCGCTACAGACTGCCCGGCCTGCACCCCTGTCGCGGTCAGGTCAGTGGGAGGGAACGTGCTCGGGTCGATGAGGAAGCCCGCACGATCCCCGTAGATTTTCGGCAGGTTTCTGAGGTACGTCCGAAAGTCTCCGATGAGGACTCCGAGGGCCTCCCAGAAGTAGAGGGAGTTCGGATCTTCGTCCAGCGGCAGCCCCAGGCGCGAAGGCACCGACTCGGGGGTGGAGTTCAAGACCCCGATAGAGGTCCCGGACTCCACGGAGAAGATCCCCTGCCCCTGAAGAATCTCTGCGCGGCTCTGGATCGTCAGCTGCCCGCTGCTATTGATGTTCTCAGAGAAGAGATCGTCCGTCCTATCACCCGTACGGTGCGACCGGACATGCGTGAGCGACACGTTTGTCTGGGCGCCGCCCTGCGTGATCGAGTGCGTGACTGACGAGAGCATCCCCAACCAGTGGACTCTGTCAGAGCGGGCTCCCTTCTCCGTCTTCTGCAGTTCGTAGGCAGACAGGGGGGCCCCAACCACGACGCCAGGGAACCCGCAGACGAGGTTCAGGTTGAACACTCCGGCCACAGACGCACTGCGCGACAGGTACCGATTCGAGAGCAGGTGGAAGTGCGCGAGGCGGTCTGCGAAAGTGTCGATCCGAGACTCAGACTCCGTGCCGCTTCCCGTTTCCACTCCCTTCAGCCGGTAGTAGAGGAGGTCCGAGGCTCGCTCGAACTTCGGGATGACGCCGCTGTAGACCTCGTGATCGTGGATGATCACCTTGTCTGCGCTCCCGAGCCCCTTCTGGACGTTCTGCTCCTCTCCCACCAGCTTGGGGGCGAACGCCAGACGGTCCAACTGCTTCGTCTTCTCCTTGATCTGGTCGAACGCGATGTTGAGCTGCAGTCGCGTAGTCTCTCGGAGCATGGCCCGCTGCATGCTGAAAGATGTGACCTGATCTGGGTAGATGACATTGCACCGCGGCGGTGCCGCAAACCAGATGTTGGGCCGGAAGATGAAAGAGTTGAGCCTCTCTCTGACTCCCCTTCCGGTCGCCCCCGCCTGGAGGGTTCCCTCAGCTTCGGAGAACTTGGTCTTGTGGTGCCGGTCCTGGACATGAACAGGATCGTTGGCCACGCCGACCAGCGCGAAGAGCGGATCTGGGGTCAAGGGCCAATCGAGGGGGTCCCCTCCCGACTGGAGGTCTGGATCTTTGTCGGTCTCTACCAGGACCACGTCCACCCAGGCGCTAAGCGCCTTCAGCATCTGAATATCGTCGTAGATCTCCTGACCAGATGCCCAGAGGCGCCGGTATGCCTCGTCCTGCGCGGCCATCTCCAGATCCCAGAGATTCGACAGTTTACCCTTTCCCAGCGCCTCCCACTGGTACATGACGTGCCGGAACTTCCCCTGCACACCAACGGCCTCTTCCAGCAGAGTCGGCTGGGCCACCCCATCTTTGAGGTTGAAGGGCATACTTCCTGCGAACAGCCTCCCGGAGAACTGGGGATGCCCGATGTCAATTGCGAACCCACGCTCGTGCGCCGTGCTGATGACGTCATCTTCGCGCCACCCGTCGTGGATCCGGAAATCGAACTTGTACCCCGTGTCCTCTCCACCAGGGGCAGATCCCGGCCCTTTGTAGATCAGAGGGTCTCCGACCCGCTCCTTGAGGCCGGACAGCAGGATGACCACCTTCTCCAAGAACTCGAGGTTGAGGTTGATCAGCTTTCGCGGATCGCTGACCACACCGTCCTTGGCAGAGAACTCCGACAGGATCTTCTCTCGGAGGGCGCCCTTGGATGAATAGGGCACATCCCGACCAGGGTGCTCCTTCTCCGCGTCCTCTCCTCTGATGTACTTCGGTGCCGGATTCGGCACGAAATCGTAGAAGATGAACCCGAGGATCATGTTGATGGTGTCGCGGAACGAGCTGACTGCTCCCACCTGCCCCTGTCGGCCCTTCAGCCACTCAGAGAACGTCGCAGCGGAGTAGAGCGCCGCAGCGGTCTCCCCAGAATCGGACACGATGGAGTCCAGGACGCGTGTGCGCCTCTCCTGGACTGTGGGCCAGGGCCCTGCGCCCATGAAGGCCCCCTGGACGCCACTGAGCGCCTCCAGGACGCTGAACAGCCCTCCGAGCACAGACTGCGCCCCTGCTTGGCCCGCTGCCTGCGGCCTCTGCTGAGAGATCAACCGCACGAGCGTCGCGGGAGTCTGGATGATGTTGTCGAACGACGGCTGAGAGATCGCCAAGAACGCTGAGCGGTTCTCGATGGTCGTGGCGTCCCCGCTGCTGGCTCCGAAGTTCAGGGAGAACGCGTAGTTCGTGTCCCAGACGTTCGAGAAATCCATGCAGTTCAGCGAGGCCGACCGTGAACCGGCCCCTGCCTTCGAGAACTGGACCCCAGAGACTTCCCCACAGAAGAGCAGCTTGTAGAAGTCGTCCCCGGCTCTCTGAGTCCGGCCACTGGCTGCGAACTCCATGGAGTCCAGTACGAAGAGATGGACCACCGTGCGGGGCAGCAGCTCGAGTAGCGCGTCGTCCGGCACCACCTGGATGTTCGCGGTCGCCGCGGAGCCGATCTGCGTGGTGACCGACGCACCAATCACCGGGACCTCGAGGCCCTCGAGGAACAGCCGGAGATGCAGGTGGAACCCGGGGGAGCTCACAGCACCACCGAGAGGGCCGCACCCAGGGTCCCCGGGTAGACCGTGCCGGTCTCGCCCCGGAGGTCTGCCGCCGCAGCCTCGCTGACCAAGCGGCGCTGCTCCTCAGTCCTCTGAGCACGGTCGATCTTGCCCTGGAGCTCCTGACGCTGAGATGCGGAGAGCCCTCCGGAGTTCGGGTTGTTCACACTCTCCTGCAGACGGCGCCGTGCGTTCACCACGCTGTACCCGTAGCCGAGCACTGCGACGCCGAATGCCGCACGGGCGATCGTCCTCACGATCTCCCCGGTGCGCTGCTTGGCCGCAGCCGCACTCCGGTAGCCGAGGGCGGTCTGCACCACCATGTCGGTGTCCTGGCGCTCAAGAGGCACCCCGGGGACCTGCGGGAAGGGTGCCACGTTGATTCCAAATGCCTGGAATGCCGCGATCCCGCGGTTGCTGTAGAAGGCCTCCTCACTGCCGAGCTCACGGAGCTCAGATTCCCGGATCGCCTGGTCTCCGATCTCAGACACATAGGTCGCAGTCGGGTAGTTGACGTACTCGTCGAAGTTCTGGAAGTTGAAGACCGCGTCGTTCTGGACCTTGCGCGCCGCATCCAGGGCCAGGAACCCATCCGTGTTCGTGCGAAGCGTCACGGAGTTCTGTCCCGGACGGGGTGTGCCGTCGCTGAACGCCAGGAGAGACGCGCCAAAGAAGTTCGTGACCTCCAGGCCCGCCAGGTCTTCCGACGCCGAGCCCGACGCGAAGATGGCACGGCTCGCTCGACTGGAAGTGAAGCTGACCGGCACGACCAAGTTCCGCCCGTAGAGGGCATTCCGGATCTTGCGGACTCCGTTGTCCATCGCTGCGTCGATCTCGTTCAGAGCAGAGAGGAACTTGCTCATCGCCCCGGGAGCACCAGCGGACAGAGGGGACAGCTTGATGTTCGTCTTGCGGACAGCCGCCGTGGAGCTGTCGGCCAGCAGCGCGGTATCCTGGACATCATCCAAGGCACCGACTCCCAGGTAGTCTGAGGTTCCCGAGCGACGGTACGCCCGCGCATCAGACTCTCTCGAACCTCCACCTCGGGTGATGCTCTCTACGAAGAGGGAGAAGTTGACCTGCAGGGAGTTGGGCTCCATGGAGGTCTGGATGGTGGTGCAGTTTGTCAGGTAGCCGGTGACCACCTGCTCATCGTACTGGAGTCGCACCTTCGTGTTCGTGCTCGCCAGGGAGGTCCCACGGAGCCGCTCTTCGTAGTTGAGCCACCACTCCTTGCTCCACTCAAAGTCCGCCGTGTTCGGCAGGATCGCAGAGCAGTTGATGATCCGTGGCTGCTCCCCGAAGAAGAACGCGTAGGTGGCCCCGAAGGTGGTGACGAACTGCGCCTTCTCGTTCCGGGTCTCTGTCACGGACTGCAGGACGAAGTTCGACGTGTAGTTCGGGGGAGTGCCGGGGGGATGACTGCTATTCCGCAGCGACAGCCCTGCCGCGCCCCCAGCAGTGACGACCGTGATGCTGGCGTACGTGTCTTTCTTGACGACGATCCCTCGCATGGGCCGGCGTACGAATTTGGAACTCGCCACACCTTCGATGGCCACAGTTGCGGTATCGGTGGCGTCGTAGACATGGAGACCCTGCCTTCCCGCGAAGTCCGCCGCGAGGGGAGCCTGGAAGATCGCAGGTGTGCTCATCGGGTCCTCCGCACAGGGACTCGAGTACGGATCATCTCCGTCACCATGTCGTAGTCCATGGTGGAAGAGTATCCGGTACCCAGGGCGATCTCCCCTGCCGCCTGCATCATCCCCTGCCGAGCGATGTCGTCGGGGGTCGGGTAGTCCACGATGCGGACCTCCCGGTTGATCCCTCGCTCGTCTCGGTATGCGAAAGAAGACTCCGGGCGGGTGTCGGAAATCCTGGAAGCGATCTGGGTGTCGTCACTCATCTACTTCTCCCCCTTAGCTGCGCTGTCAGGATCTACGAGCTGGACGTCAAGGCCCTCGTTCCTCACGGTCTTGTAGAGGGCTTCAGTCATCTCGACCGACTGGTTGACCGCGGTGGTCATGGCAGTCACAGCCTCCGCTGTGATCTGCTCCTGTGTCTTCCCAGAGTCAAGGACCCTCTGGATGCCCTCCTTCCCCTCCGTGAGTACCCCTGCAACCATCTGGGAGGAGAGGGCTCCAGTGACCTTCTCGATGTCGCGGCGGCCCTTAACTACGCCACCAGTAGCCGAGACCCCGACCCTCTTGAGGATCTTCTCGAGATCCTCCTTCTTGTAGTTCGTGACCGTGGCCATCTCTTCGAGGGTGAGGCCGTCTTCTCCCATCCCCTGCAGCTCGTTGTAGGCGTCCACGCCCAGCCCGAAGATCTGCCGTGTGCCCGAGGCATTCTCCCCGACCTCAAATCCTCCTCCCGCAGCTGCACGCAGGGCGGAGCCCAGGTTCTCGAAGGCGTCTCCATCCCCTCCGGCAAGCCCCGAGGTGGCCTTCCGGAATGCAGCTCTCGTAGTCTCATCCACATCCGCCATTCCGATCTCGTTCCCGAGACCTTTGAGGCTCTCCGCTACCCGCTTGGTGGCGACCAGGCCGACCTGCGCCTTCCCCATTTTGGCGACCTTGACCATCTTCTCCCGCTCTGCGGAAGTGAGGGTCTTGCGCTCCGCCGCATTCTTGTTGGTGCGCTTCTGCATCACCGTGTCCGCGATCTCCACGTCTCGCGCGGACACCGGACGGCCCAAGAGCTTTGAGAGGTTCTTGGCGGCCTTCTCTCGGCCCTCGGCCAGGGTGTTGGATGACGCGGCGGCGTCCGCGATGATCTCATCGATCTTGACCTGCTTGTCCTTGTCCGCGTAGTCGGCAACAAGCTCGGTGCCCGCCTTGCCAGAGGTGAAGTCCTCCTGCATGTCATCCAGGTCTGAGTCCCCCAAACCCATGAGTATCCCCACGCCGCCAACGGCCACTCCAGCTGCGATGGTCGTTGCTCCCGCAGCCCAACCCATCGGCCCTCCTACCACCGCCAGCACGGCGCCGGTTGCCACCATACGAGAGCCCAAGAAGGCCACGGCGGCGCCAGCGGCCTCGTTGGAGAGGTCGTCCAGGCCCGACTCGGCCGCCAGGCTCTTCTGACTGGCGATGACACTGTCCGCGGCACCGCCTCTGGCGCCGAAGGATGGGACCTTGTTCCATCCGTCCTCCCACACCCGGGTCTGGGACTTGTCCTGGGCAATCAACCGCGCCCCGGCAGCCCCGGACTTCGCGATGATGGCGTCGATCTCGGCAGGGGTTGCAACTGACCCCTTCCCCCTTACCTGGTCGCGCACCTCGGCGCGCAGGGCTTCCAATTTGGCACTCCGCCCGCTTGGGAGGCCCAGCTTACGGGCCGCCACTCCGCCACGCTCGGCAGACATCGCCGCCCGCGCTCCTTGGTTGACCCCCTCGAGGTCTACACTGCCCAGGAGCTCATCCGAGACCCCCAGCGTCCCGGTGAACGCATCCATGTTCCCCGTGGACATCGCGTGGCGTGCAGCCACCGTGGGGCTCACCTTCGACAGCGCGGAGGAGTTGCCCTTCCCCGCCATGATTACGTCCTGGATGGCAGATCTGGAGACCGAAACCTCCGTGTCCCCGTAGATCCGACGCTCGGCCTCCTGGAACCCCTCGGTAATGTCCCGAGAGGCGTCACTGAAGAAGTCAACGGCGCCCTGCTGCCACAGATCTGCGGCCCCGCCCGTCGCCTTCTGGACAAATCCACCGAGGGTGCGATTCTCACGGAGGTAGGCAGAGCGCGATGAAGTGTCCACCTCGCGCTTCAGGCTCGACAGGCGCTCACGGTGGCCCTTCTTCCGATCTTCAGCCATGCGAGAGAGGATGCGGAACTGGCGTCGATCCATGTTGAACTGTGTCTGTGCCAGGACCTGCAGGTACTCCTCGCTCTCGTCCCCCATCTCACGGGCCTCGGTTCGGATGACGTTGAGCAGCGCCTCCGACATCTCGGGACTCTGGAGAGCAGTATCCATGATGTCCTTCTGGTTCGCGACAAAGGACACCTGCGAGCTCCGACTTGACCCGACCTTCTTCTGGCCTCGGGCACTCAGGTCCCGGAGGCCCAGCTTCCCTTCGGCCATCTGACGCATCACCCCTGCGTCGATCCCTCCCGTGAACTTCCCGTCTTTCATGGTCCCCATAGCGGCCAACATCGCAGTCCCTCCAGGACCGGAGAGCCCCTGCATGGTGGCCCCGAGGGACTGCTGCGCCATCATCTGTGCCGCTTCCAGGGGATCCCGGCCCCCTGTGATGTCCATGATCTGCTCACCAGACAGCGCGCCCGTACGGATGCCGCTCATGATGTCCTGGGCAGCCCCCGTGACGAATCCGGCGCCTGCGCGTCCGGAGAGCTGTGCTCCTCGAGTCGCGGCAGCCCCGGAAGCCTGCATGCCGGCGAACCGGTCTGAGGTCATGCCGTAGCCGCGCATCAAGTTCATGTCTGCCGTGTTCCCCATGACATCGGAGGCCGAGTAGAACCCGGAAGAACGCATCGAACCCATCGCCTTGCCGGCCTCCTCCATGGAAGTGCCCATGATCCGCGCCATCTGGTGCATCGTCTTGCCCATCTCTGTGAGCTTGCGCGCCATCTTCTCGGCGTCCTGCACCCCCTGGTGCATCCCCATATCGGTGAACTGCTCGGATGAGCGGAGCGCATCCGACATGGACACAAAGGGATTGTTGGCGTTGATAGCCCGGATTCCTCTCTGAATCTGCCCGAGGTCGTTCTGGCTGAATCCTCGACCTGTTCGAGGGTCTCCGCCCATGTTGGCGAACTGCATCCCGCCGAAGAGCTGGTTGACCTGCTGCGTCTGCTGCATGCCAGATCTCATCGCCGAGGCCGTGCCCGCAGCAACGCCGAGGCCCGCCATGGGAAGGGCAGCCCCTGTCATGAATCCTCCGGACATGGCCCCGAGAGAGGCCGCGGTAGCGCCGCCGCCCAGTCCGAGGAAGTTGGCCCCTGCGAATCCCAAACTGCCGATTCCCGCAGCAGTCGCCGGGATCGCCGCGAGGTTGGCGATGGAGCTGGCAGCGTTGATGCCGCCCGTCATGCCGCCCATCACCATTGAACTGCCCAGCGCCGCACGACCGTGGTTGGGGTTGCTCGGCATCGCGTAGCTGAACTGCGGCGGGTACTGCGACATGCCCATCGCAGGCTGTGCCTGCATCATTCCGGACGCGCCAGCGGTCAGCATCGAGTGCTGCTGCTGCTGAAGGGCCATTCCCTGGGCCACCTGCTGGGCGGTAATCATGGATTACACCTCGGAATCGGGCATAAGTATAGTACACAGGAGGAACGATGTTCTTTGTGACTTGCGGCATCGTTGCCGCGGCTGTCGGCGCCATCCAGGCAATCGACAGCCAGAACCAGGCGGGCCGCCAGGCCCGCCGGGACGACGACAAGTTCGCGAAGAACTTGTCGTCGGGGACGGGCAGGGAGCCAGTTACTCAAAGGCCTGAGTTCCTCGACGTCAAGATCGAGGTGCTCGACATCTCGGTCTTGATGACCGGCAGGGAGGCGATGTGGTGGCTGGCGGAAGGCTGGCCCAACAGGAGTAAGGAGGATGTGTCGAGAAAGGTGCGTCACATCATCATGGACCAGCCCCGCCGACTGGGGCTGGTCCGAGATGGGTACGCCCAGGTCGGATGAGCGGAAACCCGCCCCCGCACTTCGGTGCGGGGGCGTAGCGGCTCTCACGTTAGCCGGCACGGCGGCATTTCAGTCGTGCCCTCGTGTGCGGGGGGCGCGAGCTTGCCTGACCGGAGCGCCACCAAGAATGTCTTGATGATAGCGCGCTCTGATCTGACAAGAGGCTGAGCTCCCTGCTCCTGAAACCACTTGTCGAAGGCATCGATGTCCACATCGGCGCGCTGCAAGATTTCAGTTTTCCCGGCCATAAGTCCCCCGGAGGCACAATGAACTACACCACACTCTATAACCGTGCGCGCACCGGCGCTGTGCGGGTCTGGGAAATCGCTGTCGAGGGGAACGCGGTCCACACGCGCTTCGGCCAGCTCGACGGGAAGATGCAGGAGGTCACGGACTACGGAACCGCCAAGCACGCGGGGCGCAGCAACGAGGTCTCGGCTGAGCAAGACGCGCAGAACATGATGGATCGCCTGATCTCGAAGAAGATGCGGAAGGGCTACGACACGAAGCTGGAGGAGACCGCTGACTACAGCCCCTTCGAGCACGGCATCGTGGACAACCTGTCCTTCTACAAGCCTCAGAACTCGCTGAACAAGAAGATGGAGAAGATGGTCGAGGACGGGAAGGCGTGGGCGGTGCGGAAGTACGATGGCGAGATGATGGTCATCGTCAAGAACTCCGAGGGGGAGGCGATCTTCTTCAGCCGACGGATGCTGACGAATCACCACCTCGAAGATCAGCACACCTGGCGCGAGCGCTTCGACCACATCGCCACGGAGATCGAGGAGAACGACGAGATCCCGAACAACACCATCCTGTTGGGCGAGATCGTGAACGGGCCTGACGCGGATGATCGATGGCGGGTCGCGAAGGTGATGAAGTCGTTGACTCCGAAGGCCCTCGAGATCCAGGAGAAGACCGGGTTCCTGCACTTCATCTGCTGGGACGTGGCCTGGGCTGCCGGGCTCCAGCTGCTCGGAGAGATGCAGTACCGGTTCCGCCTGGACCACGCGGACCTGTTCTCCGGCCAGTTCGTACATCCGCCGGAGACCTTCATCGAAGGCGACTACAAGGGGGTCGAGGGACTCCGCAACACCCTGGTCGCTCAGGGGTGGGAGGGCTTCGTCATCGTGGACCCGCACTCCACCTACGGCGAGAAGTCCTTCAACCTGCGCGGCAAGCCCGACCGCCCGAACACCTGCTGCAAGCTGAAGCCCGTCTTCGAACTGGATGCTGTCTGCCTATGGGACCCCGAACAGGGCGTCGGCAAGTACGGCCGCGGGAAGAACCGTGGAAAGGTAGGGTCCGTAGCCCTCCACCAATACGACGCCGACGGAGAACTGGTCTACTTGTGCGACTGCGGAGGAGGACTCACCCAGGACCACAGGAACTGGCTCAGCACTCCTGGCGTGTTCCCTGTGGTCGCAGAGATTCAATTCGCCAGCCGGACCTTCATCGCCGACGGGGAGGCCACCAACGCACTTCAGTTCCCTCGGGTCGTTCGATTTCGCGACGACAAGGAGGCAGAAGAGTGCATCGAGGAGAGTCTGACCTATGGCAGCAAAAGTGAAAGATGAAACTGGGCACGCCTATGGGAAGTGGTCTGTACTTCGAAGACACGGAAAGAAAAACGGCCAAGTGACCTGGTGGTGCCGCTGTGAGTGCGGCGTAGAACGCGAGATCCGGGGAGGCACTCTCCTCCCTTGGGGCGGGCGGTAGATGTCCCGAGAGCACAAGCTCAGAGATGTCCCCGGACACGAGGGCATCTCTGAGTGCGTGGTCTGCGACCTCGCAGAAGGAGAGCTCACCACGCACTGCCCGGGTGCTCCGATTGAGCGTCGAGTAGCCGAGCGCGTGTACGCCGGAGTGCTCGACTTCAGGCACGGAGCCTGGGAGCAGAACCGGGGCCGGGGACTGGTCATTCGGCTCCGGTTCTGGGGATGCAAGGCACCGCTCACGGCCGTAGAGCGGTGGGGAACGACATGAGGCGTCCTTCCTACATTCCCTGCCCCGACTGCGGAAAGAAGCACTACAAGATGGGCCAGGTGCTCGTCCAGTGCCCGTGGAACCAGCGAGGCACGCCCCCTCCGGGCGGCTACCAGCTGACCCCCACGCTGCAGTGCAAGAGCTGTGGCTACTCCCCCCTGTTCTCGGGGTTCCTCACCAGGACACGCCGAACCACGCGCCATTTCAATCACGTTTTGAGGTCTACATGAAGATCCCGGACTGGCACAGCAAATACCTGGAGGACTGATGCCCCGTACCCTGGAGGTCCCCGACCTCGACACGTTTGAGCCCTGCGGGCTCTTCGATCGTGAGATCTCCACGATCATCGACTCGAGTGACCAGACCTTCGCCACTGACGAAGACCTGGGACGGAAAGATCCAGAGACAGGAGAAGTCTGGACCCTCGCATGGGTCCGGGTCCGGAAGCCCGATCAGCCATCCTCACCCTCGCCTGCTACCTTCCAGGTCCGCTGGCGCTTTGCCTCTTGGCCGGCACGAGACTGGGTAAAGCAGACAGGCCCGCGCGACTTCGTAGACTCTCGGGCACACCGCATCGTGCGAGACCGCATGTGGGACGGAGACCTCGGCAATATGGAGTTGCGGGTAGAGACTCTCGATGGAGTTCTTGTCGAGAGAGAAGATGCCATCCAACAGCGAATTCTCCAGTCTGGAGATTTCTGCCGTCACGGAACAGAGACCGAGAGCTACTGCGGGCAGTGCGGCCAGCGGTGAGCAAGAGCGTACGGGGGTCCTTCGGGACCCCCGTACGCCTCGAAGGCCTTAGCTCCCGAAGATGAACGCTTCCTTCGGGTGACCTGCCTCTTCCTTGGCTGCTTCCTCTGCGCGGAAGGCCACCTGCCGGAGCTCGGCCTCTTGGTCCCGGCTCTTCTGAGCACGCTCTCGGAGATCTGAGATCTCCTGGGTCTTCGCGGTGACCTCGGCGTCACTCACGACCTTCTTCTCATCGAGCAGTGCTCGCAGTGCTGCGAGGAGGTTGTCATGCTGCTCTGCGACTTCCCCGAGTACTCCGTCATTCTCTGACAGCCTCTGGATCTCGGTGATCAGGTGATCGATGCCCTCGGACTGGATCTTCTCCAGTAGGGCGATGCGCTGCTCGAGCTCAGTGAACTTGGCTTCGAGTCGTTCGGTGCGCGATGGCATTCAGGCCTCCTGGCTCAGAATCGAGCGGACTTCCTTGTTGATTTCCGACACCACATCCTCCAACTCCTCCACCATCTCCTCGATGATGTCGGCAGAGACGGGTGCCCCCTCGCAGTCAATCTGGGCCAGGGCCTCCGGGACCCCATCCCTCGGCAGATACCGGGTCCGCAAGATCTGCACGAGGGCAGTCTGGACCGCAGCACGCTGCCGGAGCTCCGTCACCTGCGTCAGCAGGACCGCAATGGTCTTCTTCTGTGGCGGCATAAATTCCCTCCGTTTTTCCGGTATAACATCGGTGTGAGGAAACCGAGAAATCTCCGGAGAAATCGAAGGAGTATTCACCGCACCAGGGACGTACTGGATTGTCCGGGAAAGCCTGGTGTGACACCTTTACAGGGGCCACGATGAAGCGAATTATCTTCTTTTTCATGCCAAGGGCAAATGGACTATTCGCGGTGTTGACTACTCGGCTACTCCGAGGAGCCTTCTGCGGAGAGCAGGATCCTGGCCCAGCAGAGTCGAGGGACGATGCTGCATGCCGGCGTAGGCGCGAAGAACCTCCTTGCCAAAGGCCTTGGGCTCGTCCTTGATGCTCCGAAGGTGGTCACGGAGGCTGCCCACACTCGTGCGCATATACGAGGGAGACCCTTTGATGTACTCAGCCGGCAAGCCCCCGCGAACAGGAACATCAGTCATGAACGCTGCGGCCGGGACTTGTTCGAGAGAGGGGTGAATCTGGGACAGCGCCTCCCTCTGGCTCTTTACCACGGGTGCATGGAGTTCCCTCCCAGGAGCCTCGCGCGCCCGCAGCTTCTTCCAGGGAACGCGGGCCTCCACAACATCTCCCTTGCCGAAGAAGGATAGGGCCCTGCCCGCTTGAGCCTGCAACACGTCTCCCATATTCGCAGAGCTTCCGGTAGCCTCGAACTGGCGCTGCATGCCCTGCACCGCAGGGGAGTTCAGGATCTGCCGCTTCTGCTCAATCGGTATGTGCCTCCTCAGCGCCTTCGCCTTGGCGAGGCCTTCAGCCTGCTGAGCGTAGTTTTTCGCCATGGCCTTCGACCTCGTAGTGAAGGCAAGTCCTTCTTCTCCGGGAACGGCGAGCAACGAAGAGATGCCTGCTGACCCCTGCGGACGCAGGCCGGTGGCGCGAATCTTCTTTGCCACCGCCTTGGTAGTTCCGTGGCGGACCGGAACCTTTCCCGTGAGAAAAACTCGCAGAGCTTCTCGGGCGCCCGCTACCTTCTCCCCGGCCAACTGCCTGCGTACCCGCTCCTGCTCTGCGAGGAGGGCCTCTCGGCTGTGGCCTCCATGAGGGCTCCCATGGATGCCGCCCGCCTTTTCCTGGAACGGACTCGCCTTCTGCATGTGCGCCCGCAGGCCTCGGTAGTCGGGTTTCATCGTGCTTCTCCGTTTGACTTTTTGCGGTTGAGCTCGAAGCTAACTGCACGCAGGTTCCCAGAGCCATTTCCGCCGCCACGAGAGAGCGGAGTCTTGTGGTCTACCTCTCGGGGATCACCTTTGCTTAGCCCCACCTTCCGGCGGGCCTGGTTCCGGAGGCTACGGTTCTTCCGCTGCTCTGGGGTGGCGTGGTACTCCGCATACTCCTTCTTGTAGTCGCGGGGTGCGCGGGCCTGCTTGACCAGCACGCGCTCTCCCGGGGGCCGCATATTGGGACCGAAGACCGTCTTCACGACGTGCCGGCCACCGATGTCGCCTATCACGACCCAGCCCCGCCCTCTGGCGAGCGGCACATGGTAGGTCTTTCCTGGGCGGAGCGTCATCTTGGGGATGCGCGCCTGGATCTTGGCGACCTCGTACCCGGAACCGGGGGCGCGCTCCTGGATGCGCTGAGCCACATGGCCCTGTAGCGACTGCGGGGGCTCGTCACTCGCCTGCTGGAACACTTCCCGCAGCTGGTTGGAGAGGCGCGTCTTGTCGTCCGCCCGATCTTGGATCCACTGCTCAGTGGACTTGCCCTTGTTCCGGCCCAAGAAGCCCTTCGGCAGCGATGAGTAGAACCGCTGGACCTGAACCTTGCGCTCCTTCTTCGGGAGGTGGGCGTGGCTCTGGTACCGGACTCCTCGTCCAATCACCTGGTCGATCTTGGAGTTGTTCCAGTGCGGCTCCAAGACCTGGACCATCTTCGTGCCCTTCAGGTCCAGCCCCTCAGTCCCCGAGCTCGAGACGAGGAGGATGGGCGTCTGCCCCGAGTTGTACTCATCCACCATGCGGGCTTTCTGCTTGGCGTTGAGCTTGCCCGTGAGGGTGTTGAACTTGATCTTCCGCCTCTTCAGGGCACGCTCGTAGGGCTTCAGGCCCGCCTCGATGTAGTTCGAGTACACCACCCCCCGGAACCTTCGATCCGTCTTCCGCGCGTCCAGGAGCCGCCGCGCAGCCTCTTGGATCTTGGGGGTGTTCTCCGCCTCCTGCGCGTTCGTCATGTCGTCGACATAGGGGCGCGGAGAGAGGGAAGCCTGCCGGCCTGCAGTAGTGAATGCGTTCAACATTCGGGACTCCTGCTTCGACGGCGGGAGCCCTGCGCGGATCTTCCTCCGCACATGGGCCGGGGCGGCACCCATCACGGCCTCGTAGACCTGCTCCTGCTTCGGAGACATCGGAACTGCGATCCGCTCTTCGATCTGCTCAGGGAAGTCCTCCGCCGATGCCTCTGAGTGGACATCAATGCGCCCTGACAGCGCCTTGCGGAGAAGAGAGGCGTTCTTCAGATCTTTCCGCAGACCGGGCTTCACCCCTCGCAGCCTGTTCCAGAGCCCGGGGGACACCTCGGACTCCTGGATGAACTTCTGATCGAACCTGGTGGGGTCCGCTGGGAGCACTGTCTCTCCCGCCGCCACGTTCGCCAGGGGCCCCACATCAGAGGGGCGGTTGTAGAGCGTGGTGCCTGTGAGGAGGAGCCGCTTGTGGGCCTCCAGCGCCGCGGGACGGAGGGTCTTCGAGGTTAGCGTCCCTCCGTTCCGCAGCCGGTGCGCCTCGTCGAGCACCAGGAAAGATCCCGGCTCGACGCTGTCTTCCCCTTCTTTGGCTCCGCGCCGTACAGCCTTCTCGTAGGAGCTGATACGAGCCTTCACCTCACCCTTCACGTGCTTCTTGAGCTCCTTCTCGTAGTTCTTGGTCAGGGAGGCAGGGGTGATGACCTCCATGGGACGGCCACTCGCTACGCCCGCGGCGATCGATGTCAGCGTCTTCCCGGCGCCTACGCGGTGCGCGACGATGACTCCGTCGCTGTCCTCGAGCTTGCGCAGCACCCGCTCCTGGTGCGGCTTGAGCGTGGAGGTGACTGCTGCGGCCGTCTTCTGGAGCTCACTCAGCGCCAAGATCTTGACCGGGACCGAGTCTTTCCCTGCGCGCACGGCCTTTGCGAGCCGGTGCAGCCCATCAATGACTGTCCACCGCCCCCTGCGGTCGGGTGCGAGCAAGAGAGGGGCACGCAGGTCTGCCGCTCGTACCCGCGAAGGGTCGGGGCGGTCATGCTGAAGCACCCACTTGAGCTCGTCCACCGAGAACTGCAGGGCTGGGCGAGACTCCGCGGATCGAAGTGCGGCGTCAAGAGAGTACTTCTGCCCGTCGTGCGTGAAAGATCCGCCCTCGCGGTAGGACGCCGTCTTCGCGACGGAGCGGATCTTCCCAAGAGGAATGGAGGCGGGGCTTGGGTAGAACTTCGAACGGGAGCGGTGCGTGTAGGCTGCGAAGCCCTCTTCCGTCTTCATCAGAGAGGCGCCGTCCCCGCCCGAGAGCGCAGCCTGCGCTACCCGCTTTTCCCACTCAGCCCGCTCGCCCTGCGAGGGCTCGAGCTTCTTCACACCCGCAACCTTCAGCTGCTGAAACTGCCGGATGTGCTTGCAGTCCACCTGCTCACCAGGCTGCGCGACGGACTTCTTGTAGCGCCAGTCGTTGCAGGAGCACCCCAGTCGATCCTGGCCCCGCAGCTTCACGATCTTGTAGGTGCCCCGGCTTCCCTGGACCTCTCCGACCTGCTTGCCCGTCTTGAGGCGGTTCATGTTGTCGGCGTACTGCAGGAGCTTGGGATCGGAGCGCGTGTCCGACCCCAGCTGCTTGACGAAGCTCTTGCGGGAAGTCTGGTCGGTGAACCCGTCCCAGTCCTTGTCTTCCGTCTTGTGGAACCCCTCCACCCGGCGAGCCGCGCGCTTCTTCTCCTTGGACTGGAAGAAGCCCTGGATTCTCTCCGTTACCGGGGCGAGGAAGGAGGCGAGGTCCGCCTCCTTTTCGAACTCCGGGTAGAAGTGGTCCATGTCTCACGCCGTGATGAAGGCCCTCATCCTGGACTCGAGGGACGCACCGTTGAGGGTGTCCTTGAGGATGTTGGCCAGGGGGTAGATGGTCAGGCCCTTCCTCTCCCGCGCCTTGCGGGGAGAGTAGGTACGGCTCATCATAACCGTACGTGGATCTTCGGGACTGTACTTGGCGTAGATGTCAGCGTTGCTGCCGACCTTGCGCCACCAGTCCGCGAGGATCTTCGCAGCCTGGCCCACCTGGACCCTGTAGAAGATCGAGTCCCCGATCTGCTCCGTGCGGTGCTGGAGGAAGCAGTGGGGGCAGACCACGATCCCCTCTGGGCTGATGCTGTCTCCGGAGATCAACCCCCCACACCCCGTGTCGCTTCCCTTCTTCTTGGCGGCGTTGGCCATCTCGAAGGGGGAGATCTTGGGGGCGTCGGCGTGCCGACGACAGATGAAGAGGAGCTCGTCCCCTCCTCCGTGCAGACGCTTCCCAGACTCCCAGAAGGACATCGAGAAGGTCATCGGACGATGCAGGGACCGGTCGGAGCGGAACCAGATCTGAATCTTGTACTTGGCGCGCTTGGCCATCTCGGCTGCGTGCGCTTCCTGCTCTTGCGCCAGCTTCGCGTGGAAGCGGCGGGTGGCGAGATTCATGTCCATCAGATCGCTCCACTGGCAGTAGACACATAGGCGCCCATGCGCTTGTCTCCCATCTTCTTGGTGATCCCCTCTCCGGGGTTGTCGCGGTTTCCGCGACGGTGCGGCAGCCGCACTTTCTTCACGACCCGAGTGGTGCCGTCATCCTCTACGCCGATCTTCCGGACGGCCAGGATCGATGCACGGCCTCGCTGCGCAGCGGGGGCCGCCGCCTTCTCCGCGGGTGCCGGGGGCGACGCCCTTTGCGGAACGATCTGCATCAGAGGACCGAGATCTCGAGCAGCAGAGGCGTAGTCGCCCCAGATCATCATGTTCCAGACGAATCGAGGAGCGCCGTCCAGGACGTAGTACTCCTTGCGCACGGACAAGACGTAGTCTTCCTCGTCCTCCGCGAACTTCAGGACATCGACCAGCTGCGAGTTCCACGCAGTGAGATCTGTGACGCGAAAGGTGACCTTGTGGGCCAGCCCGTCCTCGCTGCTTTCCTCCTCGATCATCTCGAGGCTCTTCGAGCGAGTCATATAGGGGGCGAACATGCTCAGAATCCTCCGAGAGCGTCAGCGATCAGGGAGTGAAGGACCTCCATCGGGGCTACCTCCTCATCTGAGGCTTCCTTGGTGGTGATCTCGATCCATGTCAGATGCTTGCAGGGCTCTCCGCCGATCATGGCGTCGAGGGACGTCCCTTCCGGCTCTCCCCCCTCCCGGGGGTAGCCGCAACAGATGTCCTGCTGGCACTCCTCCGGCTGGCACGACCCCTGCCGCTCTGCACCGAGGAACGAGAAGGTACAGCCCGAAGGGACGAAGTCCGTCACCTGTGGGTAGTCCTTGCAGAACTGGGGTCGGGACTCGTAGTCCCCGCAACGTCCTACACACGCCATGGTCAGCTCCCGTTGGTGTGGCAGGCGACCGCCTGCTCGAAGTCACGAACCATCGTACTGCGGGAGCTACTGCAGAAAAACACGAAGCCCTCTGGAGTCTCGGGGTCGATGTAGACCGGGATCCCGAAGATCTCGTCCAGCTTCACCCCAGGCAGCCAGTCATCGAGGGAGTCCTTGGACTGGATGACTACCCCCGAGAGAACGTCTGCCTGTCCCCGAACCTTGGCCACCGCCAGACACGCGGCCATCAATGGGCTGGCTTCGGTCTCCATCACGTCTACCTCGCAGTGCTGCCGGATTGCCTGGTACGGGGTGAACAGGCCGCTATCCAGACCTTCAATGTCTGGAGCATCCAGGAGCTTGGGCGTCTCCACCTGCAGCGCCTCCCCCTTCACGTAGAGGAGTCGTGTGGGCTTGTCCTTCCTTCCGAACAGGGACCCCAGGGCGTCCATCAACGCCTGAACAGTATTCCGCTGGAGCGGAACCTCTTCCGAGACGACAACGCGACTACGACGTCGAAGATCCATCAGATTCCTCCCTCCGCTTCAGCCACTGAATGAAGTCCCGGACCATCTGGCTGATGGTCAGTCCGTTGCGCTCCGCGTAGAGGAGGAGGAAGTCATGGTCCTCCCCCTCCAGCCGAACCTGAAGCCGGCGGCTCTTCTTGCCCATCACTGCACCTCGTATTCTCCGTGGACACCCACAGTCCCGGGACCCGAGACCACTGCAAGGATGTCCTGCAGGTTGAGCAGGAAGAACTCGCAGTCTCGGTCTACCCCCATGAGATTCCCCACCTGGTTGGCGAACCTCAGGAACCCTCGGTAGATGACCTGGTCTCCTGCCGAGACCCCAGCAGGCATCCCCTCACGGGGCACCACGCTCTCGATGACTGCGACGCCCTCAGACTGGACGTTCTTGTCGATCTCTGTGGCCAGGTAGAGCCCGGACTTGGTCTTCAGAGAGTGCGGGGCTGCTCTGCACAGCGCCCACCCCGGCATGGGTCGGAGTCCGGACATGTCAGGCCTGCGCGAAGCTGGGGAGGTCGGTGTCCGCGTCTCCGGGGACGTGATCTGGGGACGTATCCACGGAGCCCACCGGTGTGGAGACCTCCACGGCGGAGTCGTACGCGGTCCCGTCGCTGAAGAACTTCTGCGACTGCGGCAGGTTCTTGATCTGCTCCACCAGCCACGGAGGGGCGGACTTCCGACGCGCTGCGTCGAACATGCCGTCCATGGTGTCCGCCCAGAAGATGTCGGGGCCACACTGCCACACCACGATGCCGCGAACGGCACCGACCTTGTCGATCACCTGGACCTGCCGAATGGACACATCAGCTGTCGCGATCACCTGGCGGCGTGCGTTCGTGTGGAACTTCTTCTTCTGGATTCCGGTCGGCGTAGACATCATGGCTCCTGGGGGGAACGAGGGCGGAGATGCCGGTCACGATCACCTTGGGGGACCGGCATTCACAGGTGTAGAGGGGGGTCTCGGTCTCCATGTCCGCGATGACGCGAACCGGAGTCTCACAGATGGGGCAGCAGTCCTTCTCGATTCCCTCGAGGCCGGGGAGTTCCCCCAGCATGGCCCCGCTCTGCTGCAGGGCACGGATGATCAGGTCGAGCTTGTACTCGAGTCTCATCCGATCGAGGTTCACAGATCACCGTCGTCGTCGTCGTCGTCGAGCTCAGCAGCCCCCATCCTGAACCCATCAGGGGCCGGACTGGACGAGGGCTCTCCGTGCAGAGCCTGCTCGAACTCCTCGTACCCACCGAACTCCTCCTCCTCCTCCTCCTCCTCCTCCGCGGGGGCAGGGGCCTCCTGGATCCGAGAGAGAAGCGCGACGGCCTGATCCTGGGTGACGGGCACCCGGAACTCTCCCGAGGGGCCATGCGCCAGTAGAAATAGTCCCCGTTCTGTCCCGTCGAGTGGGTGGAACTCGACGATTCCGATCATTTTCACTGCTTCCTCCGTACGGTGCGAAGACTACTGGCCTTCTGCCCCATGGCCCTCTCTGCTGGGCGGAACTTGACCGCCTGCATCTTCTTGAGGTCCTCGAGCCTGGTTGCCATCTTCTTCTTGTCGGTGGTTGTGGTGGTGCGGTTGATGAGGTTCGTGTAGTCGCTGAAAGCCTCAGTGGCCTTCTCACCGCCGATGGCGGCCTGTGCTACGGCCCGGGTGGCTGCCACATCCTGCGAGATCCTGGTCTGCCAGACCATCAGGAACATCGCTTCCGAGAGGGTGCCGAACCTCGGAGGTCCGGGCGCGGTGTCGTAGATGACATTCGCGCGGGCCCACCCCACCGGGGTGGCTATCCATTTCCCAGGGCCTCCACGGTCAGGGCGGAGTTGACCCGCTCGAGGAACCAGACGAGGTTCTGCGTGATCATGGAGAACACGGGGGAGGACAGCTTCTTGATGTGGCCGAGGCGCTTCTGCAGGGAGACGTCATTGATGTCCCCCTGGATGGTGGTCGCCGGCCACGACTTGCCGTTGACCGCCGCGATGTGAAACGCCAGCGCCCACTCGTTGGACTGACGGAGGAACACGCGGGCGGTGGCCCCCTTGTCCTCCGCCAGCTTCCCGTCCACGTACGACTCCTCCAGGTCCGTGACCGTCCGGAAGGTGACCTCCAGCTTCCCCGGGATGATCGGAACCGTCTGCGTGGTCTCCCCGTTCATCAGGTACCGGCCGATGTCGATCGTGTTGGTGATCCGGTCCTCTACGGCACGCCGGAGGCGCTCATCATCGGAGAGCTCCTCCTCAGGCTCCGGCGGTGCAGAGAACTCCTCCTCCTCCGGCTCCTCCTCCGGCACAGGGGCGTTCGCGGTCGCGTGGGCGACCGCCTCGAGCTGCGCGGCGGTGTTCGGAGAGAGATGGGTCTGGGCAGGCTGCCGAGACTCCCAGCTCTTCTGGGTGTCCTCGAAGTTCGGCGTACCCGTCAGGTCTCCTGGACGGTCGGGGACCTGGGCGGCCTTCGCCCGCTCGATGATCGCCTTGTACTTTCCGGACTTGCCGGCAGGGGCGTCATGGAAAGATACGGGCGCGGAGCTGGGTCGCACCGGCTGCTTCTTGGGCATGTCAGTCGTCCTTGGCCTTGAGGGCGCGGTAGTCACGGCCCTTCAATCTGGCAATGGGGGAGTGGGGAGCCTGCTTGGGAGGGGAACGAGTCCCCCGGTACGTCGGCCCGTGGGGGAGCTGGCCGTGCATCTTCGGAGTGCTGTCCACTACTCGTGGACCTGGCCCGTGCATCTTGAATCCGCAGCCCTGGCACTTGGCGGTCATCTGCCCGGTGATGGGGCGACGGATCTTGAACTCGGTCCCGGAGCACACAGGACAAGTCCTGCGCGCGTCTTTCTTCGGGGGCTCGCCCCCGATGGTCTCGATGATCTCATCGGCAGCCGTGCGCAGTCTCTGGGGCTTGGCCTCAGTCTGCTGGGCGTCCTTGTGGAACTCCTTGATGCTTTCTTGCTTCAGGAATTCATCGAGCGGGTCGTTTGGATCCATGACGAGTGTGTACTGACATTCGTGAGCACAGTCAAGGATTTTCCATCAGAATTCGATGTAGATCTGCTGGTCGAGCCGGGGCTTCGCCGCGTCCAGATCCCACGCCCCACCCGACCGTGGATCGGTGAACTTCAGATCATCCACAGCCCGAAGCCTGAGTACGACTCCCAGGTCGCCCGACCCCGGGAGGAGTTTGACCTGGATGACTCCGGGCGAGACCTCCACAGCGGAAGACACCGTGGAGTTCCCCGCCACGACGTCCGCGGTGATGTCGATCAGGGTGGGGACTCCCGCACCACGATCGACGTAGCCGACGTGTACCCATACCGTTGAAGGGCTCGCTCCCGGCAGCTCATAGTCCCGGGTCTTCTCCTGCTGGGAGCGCGCCCGCCGGGTTGAGGGGACGTAGCTCCCACTCGAGTCCAAGATGGTCGGGTAGACCACCAGCCGCCGCCGTCCCACCCCAGAACGTAGGGCCTCCACGAAGGTGTTGGAGGTCGGCGCTGCCCACGCCTTTCGTAGCTGCAGCATCCCATCCACCACCTGTGCGATGTCTGCTCCCGACACCGGGGAGCTCTCGGAGATGCGCCCCAGGCGGGCATCCTCCAAGATCTTCCGCTTCGCAGGAAGGGACACTGGGGTCGCGGTGAACGCCTCCGCCACAGTGATAGGGAGTTCCTCGCCGGGGATGACCAGGTTCACAGTTTCACTCCGACGCGCTGCAGGGCTTCTACGAGGGGACCGAGCACGCCAGGATCTTCCGACGCGGCTACCCGCAGTCTATCCCCTGGACGGCACACATACGAGAGAGGCGCCTTCACCCAGCGCCGCCCCTCTGCACGTTCGACCCCGCGCCGCGATGCCAGGCTCAGCTGCTTCCGCCTCCGGAAGTAGGCCGCTGCGGTTTCTCCGGGTCTACAAGGCATTTTCTTCTCCAAAGAGCTGGTAAAGGGTCACATAACTATTTAGAGAAGAAAATACGCTACCAATACCCATGTAGCAAAGGAGAGTCCCATGCCCCGAGGCCGTATCGGCGCCCTGAGCCGCAAGACCTACTTCCCCGGAACAGGGGACCAGCTCGAGGACCCCCGAGAGGGAGTGGTCTGGGAGTGCGTGCGTAGCAACACCTTCTCTGAGGGGGATGATACTGTGCGGTACGGCCTCCTTCGAGGTGCCATGTCTGGAGATGACGACACCATCTACGAGCCCATCACGTCTACGGACAAGGGGTGGCTCCTGGGAGTGGAGACCATCCGCCGCAAGGTGGAGGGCGGGAAGTTCCGCATCTACAACTGGACAGAGGAGACGGGTACCTGGCGTCAGCTCAAGGAGTAGCGAAAACCCCCGATTTTTCGCGGCATAACGCTGATGTCAGAAGATCTAACCCCGACTGGAGTGACCCTTGATCAACGATGACTTCTCGAACAAGATGGCGGAGATTCTCCAGCTGGCCAACCAGCTCGACGAGGACGGCGAAGCCGCCCTCTCCGGAGAACGTGGCTCGAAGGCGGCGAACAAGCGAGTCCGGCAGGGTATCAGCGCGCTCCGCAAGCTCCTCCCGGAGCTCCGCCAGCTGAGTCTTGAGCTCGAGCGTTCCTGATGACCTACCGCCCTTGGTGCCCGAAATGTAGCCACAAACCGCTGGCATACGAACGGGGCAGAAGGGCGAAGGTTGGAATAGTGAGCTGCTACTCCTGTGGGTGGGCGCTCTACGGAGATGAGAAGATCGAAGAACTGGTCGAGAAGCAGCGGGCCGGGCACAAAGTCCTTCTGAAGGACCTCAAGAGAGTCCAGGCTCAGGAAGAGGTCAACACGGACCCCAACTGGCCCAGCTGCACGTGGACCGAGTGCGATAAGCCCACAAAGATGGGGAGGGGCGGGAAACCGTTGAAGTACTGCTCCAAGAAGTGTCGACTGAAGAACGCGCACACCCGCAGCCAGATGCGGAACAAGTAGGGAGGCCCCATGGCAGGAAAGGCAAGCGAGGCGACTCGGGAGTCGCGCAAGAACCGGGAGCTCCGCCGACAGCGGCGCAGCCTCCGGCGTGCGAAGGACCGCGGTGCGTCGGACTACGTCCAGGCGCGCATCAGCCATCACATCGAGATGGTGAAGAGGGGGACCCCCCGGACCCCGATTCCTCCGCGGGTTCGGAATCGGGAGGAGACGCAGCGTGCGCAGCGCCAGGCGCGTCACGCTCCGCCTCCCTCGACGGTTCTCACGAATCAGGTGTCGGCTCCCGGGTCGGCGACGTAAGATCTTCCCGCCGCAAGGCGGGAGGTGGTGGAGGACGAATCATCCGGTTCGTCCCTTTCCCCGGTGGAAGCGATCGGGGAAGCGAAAATAATCTACGGCCTGTAGATTTACGCAAAAACATCGCTCCATCCCTCTGGGCCTGAAACGGTTTCGACGGGGTATCTGCACGAAAGTTCGCGCTGCGGCGTGCTCACCGGCCTAACGGTGAGGCAAACGACAATTGCCAACAACAACAACCACTTCGCTCCCGTGGCCGCGGCCGCGTGAGAGAAGTCCGGGGACTCCGTGAGCCCCGGTGCTTGGTGAGGAAGCTGGTCGAGCTTCACCAGGTGTAAAACGAGACTTCGCAAGCTCAAGAGAGAGGAAGTTGCTCAGCGGGCTGGAATGCGGCGAGGCCTTTAGAGCCTCGCGTGAAGGACAACTGGAGCCAGGGGAAGCCACCTGGGACACCCGCCCCGCTGGGTCAAGTACGGGGATGTAGCGAACGGACTGAGGAATGATGCTGCGGACGTGGGTTCGACTCCCACCAGGTCCACCACTTTCATCGTAAGGCCCCTCCATCTCTGGAGGGGCCTTTTCACTGGAGGCCCCATGGGGTTCAAAGACGCACTGGAAGCCAAGCGATACTGCGAGAATGCCCTCGCCGAGCTCGAGAGGCAGCGGGAAGACCTCTCCCGACAGCTGATCGAAGCTGAGGAAGCCCTGGGCCGGATCGACGTGAGTGACGAGATCAAGTACCACCTGGACATCAGCGAGCTCTTCGAGGTGCTCCCCACCGGTACAGTGAAGTCGATTAAGATCTCCCCCGATCAGATCGCGGACCTCTACGTCGCAATCTTCGGCGAAGACGATGAGGAAGACGAGGAGGCGGTGAAGGTGGAGAAGCCTCGAGACCCCCTGGATACGGTGGTCTCGAATGCGGGGGGCCTGCGGCAATCACTCCGGGAGGTCAAGATCTCGCTCAAGGACTACCCGGGGGATGTGGGTGTCCCCGGCTACTACTACCGCTTCTCCTGCACAGCGACACGGAGGGTCATCGTGTCGGGAACACTCGCGGAGGTCATGACCGGAGCGGTCATGGCGAACGCCTTCCTCGACGGGCCCCCCCGCTACACGTTCTCGATCGTGAATTCTGCCGACCAGCGGATCTTCTACCACCGTAGGTTCCTCTTCCCGGGGCCCCAGAATGGATGACGGCATGCAGCAGATGACCATGGTGGAGGGGGACGCAGCCCTCATCTTCCGGGAATCCGGGGATCTCGACATGATCCTCCCGCGGCCTTCCTCTCCGGACGCGCCCCTCTCGGCAACGGGACTGTGCGCCATGTTCGTGGAGGAGTTCTTGAGGGATGGGGAAATGATCAAGCAGATCAGAGACCGACTGGTGAAGGCCGGCAAGATCTCCGAGATCGTCCCATAGGCCCAACTGCCTTATTTCTGGCCCCAAAAGGTCATAATATAGGTGGAGGTGAGAATGAGTAGCAAAGAAGCGAAGCTGGAGAGGGCCGCCGACCTTGCGGCCCTCTACGCCGCCGGGTTCCTCGTGACGAGCATGCTCGTCATGTGGGCCTGGTGGGTGGGACAACACGACGCCGCCCTTCGGGCGGCGTTCCTGTGAGCTCCCCCGCGCGCTACCGAGGACGAGAGATCGACTCGGTGGCGTGCGACTCGTGCGAGAAGGAGATCTCCGTCACAGGGGACCCCTTCCTGCAAGAGGGAGCGCACTGCGGGTCTATCTGGGATCCCGCATGGAGAGGGGAGGTCACCTGCCCGCAGTGCGGGGAGACCTGGACGGTCCAGCTGGACCTGGAGATCCACAGGAGGGGAGACTACTTCGTGGTCTCCATTCCAGAGGACTGAGAATGGCGTCGCCCGAAAGGGCGGCGCCTATCACGCACTTCTTAGCTCGTACCCTAAATTCCGTACCTGTTTGGGGCATAAAGTAAGTAGAGCAGAGGTGAGTAACCAGCTCGAAGATTTCAAGTGTGGCCGGGTTCCGGAGAACACGGGGCAACGGGGCTCCGGAACCCGGACCACACTTCATATATGGTGAGAGGACCCCAAGCATACGGGGGGGAGCACCAAATCGGAATCACACAGTCGCGCTGCTGTAGCAACTTCCCCTTCTGCTAAGCACCAGTCTACCCTACACGCCACCGCCGGAGCAGAAGACGGACAACCTGCCGGGCGTGCCGACCTCCAATGGGAGGGGCGAAGGGGAGCGTGACCGATCTGTGTGAGACCGTGATTTGGAGCTCGGGGGGTTCGAGTCCCCCTCCTCACCGCAAATACCGCGGTTGGCCTCCCTACGGGTTGAGGCTGGCTGCACCTTGATTCGCGCATCACCCACACGCAGGCGGCCCTCGGGCTCGTGAGTGGTGCGTTCTTTCCCTGCCTGCTTCGGAACATCACATGGGCGACACCGTCGTCACTTTCCGCTATGGTTCCACCATCAACCCCGAGGAGATGGCCCCGGGCACCATCTACCTCGACGGGGCCTGCCGGGGCCCCAAGATCGACGTCGAGAAGCGGTCGTACTCCTTCGACCACCACGCGGAGTGCTCGCGCTTCGCAACCCTCTCCACCTGCGAGCAGGTCTTGCTCGCCCTCGACCTCGGGTTCAACCCCGAGGGCATGGAGATCGTCTTGAACGACCTCGATGCCGACGGCAGCCTGAGCCTGTGGCTGCTGATGAACCCGGACAAGGTCGACGACCGGGTCCGGAACCTGGTCCGGGCCATCGGGTTCGTGGACAGCCACGGGCCGGTTCGGAAGCCGGAGAAGCTCCACAAGATTCTCTCGCGGAATCCCCGCGTCGCGCAGACGCGGGACATGATGTGGGAGGACCAGCAGCACATCTGCTGCTGGTACGACCACGGAGACGAGCAGCTCCCGGAGCCCTTCGCGTTCCCGCCGTGCCCCGTGCACGGCGTGGACAAGAACGGCAATGTGGTGGAGGTCAGCGGAGACTTCGCCGCCGCCTACGCCGCCGGCGCCATCATGGCGCTGGCGAAGGTCCCCGGCCCGGAGGGGACCTTCGGCTGGACCGTCGGCAAGCGGTCGGACTTCGCACCCGGGGACATCCCCGGCTTCCTGGCTGCCATGAACGAGATCGAGGACGGGTGGGGCGGCGGCAGCACCATCGGCGGCGCCCCCCGCAAGGAGGGCGGACTGCGTTCCAGCCTCGGCTGGGACACGGTCTGGCCGGTGTTCCTGAAGTTCGCCTGAGCACAGTGTGGCGCAGGCGGGTCCCTTCGGGGGCTCGCCTGCGCCTGGGCGCGGGACAACTCTTTAGCCGCCGTGCTACACCAGAGGGCTTCCACTGGGATCCCTATCATGCTCATGGCCCTCGCTGTTCTGCTCGCGTTCAAGCAGCCCACAGTCCCCGAATGTGTGATCGATCAATGCACCGAGGAGTCCTGCCTGGTGGACACCCCCGAGGGCTACGTCTGGATCCCCAAGAAGCGGCACTACGAAGAGGGAGTCGAGGTGGTGTGCCCCCTGTGGCTCATCGATCCCACATAGCCAAAACCGACCTCTATTGGGGCATAAGGTGTATGAGCCAAGGAGGTTCATATGCTGTACAAGTACCCGTGTGGGTGTATTGGGATTGGGACGCCGCCTGACCCCGTCCCCGTTGGTGAGGGCGTCCCGGGGATGGCCTCGGTTGAGTGGCGGGGCGTGTGGACGGTTCACCGCTGCGACACGGTCGAGATTGAGGACAGCGGGTGGAAGCTCCCGCAGGAGCGGGTCATGACCGGGAACTCGGGAAAGAATCCGGTCCCGTGTCCGGAGTTCGAGACCTCGTACCTCGAGTTCCTTTCCGCGCTTCGAGGGACGCCGTGAAGGTAGTGGATTGGTGCAGCCGCTGCGGGGGCGAGCTAATCGAGCGAGAGAAGGCCACCATCGTGACGGTGGCGTGCAGTCGGAAGGGCTGTCCGGTGTTCTACACCAAGCCAAAGAAGATGAAGAAGCCGGCCCGCCCCTGAATGGGGGCGGGCCGGGGCCGCTGGCTTAAATAGTGCCCGTATTCGGGCATAATATGTATAGAGAGGAACATAGTGACCAGAGGGCGCCCAACATCAGTGGTGACGTCGCTCTCAACCGTGCCCCCGAAAGGGAGATACCCTGGTCCCTTGGCGGGACCTTAAGCGCGAAAGCGCGGGGCGCGTGTTGTCTCACCGGAAGGTGAGGGGTCGCTGGTAGTACGGTAACGGCGCAGGACTCCTGCCCCCTTTGTGCGCAGGCTGTCCAGTTGGGCGGCTTGCCGGGAGGTAGAAGAAGGGAGTCCTGTGCTCTCCCACGAGCTCACTTGGCCCCACGTGGGCGTGTGAGACCAAGAGACCAGGCGGGCCCCGGGTGGGGCCCGCCATCATGCCGAAATCTTAGCCCTCAAAAGGCCGAAACAACACGGCATAAGGGAGTAGGAGGGAACATGAACACCCACGCAATCCCTGCTGAGGTCCACATGGTGGCTCGGCGAATCCAGCGCGGCGGGGGCCGCGCTCTTCTGGTCGGTGGCTCTGTCATCGACCTCCTTTGCGACCGGGCCGCGAAGGACTGGGATCTCGAGGTGTTCGGCCTCGACTTCGACCAGATCACGGCCCTCTTCCCCGACCATCCCGTCAAGGAGGCTGGTCGGGCCTTCGGCATCCTCAAGCTGAACGTCGATGGGGTGGACGTCGACATCAACGTGCCGCGCACCGACAACAAGGTCGGCAAGGGACACAAGGACTTCGTGGTGGAGGTGGACCCCACGATGTCTGTGCGCGAGGCTGCCCGCCGTCGCGACTTCACGATCAACACCCTGGCGATGGACATCGCTACGGGCGAGATTGTGGATGAGTGGGGTGGGCTCCGGGACCTGTCTTTTGGGGTTCTCCGGGCAACGGATCCCGACCTCTTCCGGGAGGACTCCCTTCGTGTGTGGAGGGCCGTCCAGCTCCTTCCCCGGAAGGCCCTATCGGTGGACCCACACACCATGCTGCTGATGCGCAGCATGGTGCGGGAGACGGAGCATCTGCCCCCGGAGCGGCTCTTCGCGGAGCTGGAGAAGCTGATGCTCAAGGCCGAGAAGCCGAGCATCGGGGTCCAGCTGGCCAGCGACCTCGGACTCTGGGAGTTCATGGCTCCGGAGCTGTCGGCGCTGGCGAGTACCGGTCAGAGCCCGGATCACCACCCAGAGGGCAATGTCATGGTGCACAGCCTGCTGGCCTTGGATGCGGCGGCTGAGCTCCGGAGCTTCTTGCCCGAGGAGGATCGCCTGGTCATCATGCTGGCGGCTTTCCTGCATGACATCGGAAAGCCGCTGACCACTATCACTCCGGAGATGGTGGCCCGGGACGAGGCGCCCAAGGAGCGGCTGTGGACCGCCTGGGGACACGACCAGAAGGGGAGGGCTCCCGCAGATCTATTCCTCTCCCGATTCACGGGGGAGCGGGGCGGAAAGAAGCTCCGGCAGAAGGTCACGTGCTTGGTTGGTGAGCACATGCAGCCGTGGAACCTCATGCAGGGGAACGCGTCGGGCGGTGCGTGGGCGAGGCTCCACCGGCGCCTCGGGGCGTGCGGCCTCACTCTGCGGCATCTGGCGAGTGTCTGCCAGTGCGATTCATGCGCCACCTCGGCAGACTGGAAGACTCGGTCCCTCAAGACTGGCAGTCCCGACTGGAACCACAAGACCTCCCAGTTGGTTCTGGACCGGGCGGCGGAGTTCGAGAACGCTCCTCCGGATCCGAAGGTGCAGGGCCGGGACCTGATTGCACGGAAGATGAAGCCGGGATGGCACTTTGGCCCGATCTTGGAGAAGTGTCTCGAGCTCCAGGACGCGCACCCCAAGTGGAGCGTTCAGGAGCTGATCGACGGAGCGATGGCGTGAAGCGTGGGTGGGGGCCTTCGGGCCCCCGCCCCGATGTCAAATTTAGCCCGTAGAACGGGCATAACATAGATATGAAGAAACACTTCAAGGTCTCAGACCTGAGGCGTCATCTTCTGGCAGGTCCGATGACCTGGAGGTTCTGTTTTGGGGAGTTCCATGAACTCGCCGAGGCAGTCAGGGACCTGGACGTCCCCCACATCCGCGAGGAGTGGAATGACGTCTGGTTCTGCCTCTGGGCTCTTCTCGGCCAAGCAGTCCCGAGTGTGCTCGGGTGGACGATTCCGAAAGGTCTCGGCCACTCGAGCTGCGTGAAGTTCGCTGCCCGGTTTGACACCTGGGCGGAGATCTGCACGCAGCACGGGGTGGAGTTCAATCCAGAGTCGCTGAAAGGCGGGTCCAACTTCAGGAAGCGCACGAAAGTGACGCGGATTCTGGGGTTCCACGGCGTCGAAGACGTGCAGTGGGGTTGGGTCTCCGACTTGGTCGGCGGATTCGAGCTGGAAGGCTGACGTCGAAAAGTGCCGCTCTCGTCTGGCGGTAGAGGTACCAGGCAAAAGCTGGGCTTCCTCTTTAACTTGCATATCCTATCATGCAGAAACGTAAAATACGGGTCAGTTCCGGGCATAATATAAGTAGAGAGGAGAGCAGTACGCGGTGTACTGTAGTCTCTCGAGAAATTCACGGAGGGTTCAATGCCCCAGCTTCGTGCGTTTCGGTTTGTGATGAGCGACGGCAGTGTCGAGGTGGTCTTCGCGACCTCTCGCCCGGCGGCGCAGCGCAAACTGCACGCCCTCCTGAACCTCTGAAGAGGTGATGGAGACGTAACGGAGAGCGAAAGCTCTCGGGAAAGCAGGTAAAAGCTGCCCTCTCCCCGCACTTTTCTGGGCCCGCCTCTGTGCGGGCTGTACAGATTTGTTGCCTTAGCTTGTGCAATTTCTCCCTATACGGAGGCATAACAATGAAGCTAAGGACTTCAACACTGGAGGCGTCCAATGCTTCGTATTCCTACGATCGAGTCCTCAATAGAGGTCACCGGAGTCCCCGAGGGGATCCTGAAGGTGGCGGATCGAGAGTTCCGCATGGTCACCGACTACGTCGGCTACCTGGCCTACAAGGGCTACCCCGGAGCGGCGCGGGAGTGGTGGTCTTCCCTGACGGAGGAGGCGCAGACGGCCGCTATGACGCGGCATGTTCTCCGGCAGGCCATGGGAGCCACGGAGACTGAGATCTCCTACGCCGCTGCGGCATTCGCAGTCAACGGTATCGATCTCAGTCTGTAAATACAGGCTGATTTCGGGCATAAATATAGTAGTGGGGAGGAGTATGACCAACCTCTCCACTTGCCCAGGAGGGCACAATGGGACGGAAGAAGCGGATGAAGTCGGACGAGGGCGAGCGCAAGCTCGTCCGCATCCTGGGCCTGCGGGCCCTGGACGTCGGCGAGGCCCTGGGCCTCGCCGAGATCACGCTGGCCAGTAAGATGGCCGAGGCGGAGGTGGCCCTGGCCACCTCCGTCGGGGCGGAGGGCTACGTGGCCCTCCGCTCGAATCTCGCCAAGGAGGGCCGCAGGGCCCTCCAGGTGAGCCTCAAGGGTCTCAACAATCTCACGGCGGCGGTCCTGCCCGTCGCCGAGCGCGTCGCGATGCGCGCGCTCGACGTCGCCGCCGAGGAGGCGGCGGTGCGGGAGACCGAGGCGGAGGCGCAGCTGCGCCTCGCCGAGGCGCAGCTCACCCTCGCGCAGACGCGCGAGGGTGAGCTCGAGGTCAAGCAGAAGAACGCGGAGACGGAGCGCATCAAGGCGCTCCGCTCCGCCTCCTGAGATCTCCGTGCCCTGGCCGTCCCTTGTGGGCGGCCAGGGCGCACTCGCGCGATACGTTAGCTGTGACCCCGGAGGCAGTATGGTGGCGGATGCTGACACAGTCGAATCTGAGAGCTGGGATGAGCTCCTGGACTGGATGGAGGAGCAGCCCACCATGGTGATCATCTGGTGGAACTGGATCTCGGTTTGCGCGGACATCGCCATCGCGTAGACACCCGAAACCGGCTGTCTATCACGGCATAAGTCTCCTACAGGACTCAACCTGTAGGAGGTGCAGATGCATGTCTACATCGTGGAAGACGACATCAGGGCGGCGTACGCCCTGAAGAGGCGGATCAGGCTCAGATTCCCCGACAGCACCATCACGGTGGTGACGGGGAACAACGGTGAGGCGGCGTATGCCGCCTTCAGTATGCTCGAGATCGGGCCCAAGTCGGTGGTGATCACCGATGGCCTCGAGGGTCTTTGGACAGACGTGTCGAGGGACACGCGGAAGCAGGGGTGCGCTTCCTGCTGGGTCTACACGGGGGAGCCGCGCCTCCCCGGACTCTCGGAGGCGGCCGTGCGCGGCGAGCTGACTGTCTTCGAGAAGGGGCAGCCCGAAATCAATATGATGTCCCGCCTGGGGGATCTGCAGGATCTGTGGCGCGAGGATGTGGCCACCGTAGATCCCGGACTGAAGTGGCGGGTCCAGGACGTGATGTCCAGGTGTCACCACGAGTGGGAACACAACCCGGGAACCTCCGGATTCCAGTGGTTCTGCGACCACTGCCACATCTCATCGCCGCAGCCCCGCGACGGGTTCTGCCCGGACCGGGTCTTCGAGGCGATCGCGGCGGCGTTCGAGACTCCGACGGGGGAGTAAATTCCCCGCCGAAAAACGGCATAATAGTAGTAGAGGGAAGGCTATGCCTTGACGCTTGACTGGGGGTATGACGCTGACGCGCCCAATCAAGTCCTCGCCTGGCGGCAGCGCCAGGAAGAGGTCCCCCGGTGACGGGACCTCCATCCCCCTGACGTAGAGCGCGGAAAGGATTCGGGATGTTTAAGCGCACTACGGCTGCCCAGCCGGACCAGAGGGGAAACCAGCAGATGCTGGAGGGCACAGAAGGCCGTTGACGCGAGACATCCCTCGTAGAGGCAAAACAACACGGGCGGGAGAGTCGCCCCTTCGCAACACCCGAGAGGGGCAGGGTACCCCCCTGCCCCTCTCACCCCTCTTCCATTAGGAGTGTCAGATGCGAAAAGACATGGCCAGGAAGCTGGTCGAGACCTACCGTGAGGGCGCGTCCTGGCAGCGGCGCAGCGGCAAGGGCCGCGGCAAGGGCACGGTGCTCAACGGGAGCGTCAAGAGCCTTCGGGGGCCCGTCCGAGAGGACGACAGCGCCCCCCGACGGGGCAGCATCCGGCCACGGGGCCGGACGCACGACCGAAAGAGCCCTGGGGAGAACCTCTCCCCGTTGTTCCGCTACCTGTGCGCGCAGGTAGGACGGAACTGGAGCTCCGTGTACTCGGAGCTCTGCGAGGGCATGGACCGTCGAAGCGCGGTCGGGGGGCACATCTTCCAACACCTCTGGGACTACGTCGTCCCGGCGGCGGAAGTTGTGGTGGTGGATGGAGTTCCCCACCGCCGCCGCCTATATGGTGGGGGGCTGGCCCTCCTGGAGTTCACCGGCTCCCGCCGGAACTCCTGGCTCTGGGAGGACCACCAGGGGATCCTCCGCCGGGGGGTGGCGCCGAAGAAGCGCCCCGGCGCGCGCCCGAGCACGGCACTCTCCCTCGGAGGCGGGGAGTGGCTCTGCCAGAACCCGGGCTCCAAGCTCTGGTTCCGGGTCACCGTGGCCCGGCAGGAGTACCGGGAGATCGACACCCTCGAGGGTGTCGTGAGGGAGCTGGTCCACAGCCCGGCGTCGTTCCCGGAGGACCTCACTCTCCCGCCAATGGATGCGGAGGAGATCGTGATGAGGTGCAAGAGCGCGAGCAAGAAGGACTTGCGGCGCGTGAAGTAGAGAAGGCGGCTCCGCGAGGGGCCGCCTCTCGTGGGTGGTTCTTTAGCTTAAAATCCTATCATTAGGGGTCATAACGAGCATACGGGACAATTAGACCCGCACTGCGAATGTGAGAAACACAATGAATCGTCTGATTTTGCTCGCGACCCTCGCGACCCTCGCCGCATGCAACGGGAAGGAGGACCCCGAGCCCGACAGCCTCTTCGTCCAGGGGCGCCACGAGTGCCAGGAGGTCCGGTGGGGGCAGAAGCACGCTGGATCTGATGCGCTCTCGTACCCGTACGAGAGCACCGTCGGTCTGCCGTACCCGGACGGGTACGCGTGCCTCCTCGAGAAGCATCTGCAGGAGGCCCCCGACAGCTACGCGCGAGAGGAGATGTACACCCTGAACCGCTGGGTCACCAGCGTCAGCGGTGGCGACTCCGCCGGAGACCACAAGCTGGTCACCGCCCCCATGCGGGCGAACGCGGCACTCCTGACCTGGTGCCCCGCCCACGGTCGTATGATCTGGGCCAACGACCGCTTCCACGGGACGGTCATCGACCGTGACGGGCGGGGGCGTACGGACGGCTGGTCGTACCGAGCTGCACAGACGGCCGGTACGGAGAGCCAGAAGCCGCAGGGCTTCGTGGGTGAGCTCTTCGCCGCCTACGGCGCGGTGGCCAGCTTCCGGTTCAGCCACCCGGACCCGCGCATCCTCGCCGAGAGCGGCGTCGTCAATACCGAGATCTCCGAGATCTACAACGACGCCCCCTGCGGGCTCCACCTCACGAGGTACCTCGCGGACGACTGGGTGGAGGCGGAAGACGTCTCTCTCGAGTTCGGCAGCGGCGGTGCCGGGATCGAGTTCGGTCTCTCGACCCACATCGAGAGCGACCTGGTCGCGCACGTGGCCAAGACTGCCCTCGAGTGGGGTGGCGATGGCACGGAGCGGTCGGCGGAATGCACCGCTGAGATCCCGAACCTCAACGACAACGAGGACGGGGGAGAGGATGAGGACGAGGCCCTCCGCAGCTACTGCGAGGACTGGTGCCGGGAGATGACCGCGGACCCCGTGGAGGTCTCGGAGTGCATCGAGCAGTGTCTCGATGACGGCGAGGGAGTCATGACCCGGGACTGCTCGTTCGAGCAGGAGCTCATCCCGGAGGCCGAGGACGACTGTGTGCCGGGTGAGGGCATCTTCATGGCTCTCCCCAGCCGGACCCCTTCGAAGGGCGGCCGGGCCATGCTGGTCCCGATCGAGATCTACGAGGGCGCCCCGGGGGCGCGGTCGGTCATCACGCAGGGGCCCGAGTCCCTGCGGATGCACGTCCGAGGACAGGAGAGCGGGCTGGACTTCAAGTTCGGCAACATCCAGGGCGCACCCTGGCCGCTCGGGCTCACCTACGCGGAGGTGGACCCCGGTACGGAGATCACCATCGCGTGGGACTGCGATCCCACGGTGGTCTCGGAGATCGGTGATGAGCCCACCTGGCTCGTCACGGACATCTACGGGGACCAGGATCTCCTGGTCACCGAGACGTGGATCCCCCACGTCGACCACGACAACGGCGAGAATGCGCCCATCGGCGCGCTCCGCCTCCAGCTCAGCGGTCGCCGTGACATCGTCACGGTCCCCGCTGACTCCCTCAACGCCTTCATGGGCACGGAGTTCCAGTGGGACCACGTCAACGCGGAAGTGACCTTCGGGTCGCAGGTCTTCTCGGCGCGTCGCTTGCGCTGAGTGCCTGCACGGTAGACGACGGGGACCGATTCCGGGACCTGGACGTCGCGTGTGGGGACTCCTGGGAGTACGAGGGCTACCCTGCCCCGGACTGCGAGGAGGCTTTGATCTCTCACCTGGGCATCGAGCCTACGGACTGGGAGGACGAGGCGCGTGATCTCGAGTTCATCATTCGTGGGATGTGGGCCTTGGCTCGCGCCCCGATCGATCTGCACGCTCGAGAAGAGAAGTACGACGCTGTGGCCTCGGGGATCATCTCCTCCGAGCCAGGTGCCTCCGAGATCCGATTGGGGCACGCCAGTCTGAACGTCCAGCATGGCGTGGCTTCGGCCGGATGTACGGTGGTCCATGAGGGACGTCACAGCTCCTACGGAGGTCACGATCTCCAGGGGAAGTACGACTTCGGGATGGACGGCCCGTACGGGTGGTGCATCCAGTTCGCCGAGAGCTTCGCAGAGCTCGGAGTGGACGACGGAGAAGCGGACTACGTCGTGCAGCGGAAGCGTCGGTACATTCGTTGAATAGCGGGGCCCCACTTCGGTGGGCCCCCTGCTTGAAACCCCCTTATTACCCGTCATAAGGCCAAAGAGGCCGGAGGTATAATGTCTCATCTACACAACTACGTTCGCGATGCTCTCGTCACCGAGAGCGTTCCGACGTTCAACTACACCGATTCGGGGGCCTGGACGCCCCAGTTCCAAGAGCTCGTGGACAGCAGTGAGGTCTTCGAGACCCACGAGACGGTCCCGGCGATCTACGGAGGACAGACTGTCCGGCTGGTTCATGTCAGCATGGGCATGAGCTCGGAGATCCACGAGTACCAGGACGCCTGCGACGCGGAAGACGACATCAACGTCATGGAGGAGCTCGGAGACATCCTGTGGTACTGGGCGGTTGCCGTCTCAGCTCTGGGTCTCAACCCTCTGCACGTCTGGCAGGTCGGGCAGATGTCAGCTCCGCCCGTAGACAGGACGGGAGAGATGGCGACAGACGCGGAGAAGCGGCTGATCTATCACATCAGCGCGTTCGGAGACGGCCCCAAGAAGAAGGCGATGTACCGCCGTCCCCTCGATCCTCCCGTGCTGGCCTTCCACCTGGGGATGATCGTGCGGGCAGTGGAAGACCTCCTCATCCTGCGCTTCGGCCGGGGCGGGGAGTTCAACCTCGAGAAGACCATGGAGCGCAACATCGCGAAGCTCCACAAGAAGCGGTTCCCTGAAGGCTACAGCGACGATGCCGCGAATACCCGAGATCTCAAGGGAGAGCGGGCCGCCCTCGAAGGAGAGGTCGCTTCCCCCCTCGTGGGGAGCATCGCCGCGGACACGGTGACCTTGGTGGACGGCGACATCGACGTGTTGGAGCTGTGAACCACCAGTTCCCCGTACACCTGGCGCCCGGGGAGGAGCTCGTCATCGGGCCCCTCATCGGAGGTCGCGCGCGGCTGTACGCACCGAACGGAGACTTCTGGTGAATGCCGGACACTGAGAGCGCAGTTCGCGCGAAGGAGATCATTGAGGAGACCGGAACGGCGGACTTCCCGTGCATCCGGTTCAAGGTTTCGCGGGAGGGTCGGTACCTCTACGGGGACCTCTATCCACGAAACCCAACCTTTGACCGGTGGAAACCCGGCGACGTCCAACAGTAGGAGCCCACATGCGGCACACCAAGAACATCCCGCTCACGGAGAAAGAGGTTTTGCGGATTCTCCGCCTTCTGGGCCGGGCGGAGCCGCAGGAAGACGGCGACGACAAGCTCATCCGGCTCCTCAACAGTGAGATCACTCACTGGATGCAGGGACGATGAGCGACCGCCGTGCGGCGTTGTTGCAGTACCCGAGGGTCCGGCACGGCGCGCAGATCCAGACCCACCTCTGCGCCCCCGGGCTCGGAGCGGCGGTCAGGAACTACATCACAGAAGAGTACCAAGCGGCGCCAGAGGCTACCTCGCGGGTCCGTAGGGGGATGTTCGACCCCGGGGGCCCGATGCTCAACTTCCAGGACCCCTTCATCCGGGTCCGCCTTCGTGGCTGGGCGATGTGTGTGATGCCGTCGAAGGTGCCGGTGGCATGCGCCCTGCTGGAGGAGCGCCTGGCGAAGCCTCCGAAGCTCTACGGGAAGCTTGAGGCGTACCGGTGGTCGCAGATCTATGGGCTCCTCGTACTCACAAGAGAGGACGCAGAGACGTTCCTCGCCGGGCTGCTCCCGTACCGGAAGAAGGAAGCTCTCCGGCAGGATGCGGCCCTGCAGCAGCTCGCACAGAGCCCGAATGTACAGGTCCGTGGGGCGCGTCGTCCTGCGGAGGCATGAAATTCGCACCATGCGTCCGGAGCGGGTTCTGCTGCAAGCAGGTCACCTGTGCTGCGGGCATGTACCACAGGTCCGAGGGGACCGGGAGAAAAGGCAATGGGAGAACATGTGACTTCCTCCGGGGGACAGGACCCGGGGGATACCGCTGTGGCCTCGCAGAGGACGGGAAGATCTCAGCGGGGGGTAGTGAAGTCGGGGGATTCGGGGATGACTCCGGATGCAGCTCGCCCCTCTTCAATGAAGACCGGGCCGGAGTTCTCCTTCGATCCCGGCGAGCCGCTGGACAAGAGGACCCGCGAGGTTCTGATGGTCATCGGGGCCCTCGAGGGGCAAGGGTTCGTGAGCTCTGAGAGCTTTGAGCTCCGACTCCGCCAGATGATCAGCATGGGCCTGTACTACGAGGCGGAGGCCATGGCCGAAGGCTTTCGGAAGGTTCGCACCACCTTCATGCAGGGATTCATGGGATGAGTACGATCACGCATGACTTCCTGAATGCCGCGGGGCTACGACCGGCATTTCGTTGCATGGTCTGCGGGAAGCGCGAGATCGGTGAGATCGAATCGGTGGACCTTCGACACATCATCTCCGAGCCTGGGGGCTGGTTCCAGATCGGAGAAGCGGAATGGTATGAGGAGGGGTGGTGCTGTGGGTGCATCCCCACCGGATGGGGCCTCCACTGCAGCGGACAGTGGATCAAGCCCGGGTTCGCCCGGGTGGTCCCGCTTCCGCACGCGAAATGGCTCACCCCCGTGGGAGTGCATGACTGCCTCCGCGCTGCCATCCGGGCATGCGAGGAGAACGCAGACGAGATCCACTCATTCAAGGAGGTCCTATGAACCTCAATGTCTACCCGTTCCTCCTCCAGACGATGGAGGACTTCGAGAAGGCCTGCGGCCATGTCGATGCCGGCAATGGTTTCGTGAGCCATGAGTACGCCTACGAGCACGACGGGAAGCCCGATGAGTTCCCCTGTCTGGCGAAGTTCAACTGCTGGGATGACCCCAACGGGCCCTATCACTGCTCCTGGTCCTTCGAGACCCAGGAAGAGCTGCAGGAGAAGATCGACCGACTGAAGGCGGCGCCGTGAAGTGCGCGCACTGCGACGAGGAAATCGCCAAGAGGGAGGTACCCAGTGGCAACTGAGAAGAAGAACCCCGACGTCATGTCTGGCGCAGAGCAGCTGGTCGAGGTGTTCACCATCGCCAGCAAGTACGGGGACAAGAAGTGGATCACCCACTGCGAGCACGACGAGATGTGGCTCTGCATCGACGGAGAGAAGGTGTCCGAGGAGGACAAGAAGAGGCTCGACGAACTCGGATTCTTCGAGGACGACGGGGGCTTCAAGTCCTACCGGCACGGGAGCTGCTGATGGATGAGCTGCGCGCGCATGCGCTTCTGGGCGTCGTCCAGGAGGCGGAGACTCCGGAGGAGCGTGATCGGGCCTGGGACGAGCTGAAGGCCGCCCTGACCCGTCCTCGGCTCGATACGGCCACGTTCTGTCGTCGTCTGCTGCGGCACATGGATCGTCTGGGGGTCCTTGAGATCGACAGCGACATGCTGGTGGAGATGGTCAGCGAGATGCCCCCTCCGGGGGAGGTGCCCTGGGAACCGCAGGGTGATCCCGGGGACGACAGCTACACCGCGGCGCGAGCTATCCACGCCGCACTCACTGAGGCTCCCTGATGGACAGCAAGCGCCTCATCGGCCACAAGGAGGCCGAAGACTGCCTGAAGGTCTGGGAGATCTGCTCTGGGCAGGCCACTGCTGCGCAGGCGCTGCGGTCCCTCACGGGCCTGCGGCGCCTGCTGGCGCTGGGGTGTGAGGACGACCCACACCAGAACGACTGCATCGAGGCCATGTCCAACGTCCATCCCGATGATCTGGCCCTGGTCGAACGCTACGCAGAGGCTCTGGCCCCACTGAAGGAGAACGCCAATGCTGACGTCCCGGAACCTGGCTGAGCAGGTTCTCAACGAGTCCGAGCTCTACCCCGAGCTCGAGAAGCTGTACCGAGAGCTGGCGCCGTTCGTCAGCGACGAGAAGAGGGTGTGGCGGCACTTCGCCTGGAAGTTCCGTCCGGTCATCGAGCGGCACGTCCCGGAGTTCCGTCGGCGCCACCGTGAGTACTACGAGAGGAAGGAAGCTCCGGAGGTGTCCGACGCGCTGATTCAGGGCGCGTACAACTACATCGCTGAGCGCTTCGTCGAGGAGTGCCGGCTGAACCCGCAGGACTTCGGCCTTGCCGCCTCCTGAGTGGGCAGACAGCGTCGCCAGCCTGGTGGCGCCGGAAGATTGGGCGCCATCCGGTGGAGACTGGATCGCGAACACGGATGATGCGGACCTTGACGCGTTCGTGAGCTGGGTCGTAGTGCCCGGTCTCGAGGTCCGGATGAGCGTGGGGTCTCTCGATCTCCGCGCCGACGTTCACCACAGCAACTACCGAGAAGAGATGCTCCGCCTGCGCAATGCCACGGCGGGGTACAACCAGGAGCTCCCTGATGAGTGAAGTACAGCTGCCCGAAGGGCTCGACATCAACAAGATCTACGAAGGGTGGTGGGACCTCCAGGATACCCGCACCGGGCTGATCCCGGGCGAGACCATGTGGGCGAAGGAGATCTCCCCGGGGGTGATCGGTCTGAACAACAACCCCATTCACGAGGATTACCGCTGGCAGGACATCCTGGTCGGGCGCACCGTTGTGCACCGTCGGTGGAACACCCGGATCGCCTTCGGGTATGCGGTCCCCAAGGACTCGAAGGACGAGACGGCTCGCCGGGAGCTGATCTGGGAGAAGGCCAACGAGAATGGGTGGTCGTGTGACTTCTGGTCGCCTGGCGAGGGCCACATCTCCTTCGAGAGCGCAGACCACGCCGCGTGCAGTGCGGCCCTCTTCGCTGTGCTGGACGCCTTCGAATTCGACACGACCATCTCGGATGGCAGCGAGGGGTGACTCCCGCGCGCCACAAAACGTACAGAGAGGATGAGCCTCTCTAAGTGCAATCCAAGGATCGATAATGGCACTCATCATGCTGCCCTGCCTCCCGAGCGCCGACAACTCCGAGAGGCAGAGCCTCATCAACACAGATTTCATGGCCCACTGCTCCCCGCGGACAGTGGCGCTCGAGGCGCACTTCAAGTGCAAGACGTGGGATCAGGTCCTCCAGGAAACCGTCGCCTCCATCCGGGATGGGTTCAACCTGACCGTCCAGCTGGACGGAGAGACGCTCGACCTCCGGTTCTGGGTCGGGCAGAAGAATCAGAACCGGAGGTCGGGATCGGTCTGGTGGATGCGCCCCCTGGATAGCGAGACGCGGGAGGAGTCTCCCTTCTCCGAGGAGCAGCTTCAGGAGATGTTCCGCGAGCAGCATTTCAGCAAGGGATGCTCAAAGTACGAGACGGCGGTGCGGGACTGGCAGAAGAGTCAGAACTGGCGCAGCGCGCTGGAGATGGTCCGGGGGACCAACATCTACTACCTGCGCTGTGTGCTCTCCCCAGCGGAGGTCCGACTGAGGGCCATGCAGAAGTAGCCCCTCTACGTGACCTTCCGCGCCTCGCCCCTCCGGGGGCGGGCATCCCTCCCTATCATAAATCCAGGTTGGAAAACGGCATAATAATAGTAGTGACGAGGGTAGATTTCACCCCCTTCTCTCCTCACTGGATGTTCTGATGCATTGCATGCACTGTGGGACCGAGACCGAGACTTTCACCCCCACCTGCCCCGGCTGCGGCCGGGGCGTGATCCAGCTGGGGGGAGACACCCCCTGGCACCAGCTCCGCGCTCGCGCAGAGCTGGTGGTCGGCGAGGAGGCCCGCGAGGGCTTCTTCGCCATCCGCACTGAGGATCAGGGGGGTGGCCTGCGGATCACCTTCTTCTTCCAGCCCCGTGGGGCGAAGTCGGCGGAGGACGTCACGTTCTTCGTCGACGAGGTCGTCCAGGCGGGCTTGCCCCGCCCCGACTTCGTCACGGACGAGGACGTCACGTTCGCCCGAGTGGCGAACATGGTGGCCGACCTCTACGGAGGGGTCGGCGTCCTCCGCGGGGGCACGCTGCTCCCCGCCCGGTAGACAACTGCCTCCGGCCTGGTTCTCCAGGCCGGAGGCGGTGGCGGCCCATTCCTTAATTTACCCCTCAAAAAAGGCATAATAATAGTAGCGAGGAAGGATTGAACCCCCCTTTCTCTCTATGGAGTTCGACATGACCGCGAGCGAGATGAAGACATGGTTCGAGAACCACAAGGCGGCCTCGGCCGCCCGACACGAGCGGGCCAAGGCTCGCCTCGAGGAGGCCGTCGAGGGCCTCCAGAAGGCGGACCACAAGGCCCGGCGAGCCCAGGACCTTCTGGTCCTGGCCGTCGAGGGCCTGGACATGGAGCCCCTGTAGCGGCCCCGCCCCTCCGGGGGCGGGGCTCCGCCCCCTCTCTTACTTCTTAGCCCAGAAATATCCAAGAAGTAAATTCTACCCCAGAAAATATCTCAGTGTCCTATCACGTGGGGTGCGGCGGATGAGCAGGGAGGACTTCTTCTGGGAAATGTGACGGTTGGCAGAATGCTCCCGGAGTGGCGGCTACCAGGGGGAGGCGCTTCTTCTCGGATTTTCCCCGGTAAGTAAAATGGGGGCAGTGCGATGGGGACCCCTGTGACCCACGTAAGTAACGGTTCGGGCCCTTCTGAGGTTCCTAAGGACATACACCGAGCTTGAAGGTCTTTCTTTGAGGTGCGCAGATCTTCAATTTGGGGGTGTTCGAGGGCATAAGTATTGTAGCGGGAGGAGTAAACCCCCCTCTCGCTACTGTCCTGAGGAGGACATCATGGGTAACACCACGGGCGAGAAGGGCGCGACGGGCGTGACGCTGTACGAGAAGTACAGTGGGAATGTGGACGGGATTCTCGGGGGCTCCCGCATCCCCCGCCACCTGGCGGTGGCGGGGCTCGGGGGCGCGGCGGGGGCGGGCATCGCCCACCTCGCCGGGGCCAACGTCGTCGGCGGTGGGCTGGTCGGGGCGGGCGTGACTGCCGTGGCCCACGGCGCGGCAGATTGGGCCTTCGGGTCCGGTGACGGCTACTACGCCGCCAAGGCGTCCCGCCAGCTGTCGGGGGCGATGAAGACCATCGCTTCCGCCCCGTCCGTCCCCGCGGGGGAGGGACGGAAGCTCAAGGACCTGGCCGACGAGTTGTCGATGATGTAGAGACCGCGGTGCGGGGCCTCCTTCGGGGGGTCCCGCGCCACTGGCCCACTTCTTAGCTGTTTCACAAAAAGGGAAGATTCCGCGCCATAAGGAACTCGAGGGAGGGGCACACTACCTGCTGTCTTCCAACAAGCATTCGCACCTCCTTGGGTAAGCCTCTCCCTCACCCCGGTAAGGCGCGACTCCCCCCCGGAAGAGGGATGAGTCGTGGCCTTTTCTTAGCCCATAGAAAGAGTACGAAAAGAGATTTCAGTAGGAAGCAGTGCCTTACACCGTATAGGGGGGGGTCTGGAGTACACTTATTCGCACCCTTCCCATCGGGGGAATACAGGCTCTAACCGCGTGTCCCATCGGGGAATGGCCTATAAAGGGTCCTAACGGCCTTTAGACTTCTAAAGGGCATACTGATTAACTTACCTTTTCCCCTCATTCTTTCCTCGCCCCCATCGGGCTCTTTCCGGTTCTTTTTCTCTGCTCATTCCTCTACATCTTCCTCTGCACCTTCCTCTACACGCAGCCACATCACGACAGTCAAGGCACCCCCCACTGGGGGATGCCTCGTGTCGTGGGGACGCTTCGCATCCTCTCCTGGTACCTCTTGGTATAGGTATCTATTGGTAGATCACCGAGAGGGTGCGAAATTTTGTTTGATCGGTGGAGGACGTCACCCGCCAGCGAAGCCTGTCCTGGGTAGGCGCAGAGGCTGAATGGCTCCCTTGAGCGTCTTGGATGCTTTCGCGACGTGTGGTGCGGTGGCCTTGGCGACGTGTGGTGCGGCAGCCGCCACTCCTGCCTCGAAGATCCCTCCATCAGCACCGCGCAGCCCCTGGGCGAACCTCTGCGCAGTTGGGGTGGCCGCGAGTCGTTGTGCGGTATCCGATGCCTTCTGCGTGCCCTTCACTGCGCTCATGCCTGCCCTCGACACCGCTCCCCTGACCCCCAGGGCTTCTTTGGGTACGGGTACCCCATCCAGCATCTTGGAAGATGGGACGGCGGGGGGCCTTGCCCGGTGAGCAGACATCCAGGAGTTCGACACGGCCGTCTGAGCAGGGCCTTTCGCGATTCTTGGAATGGAGTTGGCCATGGCGGCTCTGCCTGTGGGTGTCTTACCCAGCACGGACAAGGCCGCCCTGGAGACCGGACTGCCTTTGGCCGCGTACCTCCCGAGGAACCCCAGGGTTCCTGCGATCACTGCGATCTTCTCGAGTTCATCACGAAAGAAGTACATCTGGTCGTAGTCCATGATCTCCACTCCGCTACTCTGTGCCACGAGTATACCCTCTCTGGTTACTGGGGTCTCTTGAGTACATGGAGGGTGTGTATGTACTTGGGGTGTTCTCTGGTGGTGCGAAATTTTGTTTGACGCGAGTGATAAGGCTGGTGGTACAAGACATAGGAGGTACCCGATGAAGCAGCGAGCCATTGAAGAGCTTGCTCGAGCGCAAGAAGAGAAGTTCGTGGAGGGAGTGTACCGGCAGGAGGTCACTCGACTGCGCGGATGCTCATGGGAGACGCCTGATGTCGGGGCGCGGCTGGATGGGTTCACGAAGTGGGGGCGGACTCGTCTTCTTCTGGAAGCGAAGCTGGACAAGGACCTGCTCAGTCGGAAGGACGCGTGTGAGGTCTTGGCTCAGGCCGTCTTCTACTTGCGCGCGTTCGTGGGCGCGGGGCATGCGCCTCCGACGGTCGTGATGGTCGCGGACAAGAACGAGTGCTTCATCGTGTCGTCTGACGTGTTGATGCCCCACACGAAGATGCGGATTGACTGGGGAGCGGCGGCGTCGAAAGGGAACAAGAAGCTGACGGCTGCGCTGTTGAGGGACGCACAGCTGGAATACTTCGTCCATCCCGTGCGAGAAGGCTTCGACCTCGAGGACGTGCTTCGTCATGCGGAGGCACTGAGCGGGGGCCAGAGCTACGCCATCTGCATCACCCCCTCGAACCTGTCTCGGGTGTACGAGGTGTGGAAGCAGAAGGGAGTGATCGTTTCCCCTCCTGCGAATCCGATCGAGCGCGTGATGATGTTCTTTGCGATCATCGAGCGGGGAATCTCTGAACTTCCGCGCACGGGCGGGCAGATCTACGTGGACGGCTTCGGCAAGATCAAGGTGAAGGAAATGCAGCTGGCGCTCTTCGGGAACACGTACAAGACTGGCTACTCTGAGGAGGAGAGCACTCTCCTCCTTTCGCGTCGAGATGAGCTGATTGAAGATGAGGCACGTCGCTTCCAGGGTGCCTTCTACACTCCTGAAATCTGGCGTAATGAAGCCGTGAAGGAGATCGAAAAGTCACTGGGGTCGAACTGGAAGGAAGAATGCGTGGTGTGGGACTGCGCTGCCGGGACCGGCAACCTCACGCGCGACCTGGACTGGGGGTGCCTGCTGTCTTCGACGGTGGAACGCACGGACGTAGCTGTGATGCAGCGATTCGGCTGGGGCGGCACGGTCTTCCAGTACGACTTCCTCAACGATGGTGCGGAGAGTCCCTTCTTCGACGGCATCAGTCAGGTGCCTGCTGATGTAGATCGTCTTCTTCGCGAAAAGGCCAAGGCCGGAAAGCGGCTGGTGTTCTTCATCAACCCGCCGTATGCAGAACACAGCACAGCAGGTACGTCAGGAAAGGCAAAGACGGGTGTGGCCCAGACGGCAGTGAACGCCGCCATGAAGTCCCAGAAGATGGGCCTTGCTTCCCGCCAGCTCTACGTCCAGTTCATGTTCCAGTGCCGTCAGATCGCAGAGGAGTTCGGGTTCGAGTACTACACGGTCGCGCTGTTCTCGATGCCGAAGTTCATGTGTTCCGGCTCATACCGGAAGTTCCGCGAGTGGTGGTACGGCGCGCACCACTACGACGGCGGCTTCATGTTCCAGGCGTCGCAGTTCGCGGATGTGAAGGGGAGCTGGGGTGTCTGCTTCACTGTGTGGGATGGTCACGGCATGACCCACACGGATGTAGATCTCCCGATGTGGTTGTACTCCCGGGACGATGAGCACGGAGTCGTACACCCTACGGGGCTGAAGCAGGTCTACAACAGTGACGGTCGAGAGGCCTCCAAGTGGGTCCGCGAGCCCGTCAGAGGGCGCAAGGGTGTGGACGCCCCTCAGATGAGCAGTGGGCTGAAGGTGAGAGACAGCGGCACAGGCAAGGCAGACCCGAGTGGGCTCCCCTGTCTCCACAACGACTCCAACTCAGTAACCAAATCGGATACTGACGTGTACTGGATAGGTCCTTGCTCCAATAGAGCAAATGGGGAGGTCCGGATAGCCCCGAGCAACTGGCGTCGTGCGGTGTCTCTTTGTGGGGCCCGGCTGTTGACTGAGAGCTCATGGGTGAATCGTGCGGACGAATACCTCGCCCCCTCCGGAGGCGCCCCTGGCTACGAGCAGTGGGTGAATGACTGCCACGTCTACGCGCTCGTCTACCCACGGCGGAACAACTGCACGGCCATGCGCGATGTGCCGTACAAGGGGGAGGACTGGCAGATCCACAACCACTGGTTCTGGCGAACTCGAGAAGACGCGCACAAGCTCTTGAAGCAGAGCGCGTACACGAAGAAGATCTCGAAGGACTGCCGAGAGCACAAGAACGACCCGTACTTCGCACAGCTGCTGAAGGAGGGGCTCACGCTCTCGCCGGATGCGCAGAAGGTGCTCGATCTTCTCGATGACCTGTGGGCAGAGAGTCTGGTCGATCGTCAGCGGTTCGCAGATGAGCATCCCGAGCTCCACCTGGTGGCATGGGATGCAGGCGTGTACCAGCTCAAGCACCTGTGGCGTGAGCTGTACGAGAGCGAATGGAATGCGCTCAAGGAAGCGCACAAGACCTTGGCCGCACGGCTCAAGGATGGCGTCTACAACTTCGGATTTCTGAAGTAAGGAGCGCGCACGCCCAGGAGCTCTCTGTTGAGTGCAAGTACCTTCAGGGGCTCCGAGAGCAGCTGCGAGGAGAAATCACGGCCTTGGCGTGTGCCCCTGGTACGGAGTGACTTGGTACCTTCATGGAGGATCACTGAACAGGTGCGAAAATCTGGGCATCGTCGTTCATATCGTCGAGCTCGAGGCAGAGATCGAGGAGCTGCGTGAGTACGCAGAGTGCGAGTAGAGGTGGGGGTCCTTCGGGGCCCCCCCTCGTGGCACTCTCTTAGGGTGCGAAATTTAGGTCATTAGGCGCCATAAGCTCTCTGCTCAATCTAAGGAGGTGTGAGCATGGACATCACGCTGTGTACGAACGCCGGGTGCGATGTGCGGAACAAGTGCTTCCGCTACCGTGCGGAGTGGGGGAAGCGACAGAGTGTCGCTCACTTCGAGGGAGGCAAGGAGTGCCCGCACTTCATGTCGCTCGATGAGGAAGAAGTCGCCATGACGACTGTAGCTGCCGACAAGAGAGTGGGGGACTTCATCCTCTCCAGCGAGCACCTGAGGGTGCGGGATCTCATGGTCGGCGCCGCGGTGGGGCTCTTGGAGCCCCGGAAGCCGGAGACGGACGAGGGTGATGTGACCTCGTGAGCGCCGCCGACGCCGTGACCGCCGCCGAGGCGCGGGCGCTGCTGGACGCCGTCGAGGGGCTGTCTGGTCCGGCACTGTTCACGCTGAAGGAGTGGACGTGGACGACCTCGCCCGAGGAGGCTGCCGCCTTGCGCGCGGCGGGGGCGTTGTTCGCCGCCGCCCCCGCCCTCGCCCGCACAGTCATCGCGCTGCACGAGAATATCGAGTTCCTGCACAGCAATATGGACTCCGCCCTGGGGCACATTGATCTGGCCAGAGCGGAGCGCGCCCGGGAGCGGAAGAACGCCGCCGCGCGCGAGCGACTGTTGACCCGGCGGACCGATGCGCTGCGGGCGGCCGAGAGGGAGCGCGACGCCCTGCGCGCCGAGGTCGAGGGACTGCGGGCCTGGAAGTCGGCCACCATCTCCGCCGCCTATGAGGTCGTGAAGATGCACGACGATGGGCCCGAATGCTGGCCGGCGTGGTTTGAGGGCTACGGGGTCGATGGGCTGTGCGCTGCGATGTACCCGGAGGCGCCCCATGGCTGACCCCATAACCGCGCCCCGCATCCTCGTGAGCGACGACACCGGCCGGGCGCTCCCGGTCCCACGCGGAGAGGACGACTACTGATGTCGAAGAAGCGCCCCTGGAGGGTGGAAGTCAGCGATGGGAACGCAACCCCAGCTGGCAGCGATGGGGTTCCTACACGACGTGGGAGCGTGCGAATGATGTGGCTCTGAAGGTGTACGGCACCGCCCGGATCATCCACGTCGGCAACATCCACAAGCCTGGACAAGACAAGGAGGCCCCACATGGCTGAGTTCAAAGAGGGAGATGCTGTCTGGTTCCACTACAGTGGGGAGACGAGAGTAGGGCATGTCCTGGATGCCGTGGAGGCGAGGGCACTGAACGATGGGACATTTCAGGGGCTGGGCCTTCGCGAGAACATGTCCGACATCTACAAGGGAGTGACCCAGGTGGAGCGTGCGACGCGCCGCCTTCACTACTACCCGGACTGCGTCCCAGATCAGGCACAGATGAACCGACACCCGCTGTCCTGGGAGATCACACATACGACATGCCGCAGATGTCTGCGCCGAAGGGCCAGAGACCTGCGAGGCTGGCGCTGGACCATAGACTTCAACCGGGAGCATGTGGAGTACCTCCGCTCAGTCCTTGGTCCGGAGATCGACAAGATGGCAGACATCCCTGCCTTGGACGAGCACACCCCCCACGTACGCAGGATGCGCCAGACGTATTCGTGGAGCAAGAATGCAGACGACTGACGTGGTCAAGAAGATCTTCATCAAGAGTGCCGACCACCTGATGAAGCAGGGAAAGAAGGCCATCGTAGGCCTTGATACGCCTCTCACCCCGCCCTCCTCCTGCAGGTACCGATCCCCAGAAGGACTGAAGTGCGCCCTGGGCTGTCTGATCACCAGTGAGTTCTACACTGAGGACCTCGAGGGACAAGCCTCCGTAGAGTCCGAGGTTCTGCGTGCAATCCAGAAGAGTCAGGGCCTCCCCGATGCGGAGATCGACAGACACGACCTCGTCGACCTCCTGAGCTGGCTCCAGTGGCTGCACGACTCCTTCTCTCCGGTTCACTGGAAGGAGCGCCTCGTAGAGAGGGCGCGAGAGCTCGACATCGACTGGGCCCCAAAGGAAAAGGCATGAACCAAGAAGAGGTGGCCGCGGCCATCGGAATCCCCCTGGCCACATGGCATGGCAAGTGCCACGAGGTGAGCCTGGCCATCGCGCAGAAGAAGCTGTATGGCCCTTCTCGGGTCGCGAGAGGGATGTGCTCGGGAGTGGGCAGTCAGCACAGCTGGGTCGTCCTCTCTGGGCGTCCGGGTTCCATGTTCGAGAAGAAGGTGCCGATCCTCGATCCGACACTGTGGACCTACCGAGATGATGTCGAAGGTCTGTACTTCAACACTGCCGGCGGGACTCCTTGGCACACCCCGAAGGGTGCGGGAGACTTGTGGGACTTCAGCTGTCCGCAGTCTGTCGGCGGCGATGAGCTGATCCCGCGAGAGCCGATCACTGGCGGGGCGACCGCCTTCCTGGCGTTCCTGAAGGCCCAGGTGGGTGGGCCCCTGAGCTACGGATGGTGGATGAGGTTCTTCTCCCAGTGCCCGATGGCGAACCCGCCCATCTTGAGAGAGCTCATCGACGCCTGCTACCGAGATGAGCGCATTCGTGGAACGATTCCCATCGACATCGTAGGGATGCTGACGGACCACAACCCCGGTGGTCTGTACATGGCGGATTGAGGATGCGGGCCCTTCGGGGCCCGCATCCTCGCGGCAAAATCTTAGTCCTAATGAGGCCATAAAGCCCTCAGAGGTCGGACATCCGTAGCCGGCCCGGAGGTGCAAAATGGTAGAACAGAGCCTCTCTGACAGGGCGAAGAACATCGCATACGACCTGATGGACGTCGCCTCGAGCTTTCGTGAGGAGCAGGGAGAGGAGGTCCAGCAGATGTTCGGCTTCCTCATCGACAACACGGTGCAGCTGGTCCCTGGCGCCGTGTTCCCTGCGGCGAACAAGGACCACCTGGCGGCGATCGTCCAGTCGATCGCAGAGGAGAAGGGCGCCAAGTGCGTCTTCATGGTCTCTGAGGCCTGGTTGAGCATGAACCCACTCTCTGGGGCACCCAGTAAAGACCCGGCGAGGATGGAGATCATCATGATCACCGCTTCCGGGGAGGGTGTGAACCTCATGATGACCCGGCAGATCCTGGGACCCAAGACCCTCGGAGAAGTCGAGATCCAGGAAGGAAGTGCGGTGAGTGGCCGCTTCCACAACCTGAGCGGCCGGGAGGGGATGAACTGATGGGATCCCGAATCATGAAGCAGCCCAACGGCAAGTTCTGCCGCTGGAGCTCCATCGTCGACAGCTTCACTCACTACAACTACACGCGCGAGGAACTGCTGGCCGACCTCGAAGCGCAGATGCTCAAGGAGTGGCGAAGGGACATGAATGCCACCTTCGACCGGGCCAATGAGTCGGGAGACGGCAGCCGGTACCTGAAGTCGTCGGTGCGGGAGAAGCTGATCGGGTCCGTGTTTCCTCACGGACCCGAGGCAGTCTTGGCCCGCGCCAAGGCGATGGGTATTGAGATCGAAGGCGACCCCAAGTTCCAGTCACTCTGCAAGGACTACGCAGAGAGTCGGAGAGGGCCATGAGCCTTCCCGAGGCGCTGCTCACCGAGGTGACCGGGCCGATCTACGTCCGTGCTGACGATCGGACCCACCTGTCGTCCGACTACTACTATGGATCCCAGGAGTACGCGGCCCTGGAGATGGATGAGCCTGGGGTGCTGGAGACCTTGAATGCTGCCCCCTGGGAAGTTGTGATGCCGGGGGAGCTCGAGCGGAGAGTGAAGGCCAACAACAAGTGGTTCTACACCCACCGGTACTTCTGCCAGGATTGCCATCGAGAGGACTTCGACATGGTGATGCTGAAGGATGCCCTGTGGGAGCGGCTCTACCCCAAGAACGGGCATGCGTGCCCGAGATGTATGGGAGTGCGCCTGGGGAGAGAGATCCAACCGTCGGACTGCTCTTCCGCGCCGGTCAACAGCATGTACTGGCGCCGCCGGATGACCGGCGATCCTGCGCTCCCCCGCTGGCCCAAACACATGGCCTGGACGCAGACCACCGAGTTCAACAAAGACAAGACCCGGTTCCGTGTCGTGCTCACGCGAGACACGGACGGGGCGGTAGTGCATTCCACCTTCTGGGGTGTGGATGACGGCTCTGCGCAGGAGGAAGCCTACAGACGTGCCAGAGACTTCGAAAAGCACGAGGGCACCCCTCGCGATTCCACAGAAAAGGAGTGAACATGGACGTGAATACGAAGATCATCCTTCGGGCGCGGGGGGCAGATGTCTCCGTAGATGTCCTGCTTGCGCCGGGGTGGAGTGTCTTCCCGCAGGCTCCCCAGGACCTCAACAACCTCGGGGGAGAGCTCGTGAGTCTGATGGATCTCATCTTCACCACCGACTACGAGTTGGAGGAGGGCAACATTGTCCTCATCTTCGTCTTCGAGGGTGATGACGACCCGATCAAGTGGCGAATCCTGCTGACCTGTATGCGGGAGTTCATCATGGAGGGGCTGCGGAGGCTGTACCAGTAGCGTCTTGCAGAGACGCGTAATGTGCTGTGGGGCCCCGTTTGAGGCCCCACACACCTCGAGTAAACTTTAGGTTTTCTGCGCCATAAGCCATCTGTACAGGAGACCCATACTCCTCGTATTCATCCCACGGAGACCCGATGACCCGAGAAGATGTAGACCGCCACCTGGAGCGGCTGATCAACGAGGCATACATCGAGACTGTGCACCTGGAAGAGCTCAGATCCCTCCTCAGCAACCTGCTGCACTGGCTGTTCAAGCTGGGCACAGCAGGCACGATTCTCCGCTACTGGGCGCACAGCCGCTTGCGGGAGGTTGACGCCCTCTTGCGAGTCAGGGAGGTGGAGGCCGAGACTCTGTACGGAGCGAAGACGTACCGGTGGGGAAGCCATGCGGAGGAGCGCAGGTTCGCAGAGGCCTGGGCGGAGTGTACGTCCAAGTACCAAGATGCGCGCGGACACCACCACATCGACAAGCTGATGGCCGAAGACCCCAACGATTTGTACGTCTCTCCTGTGAGTGATGAGGCGCGAGTGGCTGCGGCAACCGCAATCCAATGGCTTGGCTCCCCTGTGGGCCAGTCCTTCCTGTACAAACTCAACTACAGAAAGGAAACCCCAAATGGCACTGATTCCCCCTGATCGCGCACGCTGCCAGGCAGATGTTCCGACAGGGCACAGTTTTCTCAGCATGGGTCCTGGGCCGAAGCATGTCCGGTGCGAAACTTCGCCGCACGTCATCGTAGAGGAGCGGCGCCCCGGAGAGGACGGACACGCGGGGAGCATGTCTCTCTGCCTGGAGTGCCTCGCGGTCATGTCGAGGCAGGCAAGCGGTGAGATCTGGCAGGGCGTGTTCATCAAGGAGGTGATCTGATGCGGTGGCTCTGGGGCCCCGCCACACTCCGCCTCCTGGAGCACTTCGGGATCCCCTGGCGAACCAAAGAGCACATCACCCCCGAAGAGCTCGGGTCTTCCCCCGGGGATACCTACTGGACAGGGAAGGAGCTCGTCATCGAAGAATCCTGCCCCAAGATGTGGGTGGTGCATGAGGTGGGGCACTTCTTGGTGACCCGGAAGATCTCCCCAGAGTTCCTCGCTCTCCGCAACTGGGGAACAGAGCAGGGCGGCGCCCAAGAGCTCCGCGCCGACGGAAATGAGTTCCCTTCGTGTTCCGTGAACGTGGCGCTTCTCATCCAGATGAACTTGCCCTGGAAGGCATGCGCGGACGCCCTGAATCTCGTCGATGACTTCTGGGACAGCGACCGCTTCTCCAGGTACGACGATTTCTCTGACTACCGGATTCGGTATTCGGCGTCCAGAGGGTGGCGCGATGTACGAGAAGGGGTCCTCGAGAGGGCGTCCCGATTCCTCAAAGAAACCCCCTACGCTGTTTAGAGCAGCCACAAGGAGGCCCGGTGGGCTTCAACACGACTGTGCTGGTCTTGAATGACCGGCTGAGAGAGATCGAAGAAGGCTTCGTCCGAGAGTTGAGCCGGATGGCCGGTAGCGGCCAGGCCCGCGGGCCTGTCCCTCGGGACTTCCACGGTTCGCAGAGCGGGGTCATCGAGACGCATCACGCCGACCAGACCGCCGTGATCTTGGTCGGCGGCAACACCGCCACCGTCCTCGGGCTCGGGCGTGGGTACCGCCACAATGAGCCCAGGAACCAGGTCGATGCGCTCGAGATGTGCCTCAATGCGCTGGGGTACGACATCCGCAGGCAGACCCAGAAGAAGCTCGAGGGCGCGATCCGCGAGGCTGAGAGGAAGCTGCAGCGCGCCATCCAGAACGACCCCTCCCGTGGGGGAACCCGGTCGGTCGAGTACAGCAGATTCCGCTCGTGGGAGCACGAGGTCGGGTTCTACGAGAAGCGCCTCGACTGGCTCCGCGAGATGAAGACTACCGAGGAGTCTGCATGACTGCGCCGCTCCGCCCCGGCGACCTGAAGCGCCTGGGCCCCTACGTCAAGGAGTACCTGGGAGCCTACTGGCTCTTCCAGGTCTTCACCAAGAAGCAGTGCGAGAAGCTCGGCACTATGGACCCTCCATGCGCCTAC
>Ga0233412_10000009_pt1 | contig 133156 bp, 136 predicted proteins | sample Na_anoxic_4_MG_FD_180667 | JGI IMG/M metagenome (GOLD analysis project Ga0233412, IMG submission 180667) | Seawater microbial communities from Saanich Inlet, British Columbia, Canada - Na_anoxic_4_MG | ecosystem: Environmental > Aquatic > Marine > Inlet | place: Canada: British Columbia... | reverse complement strand
CGCCCATTATTTTTAAAGTAGAGACTAGCTTTTGGTTGAGTGCTTCAAAATCTTTATAACGAAGTTCTTCAAAGTTATTTCCAAAAACAAGCTTTGGTAAAGACAGTTCAATTTTGAGCATGGCTTCTGTGTGGCCGAGTGGGCTTATGCGTTGGGAAAGAGTAAGCCGAGGCTTGTAAACTCCCTGTAGTAATTCTTTTTTGGTAGGGTTTTGTTTGGATCGAATGCCATGACCTATAGTCTTAACTCGAGACAGAATCCATCGAGCAGATGGGACAAACCTATCTGGTTCTGTGACTTGATACATGTCGGGACTTAATGCTAGAACGATGGTGTCGATCATTGATGTATTACCTTTAAGTTATCCTTACCTACTACTAAGGATAAAGTAGATACTAATAAAAACAACATGGGCCTATATACTAACAGGCCCATGTTGTTTTTATCTAAGTTAATTTTTACCCTCTTTTTTGAGGTGCTTGATGTACGCGTACGTTTTTTTGACGCTTGCTTGTCTATGGTTATCAACAGTTCAACAAAGAAAACAAATTTCCTTTGCATTTCAAACGATAGGACTGGGGCACTCGTAGCGGTATTGCTTGCGCTAGAATTAGATTGCTTGAATGGGGTGATGCTGGGAAGCTACGCGTGATTTGGAGGTTGTCTTTAGTGTTAACTTAACCATTATATAACTTTTAAATTAAGGATTGGATATAATGAATTGAGAAAGATATTATGATTGAAAAAATCTTTTATTAACCAATAAAAGGAAACCAAGTGTCAATAAGGACTAGCAGTGCGTGAAGCATAGAATTAGTAGCAAAAGTCATACTGTTTCCTTTGGTTATAAGATTATTAGATTTCATTAAAAGAGATTATAGAGAGTTTAAGTGAAAGTTGCAACTTTCAAACAATTCTTGTTATTGGCCGAATGTTAAATTCTAGCTAAGTAGTGGAATTTAGCATTCCGCCAATTGTATGTATCATTCTCCGTAGTGTATATCTCTCTCAGCGATAGAAGAGAGTGTTCCAGAAATGACACCGCTGGCAGCAAGGACCAATGGTGTCATGACTAGCGCGACTCTTCGATCACTAGACCGGGCGAGATAACCTATGTATGCGCCTGCGGCACCACTTAGGAGTGTGCTTCTTGGAACAACTGACGAATACTTCTTTTTACTGTTATCGCTCATGATTAGTACGTCGCTTGGTTTTATTGTTGTATGTGCAAACGTAAAGCCAGCTGCAGCTCCCAGGGCACCATATATTTTCATCGGAACTTGATGGGGTTCAGGAGCATTTTTCAATATGGAAGATGGTAATCGACGGCGTAAATATAAAAATGGTATAGCTGCACCAATTACTGCACCTACGTATGCGTGACGAATAACTCGGCAATTATACTTTTGTTCTTGAAATTCTTTAGAGAAATTTCTCCACCATTTAGAAGGGATAACTGTTGAGCCGCCTACAAGTCCACCTGTCAAAGCTGTTGCGCCACATATTCTTGTTAAGTGTTTAAATTCCTTTGGAGTAAATGCATTTATATTGATGAATCCAAGTATCAAAATAAATAATTGAGACTTAAAAAATATTGGCATTGATGTTCCTTGTTTAAAATGACATTCAACAGTTTTGCTTGAAGTATATAGAAAAATAAAAGTAATGTACAAATGGGAAATTGATTAAAAAAATACACTTCAAGGTAGAGGGTCAAGTTTGCTAGTTAACCAAAAAAGGAGAGTTTGATGTTAACAAGAAATCGATCACTGTGGTTTATGTGGATATTATTGGGATGCACCAATACTCAAGCTTCTATAGAGTTCAGAAAGGCGCATAAGGGTGATCTTCCAGGATTGTTCCAAGTGGATCGTGAGGTTACTGATGAATATTTTAAACCCTTGTACCGGAATGCTTATTCCCACTTATGTATAGGCCAAGACCCAGATTTTTATCTGGATAAAGAATTAAAGGAAGACATAGCTTGGTTCGAAGAGTGTATTTCATTAGAGTCAAACTATTCATTATATGTGGCAGTAGATGGTATAACGCAGGATGTAGCAGGATTGATTATATCACATAAAGAAGATAAAACGACATTGCTTATAGATCTGTTACTTGTTTGCAAAAAATATCGCAATAAAGGAATAGGAAAGGAATTAGTACGATCAACAATAGGGGTATTCAAGGATGTACAGACATGTGTGGTTTATCCTTTTGGATGCTCAGAGAACCAAACTACATTAAACTTTTATAGGTCCGTAGGGTTTAAAGACTTGGGACCGGCTGATGTAGATAAAGAGGCTTATGGCATTCCATACATAGATTTATATCGGTATTTAAGGTTAGATTTATAAGCTTGGGCTTTATTTAAGTTGTTCAATGATATGGTCAATTGCTTTATTTTGGTCGAAGCTTAAATATTGCCAACCTTCTGGAAAATAGTGATTAAGAATTTTCAGATCAGTTTCACTGAGTTGATCGATTGGTTTACTTCTTTTTTCAATTCCTCGATACCAGAGAACCGTAGCATCGATTGATTTAGATTTGAATAATTGCTTTAAATCATTTATACGGTCTTTTAGATCATCAATAATAATAATTTGTTTTGGTTGGTAATTAATAGTTTCAAAAAATTTTAATAGAATGGGAGCTTTCGATGCATTTTTTTTGCCCATATAATTTTTATTTTTGATCCAATATAAAATTCCGTTTCCAAAGCCAAATCCTCGTTCTTCATTTTCCTGTGGATTTATGATGAGTTCTTTGTCGTAGACGGCATCTTTATTTATTGAAATATCTACTTGTGTAAGTTCTTTTTCGACAGATTCTTTTTCATTCCAACGGCGTGCTGTGTAAATTAGAATAGGAATACCCCGAGCCTTCAGGGTTTCAAGAATTGTAAGTGTTTTTTTTTCAACAGGGGTGGGAATGATATGATCGTCAATATACTTCTCTAGAAGATTGCCTATCATTTTCCAATCACCATCTTTTTCGATGTACTGACTAAATGCATTTTTTATAAGAGAATCGCTTGCATTAATTCCTGCACTATGAATCGCTTGTATTATAAATGAGTCATACTTTTGTAATGTAGAATCAATAATGTACTTTTTGAATGCCGCAGAAAAGTATCTACTTCCCCATTCAATACGATTGCCTGCATTGTCTTGAGAAATGGGCGCGATCAATGTTAAGTCGAGATCGAAAACGACAAGATCGGCTTTATCGGTGTATTTTAAAACCTCAGAGATAGAATTTATTTTGATGATATTTTGGTGCGAAAATTGTTGACGCAAAGTAATTACTGTGAGGAGTATTGCTATGAGAGCTCCGATACTAATGATTTGATAAAAACTAAAAAATGTTTTTTTCATTACAATGATTTCCTTGCATTTTTCAGAAAATTACCATTTTTAATTTAAGCCGTCTTATTTAGAATATGGATATCAATAAGCAAATGTACATACTAAGGCTTAATAACGAGGGCAAAACCATATGCTAATGCAGGAAGTGAGCTAATTATAAGAAATTTTGACCAATTAAAACATTTATTTTTAACTCGATATAAATATCCTTGAGTGCATCTTTCAATTCCAATTAACGTTGTGTTTCTTCTAGTATTAAAATAGTTTTGTAATTCATCATTATCTATATAAACCAGTCTTTTTTTACAGTTTTCTTTTTTTTGTAATTTGTAAGCTATATACCCTATATATACACTATGAAGTGTGATCATAGGAATAGAAAGGGAGGATAAAATACTGTCATGACTAGAGATTTTTGGCTGGATTTGGAGTATAGCAAAGAGATTTATAAGTAAAATTAAGTAATGTTTCATGTTTTTCTCAGAGGGGCTTTCAAATATAAACTAGTATGCAATGCCTCTATAAGTATCTCAAATAGAGATATTTTGTCAAGTTTGTATAGTTAGTGATAAAACGCAATCAGCGTTAAGTCAGCACTTCTTGATTAGTTTGAAAGGGGTGATATTATATGGTTATAGGGCTTTTTGGATAAAAGCTTAATACTGAATGTCAGAATTATTAGTGTTCAAATCATTAGATAACGAAGGTTTTAGGGGTTTATTATGAAAAAATCAATTTTTAGCATTCTAGCATGTTTAAGTCTTATTGGTTGTAATGGTACGACTGGTGTGTCTATTGTGGATTATAAACCAGAACATAAAGATGCAGTTATAGAGATTTCCTTTCAAGATTCAGAGCTGTTTTTTCCAGGATATCTAACCATTCCTGTTGCAATGCGAGATCAAGTTGATATTGCAAATAAGAAACAAATGGTTGCCGATTGTGACGAGCCTCTCAAGTATAAAAAGATTTTACTTTCAGCGGATGGTAAAGTAGTTGCATTTGCTATTTACTTTAAGGTTCGTGAGCAAAGCTTAGAGTCTGTACGAAAGACATTGGCTCAGCAGATGCCCGGTCAAGCGTTTACAGATGAACAGTTGTTAGCAATGAATTCAGACTGGAAAAAGACTGAGGATGAATGTGGGTATTTTGCATTATTGGAAAGTATTGCAGTATCTAAAGATTTTCGAGGAAAAGGTTATGGTAAAAAACTTATTAAAATAGTTTTTGAAGAGTGTGAACAGAAATGGCCTGACATTGTAAGTGTTATCAAGCTACATGTTAATGAAACTAACCCTGGTGCATTGAAGCTTTATGAATCAGAGGGATTTGTTCGCTCTCAAGCGCAACCAATGGCAGCAATGAAGGTTGCTCAATATGAAAAAAAATTAAAATAGTTCAGACATTGTTGTATGTAAAAGGCTTACTATGAGTTATAAAATTTTGTTACTTTTAACGATGGTAGTGCAATTACAGGCTATTGTGATTACCAATGAATCAGCGGATTTAATGTTAGTCAAAGTTGACAAATGGACGAATTGCATTGAAATCGTTGGTCTTTTTATACTTAAGCCTGGTGAATTCGTTGATGATTCTAATGTGGAACGCTATTCTATACGCTATTTACCTATCCCTACTGATATTGATAAAATAGATCTGTGTGATTTACTAGGATTGTTTTCGGATCAATTAGATCCAGAAAGATTGTACTCAGATGTAGATCTTATCAAGAATAAACTATCAAAAATGGTACAAGCAGATCAATCTATTCGGGTTCAGGTTGACCTTTCCAGCTCTGATGACTCAATACGTAAGAAAATGGTGAAGGTAGATCAAGAAAATACGGAAGCCTTAAAGAGGCTTTTAGTGGTTTATGGCTGGATAACTATATCAAAGTTTGGGAAACAAGCTGATCATGAGGCTTGGATGTTAGTACAGCATGCCGATCATGACATACCATTTCAAAAAAAAATCTTATCAAACCTAGAAGACTTATATCAACAAGATGAAACGAATCCAACTCATTATGCATATCTTTATGATAGGGTTGCCATGCATGAAGGACGCCCACAGCGCTATGGGACTCAAATGAATGTTGTTAATGGTGAATTAGTATTGCATGATATAGAAGAGAAGGAACAGGTTGATACACATAGATCTTCTGTTGGTCTTCCTTCTCTTGAGCAGTATATGGAGTTGGTGAATCAGTACATGAAGTAGATGAGGTCGTAATGAAGTTAGATAAGCTAATATATTTGATAATAAGTTTACTGATTATTGGATACATATCATGGAGTTTTTTTTATCCAGTAGGGGAGAGCTTACTGCCGGAACCAAGTGGTAGGTTTAAGGTGGGCCAAACTGAGCTCTATTTGACCGATTCGTCACGACAAGAGCGGGATTCTATAGGTCATAGACAATTAAAATTGCAGATATTTTATCCTGCAGAGGCGATAAGGGGCGAACGTAGTCCCTATATTGAAAAAGCTGCATTAGATATAGTTAAGCAAGATTTAAGTAAGTTTTCGGGATTGCCAATAGAGCAGTTCAACTATCTAGGATCATTACAGTCACATTCTTTTATTTCAGCTCCAATTGCTACAGATAGTAAAACCTATCCAGTTATTATCTTTTCTCCTGGATGGGGAATGCCAGTCAGTCTATACTTTAGTTTGTTGGGGGACTTGGCTAGTCATGGGTATATAGTTGTTGGAATACAGTATCCATATGTTACTAACCCTGTGCTGTTCCCAGATGGAAGAATTATCAAGGGACTGCAAAATTCAGATGCTGAGCAAAAGCAAAAAGAATTACAGATTTGGGTTAAAGATATTAGCTTTGTGATAGATGAATTGGATAGATTTAATCATAGTGACTTGGATAACCCTTTAAAAGGTAGATTGGCTATGTTGCGTATAGGATTATTGGGGCACTCATTTGGAGGATCAGTTTCTATTGAGGCATGTCAGCAAGATTGGCGATGTCGAAGTGTGGTGGATATTGAGGGCAAGCTTTATCAAACTACTGAGTCGGATAAGCCCGTTTTGTTTATTGTAGCTCCACATTCAGTCGAAGTGCTTCAGCCAATTAAAGATATAACTAAAACGTCTAAGAGCATAAGCTATATTGAGCTTGAAGGTGCTAAGCATGGATCTTTCACCGATCTTTACTTCATTGTTAAGTTTGACAAAGATAAGCTGCCATCACTGGAAGTGCTCAAAGGGATACAACAAACCCGAGGGTTATTATTAGGTTTTTTCAACGAGTATTTAGTAGACAAGTTGGGCCCCAATCTCATGGAGCAAAAATGATCATTCGTAAACCATTTTATTTTATGCGGCACGGATTAACGGACTGGAATTTTGAAGGACTGTGTCAGGGACAGGTAGATGTACCGCTTAATGATACTGGTGTACGACAGGCTTATGAAAATATTGTTCAGCAACATGAAATAACACATGTGTTTTATAGTCCTCTCAAAAGAGCCTCGCAGACTGCCGAGATTGTATCCAAATTCATATCAGCCACTAAAATAGAAATGATAGAGATTCAAGAATGTAATTTTGGTAATCGCCAAGGAAAGCCGTGGAAGCTAAATAGTTGGGCAGATCTTAAGACTTTGGATTATCCTATGGACTATGCAATTAAAAAATGCCAAACCACATTTAGATACACTGACGAGGAGATGGAAATTCTTTCCAAAGAATTGAGACGCTATTTTATACTCGGTAATAAGTGTAAGGGGTTGGGTATGTATAGCACTGATGTTGATAATCTATGGCACATGTTCATCCTATTTACAAAAGAATATGCTAAATTTGGAAACGATGTTTTTGGGCACTTTTTTCATCATGCTCCAGAAGACAATAGCAACTTAAGCGATGATGAAAAGCGACAAGCGCATAAAAAATTCGTCGATTTTATTACAGTGTATGAGGAGACCTTTCAAGAGCCAATTCATTCAATTTGGTTGTTAAATTCTTATCAGAAATTTACAGATTCAACAAAGCTTAAAGTGTAAGAAAGGAAATCATATGAAATTTCGTAAATTCAAACAACACAAGCTATGGCGAGACAATGCGGTTAATTTTATTGAGCAACGAGGATCCAAGGTTACTTGGACAAGACTCAATGATGAAGAATTTTCAGAGCAAATAAAACTAAAGCTTATGGAAGAGGCTGAAGAGGTTTGTGCTGCAAAAGACAAATTAGAGTTGATCGAAGAGCTAGCAGATGTTTTAGAAGTAATAGATTCTTTTTGTGAAGTTAATAAATTTACCTTGCAGGATGTTATGGATAAGCAGAAACAGAAGCATCAAGAGCGGGGTGGTTTTGAAGGACGCAAGTTTGTTAGTGTAGCCGAACACCCAGAAGGGGGATATGGCGAAAAATATTGTTTAGCTGCTCCTGAAAAATATCCAGAAATTATAGATTGAAGAGGAACTATGAAACATCCTATATTTGTTTTAAAGATAGGACTTATTATTGCAAATCTAGTCGCATTTGAATCATCAGCTCAGGAGATTAGGGAGAAGTTGTCATCGGCTACGTATATTTGTTGTATTGATGGCGGTGGAAGTAAAACCGAGATGCAGGTGATGGATAATCAAGGAAGGCTGGTGCCCATTTTCAAGCATGATGTGCCAGTAGAATCTGTGAAGGTGCCTGGTTCCAATATGTGTACAATTGGTGAAAAAGGAGTGCAACAAAGGCTTCAATCTCTATTCAATGGTATGAAGGTTGGAGATAAAAAGCTTCCTATAGATGATGTAAAAAAAGATATGATAATTTTTGCTGGTCTTGCTGGTCTTGCTGGGGGAGGAGCCTCAATGAATAACCTAGCTATTCGAAAAATATTACATGATATTGGTTTTTTACCCGATAATCTTTTTGTTTATTCAGATGGAGGCCTTATGTTTCAAGCCTTTAAACCAGGAGAGATTTTATTGATTTGCGGAACAGGATCTGCTTGTGTTGGCAAAGATGTTGATGGTAAGAGGATCGTTCGTGGGGGATTTGGAAGATTACTTGGTGATGAGGGAAGTGGTTATCACATTGGACTACAAGCAATTAAAAAGGCATTAGAAATTGACCAAGAAGAGGGTGAGCAAACGAGTTTAATTCCACTCATTAAAGAGCACTTAAGCGTTATGGAGCTAAAAAATGCGGTTACTCCATTACAGCAAGGAACTATAACACCAGATCAGGTTGCAAGCCTTGCACCATCTATTTTTTTGGAGGCCAAGAGGGGAGATGAATGTGCAAAGCAACTTGTGCATGCTGCCGCACAGGACCTTGGAATCCTGTTGAGTAAGATGGTACAAAGGGTAGGTTGTGAAAAACAGACAATTTATTTAACAGGCGGTATTTTTAAGGGCAACGAGCGTGATGCATTTATTCAGGCTATTTTTCGATCTGAGGCATTTAAAGAGACCTATGAACAAGCTAGACCAGAAGTAAAGTTACTTACAGATCGAAATCCAGCAGTAATTGCCGCATTGAAACTGCTTGAATCTGACAAGGGTAGTATATAGTTCAAGGGTACGAAAGTTAGATAGTTCTTAAAAAGAAAGCCTTTCAATGATAAATGAAGCACTCGTGAGCCGCTTGGTAGCCAGTCAGTTTCCACAATGGAAGGACTTACCCATTAGACGTGTTGTACCGAGTGGATGGGACAATCGAACTTTTCGACTAGGTGAGCGCATGCTTGTGCGTATGCCGAGTGCTACGGAATATGCAGTACAAATAGAAAAAGAACAGTTGTGGCTTCCACGATTGGCATCTTTACTACCACTTTCAATTCCAGAACCTTTAGCTCAGGGAGGGCCAGAGAAAGGTTATCCTTGGAGCTGGTCAATCTATCGTTGGCTTGAGGGACGCACAATTGCAGATGCATCAATAGCTAATCTGTATGACATTGCCATCAGCCTTTCAAATTTTCTTAATGTTCTACAGCGTATAGATACAAAAGGGGGACCTTTGCCGGGAACACATAACTTTTATCGTGGTGGATCATTAGCCATCTATGACGCTGAAACCAGGAAAGCTATAGCTCTTTTGAAGGATGATATCGATGTTGATGCTGCGCTCGAAATTTGGAAAACTGCGCTTAAAACCACTTGGCACGATTCACCAGTATGGATTCATGGTGATATCAGTCCTGGTAACCTATTGGTACAAGAGGGGCAATTGAGTTCCGTTATCGATTTTGGAGGTCTGGCTGTTGGTGATCCTGCCTGCGATTTAGCGATTGCCTGGACACTATTCGAAAGTGAAAGCCGAAAAACTTTTCGCTCAATGCTTTTGCTTGATGCTGGAACATGGGAGCGTGGTCGTGCCTGGGCTTTATGGAAGGCCTTGATAGTTGTAGCTGGGATTACCGATACAACTATCGTCGAAGCCGAACGATCTAGGCATACTATTGATGAGATACTTGCGGATCATAGACGCAGTGCTTAGGCTATGCAATTAGGAAGTAGTTTAACGATCAGCTGTTGCTTGATATAAAATGATTACAATGTGACACCTATAGGGTTTATATGGAGGTTGAAATCAATTTGTTTGTTCCTAAACGTGTCAACTAGGGGCCGCCAGTAAACTTACAATCCTGCTCTGGATTTACTTTTCATACAATAAGACTTCACGATATCTTTTTGTTGGATATGTTATACTATAATTAATTAAAATATATTTCATGAAAGGAAGCTTCTATGAAAACATCGATACTGGAAACTCTTGCTCCAAAATATGTTGTTGATAATAGTGGAGAAAAAACTGAAGTTTTATTGGATTTAAAAACATTCACAACTATGGTTGAAGAGTTAGAGGATTTGCATGATATCATGCAGGCAGAAAAAATCTTAGCTCGAGGACCAGAAGAAGAAGGAAGTACTCTTGACGAGCTAGAGAAGTCATTGAAAGAAGAGGATTAGTGTGGCACATGCCAATTTTGGTGCATATACAATAGTTTTTTCTAAGAGTGCAGAAAAATTTTTAAAAACATTGGATAAATCAGCAAGGCAACGTGTAATTACAAAAATCAAAGAGTTGCGTACAAATAGTGAAAATTTAGACATTAAAAAACTTAAGTCTCGCAGAGCTTTATATCGTTTAAGAGTAGGCAGATTTCGTGTGATTTATACCATTGAATCTGAACGCTTGGTTATTTACATAGTTGAAGTGGGGCATAGAAAAAACATTTATCAATCTTCAAGTTTTGCATAGTCTATAATTTAATATTTTTGTTTTTAAGTCTATTCCAAGCTCGATCTTTTTGTTCCTAAATGTGTCAGCTAGGGGCCGCCAGTAAGAAATAAATACGATTAAGGTTATAGTTTGCTTTAATGCATATCTGTTGAGACTTATTAAATATTATTGATACTATCGTTTTTTATTTGGTTGAACTGCAAGAGAAAATCCTACAGCATCTAAAAGAGAGACAATGCTAGTTAGCTTGGGATTGCCTTTTTCAGAAAGAATACGATAAAGGTTTTCACGACTCAAATTTGTTTTTTGAGCAAGCTCAGTCATTTGGCCTCCTTGAGCGTCATGAACGTTTTTGAGAGCAAGTAAAAACATGCGAGGATCATTATCAGCTAGTGCTTCATTAAGATAATGATAAGCTAGTTCTGGATCATGCAGGTTTTCTAATAATTTTTCTTGATAGCTTCTTAATTTTTTTTTCATAGTGATTCCTTATATTCAAACCAATACTGCTTTGCTTTGGCAATATCTTGTGTTTGTTTTTTTTATCTCCTCCTGTAAGCAATATTACAATCACTGATCCTTCTTTTCCAAAATAGATTCGATATCCAGGACCGTGGTCTATGCGCAATTCCCAGATACCATTAGCCCCTTGTAGACGTTTGGAATCTCCAAAATTACAAGTCTAACTCTATCAAGCCGTTTCATTACAATGGCTTTCATTCTTTTGTCGAGTCCATCTTCCCAATTAGAAAAAGGCTCTTTTCCTGTGTCTGTAGCGTAAATTACTATCTCAATTAACTTCATATCTATAGTGTAGCATAAAGGTCACACTTGTGCAAGATTAAGGACTTTTTTATAGGAGTAGGGCTTATTCTATAGCGGTATAAACTACCATCGAATTCAATTTGGTTGTTCCTAAACGTGTCAACTAGGGGCCGCCAGTACTTATAGCATATCTTTACTTTTCTAGGCGTATTCTTTTTTTATATTAGTTTTCGTAGTAGACTACAAATTAATATAATAGATTTATCACTTTGGAAAGGTGTTAAAATGAAAGAAACAAAAAGCCGTATTGTGGTAGATCCTAAAGTTATGGTTGGTAAGCCAGTCATCAAAGGAACTCGGTTGACAGTTCAACATGTTTTGGGTCTTTTGGCACAAGGTATGACGATGGAAGAGATAGTGCAAGAATATAGTAATCTTACCAAAGAAGATATTTTTGCATGTTTGACATTTGCACGAGATGCTCTTGAGGATACAACCTTTGCACCTTTGCCCGCGTAGGTAGGATATGAAGTTTCTCGTAGATGAATGTGTAGGGCCAAGTGTTGCTAGGTGGCTAGTTAACAATGGATATGATGCCATTTCGATCTATGATGATGGATTGGCTGGTATCGATGATAATTCGGTTTTAGAGAAGGCATTACTAGAAAATAGAATACTTATCACCAGCGATAAAGATTTTGGTGATATGGTTTTCAAAGATAAAAAACCGCATTGTGGTGTTACGTTGTTATGTCTTATTGACGAAAAACCAGCCAATAAAATTTTGGTACTAAAAAGAATTTTAAATAAGCACTCAGAAGACCTTTTTGAAAATTTTGTCGTTGTCACAGAAAAAACCATTCGCATTATAAAACCAACTTTTCCCTCAAACTAGTGAAAAGGCTTTGGCGTAGGGCTAAACTTAGTATGGAACTTAATTTGGTTGCTCCTAAACGTGTCAACTAGGGGCCGCCAGTTAAGTTAAATTCTCACAAAAGTTAATTTGCTTGTTTGTTTTTACTTTCTATTTTCTAAAAATATCCTTGGGGTCTTTATTCATAAGGGCAAAGAGGTGAGCAACGCTAGAAAGGCGTAAATTAGCTTCTCCCTTTTGAATTTTTGCCAATTGGGATGGGCTTGAAGCAAGAAGACGGGCGAGCTCATTGAACCCGATTTTATTTTTTTCCATATATTCATTGGTCATATCAGCAAGTATTTTTTGAAATGATTTAAGTATTTTAATCTCCCGTTGTGCTTGCTCCTTAATTTCTGCGATTTCTTGTTTGTTGAGCCGTTTATTGAGATAATCTTGAAAGCTTTTTGTTTTCATCAGTTATTCCTCCTTAAATTCTAATAAGCGTTTACGAGCAATTACAATATCTTTTTCTTGGGTTCTTTTGTTTCCTGTTGCAAGTATTATGATTACAAGCTCACCACAAAATCCATAATACACTCTAAGCCCAAACCGTCGTTCTCTTAACTCGAACAATCCTTTTCCTAGCGCTTTACTATGAGGTAGCTTAAGCTGGTTGCCTGCCAATTCAAGCATTGCGATTTCTTTAGCTAGAGATTTGAGTTGTCCTTTCGTAAGTTTGTCGAACCACTTTTCGATGGAACTAATGTCTTTTTCAGGAGTCCAATATTCGATTTTCCATTTCTTCATACTCAAGGACCTTTTTTATACTGTCGTTACTATATATAGTAATACTATATGCGGCAAAAGTCAATAGTTTAAACAGATAGTTTTAGAAGGGGTTCGCTTGGATGGTCTAGGGTAAATATGATTATTTTGTTCCTAAACGTGCCAATTAGGGGGCGCCAGTAATCCTTAGAACTTGTCTATTGTTGTTTAGCTTATGAAAATGTAGTAAAATAGCTACAATGTTAATTTTATATAGGTAGAAACTATGAAAAAAGATGCCATGGATATAGAGCCACGCTATATTGTAGATAGTACTGGTAAAAAGATAGAAGTTGTTTTAGATATTTCCACTTTTGAAAAAATGGTAGAAAAGCTAGAAGATTCATACTTTGGAGAGCAAGCCGAGCGTGCTTTGGAAGAGGGTGAGTTCATAGATTTTGATGAAGCAAACAAAAAAATATTAAAAAAATGATTTCTTATCCTTCATATCGACTAATCATCGAAAGAAGAGCACAAAAATTTCTTGAGAAGCTCGATACCTTAGAGCATAAGAAAGTCGTGTTCAAGATCAAAGATTTAGTTGCACCTACTCAACAAAGTTTAGATATAAAGAAGCTTCAAGGCTACAAGAACGTTTATAGATTGAGAATAGATGGTTATCGAGTAGTTTTTAGTGTCATTCAAGATAAGAAAATTCTTATCATCTTGGTTATCGGTCATAGAAAAGAAATCTATGATAAATTACAAAGAATTTCCTTTTAGAGTTGTGCATATTTAATATTTGAACATCAGTGTCGGAAATGCTTTATTTATACTGCTTAAACCAACAGCAAATTCGATTTGATTGTTCCTAAACGTGTCAACTAGGGGCCGCCAGTAAACTTACAATCCTGCTCTGGATTTACTTTTCATACAATAAGACTTGATTTAATGGCTGTTTAATGGCATAATAATGGCATAGGAATTAAAGAAAGGAGACCTAGTATGTTTAAGCCGAATTATATCATATCCTCTTTTATAGCCACCTGTTTAATGAAAATAGAGGCGTTAACGAAGGAGATTGAATCCCTACCTCTAACCCCAATGGTTTTAGCTACCTTGCGGGAGACGGCTGCTTTACAGTCGACGTATTACTCTACCAAGATTGAAGGTAATCGTCTGACCAAGAAGGAGGTCGAGGAGGTTCTTTTTAAGGGTGAACGGCTTCGAGGTAAAGAGCGTGATGAAAAGGAAATTCTTGGATATTACGAGGCACTTTCTTGGTTAGAGAATTTAGCACTGACCAAAAAGCATCTTGATGAAAAAATGATAAAAAAATTACATGCATTGATTATGGGTGGTGGTCGAAAAACTGTGACACCAACGGCATATAGAGATGGTCAAAATGTCATTAAAGATGGTGCAACAGGACGGATTGTTTATTTGCCACCAGAAGCAGCAGATGTTTCATCGTTGATAAAGGAGCTTATCCAATGGATCAATCATGCAGTTGAGACAGGGGTTCCTATACCATTGATTGCTGCGATATTTCACTATCAGTTTGCTACGATTCATCCATATTATGATGGTAATGGAAGAACTGCACGATTAATAACGACCTTTTTATTGCATAGATATGGTTATGATCTTAAAGGAATCTACTCCCTGGATGCTTATTATGCTGATAACCTAACAGATTATTATGGGTCACTTTCTGTAGGAAGTCATAACTATTATATGGGTCGTGCAGATGAAGATATAACTCCATGGATTTCATATTTCTGTATTGGAGTAGAAAAGAGCTTTGAACATGTGAAAGCACAAGCTCTGAAGGCAAGCAAAAAAGGAAGTAAAGACCAATCAAGGACCTTGAGAAAGCTCGATGCAAGACAACGTACAGTATTAACTATCTTTAAAGATCAAGAAGTTGTTACATCGCGTGATATAGCAACAATTCTACGAATCAAACCGCGAACAGCTCGTGCATTAGCTCAACAATGGGTGGAGGATGGATTTCTAAAAGTAGCGAGCTTATCTAAGAAGACGAGAAGCTATTCTTTGGCTCAGGTCTATAATTGTTTTGATTAAACATGTCAACTAGAGGGCAGTACTTAGGGTATGTCTTTATTTGAAGTAGAGTCGCTTTTTTAAACTTGGTCCTAGTGAAATAATTTTTGAGTGCTATTCTTATGTGAAAGTATAGTAAGTAAAAAATCGAAACTATCTATCTATGCATAACAAGCACTTTATTTTCATTGGTCTAGGCACATTCAGTATCGCATGCGTTATGCTATACGCTTCTCGTTCCCCCATTGATCGAGAAAACGTCACCAGCGCTCGAATTGGCTGGGTTGCCAAGTCCTAATAATCAAAGTGCTTGTACTGAAAAAAAGAACTTTGATGGTTCCATTACTTTCACCACACTTAGGAATAGGTTATTTTTATGAACGCTTTGCAATCTATTGATATGGGAAGTGAAGTCGTAACGCCACCGATTGTTCCTCCAAATTATTGGCGTTTTTGCTCGAACATTCCAATGCAACATTAGTAATTTAAGTCTTTGGGGTGGCTACCTTGCATTCAATTTTGCCTTCTAATTTAGTTAATGATTGAGATGCATTTTCAATCATTAGTTTTATTTTGTCAGGCTGATGCGCATTATGTACTGCAATATATTGGCTTACATCTTCTACCCAAGAACGTAAAAATAATGGGTCTGTTTCGATATAGACTTGAATATCGACTAACATAATTACATAAACTGTTATAAAAAATAATAATTTTTACCTATTTTTATACTATGAGTTCTTATTTAGGTAAACGCTAGCATGCTGAATTCTTGTAAAACAAGATTCTTAACAAAAGCTGGCAAGATTATTTTTGCAATTGAAGTTTAGGATTTTAAAGAATAGACAAAAATGTCGGTAGAAGAGTTTAATTCTACCGACATTTATTTAATTATGTATTGGGCTTGAAGTATGTATTAATACGAGCGACCACACTTTTTATAATTTTGGAGATATCCACAAATATTATTATCGCCAGTATTGTTTTCACAGTCCCTATTGCTTTCGCAGTGAACGCGATTATGTGAATACAATGATGTTGATTGTATGCCTGCTATTAAAACAAATAGCGATAACAACAGTAATTTTTTCATAACAACTATTTCCTTATTTTGCATTCCAAATGGACTTCACCTTTATTTTAAGAATAGCATTAATTAATTCCAAATAGCAATACACTGTCGACAGTGAGAGGATTAAGGTGTAAAGAAGTGATAGAAAAGGGTTGAATCAGCTGATATAATGGGTAGATAGGCTATAACAAATAATTGGCATCAAAATGGAAATTAAGGGAAAAGGCATGGAAGATAAATCTCCTCGTATTGGGATAGGGGTTATTGGGTATAATTCTAACAATCAGATTTTGTTAGGCAAGCGAAAAAACACTCATGGAGAGGGCGATTGGGCTGTTCCTGGAGGGCATTTAGAGTTTGGGGAAACACCAATAGAGTGTGCCATTCGGGAACTCAAAGAAGAAACGGGGCTGGATTTAGAGGATCCTCAAGAAATTATGTTTACAAATGACTTTTTTGATAAAGAAGATAAGCATTATGTTACTATTTTTGTACAGGGATTTGTCCAGGGAGAACCTAAACTGTTGGAACCTAACAGGTGTGAAAAATGGGATTGGTTTACTTTAGAGAGTCTACCTAGTCCATTATTTAAACCATTTAAGAGCTTTGTTGAAAAACTTAATAGCTAAGATATAAATACAACCAGTTAGATATTTTTAAAAAACTCTGCGTCTAACTATTTCTCATGAGTGATTTTGAGATCTATTTTTTAATAAAAAAGAACGAGCTACTTTAAGTGTCTCGTTCTTTTTTATTAAAAAATGCTATTTCTAGACAAAATAGGCTAGGATTCCGCCTGTTAAGCCGTATGCAACGAGTTCATAGCCGGTGGTCAGTACAAACCATTGGACCGATTTTTTCTCCCAAAGAACTCCGCCAAAGCTATTTGTGGCAACAAAGCCAAACCATATGGATATTCCTAAAAGAACGCCTGAGCCTATAGACTCGATTCCTAAGCGAGTAATCAGGCAGCTGAGCATGGCTGAGATAATGATCGAGGTTAAGATGCCCCCAAGGATAGCGACTTGTGCTTCTTTAGGTTTGATATCTTTTTTAGTTTTGCCAATGAGTTTCATCCACGTGGCGCCAAAAACAGATGGAGAATACCAGATCATTCCCAGTATCATACGTACTACTGTGGCTATTCCGATTCCAATAACAATTACATTTGTATACATTAAATATCCTTAAGGTAACTATTGAACAACTTTTTCCACTTTAGCATAAAAAATTCTTTTGGATAGTGTGACAAATTATATTTTGTACTTGCCAGAATATTTAAGAGGAGTATATTAACGGGAATTTATGCTTGTGAGATATGAAGGAGATTTAATGTTTAAATACCACTATAGATTGTTTCTAATCACTTTGCTTTTCACTTCTGTTGCTATTTTATCTGAAAATCAAGACGGTGTTCATAATTATCATCCCTATCACCGTGAGGCTGTATATAAGATAGCTTTATCCCATGTCCGGGGTTTGGTGTCATTTTTGGCATACAAGTGGCATAAATCAGGTGTTCCTGAAACCGCTTGTAACAATCAGGTTATGTGTTTTTTTGATGTTCCAAATCTTAATCAAGGAAAGAATCACAGTAAGGTTTATCTGAAGGAGGGTGTTCCCAAAGGGTTTATTAACTATAGCTTTAAGACTCCCTGGTATCGAGCTTTGTTAAATCAGCAGGATGGGGCAGTTGTAAAAGTCCATCACATGGCGGTTGATAATGAGCTAAGGGGGCAAGGTATTGGTACTCTGTTGATGGATCATGTGATTGAGGATTGCACCAATCTCTCCGCTAGTAAGGTTGAGCTTTGGTCAACCTTTAATAATGAAAGATTTTACCATAAGACTGGATTCAACCAAACTCATATTACAAGGCTAGCAGAGGTTAAATTTACTAAGCGTTTGCGTCCGCATCCTCTTTTAGAAGGTGCCTTATATGTTTTGAAGCGTTTTCATAAGTAATTCTTACCCCTATCGACGAGCTGAAAGCTGTTTGGTATACTGAGAAAAACCTATACAAACATGGAAAGTTCAAGGATTGGATACGATGGAAAAAGCTACAGGTAACATTTTATTATATTATAAGTATGTAGAAGTGGAGAGCCCAAAAGCTATTATGAAATGGCAACGTGAGCTTTGTGAAGAGCTTGAATTAACGGGACGTATTCTTATTGCTCATGAAGGCATCAATGGAACAGTTGGTGGCTCTATCGAATCTGCACAAGCTTATATAAAGGCTATGAATGAGCATCCATTGTTTGGTGGTATTGATTTTAAAATTAGCCCGGGAAGCTCTGAATATTTTCCACGCTTACGTATTGTGGTAAAAGAAGAAATTTGTGCTCTAGGGGTTAGCCCTGAAGAGCTGACTGTGGCTGATGGTGGTGTGCACCTTACTCCTGAACAAACTCATGAGCTGCTTTCAAATCAGCCTGATGATTTAGTTATTTTAGATACTCGTAATAACTATGAATCTGATATTGGTAAGTTTGATGATGCAATTATTCCTGACATTAAAAACTTTAGAGACTTTCCACAATATGTAGAAGATAATTTGGAGACATACAAAGATAAACCTGTATTAATGTATTGCACCGGTGGTGTTCGTTGTGAACGTGCTACTGCATACCTCAAACAAAAAGGTATCGCTAAAGAAGTTTATCAAATTGAAGGTGGCATTCAGCGATATGGTGAAAAATATCCCGATGGTTTTTTCCGTGGCAAGAATTATGTCTTTGATAGTCGAATATCCGTTAAGGTTAACGATGATGTTTTAGGTTCATGTTATATCTGTGAAAAGCCTAATGATGACTATTACAACTGTGTTAACGCGTTATGTAACCGCCACTTTATTGGCTGTAAAGATTGTATAGTAAAATACAATAACGCATGTAGCTCTCAATGCTTAACATTGGTGGAAAAAAAAGAAGTTAAAGAACGTTCTCCGTTCGTTAAACTTCCATAAATTAATCCATAGTTTTTATTATAATCAACTCAGATCTTTATTGCGACTTAATTATTTTGTTTATACATTTATAAACAAAATGCAGGTTTAATATTGTAAAAAGATGAAATTTATGTAGAATAGAAAACTCATGAAATGTTGTTCGGGGGTTTATTCCGTTTATTTTATTTTTACCATACATATTAGGAACCGTTATGCGTATTGTCTCATCCGGGTTGTTTGTTGTGTTGTCTGTTTTTTGTTTGAGTGCTCATGCTCAATCTGATATCGAGTTAAGAAAAAGTTTTGCTGGAGAGTCAACAGAGGTTATTCAGGAAGCTTTTAATCAAGAACAAGCTTGGGGCTTATGTACCAGTATTGATCTTCATGGTTGTAAAAATATCATGAATGAATCAGATGAATCTGAAGCTACAATTAAGCGTTTTGTTATTGAACTCTGTGAGTTGATTGCTATGAAACGTTATGGTGCACCCGCAATTAAGTGGTTTGGTACAGGTGGCGTTGAAGGGTATACTTTAACACAGCTTATTGAGACATCTTGTATTTCAGCACATTGGGCTGATGACAGAGTGTTTTTAGATATCTTTAGTTGTAAGTTCTATGATCCTTACACTGCAATTGAATTTATTAAAAAATTCTTTAAAGCAGAAGATGCGTCCATTAATATTTGGATTCGAGTTTAAGCCTTATATAAATTTTAAAAAAGAGGTCTGCTGTTTATTCAGGAGACCTCTTTTTTTGTTCCATTGAATTGCTTTGATTTTTTTTGATACGGTTATGTAAATTAAATAATTAAAACAAAAGTGGAATATAATGAAATCATTGTTGCATGAAACCCGTATTGATATCCCTAAAGAAGATCGTATTAAACTTATAGAGATACTCAATAAGACTCTTGCTAGCGCTTCGGACTTACAAGTTCAATTAAAACAGGCGCATTGGAATATTAAAGGCAAACAGTTTATTGCTGTTCATAAACTGCTGGATGAATTAGCAGAAGAGATTGAGGATCAAGTTGATGTTGTTGCTGAACGGGTTACCAGCCTGGGAGGAACCGCTTTAGGGACATTACAGCAAGCCGTGAAAAATACAGCACTGAATGAATATCCTGTAGATATTTTTGCGATAGAAGACCATATCGCTCATTTGTCTGATAACTTTGCCATACTTGGCAAGCTGACCCGCCAAGACATTAAAAAAAGTGATCAGATTGGTGATATGGCTACGAATGATCTGTATATTGACTTGGCCAGAGTGTTGGACAAAAGTCTTTGGTTTTTAGAAGCGCACTTGCAAAGCTGAATTCTACGAGTTTTTCTTGTACACTTCTCTTAATATATAGTTGTTATCAGGCCCCTGGCCTGTTGAAGCTGCTGACCATGCCTTGTCAGATGGCTGTTGGCATTCGGAAGTGTTTTTTGGGCCTACCGATACGAAGGTGCTACTTTTGACTAGTGGGCATTGGCATATAGCTTGTGGAGACCCATCAGCTTGGTACTGAACCTTGCATCGGATACCAAAACAGTTGGCCCAGGGGGTTTTGGTTTTAAAGAGGCATGCAGTGGCAGGAGCACTTAAGTCATGCTTAACATCGGGGGTGGTATTGGCTATGGAGTAGTTGGATACGACTGTTTTTAGTTGGCCATTTTGTGAGTAGGTTGGTTGAGTTTGCTTTAAGCTTTTAGGGCCAACCGAGATCCTTTGCCATGCAGGGTCGGTTTTTAAACCATATATAGGACAAATACAGATCGACATCTTCGGATTGTTAGGATCGATGGTGCACAAGGCTTTAGAACATAAAGCATATGGAACATTATCCATGGCATACAATTTCGATGACCCATTTTTTTGATACGCATAAACAGTTTGGTCACCAATGGACTGAGTGCCTAACAATTGAGGAGTCTTACCTAAAGAGGTACCACTCAGTATTAACAATATCGCTAAAATACCTTTGATAGCGTTAGGTTTCATATAATTTTTTTCGTTATTTACTGCGCTTAAGTTGTTCTTCTAGATTATATAAGTATTGAGAGTAGATTTTTTCTTGTAATGAAAGGTCTCTCCACTGCTCATCCAAGGGATTATGAATTTTCCATAAGTAGTTAACGTTATGGTGTTGTGGATTCGAACTACGTTGAAGGCGATCTACTAATGCTTTTTTATGCTCAAACCATTCATTTTTTTCTTGGCGGATACCGGTTAGCTTTTTGCTCACATCATCCCACTCTCGCTGTTGTTGTGCATACGTGAGTATTGGATAAGGATGATAGCTAGACAAGCTTCTTCCTGGATGCAGGACATTCCATGTATAAGGGCCCAATTTCTGACCCATATTTTTCGCCATCATACCATGACCTGATCCAACAACTAGTAATGTTGCTAGCAATATTAACACTTTTTTCATATCTCAATCTCCATAGTTAAACTTGTTCTTTATATATTAACAGGCTGGTGCTTTAAATAGCAATGATATGGCCTGGTTTGCTTAAAAAAGAATTGAAGGGTGGGGATTGCATCCATGTTGATTGAGCTATTGAATAAAATTAGCCTTTATTTTGTTTCGTATTATGCTTATCTATAAGTAAAAAGTATGAAATTTTATTAGAAAGGGTACTCTCATGAGATGGCTGTTTATGGTGCCATTTTTGTTATGTATGGGGTTGTTTGGTAGTGATACAATTGTAATGCCTGATGGGTTGCTGAGTGATTCAGGGTTGGACGCTCACTTTATAGCTGAATTTGCGTTGTTTATTGCGACGCTATTGTTTGGGACCTTGATTATCGGCAAGATTTGTAAGTATTTTTTCAGGTTGCCTGTTATTGCAGGGCAGATTATTGGTGGGATTATCCTAGGGCCATCATTATTAAATATCAGACAGTTGCCGGTGTTTGCGCATCCGGCAATTTTTACTGATATGCTTACAGGTCAGATGTATTCTTTTGTTTCATCTGATTTTTTTGTTCTTTTTGTTTTGATTATCTCAGCTACTGTAACAGTAGGTTATTTGCTATGGTCGGCTGGTTGTGAGACTAATTTGCAAAGTCTTGCTAAGGTTGGGCTTGTTGCGACTAATGCTGGGGTGTTGGGAGCGGTTATCCCTATTCTGATGATTGGTGGTCTTGCGTACTTTTTCTTAACCGCTGATGCTTCTGTAGCGCAAATGATCGGGTTGGGAATAATCTTTTCTGCTACCAGTGTTTCTATTCCTATCGCGATGTTGTTTGCTAGTCATAAGATGCATCTTCGCAGTTCTCAAGCAACCTTAGGTGCAGCCATTATTGATGATGTGATAGCGGTTATCCTCCTATCGGTTTTCTTGATTTGTATGCAGACAGGCATGTTTGGAGCTTTGCCGGTGGGTTATCACGCGCCAGAATCTAGCTTAGGGTTAGCTTTTGGACGGATGTTTTTTGCCTTTATCGCGCTTTTTAGTGTTGGGCTTTTCGTGTTGCCTTATGTGATAAAAAAGCTAAAAAATAGTAACTTTGTTCATCTTATTGGGCCAGCAGCCTTTATCTTTATGTTGTTGTTTTTCTCTTGTGCAGAGTTGATTGGCGGGTTGGCTGGGATAACTGGGGCGTATTTTGCAGGACTGTTCCATCGGATGGTTGATAGTCGCAACCATGCTGAAAAGGTGATGTCCCCATTTGTTAATAGCCTATTATTACCGCTTTTTTTAGGATCTATAGGATTGCAGGTTGATTTAAAGATTCTTTCATTTTCTTCATGGATAGTCGTATTGTGGCTTTTGATTGCTGCAATCGTATCTAAACTGGTAGCCACATATTGGGCTATTGGGATGAGTAACCTGACAATGTCCAAGGGGCAAAAGCACTGGACGTGGCTGGAAGGGTATATATTTGGGTCATCCATGATCCCTCGTGGTGAGGTTGGGCTAGTGGTAGCTTCAATATTGCGTGGCAGTAGTGTTATTGATTCCCAATTATATGTCATCTCTGTGGTTGTTATTATTTTGACTACCGTGGCTTCACCTATCATGCTCTCGATCGGGTTTTCTAAGCTTGATTTATTGGAGGTGTCTGAGGATGGTGGGGTTGTTACTGTCAACTTAGGAATGTTCCCAATAATAGGTACTAGTCAGCTTTTTAATATGATTGTTAATGTTCTTTCGGCTAATACCAAGTTTTCATCTGAGATTCGGTTTAGTGAAGGGCGTCGGATCTTGGATTTGAAGAAATATAAGGTTAAAATAGCCTATTCTCCAGGTGAAGGGGTCATTATGGAGGGTGATAAGATACAGATAGAACAAATCATAGATTTAGTGAAAAAGGCGATTAAAACTGACTTGAGCGAAATAAGCGTCTCTTAATCAGTAGATCCCCATTTACAAAAGGGTGATTTTAAGGGATAATTAGATATAATCGATAAAATAATACTTGGTTGTAAGGAAGACGAAAAATTATGAGAAAAGATATTCACCCAGAATTACATGAAATTACAGTAAATTGTACTTGTGGTGCAGAGATTAAAACTCGATCAACAAAAAAAGATATTCACTCTACATTGTGTTCATCGTGTCACCCATTCTATACGGGCACTCAAAAGTTTGTTGATACAGCTGGTCGTATTGAAAAATTCCAAAAGAAATTTGGGCCTAAGAAAGTTGCTCCTAAACCTGCAGCAAAAAAAGCAGAGCCTAAACAGGAAGAAGTCAAAAAAGACATTCTTGTGAAAACGACTAAAAAATAATGTTTGATCAATGGGATCAGGTTATTGAAAAGTATGATGAGTTAAATGAGAAGTTGTCTCAACCGGCAATTGATAAAAAAACACGTCAAACTTTACAAAAACAGCATTCACATTTATCAATACTGCTTGAAATGCACAAGCAGTTAGTCGAGATTGAATCATCACTTACAGATGTTCAAGAACAATTGGATAGTGGTGATGCAGAGATGCAGGAATTGTATCAAGAGGAGAGTACTGAGCTTAAAGAAAAAAAAGAAGAGCTTCTTACTCAAATCGATGACTATCTCTTTCCGCCTGATAAACTGGACAATCGTTCAGCCTTTATAGAAATTCGTGCTGGTGCCGGTGGGCAAGAAGCAGCATTATTTGTTGCTGACTTGTTACGCATGTATACAGCCTATGCCGATTTGAAGCGTTGGAATGTTTCAATCATTAGTGCAAGCGAAACCGATCTTAAAGGCTTTAAAGAAATTGTGATCCATATTAAAGGCAAGAATGTCTATGGGTTACTCAAGTATGAATCAGGCGTGCATCGAGTGCAACGGGTTCCCGATACAGAATCTGCTGGACGGGTCCATACTTCAACGGTAACGGTGGCAGTTTTGCCTGAAGCCGATGAGAAGGAAGATGTACAAATTAGTCCGTCCGACCTCAGAATTGACGTTTACAGAGCGAGTGGTGCTGGTGGGCAGCACGTTAACACGACTGACTCTGCGGTTCGAATTACACACTTACCAACGGGTGTGGTTGTATCATGTCAGGATGAGCGGTCCCAGCTCAAGAATAAATCAAAAGCGATGAAGGTTTTACAGTCTCGGATCCTTGCTGCTCAAAAAGAGAAGGAAGAGAGCGAGATGAGCCAACAGCGTAAAGAGTTGGTTGGAACTGGAATGCGTGCTGAAAAAGTTCGTACATACAATTATCCTCAAAACCGAGTGACAGATCATCAGGTTAATTTAACCTTGAAAAAACTTGATCAGGTTATGGAGGGTTCGATGGATGATATTGTTAACGCTTTACAAGAGCGTGATCGCACAGATCGTAAAAAGAAACCGCTCTCGTTTCTTAAAACAGATTAATTTATCTGTTCCTTTAAATTAAAAAAAATCAAGTCTATTTATTTTTTAGTAATGCTTTAAACTTTTTAAATAAGTCATCAACTATTCTTTAACTCAACCGATTTCTAGCGGTACAAAAAAAGGCCTGTCTATGCTTTTTTCTTATTTAATTGAACATAATCGTTATTTAAACTTTTTTGGTATAGCATTCATTTTATTGATTGCGTATGTGTTTTCTACAAACAAAAAGAAAATTGACTATCGACTTGTCGTTACTGCTTTAATCATGCAATTTGTTATCGGTGTCATTGCATTAAAAACGTGGATTGGTGCTACGGCTTTATACTATGTTTCCTCATTGGTTGAGCAGCTATATTTGTTTGCCGGAAAAGGGATTGAATTTCTTTTTGGACCATTAGGGGTGAATATGGCGCCATGGGGTGTGGTGTTTGCTATTCAAATTCTACCGATCATTGTCTTTTTTGGCGCATTAATGTCGCTCTTGTTTCATCTAGGCATCGTTCAATATTTAGTTGCTGGGATTAATTTTGTGGTTCGACCTTTACTGGGAACTTCGGGTGCAGAAACGTTGTGTGCGGTTGCTAATAGTTTCTTAGGCCAAACAGAAGCACCACTTCTTGTTCAACATTATTTAAAAGATATGACTCGTTCAGAATTGTTTGTGGTCATGGTAAGTGGAATGGCGACCATTAGCGGTTCAATTTTGGCTGTTTATTCTAAGTTGGGTGTTCCTACTGCCTCTATGTTGGCAGCGAGCGCTATGGCTATTCCTGCTTCGATTTTAATAGCAAAAATTATGATTCCTGAGACTGAACAAACAAAAACTGGTGGTGATACACCAATCGTGCTAGAGCGGAAGACTAAAAACATTTTTGATGCTATTTCAGCTGGAACTTCTGATGGATTGAGCTTAGCATTAAATGTTGGTGCGATGTTGATCGTGTTTATTTCGTTGATAGGTATGTTGGATGCGATATTATTGTATTTTTCAGTAGGGGTTAATGCCTTCTGTTCTTTAGTACATTTGGATTGGCAGATGCCTTTATTGAATTTAAAAATGATTTTTGCGATTTTGTTTAGACCGTTTGCTTATCTTCTTGGATTTAGTGGAGTTACTGCAGTTAAGGTAGCCGAGCTTTTAGGAACCAAGGTGAGTATTAATGAGTTTGTAGCATTTTTGGAAATGGTTCCGATGAACTTATCAGCACGTGCGGAAACGATTGTTACGTATGCCTTGTGTGGTTTTGCTAACTTTTCATGTATTGGAATTCAAATTGGTGGGATTGGGGTTTTAGTTCCTGAGAAACGACAGTGGCTGACTGAGCTTGGTCTTAAAACCGTACTTGCAAGCTCTCTTGCAAATCTGTCTTCAGCAATGATAGCGTCTCTCCTTATTTAGTATTTACCAAATACTAAAAACCTGAGATCCTTGGATTCTTTCTTGTATTGCTACAGTGTTTTTTTGTATCCTCTTTCTTTATAGAAGGGGGCTGTAAGGATGAAAAAGACTGCATTATTTATTCTATTATTATCGACATTGAGTTTAACCGGCGCCTGGGATCAGTGGAAGAGAAACGATTTAGCTGTTGCTATGGCAGCTAATAGAGTGGTGGATGATAGCTCCTCAGTATATTCTTCTGACGATGAAGAGGACTCGACCGTTTTAGAACTTTTATGTGGTTCTAAGCGAACACTATTTGAGTTTGATCCTCATGAAACGGTATCGTTAACCGAGCGTTTTAAGTTACCTGGGCAGAAAAATGTTGCCATTGTTGATTTTGAAGTACTAGGGCGCCCTAAAAGTTTAAGGGGATTGAATCCGGTTTCTGAAAAAGCTCGCAAAAAATTTAATTCTCATATGGGAAGAAATTGTACCCGTCATAGAAATGTTCCTGTATTTGGCGATCCTGAAGAAGTCCATGTACGTTCTGAACGGGTAGCGATGCCTGATGCATCACAATTATCTTTAGACCCAGGCTTGTTAGAGGAGTTGCAACAAGATGCTTCTAACAGGGTTATGCCTCGTGATCAATTATCTGTTGTTGCCATTGTTCACACTACAGGACGCCGTAGTCGTATTGATACTGAGATGCAAAGGCTCATGAATGGTGAGTTTATTCAAACTTTATGGTTTGTTCGGGCCGTTGGTGCAGGTGGTTCGGGTTTAAGAATCAGTTTTCCTAATGGCAGGGGTAATGGTGGTCCGGTTCATCTGATGAGTCAAGGAAAATCTATCTTGGAGCAGCCAGGGCTGGAAGAGTTTTATTTTAAAATGCTAAAACAAGTTGTAGATGGAATTGAAGGTGACAAGAGCTCAGCTGATGCCAGGGCGTTGCTTCGTGAGTTTCGACTTAATCGTCAATTTACAACATTGAAACTTCCATTAGGGGGTCATAGTTATTTTCAGCTCAATGGTGTTTTGGAAGAACGACCAGAAGCTGAAGGTGGAGGCGCAATCGTGAATACTAGTCTTGAAGAGTTGGTTTTAGTACCAAAAAAAGAAACCAAGCCCACTGTATTACTATGGGCTTGGCATAAACTATGGGGAAAGGCTTAAGCTTGTTGAGCTCGAGCTTTATTGTTTTTGTACATTACTGTACCAACGGCTCCGGCTGCTGCTATAGCAACACCACCGATGACATAGTTTTTACTTACAGCTTTTTTGAGTGTTATGGCTGCATAAACAGTAGAACCATAAACAAGTCCACCAACGATACAGTCACGTCGTGTGAGGTATTTAACACACTTGATTGCAGCAGTCTTATAGTTAGACTTACAAACACCATATAATGATTTTGCAATCAAAGATGCTTCGTCAGTAATATTTCCTACAAAAGAAAATACACTTTCTTCTGATTCTTCGGAAGCTTTTTCAGCAGAGTCAGATGTTTCGGTTCCAACTTCTCCATCAATACTAGTGAGCATGCTCGCATCAAGAACTTCAGCTACAGGTGCACTAGGTTGAGGTGTTTCGTTGTCATACGGCAAAAGGTATGACTCATTTGAATCACCGCCAGCATATAGACTCACTGTTGCGATTGAGATAAGAGCTGCAAGCCCTAATATAATTTTTTTCATAATAAAAAACCTCCATAATAAAACAATTGATGCTTATTTAACTTAATACAAGTATAAAATAAACCACGATAATTGCAAAAGGTGGGCCTGTATCGCGCCCGCGGGGTTTTCTATTTGAAACAATGTGTCTGTGGGGTCTTTGGCGATTTCTTATATGATTGACTGGATCCGCTGATTGGATTTATTGGGCAGCTTTAGCATCAATGAGCAGTTTTGCAATTTCAGCATGACTCCCTTTTTCGCAAGCTGCTCGTTTTAATCCTGTAACAGAAAAACCATCAAGATTAGCTTTAGCATCAATGAGCAGTTTTACAATTTCGGTATGACCTTCGCCAGCTGCCTCTATTAATGCTGTATAGCCAAACTCATTATCTTTAATATTAAGATCAGCACCGGCATCAATCAGTAGTTTTACAGTTTCAGTATGACCATTTTTAGCTGCCCGCATCAATGCTGTATAACCTAAGATACCATTTTCTTTAATATTAAGATCAGCACCGGCATCAATCAGTAGTTTTACAGTTTCGGTCTGACCATTTTTAGCTGCCCATATCAGTGCTGTAGCACCAATGTTATTAATAAGTAAAATATTAAGATCAGCACCGGCATTAATAAGTAGTTTTACAGTTTTGGTATGACCTTCGCAAGCTGCCCACATCAGTGCTGCACCAGACGCACCATCAAGCCTAGCTTTGGCCTCAATAAGCAGTTTTGCAATTTCAGTATGACCATTTTTAGCTGCCAGAACCAACGCTGTACCAGACACACCATCAAGATTAATAAGTACAAAATCAAGCCTAGCTTTGGCCTCAATAAGCAGTTTTACAATTTCGGTATGACCATTTTTAGCTGCCCGCATTAATGCTGTATGTCCAAAAGTTTCAGTTTTATTAAGATCAGCACCGGCATTAATAAGTAGTTTTACAATTTCGGTATGACCATTTTGAGCGGCCAATATTAATGCTGTAAGGTTATTATTATATGTTGCACCATTATTAAGATCAGCACCGGCCTCAATCAGTAGTTTTACAATTTCAGTATTACCCTTTTTAGCAGCTTCTATAAGATCATTCTGGTTATTGAAGTCAGCCTGTGGACACACTGTTGTAATTGAGACAAGAGCGACAATACCTAATATAATTTTTTTCATGAAACCTTTGTAATAAAACATTAATGCAATTTAAACTCAATATAATTATAGAAGAAATAGCAGTAATTGTAAGTTGTTTAGCGGTTTATTTGACACTGTTGTTGTGCGTGAGTGAGAATTTCTACCGTATTATTATGGATGATTTTGAGGCCTACGCTTTGGTATTCAAGAATTTTTGTTGGCCTAGATACCCAGTTGAGGATATGGTTTTCGCGGAATATCAGACCTGCATCAGCTGCACTCATGTATTGAAATAACTCATCATGGGGAACATGAGTTATATGGTAGTCCGTAGGTTTTAAGTTTGCCGTATCACAGAATTCTTGGAAGACTTTTGCGTCTTGAGAAAGTATTAATAAGTAGCTTTTTGAATTGTTTTTTAGTTCTTTAGTAAAAAATTGAATGATTTTTTCTGGACATTGCCAGGTTTTACCCGAGCCAGCATAACAATAAACATATCGATCATGTGGGACATTTAACTGTTCTCGAATTTGTTTGTGCCACATTTGTATTTTGGTTGCTGCTACTATCGGAGGTATATCTTGAGAGGCAATAGAAATGAACTTAGTATCTATCTTGTAGATATCAATAAAATGTTGCTTCATGGCTTTGCTTACAACTTCTATGGTTGTAGGCTGTGACATTGCCGGGATGAGCTTTTGATAGGTTTTACGCTCAAGAGCTTTAAATTGTCGATAGCGAACCCATGTAATAGGGAGCTGCCATAGTTTAGAGCGATTGGCATACCAATATTCTTCAGCAAGAAGACCACGTGCTTGAATAGTAATGTGTGAACAATCTGGACTAATTCCCCTTAATGCTATCCATCCAGCCAGGGCGCCGCGCGCAGTTATGGTATAGTTGGAGAGATTTTGTAGGTTATGTTGGAGTGTTAAGATACATACGCGCAGAGTGAACCGTCCCCAAAAGTGTGGTCGATAAAAGAGTTTTATTTTCAGTCTTTCATGGATGTTTTTAGTTTTCTTTTTTTCTTCCCGATGGAGGATATTGCTTTCAAAACTGAATAGTATAATATTGAGCGCGGGGTTTTGGTCTAATTTTTTTAAGATTGGTGCTAGAACCAGTCCTTCAAAAACAGAATTGGTAATACTATCAGTGATAATATAGATTTGGGTTTGTTCTGGCATATCACTCTCTTTTTAACCTTTTTTAGTGTAGATGGATATATCCAAAGTATAACAATGGAAATCTACTTTCTCAAATTTGTGGTTAAAGGAGTGTTAACAATGGACTTCTTTGCCTATCAATCTTCCTGGCTCATAATCTGAGCATGACTCTAGGAGATAATCAAATCGCTTAGAAAAGTGTAGGTATTTTTGATGACAAAACTCGTTCTTTTTTTTGCCATGATAAAAAGAGAAGTTTTCTCGATTTTTATTCTGGGCTGAATAAGTAAAGTTGTAAGAGCCTTCTCCTAGGACCTTTAATCCACAAAAGAGAATGAACTTGTGATGCATGATTCCGCTCTTGATATTATAGATATGAACATGAGCATCACGATGTATTGATTCTATACCCCGTGCAGGACATGTTGGATCTACAATAATATCTACGATGATATTTCGTTTTTGAATGGCATCCTGAAGAGCTTTAAGGATTACTGTGTCAGCAAGATAATACATAGCAATCTTAATATGTTTTTTTTCTTTTCCAATAAAATCTACTAATGCGTTGCGGATATTATCGTTAGGTGAAAATAGATCTACAGCCGGTTGATTATTGAATAATTGCTCAATATCAAAGCGATTGGATTGTTGATGAGCTGAAAGGAAAATAACGAGACAAATGACAATAACGATTGCGTAGGGTAGTGAATATTTCATAGTGCCTTACTACTTCTATACTATTTTAAATATGCTAAAGCCTTAGTATAGAATTCTTTATGGGAAGATTCAAGTTGTGAGAGGAAAGTATTAAGGTGGTGACTGTTGGGAATTTCTGAAAAGAGGTCAATCGTTTTAAATAGTAACTTGCTCTTGGCTTTTTCATCATATGCTGGATTTGATAAGTGGGTCATGAGGTTGAGTTGTGCGACCAGGGCTTCTTCCTCTAGGGTAACCAAGTGTTCAAACTGCTGTAACATCATCTCAGCATGATCAAGTTCTTGATTATGAGTTAGTAAGCGAATTAATTTTTTGAAAAAGTATCTACTTTTTTCTTCATTATTTAACTGTTGATACAATGAAATGATTTTTTCATGGAAAGGAACGGACTCCTGATAGATTGAAAGGAGGTGTTCATAGATGGTGGCAGCCTGAAAGAATTTTTTGTCTTGAACATATAATGCAGCAGACTTTCTATAGCATTCTATGGCTTCTGGATCTTCAAACGATAGGAGCATGTCTCCTTGTAGTTGATAGGCCAAAGCTTGATTATTGATGGAGTGCATGAGCAGTCTAAACATGCCCAGAGCACGTTCTTTTTCTCCACGAGTTACAAACTCTGCGAGTTTAAACCAGGCGACATTGTATTTTTCAGTAGGACTAGGCTTCATCGGGGTCCTTTGATTATTCAATGGTCTCTTTTTTTTAATACCATAATATATTTGAATGAATAATAAAAGGATTGCAAGAAAATGGTGCCGAGAGAGGGAATTGAACCCCCGACACGGAGCTCTTCAGGCTCCTGCTCTACCACTGAGCTACCTCGGCATATTGACAGAATCTTTAGGAAAAATCTCCGAAAAACTCAATTGGAATACATTAATAAGTGTATAAATGGCTCTGGGCTTTGTCAATGGCGAATTTCTATCAATTGCAAACCTTTTCAGCTTTGATATTATAGAGATGAAGATAAAGAGTTGAAACTATCTAAATTAAGGCACTTTTGTGAGCACCATAAAGCAACAGATTGCAGAGGTAACCAGTTCATTCAATGAGCGCTTATCTACAGTACAAGATATAGAGCTTCTTGAGAAGATCCGTGTTGATTTCTTGGGAAGAAAGGGAAAACTTACTGAGCTTATGCAAGCTCTCAAAGCGCTTTCTCCTGATGAGAAGCGTGAGGTTGGACCTCTATTGAATAAGTTAAAACAGGATCTTGAGGCCCAATATCTTACGAAGAAAAACGATCTTGATGCTAGCCGTCACCAACAGGATGCGCTTCAAAAGAGTAGCTTTGATGTTTCAGCTTATCGGCCAAACCAGGAAGCTGGAAGCTTGCATCCTTATACTCATATTACCCAAATCATTGAAAATGTTTTCATGACTATGGGTTATGATATTGCTGATGGACCTGAGATGGAAAAGGATTTTTATAATTTTGAGGCTCTTAATATTCCTCAAGATCATCCGGCTCGAGATATGCAGGATACCATTTGGTTAAAGATGCCAGAACGATTGATGCGTACTCATACTTCATCAGTACAGATTCATACTATGGAAAAAACCAAGCCGCCTCTGGCTATTGTTGCTCCAGGAAGAGCGTATAGGTTTGAGGCTACTGATGCTTCTCATGATTATGTGTTTAAGCAATGTGAAGGGCTGTTGGTTGGGAAAGATATTTCCATGGCTAATTTACTAGCGACAACCAAAACTTTTTTACAGGCCATCTTTGAAAAGGAAGAGATTGAGTTAAGGGTTCGTCCTGGGTACTTTCCTTTTGTTGAGCCAGGTATCGAGATTGATATACGGTGTATCTTTTGTAAGAGTGGCTGTTCTACCTGTAAGCAAAGTCGTTGGATTGAAAGCATGGGCGCCGGGCTTGTTAACCCTAATGTTTTAAAGCATTGCGGTATTGATTCTACTCAATATTCTGGATTTGCATTTGGCTTTGGACTTACTCGTTTAGCTATGCTAAAGTATGGCATCAACGACATTCGAATGCTGCATAACAATAGTGTTGAGTTTTTAGAGCAATTCTCGTAAACAACTTTTATGCAAAAAGGAATTTGATGAGTGTATCTAAGGTGATTGTCCCCTGTGCAGGATTGGGTACCCGTTTTCTTCCGTGGACCAAATCAATTCCCAAAGAAATGATTCCGTTATTGGATAAGCCGGCTATACATTACATCGTTGAAGAAGCGGTTAAGGCGGCTATGAAGCATATGGTGATTATCACCAATACGCATAAACCAGCTCTTACCAATTATTTTGATGCCGATGTTGCTCTAGAGATGGCACTCAAGGAAAAAGGAAAAGAAGAGCTTCTATCCTCTATTGAAAACTTACGGACTAAACTTCAACTTACATATGTAAATCAATCTGAGCCTTTAGGACTAGGTCATGCTGTTGGGTGTGCCAAGCATATAGTAGGGAAAGAGTATTTTGGGGTTATGCTTCCTGATGATATCATAATAAACCAGCGTGGAGCTCTTGATCAATTATTACGAGTTGCTCGACAGGAGGGTGGCAGTGTAATTGCGGTGCAAGAGGTGCCATTGGATTGTGTATCAGCCTATGGTGTTATTGGTATTAAAAAACAAATTACTAATCACTTGTTCCAAGTGTCAAACTTAGTTGAGAAACCTAAACAAGTAGATGCTCCATCCCAACTAGCCATTGTTGGAAGGTATGTTCTTTCGCATAAAATTTTCCCCGCACTGGAAGAGATGGGAACCTATGCTACTGGTGAGATTCAGTTGACTGATGCTATTTCTACAATGATGCATAAGGGTGAAAAAGTATATGCCTTTAAGGTCGAAGGTACGCGTTATGATACTGGTAATGTTTTGGGCTGGCTCAAAACTGTAGTTGGCATGGCATTGCAGCATCCTGAATATGGAGATGAGATAAAAAGCTTTTTAGAGGACTCACAAGGAACCAATTCCTTTTTATATAATCCGAGCAAAACTATCAGTCATCTTTCTAGTGAATAATTTTTTCATAGTTATAACCTTTGTCTTTTATCAGGTGGTGATTCTAGTGAGTTACTCAGCATCATTAATAGGGCATTACTTGGTACTCGTTCTCTTGAATTGGTTCTTGTAGGTTCTGCTAAAGCACCTTTTTGAGCAGCTGCATAGTTACAACTCTGCCAGTTCCATTGGTACGGTTTTTCTCTAGTATGAGCTTTTTTATGTTTTGTTAAATTACTTTTTTGAGTAGCTGCATAGTTACATCCCGGCCAGTCGCATTTATACGGTTTTTCTCCCGTATGGGTTCTCATATGTGTTGTTAAAGCACCTTTTCGAGCAGCTGCATAGTTACATCCCGGCCAGTCGCATTTATACAGTTTTTCTCTAGGATGAGCTTTTTTATGTTCTGTTAAAGCATTTTTTCGAGCAGCTGCATAGTTACATGACTCCCAGTCGCATTTATGAGGTTTTTCTGGAGGAAATATTTGTTGTTTGTTAGGAGAGATATGCAAGAAAGTGGGGTCAAGTAATTCATTATAAAATTCTAAACTTTTAGGATCACTAGCCTCATCTCCAAATGAGAAGTTTGGTGACATTCTCCAAGAGGGTGATTCTCCAGTTGGTGAGGGCTGTAATCTTGTTGACAGTGGAAAACTTTGAGTGTTTTCAGGATCGCTAGCCTCATCTCCAAAGTAAGTATTCCAAAGATTGGAGATAGAATTAAGTTCATCTGTTTCGGCATCTTGGTATACGCCTTGTTTTTCAACACCTTCAAAAGTATCTGCTTGTGGTGAATTTAAAAGATAAAAATCTTCTGCCCCACATACTGATAATGAAAGAAAAATTATTAGACCATACAGTAATTTCTTCATAATTATAATTTTTGCATTTTAGGGTGTGGTTCTAGTGGGCTTCTCAGCATTATTAGGCACTTGTTTTCTTGAATGAGTTTTTATATGTTCTGTTAAATTACCTCTTTGAGCTGCTGCATAGTTACAGAACGGCCAGTTGCATTTATGAGGTTTTTCTCCTGTGTGAGTTCTTATATGTTCTGTTAAGGCAGGTTTGTGAGCTGCTGCATAGTTACAGAACGGCCAGTTGCATTTATGAGGTTTTTCTCCTGTGTGAGTTCTTATATGTCTTGTTAAGGCACCTCTTTGAGCTGCTGCATAGTTACAGAACGGCCAGTTGCATTTATGAGGTTTTTCTCCTGTGTGAGTTCTTATATGTCTTGTTAAGGCACCTCTTTGAGCTGTTGCATAGTTACAGAACGGCCAGTTGCATTTATGAGGTTTTTCTCCTGTGTGAGTTCTTATATGTTCTGTTAAGGCACCTCTTTGAGCTGCTGCATAGTTACAGAACGGCCAGTTGCATTTATGAGGTTTTTCTGGAGGAAATATTTGTTGTCTGTTAGGAGAGATATGCAAGAACGTGGGGTCAAGTAATTCATTATAAGATTCTAAACTTTTAGGATCGCTAGCCTCATCTCCAAAGTAAGTATTCCAAAGATTGGAGATAGAATTAAGTTTATCTGTTTCGGCATCTTGGTATACGCCTTGTTTTTCAACACCTTCAAAAGTATCTGCTTGTGGTGGATTTAAAAGATAAAAATCTTCTGCCCCACATACTGATAATGAAAAGAAAAGCAACATGTAATTTAGTAACTTCTTCACTCTTAACTCCTATCAAAACCAACAAAACCTGCAAAATCTCTATTTGAAACAAATGTACCATATGTGTAGTGATAAAAGCAATAGCTCGCTTGCTTTTGTCATACAACAAGGCAATTGGTTCTGGTTGATTGATTTGGTGATATAGGAACTTAAAATCACTTAAACCATAAATAATATTGCAATTTGGTATAAAAATAACTTATTATATGATTGGAAGTGTGGAATATTAATAAATTGGGGGTTAGGGAAATGAAGAGGTTAATTTTAATTCTATTAAGTTGTAGTATACTGGTATCAATGGAGGCGCATTATATCTTGCCACAGCTGGATATGCAGGAAGACTTTGCTTTAAAACCTTATAAATTGCCAGTGTAAATATGAAAAAGATAATACTATTTGTGTTCAGTTGTTTAATAATGGGTCAACTATATAGCGCTCCAGGATGTATGGCTGTTACGTTTCCTGAGAGGGATAGTAAAAAGTTTTACACTATGGCTGCCCATTACGTTGTGTGCCCTTGTCCGTGTAATAAGATGGAATCAGGAACAGGGCTTTGTAATGCTTGTCAGCATGAGGGGGTTATGACGCGAGGACAAGTGTATCGACGGGCGCGAATGGGTAAAACTCCGAACTATGCCGCTCACTTACTCCATAAGAAATGTAATCACTGATTCTGAATTTAACGAAATGGAATCTATCTTGTGGTCAAGTAGAAACTGACGTATCTCAGGAAAGTCTGATGGTGCTTGTCCGCATATTCCAATTGGTTTTTTGGCTTGATGAGATCCGCTTATAGCGAGCTCTAACATGTTGATGACTGCTGGATCGAGTTCATTAAAGAGTGGTGCTACCAATGCAGAATCACGGTCGACAGCCAGCGCAAACTGGGTTAAATCATTAGAGCCAATGGAAAAACCGTCAAAAAGTGCGGCAAACTCTTTTACCAGGACAACGTTTGAGGGAATCTCACACATCATTAAGATATCTAATTTCTTGTTGGACTGGAGCCCTTCCTCTTTTAATATCGATAATACTTGAGTTGCTTCATCCAGGGTTCGTACAAACGGAATGAGCAGCTTGATGTTCTCGAGGCCCATAGTTGATAAGATTTTTTGTATGGCTTGGCATTCCATTCTAAAGGCTGGTTCATACAAATCGCTATAATATCTTGAGGCACCACGCAATCCCAGCATTGGATTTTCTTCCTTAGGTTCAAAATAATGACCTGCAATGAGGTTGCGATACTCATTGCTTTTAAGATCAGAGAACCTAACGACGACTGGTCGCGGATGGAAGGCTGCCGCTATTGTAGCGACTTCTTGCGCTAGAATATTGATAAAGTAATCAATGCCTGAAGAATAACCACGAATGGCCTTCTTGATCATTTCTTTATCTTTTTTATCCGTTACCCTCTCAGGAAATAATAATGCCATAGGATGGATTTTAATTGAGTTTGCAAAGATAAATTCAATGCGGGCCAGACCAACTCCATCAACAGGTAGAAATGAGCTGGTTAGAGCGCGGGTTGGATCAGAAATGTTTAAAAGGACTTTGCACGGAGGTTTTTTTACAGTATCAAAATTCAGCTTATGGACTTCAAAAGGGATCTTGCCTTTATAAACAATACCAACTTGGCCTTGAGAGCAATCCAGGGTGATAAGATCACCAGTTTTAATGGTTTTTGTTGCATGATGGGTACCTACAATGGCAGGAATACCAAGCTCGCGGCTGACAATTGCAGCATGGCAGGTGCGTCCGCCAATATTAGTTATAATTCCTGCAGCTTTTTTCATAATAGGAACCCAGTCGGGATCGGTCATGTTGGTTATAAGGATCTCATTCTCTTGGACATCAATAATCTGGTCTACATTGTTAATGACGCGGGCCTTTCCGCTTACAATTGCTTGTCCAATGCTTTTCCCTTCGATTATTATTTTGTCTTTGAGCTCATTGGAGTCTTTTTGTAATGAATATCTCAATAAGAAAGTTTCGAGTGGATTTTTTTGAGAATGAATGGTTTCTGGTCGGGCTTGTAGAATATAAAGTTGATTGTCATTAGAATCAATAGCCCATTCTATATCCATAGGCTTACTATAATGCTTTTCGATAACAATGCTTTGTCGTGCAAGTTCTAATGCTGTTTCATCCGATAAACTAAAATTATCAAGCTCAAGTTTTGTGGTGGATACGAGCTGAGTAGGATTTTTTTGATTATCGCTATAAATTAATTTTTTCTTTTTATCGCCGAGTTGTTTACGTATGAGAGCATTATGTCCTTCTTGTAGTGTTGGCTTAAAAATGTAATAACTATCAGGGTTGACCTCGCCTTTCACTACTGTTTCTCCTAGGCCCCACGCGCTATTAATCATAACAACATTTTTAAATCCGCTTTCAGTGTCTAAAGTAAAGGCTACACCAGCAGCCTTAGCAGCAACCATTTTTTGGATACCAACAGAGAGCGCTACTTCAAAATGATCAAAGCCTTGCTCGATACGATAGGCAATTGCACGTGGTGTAAACAAAGAAGAAATACATTTTTTATACGTGGTAAGAATATTTTCTATTCCTTCTATATTGAGGAAGCTATCTTGTTGTCCTGCAAATGATGCATTGGGCAAGTCCTCAGCTGTCGCAGATGAGCGTAATGCGACTGAACACGCATCAGTTTTATATTGTTGAGACAATTCTTGATAAGCTAAGCTTATTTCTTGCTCAAGATCTTCTGGGATTGATGCTTGTTCAATTAACATGCGAATTTTATCACTTATTGTGGTGAGGGTTTTAACATCTTGATGGTTTTTTATTTCCGAAACCAGTTTTTTTAAGTTGCTTTCAAGGTTGTTGCTTTTTATAAAATGCCAGTAGGATGCAGCAGTTGTTGCAAAGCCGTTAGGTACATAAATCATACTATCGGACAGCTTATTAATCATCTGTCCAAGCGATGCATTCTTGCCGCCAACAAGGTTAATATCGTCTATAGATATTTGGGAAAATTTTTTTATAAATTTCATTCGTTTATTTCGCCCTAATCAATTATTTCTTTTCTTGAGTTGATTTGTAATTTTGCTCTTTTTTTTATACTCTAGAGAAGAAAATGATTTCATGAATTTAAAGATTATTCTGAGTGTACAGAGTTATTTCTGGTATTGCTATATAACGAAAAATTCAGACGTAAAAATTGTTGTTCAAATATGCAACATAGAGGAAGCAAGTGTACAGGAAACAAATTTCACCAGTGCAGATTTTCATTGCGGGCTTAGCAATATTTGCAATGCTGTTTGGTGGAGGCAATTTAATATATCCCATTAAAGCTGGTTTATTAGGTGGTAAGAATTTTATTCCATCTATGATTGGATTTCTTTTAACGTCGGTTTGCTTGCCGTTTATGGGATTGTTAGCGATTATTCTTTTTGATGGTGATTATCGTTCATTTTTTTATCGAATTGGTCGTATCCCAGGGTCCCTGTTAATCTTAATGTGCATGTTGGTCATAGGGCCCATTATAGCTATGCCTCGTATCCTAACTGTATCGCATGCGATGTTAAGTCCTTTGCTCCCTGCAAACTCTTTTGTTGTATACGCTATAGTTTTTTTATTGATCACCTTTGCGGGTGCTTTTAAAGAAAACAAAATTATTGCATTGTTTGGATACTTTGTAGCACCAGTTTTATTGGCAAGCCTTGGAATAATTGTTGTTAAAGGGTGGTACTTTGTAGATCCTATTACTATTAACCCAATGAGCGGTTTGGCTGCATTTCGAACTAATATACGCTTTGGTCTGAGTACATTAGATTTATTTGGAACTATTTTCTTTGGTTCTCTTATCGTGAGTATTTTTAAACAAAATTTGAAGCGAGCAACCTATATTCGAGCAAATACTTTAATGTCGATGGTGTTATATGCAGGATTGATTGGATTTGCGTTATTGGGGATAGTGTATGTAGGTATGGCCTCGTTGGGGCTTATGCATGGTATGGGACTTGAGCATATTAATCGCCCATTATTATTTAGTGAAGTAGCTTTAACAGTGTTGGGGAAAAGTGGGGCATTCATTATTGTTGCAGCCATCTTGATGGCTTGTATTTCTACCGCTATAGCGTTGTCTGCAGTGGTAGTAGAATATCTACAACGGGATGTTGGTCGTAATAAAATTTCTTATATTCCTGCTCTAGTATTTGTTTTGTTATTAACCTTTTTCTTTTCCTTGTTAGGATATGATTGGATTTTAAAAATATCGGTGATGACTGTCGAAGCGATTGGTGTTCCCATTGTTATTACTATCACTTTTGCTAACATTGCATACAAGCTTGCAGGATTTCGACCAATTAAGACACCGGTTGCGATTGTAGCATTGTATACGACCTTTATGTTTGTTTGGAAATTACTCGTTTAGATTCAATAGAAAAAAGTAGGAGTACATATGAAGTATTTATCTAAAATGTTATTCGGATTCAGTTTAGTTTTGCTATCTGGGTGTGTTATGCAAAAAGACTCAGCTGATCAAAGTATACAATTGGATGCACGGCAAGTTTATGATAATTCACGGTTTGAGTATGAGCGTGAGTTAGTTTTGTTTAGGGAGCTGAATGAAACAAAAGATCCCGTAGCTGCACAAACAATTGAGAAGAAAATTAAAGATGAAGTATTGTTAAAGAACGAACAATACAACGAAGAGCATAAACAGCAATGGTTTGGTAAGCGTTGGGTGCATTCTAATAGTTACGAAAATTTTCCATTTATTCAATATAAAAAACATTTAGATCTGTATATTAAAAAATTAGACTCAGTTCGTGATAAGATGTATTGGAAGTCTGAGGGCGTTGGTTATTTAATATCTCAACTTGTTAAAGAACTAGAGTCAGTAAGGCGTTATATTGTAACTAACCCTAACTATCAGCGTGAACACCGCATGATTGAGCAGCAAAAACTTCAGGCCAAAGTGGTTCAAAATGAAAAAATATTAAAGAAGGCCAACAAGTCTCACAAGGCTGATTCTAAAAAGTAACGATGGTACTTATTGCCAGAAATCCTGAGGATCAGTAGTCGCATGATAGGTACCACCTTGTGCTTGAGCTTGCTCTGTTCGGTATTGTTCTAGAGGGTTTTCGCTTTCAAAGTGTGCTTTTTCTTCGGTTTTCTTTTGAGCTTCAGTATAAAATGCTTTGTTGGGCTTGATAGGCGATCCTTTTTTAGGCTTAGCCTATTTATCAATCTCACGAGCTTTTCGGATATACTCTTTTGGATGTGCTTCTTCCATAGGACAAACTCCGTTACTGAGGTTTACATCAAAAGTATGAGACATTCCTGGCGTTGACTTAGAGAGGTTGATTTTCAGGCAGCATTCTTCAGCTTCACACATTTGTTGAGTTGGTAAAAGGTCTTGTGGATACTCGGTGATTTTCATAAGGTTGCCCTCAAACTCTAGCTTTTCAGCTTTTTGTTTACCTACATATAAGGTAAGGGTGCCATTGATAAGAGGTGTTTGATCTTCAACGGTTGTTTTGATAAATTCTTCGTCTTTCAGAGTTACCTCCTTACTGCTACCTTCTACGGTTCCTACAAATGTTGCATGTTGATCATTTTCGATTTGCATGGGGAAGATATAATACTTGACTGGAGCTTTTGATACTTGATCTTCAAAGCCGCCAGTAAATGATGGTACGGTAGCATCATCAAAGAACTCGGTAGACTGCTTGGTTTTCTTTTGTGGTATTTTTTGTATAAATGGTTGTGAGGAGGCTGGTGCACCATCGGCTAAATTACCTGAATAAAAATTATCACCAGTCGAACCTTCATATTGTTGATCGGCCTGTATTGAGCTTCCAAGTATGCAACCAAGTAGTAAAATAAGTATCTTTTTCATTAATAACCTTCCCATTTCCCCTTTATAACCTTACCTACTATTATAAATAAACAGACAAAGCGAAAGATATGGTTTAAGTATCTTTCGCTTTGTATTGCTTAAATTTAGGTGTTTTAGGCTACTTCTTTTTCTTAGCAGGAGCTTTTTTCTTCCTAGTAATAGCTTTTTTCTTTTTTTGAGGAGGGTTTTTTTTATGATGCTGGAAGATAACGCATATGATGAGTAGGGCAAGCATGATGAGCAACGCTATAAATTTCGGTAATGCTTGAACATAAATCCAGGTTTGTATGTAGCCACTGATTGCAGTAAATATTGCGGCAAAAATAAAACCAAGGCTGAGAGATGATATGGTGAGGAACATTCCAAGTACTACGCATATCAGAGCACTAATCAGAGAAACGTAAAAATATTTATTGCTCCATGACTTATATTCTACTTCATATGTTTTTTTTGCTTGGATGTATTCAGTAGAATCGTCATATCGTGAGTTGGTTCGCGATTCGGTAGGGTAATCACTACGAAATGGATGGGCAGGTTGTTTCATAATAATGTTGCCACCCAGGTGGACGAGTGTTGGAATAGAGATAGCGATTAGCAATGCTATGCCCAGGTTGCTTATCGCGTGAAATATTTTTTCCACGAAATTCTCCGTAAGGTTATTGGTTTCAATTTACCTTACGGATTATAAATCAGAGTAGTTTTTGGAGTCAATAGAAGTATTGACTTATCAGTGCGTTATTTTCTATTATTAATACAAATGGAGGATTTGTGATGAAAAAATTGTTTATATGGGTTTTTTGTGGGTTGCTTATGCAGCCAACAGTTTATGGAATGTCTCTTGATCTTTCGGGAGAAAAATTCAATGATGAGAGAGAAGAATCCTTGGATAGTAAGTCAGATGAGGAATTGGCTCAGATAACACACTTGAATTTAGCGCGTAATCATTTAACGAAGATTCCGGCAATACTAAAAAGAATGCCTAATTTGGGGGAGCTTGATTTTAAATTTAATGACATAAGTTCATTTGAGGGGTTGCCTAAGCTTGATAAATTAAGAAAGCTGGACTTGTATAGCAATGACATAAGTTCATTTGAAGGTTTACCAAGTCTTCCAAATTTAGAAGAACTGAATCTAAACATGAATCGTATAAGTTCGTTTGAAGGTTTGCCTAAGCTTGATAAGTTGAAAAAGCTTGATGTTGATTCTTACCCCAGTAAAAGTAATCTTAATTCCCTTAAGGGATTACCACAACTTGATGCGCTGGAGTGGCTTAATTTACCCGGCTATGCGGCCCATACTATGGATCTAACGCTACCGAAAGAATTTAGAGATATTGTGAGATATGGTGGTAACAAATTTTATCAAACTAATTTCTCAACGCTTTGGAGAGACTTGAAATCACCTTCTTGGCGGGTATTATCTCGACATGTCGAGGGGATAAAGCACACAGCAAAAAGCATAAAAGAGCTGCTCTCTTAGTTTTCTTTTTTCATGATGGTATAGAAGGCTTCTTTCGGCATTTCCACGGTGCCGATTTGTTTCATCTTTTTCTTACCTTCTTTTTGCTTCTCTAAGAGTTTGCGTTTTCGGGTAATATCACCACCGTAGCATTTGGCGATAACGTTTTTACGTAAAGGAGAAAGTCGTTCTCTAGCAATTACTTTTGCGCCGATGGCAGCCTGGATGATTACCTCTATCAACTGGCGTGGGATGATTTTGCGCAGTTTTCCTACAAGATCACGGCCAATACGGTATGCAAATTCGTTGTGTACAACAATAGAGAGTGCATCGACAGCGGTTCCATTAAGGAGGATATCCATTTTTACCAAGTCGGATGGAGCATAGCCGCCTTCTTCATAATCAAAGCTGGCAAAGCCGGAGCTGTATGATTTGAGTTGGTCATAAAAATCGGTTGCAACTTCATTTAATGGGAGTTGATACTTGATGATAACTCGATCTTCATCGATAAAGTTCATTTCGGTTTGAATGCCGCGCTTTTGTTCGCAAAGAGCGATTGTGTTACCGAGGTATTTTTTTGGAACAATGATTGTTGCATGAATAATAGGTTCTTGAATTTGTTGTATGACTTGGCGTTCTGGGAAATCCGCAGGGTTTTCAAGATCAAGCACTTTGCCATTATTCAGGGTTACTTTGTAGAGAACGCTGGGAGCGGTTACAATGATGCTCATATTGTATTCTTGTTCTAAACGCTCTTTAAACACATCCATGTGTAAGAGCCCTAGGAACCCACAGCGGAACCCAAGGCCCAATGCTGCTGATGTTTTCTTTTCTACGGTAACACTGGCATCATTGAGGATAAGTTTTTCAACAGCGTCAGCTAAGAGTGGGAACTCTGTTGTATCAACAGGATATATACCGGCAAATACCATAGGCTTTGCTGGTTTGAATCCAGGGAATGCTTCTACTGGCTGTGCTGTATTATATATTGTATCACCAACTTGCGCTTCTTTAACCGTCTTCATTCCGGTTATAATGTAGCCTACTTGTCCGGCATAGAGAGCTCCGGTTGGCGTCTCTTCGGGATACATAAGTCCAATTTCTAAAACTTCATATTTTTTCTCTGCTTGTGCAAGAGCGATTATATCGCCTTTTTTGAGCATGCCGTCTTTGATTGCGACCAAACATACAACGCCGCGATAATCGTCGTACCATGAGTCAAACAGGAGTGCCTTAAGTGGTTCGTCCGGGTTGGCTTCAGGTGCAGGAATGTTATCTACAATGTTGTCTAATATTTCTTGGATTCCGATACCTGACTTGGCGGATGCAAGTATGATATCATCTTCTGGAAAATCAAAAAGGTTTTCGAGTTGTTTTGTAACTCGTTCTGGATCAGCAATGGCCATATCGATTTTATTAATAACAGGGAGGATGGTGAGATCTTGTTCAAAGGCTAGATAAAAGTTTGCCATGGTCTGCGCTTGTACACCTTGAGCGGCATCAACCAATAGGAGTGCTCCTTGGCATGCATAGAGTGACCGTGAAACTTCATAACTGAAATCTACATGGCCTGGTGTATCAATAAGGTTTAACAAATAGGTCGTTCCATCTTTTTCATAGAACATAGAGGCACTATTAGCCTTAACGGTAATACCACGTTCCTTCTCAACTTGAAGTTTGTCGAGAAATTGTACTGCCTTAGTCCGTGTGCTGAGGGTGCCTGTATATTCCAGTAAACGATCTGCCAATGTAGATTTGCCATGATCAATATGAGCAATGATAGAAAAGTTTCTAATGTTTTCTGGGGGAAATTGTGATAGATCTCTTTTTTTTATATCCATACCTGTGCTAAGAAAATATAGTCCTTTGTAATAAGTGTTTCTCTTAAGTTTAGATGATGCTATCAGTTTTGTAAATTTTCATCCTGGAAATACCCATTTTCATGGAATAAGCAGCGTTTTCTAGCTTGTGAAAAAGTATGATTTGAGGTATAATATATAATAATATTAGTAGGTTAATAGATAAGTAAAAATTTAAATTTTCAAGGGGAAGTTGTTCATGAGTAACGACACAAATCAAGATAAGTCCTCTTTGCCTAAGCACATATCTCCAGTCTTGTTAGAAGATGAGTTAAAAGCATCATTTCTCGATTATGCCATGTCTGTGGTTGTTAGTCGGGCTATTCCAGATGTACGTGATGGGTTAAAGCCAGTTCATAGACGAGTTTTATATACTATGTATCAATTGGGATATTGGCATAATAAGCCATATCACAAATCTGTACGTGTAGTTGGTGAAGTACTTGGTAAGTACCACCCGCATGGTGATCAGGCGGTATATAATACAATGGTAGGTATGGTTCAAGAATTTTCCAAGCGGTATCCGCTTTTGGATGGGCAAGGTAACTGGGGTTCTATTGATGGAGATAACCCTGCTGCTATGCGTTATACTGAAATTCGTATGCAAAAAATTACAGCTCAAATTTTAGCTGATTTAGACAAAGAAACAGTTGCATTTGTTCCTAACTTTGATGATTCTACGGTTGAGCCGGTTATTTTACCGAGTCGCTTGCCGAACTTGTTGATCAATGGAACATCTGGTATTGCGGTTGGTATGGCGACTTCGATGCCACCACACAACTTGGGTGAAGTAGTTGATGCATGTTTGGCCATGTTAAAAAATCCAGAAATGAGTGAAGAAGAGTTATTTAGCTTAGTGCCGGCACCAGATTTTCCAACAGGTGGAATCATTTGTGGACGTGCTGGTATTGTCAAAGCCTATCGCACCGGTCGTGGTAATTTAATATTGCGTGGTGTGGTTGATGTTGAAGAGAGCAAGAAGGGTAACGCTATTATTGTCAGTGAGTTGCCGTACTTGGTAAACAAGTCTGACTTAGTTATTAAGATTGCTGACCTGGTAAAAGATAAAGTTATTGACGGAATTTCTAATATTCGTGATGAATCGAATAAGAAGGGTATCCGTCTTGTTATTGATGTTAAGCGGGGAGAGATTCCTGAGGTTGTACTGAATCAGTTGTATAAATATACATCACTACAAAGTTCCGTATCGATATTGATGTTGGCGTTATTGGACAAGAAGCCAACGATCTTTACGCTTCGTACTTTGATTGAGCAGTTCTTACTTCATAGAGAAGAGATTGTTCATAAGCGTACTTCTTATGACTTGAAAAAGTCTCTTGAGCGTGAGCACATTCTGACTGGTTTTATTCTTGCATTAGAGAATATTGATGAAGCTATTAAGTTGATTAAGACATCACCTGATGCTCAAACAGCTATTACTCAGTTACATGAGCGTTTTGGTTTATCGGAGATTCAAGGTAAAGCTATCTTGGAAATGCGATTACAGCGCTTGACTGGTTTAGAGCAAGAAAAAATTCACGAAGAGATGGAAGAGCTCAAAAAGCGTATACTTTATCTTCGTTCAGTGCTTGAAAACAAAGAAATTTTGCATAAAGAAATCATTGAAGAGTTTGAAGAGATTCGAGCTAACTATTCAGATGAGCGTAGAAGTCGTGTTGAGGGCGCTGTTGATGCGTTGTCAGAGGCTGACTTGATTCCTGATGAAGAGGTTGTGGTGACCTTGACTAAAAAGGGTTATATCAAGCGGGTTGCCTTGGATACCTATGGTGTACAGCACCGTGGTGGTAAGGGTAAGAAGGGAATGGTTTCTCTTGAAGGATCTGATGATGTGGTTCAGGATCTGTTTGTAACCAAAAATCATGACGAGTTGCTCTTCTTTACTAACTTTGGCCGTGTCTATAGCTTAAATGTATTTGAGGTACCTGAAGGTTCCCGTATTGCTAAAGGGCGTGCGGTTATTAATCTGTTACCATTGGTTGCAGGAGAGCAGGTAGTGAAACTTCTTTGTACTCGTGACATGGAAGGTAAAAACATTGTCATGCTTACCAAGAATGGGATTATTAAGCGTACTAATGCTATGGCGTTCTCGAAAATTCGTGCTACAGGGATCCGTGCCGTTGGCTTGCGTGATGGCGATGAGCTTGTCTTTACACAGATTAGTTCTGGAGAAGACTCCATTGTTATTGCGACAGCATTTGGTCAGGGTATTCGTTTTAAAGAAAGTGAAGTTCGCCAGATGGGTCGTCAGGCTGCCGGTGTTATGGGTATTCGCTTGCGTGAAGGTGATCATGTTGTTGGTATGGAGATCATTAACGGAGATGATAAGCAGTTACTGTTTGCCACACGACGTGGTTATGGTAAGTGTGTTAAGGTAGCTGACTTTAGGGTTGCTCACCGTGGTGGTGTTGGTGTAAGGACTATTCCTGCCGATACCCGTAATGGCGAAGTGATTGGTCTGGTTACTGTGGGTGATTCTTCCAACCTACTCTTGATCGATGCTGCAGGTAAGATTATCCGATTGCCTCGTAATGAGATTCGTACTATGGGTCGTCAAGCTAAGGGTGTTCGCTTGATTAGGCTTGAAAAGGGCCAAAATCTTGTATCGATAGCTGAATTTGATGGTGAATCAGCTCCTGATGAGCCTAAGGAAGCAGCTACAGAAGCGCCAAAAGAAGTGGCTAAAGAAACCAAATAGCTGTTAAGCAAAATCTTTATGGGGAGTTACTGGTAAAATAGTAGCTCCCTTTTTAGTAGTTTTGGTCTAATATTGAGACCTAGAGGACCTATCAAGGGATTGATAGGTTTTAGAGGTTATAGGTGACAAAAATTTACATTTTCAAGTAAATCTGTATAATAAAAAGCGTAATCAACAATCAAAAACAATACGTATTTCCTATGCGATATAGGATGCAAAAGAATATTTAAGGATTATAATGCCAGTACCCAAGCGTAAAAACTCTCGCCAACGTCGCGATAAGCGTTTTGCAAACAAAGGTCTCACCGTTCAAAGCATTACTGAATGTCTCAACTGTAAAGAAGCGCTTATGCCTCACTCAGCGTGTAAAGCATGTGGTTTTTACAAAGGGAAAAAAGTTTTAGTTTCTAAGGAAGATCGTAGTATTAAACGAGATGAAAATAAAAAGCAACAAGAAGCAAAGATGGCAAAAGCAGCACCAGCTGATGCACCAGTACCAGCCGATGTTGATGCAGAGAAGAAATAAAAATTTCTTGTAGTTGAATAGTGATTATTTTATAAATTTTTCAAATTTCAGTCTATGGAGCATTACGATGAATAAGGCGAACAGTTTTGTAGGTAACGCAAAAAATTATGTAAACCAAAGTCGCTATACTCAGTTAAGCGCGGTTTTACTAGTTGTAGTAGGTTTAAGTTGTATCGGGTACTATAGTTACTCTTGGCGCTCTGCAGCAAAACAGCGTGAAGCTGAGCGAGCATTTTTCGATTCATTTGAAGGCTATCGTAAAGCACGATCACTCGAATTTAGACCTGACGCTCAGGACCACTTAGAAGAGTTGTGGGATCAGGTTGATATGGATTTCCAGAACGCCTATGATCAAAACAAAAGTTCTTCATTGGCTCCATACTTTATCATGTTTAAAGCACAAGCATTAGTATCTCAAGGTGAAGTGGTAAAAGGCTTAGAGTTAATGCGTACTGTTATTAAAGATACTAAGAATGTATCCTTCCAGTATTTATATAAAACAACAGCCGCATTAGTTGAGCTTGATAATGCTAAGACTGAAAAAGAAGGTTTAACTAACCTTCAGACTCTCAGCACTGATAAGAATAACCCATTTACAGACATGGCTCTTTATTACCTAGGCGAGTTTTATGCCGCACAGGGTGATATTCAAAAGGCACAAGCTGCATGGGATACTATTATCAAGGCGGAACCAGTTAAACTTCCTGACTATCTTACGCCTTCACCATGGATTGCTTTGGCTAAGATGCGTCGTGGCGATCGATAATAGGTTCTTGAATGGCAACAACTTCTAAAGATGTTCGGGTTCGGTTTGCGCCATCCCCAACAGGAAACTTACATATTGGTGGCTTGCGTGCAGCTATTTTTAATTGGCTGTTTGCTAAGCATAATGATGGAACCTTTCTTATTCGTATTGAAGATACTGACAAGGAGCGTTCTACTCAGGAATATGTCAATTCAATTATTGATGCTTTGGCGTGGATGCAAATCAAGAGCGATGAGCCCTTACACATCCAATCTGAGTTTGAACAAAAACATCGTGAATTTCTTCAAAAGTTAATTGCTGAGAACAAAGCTTATAAGTGCTTTTGTTCTGCAGAAGAGTTAACGCAGCGGCTTGGTGACGGTACCAATGTTAAGTATGATTTATGTTGTCGTGATCAAGCATGTGACAATAATGAAAAGCGCCCTTATGTTGTGCGCTTTAAAATTCCAGACAACATTGAAAATGTTACCTTTACTGACTTGATTCGTGGAACGATTACTATTGCGCGCGATCAATTAGATGATTTTATTATTGCACGATCTGACGGGTCACCAGTTTACAACTTTGTGGTAGTTATTGATGATGCTGCCATGAAAATCAACTATGTGATTCGTGGGGAAGAGCATCTAGGTAATACCGTCAAACAAATTTTGCTTTATGAGGCGTTAGGCCTTGAGCAGCCAGCTTGGGCGCACTTACCCCTTATTTTAAATCCTGAAGGCGGAAAGCTGTCTAAGCGTGATGGTGCTGTTTCAGTAGTGGAATATAAAAAAGATGGTTACTTGCCAGACGCACTTCTCAATTATTTGGTGCGTTTAGGATGGTCGCATGGTGATCAAGAAGTGTTTACTCGTGAAGAGTTGATTAAGTTCTTCTCATTAGACGCAGTAGGGAGCAGTGGCGCTATATTTGATATTGAAAAGTTAGATTGGCTTAATGGGGTTTATATCCGTTCAATGGGTGCGGATGATTTACTTTCTTATATTGAAAATGAGTTGAAAGAGCCTCTTTCGACAGAGTTTATTCTTTGGGACCGAGATCGTATTATCTTGGCCATTGAGGTCTATAAGGAACGTGCCAAGACGGTACGCGAACTAATTGATGAAATACGGCTATTATATGTTGGTTCTACTAACTATGATGCTGATGCTCTACAAAAATGGAATACTTCTGATACGGCTGCACATATAACCAACTTGATTACTCAATTGGAAAATCTATCTAATTGGGATCTCGATATGGTAAAAGATATAATAACAAGTTATTGTAAACAAGCGCCGATTAAGCTGCCAATGATTTTACAGCCTATACGTTTGGCTTTGATTGGAAAAACCCAAAGTCCAAGTGTATTTCAGTTATTATGCTTGCTTGGTAAAGATGTTAGCTTAGAGCGCTTACGATCATTTGTTAGTGTTTTATAGTCTTTTTGAATATGTGCTAAGTAAGGAACCTGTATTATGAAAATTGGAATGCTTTTTCCAGGATATGGATCACAATTTGTTGGGATGGCAAAAGATCTCTACGATGATTCTCGCACAGTGCAAGAATATTTTGAAGAAGCATCATCATGTTTGGATATTAATTTCATTAAACTTTGTTTTGCCTCATCAGATGCAGAAATTTCGCAACCAATGCATGCATATTTGTCTCTCTTTTTGGTACAAAGTGCTTTGAGTGCATTGCTAACCAAGGCGGGCATTGCACCTACATTAGTGGCAGGTTATGGTATTGGGCAGTTTGCTGCTATACATTCAGCCAAAGGGTTTACATTTCCTGATGGATTATATGTATTAAAAAAGTATGCTCAATTTTATGAAGAAACATTGGAAACTCTCAATGGTGCGGTTATAAAAGTAACGGGAATGACGCAGGAAGATCTTGAAAAATCTTTAGCATTAGTCAAGGCTACAAAAACATTAGCTATTGCAGCTTATAATACACCAACAGAGTTTATTGTTTCAGGAGAAGCCGAAGATGTTGAAACATTGCGAGAGTTATTATCAAAAAAGAAAAAAGTTAAAGTAAAATCGGTTGATCAAGCATTTGGGTTGCATTCAAACTTGATGGACTCTGTTGTAGAGCAGCTGAGTTTATACTTAGGCAAGGTTGATTTTAAAGAATTGAATACGCCGCTAAGTAATAATGTTAATGCAGAGATTAGTGCTCAACCAGAGGATACCAAAAAAGCTGTTATCAGTCAGATTTTTTCACCACTACTATGGGATAAATCTATTGATAACTTTAAGGACGTTGATGTGCTTATTCAGGTGGGTCCAGGTAAAGAGTTTGAGCCGTTAGTGCGTGAAAGATATCCTGACAAAAAATTTGTAACGCTATCACAAAAATCTGATATTGAAGCACTTAAAGAAATTTTTCCTGAAGTTGAATTAGACCTTGGATTACAAACAGTTTCTGAACCGGAAGAATAAAAGGAAAAGAGCTCCCTATGAATAATGAACAAATCACCAGCCATGTTAAAGAAGCTATCTTAGAGAAGTTGATTAATAAACCCGCGGCCTTAGAAATGTCGGAAACATTTACAACTCTTGGCCTTGATGATCTTGATAAAATCGAGGTTATCATGAAGCTTGAAGAAACATTCTTAATTGAAATTTCTGATGATGATGCAGATTCATTAGCTTCACTGACTGATATTGTTTCGTTTGTAGAAAATACTCTATAGTTCGTTTTTTTCTAAGAACGCGAAAAAGAAAATTGAGAATATAGTGAGAGCTATCAGTATGATCCAAGGAGATACTTGTAGTACTGATGATAATGTCTCATCGCTTTGAAACTTTAAGAGTATATGCGCATTAATCCATGGATAACATAACTCAAACAAGGCTGATCCTACAAAAATACCAATGATGCCAAAAAATGCATCATGAGCACCCTCGGCCCATGCCGCAATACTCGTGCCTGGACAATATCCAAACAAGGTCATTCCACAACCAAATATAATTCCACCTATGATCGACCCCATAAGGCTATAAGAATCGATGGGCATTTTAAATATGGTATTTGTATCACGTAATGAATACATTCCAATACCGCCTATTATTATGGCTGACAACATGATTTTCAAAACCGTAAAATCTTTAAGTAGGAACTGTCCTACAATAGTATTAAATCTTGATACTGTTCCTTTTTGTAATAGGAACCCAAAGATAAATCCAATAAAGGCGCCTTGAATTAATAGAGATGGGGTTGCAAATAGTACCATTGACATGAAAGACTCCTATCGACTTTTACTATATAAAATTGACGCTACAATAACTCCAGTGATAAATAGGCTAAAAATGAACAGCCATCCGGTTACTGCAAGTTGAAGGCCATATGCTATAGCAAACCCGGAAGTACATCCTCCAGCAATGCGTGCACCAAACACGATTAATATTCCACCTATAAATGCGCCAATATATCGCTTGATACGTGATGGACCAAAATTCTCTTTCCAAATACTTGGTACTAACTCTCGCGTTCGGGAGTTAGAAATGAGAGATGAAACTAGTGATCCAAAAAAAAGTGCAATGACTAATGCAAATTGCCAGTCGATATAAGGATGATTATGTATAAAGGTTTTGAAAAAAAGAGAGTGTTCTGCGTGATAGGGAGTTAAGTAATGTTCTATTAATGCAATAACATGCATAAAACTCATGGTAGTTCCTAGCAGTCTTCCCATAAAATAATAAGAAAAACAGTATAAGATTCCTATACACATCCCTACAAAATAGGGAGACCATCGCTTTTGTCCTAAAAACCACATAATTACCTCTTAATAATTATAGTAAAAAGCCCCGACAAACTCGGGGCTTTTTTTAATTCATTTTTATACTAGAATGAAACGCCGACTTTAACATACACACCATACTGATCGGCTGCACGGTTACCTTGACCCCACTCATACATCCCACCAACACCAAAGTAAGGTTGATAGTCCTCATAGTCGCCATTATAACCAATGTAACCAAATATTTTATTAGAGTATGCGGATGGTGCTAATGCTACACATGTATCGATATCGCTTTCAAGAACATACGTTGTTGCATCTGCAGTAGCTGCATCAACCAAGGTTCCCGACTTATGGATATTTGAATCGGCTTTAGAGTAGAAGTCATCATTGGCAACACCGGCTGCTGCTACGGGACTTACTCCCTTGATACCATAGGTAGCAGCAGAGAAAGGACCATAACATCCGCCTCGACATGGATCTGTGCTTCCATCCTTACATTTAATGGAGCAGACATCCTTAGATCGATACCAGAAATTATATCCAAGTGAAAGATCAAGAGCGCAACGTTTGTATTGTAACATAAATGAAAGGTCTGACATGAAATTGTTACCAACCTTAATACTTCGTCCTAACATACTGGATGCTCGAACCACTTCTCCATCATACACGTTTGCACCATCAAATTTTTTCAATTGAATCCATGAATTTCCGGCTGTTTGGCCACCAACATTGAGTCCTAAGAGACGCGTTTGCCTATCCTTGAACATATGAGTCATTACACAATAACCGTATAAGGAGATGCTACTTTTTTCACAACACCATGCAGTCCAATGTGCATTAATTGTTCCACCAAGTTGCCAATTGTAGGTTCCGGCAATTGGATCAAATAAATATGATGATCGTGGAGCGTTGCCAGTTGGGATAACGCCATGGATACTAATGCCTAATGCCATCGACTCACAACGGACTAGATCATAACCAAGGTCGAGGCTAACTGCACCAAGCTTGGTTTTTCTTTTACTTGAGCATGGAAGCTTACCGCATGCAGAACTACCAACATCACCGTATGAGCCTAATTGGTTCCATGCTGTTTTAACATTATCATAAGGTACGGCAACCACAGCATCAGGTACATCTACAAATCCTGATGGGTAGTATGTGCCACCTTGAGTTGTTGTAATAGTTTGGCATGGATTGAGGTTATACTTGGCATGAACTATTGGAGCTGCGATGCGACCCCATAAGCCACACACGCATTCATCAAGCCCGACAAAAAGATCAAAATCTATTAAGACCTTTTCAATGCGTGGTCTAAAGATTAAAGAAGCTTGGAATGAAGGTGATAATCCAAAATCAGCAGAGCGGGCGTTAGACTCTTCATTTGGAAATACTTTATCAATGGTTCCATCAAAGAAAGGTTTACTAGAGTCTGCTCCAAAGACGGTGGTTCCACATTCATCAAAGGAGAATACTTTTCCTAGGCTACAGGTTGCAGTGGTTCGTTCATAACCAACAACGGCACCAAAGACACCATATATATTACATCCTTTATCAAAGAGATGCATTTTGTCTGCATTACCCATCATACGTAGTGGGGTGTTTTGTGTTGCTTCTCGTAAATGGAAGAATGTTTTACCAAACTGTGTTCCGCTAGAACAAGATTTTGCAGATGTGGAACAGTCAGAGTCACAGCAATCGGTGACGGTGGTACAACAGTCATCACATGAGTTGGATGATTCAAGATGATTAAAACCAAACAAAAGTAGGACTGATAATAGTCCAATTCTAAACTTCATATTTATCTCTCCTTTTATTAATTATCTAGATAATAGAATAAAGGAACGGATAAAACAAGAATTAGAAAAAAAGAAAAGTTTTTAAACAAAATAAGAGAGGTTCGGAATAATCCGAACCTCTCTTAGTACTAGAATAGTTTAGCCAAATTCTACTTTAGAATGAGAGACCACCCTTAATGTAGAGACCCCATTGGTCGGCTGCACGGTTTTGGTTAGCCCATTCATACATACCACCGATACCGAGGTAAGGTGTGTAATCACAGCTATCCCAGTTGTAACCGAGGTAACCGAAGATTTTGTTAGAGTATGCTGATGGAGCAAGTGCAATACTTTGACAAACGTCACCTTCATCAAGGAAGTTAGATGCTGCTGGAAGTGGATCTGAATCAGCATTTACAGCAAGACCTGACAACGCAATGTTAGATGTTGATTTTTGGAAGAAAGTATTGTCGAGTGAAGCTGTTGTGTTGTTTGTTCCATCACCAGCTGCTGCTGTTCCTTTAATTCCGTAAGTGTTAGCAGTAACTTTCTTACTTGAAAGAACACATCCGCCACATGATTCAGCTGAATCTTTTGAACGGTACCAGAAGTTGTAACCGATTGAAAGATCGAATGCACAACGACGATACTGAAGCATCAATGCAAAGTCAGTCATAAATGAGTTACCAACTTTGATCTTACGAGCAAGAAGGTTTTGTGAACGTTCGATTTCACCTGTGTAAGCACCGGCGCTATCAAACTTCTTAAGTTGGATGTATGAGCTACCTGCTGACAAGCCGTTACCGAGGTTACCCCAACCGAAGAGGCGTTGGTTGTTAGCACGGAACATGTGAACGAGGTTTACTTTACCAAATAATGTGAATGTTTGCTCATCATTACAGTTCCAAAGAACCCAGTGACCAGCAATAGATCCACCGAACTGCCAGTTAAATGTTCCAGCAATAGGATCGAATAGAGTACAAACATCAGGTGAGTTACCTGTAGCTGCAACAGCTAAGAGGCTAACACCAAGACGTGCACATTCGTTACGAACAAGGTCATAACCAAGTTCGATATCTACATTACCAAGACGAGTTTTGCTTTGTGATTTACAAGGCAATTTACCGTATCCTGATGCAAGAACTTCACCGTAAGCACCTTGGGTTTTCCAAGCTGTTTTAACGTCTGTGTAAGGAACTTTAACAGCTGATGCTGTGTTCGCTACAAATCCTGCAGGGTAGTATGCTCCACCTTCAGCTGTAACTGAGTTACATGGGTCAAGGTTGTACTTAGCATAAACGATAGGTGCAGTTACACGAGCCCAAAGGCCGTTGATGAACTCATCTAAACCAACAAAAAGATCAAAGTTCACAAGAACTTTAGAAATTTTTGGTGAGAATGTAAGAGTTTCAGCGTGTGTTCCTGACATACCGAAGTCAGCTGAACGTGCATCTGAAGAAGAATCATTGATGTTGATTGCTCCAGCACCGCCTGAAGTACCTTGGTCACCAGCAAATGTGGTTGTACCAGATTTGTTGAATGAGAATACTTTACCTAAGCCACATGAGTTACGGCTTCTTTCATAACCAACAGCTACACTGAATACACCATAAAATTCACACTCTTTTTCAAAGAGGTGCATTTTATCAGCAGATCCCATCATGTTAAGAGGAAGGTTAGTTCCTGCTTCACGAGCGTGGAAATAAGTTTTGCCGTATTGGTAATTACAGTCTGAAGTAGTTGTGCAACAATCTGCTGAAGTATCACAGCAATCGCTAGCAGGACGAACTACATTCGTAGCACATAAAAGACTTAGAACTAAAATACCTTTAAAGATATTTTTCATATGTTACTCCTTTAAAAGGTTCTTTTGTATAAGAACCAAATAGAAAATTTTATTAATACACCGATTGAATTTTTAAATGGTCTAGAGTGACGCTCCCCCTTTCAACACTATAAGGTTAAAGATTTTATTACTACTTTCAAAATGCCGATTGCATCAACGTATCTAGCTATTGCCGCTAGGCATCTTTACATAAACGCTAATACATTTGCTTCCCGAAGTCAACTATTAATCGTCACCGACGATCAATATGATCTTTTTCAGTATAGATTTACAAATCTTTTTTTGTAAAGAGTTATGTGCTGAATTTATTTTTCCAATGGGGGCAGAGAGAGGGTGCTATTTGAAAAAGCCCTTTAAATCAAAGCTTTTAAAGAATTGCCTTCGAAAGTGTAGATGTACAGAGCTAATACGAAAATTAATTTTTTTTTTAAAAAATTCTCTTTATTCTCTTATTGATGTCATGATATGCTACAGAAAATTTTGAATGATAAAAAATAAAAAAATTAATTTATATGGAGAATGGTTTTTATGAAGTTGAATAATAAGATAAGTCGATATGGTTACATGTTGTTGGGAGTAGCCTTACTGGTTGTGGCATGTTTGAGTGCTATGGCGCTTTTATCATATAACGCGCAGGATCAATCATTTTTATTTTACAGTGATACTCATCGTCATGTTTATAATAGTTTAGGGGTTTTTGGCGCACATTTTGCTGCAGCTTGCTTTTATTTGTTCGGAGCCAGTGCATACCTTTTGATTGGTTTACTGTTCTATTCTTCTTTAATAGCGTTTAGGTTTTTATCCTTATCGAAGGAATGGGATCGGTTTATTGCCGGTTGTATAGGAATGGTGTCTTCATCTGCTCTATTAACCATTAACGGTGGAGTTTATATAGGAACGACAATGGCCTCGGGGGGGTTGATTGGTTATACGGTGGCTCAAGCAGCACTGACATTTTTCGAATGGCCAGTAGTAATGCTTTTATTAAGCTTTCTATTGTTTTCGTCTTTAATTATAGTAACTCGCTTAGCTATTGTATTGGTTCCTTATAATACTTTAATGGCAATGTTTGCTTTCATTCAAGAGCATCGTCTGGTACAAAAGGCTGCCTATGGTGTTCAAGCGGTATGTGTTGCATTTGCTATGATGGTCTATTCAATGGTTGTATGGATTGTTGAGGTCGCTAGTGGAACTATTGCTAATCGTTATCCAGATCTCTTTTCGCAAGAAGATGACAATGTTTTAATCGAAGATATTGCACAAGAATCATTTTGGGATGATTTAGAATCAGATGAAAGTATTTCAGATCATCACGATAAAGAGGATCATACGGAACCTGCATTGGCTATGAAAGATATGAGTGAAGAGGTCGAGAGTGTACAGTTTGATGATGAAGAGTCATTGGTGAATGAATACCATTTACCGGATCTTTCGGTATTTACTGCGGTTACCAAGTCACCTAAAGAAGATAAAGATCGAGATAACTTCTTAAAGGAGCGAGCACATATCCTCAAAGATAAGTTGGGGCATTTTGGAATTGAAGGTGAAGTTACATCAATTCAGTATGGTCCGGTTATTACTTTATTTGAGTATAAACCGAATGTAGATATTAAGGTGAGTAAGATTTTGGCACTTGAGGATGACTTGGCTTTAGCGCTTCAAGCAACCAGTATTAGGATAATTGCTCCAGTTCCAGGGAAGTCAGTAGTTGGATTTGAAGTTGCTAATCCTGATCGCAACAATGTGTTGTTTTCCGAGGTAGTGCATTCAAAAGAGTATAATTCATTCAAGGGCTCATTACCTTTAGTGTTAGGTAGTGATGCAATTGGAAAGAATGTAGTGGTTGATTTATTAGAGATGCCTCATTTATTGGTTGCAGGATCAACCGGGTCTGGTAAGTCGGTTGCACTGAATACAATTTTAATGAGTTTATTATGTAAGAAATCGCCAGATCAATTGCGCTTGATCTTAGTTGATCCCAAACGATTAGAATTTTCCAACTTTGCAGATATTGCACATCTTCTATTTCCTATTGTTACACAACCTAACTTTGCGGTAGAGGTACTTAAGTGGGTGGTTAAAACAATGGAGCAGCGTTATGATATTATGGCAAAAAAGGGCGTACGTAACATTCTTGAATATCATAAACAGTTTGGTGAAGAGGGTGAAAAAGAGATGCCGTTCATAGTATTAGTCATTGATGAATTGGCTGATTTAATGATGACCACGGGCAAGCATATTGAAGACCTTATTGTTCGTATTGCTCAGATGGCGCGTGCTGCCGGGATTCATATGATTGTTGCAACACAGCGTCCATCGGTTGATGTTATAACAGGCCTTATTAAGGTCAATTTCCCAAGTAGGATATCTTTCCGTGTAACTTCCAAAGTGGATTCTCGAACTATTCTTGATATGGGTGGTGCCGAGAAGCTGCTTGGTCGTGGAGATATGTTATTTATGAACTCCCATGCCGCATTTCCTCAGCGGATTCATGGCGCTTATGTATCAAATTCGGAAATTGAAATCATCGTGAAGCATATTCGACAAGAGCGGGAGATACAATATGAATCTTATCAGGACTTAGAAAAAGCAGCAGAGAGTGGAGAGTCACTTCTCGATGGTGATGATAAACTCTATCTTGAGGTTGTAGAGTTTTTATCTGAGGTTGATGAAATTTCTATTTCCTTACTTCAAAGAAAATTCCGTATTGGTTATAACCGTTCGGCTCGTATTATGGAAACATTGGAAACTCATGGTCACATTATTTCTCATGATGGTGGAAAAATGCGTAAGGTTGTTCACTCACAAGAACAAGAAAGATAAAGTGTTTTTTAATATTATTTTGAAAAAAGATTGAAAAATATTATTCGAGTTCCTTGACAAATGAGCAAAAAATAGCCACGTTTTTTTTGAATACTAAAAAAACGATAGTGATTAAGTGACCAATGGAGACAGTAATGTTTTTTAATAAAGAATTTATTGAAAAAGCCTTACCTAAAGCACAGATCCTGTTTGATTTCTTGCCTCAAGATATTTCATTTTCAATTGATTCGCGTTCAATTTTTCCGAGTGATATTTTTATTGCGTTATCGGGAAAGCGAGTTGATGGTCATGATTTTGTTAAAGAAGTTTTACAAAAAAAGAATGCTGGTGGGGTTATTATGGATAGAAAAAAAAAGGATTGTTTAAAAGGGCTGACCTCAGACTTCTTAAACAAGAAGTTAATAATCTTAGTAGATGATGTCGTGGAGAGTTTGTTGTTGTTAGCGGGAGCATGGCGTGCTCATTGGGATATTCCGGTTATAGGGATTACTGGATCGCTTGGCAAGACGGTAACGCGTGAACATATAGCACTGTTATTAAAGAAAAAAAATATTTCTTATATAAGTTCAGCGCAAAATCTTAATAGTTTAATTGGATTACCTCTGAGTATTTTAAAGATGCGAGATCATCATGAGATGGCGGTTTTTGAAATGGGTATTAATAAACGTGGAGAGATGGAGCGGCTGGCAGATGCGTTGATGCCTACCATTGGCTTGGTTACCAGTATTGGTCATAGCCATCTTGAAGGGTTAGGCTCTTTAAATGATATTGCAATTGAGAAGCGCAATGTGTTTAAAAACTTTAGTGAAGAGAACATAGGTATCATTAATGGAGATCAACCACACTTGGCCAAAGTAGCCTATAATCATCCCGTTATTAAGTTTGGCTTAAAAACAACTAATCAAATTCAGGCTAGAAAAATTCAGGTAAATTCAGACTCAATTACCTTTATTTTGAAGATATACCAAAAGAAATATCCTATTAAGCTGAGCACTAATCATGAAGGATCTATCATGACGGCGCTCTCGGTAGCCGCACTGGGCTCACTTTTAGGCATTGATCATGAGACTATTGTGGATACTATACAGACCGCTGTTACGGTTTTTGGGCGGTATCAACATTTAACATTAAAGAATAATAAAGGTATCCTTATAAATGATTGCTATAATGCGAGTCCTGAAAGTACTAAAATGGCACTTTTGGCATTTGATAAGCTTGAAACACCACATTCAAAGATTGCGGTGTTGGGGGATATGCTAGAGCTGGGGATCGATAGTGCCTTTTGGCATCGTCAACTTGGACGTTTTTTGCGAAAGACGCCTTCTATTAAGCGGGTTATCTTGGTTGGTACTCATATTAAGGTTGCAGAGGCAACGTTACCTGCCGGGGTAGAGTATGACTTGGTGGATACCTCAAAAGAGGCTTTGTCTTTGGTGAAAAAATATCTCAAAGATGCATCGGCCATTTTTGTAAAAGGGTCAAATGCTCTTAAGTTATCATTGGTCGTTGACGGTCTTGCAGTAAAGCAAAATACATTTTCAGCAGCAAAAAAGACAAATTCAATTGTCGCCAGTGAGATTAGTCCACTAGAGAAAGATATAAGGGTTTTTTAACATCATGTCAGTAATTCATAAGCCGGTATTGGTACAAGAGGTATTAGAGTATTTAGATCCACAGCCTGGGAAGGTATACGTTGATGTGACGTTTGGTGCTGGTGGTCATACTCGTGAAATTCTGCAAGCCGAGCCAAATTGTAAGGTAATTGCTTTTGATTGGGATAAAGAGTCGATCAAAAAGTTTGCTCCACCATTAGAAAAGGAATTTCCAGGGCGGATTCAGGTCCTTTGGGGTAACTTTTCGCTTTTATATCGCTTGGTCAAAAAGAATAAAATAAAGCAGATTGATGGAATTCTTGCTGATTTTGGGACTTCTCAGATGCAAATTTTTGAGCGAGATGGCTTTTCATTTAAGATTGATACCCCATTAGATATGCGTATGTCAGCCGCTCATCACAAAATAACAGCAGCAGAGGTCCTTAATAAGGCTTCGGCTCGTGATTTACAGTACATTTTTTCTGAGTATGGTGAAGAACGGTACTCTAGAACGATTGCTTTAGCCATCGTTGAGGAGCGAAAAACGAAGAAATTTAGAACTACTAAAGATCTTGCTGATTTTGTTGCCAAGGTGGTTCCTTATACAAAGCGGAAGATCCATCCTTCAACTAGGGTTTTCCAGGCCTTGCGTATCTATGTGAATAAGGAATTGGATAATATTAAGGCTTTTTTGGTTGCTGCTTTAGAAGTATTGCCTAAAAATGGGCGTCTTGTATGCATAAGTTTCCACTCTTTGGAAGATAGACTAGTAAAAGAGTTTTTTAGAAATAATCCGTGTGTAGTAGGCAAGGGATTGAAGAGTTTAACGAAAAAATTAGTGACCGCCACTGATGAGGAAATTGCCGAAAATCCATCGTGCCGTTCTGCTCGATTACGAGCTGCTCAAGTGTGTATTGACGATAATTGATAATGTGTGCCAAAGTTTGACAAAGGTCTAATATGCAGATAGATTGAAGTCAAAATAAGGATGCAAAGGTAGTTTTGCAAGAACACTATAATAACGCACGCAGCGTTCAATCAAGGATTGTTGTATGAATATTACTGAAGTAAAAGTATTCCCTGTAGAAGAGGGTGGAAGATTAAAAGCATACGCGACAATAGTTTTCGATGATTGTTTCATCATTCGAGACTTGAAGGTGATTGAGGGAGATAAGAGTTTGTTTGTTTCTATGCCATCCCGCCGTCGAAAAGATGGTTCATTTAGAGATATTGTTCATCCATTAAACTCCGAAACAAGATCTATGGTTGAAGAAAAAATCGTAGAGGAGTATAATAAGATAGAAATAGGGCAACCAGGACACGTTGAACAGGTTGAACATATAGAAAATCTATAATATACTTATTAAAGATTAGACCCATCTTTTGGGGTGTAGCCAAGCGGTAAGGCACCAGTTTTTGGTACTGGCATGCGGAGGTTCGAATCCTCCCACCCCAGCCAATAGATATTAAAAAAGAAGCCATCGAGAAATCGGTGGCTTCTTTATTGAGGACAAGAACAAATTTCATATTGGTGTAGTATCAAGTGTAAGATTGTGCTTTTTATTTTTTCTATATATTAATATTTACTACAATTAACAAGAAAGCCTATAAATAAGTACATATATCAATTATTTTTTAATAACGATTATAGTGATTTTTTAAGTGAATAAGTATTTTCTCAAGTTCCGTGCAGTAGTTCTTCAGGCCTTTACGAAGCTTTTCAATTGTTTGTGGTATTGTTCTATTTTTTTCAGCATGTTCCATTTCTTTTTCAATTAAGCTATTTTGGAGTTTTTTGATTTTTGGTGTACACGATGATAATTTGCGTTGTATGCCAACTAAAAGAGGAGGACTTCCCATAAAACCTGGATTTACATCAGCTTCAGCCTCAATAGCTTTTTTTACACTGTTGAGATCTAGTTTCTCAGTAGCACGTATCAAATCTCCGGTTGCGTTTTTTTGTTCCCTTGTAAGGGCTGGTCTTTCTGATAGATGTTTGGTTAAAGCTCCATGAGCTTTTAAGTAGGAAGCTATTGCTCCCATTTTTTCGCAATCTTCATATGTTTCTTTTATTTTGTTTTGAATTTCCTTAATGGTTGCTTGGTGCCTATGATTCAATCGATCTATTTTACTTTCAACAAAGGTTTGAGTGTTCATAGCCTTGAGGTCACTTTGGCAGTTATCTAACAAATCTTCGACGTATTTAATAACATTTATACTGTCTGTATTTTTTATTTTTTTAAGAGCTTGTTCTATGGATGATATGCTGGGAGCATGAGGTGAATCAGAAAGAACATTAGTACTCTCTTGATCCCAAAATACTAACTTAAGAGGATAGAGGTTATCGTCTCTTACAGTTAAAGGTGAAGTTACGTTAGGTACCATAAGTGTTGTGAAAAAAATGCCAAATATTACAAAAATCCTCATAAAAATTCCTTTTTTTGCCTACAATATATCTCTGTATGATATAATAGCAAAAACACAAATAGAAAATCAATACATAGTGGCAAAAGAAAAGCTTTTCGGGGCTTTGAACCTGTAGCCAGCTGTGCCTGTTGTGCAAATAGTATTAATCGGGCTTTTTCACCCTTGTGTTTTTAGGTTGAGAATTGCTATAGTTGAATTATAGAGAGTTTGTTCAGTAATAAAGGTGGATAGGTATGAAAAAAGTAAACAAATTAATTGGGTCTTTGTGCTGTGTTGGTATAGCTTTTGGCTTACTTGTAGGGTTTAAGCCTGTGCCACAGAATGATCAATTTAGAGAGTCTCCTGTTAATGTATTAGATAGGTTTGATGAGCTTATTGGCTTAGATGTCTATGACTTCTTAGAATTCCTTCCTACAGTAAATCATAGTGATCAGCTATCTATAGCTCAAGCGTATATAGCAGCACATCCCGAAACGACTATATTGGTTGTGGCTATACAGCTACACCAACTAGGCTTAGTACCGTTACTCATTAATGCGGGTGTTGACCTTAATGCTCGGAGTATATATGGTGATTCGGCACTATTAGCAGCGGTTAAGAAGGGTGATCAAAGTTTGGCTATAGGGCTCATTAATGCGGGCGTCGATCTTAATGTTCAAGATGTTCAAAGTGAAAATACTGCATTAATACTCGCTTCTGGGCGGGGGTATTTAGGAGTGGTAGAGGCGTTGATTAATAGAGGTGCTGGCCTTAATGCTCGGAATGCAGAAGGTGATACAGCTTTAATGAAAGCTGTTGAAGGAGGTCGCCAGGAAGTGGTAGAGGCGTTGATTAATGCGGGTGTCGGCCTTAATGTTCAAGATGTAGAAGGTTGGACTGCCTTGATGATGGCTGTAGAGAACAATGAATTAGAGCTTACTACTGCTTTACTTATGGCTGGAGCAAATCGTGACCTGGCAAACGAGGATGGCGTTATTGCAGCTATACTTGCTCAAGAAAATGAAAATCCTCAGATGATAGCCCTGTTTAATATGCTAGAACAGCTTGATGAGTCAGGCAGAATGGCAGTGAGAAGAGGGGGCCGGCATTTTGTTCGTCGCTCGGTACATCCCGGCAGGACTCACTAACTATAGTTTTTTAGAATAATTATCTATAAATATATAAAACTCACCAAGAAATTGGTGGGTTTTTTGTTGCCTATTTGAAGCAAGCGGTGCTTTAGGGTATTATATAAAGAGCTACTTATATAATAAACAAAGAGGGTCATTGATGGATATAAAATACTTAATATTAGGGATATTTTTGTGTGCTGCTACAGCGGGAATGGCTATGGAGCATGAGGAAGAGAGTGCTGGCGATCAGATGTTGAAATTGCTACAGAATGCTAAAGCTCAACCGCCACTACGTACAGCTCTTATAAACGTTGAGCCTGAGGAGGCTGTATATTTAATGCCAGGTTCTGAGGATTTGCAGCGGCAATTGGGTGAACAGAGTTTTTTTGAAGCAAACAAAACAGTTGTAAAGGAACTTGCTGGTCGTAATATTCCAATCAGAGTCATGGTTGAGACAGTGGAAGATTGTTATAATAAGTTTCTTATAGAGATGTCTAAAGAGGAACATCAGCAATCTGACGGTCTGGCCAGGGTAATGCGTATGAATATGCCTAGCTTATATGGCGCTCTGTTTAGTCATAATCCGGTGGCATTAGTAGAGTTAGAGATGCTAGGCTTACTAAGCTAAAAATAAAGGTTATAGATGAATAAAAAATTATATTTGGGGTCTCAGTCCCATTCGCGGCAAGAGCTACTCAAGACTGCTGGGTTTGATTTTGAAGTGGTGCATCAGGATGCAGATGAACAGGCTTGTGATTGGGGATTACCCTTACAAAAGCTTCTAGAGAGTATTGCTATTCAAAAGATGCAGCACTTAATTCTACCTGATGGTAAGGATGGTGATACTTGTTTTGTGATTACTGCTGATACGATGGGGATGGACGTTGAGGGTAATATTTCTGGAAAACCTCAAGATCGTGCTGAAGCGATTGAAAAGTTAAAATCCTATCGCGCTGGTGCACAAGCTGGTACTGGAATGTGCATTGATAGAAAAAAATGGGTCGATGGAGCGTGGGTCAATGAAAAGCGAATCCTTTCTTATGCGGGCGCTACCTACGTCTTTGATGTACCTGACAAATATTTAGAGCAATATTTAGATGATTTACCTAAGTTTACTGGTGTTACCTGTACACAAGTAAGTGGTGGTGTTGCTATTGAAGGGTATGGAAATAGATTTTTAAAATTTCTTGATGGATCATATACGGCTGTTGTAGGGTTGCCGTTATATGAGGTGCAACAAGCTTTGGATGCACTAGGTTTTTTTGATTAGATTATATTGGAGGTTGAATTTATTATGGAATTAAGAATAATGGTGGAGATTCCTAAAGGGAGTCGCAATAAGTACGAATACGATAAAGATACAAATCAGATGAGATTGGATCGGGTGCTTCATTCGCCAGTCCATTATCCAACGGATTACGGGTTTATTCCGGACACACTGGCCGAAGATGGTGATCCCCTTGATGTATTGGTCTTGATTGGAGAACCGACGTTTCCGGGTTGTTTTATTGATGTTAGGCCTATTGGCATGTTGCATATGTCAGATGAGAAGGGTGTTGATCAAAAAGTTCTTACGGTACCGGTTACTGATCCCTTTTGGAAGTATGCTCAAGACATTAAAGATATTCCTGAACATATATTAACAGAGATTGAGCATTTCTTTACGATTTATAAGCAGCTTGAAGAAAAGAAAACCGTTGTTGAAGGCTGGCGTGATCGTGGTGAAGCGCTCAAGGCTATTGCCAACGCTCAACAACAGTTTAAAAAATAGTTTTAACGAGATTGAATAAGTTTCACTAGTGATGCTGGAGCTCCATGTTGTTTTGCAAAAGCATCCAATGAGGTAGTTGGTACTTGTGAATTTGCCAAGGCGTCACTGATTTTTTTACCTTCTGAAAGTTGTTGCATAACTTGTTCGGGGTATAACACTTTTGTAGTATGTTCCATAAGGTCTGGTGCTTCTTGAATTAAATATCTAGCAATCTCATAGCTACCTGTAGTCTTTCCAACATAGATTGCATACATAAGGACGGTCCAATCCAGTCTGCTTTTGGTGCCATCAACCTTAGCGCCATGGTCAACAAGCCATCGTACCGTATCTAAGTCAGCACGAGCGGCTGCATACATAAGAACCGTCATACCATAAGTATCTGGACTATTGAGAGCAAAGATAAGCTCTGGTGGACAAACTAAGCGTTTAACTTCATCCCAATTTTGTTTAGCTGCTGCTTTAATGAGTGGTGAGTTGGTCATATTACTTAAAACTGGTGTGGCGATCATGAGCGCAGTAATCGCTAATATACTTCTTCCTAATTTCATATTTTCCCCTATAAAATTAAAACAATAAACAACGCTTATTATATTAACTAATTCAAGGGTTCAATATCAATAAATAATAAAAGCTGCTGCTAACGAGTAAAGCAAAATTTACTAGCTAGCAACAGCTTAATTAACAGCTACCGAGTTTTTAGAAGTTTCAATACAGATGTCGGAGCTCCATGTTTTTTAGCAAATTCTTCTATTCTCATTTCTTCTTCTTTGGCATCAGCAATAGAGCTATCTAGTGTTTTTCCTGAGCCTAGCCCATGAAGGACCTTGCCTGGGCTGGATGTACTTGTTGTTTGATGTTTAACCATAGGTTCTTGACTGATTAAGTAGGTGGCCACATCAAAGTTTCCGGTATTTTGTCCTGCATTAAGAGCATACATAACACTGGTCCAATCAAGAGTACTTTTCACATTTGTAACTTTAGCTCCGTGTTGTACAAGCCACTTAATCGTTTCTAAGGGAGCAGATCCTGCTGCATACATAAGGACTGTCATATTCCACTGGCCGGGCTTATTTACATTGACGTGTTTTGTGCTGATTATATTTTTAACGCGTGCCCAGTTTTAACTTGCGGCAGCATTGAGAAGTTGTACTTGATTTGTTTGTCTTCGACCAAATGTAGAGGTGGTTGTGATCAATAAGATAGCAACGAGTAAGCCTTTAATAAACTTCATAAATTTCCCCATTCAATTAATACAATAAATAACCTTAGTTATCATTTTAACCAATTGAATGAGGAAATTTCAACAATCTGTTTATGTTTTATTTGAAAGTTAGTGCGTTTCAGCCTTTTTGTCGGGTTTCCAGTTTTTAAGCAATTCTTTAAACAGTACCGATTGTGGGTTTTGTTTAGAGTTCTTCTCTAGTGAGGTGGTTGCTTTTTCAACACTGGAAGACACCGTATTGGCGTCACAGGAGCTTTGGTCAATTTGATTGACCGTTGGTATAAATTGGGAGTGAACTGTATCGTGGTTGCGTTCATTGATCGCATCCAAAAGAAGCACTTCCATAAGACCGAAGAAATCAATCACCGTGTTTTGCATATCTTCAGGGGTACTGGTTTCTAAGATTTCGTCAGCTTTTAGGATATTGTTATTAAGGCCTTGTGATAATGATCTATGGACGAGCTTTTTGAGCTCTTCCGGTTGATGTTCTATCAGCCACTCAATGAGCTGTAGAAGTTCAAATGAAAGAATAAATTGACCATCAGACTTATACAGATTATCGTTATTCATCTTCGGCTCCTTTCATAAAAGACAGTAATGACACCTAGTTGTTACTTATTATTTAACCACTATTTCCACTTTTTGTCCATCATCAACAGCATAAACTGTTCTATTCGTCATAGTCCACAGTCCAGGTGTCAATTTCGATGGTTTCCCCTGAATCATCAACATTTTCACTGGTCTCTTGTTGATATTCAAGACCGAGTGGGACATTGGATTTTCGCTTCATTTTGATTAGTTCTGAAGCTTTGTCTGCAATGATGCTCTTGGAGACGGCAACCTCTTGCTGGAGGTCTTTTTGGGCTTCCTGGATGGTAGCGTTCATTTGCTTTTGGAGCTTAGCGATGCTTTTTTGGAGCTTATGGATCATTTGGACACCGGCTAGGTTGATACCCAGCTCATGGGTGAAATAGATGATCTCTTCGAGCTTTTCGATATCTTCCTCGCTGAACATGCGAGTGTTCCCCTCAGTTCTTTTGGGGGTAATGAGTCCTTCTTTTTCATATAAGCGGACAGTTTGTTGGTGAACAGAAAACATCTTTGCTACTGCTGATATGGAAAAAAAGCCTTTTTTTCTTTTAGTTCCCTTAGTCATACATGCTACCTTTGTGGCTATTTCTTATACCCTGGCTATGCCATGGACGGATTTTTTAATATAGTCTACAGTATACGTATCAGTTTAGCACGTATCCATTAGAGAGTCATGCCAAAGGAGTCAGTCATGGTCATTCAGGGAAAACAGCACTTCTGGCTGGTTTTATTGTTGTGTCAGGGAATAAATGCTCGTATTGTCGAGCAATTGGGCCTATTTAGACAAAAAGATGATATTGGTGGGATCATGTTTGACTATAGACATGAAAGTCTTAATGGTAAGACCTTGGAGGAGTGGCGTATCAATCAAGAACCCGTAGATAAGGGGGTCTTTGATAAGCGGCGAATCGATGCTCAGCAACAGGAATGGGAACAAGAGCGGATTAAGGCTGAGCAGGATCGACAAAAAAAGCAGGATAGCTTGTCTCAATCGCGTATTGCGATCATGAAAAAATTGATTTCTCAGGCCCATGATACTATTGGAGCCTTAGTGAACAAGGTAGATAATCCTATTTTTGCAGGGTTTATAGCCTGGAATCCGGAGACCATTGGATCATTACAGGAGTTTTCTCATCTTAAAACTGATATGCTTCCTAAAATGATTCAGGTAATAGGGCTTGAAAAAATCGAGGACATTTGTGTGTATGAACGACTGATTACCAAGCTGGAACAGCTTGAAGGGCGTTTGACCTCTTTATATAGTCAGACTCTCAATCAAGCTATTAGTAAGTCGGATGATTCTCAGGTTCTTAAAAAACTACTCGAATTGGCCTAGACGTTAAATCGGACATTGATGATATCACCATCTTGTACCGTATAATCTTGACCTTCAGTTCTGACCTTGCCTTTGTCTTTTGATTGGGCAACTGAACCTTGTTCAAACAAGTCATTACAATTGATCACTTCAGAACATATAAAACCGCGTTCCAAATCGGAATGAATTTCGCCACTGGCTTCACGAATAGGAATTCCGGCAGTAATTGGCCATGCATGAATTTCCTGTGGACCACACGTGAAGAATGTTATCAATCCAAGATTATAATACGCTTGTTGGATAATGCTATCAAGTCCTTTAATGGAAGTTTCAAACATTCCAGAGATTTCTTCAGCTTCTTCGGGTGATAGTTGGGTGAGTTCGTACTCCAGCTTAACGCAGGTTGGAATCACTCGTTCTTGCCCAAAGCGTTCTACAAGTGCTTTATAGTGTTTGTTTTCTTTAAAGGCATCGCCATCAAGATCGTTTTCGGATATGTTTGCGATAATGAGGAATTTTTTAGCTGATAATAGTGGAATGGTTTCAACATCTGCATTAACAACTAGTTCACGAACGGCTTTAGCATCGGTTTTATCAATAGCGACCAAGACTTTCTCAAGAAGTTCTTGTTCTTTTTCTAGAGGAGCAAGTTCTTTAGGTTTATTTTGAACAGCTTTTTTAGAATGTTTAATCTTGGTGATTCTTTTTTCTACAGATTCATAATCTTTAAGCATCAGTTCAGAAACGATTATTTCATAATCGTCTAAAGGATCAATTTCGTTACTAGAGTTGATAATATTACTATCTTCAAAGCATCTTAGTACATGTAATATAAGGTCAACTTCTCGGATATGACTAAGAAACTGGTTTCCCAGTCCTTCTCCAGAAGCCGCGCCTTTTACTAGGCCTGCAATATCCACAAATGACATAGTAGCGGGAAGTTGTTTTTTGGATTCATACATTGTTTGTAGTTTATCCATGCGTGGGTCCGGCACTTCTGTAATAGCTAGGTGCGGATCAATCGTACAGAAGGGATAATTTTCTGCTGGGACGCTTGATTTTGTTAATGCGTTAAATAATGTAGATTTACCAACGTTGGGAAGCCCAACTAGACCTGCTTTAATTGCCATGTATTCCATCCTTTAAAAACTTGTTAATTACTTCTATAATAGCGGTTTTTCGAGCAAATGGAAAGTTGATTTATTGATCAGGTTAGGGTAGCTCAATTCAATAAATACGCCTTGGTAAAGTCTTTTTTTATAATATCTTCCATTTCTATCATCTAAAATATTATCCTAGTATCTAAAAAAAGGGTGTTTATGAAGCGAATATTCGTTCTAGCATTTATTATATTATTCTCTTTGGATGGACGTATTAGAAAGCTAGCACCCAAGGTAGGTCGTAATGTAATAGCAGCATGTAAACAAGTAAAGCGAGCACCTAAACCATTAGAATATAATCCTACCAATTTTAATAAAAGCAGGAACCGTCCGGTTGTTGGAAAAGTGGGGCGTGGGATGGTCGTGTGCGATGACGTTGCAGCAGGACGTTGGGGGACGTCAATTTTGCGACTGGGTGGTAATGCCATTGATGCTGCTGTGGCGATAGCGTTTATGTTGGCAGTAACTAGGCCGCACTATGCTTCAATTGGCGGCGGTGGTTTTGCGTTGTATTGTCCAGCAGGACGGAGCGATGGATTTGCATTTGATTTTAGGGAAACAGCACCATCATGCATTTTGAAAGATGAAGGGAATTGTGTTGGTAATAAGAGTGTTAACATGTTATTTGGTGCTCGGTCATGTGGTGTTCCCGGTACTGTTCATGGTTTATTATCTATGCACAATAAGTTTGGAAAAATTCATAGGCGGAAATTATTACAACGCCCAATTAAGGTGGCTTGGGACGGGACGCAGATGACTGGGAATATGTACTTTTCTGCACAAGCGCAATGGGAGACTATGAATCAAGAAGCACGAGATATTTTAGGGGTGAATAATAAAATTAAAGAACCGGGAGAATTAGTTAAGCAGCCAGATCTAGCAAAGACATTAAAACGTATATCACAATATGGGATAGATGGGTTTTATAAAGGACCAGTTGCAAGGAAGCTTGTTGAAGGAATTAAAAACAGTAACGGTATTTTAACTCGTGAGGACTTGCTGAACTACCAGGTGAAAGAGCGAGAGCCTTTATATGGTAGGTGTCAGGAATATAAAGTTCTAACAATGCCCCCGTCATCAGCCGGCGGGGTTGCCCTCTTGCAGCTGTTTCATTTTATGGAAGGAGCATTCAAGGAGCACCAAGAGGCTTGTTTTAATATTGGCGATAGTTGTGCATGGCATATAATGGCACAGGCATTAGCATTGGCGTTTGCGGATCGTAGCTGTTATGTGGCAGATCCAGAATTTGTGAAGGTTCCACTGAAAGATTTATTATCCTGTGAATATCTTATGAATCGGTGGATGAAATTTTTTAATAAAGATAAATTTGAGTTGCCAAAGCTGCCAAAGAAAACGTATAAAGAAGGAACCGATACGACACATATTTCTATTATCGATGCGGATGGAAATGCTGTTTCAATGACATTAACAGTGCACAGTAAGTTTGGTTCTGGATTTGTTCCTAAAGGAACCGGTGTGTTTATGAATAATGAGTGTGATGATTTTTCTGTTAATAGTAATTATCGTAATCGATTTGAACTTAAGACGGGGGAGCTAAATAAAATTGAACCGCTTAAACGACCATTGAGTTCTATGACGCCGACCGTTATAAAAAAAAGTAATGGTGAGAATTGTATTGTCATTGGTGCTGCTGGTGGTCCGCAAATTATTTCTGCAATTTGGCAGTCATTAGTGAATAGGTTTTATTTTCAGATGTGTCTTGCCGATGCTGTAGTCCATCCACGGATTCATCATCAATATGATCCTAATCAAATTTATTATGAACGTGGTGCATTATCCAAGGAGGTACAAGAGATGTTGATGAAAAAGGGTCATGTATTGCAAGAAGATACGCATCTTGGTACAGTTCAAGCATTAGAAAAAATGGATGATGGTTTTATTTGGGGGATCTCTGATCCGAGATCAGAAGGAATTGCAGTAGCTGCATAAAAGGAGCAAGGTGAAGAACTATTTAATAGTGAGTTTATTCATAGTAAGTGGACTTTCTGGCATGGAGGACTTAGTTGACATCAATGCTGAAGGCGCAGGAAAAGAAGGCATTAATTTGGTGGAAATGGTTAAGAATAAGGTTGACGATTTAGTTCAGACAATGCAAAACAAAATTCCCGATTATGAAGTTAAAGAATGTCGATTTGCAGGACCGGTTGGTTTTTGTGAGCTGGATGATAAGTATACTTTTTGTATGGTATCGGAAAGCCAAGAGACCCCAACATTTTTAAAGAAGGTTTTAAAAATTGCTGGCCCTAAAGACAATCTTTGGATTGGGCATATGAAAAAATGTATTTATTTTGATGCGATACAGTTTGCCGATTTTTTAGAAAAATATCAGAAAATGTTAAATGCGATACAGCCTATTAAAAAATGGCTTCCTGAAAACATTCAAAAACAACTAAAAATGCTTCGAATAAAAGCTAAGGTGGGTAGTTGGATTTTTCCACATATTAGTAAAATAAGTTTTTGTATTGATAAGGCGGGGAGTGTTTCGGTTGCTCTTTGTCGACAGTTTGTACTTCATGATATTGAACAACTGGTAGCGGTAGCAGCTCCGGCATAATTTATAGTATGCCTAAAATTATAAAAGAACTAAGAGGAAAAAATAGTAATGTTTAAAAAAGTTTGCTTAATAACGATTCTTATGAGTATGCATGTTGTTGCCCATGAAGCTGAGCTTGCTCAGTTGAAAAAGGCTCGGACCAAAAAAATAATAATGCAATATCCTTTATCACCTAAGGCGCGCCGCTTAAAAAGGGAAGAGCAACGATTACAAGCCGTCAAGGATGCTTATAAGGTCAGCAAGCATGAAATTGCTCATCATGATCGGCAAATAGAGAAAAAAAGAAAACACCGATCAAAGCTCGCGAAAAAACTCAAGTCACTTCAAGCCGGTTCATATAATCAGAAGTTGTACAATCTCAAGAAAGAGTGGGATAAAAATCTTGCTTTAAGTGGCACCGCCCCAAAAAAACGATCTCAAGCCTCTCGTGCCTATAATAAGGATAAACGTGCATTGGATATTAAATTTAGGATGTTACCCCTTCAGAATCAGCTTCACTCTGTCGATACTCAGCTACGTACCCTCCAGCGCCATCATCAATTCCTGATCGATACCGCTGATCAGCAGCTACAAGACATTAACAGACGACAGGCCCGCTGCGACCAATTGTTTGCAGAAACCCCAAAAATGCCTCTTTCTCGGTTTGATATCAAGGTGTGTAGGCAAAAAGTCAGCCACAAGTAGCCCAATATTCCAAAATTAAACATTGTTAACGGTTTTCCTTAATACGCATACGCTAATTTTTGTTAATTTATAAAAACGAATAGCGCGTACTGTAGGGTGGTTTCGTTTCCTGGCAATTCACTATGAAATAAATTCGCGTGGACCCTGTAAATAGTATTGCAATTTGTCTGCCAAAGCTGTCATAATGATATTAATGAAAAACCTTATATATGTGGAGATGTATTGATGAAAAAGAGTCTGTTGGCAATATTCTTAAGTTTTTTAGCTATTGGAAGCCTTGAGTCACGAGTTCGGATGCCTAAAATACAGCAGCGACGAACCGTAACAGCTGGGGAGACGTTTAATGTGGTATTGCCGCATAAGAAGGGAGATAATAAGTGGAAGTGGACTTTTGAGTCTTCACGATTTAGCTATCGACCATATGTGACACTTCATGAAAACGGCGATAATGGGGTATTCAAGTTTACAGCTATGCGTCCTGGCAAAACGGCATTGACCTTCTCTTATTCGCATGTTGATCGGCCTTGGTGGTCTCGTATTATACGGGGTGATGACTCTAACAACTCAAGGGTTTATGTTTATCCGGTCCGAGTGAAGGAAGAAAAGTAAATGAAAAAAATTATTGTACTCTTGGGGTTGTTTGTGTCGGTATTGTATGGCGACTATGTTTTACTTCCTAAGCATAATGGTCACCATCAGCGTAAGAAGTGGTCTTCCTATCCTTGGAAACGACCTTCTGGTATGGGAATGAAGGGCAGTAGCATAAAATGAATGCAAGATTTTTTGTTATTGTGCTTGTATTAGTAGGATCAGTGGTAGCAGGAGATTGTAGCTCCTATGTAAGGGTTGGTTCGTGCAAGACAGCCAACTGTTCAGGGCCTGAAGAAAGCTTACAGCGGTGTTGTGAAATGTGCTGTTAAATGTTTATTAAAAATGGAGATTGAAAAGTGAAAAAAATAATAATTATGATGCTCAGTTTTTTGGGTGTTTCAATGATGTATGCGCAGTTGGATTATAATAATCCTAAAATTCAACAAGCTTCTATGATTGGGCAAGGGGGGTGTAATGTGTGTGGGCTTTGTGGGCCGGAAGCTGCTAAGGCAGGATCCATTCATGCTCAAATCAATAAATATGAAAAGGCAAGCCGGAAAGCTTTCGAAGCTTTTTTAACTCCAAAAGAAAAAGTGTTATTCAAAAAAAAGCAGGCTGGTGGTGCTACTTCTGAGGCAGAAGCTGATAAGATCTACAAGCAATGGGGTGTTCTTATGAAGAGACTTAATAAAAACCCTAAGTTTGTTGCGTTCAAAAAGAAGAGCCAAAGTGTTAGGGATGACTTTCAAAAACAAATAGCTGTCCAAGAGAAGGCATGTGGGGCCATGTGGGGCTAAGCTTCCAAAAGGGATGTATCCGGATATTTTAGAGGGTGGAGGTTGTGTTGTTTGTAATAAGTGTGCTTTTGAGGCAAAAACTATAGATAAGTTTATAAGTGCTCAAAATAAAATGCAGAAAGATTTTCAAGCGTTTACAAATAGATTATACACAAAGAAAGAATTAGCGCGTAGAACGAAACTGGACAACTCTAATTCTCAATGGACAAAGGCAGATCGTACGTGGTATGAGAATACAAACAAGCGCATTCATGGATTGCCTGAGTTTAAAAAACGGTATGCACAATATATTAAAGACTCACAGAAAGCATCAGAAGTTTATCAAAAAGAATTTGAGAAGCAGGTAACGTCTTGTGCTGCAAAGCTATAAAATAATTCTATAGTAAAGAAAAAAGGGGCTGAGAAATCAGCCCCTTTAGTTTGTTCAATTACTGATCAGTGATCTCAGGATCGATTGCATCATCTTCAGAGTTTGAAGAATCAGAATCAGTTTTTTCTTGAGTATCCTTAGGTGCTTCTTCTGAAGCTTTACCTTCTTGATCTTGTGCTTTTTTGTATAAGATCTCAGCTACTTTATGAGAAGCTTGTACGAGTTCATCAGTTGCTTTTTGAAGTTCTTCAGCATTGTCTTCATGCTCTTTCAATGCAACCTTAGCTTTAGCAACAGCTTCTTCAGTCTTAGTGATATCGTCAGCTTCAAGCTTGTCTTTATTTTCAGCAAGAGTCTTTTCGATTTCTAAGATAGTACTATCTAATCGGTTACGCTTTTCAATAGTTTCACGAGCTTTTTTATCTTCAGCTTCGTGTTCTTTTCCTTGCTTAACCATGTCTTCGATTTCGTCTTTAGATAATCCACCGCCAGAAGTAATAGTAATCTTCTGTTCTTTGCCAGTTCCTTTATCTTTAGCTGATACGTGTACGATTCCGTTAGCATCGATATCGAATGATACTTCGATTTGTGGAACGCCACGAGGAGCGGCAGGGATTCCGTCAAGTTTAAACTCACCAAGCAGTTGGTTATCTTTAGCAAACTCACGCTCACCTTGATAAACTTTAATATCTACTGCTGTCTGATTGTTTTCAGCTGTAGAGAATACTTGAGATTTTTTTGCCGGGATGGTTGTATTACGTTCAATCAGTTTTACTACAATGCTGCCCATGGTTTCAATACCAAGAGAGAGAGGAGTAACATCTAAAAGAAGAACGTCAGTTACATCACCAGCTAATACACCACCTTGAATTGCAGCACCAACAGAAACTACTTCATCTGGGTTAACAGACTTACTTGGAGCTTTACCAAAGAAGTTTTTAACAAGTTCTTGTACTTTTGGAATACGGGTTGAACCTCCAACAAGGATAATATCATCAAGTTGGTCTTTTTTGATTTCAGCATCCTTCATAGCTTGTTGACACGGCTTGAGTAAGCGATCAAAAATAGAAGCACAGAGTGATTCAAGTTTTGAACGGCTAATCTTCATGGTCAAGTGTTTAGGACCTGTTGCGTCTGCAGTAATGTATGGAAGGTTGATGTCAGTTTCAGGTACTGAAGATAGTTCAATTTTAGCTTTTTCAGCAGCCTCTTTAAGTCGCTGTAGTGCCATCTTATCTTGAATCAGGTCAATGTTTTGATCTTTTTTGAATTCTTCAATCATGTAACCAATGATGAGTTGATCAACGTCATCACCACCAAGGTGATTATCACCGTGAGTAGATTTAACTTCAACAACGCCATCATGAACTTCTAGGATCGAAACATCGAATGTTCCGCCACCAAAATCGAATACTGCAATGGTTCCGCTTTTTTTCTTATCAACACCATATGCAAGAGCTGCAGCAGTTGGCTCATTAATGATACGCTTAACATCAAGGCCAGCAATCTTACCAGCATCTTTAGTTGCTTGTCGTTGAGCATCGTTGAAGTATGCAGGAACTGTAATAACAGCTTCGCTGATATCTTCACCAATATAATCTTGGGCTACTTGCTTAAGTTGGCTTAAGATAGCGGATGAAATTTCTTGTGGGGTATACTCTTTATCATTAATAGAAAAAGCAGCATCACCTTCAGTGCGTTTGATTACTTTATAAGGAATATAATCTAGTTCTGACTTTACTTCATCATAGCTATGGCCAATAAATCGCTTAGCTGAAAAAATAGTGTTTTCAGCGTTGGTCACTGCTTGTCGTTTTGCCAATGTCCCTACAAGACGTTTTCCATCTTTGGAAAAAGCAACGACTGATGGAGTAGTATTAGAACCTTCTTTGTTAGGAATAACTTTCGCTCGGCCACCTTCCATGAAAGAAACTACGGAATTTGTGGTTCCAAGGTCAATACCAATAATCTTTTTTGCCATCTAAATTAGCCCTCATTTTTGATATTTATAATATTTAAATAATAGTTTTATTATAAGCAAAACTTCTATCTTGAGTCAATTATATCACTAAAATAATCTTAGTCAATTACACTCAGCTTTTCTACAAGGGATATTGTTAGATGTTTCCAGGTTGTCTTTCTACTTTTTTTCTACTAGGATTGCGGTAAGGTTAGTACTAAATTGAGGAGCATAATGAAGAAGTTTGTATGGTTGATTGGACTGCTGGCACTATCAATAGGTGCTCGTGATGTTGCTTGTGGTTTTAAAGATGATGATATAGAGAATCTCGCCTTATACAGGCAGCTGTATAAGGGTGATGTGCCTTGGGATGTGTTTTTGGCTCGACAGATTATACAGGAATATCTTGAGGCCGCGCAGTTATTAATGGATCCAGAAGATCTTAAGATGGAACAAGAGGCGATAAGACTTAGGGACCCTTATGGGTCGTATAGGGCCAAGGTTCGTCAAGGAACAGATATTTCGGTTGAGGAGCGAGCTTCGTTGCGTGAGCGCTTTATTCGCGTAAAAAAGGGAATTAAACGCTTTTTAAGGCTCGATAAGCCCTTAGAGGATGATGAGGTTCCTCGTATTGCTTTGTGTGGCAGTGGTGGTGGGATTCGAGCTGCCTTGTGTACCTTAGGGTCTTTGCTTGGAGCTGCCGAGACTGGTCTTTTAGATTGTACTCTATATGCCTCAGCATTATCAGGTTCAGCGTGGTTGATGGGGTCTATTTTTTCCGATAGCTATCCTGGAGATGGGGTATCGGTCTTGCAGGATTATAAGAGTAGGTTAAAGGGTCAGCTCAAGACTGGTCTTTCAGTGTCACTCAATCCTCTTAGTGTTAAGTTGGCAACAGAAAACCTTATGACTAAGTTTTATTATGGTCAGTCCTTATCGCTGGTTGATTTTTGGGGGTTCATTGTGGGCGAGGTAATGTTGCGTAATTTAGGTCAGTATTGGCAAAAAGCAGTATTGTCTTCACAGGGGATGTTGATGGAGACGGGTATATATCCATTTCCTCTTTATTCATCTATTATGCCTATGGGCAATGGCAAGTTTGAATGGTTTGAGGTTTCTCCGTATGAAGTTTGGAGTGAATTTTTGCAGATGGCTATACCCACCTGGTCGTTTGGTAGAAAGTTTCAAAATGGTTTATCTCAGGACTTTGCTCCCGAACAATCTCTAGGGTTTTACCTTGGGATATTTGGTTCAGCATTCGAGCTAGACCTTACTGACTTTATGCATCATATGGGTAGGTTTGTTAAGGACCCTGTTTTAAAGGGGCTGGTCAAGATTCTTATGAAGACATCAATGAAGGATATGCGCTTGAGTCCTGCAGAACTCTACAACTATAGTTATGGAATGCGTGAAAGTATTTTGACGGGTCAAAAAAGAATAACCTTAATTGATGCGGGTATCGACTTCAATTTACCAATACCACCACTATTAAGAAAAGGTCGAGACATTGATGTTATTATTATATTGGATAGCTCTGCTAAGATTGAAGGTCGTGAATTAAGGAGTATTACTCGTTATGCTACTGAGCGGGGTATTCCAATCCCAACGATTGATGCTGACTCAAGTCATGAAAATATTATTTCTGTTTACGACGATAATGTCGATGCACCAATATTGGTATATTTACCTCGTCTCAAAAACGATAACTATAGTGCTGACTTTGATCCTGGTGATTGTGCTAGTGGTGATTTTTGTCATACATTCAACTTTGAATATAATGAAGAGCAGGTTGATCTGTTAACCGGGTTAACGGAATCTAATATGAAAGAAAGTATTCCGGTAATACAGAACGTCATCAAGGAAGCGATTCGTAGAAGACGAGCGAAGCTTGCATCGCAAGAGGGTATCAAGAAGTAACGATTAAACAAAAAAATAAGAGAGGATGAAAACACCCTCTCTTATTTTAAATCGTTGCAATGACTAAGTAGAGTTACTTAGCGTAACGAACAACACCCGCACCAACAGCAGCTACAGTAGCAGCAGTTGCTGTACAAGCTGTGATAGTTGAATGTTCTTTTGCAGATTTGTAAAGAGCTTTAGCTTGAGCTGTGATAGCTGCACGTTTTTGAGCAACTTTGTAAGCTACATAACCTAGGCCAACACAAACAACACTACCAACAAATAATTCATCTGTTACTACTGGAGTTGCGATTTCTACTGTTTTTGAAACAGCAGATTTAAGTGAATCCCATGACCATGTTCCAGCTGTTTTGCTTGCAGCAAAAGAAGCTTTTCCAAGATCAACAGTTTTCCCAGCAAGGTAAGAACCTGCAGTTTTAGCTTGATAACCAGCAAAACCAACAGTGTAGTCAGCAGCAGTTAAAGCTCCGTTAGCAGTTGCTTTAGCAGTTGCTTTAGCAGGGATTACTAAGTATTTAGCAATTTTACCAGCTTGTTTAGCAACTTCTTTACCAGCTTCTGCAGCAACATCTTCACTAGCAGAAAGACCAAAAGCCATTGAGCTAAGAAGAATAGAAAGAATTAGTTTTTTGTTCATAAGAACCTCCAAACTTAAGGGTTAATAAAATAGAAAATGTTGCAACAATTTCTATTAATAATAATAAAGAAATGTATATAATAGTCAACTGCCTCAATAGTATTGGTTTCTTTTCAGTGTGAAAAGATTTGTCTGAATGGTGATTGTGTGGAATAGGTCGTCTGGGTGGGTAGATTGCTTAAGTGGGGATTGTGGCAGTAAAAGCTCTTTGAAAAGAGATTGTTTCTGTGTGAAATGATGCTTGTTTTGCGTAATAAAAAGCTTTTTGTTTTATAACCTATGCCGGTGGTGTAAGTTTTGGGTTTGCTCTCGCGAGAATGCCATCCAAGAGGGCGCTTTTAAGGTTTGTGACTTTTGCTTTGATCGCCTTACGTTTTTTAATGACGGTATAGGCAGCAACGCTGAGCCCTGCAATGGCAACAGAGTAAACAAAGGTGCGATTGGTTATAACTGGCGTTATAGTTTTTTTTGTTGTAGAGAATGCAGTCTTGAGGCCGGCCCAGGTAGCTGTTCCTGCGATCTTACTTTTAGTAAAAGTAACTTTACTAAGGTTTGATACGGAACCCCCAATAGACTTGCCGGTAGAAGTGGTTATTTCGCTTGCGTGCTTAGCTGTCCATCCTATAGCAGCTTTGGAATGAACCCAAAGAACTTGTGATAGTTCTGCGGCTCCTCTCGTGATTGACGCATTGGTATTTTGTGTGATGCTCAGGGTCAATGATGTAATCAGGACAGAAAGAATTAATTTTTTATTCATAATAAACCTCCAGGCTTAAGTGATTAATAGATTGTAATGTAAGCTTGGTAACTTTTATTAAGAATAAAGGAAGGTGGACAATCGTCAACAGCCTCACGGCTTATCCAGTGTCTTTAGGGGTGGTAGCAAGTTTGGCAGTTGATCAAAAAAAAGGAGAGAGCTTTTGGGGCTCTCTCCTTTAGAAAATTATTGTCGCTAGATTTTAGCGAGTGTACCAGTAAGCACCGCCAGCAAGAGCTGAAGCGATACCAGCAGCTAAAGTTTTCTTATGGGATGCAACTTTGCTTGTTGTATCACCAAGGTTGCGCATTGATTCTTCGTAACCATTTTCATAAACTTTGTAAGCAACATAAGCAAGAGCTGAAGCGCCAACAACACCAATAACCCAAGGATTTGTTGCAACAGGTTTTACTTTAGTTCCAACTGTTTTTACACCATTGAAAGCAGGAGATCCAACATATTTATTGAGAGGGTCAATTGCATAAGTTCTTCCAGCGTTTACAACAGGTTTTCCAACAGCTACAAATGGTTTTGCAGCGAGTGAGAATCCGCCTGTAACAAGTCCTAACAATTTAGCGAACATGCTAGCGCTTTTTTCTGCAGCATTGCTTTCAAGTGCGCTTTCAACAACTTCTCCAGCTGCATTAACAACTTTTTCTGCTCCCTCTTCAATGCCGCCGGCATGGATACTAATATTTGAAGATAACAATGTTACGCATAATGCTGAAAGTAAAAATTTCTTATTCATAAAAAAACCTATAAATTTAGGGGTTAGTAAAACAAAAGTACATGTGGCAATTCATACATAACAATAATAGAAGAATGGAAAGAATAGTCAAGGCTCTGTAAAAGAGTTTTTTACCTTAAAAAAAAAGTTAAAAAATGCTCATTATTTTAGGACATTTTTTTTGTTTTTGTATATGCTTTTTTATATAAAAACTTATGTGGAGGGATCATGGATTTTAAAAAACCTAAATTTATTTTTGTTGTTGGCGGAGTGATGAGTAGTGTTGGAAAAGGTGTCACGGCGGCATCAATATCGGCACTGATGCAAGCACGAGGATTTAGGGTTACTAATGTTAAGTGTGATATGTATGTTAATATTGATGCTGGAACTATTCGACCTACAGAACATGGTGAGGTTTTTATCGGTTCTGATGGGATAGAAGCTGATCAAGATTTAGGGAATTACGAGCGTTTTACGGGTAATATAATGACTGCATTAAACTATGTAACAACGGGTCAGGTATATCAAGAGGTTATTCGGCGGGAACGGAATTTAGAGTATCAAGGTGAAGACGTTGAAGTGGTGCCGGATATTCCGAATGAGATTATTCGTCGTATTAAATTGGCACAAGAGAAAAACAATGCCGAAGTAACGGTAGTTGAGTTTGGTGGTACGGTTGGTGAATATCAATTGCTTCTCTTTTTAGAAGCTGCGCGGATGATGAAAATGGCTAATCCCGATGATGTATCATTTGTGTTAGTAAGTTACTTGCCATTGCCAGCATACTTAGGTGAAATGAAAACCAAGCCGACTCAGTATGCAGTTCGAACATTGAACTCGGCTGGTATTCAACCAGACTTTATTATTGCGCGTGGAGAGCAAGAACTGGACACTAAGCGTCGAGAAATCCTTGCGCATATGTGCAATCTAAAAAAAGATACCATAATTGCTGCTCCTGATGTGGATTCAATCTATAGTATTCCTACTTTATTTGCACAGCAAAATTTAGATAGTTTGTTGTTAGATGACCTGGGGTTATCAGCTAAAGAAAATGATACGAAAAAATGGCAGGCACTGGTCAAGCAAATACGAGAAGCTACAACGCCACTTAAGATTGCCGTCGTGGGAAAATATTTTGATACAGGAGATTTCAATCTTGCCGATTCTTATATATCAGTTATTGAGGCTATCAAGCACGCATGTTGGTCTGAGGGTGTTAAGCCTGAGTTAACATGGATCAATTCGCAACAGTTTGAGGATAACCCTAAAGAGATATCCCAATTGGAAAAATTTGATGGTATTGTTGTGCCGGGTGGATTTGGTGGTCGTTCGACTGAGGGAATTTTACGTACTATTGAATATGCTCGTACGAACAAGATTCCATACTTAGGATTATGCTATGGTATGCAGTTGGCCTGTATTGAGTTTGCTCGTAATGTGGCAGGCATTCAGGGTGCCGGGAGTGTAGAGATAGATGAATCAATTTCCGATCCTATTATTAAATTAAATGACTTACAGGCTTCCAATGTTAATGAAAAGAAGTTTGGGGCAACCATGCGTTTAGGTTCTTATGATGCTCAATTAAAGGCTGGTAGTAAAACTCATGCAGCGTATGGTGAAGATGTTGTTTCTGAAAGGCATAGGCATCGATATGAATTTAATAATGACTATCGGGATCTGTTAGAAAAAAAGGGATTGGATATAGTAGGCATTAATCCGGATACCAATTTGGTAGAGATTGTTGAAATCCAGGACCATCCATTTTTTGTGGGTACCCAGTTTCATCCAGAGTTTCAATCGCAACCGTTTAAGCCGCATCCACTTTTTAAATCTTTTGTAGCAGCGTCTAAGATTGGTTCTCAGGGATAAATCGTTTAATCAAAAATACTTCTAGAAACTCTACTAAGAAGGGCTCGTCTGACTGCTTCTTGCCCACGCTCTGTTGAGGCTTCATTCAGCGCTGTTCGGCCTTCTTTATTAGAAAGACGAAGCTCTTCTGGTGTATGCCTTGCTAAAAGAGTTTCAAGAATGGTTTGATTGCCAAGTCGAGCGGCTATCATTGCAGCAGTATCACCATCACCATTTTGGTAGCAATGGTCAACGCCAGCATTGAGTAAGGCATGTACGGCAAGTTCGTCTTCTTGGAGGGTAGCCGTAATAAGGGGGCTGTTTCCAGTTTCTATGTCGGGAAGATCTCCATGAAAAACTCTCATGTTTCTGCGTGCAGCTTCTCGCTGTCGAGCATCAAGTAGGGATTGGGTTGTGGGTGCACCCTGTTGAATTGATGCAGATAGAACCGTTTTTCCGGTGCTATCATATGCTCCTGGGTCTGCTCCGGTACCAAGTAGGCCAGGAACCTCTTCAGGGTTTTCTTCAATCGCCCGAAAAAGAGCTTTTCCTCCAAGAACATATTTAAGCGCTTTTTCAAGATATTCAGGATAGGCTACTAATTGTTTTCGTCGTTCTTCGGTTGGAGTGTCTATTCGTAAGGAGATATAGTCCCCTTTTTGACGAGCTAGCTGCCAATCCTGCAACTCCTCATCCTCTTTTTTTGCACTTTCGAGAGCTCTTTGAGCGTCGCGGGTTTTTCGTTGAAGTAGTTCGGCTAGGCTTAGTGACCCTGCTGAGTCTACAGATCCGTCCACTCCTATTAATCTAACAATGCTGAGGTCTGCAGGTTGTGTTGGATTGAAAAAAAGAGTTTGATGGGTAGGGTCCGAGGTTGCTCTTGCTATGAGAGTATCAAGGGTGGAAGAAGCTTTTTCTCGTTGTACAATTGCTTTAAAAGTGGCTACTTTTGTTGGGCTTGCTCTGCCTGAATCAGAATCAGTAACTGAATGTAACTCAGAGATTGGGGAAAGTGTCGAAAGACGGCGCTTTTTTGCTTTAAGACCATAGGTATCAACTGTACTGGTTAGTGCCAAGAGGGCGAAAAACACAACTAATTCTCTGTTCATATTTAATCCTAAAAATAGTTAACTTATTATTGCATAGTATATATAGTTTTTTCATGTAACGCTACAGATTGTATCGTTAACGGCCTATTTATAGGCAGTGTTAGGCTGTTTTTTTGTCGATCTTGCTTTGTAAGTAGGTTGCAATAGCTTCAAAGTTATTACAGAGAGCCCTTTTAAGTCCTTGTTGGATATCTCGATTTCCAGCACCATGCTCTGCCAGGTAGATTACCATATCAAGATTATTTGCTGATACAAAGCTGGTAAGAGGAAGAGCAATGCGAGGATCACTCATGAAGTCGAGTTGAACCTCAGCACCGTTCTCAATCAAGTAGGTGGCCATAGGAGCGTTGTGATGTCGTGCAGCCCACTGTAAGGCTGAAACATTACGGCAGTCCCTAGCGTTTACATCAGCACCATGCTCAACTAGGTAGCGAGCTAGAGTGAAATATTCATGGTGGACTGCCCACCAGAGTGCCGTGCGTTGATTTCGGTCACCCATAGAGATATTTGCGCCATGTGCTAGTAGGTATTGAATTATGATGAGGCTTCCTTTTTGTGCAGCAACAATAAGAGCGGTGGAGCCGTTTCGGTCTTGCTTGTTGTTGTTAACGACAGCACCACTTTCAACCAAAAGTTCTACAATTTCGATACTTCCTTGATCAATGGCGCGATTGAGTAACGGCCATGAAAGATCGTCGAGAATATTAGGGTTGCCTTCATTAGCAATAAAACTTTTAATAGTCGAGAAATCGTTATTATCTAAGGCCTTAAATACAAAACTATTAGGTTGTATTTGAGTATGAATGGGATTGTTAAATATTAACAGATAAAAAGTTACTAAAAGACGTATTGTGGTTTTCATTTTTAGCGAATGGGGCGTAGTTTTTACTGTTTAATAGTTTTTTTGTTATACCATTCACAAAGCATCATAAAGGTTGATGGTTTTATTTTATGTGTTGGAGTACCATTGGTTGTTGCGGCGGTTGATGTTATCACTGGCTGAAGTGCCGGTGCGGCTTGATTATCTTGAAGGAATTGAGAAATGGTAAGGTGCCCTTCTTCTCGAGCTACTGTAAGTGCAGATTTGCCGTCAGGGTCTATAACGTTTACATCAGCGCCTGCAGTTACTAAGGCTTTGACGATTGGTAGAAAGCCTTGTTGTGAGGCAGCCATAAGTGCAGTAAGCCCAACATCGTTTTGAGAATTTATAGCAACCTTTTTTTGCAAGATTGAATGAACCACATTTTTAAACCCTTTCCAAGAAGCTAGCATTAATGCATTCAACCCGTCATCACCCTGGATGTTTACATTGCTTTTTTGTTCGATTAAAAATAAGGCAATATCTTCATGCCCGTTCCAAATAGCCCACATAAGTGGAGTCATTCCATTGTTATCGCGGGGATTGACATGTGCACCTTGTTCTACAAGGTATCGCACAACGAGAAGCTGACCTGCTGATGCTGCAGCCAAGAGAGGAGTGCGTCCTTCATCGTCTCGTGTGTTGACGCTGATATTATGTTCTTCTACTAGGTCTTGTACTATTGTCATATATCCTTCTTCGGACGACTGAATAATTTCTGATCTATCTATGAATTGCTTTGGTGTTGAGGTAAGGGTTGCAATGCAAGAGAGTGCAAGAAGGGATCTTATTAGGGTTTGTTTCATGGACTATCCTTTTATGTAAAATTATTTTTGAAAAAATTCGCTGCATAATATGTAAAAAAAGGATAAAGGTTGTAACGAAAGAGTCAAGAAAAACCGCCGACTTTTTATAAAATATCGGCGGTTGTATATATAACTTTTTTAACTTTTAATCTAAAAGATCAAGAAGACCGTTGGTTTGATCTTTGTTTGATTGGAAGTTATTCACAAGTGTCTTATTTTGCTTTGCATACAAAAAATTCATTTTTGGATATTCAGTTAAAACTTTTATGAGCTCTACTTGAGAGATATTCTTACTGTGTGCGAGACAGCTGAATATGGCCAAGAAGTTGTTTTCTGCAGCCAAGCCTAAGGCTGTTTGTCCTTTACTGTTTACTAAAGTTGTATCTGCTCCATGGTTGAGTAAAAAATGTACAATATGAAGGTGGTGATTTTCAACGGCTAGCATTAATGTTGTCATACCTTCTTTGTCTGGTAAATTTACAAGGGCGCCACGAGAAATTAAGTATTGGATCATTTCAAAATTACCATATTGACAAGCTGGCATGAGCGGCGATTTGTAGTTGTATGGATTTTGAAGATTAACATCAACAAGAACCTGCTGAAGAAGAAACATGACCACTGACATTTGACCGCTTTTAAGAGCGATCCATAACACACGATCAGCTATTAAGTAATTAACATACCGTTCTGCATCGGTTACTTCTTGATCAGTTTTAATAAATTGTTGTACTACCGTTACATTGCCAGTTCGGGCAGCATCAAAGAGTATATGGGCATTAGCTTGGCCAGTGCTGAATATTATTAAACCTAAGAGTATGTGCTTAAAGTTGAGCATAGTTAGGGTCTTACCATTAATTATGTGTCTTTTTTCTACTTTTTATTTCATTTTTCTACTTTTTATTTCATTAAGTACAGTATAGCTTTAAGTATTCAAGCAGTCAATGGGCTACAGAGGGGCTTTTGTTGGGTTAATAGTACTTACTGATGTAGGTTTTGGCGCTTTGGGCGAGGGGGAAAAAAGTGTCTTGGTATTAATGATAAGGATAGTCGTGGAATCGAGAGCGTGTAGAGCCAGCTGGCATAGAGGCAGCTTAGCAGGCTATTAAATACTCTAACGATCATAAAAATCAGAAGTAGGTTAATGAGGTTCCAGGGTTTATAGCTGAGCAAGAGATAGGAGAGGGGGATGAGCAGGTAGGTACAATGAGTGAAAAAGAGGAATTTATAGTGTTGTTGGGCTTCCAGGATACGTTGATAGGGGCTGAGTAAGATTTCAATGAGGTAAGAGATAATCAGGAGAAGGAAAACAATAAAATTTAAGGAGTATCCGGTCCATGATTGATAGATGATAGAGAGCCCTACAATGAGTATGGATGGGATGGTCATCTTTATAATTTTGATCATAATTTTTTGGAATATTTTATTGATATCGTGGAAATTGCAAAAATGATTAATGTGGGCAATTAAAGATATGTCTGTGGTTCCAATAGATTTGATGATAGCGCGTTGAATAAAGAGCGCCCAGTCATTACCGATTTTATATATGTTAGCAAGGTTGGGTCCTACGGTAAACGTTAAGAATGGAACCATAATATTGCGTTCACTTAAACTGCGTAAGTTGGTTGTCCACCACATGGTTGCTGAATGATGTAAAAACTTTTTAATGGTTTGATCTGCAGAGGAGGAGGTTGTTGTGTTGTTTGAGCGAAAGTATTTAATAAGTTTAAATCCGGTGATCCCATTGGAGGATATAAGAAAGATAATCTTGCAAATGAAATATACATGTAAAATTGTTGAAGAAGGGATAATGAAAAACAGTAATGACATTCCACTTAATTCGGCCATAATAAGGGACATCATAATACCATTGTATGATTTGTTAAGAAATTTCCCATGATAGAGAGACTGTAATATTACCAGTGGTGCTTCTAGTAAAAAGATACACAGGCCATAGCCGACAAAGATCAGACTTTGGGTAAGTTGGTATAAAATTATACTGAGTGCGCTCAAGCCGAGAGAGCAGGCTATAAGTTGTATCGTTAAAACAATGCGTGTAAAGTTTTTCAAGTTTTGTTTATTAGCTTCAATGCGAGGTAAATACAGTGGAATGGATTTTCTAAAACCGCAATCGCACCACAGTAAAATAATATAGATAAAGCTATTAATGTTGGCCCACATATTATATTGATCTGAGCTGAGACGATAGAAAAAAGTAGTTGAGATAATAGTGTAAGAAATATTCATTACAATAAATAACAGTGCGTTCCAATTGATCGCATGATGGAAGGTGTTATGGACAGAGTCGACTGTTTTTAGTTGCATGTTATTCCAATCTTTGGGCTACGATTATGGAATGAGCGTAGTGTTAAAAAAGCAAAACAACAAATAACTTATAAGAACAACCAGAAAAAGTAATGGAATATTGAGTTTGATTTTTTGGGGAATGTTCCAGCATCGCAGATAGATGAGACTTAATATTAAAAAGGCGATGATGCGTGTTACAATAATTACAATAATTGTTGCGGGTAGTGACGCGTTAAGGAAGATAGCGAGAGGGAAGCAAATGCCTGCACTTAAAAGGTTGAGTAGGATTGTAATGTAGATTTTTTCTTCGATGAGGGCAAACCGCTCATACATTAAAAATATATTTTCAAAGATGATAGTGAAGAAAAATAATAGAGCTAAATAATAGTCGGTAATCGGGCCACAATATAAACAAAATACGCTACGTCCATTAAACGCTAAAAAGATGATAATGGCGAATAAAACAAAAAAAAGTTGTTGTGCTAATAGGGTAAAAGCTTCTCGTCTTTTTTTGAGAGGTTCAAACTTTACGTGTGCCAATAATGCGCTGCCGGTGGTTCCGAAAAGTTTTTCTATAAATACCAGAACAAAGATCGCTAATTCACTGATTAATTTTAAGGCACCAATTGCAGCGAGTCCAAACAGCCAAGATAAAAAAGGAATTAAAAAATTACGTGTAAAAAATATCATACTGAGTTGGTTGATATAAGCCAAAATCCTGTTTTTAAAAATACGAGTAAAGCTAATTTTTACACTGCTTTTGGCGGCTGAAAACTTGTTATATAGTTGTGTCATAATTATGTATACAAGGACGGCAGAGCTCCAGCATGATTCGATTAACAGTGGAATAAAAATAGTCCACAACGATAAAGAGCCGTTGATAAAATACATTCCCCAGACTAGACCCATATAACCCCATACTGCACTGAGTTCAATAAACATGGTCGGTCTATTTAAAAAGCAAGCGTGCGTGAAGGCTCGAAGTGATTTTTTCATAGATTCGGCGATGATGATGGCGAGCACCAGAATGAAAAATGAGCTCGGAAGCTGAAGAATATTGACTGAAGAGAACCAATACCCACTGATTTTATTAATACATCCTATATATATGCCTCCAGCACAGGTAATTAAGGCAAGCTGGGCGATTGCTTGTGGAATAAGGAGCCGTGTAAAGGCTGACTTGCTGGTAATGTATTTATTGATAAAAATGGGTAATGATGCATCAAACCCAAGATTGATTATTGGTAGGGCAATATATATAAGGGAGAAGATTACAGCGGTTAGTCCGTAAAAATCTGTGGGCAATACCCGGAAAAGTAAGAATTGGTTTGCTGCGAGTAAACCCTGAATCACGATTGCTTCAATAGCGTTCCAGGTGACCCCTTGCTTGTACTTAGTATAATGTTGCATGTATAAAAACTTTTTAAAAATTGTACTGAAAAAACCCTACGATATCATTGTAGAGTTTTTTATAGTTTTTGTAAAAAATGGATGCATTTTGTTGCATAATATGGAAATGCAACATGTTAATCAAGACGTAAGACTATGTGAAAAAGAGGAGGCGTTTTGAAAGTTGTTGATGTATAAACAAACGCGGTAAAATAATTTCTCTTATGCAAGAAAATATTGATGATTAGCACTTATCCAAAATTCTGCTATACTTATTTTGTGCGGGTAAAGCTTATGGAAAAATAGTATTTTACCTTTCCTTAAAAAGGGGGAAAGTTTTGTGTTAGCGCTCAATGATAAAGTAGTTTATCCAGGGCACGGTGTTGCTTTGGTTTCAAAGATTCTTGAGAGATCAGTTGCCGGAAATGTCAGTAAGTTCTATGAATTACGTTTCTTAACAAAAGAGATGACTATTTTGGTACCTGCCAACAATTGTGATTCTATTGGTATCAGGATGTTAGTTTCTACCGAAGTTGTAGAAGAGGTTTTGACCCTGTTGATGGATCCGCCACGAAAAATACACCCCTATGAATTAAACGCGAGCAGTTGGAATAAGAGAAACAAGTCTTATCAGTCAGAATTGCGGACTGGAGATTTGAAGAAGATTGCATCTATTTATCGTGACATTCAACATATTTCTATACATAAGGAGCTGTCCTTCGGGGAGCGCAACCTTCTATCTCAAACTGAACAGTTAGTATCTCAGGAAATAGCATTAGTTACGGGTCGTAGACCAGAGGAAGTTGTTTTTCAAGTGCGGGCGATATTCACAGCACCTGCTACAGGAGTTAACATTTCTATAGCAACGTTGTAAGATAGAGGTAGTATTTGATCTTACGAGGAACAACGTTGTGGATATCCTGATTGTAACTGGACCAACTGGAGTAGGCAAAAGTAGTTTTGTTGATAAATTTGCTCAAACGGTACCGTCCGAAATTGTAAACATTGATGTGGGGCAATTGTATGCGCCATTGCGCATAGGAACAGCTAAGCCAGATTTAACTGGTGTAACTGAGCCTCACCATCTATTTGATCTTCTTGATGAACCTCGAAGTCTTACGGTAACTGAGTATCGTAGGCGATTGAAGGAAATCGTTGAAGATATCTTACAAAGGGGGCGGCTACCTATTTTAGTAGGTGGTTCTGGTTTTTATATTAATTCATTGTTCTTTCCGCCCCAGGCTGTGATGCCGGTACAAGAATCAAGTGAAGCATCTTTTAATGATAACAACTCTGAAGGGTTGTGGGATCAACTTTATAAGATTGACCCGGTTCGAGCTGGCCAGATTCATCGCCATGATACGTATAGAGTTAATCGTGCTTTAGATATTTGGAAGCAGGAAGGGGTTTTGCCATCTAAATGCAAGCCGACATTTGATCCTATAGCGTCTGCAGTTATTGCATTTGTTGGGCGAGATAGACCGGAACTCTATGATCGCATAAATACAAGAACCCATGAAATGATAGACGAAGGATGGATTGAAGAGGTAAAGAAGCTACAAGGAACTTCCTGGGAGCCTTTTTTGCGTCATAAGAAATTAATAGGGTATGATGATATCTTTCAATATTTAGATACGCCAGAATCGGAACGAGATCAGCACAAGCTTATTGAGCTTATCCAGAAACGCACGAGACATTATGCCAAACGCCAGTGCGCCTATAATTCAATGTTGATAAAAAAACTTGATGCTCAAAATAGTTCTGATATCTTAATTCAAGAAATAAATTTAAGCCAATCGCCTTCCTTGATAAATTTTGAAAAATTATTGATTGCGTTGAATAAACAAAAAAAAGAGAGAAATGATGGAAACAAATAGTGATAAAAACAAACTAGTGTTTGAAACTCGGCAGGCAAGCTGGATTATTGCCGGATTACTCTTTTTGGGGGTAATCATTTTTATTTCGGGATACATGATAGGAAAAAAGAGGGCAATGCAAGAATTTGCGCATACAGTGGTCAATGACTCCTTTGTCGATCAAGCCCAACATTCGTTATACTCTATGTATGGACAGTCCCTGAGCAATGAGGAAGAAAAGCCAGAGCCACAGGCAGAAGATGCAATTACTTCGCTCATGTCGGATGAGAGCGTAGCAAAAGAAGAGCCTGAAGCCGTGGAGGTTGCTCCTGCGCCAAAGCCTGTTGTTCCTGACATGGTGTATTATGCTAAATTAATTGGATTTGGTTCTAAACCGTACGCAGAAAATTTTATTAAGCGAGTTACATCTCTTGGCATTCCCGCTATACTAGAAACACGAGTAAGTAAGAACAAGAAGGGTAAAACTATTACCTGGTTCCAAGTGGTTACTCAAAAATACGATAGTAAGCAAGAATTAGAGCGTATTGTTTCTATTGTAAAACGAGCAGAAAACTTAAAAGATATTCAGATTTTATCTAATAAACAATAAAAGGATTGACTATGATTTCTACATTGCGTTCGACGCTTAAAGGCCCAATAGTTCGAGTTATTATGGGGATAGCTGTGGCTTTATTTGTTTTGGCTATGGTGTTGCCGGGACTTTTAGATAAAACTTTTAAGGGTAAGACGGGAGACTGGGTATTCGAGGTGAATGATTATCGTATTTCGCCTGCAAAATTTCAAAGAGTAGTTGCAGAGCATCGTTTGCAGCGTTCACAGATGTTGCAGCAGTTAACTGAGCAGTATGGTCCAGAAATGGCACAACAGTTAATCAAGATGTCCGGACTTGATGCGAAACCAGAAAAACAAGCCCGCCATTCAGCAATTGCTACCGAAGCGTTATCGCAATTGGCTTCAAAGTTAAATCTTGATGTTCCTAATGAGTTGGTTGTAGCTCAAATTTTAGCTCAGCTTCCTCCAGGGATGGTCGATGAGGCTGGAAATATTGATATGCGAGCACTTCAGCAGTTGATTCCATATGCGACCTTGGATGAGTTTGAAGATGATATGAAGACTCGTATGCAAAACTCTCAAGTATTAGATATGGCAGAAGCTGGTCTATACGTTCCAAACTTTATGTTGAAGAATGCTTATATCCAACAGTTTGCAAATAAGAATTATGGAGTTCTTTTCTTTCCTGTAGGCAAATATTTAACTGAGGCTAAAAAGACTGCTCTAACCGATAAAGAGTTAAAGGCTTTCTTTGCTCAAGAAAATAAGTTATCAAAACGGTACTGGATTCCAGAAAAACGCAGTATCACTGTTTGGGAATTTAATCCGGTAAATTATGGCATCAAGGTTCCTGCAAAAGAGATCGAGCGTTATTATAATACCAACAAGCGACAAGATTTTGTAGAATCTCCAACTCAGGTTCTGGTTCGTAAGCTTCTCTTGCCATTTGATGAAAAGAATCCTACCAAGTCTCGAGATCAGGCATCAAAGATTCATGATGCATTGACCAAGAGCCCATCTACGTTTAGTGCTGTTGCTCAATCCAAGTCTATTGATAAAGATAAAGATAGCGCTACTCGCTTAGGCGCATTGACCTGGGTTAAGCGTGGAGAGTTGCATGAAAAGATAGAAAAGCCACTATTTGCTCTTAAAGGAGATAGTGAAATAACTCCAATCATTCACTCACCAGAGGGTCTTGAGATCTATCAGCGAGAATCAAAGAAGGTTCAGGTGTATAAGCCTCTCAAGTCAGTAGAGGGTGAAATTCGAGATAAATTGCTTTCATCTAAGTTTGAAAAAGCATTTACTTTGGCTCAACGTCGAGTTATCAATCAGTACCGTGATGGAGAAATAGCAGATCTTGAGAAGTTTATTGATGTTAAACATGGTAAAAAGGCAACTTACGTTGTAACCAAGGAAAGCAATGATGTATATGCTAAAAAGGCGTTTGAGGTCAAAAGGACCAATGGCCTAGTGGGATATACTAATAGCGGTGATGGCTATCTTCTTAAAGTGACTAATATTGAGAAGAGTAAAGAGCCTTCATTTGATTCAGTGAAAGCTCAGGTTCAGAAGGATCTCTATAGCTCAAAAGCTCAAGCATTGATGAAAAAGGCTGTTAGTAATGCTCAAGAGGCTGCTAAGACCAAGCCTTTATCTAAGGTTGCTACTGAGATGGGCGGGCAATATAAGACTACAGGCCTGATCAATAGCGAGGATCAGAAGAAGCTTGAGGCCCTTCAAAAGGATAAGTTTCCACTCCAAGCACTCATGGGAATTACTCAGAAAGATATGGTTCGCAAGGATATAACTCCTGAAATGGGCTATCTCATGGTATTATTGGATGTAGAGCCATTCAATCAAGAGAAGTATAGTGAGAAGAAACTCGCACTGGGGCAGTCATTACAGCAACAGCAGGAGACTCTCCTAAAGCAAGGTTTTATTGCTTCTTTGCTACAAAATGCTACAATTAAAGTAAATAATAAATTGACACACTACTAAAAAAGAGACTGTATGAAGGAAAAAATTAAGGCTGCAACTAAAAATGTTGGAGCTGCTGAAGGTGAAAACCAGCTCTCTATGAAGAAAAAGGCCCTTGAGGTAACTTTTTCTCAGATAGATAAAGAGTTTGGCAAAGGTTCTGTTATGCTCCTTGGTCAATATGGTAATCAGAAGATTAAAACTATCTCTACAGGCTCGATTTTAATTGATCAGGCTATTGGGATAGGTGGCCTACCAACAGGGCGTGTTGTTGAAATATTTGGACCAGAAGCATCAGGTAAGACGACTTTGGCATTGCATGTTATTGCGCAGTCTCAAAAAGAAGGTGGAATTTGTGCTTTTATCGATGCTGAGCATGCTTTAGATCCTGCCCATGCCAAAAGGCTAGGGGTTCAGGTTGATGATCTTATTATATCTCAACCAGATTATGGAGAGCAGGCTTTAGATATTGTTGAAATGCTTACTCGTTCTAATGCTGTTGATATCATTGTGGTTGACTCTGTAGCTGCTCTTATTCCAAAAGCTGAGCTTGAAGGAGATATGGGTGATGTGCATATGGGGCTACAAGCTCGACTTATGTCACAAGCGTTACGAAAGTTGACTGCAATTGTTCACAAATCTAATACGGTGTTGGTTTTTATCAACCAGGTTAGGCAGAACATTAATGCAATGGCATTTGGACCTAAAGAAACAACTACTGGTGGTAAGGCGTTGAAATTTTACTCTTCTCTTCGTTTGGATGTCCGTCGAATAGCCAGCTTGAAAAAGCAGGAAGTTCATGTGGGCAATCGAATTGTGGTGAAGGTTGTGAAAAACAAATTGGCTCCTCCTTTTAAAAAGGCTGAAGTTGACTTGTTGTTTCATAAAGGAATTTGTGAAAAGCTAGATTTATTAGATGCGGCTTTGCAGTATGGGATTATTAAAAAGTCCGGTGCGTGGTTTTCTTATGAGGGATCTAAGATTTCTCAGGGAAGAGACCAGGCACATGCGTATTTGATTGATAAGCCAGAAGAGGCACAAAAGATACGTGCGGCTGTTATGGATGCAATTAAGGTCGAGCAAGAACAATTTGATAAAGCATAGCGCTAAAATATTAGTTATATAAGAATGAGGATTGATACCTTTGAAAGATAAAGTTCTACCAATTAACGAAAAAATTAGAGCAATAAAGCTTCAGGTTATTACTAGCACTGGTGAGAATCTTGGTGTTATCGATAAGAGTGAAGCGTTACAGCTGGCTAAGAACGAGGGATTAGATTTAGTTCAGATTTCGCCTGAGGGGAAAGATGCTATTCCTGTTGCAAAGATCATGGATTTTGGAAAAGAGCTTTATGCGAAAAAAAAGAAACTTTCTGAATCTAAGAAAAAGCAAAAGGTAATCAAGGTTAAAGAGATTAAGCTTCGACCTAAGATTGGCGAGCATGATTATATGACTAAGCTTAATCAGGGGATGCAGTTCTTAAGGAAGGGCATGCGGCTCAAGGTAACAATTATGTTCCGTGGTCGTGAAAATGCTAGTAAGGCTGAATTGGGACCGGCTATTTTTGAAAAGGTTACAAAGACTTTCAAGGATAACGAGTTGAATGCATCTCAAGAACAAGACTCGAGATCAGGACCATTTTGGTCACGAGTTTATTTTTTGAAATCATAAAATTTTTTTTAAACATTAAGATAGAAAACAAGGATTAAATATGCCTAAAATGAAAACTTCGTCTTCAGCGAAGAAAAGATTCAAGAAAAAGAAAAATGGCGCAATTAAAAGAGCAAAAGCTTTTCGTCGCCACTGTCTTGGTTGTAAGAGTCAAAAACAGAAACGACACTTGCGTAAAGCGGGCGTTATTGCAGCCAGTGACCACAAGACGATTACTCAATTATTAGCAAGTTAAATGGAATAGGGATAGATAAATGTCAAGAATTAAACGCGGTAAAGTTACCCGCAAGAGACACAAAAAACTTTTAAAGCAAACCAAGGGGTATTGGGGTCAACGTAGTAACGTATTTAGACGTGCTAAGGAAACATTGCTTCGTGCAATGGCATTTGCATTTAAGGGACGTAAGCTTAAAAAGCGAGATATGCGTTCTTTGTTTATTACACGTATTGGTGCTGCAGCTAAGGAAAATGGACTTTCATATAGTGTGTTTATGCATGGTTTAAAGACTGCTAATGTAAAACTCAATAGAAAAATGTTGAGTCAGCTTGCGATTTTTGAGCCACAAGCCTTTGGTCAATTAGTTCAGCTCGCAAAAAAATAACTACTGTTGATATTTTTTTGTTGAGTTAGATATGCTCATATGCAGTTGATGAATTTAAAGAGGAGAGTTGCACATGGAAGCATTGGACATTTTAGAAAAAAAAATCAGATCATTAGTTGATACGATTAAGTCTTTGAAAGAAGAAGTAGAAACCCTGCGCTTAGAGAATAGCAGCTTACAAAAAGAAGCCGATCTCTTGGGATCGAATATTCTTGAGGGAAAGCGTGAGCTAGACTCAGAAAAAGAAAAAGCAAAGGTGTTTGTCGAGGGATTGATTGATAGTATTGATTCCTTAGTTGAAGTGGAAACTAGTGATGGCTGATTCAATGAAAAAGTATACGATCATTCTTTTTGGAGAGTCGTATACGATTATTAGTGATGAACCCGCTGAAGATATAACCCAGGCAGCTGAATATTATAATCAGTGCATGGAAATATTATCAGAAGAAACCAACTTGAAAGATGTTAAGAAACTAGCTTTTTTAACAGGATTACAGCTTTCTCAAGAGTTGTTAAGGATGCAAAGACGGCTCTTACACTTAGAAGATACTGAGCAAAAAGTGCAATTATTAGCAGATACAATAGAATCTTCTCTCGAGTAAGTTGAATGGTTCAAGTGAATTTTATAAGTGGTACTGTATGAGTACCATCAAAAGTGTGCTTAATAATTTTTCATTATATGTCCTTTGTTTATGTGTATTTAATTTATTTTGAATGAGGAAAAAGAACATAGGATGTTAAATGATTATTAATATACTCTACGCAGCTACAGCTTTCAGTGTTCTGTTGGGAGTCCTGATATTTTTTTATGCACAATATCAGCTTAGCAATGCACGGCGGTTGCTATCGGCTTCCAAGGACAAGGTCAATAATGACCGAAGAGAGTTTGAAAATGAGCGACGCGAGAATCAATTAAAGATCAAGGATGAGATCTATCGTCGTCGTAAAGACTTTGAGTTTGAGATCAAAAAGGAGCGATCTGAGGTTGATCGCTTACGGAATCGCCTTAATTCTAAGGTTGATGATTTAGAAAAAAAAGAATCACGTATTGATGACATTCGTCATGAATTACAACAAAAAGAGCGTGAGTTATTGCGTTCTATGGATACTTTGCATCTTAATGAAAACAAGCTAAAAAAGATCTATGATGATTTAATTACTAAGCTTGAATCCATTGGCAGCATGTCTAAAGACGAAGCGAGGAATGCTTTATTAGATACGCTGGAAGGTGAAGTTCGTTTAGCCAATGAAAAGTGGGTTCAAAAGATGGAAGACGAGGCTCGTGAGCGAGCTAAAGAACGCGCTTCTGATATTGTTGTAACGGCAATGCAGCGTTATACGTCTGACCTTATTACTCCTTATTCATCAGGGGTGGTTCAGCTTCCTAATGATGAGATGAAGGGTCGCATTATTGGTAAAGAAGGACGAAACATCAAGTCTTTAGAGATGGCTACGGGTATGGAGTTTGTTATTGGTGATGCGCCTGAAGTGATTACTATTTCAGGGTTTAATCCAATACGCCGTGAAGTTGCTCGCCGTTCTCTAGAAAAGCTTATTGTTGACGGTCGGATTAATCCGACTCGTATTGAGGATACTGTTGCTCAGTGTGAGAGTGAAATCAATGATATTATAGAGGAAAAGGGTCGTGAGACTATTTTAGAATATAATCTCCAAGGTGTTGCTCCTGAGGTTGTAACGACGTTAGGTAAGTTATATTTTAGAACCAGTTATTCTCAAAATGTGTTAAAGCATAGTATTGAGGTAGGCTTGTTCTCTCGTATGATTGCAGATGAATTATCATTGGATGGCGAGGTTGCTTTCCGTGGTGGTTTATTCCATGATCTAGGAAAAGCGGTTACAGCTGAAGTTGAGGGGCCACATGCCTTAATTGGTGCAGATATTGCTAAGCGTGGAGGGGAAGATCCTCGTGTTATTAATGCAATCGCAGCTCACCATGAGGAAGTTCCATTTACATCGGTTTACTCTCCTATTATTTTAATAGCAGATATGATTTCAGCATCGCGTCCGGGCGCTCGTAGAGAAACGTTCTCGGCCTATATCAAACGCTTAGAGCAGTTGGAAGATATAGCACATTCATTTGATGGTGTTAAGAAGGCATATGCGTTACAGGCTGGTCGTGAAGTACGTATTATGGTGGAAGAAGAGTATTTAGATGATGAGAAAACTTCGATCTTAGCTCGTGATATTGCACGTAAGATTGAAGCTGATATGAATTTCCCAGGTCAAATTCGAGTTAATGTTATTCGAGAAAAACGCGCCATAGAGTACGCACGATAAAATAAGAGGTTTTAATGAGTAATATTCGAGTTTTGATGATAGGTGACCTTGTTGGTCCTGCCGGTATCAAAATGTTTGAAAAACATATTGGTTCTCTTAAAGAGAAATATAAGGCTGACGCCATTATCGTTAATGGTGAAAACAGTGCAGACAACGGTCGCGGGATTACACCGGCGATTGCGGATCATTTTTTTGAGATGGGTGTTAATGTTATCACTACTGGTAATCATATTTGGGCACAAAAGAAGATATTTCCCTATATCGTTTCGCAGCCTAATTTGCTACGTCCAGCAAACTATCCTAGTAAGTGTCCTGGTTCAGGTTCGACTATTATTAATATAGGTGCCTATAAGGTTGCTGTTGTTAACCTGCAGGGGCGGGTATTTATGCGTGAGCAGTTAGATGATCCTTTCAAGACCATAGAGTCGCTTTTGCAGTATCTTAAGCATCAGACCGATATAATTTTTGTTGATTTTCATGCAGAAACCACCGCTGAGACTGCGGGTATAGCTTTATTCTTGGATGGCCAAGTCAGTGCTGTAGTGGGTACTCATACTCATATTCAAACTGCAGATGCTCGGGTATTACCTGGCGGAACGGCATTCATGACCGATCTAGGCATGGGCGGTTCTTTGAACTCTATGATCGGTATGAAAAAAGATATTATGATTCATCACTTGCGTACACAGATGCCTGTTCGCTTTGAGGTGGACTTAGAGCCTCCCTACGTGATGAGTGGAGCTTGTATTGAAGTTGATACCCAGACAGGTCAAGCGTTGAGCATTGAGGCAATACGCGTGGTTGATGATCAGGGTCTATTTTAAGGCTAATTATTAAAAATAAAAAAAAGAACCGATATGTATAAAACATATCGGTTCTTTTTTTGGTTATTTTGCGAGCATTATTTTTTAAATGCAGGCTTTCTTTTTTGGTGATGAGGTCGTTGAGGACGGTTATCGTGCGAGATTTTCTTTTGCACGAATGTTAACGCCTGACCCTTCTTATTTGCTCGACCGGTTCGACCGATACGGTGAACATAGTCTTCATAAGATTCCGGGATATCATAATTGATAACGTGTGTAACATCTTGGATATCAAGGCCACGAGCTGCAACATCGGTTGCTACCAGCATAGTAATCTTATCATTTCTGAACTTAGATAATGCTTGTTGGCGTTGTGCTTGGGTTTTGTTTCCATGGATAGATGCAGATTTAAACCCACGCTTGATGAGCTTTTCCGATAAATCTTGAACATTTCGTTTGGTTCGTCCAAAAATGAGTACTTTTGCTACTTCATCTTTAATCAAGATATCATGAAGAATATCTAGTTTCTCACTTGGATGACCAAATTCAACAATGTCTTGATCAATTGTTGATGCTGTTTCAACAGATTTAACAGATATAGTTTTAATATCTTTAGAGAAATCATCGATGAGCTTCTTGATTTGAGGAGACATTGTTGCTGAGAAGAATAGAGATTGCTTCTTTTTTGATGTTTGATCGAGAATTTCTCGAACATCATTAACAAATCCCATATCAAGCATACGGTCAACTTCATCGAGAACGATAAGGTCGAACTTGGATATATCGAGTCTACGTCGATCGACTAGATCTTTAACGCGTCCTGGAGTTCCAATCACGATATTGAATCTACGGCTAAGCATTTTATGTTGTTGGTGCATACTGGTTCCACCAATACATAATGCAGAGTAGAAGTCTAATTTTTTAGCGAATTTTTTGAATTCGGTATCAATTTGCAGTGCTAACTCTCTGGTAGGAGCCAAAATGAGAGCTTTTTGGTTTCGATTGCCAAGAAGCAGGTGTAAGATAGGGAGCAAGAATGCACCAGTCTTACCTGTTCCAGTATTAGCGATACCAAGAAGGTCATGTCCTTGTAGAACTTGTTCAATGGCTTGATCTTGAATTGGAGTTGGGGTTGCAAACCCACGTCGTTCAATACTAGTAAGTAAGTCTTTATGAAGAGGCAGCTCAGCAAAAGGTCGTGTTACGACATTTTCTTCAGGCTGTGCAGGTGCTTCCTGTGCTTTATTAATAAAGCGGGTTATATCAATACTTGGACTAGTTCGAGGTCTTCTTCTTGTTCTGTTATTACTTGAAAACTTCGATTTTGAAGAAAAACGAGATCGCCCGCCATGGGGCTTATGCATTTTTGTCATTCGGAGATTATCCTTTATATATGTATTCTTATACGAGATTTAAATTGAACTATGTAAGCCAAAATTCGGAAGAATCTATTTAATGGATAGTGGGTTCCTACCGATGAAAAGAGATGCATTCGTTACTTGTTTTCAGCCTCACAAATCAGAACGTTTGATACGTCTATTAATAGTATATTACAAATAGAAAGTGTTGGCAAGGCTAATCTATTGCAGTCTGAATGGGGCCTACTATAGTATGTTCAAGAGGTCATATATAGTATAGCCTGGTTAATTATAGATTCGTAATAACCGTATAGGAAAACAGATGTTTTTAATTGTGTTACTACAGCTGACTTTAGCATCATCGTTTATTGTAAGCAAGTTTCTTTTGGGGTTTGTCCCACCATTTTTATTGGTAGGGCTTCGAATGACGACAGGTGGTGTAATCTTGCTATTATATACGGCTTTATTTAATCGCTCGGCTTTTTATATAACTAAGAGGAATATTATTCCTTTGGTGTCAGCAGCGCTGTTTGGGATCTATATTACTAATGGTTTTGAATCATGGGGTCTTAAGTATACGGTAGCGGCTAAGGCATACTTTATTTACAATTTGGGGCCATTTTTTGCGGCGCTATTGGGATATCTCTTTTTTAGTGAAAAGATGACTCGTAATAAATGGATTGGATTGCTTGTAGGGTTTTGTGGGTTTTTTCCGTTAATTTTCAATGATTTGCTAACGCAGCATGCCTTATTGAATTCGTTACCGGAATTGGCGCTTTTATGTTCGGCTGCAGCTACCGTGGGTGGTTGGATTTCTAAAAAGAAGTTAGTTTACTCTCAGCATTATTCGGTGGTCATGGCTAATGGTGTAACCATGGTATGTGGTGGCCTTGGAGCATTGGTTACGGCCGGGTTAAGTGAGTCTTTTGATTTGGGAGTGATTGTCGCCAATCCAACATTTTATATTCTTTTTGCAGTAAATGTTCTGTTAACGTGTATTATAGGGTATAATTTATATGGATGGCTTTTAAAAAGCTATTCAGCAACTTATACGGCATTTTCAGGGTTTTTGGGGACACTGTTTGCTGGGTTGCTTGGGTTTATATTTTTAGGGGAAACCTTAACGTGGGCTTTCTGGACTGCATTTATAATAGTTGCATTTGGGGTAGCAATCTTCCATCAAGAAGAGAAGAAAAGGCTGCGAGAAGAAATTTAGCTGGAGGAATCTATGTTTTTAGTATTAGTTTTGTTTGCTTTATTTGGTAGTACATTTGTATTTGGTGAAGCAGCAGTGTTATATGTTAAGCCAGTGTTTTTTGTTATGATTCGAATGTTTTTGGCAGGGTTTTTAATATTGGGTTACCAGTGGTTTAAGGATAGAGCCTTATTAAGGGTTAAGCCTAAGGACTGGTGGGTAATCGTACAAACAAGTTTCTTTTTGTTGTTCTTTGCATATGTAATAGAGTTTTGGGTTTTGCAATATATAACCGGTGCAAAAGTTTCTCTCTTGTGGAATCTTTCCCCATTTGTTACAGCTGTCTTTGCTTACCTTTGGTTTAATGAGAGAATGACTGCAAAAAAGCTCTTAGGGTTGGCGTTTGGTTTTTTTGGTTTTATTCCTATTTTGCTTGCGCCAGCAGCGCAAGAGATGCCAGTTAATGCTTTCTTAAGTTTGTCTTGGCCTGAGCTTCTTTTGATTGTTGCTGTAATTGCAGCAGCATATGGTTGGATTATGTTTCGTCGGGTAATGGACCGGGGGTACCAGCCTTTAGTTATTAATGGTTATGCTATGATTATATCAGGAGTGTTTTCGTTGATAACATCTTTAGCGTGGGAACCGTGGAATCCACTTCCTGTATCCAATTGGCCTTTAGCACTATGGTATATATTTTATTTAACCTTGGTTGGGAATATTATTTGTTTTAATCTTTATGGTTATTTATTAAAAAAATATTCAACGACTTATCTTTCATTTTGTGGTTTTATGACTCCAATTTTTGCCGCAATTTTACAATACTTCTTTTTTGGAAATCCTGTTGGTATTCCTTTCATTATTACATTGGTATTGGTTTCTATTGGATTATACATTTTTTATCAAGAAGAATTACGACAGGGATATATTAAGTGATTTATATAATATTATTTAGAACCGCACTTGCTTGTTCGTTTGTGGTTAGTAAGGCATTACTTGATTTTGTTCCACCTTTTTTATTGGCAGGAACCCGGATGACCATTGGTGGGACATTGTGTCTTGCTTATGTTTATTTTTTCAATCCAAGTTCATTTTATATTAAAAAGAAAAATGTCTTAGCCCTTATTGCTGTTATTATTTGTTCTGGTTTTTTAACTAACGGCCTTGAGGCTTGGGGTTTAAGTCAAACGATTGCAGCCAAGGCTTATTTTATTTATAATTTTTCTCCATTCATTGCAGCTTTATTTGGTTTTTTATTTTTTCATGAAAAGATGACTCGTAATAAATGGATTGGGTTGGCGATCGGGTTTGTAGGTTTCATTCCATTAATCTATAATGATTTGCGATCGGATAATATTTTAATTAATACGCTTCCTGAGTTGGCTATATTAGTAGCTGCTGGTGCTATGGTACTGGGTATTGTGGCAAAGAAGAAGCTTGTTGTTTTTCAGCATTATTCTATGATCATGGCGAACGGCTTGCTATTATTTTTTGGTGGCCTCATTTCAGTTTCAACTGGTTTATATACTGAGACTATTGCATGGGGATCGATCTTGGCGACACCTTCTTTATATTGGTTGCTGCCATTAAACGTTACGCTGACCTGCTTGATCGCATACAATATGTATGGCATCTTAGTTACTCGCTATAGTGTAACGTTTATTTCTTTTTCAGAGTTTCTAGGAATATTCTTGGTTGCTTTCTTAGGCTGGGCATTCTTAGGCGAGACCATATCTAATGCGTTCTGGGTTGCTTTTGTTCTTGTTGCAATTGGAATGTATGTTTTTTACAAGGAAGAGTTGCGTCAACGGACTATGCAGTCTTTGTTTGATGAAGTGAAGCGGTTAAAGTAGCGCTAACCATGAATCATAATTAATAATAAGTTAAAACAGAAATTTATAGGAAAACAACTATGATCCGCACAACGACACTATTGTTTTTTAGCAGTCTTTTTTTTATTAACTCAATATTTTCTATGAACTATGAGCATACCAGGCGTATTGCTCCTGATGTGCTGACCAATGCTACTTCTATGGCGATAAGCCCAAAGGGTGATCTGGTTGGGATTGGTGGCAAAGCTTCAGATAAAGCACTTGTTAAATGGTGGGATGTAAAAAGCGGTAAACTGGTTGGCTACGTTAATACATCGAGGCTTGGATATTTGAATTACGCGAATTCTGTTGCTTTTAATCCCGATAGTACTATTATAGCGGCAAGTGGTTGTGAATCTACAGGATTATGGGATACCCAAACCGGTCAATGGCTTCAAAGGATTGCGATGGACAGCGACAGTCATAGCATAGCTTTTTCTCCCGAAAATAAACTTTTAATTGGCATGGGCATGCAACTGGCAACCTATGCACAAGAGGAATCAGGTGAGTTTGCTGAGAAGGATAGCAAAAAGCAGTTTAGTTATATACGTGGTCATGTACGGGTTGGTAAAAAATACATAATGATACCACTCATAAGAGAAGGCCTTCAGGTAAATGAAAGGCGGGTGCCAGGAAAGACGCAGGGATCAATAATACGCAAGATGCCTGAGGTTAAATTGCATGATATGGGCCCAAATGAGGAGTATATGGTATCGTTGACGGGTGAATCGAGAATTTCTATCCATGAAATCGAGAAGGGTGGAGCGTGTGTTCAGCAGCTTCGTTGCCCTTATCCCGATGAAGTTTTTTTTGCAGGAGAAAATGAAAAAGAAGTTTCTTCTTTGGCGTTGAGTCGAGATGAAACTAAGGTTGCAGCAGTTCGAGCATCTACAATCTATTTGTGGAGGGACTGGATGTCACGAGATTCATTGCAAGAGCTTTCAGTGGAAGGAAGTGGAGTGAGAGAGGTCGCATTTGGTTCTGATGGGCTCCTAGTTGCACTTAGTAAGGATGGTACTGTTGATATGTGGAGAGAGAAAAAATGAATCGTATTTTTTTAGTTTTAATTTTAACAAATTTCAGTTTTAATATTTATTGCATGGAGCCTGAATATCAAACTCAAAGGCCCATGAAATGCCTTAATCCAGAACTTTTTTCGTTTCGTTGGAATTTAAGATCTGTAGCTCTTAGCCATGATGGAAAATTGGCAGTAAGTGGCGGAGTTCTTTATGCACCAACTCTTCAGGGCTGCTTGCAATTTTGGGATGTTAATGCTGAACCTAGTAAGATCCCTGGCCCTCGTTTTTATCTCGGTCCTGCAGTTAAAGCAAAATACTCTCGACTGTGGCGAGGCTATGATATTACGACGGTGGACTTGAGTCCTTATGGTAAGGTAGTAGCTGTAGGTGCAAAGGAGATGGGGAAGAGTGCAGTCATAGGTTTATGGTGTACAGCTAAAGGCAAGTTATTAAGAACGTTGCAACAAGAAGATGGGGAGATTGGTCAGAATATTGATTCTGTTTTGTATGATCCTACGGGAAAGTTACTAGCAGGGGTATCCTTTGGAGATGTGCGGCTATGGAATGTTGAAACTGGTGAGTTGGTTAGAAAATTTAAAAATGCCAGTACTTGCGCAGACTTTAGTTCTGATGGGCGGTTTTTAGCAGTTGGTGGTCGTAGTGTCGCGCGTGTGCACGATGGTCGAGATGGACAAGAACACGAATATAGTGTTGGATTTGCAGGTCATGAATATAAGACAACTGCTGATGATATGAGGGATGGAACTCATGTTATAGAGCAGCCGTTTGCATGGACTCGGATTTTTGATGTTGAAAGTGGAGAGGTAGTACAAGAGTCTAAAGGGAGTGGTGGAAACATTACATCGCTCAGAATGGGAGCCGATGGTATTACGACCTTAAATAACGGTGGTGTAGTTAGGGTTGTGGGGCCTGATGAATCATCACCAAATACAGTTAAACAACCTCAGTATGACAAGAAAAAACACGAACAACCAACACACTTGAGCGTTGATGGTAGGTTAGCGGTAGCTGTTCATGCTTTAGGTGGTATGAGAGTGTTGGATCTTGCTTCTGACACAAAACCAGATGCGAGACTGACTCATAGGCTTACAAGCCCTCAAAAGTACATTGTATCAGTGGCCTTTAGTGGTAATGGCAAATCTGTTTCCGTTGGGCTGCAGGGTGGTGAAGTTCAAATATGGGATCTCCATAAAGAACAAAAATGATTTTAGCTTCTATAATAGCTGTGAAAATTGCTTAAATGAATTAAATTAATTATTATTATAGTTAATTTCTTAACTTAAAACAGCAATTATAAAAGGCAACTATGAAACGTTTTTCTATTTATTTTTTCTTATTAATTTTAATATCTTTAGTTGAGGCCAAGCCGCCACAAGAGTACATACAGTTTGGTACGTTACAACCAGTGCCTATGTGTGAACACGAATTGCCAATGGTATTTGGAAAACCTTCTTTAACTAAAAAAGAAGATGGATGGTTGGTTTGTTGTCCATCAGGTCCTAATATTTCCGGAGTATGGGAGGAAATTGATGGCAAGGATGAAGCTGCATCGAATAAGTTATTGGTTTGTGGTAGGAGTGTGTGGAAAAATTATCCTGCAATTGCGACGGAGCTTGCGCAACAAAGCTTGGAGTTGAAAGACACCCCAGCCGCGTGGAGTCTATTAGGGGTTGCGGCTAAGGGGAAACTTTCACAAGAACTGTCTAGATGGATAGAGGCAAGAGAGTCTGTAGATGCTTATAGGTGTCTTGCTATTCTTAGTAATGGAAAAGAATCTGAGCGTTGGAGAGAGTTTTCAAGAGATCCGTTTAAGGCGTTGACGGGTCGAGCTGTTAGTTCATCTGAGTCTGGTGGCAAGCTCGGGAAAGAACGGGCATATCGGGACTACTTGGCAGCTATTAAGTTTAAGGCAAAGAAAAAGGGCGATCTTCAGTTTCCAATGGGGGAGTTGCAACTGGCGTTAGGAAATTGGGATAAGGCGTTACTGCACTTTACAGCTGCAGCAGAGCTGGGAAATCAAGACGCTTTAGTTTATAAAGGTGATTGTTTACGGAATCTTGAGGGATGGGATAATCTGGTTAGTGCTATGTTGGCATATAAAAAAGCCACTGGTCCACTGGCTCAACAGCGAGTTGAAGAGTTAAGAGAAAAAGCGTTGAGGATAAAGCATAAAGTACAAAAAATTGATGAAGAATCTGGAGAAATTACTATTGATACCGCTGAAATGGAGAAACAGGAAGGTAGTTTTTTTAGGCTTTTTGAGGGGCTCTTTGGTGAGGCAGGTTTATTTTTAGGCTCTGTCGCTAGAGAGTCTTATAATGCTGGCAGTTATAGGCAAGGTGTACAGTTTGCTTTAGATTGGTTTGAGCAAAATCCAACTGAAGAATCATTAAAATTGGTTATGACATTTTATACGCAGTGTGATGAGATAAGAGGATCGGTTTTACAGCGGTTGTCGGGCATGAAATCAAAAGTTGCAAAAATAGAAGGATCGGTTGGAGAGTTATGTTTGGCAAAAATGTATTATGATAAAGGGGATAAGGAAGGGGAGCGGGCTTGTTTTAGGCGAGCAATAGAGGCTGGATCTGCGCCAGAAGAAATGTGGGAAACGTATTTTGGAGGGCATGGCTCAGAGCTGAGTCTTGATAAAGAAGGTAAAGCTTGGGATAAATTGGCAGCATTTGCAGATAAGCAAGACAATGTGTGGGGGTATGAAGCAATGCTTAGGTTTGCGCTGCTTCAAGGTGATGCTGAGCGACTTGTTATTTGGCTGAATAAAGCAAAAGCGCACGGCAGTGTTTTAGCGCAATGTTGTGAGGTTCATGAGTTATTAGGGTTGTTAGTTTTAAAAAAGAAAGAAGAAGAATCCACAGTGCGCCTTGAAAAAGATCTCCAAGAAAAAATGTTTTCATTGATGAGGCATGTGGTATCTGCTGATCAACGTATTGCGTTATATGTGAGACTTAATTTATCAAATTCATTTGGGTTTCAAGGATTGGAAGAAAAATCATTAGAGTTTTTAATGCGATCTCATTATCTACCATTACCTAATAGCTCACGTATTTGGATGCCTATTCCACGACGAGAGAAATTTGATGAGAGAATGTTGCGAGTATTTAAAGGTGATTTTGGGTATAAGGGGGTTCAGCTTTTACAGGCTCACATGCGTGCAGAAGCGAAAGCATATCTTGCAACAATTGTAGAAAAAAGTAAACAAGGTATCGCTTTAACTAAAGCTGAATATCAAATATTACAAGCTGCACGCCAAGTGATAGTTAAGGAAGAGGAAGAGGAAGAGATGTCTATGCCAGCATTAGAAGATGGTGGGGAAATATTGCCTACTGATGATCTTGAGTATTCGAATATTATTACACAGGCCGAGCTGGAAAAGGCAAAGCTTGAACAGAGGGAGCAGAAAGAGAGGCTATTACAAAAGCAAAGATTAGAAGCTGCACAAGAAGTGGTTGATTTTTGTATAGCAGATATTATTACACAGGCCGAGCTTGAACAGAGGGAGCAGGAAGAGAGGCAAAGGCGGGAAGAGGAAAAGAAAGAAACGGCCTCTGGTTTTTCTCCTTGGGGTGGAGAAGGTACAAATAGATCATGGGCGGATATGATGGAGGAGTTTGAGCGGGAGCAAAGCAAGTAATGAATTTTAAGTTTTTATATCTATTATTATTTCCGTCATTGCTTTTTTCTATGTCAAGAGAGCCTAGAAATCTTTGTCATGCTCTTATGTTACGTCAAGTTGGGGCAAATAGGGTCGAGGATTTTATTCATAGTCTTATTTATACAAAGCCCTTTACTTATACCGATGTGACTTCTATAGAAGATATGAGAAAAATGCTTTTGTCTCTTTCGTTGCAATCTGAACGCCCTTCATTAGATCAATTTAGGGTTTTGTTTTATAAGTTTGCGAGATTTAATTCCCCATATGATAGCTATTTAGATACTGCAGAAAAATTTCATGTTGATGCGGTATTAAGAGATAATTTTGAGGATGATTCTCCTGTCAAGCTATTTTTTGATATTGTTCAAAACTTGGGTTATAGAGACTTGATTTTTAATATAGCCGATCCAAGTAAGCCAAGTTTTTTACATGTTTTAGGGGTTGATACTGAAAACTTTAGGTTGGTCGAATATCTTGAATCTATTCATATGCCTCTTGCTGTAGAGTATGTAAGGAAGGGTATCCAAGTGTTGGGGTTGGCTTCTGATACCACAACGCTTGAAGAATTAAATTCTATGGATCATCCCCCTTTAGAGGCACGGGATGCTGGTGGAAATACTCCACTTCTTTTGTTATTAAGTGATCCGGAAAGACTCGGAGATCAAGGAGTTCAAGAAAAGATTTTGTGGCTGTTAGATAAAGGTGCCTTAGTTAATGTTTATACCAATACAGGGTTATCGCCTATTTATCATGCTGTAAATCATCCTGTAGTGCTTCAGATGCTGTTAGATAAAGGTGCCTTAGTTAATGTTTATACCAATACAGGGTTAGCTAATTTTGGTTTAGATGGAGAAACTCTTTTATCTAGTTGTATTAGATCAGGAAATCAAGGTAGTTTAAGGCTTTTACTTCGCGCTAGGGTTGATACTACTCTACCATTTAATGAAAGATGCACAACCTTACAGCTGGCACGGACAGCGGATGAAACCTATAAGACACAAATGGCCCATGCTATTGCTACTAATAGAACTCTCCCTGCACCATCGATGTTGCGAGCCTTGCAGGATGGAAAGATTGCTGACGTTGAAACCTTATTACAGCAGGGTGAAAGTGCAAACAAATTAGTATGTGTGAGGTCACAAACAAATGTAGCCCCATTAGATATCGCTGTTGAATGGGGTCATGAGGGATTGGTTCGTTATTTGTTAAATCAAGGAGCTGTGTGGCCACCTAAATTGCCATATAAAGTTGGCTTTAGCACATCTCGTTTAACAGGGCCTGTGAGTGAAGGTAATTTAGGGTTGGTGCGATTATTGGTAGAATGTGGTGAACCGGTTAATTCCGGTCCAGATTATTTTGGCGATACTCCACTAAAGATCGCTAAGAGGTTGAAAGATCCTGCTATTTATAATTATCTGTCTAGGCAGCCAGAGGTTCAAGCTCAAGGATTAATAGATAGCTAAAATTTAATTTAACTATTATCTTTAATTTTTTTGTATGCGGTATATTTATCTTTTTTACCTTTACTCAATTCAACAGGATATTTCTTCTTAATTTCTTCGAGTTTATGAGTAATAGCCTGCGTTAAGTCGATATTGTTTCCATTTGCAAAGCATATACTTGCAATGATAATATCAGCCAGTTCGTCTTGAATGTCCTGTCGATTGTTATCCATTTCCGCATATGATTCTTTACTGTCGATCCAAACGAATTTTTCTAAGAGTTCATTAGCTTCAATAGAGATGTTACAGGCAAGATTTTTTGGTGAATGAAATTGTGACCACTCTCGTTTGTCAACCATGTTTTTAACTAATGTTTTTAATTCTTGTAGTGTGGTTTTTGTGTCGTTCATATTTTCTTTCTAGGTTAGAGATAGCAGACATGGAGTGCTGCGCTTGCAAGTGTAATAATGCCAAATCCAATGAGTACAAATCCTGAGACTTTATTCGTTATTTGTAGGACATAGTAAGTAATTCTTGACCGTAAAAAATGAATGGTTTCTGTTAAGAACAAGAACCATGCTAATGATCCAAGAAATATTCCCGATACTAAAATAAGACTAGTATAGATACTTCTTTCACTCAAACAAAACGTAGAAAAAATTGCTATAAAAACTAATATGGTCATTGGATTGGAAAGTGTGAGCAAAAAAGCAGTGATATAGGACGATATAACTTTTTTGGTATTTGGACGCGATGGTATATCTTTGGAAAAGAGGAAGAGTGCTCGTACACCCCAGGCACATAATAAAATTCCACCTAACAATCTGATCCAAAATAGATGTCCAGTGAGATAGTCAGATATGGCTGAAAAGCCAAGAGCGGCTACACAAGCATAAACAAAATCAGCGCTAGCGGCTCCAAACCCTGAAGCCATACCAGATAAGCGTCCTTCAGTGAGGGTGCGTCGTATGCAGATGATGGCAATTGGGCCAACCGGTGCTGCGGCTGCAAATCCTATGAGAGCACCTTTGAATAAAACTGATAACATATCTTTACTTCCTATTGTTTATAACCCTTTTGTTAAAGGATAACAAATGACATGATAGAAAGTAAATTTTCTGTTATAATAAGCTCAAAGAACCTGTCATTTTATGAAAAAAATAAAGAAAAAATATGAAAAAACTTCCTGATATTTCCCAAGATGTCTCTCAATGGTATAACGAGGTGGTCTACAAGGCTGAGCTTGCAGAGCAGTCACCAGTACGTGGTTGTATCGTTATCCGTCCCTACGGTTGGGCGCTCTGGGAGAATATTAAGTCAGTATTAGATGCTCGCATTAAAGAAACCGGTCATAAAAATGCTTCTTTCCCGCTCTTGATACCAGAATCATTCATGAAGCGTGAAGCTAAGCATGTTGAAGGGTTTGCTCCAGAGCTTGCAATTGTAACTGTTGCTGGCGGTAAAGAACTGGAAGAACCATTAGTAATTCGTCCGACATCAGAAACTATTGTTCATTACATGTTTGCCAAATGGATCAAGTCATGGCGTGATCTTCCTCTCAAAATCAATCAATGGGCTAATGTCGTTCGTTGGGAAATGAGAACGCGTCCATTTTTGCGTACCACTGAATTTTTTTGGCAAGAAGGACATACCGCCCATACCTCTAAGGAAGAAGCGCATGAAGAAGCGTTGCTGATGCTTGATGAGTATGTAAAGCTGGCACAAGACTATCTAGCAATCCCTGTGATAGCTGGAGAGAAGTCTGCGACAGAAAGATTTGCTGGTGCTGATGCGACATACACCTTTGAAGGGATCATGATGGATGGCAAAGCGTTGCAAATGGGAACGTCTCATATGCTGTCGCGTAATTTTGCCAAATCTTTTGAGATTGAGTATCAGAATAAAGAGGGCGTATTGGAAAACCCGTATTTAACGAGTTGGGGTGTTACAACACGCTTGATTGGTGCTGTTATTATGACGCATGGTGATCAGAAGGGTATTATTATGCCGCCACGCGTAGCGCCAATACAAATTGTTATTATTCCAATCTACCGTAAGGGTTCTGAAGAAGTGGTTCGTGAAGCTGTTCAAGAGCTATATAGTAAGTTATCAAAGAAGTACCGTGTTGAGCTTGATGAAGATGACTCTAAATCGCCGGGTGCTAAGTTTTATGAATGGGAGCTTAAGGGTGTTCCGTTACGTATTGAAGTTGGACCTCGTGATGTTGAAAATAAATCTGTCATGGTGGGCAACCGTGTAACTGGTGAAAAAACACCGCTGGAATTAGATGGGATCGATGCTGCTGTTGGTGGAATGTTGGAAGCTATGCATACAGAATTGTTTGATCGTGCTCAAAAGCGCTTAAAGGATCACTGGAAGCATGAGGCCAAGCTTGATACTTTTGGTCCTGCCATGGATAAGGACGCTGGTGCTTATCAAACTGGCTGGTGTGGCGAGATTGCCTGTGAAGATAAACTCAAGCCATTCAAGGGTTCAATTCGTTGTGTATTGAAGAACAAGTCTTTTGATAGTTGTTTTGCATGCGATAAGAATAGTGAACGTGATGTATTAGTAGCCAAATCATATTAAGAGAAAATATGACCTTTAAAAAAGAGGTGGATGTACATCCACCTCTTTGCTTTCTTACTTAGTTTATAATTATGCTGTTTTGGTTTTATCTTTGATACTATCAATAATAGCTTGTTTAATTTTTCCTTCACTTTTCTTTACATTTCCAGACATGCAGCCTGCAAGTTCTTTTACTTGGTCCGAGGTGTAGTTGAAATTGAAGGTGCCGCACCACTTATCACCTTTATCATAACAGCTGGAAATGTCTGCACACCAAGGAAAATAGAGTACTGTAAGGTTGTTTTTTCTTTGGCCAGTTCTTTTTAGGAGAGCCATTTCTGCATCTGAGAATTTAAAGACTGAACATGGTTCAAATCCAATATTAATCTTTTTGTCTTTGAAGTCTGATTCCTTGACTGGGAATGGGATACCTTTTTTCTCAAAGTACTTAACAGCCTTTAGTAGTTCGCCAGCAGGGGCTTTTTTGTTTTGTAACCCACCAGACATGTCGATGACACAAATTACATCAACTTCACGTTCTTTACGATCGACTAGAGGAGGCAGTGGAAGATTAAAGGCTAGGCCTGCATCAACCATAACAAGATTTTCGGCATTCTTGAGTTTTCCTGTACAGTTATAGCTAAAGTTTTTCAACTCAGCAGCAAGCGGCCGTCTTTTTGCTACCTGATGGACAGCTTTTTGTGTAAGAGGAATGTCTAAGCGTTTAATAATACCACCAACAACAGGAAGATCTAAGAGCTTGTTGAGTGCAGCCAATTCTTTTTCTATCAAAAACCCAATAGCGCGCTCATTCTGTAAGCCTGACTCGTCCAAGAAGTCACTACTATTAAGAGCAAATGCTGAACCAAAAGTGCCTAAGAAATATCCCGCAAACTGTGATGGTAAGACGGTTGTTATTTTACACTTGTCGAATCGGCTACCAAACGTTTCTGTTGAAACATAACTATTGAGATATATACTTCCAGCACTAAACGGTGATACTTCTAACCATTCTTTAACTCGGTTGTTAGTGATGATAGCAGTACCAATTGGTAATGGCGATTCAGCTGTTTTTGAGTAAGCTTGCATATCATGTAATGCTTGTTCGTAAGTATTGTTTCCAAACATTTCACTTAACAAAGCGTTTCCAATTAAAATACCATATACATCAACAAACGTAATAGGCTCGTTCATAAAGTATTTGGTAAAGAAGTTTGCTGCTATATCTCGAACTTTTTCTGTGTTTTTTACAATGTTATCAATAAGGAAAGGGTTCGAGTTTGGGAATGTTGTATCATTAAGGTTGGCTTGAGCATCTTTAGTGTTAAACCCTTTGTCTTTAGCTTTTTTCAAGAGGTATGGCCATGTTGCCCAGGTGCCGCCAGAAAGACAACTAATATAAGTGGTAGTATCCATTAGGCCGATATCTTCAGCTCCTACAAAGAAGCCGCGGGCTCCAATCATTGCCCGGTATCCACCACCACTAGCACACATGGCAATAGTTGGGAGTTCATGGGGTTGAAGATTTTTCAGGCCAGTTAATGATTCAATAGCGCCTTTAGTTATGAGACGACGTTTTTTAATAAATTCTTGTTCATCTTCGTCAAGCTTGGTTCCAACTTGAACAGTCGTGCCCTTAAGCTCATCAAGCCGGTCAATTTGGCCTTCTATAAGCTTAAGTATTTTTGGCCGTACTGTTGAAACGGCTTCCTTAATGGCCTTAGGATTTGCTGAATCTAAAACCCTTCCAACAAGAGAAACTATCTCAGGAATATTGTTATCAGTAATTACACTAGAGCTGCTACTTACCAGAAGCTTTCTCAACTCTGATGCACCGAGCACTTCTTTTCCAATTAGCTTTTTAATACGAGCAACGACCTTGTTAAACGCTTTTTCAAGAGGCTTTCTTAAGGTTGCTGGAATAGTTTCTTCTATCATGGTTGCATAAATTAATACTAGATCTTTTTCATTTTGGACTACTAGGTTAAGTAGGTCTGTTAGGTTGCCAGCAACGGTCATTGCTTTGAGTTCTGCATTGACTAGTTTTTTAACTTGTGCGAACACCAAGTTAAACGCTTTTTCAAGAGGCTTTCTAATTGGTGCCGGAATGGTTTTGTCAGTCATCATTTGGGCAGCTTCGGCTAGTTTTTTTGCATCTCTATTGAGAAGCTTTAATAGAGCCTCAAGGTTTTGGGTTGTGGCCATAGAAGTCAGTTCTTTTGTAAGCGAAATAGCTTTTTTTGCATCAGCTCCCATCGATTTGGGGCCCTTTTTTAAATTATTAATAAGAGTTTTTGCTTCAAGAGTGCTCATTCCTTTAACCCTATCGGCTAGACCTTTTAAGTTAAAGCCACCTTGCATTAAGCTACCAAGGGTGCCAACTGGGATATTGAGCTTGGTAAGTTCTGCAAGAGAACCAAGATTAGACGATATATCTTTTATATTGATATTAGGTAAGTCTGTTAAAGATTTAATGTTACCAATAAAATTAGACTTAATGTTTGGCATTTTTACCTGAAGATCCTCAAGAGAGCTTAACCCCTTTAAGACATTTCCTATATTGAGGTTGGGGAGCTTACTGAGAGAGGCCAGGTTGCCTAGCGATTTAAGGTTGATGCCCTTTAAAAGTTCTCCAAGATTTATATTTAGTTTAAGACCTTTGAGGGTCTTTTCAAGACCTCCCAAATCTATGTGTACATTGGGCCCGGGTGGCGGATTTATCGGCATGGTTATTTGGGTTGTTGCTAATGTTGTAAATAAAACAGCTAATAATACTTTGTATCCAAAATTCTTCATTGTAACTCCTAATGAATAAATAAACTTCCATCATATGTATAGTATAAAATTAAGTTTTAGTGATTTTCAACACTATCGTTTTTTTTCTATTCAATATGGTAGGGTGTAAGCAAAAGAGGGTAACTATAATGAAGATTGAACGCGCCGTGGATCAATTTGAGATTTATTTAGTGTCTAAACAACGGGTTTCAATGAACACTGTTGCAGCCTATCGTGCTGATTGTGCACAACTAATTTTATATTTAAAATCAAAAAAAATTCATTCATTGAAAAAGATTAAGCAGATTCACTTAAAGAGTTTTTTAGGATATTTGAAACGCAACCTTGGATTAAAAGCCACTAGCATGTCGCGTAAGATTTCTAGCATGAAAAAGTTTTTTCAATTTATTCATGAAGAGTATAAGGTCCAGAATTTTGGTGAAGTCTTAATCTTTCCGCGCCAGGAGCGTAAGCTACCTAAATATTTAACTGAGATCAAGGTTGTCGAGTTATTTGAGCGTGCAGCTTTAAATAAGAGTTTTAAGGGGCAACGCAACTATATGATGATTCACCTTATGTATGTTACAGGGCTTCGAGTGAGTGAACTTGTTACAATGAAGATTCATCAGTTACGCTTGGATATGGGAATGGTGACCGTATTAGGAAAAGGGAATAAGGAGCGAATAGTGCCGCTACCCGATCCAACGGTTATTCTATTGAATGGATATCTAGAAAAAATTCGACCAAAGTGTCTCATGAAAAATAAAAGCGAATATACATCGGACTACCTATTTCCCATTATATATAATAAAGGCGTTAAGCATGTAACGCGTCAAGCATTTTGGCGGGTTATTAAAAAATTATGCCCACAAATAGCCTATATGTCTCCTCATGTATTACGCCACTCACTAGCAACCCATTTATTACATAAGGGTGTAGACCTTAGGTCTTTGCAAATGATTCTTGGGCATGAGCATCTTTCGACTGTTGAGATCTATACTCATGTAGATATGACTCACTTACGTACTGCGTATAATAAAAAGCATCCTCGATCTTAGTTCATTGTTCAGCTTGATTGGCTTGCTGTATTATAAAATGATCCATGAGCCTATGACCTGGTGTATCGGGGGTACAAGGATCTTTGCTAAAGTTCTCAAAAGCCATAATCATAGTAGGAGATTCAACATCCGGCAGTTTTTTATGTCTTAGTTGTTTCCATTGTAGTACAAAATCAGCAACTAATGTTTTGATATTGTCGGATTTTTTCTTAATAGGTTTATTGCCTGGTATTAGCGTGAATACAGAAAGTGCTATTACAAGGAAAGAAAGCCTTATCACTTTAGCGCTTAGATTTTTTTCGAGATGAGCGCTAGCGCTTTTTTTTGTGTAAGCGCTTATTTTTAATCTCTTCAAAATCTTTTTTGGCTTGTGCTGCATCATATTTTTTTACATATTCATCGCAAGCGCCATATCTGAATCCGATGAACTTAAGACCTTCTTTTTCTGCAATTTTTTCTACAGTTTTGAGATTTTTTTCTTTATCGTCAACAAAGATGATAGTCTTGGGACGCTTTTTTAACTGTTTTAGTAGAAAGGGAATAACAGCTTCTTTTTCGTTAACTCCGCAGAATAAAATACCATGATGATACGTAGAAGGGTGATCCTTGTGTGAATAGTATACCGATTCTTGAGAAGGAATATTATCACCGTCAAAATTTATATCGATTTTTTCTAACTGCAATACGGTATCACTGGATATATAGAGGTTGCGTGCTGTAAGCCCAATGGTTGGACATGTTTTTTTAAGTTTATTAAAAACAGAGACAGTATTTTTTTCTGCTGGCTGTAGGTCAATATTAACAGACCCAAGACAGTAATCCGGAAGCGCTAGGTTGATATCTTTTTTTTCTTTTAATAAGTCATAGAACCAAGGATCACTACCTATATGGCAATTACCTTTGGGTCTGGCGAGTGTGTTATCAATATCTAATAAGACGAGGGTATCGCTATCTACATGTTTTAAAACATCTGAAAAATTATTTGTTTCATAAATTTTAGGTGTTATAGAAGTAGTAAGGAAAAGAAGAAGGGTGATGCTGTATAAAAACAGCTTGTAGGTTTTATTTTGCATGATGACTTTCGTAAATTCAACACTGTGTACATACTTATTATGATTATTGGTTTAACTTTTTTTTTAAATTAGATAAAGGAATTGTAATGAGCGAAAGTACAATTAAACAGGTTTTATTAACTAGACTGCGTAATAAAGATAGTTCGCGCGCTCAGTTTAGGGCTGCAGCTAACAAGATTGCACTTGTATTGGCAGAAGAGTCAGCTAATTTTATAAAAACTAAGAAGGTTACTGTTGAAACTCCATTGGAAACAGCAGAAGGTATCGAGTACGAAGGAAAGGTGGTGCTTGTTGCCATCTTACGTTCTGGAATGTCGATGCTTCCAGTATTCCGTGACACCTATCCTGATGCTGCCGTTGGTTTTTTAGGTATTAAGCGCAATGAAGAAACCGCTGAGCCTGAGATGTATTATAATAATATTCCTACTATCGGACCTGATGATCAGGTGCTCATTTTAGATCCTACTATTGCTACAGGGGGCACCGCTTGTGCAGCGCTGAACTTGCTAGCTGACCTGAATGTAAAACAAGAGCAAATGATGTTTATTTCTGTTATCAGTTCAACGCAGGGCCTTGAAAAAGTTCGAACAACCTTTCCAAATGTACAAGTAACTACCGTGGGCGAAGATACTAAACTGAATCATAACAAATTCATTCTTCCCGGAGTGGGAGACTATGGCGATCGCTACTTTGGCACAGAATAATAGTCGCATAATTTATGTAGTAGGCAGTGAAAACTAGTTAAGCTTAATTTAAAACCAAGCTTTTTTTGAGCGTATATCGTCTGTTGATATGCGCTCATTTTATTTAATAGAAGGGCGATAGTCTGTTTTGTTGTATTTGCTATATAGATATTTGGGGGAGAGAAATTTGGCTCGCAGCCTTGCGCAAGTGGAAACTTACTTCGGCTTCTCGCAATTTCTCTCGAAATGCTTTGGGGCGCCTGGGGGCCGGCCGCTGGAAAGGGTGGTTGGCAGGTTTGGATATTTACGAACCAATAGAACGCCCTTGGAGTCTTAAGACCCAAAAAGGGGGGATATATTGGTTTTGTTTTTTTTTGAACGTTAATCTTGTGATGCTAAATTGTATTTACAAAAAAAAAGAATATATACTATTAAAGAGAATAATCTATTTAAAGATCTTAAAGGCTGAAGTACATGGAAAATAATTTTATAATTGATCAAAAATCGCTGTCATCGATACTCGCTTTCATGCAGCCGATTTGTGCAAAAAGAACGACATTGGATACGACCTCTTCTATTTTGTTTCAAGCGGGACACAAAGAGTTAGTCCTTAAGAGTACTGACTTGGAAATTAGCTTACAATATAGTTGTCCATTGGATAATAGCGCACTTGAAGGTGAATCGTTTTTACTTTCAGGCAAGCGAGTATTTGAACTAATTAAAGAATTAGATGGCGATATTAACTTTGTATTAAAAGATAATCATATTGGAATCGAATCAGGATCTGCGCGTTTGGCTCTTAATATTAAGGACGCACAGGAGTTTCCTCCGTTTCCAGAGCGTATTGAAAATTTGATGCACTTAGACTCAGACTTCTTACTAACAATGTTGGAAAAAGTTGCATTCTTAATTCCACAGAATAATGCAAATCCTGCATTGAACGGATTGTTTTTGGAGGTTAACTCCGAAGGCTTTAAGATGACGGCAACAGATGGCCATTGTCTTGTACAAGTTAAATCTTCTGAGTATACCCTTCCTGAAGCAAAGTCATGGTTGCTTCCTCGTCGCGCAATCTTTGAATTGAAAAAGATCATTGAAAATACCGAAGATAAGACTATTTTTGTAGGTCTTTGTGGAAACCAGTTGGTATTTTCCGGTGAATCATTTAACTTCTTTACCAAGCTTCTTTCAAGCTCATTTCCACAATATTCAGCTATTATGGATAGAGTAGGATTTGAAGAGGCACAAACAGCAAAGACCGAGCTAACTAAAGCGCTTCGTCGATCCGCGGTATTGCTATCTGGGCAGTTTATTGCAACACAGTTTGCGTTTAAAAAGACAAAATTACATATCTCTATAAAGAACAAAGAAGTTGGAGCTTTGGATGAGTCTGTTAGTCTTTCTGGTTCTAAGGTTGGAGAGTTGGATATGCGTTTTTATGCACCGTATATTCTTAATGGTATTCAGATCTTTAATGACGAAACGGTTACATTCTGGCTACAGAACTCTTCTCGCCCGATCATTTTTGAAGCTAAGGAAGAAAAGTATCATACCACATACTTGGTTATGCCGGTATCACCAGCAAATGAATAATTGTGCAATTAACAAAGTTAAAACTACAGAACTTTCGCTGCTTTAAGCAGAAAGAATTGGCGCTTGATGCTCCAATAATTTTAATTGAAGGTAACAATGGCAGTGGTAAGACCTCTATCTTAGAGGCCTTACACTATCTATGTTACCTTCGTTCTTTTAGAACGCATCTCCCGCGAGAGTTGATTAATTTTGATGATGATAATTTTTTTATCCAAGCGGAATTTTTTGATAATGATGCTACGAAGAACGAGTTATCGGTTGGCTTTCAAAATAAAAAACGCTCTGTTAAGTTTAACCAGCGTGCAGTTACTTCATACAAGGAGTTAATTGATCATTTCCGCATTGTGACTCTTTGTGAGGATGATCTTCAATTGATTAAGGGTGCTCCCGACGAGCGTCGTTCTTTTATTGATCAGTTTATATTCTTGCATGATCCAAAGATAATAACTGCTTTACGTACGTATCGTAACATTCTCAGCAACCGTAACGCTCTTTTACAGCAACCAAGTGCAAAAGACATGTATGAGTTATGGACTAAGCAGCTATGGGAAAAGACTGTAGAGGTTCAAGCCACGCGCATAGAGCATCTAGAGTTGCTTGAAAAGGAGATGTTGGATCTCTGTACAGAGTTTTTTGGATCGGAATATTCTATAAAACTAGAATATAATCAAAAAAAGAGTAGTGAAAAATCATTGAGCTCATTTTTAAGCGAGCACGAACAACTTAACCATGATGAGCATAGAATGCGGCGTTCTCTTTTTGGTGCGCACTTGGACGATTTTGCTATCATTTTTCAGCATAAAAAATCACGGACCTATGCATCGCGAGGACAACAAAAGCTGTTAGTACTTTTATTAAAGATTGCTGAGATTAAAATTCTTGCTCGACTTAAAGGTCCAAGTATTTTCTTGCTAGATGATTTTATGACCGACTTTGATCAACCCCGTCTTGAGCGCTTTGTTAACTTGTTGCAATCGCTAGATTGTCAGCTTATTTTTACAACACCACTACAAGGCTGCCCACTCGACCAGCTATTAAAGAATGAGCATAAAACTATATTGGTTTAAGACCTGATAACACTTATGTTGAGATAGCAGTATTGGAGCTTTTTTAAGCCTAGCTCTAGCATTTTATACCATCCTGTCTCCCTCAAAATCACTTATCTCCATGCTTTTATTGAAAAATAGCGAAATTTCTATTTTTCAGAGCCCAAAACAGAGATGAGCGACTGGATCGTCAAATAGGGCCTTTTTTAATTTTCTATTAGAAAAGAAGGTCCAATAAATTCCTATTATTAAGTAATATTAAAGTTTCCCTCTTGACATTTTAGGGGGGGCAGGCATACTGGATATTAACAATGATGGTTTGAAAAATAGCTATCATTTATTAATTAGGCTTCATTACTACTCTCCTTTTTTCCATCGCATTGACTTCGGTCAGTGCGATGGTTTTTTATTTGACACCTATGTTTCCTTTTTTTAGGTTGTTAAGAGGAGATACGTATGATAAAAAACTTTTTATTCTTATTCTTTATTACTTTTTCTTTGCAAGCACTTGAGTCAATTCGCTGTTATTATCCAGTGGGGACAATAGGATCGGATTTACTTTTTTTAGATCAGCAATCATTACAGTCTTTACACTTGTGGAAGTATAGTCCGCAAGCATGCACCAGCGATCAAGCTTTGCTTTTTATTTATAGTCCATCAGCGATATCCGTATTGCCATCCGAAAACGGGTTTAGTTTTGTTGATCGTGGAATGATCCGCGTAAAAAAGTTTTTGAAACGATCACCACAAACGATTGGTTTTTTTGATCCGATTTATAATATAACTCGCGTTGGTTGGCTTGATGATGAAACCTGCTACTTTAGTGCCAAACAAGATGAACGTTATAAGATTTTTATCAGTGATTTAGATGGAGAATTAACTACTGTAGCCGACCAGCCTGATGCTGACTTAATCTATCCCTCTCTAATCAACGACTCTCTATATTACCTTAAAAAAGGAATTCGTGAAGACATAGCCTTATGTAGGATAGAGATTAATGAGTATTTACCACAAACACTTGTAAGTTTAGGGAAAAAAAACGCCTCATTCTTACAGATGATATCCGACTTTGAAGGGTTTTTTGTAGAAACTCCATTTTCAATTGACTCAGAAAGCGAGAATCTTTCCTTAAGGTATAACCACTTATTCTTCAAGGATGGATCATGGGGTATTGAAACACTTTTTTCATTTACCATACCCATGCATTACTTGTTTGGGCGTGGACCCGAGCGTTTTTATGAATCATTATTGCCTTTTGTGCCTAAAGTGTACGATAATGAGATACTGTTTTCATCGTTAACCAACAAGTATCTCGATATCTATTCTTTTGACCGTACAGAAAAAGAGATAGCATTGCTTTTGTCTAACACTGTGGAAACAGATAGGTTTAGCGCGATGCGTCATCAAGGAAAAATCTATTATGGTAGTGTCGTTCGTGGAGATACAGATTTTGATGAGTTACCTGTTTTTCAGGGGTATAATAGGAGAGTAAGTTGAAGAAGTTTTTATTAGGGGTTTTATTGGTTTTTAGCGGCACACTCATCCCGTGTTCTAATATTATGATTATTGGTAATGGGTTTGCAGCTACAGCTCGAACCATGGACTTTCCCGTTAATACAGGGGGCGTTCTTGGTATTGGATTGGCTGGTGATAAAAATGAAACAGACTTAAACCTTGCAGGTGGTCAGTTCCAAACATTTGGCGTTAGATGGAAAAATAAATACAACTTTATAGGACAAACTTGGTGTGGAGGCAATATTGTTCTTGATGGCCTTAACACTAAAGGTCTTTATGCTGCCTATTTATACTTACCAGATTTTACCGATTATCCTGCACTAGGACATGTTGGCACAAAACGCATGCTAGGTATTACTAATATAATTAACTATATTTTAGGAATGGCTTCAAGTGTTAACGAAGCCCTTAAGCTGCTTGCTACTGTTGAACTTGTACCTAATGCTATACACACCAACACTCCCTCAGATCCAGGCTTATATGTAGAAATGCCAATTCATTTAGTTATTCGTGATAAGTCTGGTAGCTCGGCTGTAATAGAATGGATCAAAGGTAAAACCAAAGTTCATAAAGGCGCTGGTCCAGTCTTGACCAATGCACCACCTTATGGCTGGCAGCTCAAAAATGCCGCTAAGTATGATTACGTTAAGCCAGGAAATACGGACGTTAAGGTTGATGGCGCGTTCATGGAAGGCTCAGGTTTTCATGGTATACCTGGCGATTGGACCCCACCAAGTCGTTTTGCTCGAGCAACACAGCTGGTTCGAAATATGCCGCTTCCAACAAGCAACAATGGCGCCTTACGCAACGCTTTAACTGTTATAGAATCAGTTCAAGCACCTCTTGGTGCAAATCCAAGTCCGAGCATGTGGAAATCTCTTTCTGATATGAAAAACTCTATTTATTATTTCTATCCCATGTATACCGTATCACCATTTTATGCAACATTGGGCAAAGACAAAAATGCTACTCTCAGCAGTGTAAACCCAGTGGACGCCTGTCAACGATATGAGGTTGCTAAAATAGCAAAATCTCGACGTCTTCCTAAGGGGATGGTACGAGTCAAGCTCCGTCAAACACCACAAAAAAACATTAAAAGAATAGAAAATTCAACTCATACACTGACTCCAGGACCAGAAAAAAGCTGAATTGAAAACAAAAAAGAACCGATCTAATAGATCGGTTCTTTTTTGGGGCAGAGCGATTTTTTAATTTAATAATTTACTTAGCTGCTTAACAAGATCAGCGACATGCGCTTTAAGGTTATCACCTTCTTGCTTTTTATCTTTTTTATAGGCTGTTTGCATTTTTCGTTCAGTCATTTCAATTCTTAGTTGAAGGCCTTCAATAGTACGTTTTCTCCACCTTTCGTGCTCTAACCTTTCCAATTCTTTGGTAAGATTAGCTTCTGACTTTTTCATATTGGATATTCCGCCAGTTACTTCGTCTATACAGCAGCGGTTACCATCAAAATGTTTGTCTAGGCTTTTTAACTGTGTCATTGAATCCTGCAGTCCTTGAGCAACTAAGAGCCTATGTTGTAACCGCGCCAATTGATCGCGAAGCTTTTCTTCCCCGTTGTGTCCAAATACTAGCTGTGACAATGCTAACCCTATGAGTGAAAGCAACAATAACTTTTTCATTTTTTTCCTATCAACAAATAACAAATGACTTTTTTTAATTTAGTTATATATACTATTATCAATCAGCATACGTAAATTACAAATAGAAAATCAATGGTTTTGATAAAAAAGGATTCTATGCCACATAAAAGTTTTAATATTGAGGATTATGTTCATTTACGTTATGGATATGGTTTTCCCAGCGGGTTAGAGCAAATAATAGACTGGACAGCCGATTAAGAAAGGCTTTTTCTGCGAGGCCCAAGGTGATGTTAGATTCAGCTTCTGCTTGAATTAGAACTCGCTCAACCCTACGGCAGACGGTGCGCGCATAATCTAAGAAAGCCGCAAGTTCTGTTCCGCCAGCAATGAAAAAGCTTGTAATAGGGGGAATTTTTTTGGTGATAAGATCAATAATTTCCTCGGATGTCTCAATAGCCTCTTCTTTTAATGAAACGCTCGCTCCAGCAAGGTCGGCTTGAATAATAAAAAGTTGCTCCTGTACGAAATGAAGAACCTCCTGCATGGTCTTTTCATTATAAACAGGGGCCTGTGAAGTAACCTTAGTTTTACACACCCCAATCAACGCATTCAGCTCGTCAACCGAGCCAAGGGCCTCAAACAATAAATCACTCTTAATAATACGCGCTTTTGAATGAAGGATGGTTGATGTTCCAAGGTCGCCTTTTTTTGTATACATAATTTCCTCCATAAGTTGTTGTCGCGTAATTCTATAAACCTATTTTCTTTAGTTTTTCATCAAGGGCAGCAGTATTAAGGGTTGATGGTGATGGTGTTTTTCCGCGGCTTATTTTTAGAAACTTTTTTCGCCATTTAGCTTCATTAAATGCTTCTTGAGGAGATGCTAAATTCCAGCCAGCTTCCTGGATCATGTTTAAAATATCACCAAGGTAAAGTCCGTTAATGTCGTTAGCGTGTAAAAGGAGGGTATGAGTGATGTCGCCAAAGCCCAAGCTTTGATAGTAATTAATATAAAATTCGCACCATTCTTTGATCAGAGATAGGTAGGTTTCTTTTAATGCATCGTAATCGACAACCTTGTCTTCATTGATAGCCTTGAGAAGCTTGGCGTTAATATGCCAGTCAAAAGTGTTAATGGTGACGTATCCTTCTTTATAGCCATGCTTTTTTAGGACCCTATAGGCACCATAAGCTTTTCGGAAGGATCCTCCAGTTTCTTTTCGGTTTCCATAGTCTAAGTATGGATACCGAAACCATTTTTGCATTGAACAGTTGCAGAGGGTTTGCTCATTGGCAATCAGCTCAGCTTCAAAGTCGGTTATGCTTATTTTACTTAAGTGTCGGTGAGAATAGGAGTGGTTAGCAATAGAATGGCCATGTTTTAACAGATCGAGCAGTAAGTAAGGGTCGTCTTGCTCTATGCAGTGCTTACCTACGCAAAAAAACACAGCTTGGCAGTTATGAGCATCTAGAGCTTTAAGAAAGTTTGCATTGCGCTCTTGGGCAGACAGTATGCTGGTAGGCGGTAAAGGATGGTCATCCATGGTTATGCTAATGTTGGTAGTATTGCTTTCTGTGGGTAAGAAAAGAAAAATGAATGCAAGAATTCTGAAAAAATTGAGCATATTGTATCCGTTTTATCCTGAAATCGAGTTGGCTAATAAGCACAATCTTACCATGAGAGCCTAATTGGTCAATTAAGTACTTGTTTAATCTTAGTGTCTAATCACTATGGTGGTAGGAGCAGCCGGTGTTGGTGCTAAAGAGGAAGCCGTATTGATTGTAGCTATAGTACCATATCAAAAAAATTCTGCTATTATTAGTGATGATAATTGTTATCAGCTTATACAAAGGATTAGAAGGATTAGGATGACTGGATTGATTTTATACATGAAAGCGGCACAAGAATTAGATAGTAGCGATTATGTTATATCTAGATTTTTAGAAGCCGGCGAAAGTCTTGGTATTAAATTTACAGTTTGTACCCCTGGTGAGATTACGTTCATGACTGAGAGTAGGCAGCTAAAGCTTGCTGGTCAAAACTATCCGGTTCCTTCTTTTGTTATCCCATGCCTTCTCTTTGATAGTTACTATAAGGTGGCAGTCGTTCGACAACTTGAAAGCCTTGGCACATACTCGCTCAACCCAATTGATTTTATGCTCAAGGCTCGAGATAAGCTTGATACTCAGCAAGTGTTGTCAGCGCATGGATTTCCCGCGCTTAAGACTAAGCTTGTAAATCTTGACAGACTTGCTCGGCGGTTTATACCCCCTATCGATATTTCCTCTGTAGAGCAAGACCTGGGTTATCCTGTCATTGTTAAAAATATAACTGGTGCTTGTGGTTATGGTATAAACCTGTGCAATGATGAGGCCGAGCTGCAAAATCTTGTAGAGTTGATTTATCTGAACAATAAACAAGCAAAAATTTTACTCCAAGAGTATATAAGCGCGAGTAGCGGTAGCGCCTTACGGGTTTATGTTCTGGGGGGGGCTGTTATTGGTCATATGAAACACTCCAGTAGTAATAGTTTTAAATCAAACTATAAGGCTGATACAAAAATTGAGCCATTTGAACTAACCCAAGAAGTCATAGACATGTCGGTAAAGATTGCCAAGTTGTTCAATCTTGAAATGACTGGTATTGATTACTTATTTGATACCGATGGCATGAAAGTGTGTGAGGTCAATGCGTTCCCAGGGTTTAAAGGCCTTGAAAAAGCTACAGGACAGGATATTGCAACTATTGTATTAAAACATATCCAGCAAAATTTATCTTCGATGAAAGCCAATGAGAAAAAATAGGATATTATGTTTTTATTTAGTAAAAATGATCAACAAAAAAAAGACTCAGCACAGGTATTAGAGGACCTTATTGAAGGTAATAAGCGTTTTTGTTCTAATACTCCCTTAAATAGGGAATCACTCCAAAAGCTGGGAGCTCAAGCAAGCAAGGTTGGACAATTTCCTAAGGCGATAGTTTTGTCATGCATGGACTCACGTTCGATTCCTGAAATTGTTTTTGATCAATCTATAGGAGATATTTTAACACTCCGTGTTGCAGGAAATGTAGTTAATAAAGATATCCTTGCGAGTATAGAATACGCCATTAAGCATGTTGGAGTGAAACTTATCGTTATTATGGGACACACAGGATGTGGCGCTATAGCTACGGCACTGGAAGGTACACAAGGGGAAAACTTGTCACATCTTTTAGGTGCAATACTTCCCGCCGTAAAAGCTCAAGCTTCTCAGTCAAATCAAGAAGGTTCAATTGTTACCGATATTACATTACAACACGTGCAAAATATGGTCGAGCGATCGGTAGAGGAGAGTTCTGTTCTTCGCGACATGATTACACAAAAGAAAGTAAACATAGTAGGAGCCTTACACGACCTAGAGAGTGGATCTGTAGGTTTTAAATATGCTAAAGGCTTGATCTTTTAGGTTTTAAATCATATAAGTTTTTATATAATATCTCGGCGCTAATTTTGAGCAGGGCCTAGAAGATACAGAATTTCTGGACACTCATTAGCTTCTTTGGCAATCATGTATGCAGTTTGCCCATCAACATCCTTCAGGCTTCGATCACTTCCAAGTAAAAGTAGTTCTTTTATGGTTTCTTCACTTGAACAATTAAAGGCCCCAAACATGAGTGGTGTCCACTTATTGCGGTACTCATTATTAATGCCTGCGCCCCTGTTAACAAGGCCTGCGAGTTCATCGACTGAGTTTATAAGAATAGCATCATGCAACTGCTGGTTTAATTCAGTTTGTTCTTTGCTTGATTCAGTTTGTTCTTTTGCCAAAACCGACTGATTGCAAAATAAAGTAATGAGAATGATCGATAAATGACATTTTTTCATGTGTTTTTTCTTTTCTTATAGGTTGGCGACCGTGTTTTTATTCTATTGGAACTAATTGTAGCATGTTTTAATCTTAGCAAGCAACGCTTTGTTACAATTATTTAGTCTAGATAGAAAAGGTGTAGGTGGGATTTGGTGTTGTTTTGGACTAGTTCCTTCAGGCCTCACTTTTTCATGATTTTGAAAGTGGAGCTGTAAGCTTTAAGTTTGCCTAAGTAAAACTACCTACTCGATCAATAGCAAGCCGTTTTTAAGGCCAGCATCAATTTCGCGAAAATTTTTGACATTTTTCTTTTTAAGCCAGGCATCAATATTTTCTTGAGAAGATGTCCTGTAGCGGCGCATAAGCTGAAGCATGGCGCTTTTACTGGCTACATCTTGTGCATGCTCCAGTAGGGCGTGCGGGGTGGGATTTGGGAAATCTACGCAGTCAAAGCGGCTTGCTAGTGCGTCATCCTCTATTTTTTGATTGCTTGCAGCTATTAAAAGCATTGGATACATTGGAAGGCTAATGCCTGTGCCATCTTCACCGTTTCCAAAATAATCCGTTTGTATGGTTGATAGATCTCCATTATTGAAGACACGTTTTGCTGGAGCTTTCATAGTGGGATCGTTTAGCCATTCAGCTTCATCCATTAATACCACTGTCCCTCTGGTTTTCTTTGTGATTTGGCTTCGCAATAATCGCAAAAAAACACTAGGACTATTTGGACTTCCTTCAAGTTCTTCTGGTGAACTTACAACTATGTTTTCAAATCCAGATATGCTTTCCAAAAAGTTATCTTGTGAAGCCTCATTGATCCATTCTTTTAAACTTCGAGCGAAGTGGGTTTTTCCTACACCCGGAGGACCATACAAATGTAATCCCCGAGCAGGTCCTTGCTTAGGATCTTCTAAGGCCAGTAAAAACTGTCCCACTCGTAGTTTTATTAATCCTTTTGGTTCTTGGTCGAATTTTTCATATTGATCAAAAAAGCTATCGATACGAGCGTTTACGCGGTGAATCATTGTTTGAATTTGCGTATTTGATAGGGGAGTTTTTGGAATGAATGATTTAAATCCCAAAGCAAACTGAATAAAATCTATAGCTTCTCGTTGTGCAAAGGGATTTTGACGAGCTGTCATGAACTTTTCTTCCACCATAGGCCATGTTTGATGGGGAATGGTGTGCTTCCATATCGCATACTCTTCTTCTAAAGTATTGAGAGGATGATCGGGCGGATTGGCTAGGTTAAACCCAGAATCTATTACCTCTTTCATAAGAAAGGCGGTATTGATTAATGCTGCAAAAATGCTGAAACTGCCTCCCATAGAGTCATTCATTCCAAGCATTTCTACTGAAATTCCCATACTTCCCATTACTAGGGCAATTAAAGAAAGATTGACCTTAGCCGGTTGTAAAATCGTTCGCCGTCGCTCATCATAAAGGCGTTGCAAGCACGCTTTTTTATACTCAATAGCCCGATTTTCTAAGCGACTTTTACTGGAAGGAACGTCTATATCAATACAGTAACCATTGAGACAAAACTCATTATGAGCAGGTCCTGCCATTACTATAGCTTGGTGAGGAGGCTTTTTTCTTGCTACCCTAGCTACTGAAGGAGTATTGCCTTTACTTTCTAAGTCTCGCAAAACATCCTCAAATTCAAGGTATAGGTCTTTTTGTTGGAATGCATTACGATAAATCATTCCACCCAACGGATCTTGGCTACCATTAGGTGGTTGGCAAAAAAGCTGTAAGGGTACAAATAAAAATATGAAGATTGAAAATTTGGTGCGCATCTGTAGATAAAACCTCATTTAGGGTGATTATTGCTAATAGTATATAAGAGCGTTGTCTAAATGTAAAATAAGGGAAAGAGTTAATCATATTTACCCGTAAGCTTCTTCGTCTGATTAAAAAAGTGTAGGTTACCCTTGTTAACACTCTCTTTTTTTTCAAAATTAATATTAAGTTCCTGGCCGACTTTGTAGCTAAGGCAGCATGTGGCACTTCCGTTCCAAGGTGTGACAAAGTGCGGCGCTAGACTATTACTAATAGAGATGTTATTCTTTTTATCTATAAAGAAGGGCCTTTTGGGCCTATCCAATGGATTAAACAAGGGTTATAACTACTATGATGTATTCAAGTAAGCATTTTTTTCTATTGATTCTACTTACTTTCACGACAACGTCGCTCTTGGGAGAGGTTAATGTTTTCAGGGCTAAAGAAAACAGAGAAACCACAAAAAGCGGGTTGCAAAAAGCTATTTTGTTGCGAGAAACTTTTTGCACTAAAGCCACTATTTTGGTGAGGCCTGGTGCAAAGAAACAAATAGCACGAAGGCTTTGTGTGGAGACGATTGAAGCTTGGGAGACAGTATCAAGAAAAGTTTTGACAGCCGAATGGAAATACGACTAACAGAGTGAGTAACCTAATTAAGTACTAAGTTTTTTTATGTATTTTACCCTTTAGATATTTGCTTGTACGTGCAAATTAGACGTGTGTATTCTAATTTGCATGTTAATTGTTGACATTTAATCTATTTTTCTAGTAAATTAGAAGTAGGTCTTCTATATTACAAGGAAAGGGAGGGAGAATGGAAAAAAGAATAAAGCTACTGGATCAAGTAAGATCTTCTTCGGAAGTACATCCTGTTTGTTGTCTTTTGGGGCCACGGCAAGCAGGGAAGACTACGTTAGCATATATGTTTGCAGATAAGTATTATAAGGATGACTTTGAAGTATTCGACCTGGAGGACCCTACAAGTTTAACGCGGTTAGAGAATCCAGTGTTGGCTTTTGGTCAGGTGCAAAAGAAGCTTATAGTAATTGATGAAATTCAAAGATCGCCAGAGTTGTTTCCTGTATTGAGAGTGTTGGTGGATGATCCTAGTAACAAGCATAAGTTTCTTATTTTGGGAAGTGCCTCTCGTGATTTACTTCAACAATCTTCTGAAACGTTGGCTGGAAGAATAGGCTATGTTGAAGTTATGCCTTTTTCTATTGAGGAGGTTGATGATATCAATAAGCTTTGGTTGAGGGGAGGATTTCCTCGGTCATACTTGGCGAGTGATAATGATCATAGTGTCATATGGCGTAAGAATTATATCAAAACCTTTCTAGAGCAAGACATTCCTAGCCTGGGATTTCAAGTGCCACCAATGCAGTTGAGGCGATTTTGGCTTATGCTAGCCCATTATCATGGGCAGATATTAAACGCGAGTGAGATTGGTAGATCTTTATCCATTTCTTATCATACCGTTAAGCGCTATATAGATATTTTAACAAGTACTTTCATGCTAAGGACTTTACAGCCCTGGTTTGAAAACATTTCCAAGCGACAGGTTAAGTCTCCAAAAATATATTTTAAAGATAGTGGTATTTTGCATACGTTGCTTTCTGTTGAAACCTCTGATCAACTATACAACAACCCCAAGGTCGGCGCATCTTGGGAGGGGTTTGCATTAGAACAGGTGGTTCGCTGTTTAGATGTAGATAGTAATGAATGCTTCTTTTGGAGCACGCAATCAGATGCAGAAATAGACCTAATGGTTACTAAGAATGGTAAGCGAGTAGGGTTTGAATTTAAGTATGGAGATGCTCCCAAGCCAACAAAATCTATGAGAATCGCCCTTAAGGATTTAGGGTTGGACTTTGTTTTTGTTATTAATCCATCCGATAAATCCTATCTTCTTGATGATAAGATTGCTGTATGTGGGCTCGAGCGATTTCCGCAAATAATTGAAAGATACTTATCCAAAAGATCTAGTGGGTAGGCTTTTAAAGAGCAATTGACCAATTGATTATACGTTCTAGATTATGCCCTGAAGAAGAGAAAATCAACAAACAATAACCATGAGCAGCTACTGCAAGCTCCTCTTGTTGCAGGCAGTAGGAAATCTATAGCTTTCCATTGGGCGAAGGGCTTTTACTAATTGCCATGAAGACTTCTTATGAAAGATACAATAAGCGCTAAAAGAAAAGATTTTGAGCTACTAGATAATGATACCAAATCTAAAAGGCTTCAGCTTGAACAGTATTTAATGATCAAAAATTTATAGATTCGAAAATAGCATTTATGAGTGGTTTTTGGGTATCCAACCCATCTTGAGCGGGCAGCTTTTCTAAGAAAAGCTGCTGAAAAAATAGAGCCAAAAGCAGTGCGAGACAAAACTGAACAACTACATCCTTAAATAAAAGAATACTTGAATTCTCAACAAATATTTTAATCCATCTTCTACTTATGCGACCATTAAATCCTATTATGTTTGCAGCCCGATCTAAATAATTCTGTTTGAAACTCCAACGGCTTAGATAGCAACGAAGGAGAGCGCCTATTGCCTTGGTGGCAGTGCTGCCTTGTCATTGGTTGATACGGAGGGCTTCTTTTTGTAGGGGGCGATTTTGGTCCCAATTTGCGCATAAAGAGATTTTGAGATAATATTGAAGGAGATTCTTCAATATACAAAGGGTTATTTATGGTGCTTAATTTTAAATTGATGTTTTTACTTTTTAGGTGCGCGATTTTTTTCTCAGTGATGCTTCTTCTTTTCAGTCTTGTGTTACCTGTTACCACTGGCAATGTGGCAAGATTGGTTTTGGGTGTTGCAGCGACCTTAGTAGCTAACTACATGAAAAAGCGTCGGCGAATAACAAGATGGCGCTAGGCAAAGCCCACTAATAAAGAGGGCCTTACTGCATAACTAACCAGGCGATTCTTATCCCCAGTATCGACACATCCATCCATGCGAGGTCTTATGCCATGTTGCATCTTGTCCAGGTTTGCCACAGGACGAGCCTTCTACGAATGCCTGAACGGTCGTCACCATTTGTGAAGCGGCCAGTGTTTTTAACCGCCTTGCTTCATGGTTGCACGCGCCAGACTTTACCCCTATAAAAGTTTACATAATATATATTATGCGTTCACACTATGAATAGTCGCTCTAGGAGCGCACTAAATTTGTAGAGAAGTGATTAAAGTAACTACTTTTTTCGGCCTCGGCGGAGGTTAAATCGGCTTTTTTTAAGCCTTTTTTCATACATGAAATTCAGCTTTTTCTGTTAAACTCTCATATTGAGGCCAAATATGCCCCGTGCTGAAAGTTGCGCCCTTCATCGCTTAATGACAAGGCGCTTGTTAGTCTTGTTGAAATCAGGCCTATATCTGTAGTCGGTTTTACTGGTAGCGTTCGAAGGGTTAGTAATGGTCGTGAGTTTGAATGTTGAATCCTTGTCCGCAGCGAGTTGTATTTTTTGTTAAACTCAGAGATCTATTGATTTTCTATTTGCCAATATGGTAAGGTGTTACTAATGGTCTTTTATTGTGTTTGAAAAAAGGAAAAAAATGAAAAGAGTTTTTACACTTCTTCTGTTTATGGGTGTAGTTGCTCCATCTGCAATTGAACCAAAGTTTAGAAATTACACCAAAATTGCCGCGTTGCTCGATGAGTACCGCTGCAGCAGCAAGGTAGGGTTTGGCTCTACAGGTCAGTTGATGTTATTCAGGGCCCAAATTGAAACTATAGAATGCCTCCCTGGCTTGTGTGCCGAAGAATATGAAACAAGATTGAT
>Ga0233412_10000008_pt1 | contig 138121 bp, 146 predicted proteins | sample Na_anoxic_4_MG_FD_180667 | JGI IMG/M metagenome (GOLD analysis project Ga0233412, IMG submission 180667) | Seawater microbial communities from Saanich Inlet, British Columbia, Canada - Na_anoxic_4_MG | ecosystem: Environmental > Aquatic > Marine > Inlet | place: Canada: British Columbia... | reverse complement strand
ACTGAGGTAGGTCTTCTATATTATATTCTGAAGCCCATGGAAAGATATCTGACGACAACCTAAAGAACATGATGTCGTTTTTTAAGTTCCATTTTAAAATTTCAAATAAGTCTCTACAATTTAATAAGGCTAGTTCACCAGCATACTCTGGTCCTTTGGCCAAAAATGTTTTCTTAATCATTGACCTATTGGTTGTGACTTTTGGTTTTTGTTCCGACAAAGTCATATTAATACAAGCATATCCTAAATTCATATTACAAATATACAAAAAAAAACCGAAAGTTTTTAGTTTTCGGTTTAATTATATTTTATTTTTAGTTGGTTATTTTAAGATAATAAACTTCTTTTGGTTTCTAATGTACATCACCCCTTTAGTTAGGTTGGTAACTTTTCTACCCATTAAATCATATGTCACGTTATTAACTCCCTCATTTTTCATTAGTTCTTCTATCCCGGTTGGATTACTCATACTCATTAATACCCATGTGTCAGTAGTGAAATCATATACTAGTGAATCACACTCAGTACAAATATATACATTACCCATAGAATATACAAAAGCATCATAACATAATTTAACTGTATCTTGTGGGGATATAAGTGGAAACGAATAAGGATTATTTCCTTGTGCTATATAACAAGTTAATGCATTACATGCTGTAAAATTCCAATCCATAGAATCTATCATATTGATTACACCAGTTGCATTTCCTGTTACTGTTAATGTATTCCAGGTTGTACTGTCTATTATTATTGAGTATGATAGTGAGTCACAACTAAAGTTTGGTTGTTGCATCAATACCTTTTGCCAAAACTGACCATCCCAATATTGGTCAAAACAACACATTAAAGTGTCAACATAGCCCATTGTATCTGTAACTGTATAAGATATACAAGTTGTAATTGTATCATAATACGTTCCATTTGGGTTATAGTTGTATACCATGTGTGTACAAGGACCACTAAAACAACTGTCTTGACCCAACATTGTTTGACCACCATAAGTTACAGCATACAAAGGTGCCATAGTAGGCAAACTATTTCCAGTTACTGGTATTGCTATTTCTAATTGCATTTGTGAACCTATTGTGTAAGTCATGTTTGAGTCACATAATGTTTGTGCTTGTGTTTGTAGTCCTATTAAGACTAGTACTGCTAGTAAAATTCTTTTCATTATTCTTCTTTTTTTTTAATTTAGTTATTATTCCACATAATAAGTAGTAAAAATAAACTTGGTTGTCTAGTCTTAAAGTATTTTTGGTTTTCTAAGTCTTACACATTCAACCTACCTTATCAAGGTAACTTGTCCTGTGTAGTGTTGGTTGTGAGTTCTAATTGAGTAAGCGTAAACCCCTATCTGACATCCCCTACCATCCCAAGGAGTGTTATCGGTGGTTTCATATACTTTATCACCCCATCTATTATATATAACCATAGATTTTATTTCACCCCCATCTCTACCATGCACATAAAATGTTTCATTGTAGTCGTCTCCGTTGGGTGTGAAAGAATTAGGTACGAAGATTTGTAGGTATGGGCAATCTTCTACTATTACCTCGTGATAGGTGGTGTCACCATCACAACCAAATCTGGTTGTATGTACAGATAAAATGTATGTACCTATAGAGTTAGGCCATTGTACGGTAATAGAATTATTATTATTATACAATATTTCCCCACCTGATATATCCCAATAATATACCTTATTCACATCATAACTTACTTGGTAATTTTGTGGAATTAGTTCACCACAATTAGTGTATGTTTCTTGTGCAAATAATTGTAGTGGTAGTAGTAGTATGTATACTAACCACTTCATATTAAAAGTGTTGTATTGGTCCTGTTACTGGTCCGTTATTTACAACAACATTAATAGTTGTGTTACACCCTGCCATTGAGTAGGTTAGTACGTAATTACCTACACCAGCTGTTGATGGGTCAAAGTTGTTACCTGCTACACCAGTACCAGTCCACACTCCACAAGCAGGATTACCTACTAATGTCGCAGATGGGTCACCAGGACAAAAAGGTCCTATAGCATTACTTGATAGGTCTAATACAAAAATATCAAGTAGTACTGGTAATCCAGGACATCCCGCTGCATTTGATTCTACTACACCAATAGCGTTGAGGTATAGTCCAGATACTCCACCCCAATCTACTGTAATTAAGTCTGTTCCTTGTCCTGTTTGTAAAACTCCACCACCACCTGTTACCGTCCAGTTATATGTTGATGTTGGTGTGTTAGTTACAAAATATTGCTCTCCTGTTGCATTTGCACATACTGTGTCTGGGTTGATTGTTGTTTGTCCGTAAGTTGTTAACCCGAAGCAAACTAATAGAATTGTAAGTAATTTTTTCATAGTTTTTGTTTTTTTTGTTTATGTTTTGTCCAGTTTTCTCGTGAATAAACTGGACAAAGTTATTATTAATAATGATAAATACTTGATGTATTTATTAAGTCTGGTGATACTACTCCGTTATATATTTGAAATGGTGGGTCCGTACAACAATTTCCATTACTCCATCCTCCTGTTGTACAATCATCAAACACCTCCATACTAATACTTAAATCATCTGGTGTACAAGTAGGTCCTACGGTTACTTGAAATGACATTATGAACGGTCCGGTTGACGAGGTACCCCAATCCGGATTTCCAAATGGGTCTGTGTTTATAAATCTCCAACCTGGTCCAAAGTTTAAACCACCTGGATAAGTATGTTGTAAGTCCCATTGCCAATTACCAGTTGAGCCACCTGGATTTGCAGGAGCGGATAGTGGAGTCAAGTTTGTCCATCCAACACCTAAGTTTATTTGAAATGCGTGAATCCAGTTTACATTTATTCCCGTAAATGTACCTAGTGTGTACCATACAGTTACAACTTGACCAGGTGAGTATGTACCTCCTGGTGATACTACAACAGTTTCATTAGAGACACATTGTGAATAAGTGGTAATGGTAAAAAATACCAATAATATTGTTAACATTTTCTTCATATACTATAAATATAGAAAAAATTCTCATAAAAGAAAAATCCCCGTGTCTTTCGATACGAGGATTCTCAGGAAGGGGTTTCAATTTAATTTTAGTAATTGTTAAGATTGCGGTAATCTTCCTTTCATATGTATAAGCGGTTTCCCGCGAACAGTTTTAATCTTCTGGGTAGTCAGAATCATTTTTTTATTCCTAGTTTATTTTATCGTCAAGGTGGGGAATAATATCCACCTCTCTCTCTTGGTTTTGTTTTTAGTTGCCGAAGAGATTCTTTGGTCTACCCATTAGACCTTGATTGGTTCATATCGAGCGGACCCGATAGTCTCCATCATCATTTTGTAAGGGGTAAGTTCCTCACAGCTTAAGATACTTTTCATGATTGAGGGTGAGAATCCTGATACCAATGCTGTCCCCATCTCGTCGAAACTAGTTGGTACATTGTCTTGTCTACTTTGGATATTCCAATAAACAATCCCTGGCATTTCGTAACCAGCTTCCTCATACATCCCTTTAATCATTTCTTGTGCAGTTGGGTTCCATTTTGAGACGCTTTCACCTCTCCAGTCACTACTGAGTGCTGTATCAAATTCCATATCCGAAAGGATAAGAACTTTGGTTGGCATCTCCGATAGTGGAACATTGTGTTTTACTGCTTGGTCCAAGATTAACTTAAACGTTGCTTGTAAATCAGTATTCATCCCCCAGTCTGCTCTCTCCAGTTGGTCTAGCCTGTCGGCTAACGAACCTTCGAGTAATTGTAGTTGTGGTCTCGAAGAGAATGTTATAAATGCGTTTTTGAAGACACCTTCATTTCTCTCTGAGATATACAGCCCCAATGATGTTGAAACATCCATACAGCTAACGTTACCGTTATTCCCTGCTGGATTTGTCATTGAACCTGAAGTATCAACTACTGGTAATACTCTTTCATTAATATCTTCCATGTAATTTGGAAGAGATTCCCATTGTGCTTGTGCAACATCTTTTTCTCCACCATATTTAATGGATTTAGTGATGTCATAAGGGTATACAGCTCCAGCGTTAATAGTAGTTTTACCACTAACTAAAGCTCTTTTGTACTCCTCATACCTCTCTTCGTCATTATTCATAAAAGATTTCTGATACCTTGACGAGGCTAGGGACGGAAGTTTCGAATAGTCGATACTTGACCAGTCCTTTGCACACATCTTGGTTTCAACCACATTTGTAAGTCCTACTAATAACTTACGGTAAGATTTTGGTGAGACTCTAAGGTATCTACGTATAATGTTAGCCTTGGTACCTTTTCTAGGCATCCATTTTGCACATAGTCCGTCTTCCTTCTCCAATGCTGTTTTAACCAGATTTAGTGCGGAATCCCAACAATTCTGGGTTCCTACTAGAGTTAACACATCATCCCACCTACCATATTCACTAATTAAGTGAATGTTTTTATGTAAAACTTCTCTGTGATTTTCACACAACCATAATAAACAATCTCTGAAGATTTGTCTCTCACCAGCTCCACCACGGACATCACGTGTCCAAAAAATAATTTTAATTGTTGTGAGAGGGTCTTCATTAAAAGCTTTCGAAACCTTGGCGAAAAGTTTCTCTTTACTCGCACCACGCATCGCTCCTATTTGAAAAAATAGATTGACACAGTGATTAAGTGAGGATGAGTTTGTTGTCATTCCGTTCTCAGTCAATGTATCTTTTTGTTGTATGGCGTCGATTAAATTCATTACAGTTATTTCTTTAAATTGTTATTTAATAATATATTAATAATTTGGTTGTGTCAAGCCCCTATAGAGACTTTTTATTCTTCCTCCTTCTTTTCCAGTTCTTCTTTGATAACTTCTGCTGGAGCTGGTGGATTAAAATATTTTTCCAAAGTTTCTAATCTTTCATCTGCTGAAGCTAATAATCTTAAAGCTTCATTACAGTTGCCCCAATAATCTGTGGTTGAGTGGTCACCTATACCTGCTGGGTGATTGGTTAATAGGTGTAGACTAGCTAATGATTTTGCTCTATCTGATTGTGCTTCTGCTTTTAAAAAGTTGTATACTTGTTGATTCATAATATTAATTGTTTTTTTGTTTTTCCTCCCATCTTTCTTTTCTTGATGGTTTTGCGTCCTTCATTTTTTTTGTTTTAGACGGGGTTGAGGATTCGTTTATTTTTCTACCAAATTTTACTAAGTGTGTTAATCTTTCAATTTCTTTTTTAGATTCACCGTTAATTGGTAGCCTTCCTAGTTTTTGTTGTGGTGTTAGACTATTGTAGTATTCTTGTCTGAGTTCAGCTTCTCTTCTTCTTTCAGTTCTACTAGTTTGTCCGTGTTTTCTTAATTTTGCCATAGTTGTTTTTAAATATTAGAGCGGGTGGGTGAAATGAATCACCATCTACCTACTGGAATGTATGTCGCTTTCATTAAGCTACACCCGCATGTTTCTTTAATTCAATACAAATATATAATAAATTTTGTGATTAGACAAGAATTGTTAGGAAGTTTTTATTTAAGTGAGTTTTGTGCTTCTTCAGCGGTTTTGTAATCGCCTTGGTCATCGACATAATTAACTACCACTTTTTGTCCATTTTTACACTCTCCAATCCCAAAGGACTGGTCGGGTTGAGTTTTAATTAATACTAGTTCACCACAAGCTGCTCTTTCCATAATTTTATGTGGTATAACCATTTTTGAGTTATTTTTAACATTTAGTACTTCCAGGTTTGGTAGGTCTGCTATTGTTTCTGGAATATGAACTAAATTAGGGTTGTTTGGTATGGATATAAATTGTAAGTTCTGTAGTTGGCCCACATCATCTGGTAATTCACCTAACATACCTTCAATGTGTAACATTTCTAAATTTTTAAATCTTGCTATGTCGTCTGGTAATCTAAAAGATGGTGTTTTTTGGTTTTTGTCTGCACCATACCCACTATTACTAGATATTTCAACATCTAACCTCTCTAAACTTTCTGGTAAAGCTTCAAAGAACTCATCAAAACCATAAATAGAAATGTATTTAGATGCGGTATCATTAGGGTATCTTAATTGTACTTGTTTACCATAATCTTTATTCATGAACTTAGCAAACTTTTCTTTAAAGAATGGTTTAAGTTCTGGGTAAGTAGCGAAGAAAGGCCCTAACTCAATACTTCTATCTTCTGCATTGTAAAATGAATTACTTTCAAAATGGAATTGGTGACTTCTGCTTTCGGATGGAGATTTATCCCCATCTTCTTTATACATCATCATATAGAGTGGCCCTTGTTTACTATAATGGTCATAATAGTTAGATGTTTTTGATGCTGTACACCATCTAGTCTGTCCACCTCCGTAATGACAAGAAGCTTCTTTAGATTTAGGTACTAAGATTAACCATTTATCGTCTTCATAAACTTTATCGACATCATCTCTTAATCTTTCTGCTTTAGTCTTTGTTATTTCATCCTTACTAACTTTGTAATCTTTTACGTTGTCATATAAGTCTGCTACAGATTTTATCTGACCAATATCTTTTTGTCCTTTATATTTTTTTGTTTTCTTGAGGTAATGGAATTTTTCTAAATCTTCTGTAGTTTTGTACAAGTCCTCCATAAATAAATTCTGAAGTCTTTCTAATGCAACACCCCAATCTGGACTACCATAAGCAAATTCTTTGTCTGCTTCCTGAGGTAGATTCATCCATTGTTTAACTATCCAATTAGTGTAAGCTCCAACTTTAGTAATTTCTGGTTCACCTGATTCTAAATCTTGTTTAGTTGTTGGGTCTGAGTTCATCAAATCAATTAGGAGGTCTTTATCCATCGCAGCTTTCTTCCCTTTCTTTTTTGGTTCGGTATATTTTTTCATTAGGATATCGTAACGACTATCCTCGATAATTAAATTTGTTAAGATTTCCCTGAAGTTAAAGGCCATATTTAAATGTGTTTATTATAAATATAAGTTAATTGGAAAGAATTTATAGGGACTTTACGTGAGAAATTATATCCATCAACGCATTCACATCTTTTTCACAATATTCTTTTATTTCTGAAATGTTATTATCTACATAATAACTTTTGTGAATATTAGAACCGTCTACTTTTCCATCCTTTGGTGTGTCCAGTCCTAATACACTACATACTAAGTGTAATGCAGACAATCCTTTATACGAACCAAAGTTCCACAACTCTTTAGTGTCTAGAGCTTTTATCTCCCAGGGTTTGGTATTATACGATGGCATTATTGGGGAGGGTTTTATTTTATTTATCAACATTCTTTTACCTAAATATGGTAAATCGAAAGTTTTTATGTTGTGTCCACATAATGAAAAATTTAATTTATGTATTTTGTTAAAGAGTTCGGTTACTTCTTTTAGTATTTCCATTTCTGAACCTTTATAGAATGACTGTATTTTTCTTTCACCCCCATTTATAAACCCAGCACTTACACAAACTACCCTCCCAAACTCGGGTAATAAACCGGAGTATTTTTTATATAACTCACTACTAGACATTCTTTCGTCTTCTGGGTAATGTCTTCTAAAGTAAGACTCACCTATTTTAATCCATAAATTATATAATGTAAGATTTTTATCTTCTAATTCTTCTATAGTTGCATAGGAACCAGATGTTTCTATATCAAAAAATAATAATTTGTTTTCTTTAATTTCGTTCATTTTTATTATCTTCTAATTTTGTAAATTCGTCTACTGTGAGTATGATTTGTACGTACTTACCAACAGGAAGTCGGTCTTCAGTATAATAATCACATGAGTTTATTTTCCCATTCATAACATCTTTTTTATTTGCCCATATCATTACTTTCATATTTTTGGGTTTTTAAGTTTTAGGTAGATATATTCTGCTATAGTCCAACTTATACAACTTATACACAGTATAACCAATCCAGTCCCTAATATTTGTACTATTTTTTCAATCATAGAACAAAGATAAACATTTTTTTTAGAATAACAAAATCTAGATTAAGATTTTTTCTTTTTTGTTCCGAAACTAGCTTTAGTCCAAATTCTTTCGTGGAAATAATACAATACGAATTTAGTCACTAATTCTAACGCTCCTATTTTTAAACCAACTGTTAAGTCACCTGTAATAACCCACCCTAGAGCCATAGTATCTAATGTCCCCACAATTCGCCAACTTAATGCCTTTAAAATACTTCTTGTTTTACTTACGTACATTTTTAGTGATTATATTATTAATTATAGTATTAATAATTTTGTTTGTGTAGTTTTCGTTAACTTCTTCTTTTTCTTCTTGATTAAATGGGAGTCTTGGGTTGGTTACGTACTCTAGGAAATCCTCTAATGTAATATCGTCCATTCTATCTTTGTTAGTTGAGTTTTGACTTTCATCCTTAAATGATACTGTTTCATCTTTGTGGTCATAATTTCCTACTGTTATGTTTACTAATACAATAGACTTACCATCACTAGTTTTCCAATTATATACTGGTGTTCTATTTGAGAATCCTGGGTTCCATCCTGATGCCTTTTTAAATCCTAGTTCACCGAGTGTTTTAATAAAGCTTTCACTTCTTTTAACTCTACCCATAATGTTGTCTACCCCATCTTCTTCTATATCATCCAACATTTTTGTAAAAGCTGCATTCATCTCATCATTTCCTTCATCATCTACATCCCATGCATCATACCAACCGTCATATAAAGCAGGCAACCCATTTAATTCTATTTCACCCAAATCATAAAAACTTTCAACACTTTTTGTACCAATAATTTGTAATAATTGTTTCCATGTTATATACATTTCGGTGTTTCTTCCTCTTTCATCATAGTCAAATGTTTTTTCATCATCTATCTCCTCTCTAATAGCTTTTGCTCTACTTCTCCAGACTGCACAACCTAAACTAGTTAACCACTCATCAGACATATCATCTGCTTCTACTGGAAAATACTTTTCAAGGAAATCATATACATTTCCTTCGTCGTATTGTAATTCCTGGTCTGTAAATTTTGGTTCTCCTACCAACTCTCTTAGGGTTTGTAGACGTGTACGATTTTCTGGGGTTAAATAAGAGTTCATATAGTTCATTTCCTCAACATCCATTTCCTCACAATCATTATAATAACCACCATAACCCATCGCTGCGTTATATGCCCAGTCATCATCATCATTTAAATTTAAAAACTTATATTTGAAAGTTTGTTCGTTAGCAATTATTAAGATTCCTTCTCCATCAGGCATGATTCCTATCTCACCATCTTTCATCTCTTCAAAGAACCAACTACGGTCATGTACATTAGTATTATCGTTACCTTCAAACTTTTCCCAGTCTAGATTTTGTCCTGATTTACCTCTTATCTCATCATAAACTGCTTCTGCAAAATCATTCTTTTCTGAAAATTGTTTCATTTCCTTTTCAGTAAAAGACATTTCAAATTTTAATCTTTCTTTGAGAGAGTAGGGTATGTTTAGTTTTTCTATTAGTCCTGGTTTATCACTAAAGAATTTTTTTGACTCTTTTTTCTGGTACCAATGTATATTTAATGCTCCGTCTCTGAGTGGGTCAAAAAGAGCGTACTCCCCACCAAATCTTAAAGGTATTTTACTTTTAGTGTCTTGAAGTATTCCTGCTTTGTTTTTATCTTTTTCTAGGATTATATAGGTCACCCCACCAGTTTTAAACGCGTTTACGGTAGCTTCTTTAATTTTTTCATCCTTACACCATTGTGGTGCTATAGAACAAATAGATGCAATATTATAGGGAAGGATAAGTTCATATTTATCATCTTCGTATACAACTCTTTTATTTACCTGTTCGTTTAACATACTACTATAAATATAAAGTAATTACAAGTTATATTTAGAATATTCAAAAAGTCTTGCGTGTTTTATTTTTTGTAGTTTAGAGCACTTTTCATACTCTTCTGTTTTTTCAAAAAAAGTAATTAGTTTGTCTAGTGTTTTGTGTGGTAGGTCTTTATTGACGAATTCTAGATTTTCATACTCCTCATCTTCTTCCATAGAACTTATAATAAATTCATAAGCTAGTCTAAAAGCTGCGTTTTTTTCTAGAGGGTCTAACATAGTTAGATAGTTTCTTTTTTTAACATTTGTCCGTCCCATGTTATAATTTCTTGCATTTTCCATTTGGCTCCATCATAAGTGGAAGCACCTATTGGCCCTGTCTGAGTTATATCTAAACCTAGTTCTCTGGTCCATGATGTTGACCATAGGAACTTTTTTTTACGTTCAATAATATATTGTACTTTTCCAGATAATCTATTGGTTTCTTTTACTATTCTATACATATTATTTCTAATTTTTTGTGTTTTTGTCTATATGGTTTTCAATTTGTGTGGATACGTACATTCCAGTGACAAACCCCATACCTACGAATACTATCATTGCTATTATTTCCATATTATTCTCCTTTTGTTATATAATTATACCATAAAGTAGCTACTACCATTATCATGATAATAGAACCAAATGTAGCTGCTAAGTAGTATGGTGTGTTTTGTGCACCAAAAAATATAGCTGGTGCTCCCATTAATACTAACCATGATAAGAATATAAGTCCTGTATTGGTTTCTAGTTTTCTTTCAACCTTATTAGTCCTTTCTTTATTGATTAATCTACTTAGAGCATCTTGCATATCTTTTCCATATACTGGTTGGGTGTGTTTTGTACCGTCCTTTTCTCCGATTGTAACTTCGTATTTTAGGTAACCAGGACTAGTTTTACTTTTTTCAATTAATTTACATTCTAGGGCTCTTCTCCTACTGAATTTGTGTTTGTGTGTTTTTCTCTTTAGTATATTCATTTTCGTTCACATGATTTTCTAATTTTATAGACCCAACCACTATCAGAATTTTCTGTCATCATTGTTGCTATTCTTTGGGCTTCTTTTTCTTTTTCTACATCCCATATTTGTGATAATCCGTCTGTTAATAAAACGTAGGATTTTTTACCTGTCTGGTCTATCATTTCTTTTATTATGTTATAAGACATTTTTGTATTTTTTATTTAATGTGTTGGTGTACTGGTCAGCTACTCCGGGCCCTAATAAATCATCCCATTTATTTTCAAAGTTACTTATCAACTTTTTTAAAGCGGGTCTATGAACTTCTTTATTAAGAGGGTTATTTAATACTTTTAGTACGAAGTCAGCATCTTTTTTAATGTTAGGTCTTTCCATGCCACAAATGTAATAATTATTTTTAAATTATTCTACTAATTCTAGTTTAGTTTTTAAAGTTTCTAATAATCTTTTTGTTATTTTGTATGGGTCCCCATTACTAGCTGGTCTTCTATCTTCAACGTACCCCTTCCAATTATTCTGAACTGTGGAAACCGGGATTCTAATACTAGCACCTCTATCGGAAATACCATAACTAAATTTTTCTATAGATTGTGTTTCGTGTAAACCTGTTAATCTTTTTTCATTATCACTACCATAATTATTTATGTGTTCTTCATGATAAAAAGATAAAGTATCACAAATACCTTCTATTAAATCTTTCCCACCAACTTCTCTCATTTCTTTTGTAGAAAAATTTACATGCATACCCGAACCATTCCAATCACCATGTACTGGTTTTGGGTGTATGTCTACTGTTACTCCATGGTTTTCTGTAATCCTATATAAAAGATATCTACTAATCCACAAGTCATCGGAAACTTTTAAAGCTCCCTTACCAAATAGTTGGTACTCCCACTGTCCCAACATTACCTCCGCATTTACACCTGTAATATCTAACCCAATATTCATACATGCGTCTAAGTGTTGTTCTACAATTTCTCTACCCACAACTCTATCTGTTCCTACACCACAATAATATTTTCCTTGTGGTTCTGGGTACCCTTCTCTAGGAAACCCTAGTGGTTTTCCATCTTTCATTAATACATACTCTTGTTCGAACCCAAACCACCAACCTTCATTATGTCTATGGAAATCAAAATCTTCTAATTCTGCTCTTTCATTAGTCTTATGTGAAATACCTTTTTCATCTAATACCTCACATAACGCAAGGTAAGAACCTAATCTTTGTGGGTCCATATAAACTCTTACTGGTCTTAATATACAGTCCGAGTTATCTCCGACCGCTTGTTGTGTTGAACTACCATCAAATGACCACTCTGGTAAATCTTCTGGCTTTGGTTTGGTGATACTGCTTTCTAATTCTACAACTTTTGTTTTGCTCCTTAACGTCTGTTCTGGTTTAGTACCATCTAACCAGATATATTCTATTTTTGTTTTAATTTTCATTTTTATTAAATTTTTTAAGTACTTTATTTAATTGCTTATTTATGTGTGCCATATCCTCTTGGGACTCTTTGTCTTTAACCTCAATAGTTTGTAAAAGTTCTTTTAATTCTTCTACTTGTTTTTTTATGTCTTCGTTGGTTTCTCTTTCCATTTATATATTTATAATAGTATGAATGTTATTTTAAATAAACAAGTTCTCCCATTAGAGATTAAATCTTCTCCTAACGCTATTAGTACAGGTATGATGGGTAGAGAATTTCTTAATGGTGGAATGTTATTTCTATTCTCAGAAGTGTCCGAACGTTCTTTCTGGATGAAAGATTGTTTAATTAGTTTGGATATAATTTTTATCATCGAAGATAAGGTTACTAAGGTTCATAGGAATTGTCCACCCTGTAATAAAAATAAATGTAACTCTTACTATGGTATAGCTAATAAGGTTTTGGAGGTTCCTTCTGGAAAGTACTCGGTAAGTGAAGGTGATGTTTTAAATTTTACTGATTAATACTAGATTTAATTTTACTAACCAGTTCTTTTTGTACCCATTTAACAAACTCAACATACCTTGTAGGTTTACTGTCTGATTTTTTCTTCCAAGTACCTTTTTCTGGATTTCTAGTTGCTCTACTAAAGAAATTAAGTCCACTAAGATTTGTTATACATTTATGACCACCACTATTAGCCTGAATAACGTCCCAAGCAGGTACTTTGATGTTATCTAGAACTGTTTTTTGTTTTTCACTTAGACTATCCCAAGGTGAATCTATTATATTAACCGCCATGTTATAATATTCTGAACTTTCTTTTGGCATGTTTTGTAGATGGTCTTTATATAAAGCAAATAAATCTGACGTTTTAAAACCGATACTATCATCATCTGCTTTGGTTTCACCCACCCTTTTAATTACTGATATAGGTACCATGTGTGCTTTTAGTTGTGGTTCTATTGTTTTAAGAACCTCTTGAGCTATATCACCTAAATTTACACCCTTTAGTGCTCTATCCTTTTTAAATGGGTTACAAGAAGCTTGTACTAAACCCATAGGCCAAGCTATAACTAAAAAATCAGCCTCAGGATAAATTTTAAATGGTGTGTACCTATCATAAGACCCTGGTTTAAATAAAGCACCCCCACCGTATTGTACAATAATATTACCTTCTAATTTTAAATTATTACTTTTCTTTTGTGATTCAATATAACCAGCCTGATTTTGTGCCATATCTTCTGGAGATGCAAATCCTTTTTCTTTTGCGTATGAATTTATGTTTTGGTATATATTCATTAGCGATGGTGTTGAGTTCATCACTAGGTTTTCTAAAAATCCTGGTTTATTTTTATAAGCTAGTAGTAATTTATTAGTTAGTAACCCTAACATCCATTTCTTTTCGTATGTTTGTTCTCCCTTTTCAAAATCCCTAATTAAGTTCATAACTTGTTCAGGTTCAATATCGTGTTTTGCGTAGTCTGCTGAATCTACAGTATTAATCATCATAATATCTTCATTACTAAAAATATCACTAGGGCTTATAGTTTGTGATATGGTTTCCACATTAGACCTTGCACCTCTAAATTGTGTTGCGGTATCATCCTCAACCCCAGCCTGTGAGTCATGATGGTCAGTATGAATTTTAAATATTGGTTTACCGTGTGCGAAATCTACTAATACTGGCATTACGTCCCCACTAGCATCTGGTTTTTTAACAGAAAATTCTTTATCTCCGTACTGTATCACATGACTACCAATAACCTCTATTCCATAATTTTCTAAATAGTTTTTCATACCTAGTGCGGATACTACACCATCTAGGTCTTGGTGAAAATATATTTCAGCTTTAGGGTATCTTTGTGCTAACTTGTTAATGTCTCTAATCCCACCTTCATTTAAAAGTGACTCATTAATACGTTCTAATTGTTGTTCTGTTATCTCTATTTTCATATTATATAAATACTTTACAATCCTTCTATAAATCTCTGGTACTCTAATTCTCTCCTTTTAACTAGACCTGGAAATTTCTTGCTAACTCTATATCCCTTAATACTGTCAGCAGCTTGTTGGATTTTATCTTTGTCTATGGTCTGTGAATCTTTTAATAAAGCTATCACGTCAGACCTTCTTATACCCCCAGCTCCACCATTATACGATAACGATAATAAAGCGTCAAACATACCTTGGGTTATTAGTATGTTTATTCCTTTTTTATTCCAGTCGGTAAAAATTTTTCTTAATTTATTAGCGTGATACGTAGAATCTTCTCTTAGTAGTGTAGTGGCTTCTTTTTTACAGTTTTTACCATCACCTAAAATATCACCTTTTTTAACGCCTTCAGTATGACCATAACCAATTGTCCATTTTCCATCACCAATATCATAAGCTTCACATTCTAAACTTTCTTCTTTTCTTACGTGGTCCCAGTACCACTGTGAAGCTGTTAACTCAACAGCTTGTTTAAATTGGCTGGTATCCAGTTGTTCTGAAATTAAGTTTAGTTGTGTTTCTGAAATTATAATACGCATAAAAAGTCGTTTATAATAAATATAACTATAAACGACTTATACTATAGATAAACTATAGTTATTTTTTACAAACAACTAAAATACCTTTCCCCTCTATCACAAAGTATTGTTACTGCATTTTTTTTATCGTTGTCTCGTAGCCATTGGAATGCTGTGAATACATTTGCTGCTGCACTTATCCCGATAAATAAACCATATTTTTTAGCTAAGTGTCTAGAGCAAGATTTTGCACATTCTGTGGTAACCATTCTAACTTCCGAAACTTTTTCTAAGTCCACTAAAAATTTACTACCATCACCAATTCCTTGTATCCCATGTAACCCAGGTTTACCACCAGACATTACCGGTGATTCTGCTGGTTCTACTGCTACTGTACTTATCTTAGGCCACATCTCTTTTAAAAATTTGTCAATACCCATAAGTGTACCACCAGTTCCAGTACCAGCTACAAAAACATCAGGAATATCCTCTATGAGTTCGTTAGCGTCTTTAAATTGGTTGTATATTTCTGGTCCTGTAGCAAGATAATGTGCTTCTATGTTTAATTTATTGTGGAACTGGTTACAGTTAAACCAACCCTTTTTTTCACACATCTCGTCTCTTAACGCAATTGCTCCATCAAAATCTCCTTCACCAACTTCTATTAGTTTAGCTCCGTAAATTTTAAACATGTTTTTTCTTTCTTCAGACATATTAGATGGCATAATGATAACTATATTATACCCTCTTTCCGCGGCCAACATCGCAAATGATATGCCACTATTACCCGAAGTTGCTTCACATATAGTACTACCTGGTTTTATTAATTTTAATTTCTCTGCGTTATTAATAATGTATGTTGCCATCCTATCTTTAACCGAACCACTAGGGTTCATAAACTCAGCTTTTCCCCATACAGTGTATCTACCAATAGTTATTGGTATTAGTGGGGTATTTCCTACATTGTTAGATAGTCTGGTTTTCATTAGTCTTCTATCTCTACACTAAACTTATCTCCTTGTTGTATCTGGTCTACAATATTTAAACCTTCAACAACTTTACCAAAACAAGTATGGTTCCCATCTAAATGTTGTGTCCCTTGTCTATTATGACATAGAAAGAATTGTGACCCACCAGTATTTCTACCAGCGTGAGCCATAGATAGAACACCCTTGTCATGGTACTGATTACCACCACCTAACTCACAATCAATTTTATATCCAGGACCACCAGCCCCAGTTCCATTCGGACAACCTCCTTGAGCTACGAACCCAGGAATTACTCTATGGAAATTTAAACCGTTATAGTAACCTTGTTTTGCTAAACCTATAAAATTTTGTACTGTTTTTGGTGCGTCTTTTTCATAGAACTCTACCACCATAGTTCCTTTGTCTGTATTAATTTTTCCTTTCATTTTTTATTATTTTAATTTGTCTATTAATGTACCAACTTGCTTTTTTTAAATCCTCCAATCTTTTACCTTTTTTATCTGCTCTTGAGATATATTTTACCGCATTCCCTAGGTTAAAACCTAACCCCCACTTTTCTATAACTTTAATAGCTTCGTAAGGGTTGTCTTCACCCCCATAATGGTCTGGGTGGTCTACCATCTCTTTTTTTCTATATTCTTTCCTATTAAACTCTATAATATCTTGTTGTGAAGGAAAATCTGGATTTGAGTTTCCCGTCAATTCTTCGTAATGAGAATTACGTTCTCCTGTTTGAGGGTCGTGTGTTGGTGTTTCTTTATCACTCACTTTATTTTCTTTTTTTAATTATATCTTTAATCTTAGTAAAGGGTGTTTCTTGTATACTTGGTGATTTATACTTAGTGTAAATATAGTCTTTTAGTTTACTTATGTCTACCGATTCACTCTCACAGATACTAACTAACTTTATATCTGTTTCTTCTTCATTAGGAAATACTATAACCTCATACCCACTTTTTTCCCGAATATCAGAAGCAAATTTTTCTATATCACTCCCTAACCTAATAGTTGCTGGACTGGATAATTTTACCATTAGTAATGGTTGGTATTTTTCTAATAGTGATTTAGTAGGTGGTAGTTCTATATTTTTTGCCATATTAAAATTTAAGCAAACTTAAAAATATTGTCAATAAGTAACTTTATTTTAATTTAAACATATCGGTGGGAACCCATCTTTAGAATTTATGAATATTTTATCCATTTCTTTTTTTGTCTTAGTTAGGTGTTCTAGTTGCATTTCCTTTGATATTTCTTTAAAAGCCAGGTCTGCGATAATCGCTAACATTTCATTTCCAGATAATATAGGGTCTCCGTTTTTTTTAATATTAATGGTCGCTTTTTCAGCGACCATTTTATAAAACTCATCCATATCTACTTTTTCTTTACCAAATATATCATTATACGCTTCCTTATCATTATTAAAAAAGTCTTTTAATTTTTTGAGATATATGTGTATGTTAACATCCATATACATAAATATTAACCCAAATTATATTTTTTAATGATTTTTTTACTCACCGTAATTTCTCTACTCTCTTTTTTAAGAATATCATAGATTTTTTGTGCGGCAACTTTTACATCTTTCATACCACCTTCAATCTTATTCTTACCTTTATAAACCATAACCTCAACACTTCCAGGTGTATTAACTATACTACCACCAACCTTTCTACTTGTTTCTTGTGTTGTTTTTTGTCTTACCTCGTAATTCACCATTTTACAGATATGGTGACCTCTTTTTTCCATCATTCTACTTCCACCCATTTTATTTATTTTTTATTTAATTAATACTAGTTAGTCCACTGAAACTCCCCATTGCCAAAATTTACTTTATAAGAAAGTGCCTTATCAATCATCCTGGATTGGTATAAACTTTTTAAGTTTTCTGCTTCCTCCAACTTGCCAAACATTTTTATGTCGTCATAACCAAAATTATTTCTCATAAATAACTCTAATTCTTTTCCTACTAAGATAAGGTTAATGTGTTTAACTACCCAGTCTTGGAAATCGTATGTGTCCCAGTTTGAATTTTTTTCTTTCATATTACAAAGGTACAAATTTTTTCTTAATCAAACATGCTAGTTATGAAAATTTTTTCTTCGTTTGTTAATCCGTTGTACCAACTATTAAATTCTTCTCCTTTTTTAGTTTGGTAGTTTTCTATTAAGTATTTGTAATTATCCCCAGAAATTTTACCAAATATATTAGTATCTTCTTTAGTATTTCTTTTTGGGTTGGTAAGGAATAGCATTCTAACTTTTTCACCTAAGTTCATGTCGTTTGGTGTTGTATCTACTAAAGATTTAATTTTTTCAATACTTAGGGTTTTTGGGTATTGTATTTTGTTTGACGTGTCACTAGATGTGTATGCTGTTCCAGCTCCATATTCTTTAACTTGTCTTAGTTCGTTTAATGTTCTTTTTTTAGTCATCTTATTTATTATTTAATTGGTATCACAAACTATTATTTTTATACATTTCTATATCTTCTATCATATATTTTAAGTATAGTATCACCTTGTCTTTGTCCCCCTCTTTTACAAACCCTATAATCTCTTTTATACGTGCAATCATTTCTATACCATCCATTCTATTTATTAGTTTTTATCTACCTACTTCGTTTATATATTTTTCTTGTGTTTCCTCCCAGGTTAGTCCAATAACATCCCAATAGAATAACATTTCTGGTTTAATTCTATCTTGTTCGTACATACTTTTATACCTTCTAATCGCTTTTTTCTTCCACCATTTATCTGTATATGGAATATCATCTTGGAATTTCTTTTTCATCTTTAGGTCTTTTTCTTCTATCTCACCTCTTAAGAACTCACAACCATTATCATACATCATTGCAAGATATACCCCTCTCTTAAACCCGTGGTCGTATGCTGACCCCTTTATCCCACAATGTTTAAAAACTTTGTTAAGTATGTTTTGTTTGGGTCCTGTAGCACTTATAGCTTTTGCGTGTTCTTCTGGATGATTTTCCTTTAACCATTTATTCCATGGTAGGTATGCACTATCATCAGGTTTTAACCTAACTTTACCTGAAGTCTCTCCCATTGTTTTGAAGTGTGGCATTCCATTATACATTGAGTTGATTCCGTACAGTGCTGTCGTTCCTACAGCAATTAACTTATCACCATATTTTTCTTCCCAAGCATCTCTAATTGTTTTACAAGTAGTTAGTGCTGCTACCAATTTACCCATTAACATATTATACCCACCTGGTTGTGTGGAACATATTGTTGTAGCTATGGCTGTGTTGTTTAACTTGTGTTGGTCAAACTTGTTAGTTTTATCCCAACCTATGTAAGCGTCTCTAACCTTAATACTTGTAACGTCAGACCCTAAACATATCAAACCAAGGACTTTATTTGTTTTTCTATCTCTTACCCAGAATTTCATATTACGTCCAGGATTTGCAACCCATTCCATTGTGTGGATAAGTTTACGGTAGTTTACCCATTCTGTAACACCTTTTCCTGGTGTTGCCATAACAACATAAGGTTCTAACTCTTCAATTTGTTTTATGGTGTGGTCTACATCATCTAAATCTGATGGTACCCATAGATTTGTTCGGTAGTTGTACAATTTATTTTTTACCTTTTCCATCTTACCACCCTTATTCATTTCTTGCCACTTTTTATAAAGTGTTTGTTTTTCTACCGACATTTCTTTAAGCATGTCTAGATTGTCTATAAGGTTTTGTTTGTTTTCCTCAAAGTTAAAAGAGTCCTCAGCCTCTATAACATCAAATATTGTTGTTTGTTCTCCCATACTATAATAGTAATATATTTTGGTGTGTATTTCAAGTTTTCTTTACTTGTTAAATTTTACTATTTATAATTAAAGAAAATAAAAGTATGGCTTGTAAAACTTGTAAAGAAAAAAAATTACGTAACTCTGTTGAGCGTCTACAGAAGAGTCTTACGTCTCACGCAGATAGTTTTGATAAGCAGGTTTACGATAAGACTCTTGGTCAACAGACTAAGGGTGAACGTATCATATTAATTTTTGGGGCTTTTATACCCCTTATTATCGGTTATATATCTATTATTAGATTTATTATATCGTTTTTATAAAATTTTCTGAATTATTTAAATTTCTAAGTATTTGTTGTTCTTGTGGTGTTAGTCTATTAGGCATAATAATTTTTGGTTTAACTAAAATATCTCCACTGGTGCCATCCCCCCTTTCTAAACCTTTTCCGTTAATTTTAAAAGTTGTTGTTGGTGAACTACATTGTGGTATAGTTGTATTTAAGTAAGTCCCAAAATAAGGTACTTCTAAAATTCTACCTAATAAAATATCTAATATAGTTATTTGTGGTTCATAAATTAAATCTTTATCACTAACTTTAAATTGTTCGTGTCTAGATACAACTACCTGTATTTGTAAATCACCAGGATGTCCATTTCCTATCTCCTCACCCATCCCCCTAAATGTATAGACCTGACCAGTCATTAAATTTTTTGGGATTGTAAAATCTATGATTTGTTCTTTTGTGTCTTGTCCACTTCCACCGCATCTGTTACACGCATTTATAATTTCTTTACCATTTCCACGACAAACAGGGCATTGAGTTCTTCTTACTTGCCTAAAAAAAGCATTTCCAACAGCTTGTTCTATAACCCCACGACCATTACAATTACCACACATTTTTGTATTACCACCACTACCAGAACACCCACCACAATTTGTTTTTCTATTATAACGTAATTTTTTAATTTTACCAAAAATTACATCTTCTAGTGAAATAGTTAGTGGGATACTTAAATTTCTACCCCTTTTAACTTGTTGTCTGTGTTGGTTTTGCCTAAAAAAATTATTAAATACGTCTTCCATATTTACATCATTACCATTACTAAATGGGTTGTCTAATTTATGGTTGTATTTTTCTCTTTTATTAGTATCACCTAAAGTGTCGTAAGCTTCCGCAATCTCTTTAAAAGTGTTTTCGTCACCACCTTTATCTGGGTGGTGTTTTTTAGATAAGGTCCTAAAAGATTTTTTTATTTCATCTTGGGAGGAACTTCTATTTATATTTAGAGTTTTATAATAATCTTTATTCATATGAGTTATAATCGTAATAAGTACAAAATTGTTTTATTTAAAAATGGTGAAAAGTGTAAAACGTTTTTTTCATCAAATAGTAAAAAAAGTATTTTATCTAAGTATAATAAACTTATAGTAGAAAAAAAGCCTAAACTGGTAACAGAATACATTTCTCGTAAAAAAGTTATGTTTGAGTTGTCTATAATAACAACAGAAACAAGTAATGAGAGTATTTTTGTAAAAGATGATATGGGTAGGACCAAAGAGGTTAGTTTAGGTGGTTCTAACTATAGTATAATAAAGTTACTTCCTTACTGGAAGGAGGAATTTATATACGACCATCAGAATACGAATAAAATACCTTTTAATCATCTAATTAGAGACTATCTCCCCGTAGATAATTTTAAACAAGTTTTTACCCTAAACAATAAACTTATTATACAACAGGAAAATATTTTTAATTTATTTAGTTTAAAAAATATAACCGACGCAAATAGGTTATTACGTATTATAGAGCTTGAACTTTTAGATTCTGGTAGGTATGATTGTTTGTTTGTTTCTGATACTAGTACGGTACAGCGTAAACAGTTGTATGACTTATTAGTTTCTGTGGGGTATAAACGAGACTTCTTAAGAAAGCAATATACCTACTAACTTCTACTAAATATAAATTCTGTACTACCAATCGTTAAGGATATGGTTGTTTGATTTCTGTCCACCCTCATTTTAACATAGTCTTCTATTTCTCTTAATATTTGTAAATATTTTTCTGGTGTCGCAGATAGATGAACTTTAGATTGTTTAGATAAATTATGTTTTTCTAGATTTTCAGATATTAAAGCACACCCATCTAAATACCTAAAAGTTTCTTCATTTTCTTCCATATTCCGTATTCTTTTTTGGGTTTGGCTTTATGGGTTATTCCTTTTATCCCGGCTTTTTTTATTTGTGATATTACCTTATTCTTGTGTTGTAGTATCTCCTTTTGGTCCTTCGTCACTTCCTTCTCCCACCATTTGGCTATCTGAGTTTTGTCCATTTAAATTCAATAAGTTTGCGTTAAAATTTATATCTAGATTTCTTAAATTATTTATATTATTTTCACTAAAAACTTTTTTAAGTTCTACCATTTTTAGATTAAGTAACATATCCTTTTCTTCTTTTTCTTTATTCCATTTTAATACAGCCATTATTTCTTCTTCTAAAATTAAACTACTTTCTGCATCAAAAGCAGAGAAAAAAGATATTACCTGATGTTGTTTGTTTTTGGGTCCCGTTTGTAGTTGTATTTTATTATCTCTACTGGCGATTACCTCTTTTATTTTCCAATCAATTGGTAATTTTAAATCAATGACTAGTAACCCTTCATGTAGTCTTAAACTATGAAAGTGACTATCTAATTTTGATATTTGTTCGTAAAATGACATTTAGTGTATTATGTATGTTAATGCGTAAGAAATAGATAAACCTAAAAATGTTAATTCTTTATAGTTTATTGCGTACGGACTTGGTTCAGCTGAAAATAGTTTGGTTGAGACTAAAAAAATGTTTCTACCAATTACTAGTATTGCAAATATAAAAAACATTGTATAGGTCCAGTTACTCATTTATTTTTTACTTTCTTCTAAGATTTCTTTTCTTAGGGTTTGTAATACCGCTTTTAATTCTTGTGAAGATTTTCTTGCTCTAATACCAGCACTTTTATTTTTTTTATCAAAAAATTTTTCAGCGTCTACTTTAATAGATGTTACTAATGTTTCTAATTGTGTTAATGTTTCCATATTAATTTTCTTGTTTTTCTTTATTTATGTAAGATTCCCAAGTTAGCATCGTATTACTAACTTGTGTTAATTTATTTAATGTTTCTAAAGAGTTGTTTACAACTTCTTCTGTTGGTATTGAGGGGTTGTTTAGTACCCTCTCTAGTTCATTTTCTAGTTTCTGTTTTCTAATGACCAATTCATTACTGATGATATTAAGTATTCTCATAGTTTAAGTTTAGAAAATTATTTACTAACTGTCAAGTTATTTTCTAATATTCTATACATTTCTATTAACATATCTAATTCTGATTCTGTTTTTACTTTATGTAATTTAAATAACCCATCTAAGAAGTTTTTAAGTTTACTAACTTTTTCGTCTACTTCATTTTTATAAAAACCTTCGTAAAAGAAGTTAAAGAAATAAGTATAATGCTCACCTTTGTTTTTAAAGTGGATATTTTCTTCTTTAAAGTTATCTATTATTTTGTCCCAACACCATGAAAAATGGCCTTCTTTTTGTTCGTCGGTTATAATAACATCATCACCTAAATAGGTTTCTTCTATAAGATAAAACAAAGAATTAATAAAGTCAAAAAATAATTCTATTTTTTCTGTGTTGATGTTATTGACTTTAACCCAAACACGCATGTGTTCGGGACTAATTTGTTTAGTCACGTAATTTAAAAATTCTTCAGGTAATAATCTTCTTCTTTCCATATCTTTTATTAATATAAAGATAGGTATAGAGATTGGTTGGTAAATAGATTTATTGTGTCTTTTTATTGTATGCCCACAATTTCTTCATGTCTTTTATATCCGAGTCTACACCCTCCTTTACTTGTTTAACTTTTTGTACATCTGGTGTATACCCTCTTAAGTTTGTCATAGATTTTTTTTGGTCAGCTATTTTTTCTTTCCTTCTTTCTGAAGATTTTAACATTTTTTCACCTAAGTCACTTGGTACAACATTTCCTAATGCTTCACCGTCTTTATCAGTTTGTGCGTTACCTGTTTCTGATGAACCTTCTAAATAATCTGCTAATCTTTCCATGTCTACATTATTAATATCAAAATCTAATAAACCTGGATGTCCAAAATCTTCTATAAATTCGTCAGATTCTTCGTTATTTCTATAGTACTGGAATTGTCCGTCAGAGTTAGTTTTTGAGTTTTCTTGGTGTGGGAATTCAGGACTTTCACTACCTTCAAAAGTATCATACTCTTTAAATTTCTTTTTTGTGTCCTTCATTGCACTATCATTAAAACTTTTAGATTTTTTATGTGCTTTTTGGTATGTGTCTATTCCCGGTGTTTTTTCTGCTTCAGATATGTTTTTCTTTTTTAATTTTTTACTAACTAGTTTTTTTACAGTTTCTTTAATAGTATCATCTAATTCTAATTCTTTTTCTTCTTGTTCACCCATTTCTTGCCTTTTATTAAATTTTGTTAGGGTGTCTGATGTACCTTGGTTTTTTTCGAATCCTGAACCTCCAGATATTTTGTTATTAATACTTATTTCACCTTGTAGAGTTTCTTTTATCATACCATCTATTGCGTTTTCTAGTACCATTTTTTCAGCCATTTCGTTGGCTACTGCTTTTAAAGATTCTTCTATAACTTTAGATTCTCTCCACTCTTTTCTATCTTCTTCAATTTCATTTGCTTTCATTTCAACACCTTTACTATCCCTAGCTAATGCATGATTTTCACCAATTCTTTTCACAGCTTTTTCTATAATTTTATTTAATTCTGGACTTGACGCTAATACTGTATCTTTTATTGACATAATTTCTTTTTATTATAAATATCTATTTATTCGTATTTACCACCTACATTAGACCCCATACTAAATATTTTTCCTATTGGGGTATTCATTTTGGTTTTTGGTCCTAACATGGATGTTATGGGTGATTTGTAAATACTTCTTCTTATAATCTCCTCTAAATCTTTTTTTACTAATTCTTTTATATAATCTTTGTTTTTCCCTGTTTTCTTTGCAACTTCATCTATCACCCTTTGAATTTTACTGTTTTCTGTTAGGTCTAGAGCGTTTATATCTCCTTGGTTACAGTATGGGAACTTTTTACATTTGTCTTTTATTTTAACAAATTTACCTCCTGGCCATTGTGTTTTTGCCCCACCTCTCCAATTTTTTTTGTCTTTAGCCCACATTTGTGGTGTTAAATATTGTCCAGCACTTGCTGATGTTGTAGCCTCACCAACTTCCTCTTGTTTCTTTTTCTTTTTCTTTTTAAATCTAGGGTCAGCACCCAATGGTACCATAAAAGCACCAGCACTAGCAGAAGTTGTGGCTTCACCCACTTCTTTTTCTTTTTTCTTTTTAGTTGTGGTGAGGGGAGCTACATATTGTCCTGAACTTGCTGATGTAGTAGCTTCACCCACTTCCTCTTCTGTTTGTTTTTTCCATTTTGAGTGTGTCATGTCTGGGTGTGCTTCTTTACAAGATGTTCCTTTGTGTGTTTTCATTTCTTTTTTTTCTTCTATATTTTCAGAGTTTTTAAGTAAGGATTTATACCACATTTTATCTTTTCCTTCTATAGCTTTATTTAAACTTTTTTCAAAATTGTCTTTAATGCCCATTACCTAACCCTTTTAATTTCTGATTGCCACATACTACGTCTAAACCAGAATGTTTTATATAGTTCTAACATAACTTTACTTACAATATCAACTATTTCTGTTCTAGTATTTCTACCTTTTTTAATTTCATCCGTTACCACTTTTTGTACCTCATTTTTAAATTGTGCTTTAGACATGAAATCTTTCATTTCTTTTCTAGCAATTCTTGCTATTTCGTCTTTATCTGTTTTTGTTAGTGCCATTACTTATAAATACTACTTAACGTTAGATACGACCCAAGACGCAGTAACAATTGTTGCTGCACCTAAAAAGAAGTGAACTACAGGTTTATTATACCACTTAGGTCTCAATTCTTTTGTCAAATCTATATACAAATCTATTCTTTGATTTAATAGGTCTGTTTTTTCATTCATAAAAGCTATATGTAAACTGTCTTGGGTGTGTAGTGTTCTATAATTTATTATTTGACCCCTAAGTAAATTAATCTCTAATTTTTGTAAACTATCGGTTTGTTCGTACACTTGGAATAGTGAGTCCATTTCAACAACTTCTTTATCTGTAAAAGTGTTTGTTTGGGTAAAGGCCCATACTGGTGTAAACAATAATAGTATTAATATTAGTTTTTTCATTGTGGTTACTTTTTTAACCTATTCTTTAGTGACTTGGTTGCCTGTTTAGGTGTTTTCTTTTTTACCTTAGGTTTTTTGGTTTTAAGTTTTTTTAATTCTTTGTCTGTTTCCTCAATCTTTTTCTTTGTAACCTTCTTTTTCTTTTTAACATACTTTATCTTGCCGTCAACCTCTGACGTTTTATTTTCATTACCCCTAATATTCTTTTTAATCTTTTTAACTTTTCTACTTGAGTTCGCATTAAACATCCACACAAGGCCAATAAAAAAACCTATGATTCCAACTACCCATTTCCATGATTTTTTTAAAAATTCCATACTATTCGTTTTCTTCTTCTCTTTTGTTAGTTGACTTTCTGTCTGCCAATACTTTTGCCCATTTTGTTGAGAACATCTGGTAATAATTTTTTAAATTACTTAATATTTCTAAAGCTTCTTCATCTAATTTTACCATACTCCCTGTTATATATACCCCATTTCTTTCACCAACACTATAGAAAAATTCTGTGTCAAGTTTAACTAAATTACCAGACCATTCCACATTATTTTCATATATATTTAACGAATTGTAATCTACCAGGTCAGAAACTTGTTCTATAAAATCATCCATTGTTTCCTGGTAGGTATTTTTTTCTTCATCAGTAAGTGTAATATCTGTAGTACTATAACCGTGTACAACTATTTTACCACTAGATACTTCGTACTCTTTTATTTGTTCTTCTTCTCTTTGCATTTCAATGTCTTCTACTTGTTCAAATAATCTTTTAGATTTATTTAAAAGAGATTTCATTTCATCATACTGCTCATTGTGGTATTGAGTTTGGTTTCTAATAATCGTTTTTTTCATAGTAATTCAAAATTAAATGATGGGTTTATGTCCGTCCAGTATTCGTTGTAATTACTTCTTGAGACAATACCTTTAAAATTTTCGACCCCATCAACTAAAACATTATGTCCAATAAAATTTTTAGGTATTTTTTCTTTATCACAAACTTTTTTGATTAGTTTTAAAGCACTTTTCATTTGTTTTTCACTATAGCCATCCCAAAAGTATTTACCTCTCCATTTTTTCTCATGGACTTCATTATTATAAATATCCCCTAACCAGTTAACAAACTTACCATCTTTACTTCTTTTTTTTAACCAACCCATATTTTCTAAACAAATAATAACGACACCTTTATCTGTATAACCATCTAAATAATGTGAAGTTACATCTTTTTTATTTAAATTATGAACTTTACCACTTTTATCAATTAGGTAATTGGGTATTTTTTTATACTCCCCATTTAGTCTTATTTTTAATGATTTTAGGAAATCTTTTTGGTTTCTATTACTATTACATAGTAGAATTTGTTTATTTTCTACCTTCATATTTAAGTGTGTTTTTATCTTTAGAATCTTTAGTTTTAACTATTTTATGTTCTAGTGTTTGTGTTGTGTCTGTTAATCTGTCTAGCTCAACATTTTCGTCACTATACTTAATATTAAGTACTTTAGCTAATTTTTCAAGCTCTTCTTTAGTTGGGTTTATGGGTATGATTTCTTCTTTTATTTCTGTTTTACCAATCTCTCTACTTAGTTCGTTTAACTCTTCATCATTTAGGTCTTTTTCCGAGTTAATTACCCTAACCTTATCTTTTTTATTAACTATTAGTGTTTGTGTTGTATCTGTTAACCTATCTAATGGTGTGTCTATATCGTCATAGTGTAAACCATCATTGCCATTTTGTCCAATAACATTCATTCTTTTTTCATCTATATTTAATTCTTCTCTTGGGGTATCTTCCATGTCATCCATTACTAAGTCTTTTTTTTCTATCGTATATGGTCTATTAAATTCCATACCCTCTGGTACTGACATTCTAACAACAGGTCTATTCTTTTTTATTTGAGCAAATGCCATATTAGCCGCTACTACTAATGCTATAGCTAATGGGTCAAATACAAATATAATAAGTAATAAGAACCAGTTAACAACTTCGTTCATAGGTTTACCTGTAGTTTCTGCTAAATATTTTAATGGGCCTAGTTCACTTTCAGCTTCATTAGACATCTCTTTATCTAATAATGCCATATCAGTTTTGTTAATAGAATCCATTACAGCCTCTATTTTAATATTAATACCATCTCTATCTGCAATTGTAGTTTTTAATTCAGATTGTAATGCTCTTCTTGCTGAACTAGATGTGGATGTGATGACTGTTTCAGAATTTTTATCATACCATGATACTTGTTGTGGGTTAGATAATGATATCCTTAAATCAGAAATAGATTTGTTTATTTGAGTTTTTTCAAGTGTTAAGTCTTCTTTTGTTTCTTGAAACCTGACTTGCTTCTGATTAAGAATCATTAATGACTTATCTAATAGTTCTGACTGAGTAGCGGTTGATTGATACGCTCCTGATAGAAACCCATATATACCACCTGATGTTATTAATATTAAAACAAAACAAGCTATCGCTAAATATGTTCTTAACCACTTATTTATTGTGTCCCAGTATTGGTACAGGAGTGAAGCTACAACTAGTTTCGCAAATTCTAATGAACCAGCCATTATTATAACTTGTGTACTTGCACCAGCAAATAATTTACTTAACCCAAACACAGAATAGAAAGCTGCCGAACCAGAAACCGCTACAGCAGATAAAGCTATTAGTAATGGAAATAATCTTTTTTTCATTTTTTATCTTTAATGATAAATATTAATCAGTTAGGTATTCTAGCAGTTGATAGCTGTCATTTCTTAATTTACGTAGAGCTTTTTCCTTAATTTGTCTTACTCTTTCTTTTGTTAATGATAGTTCGTCGCCTATTTCTTGTAGTGTCATTGGAGTATTGTGTAATCCATAATAATCTATTATTATGTTTTTTTCTCTATTGTCTAACCCAGACATTAATTTAGTTAACTCGTCTTTTAGGTTGACTTCGTGAGCAAAAATATCTTCTGGATTATCAGCATCTCTATTTTCTAAAATATCAATTAATGTATCACCTTCGTCATTAATAGGTTTATCGTAATTTATTGTTTTAGGTAATAAAGCTAATTTACTATTTAATTTTGTTATTTCTTCACCAACCTTCTTTTTTTCTTTGTGTAATTCTTGAATAATGTTTACTGGTAGTCTTATTGTTCTAGCGTGTTCATTAAGTGATTGTAAAATAGATTGTTTTACCCACCAAACAGCGTAAGAAATAAATCTAAACCCTTTTTCCCATTTAAAATTAGTAATTGCTTTTAATAACCCATAATTTCCTTCTGCTATTAGGTCTGGTAAATCTACACCTTGTCCTTGGTAGTCTTTTGCTACACTGATAACAAATCTTAAGTTACCTTCTAATAATTCTAGGTGTACTTGTTCTTTTTCCACTAGGGACAATTCGTTACTTAACATCAATTTAGCTAATTCTTTTTCTCTAGCTGGTGTTAAAATTTTTCTTTTTCTAACATCTTTTAAGTATTGTGAAATTTCTGCCTGATTTATAAATGTATTTTTTGTCATGTAAGTAATTTTTATTTATTAAACGTTAATTTAACTATTGTAGTACAAATAGTATACCATATTATTTTTACTGACTTTTTGTCAGTTTAAACAAAATAGGTTACAAATATACAAAATAAATCTTACTTATGGTAATTTGTTGTGGTAAAGTTTTGGTATTATTTAAAGTATGGTTTTAATACTTTTAATACATTTTCTGATGTTACGTCATTTATGCACAACCCATCATCACAATTAACAGTATCTTGTACTGAAGGGATATAGGTTGTGTTACCTTCTGAATCTTCTATTATTAATACAGGGGTAAACCAATTAAAACCATTATTTTCTCTTTCAGCGTCTATAAAGTCCCACCTATTGTTGTTATTAGTTTCAGTTACTTTAGTTATAGATTTATCTGAAAAAGAAATATTATTATTTTTTAAAATATCTTTTAGTTTGGAGCAATCTTCACACACATTTTCGGTAAATAGGGAAAGTTTATAGTCGTTAGTATTAAATTTCATGTTATAATTTTTTTAAATTTATTCTTTTTTAAATATTATTATATTTTTTTAAGAAATCAAGTTCGTCTTCAGTTAAACTTTCTATACCTTCATCTATTATTTTATCTAAAACTTTATCAACATTCAAAGGTCTTAACTTATTTTTAGTATTAATTTTTTCAATTGGGTTAAGTAGGACTTCTTTAAGTCTATTAACTTTGTTGTCCATTAGACTTTTTAATTGTGATGTTAGTGCTTTTGCCACTCTTGGGTCTATATTTAATTGGGGTCTTATTGGTCCATTACCAAATAGGTGACTTTCTAGATTTTTGTCTAATCTGTACCCTAATTTTCTAGGTTTAGGCATTAAAAAATAAGTACTTATGTTTGGTTCTAAAAACTCTTCTAGTATTTGATTAACGTCTTCAAAGGATAATTCAGATTTTAAACACATTATAATAACCTTATCTCCCGTGACAAATGTAAACTCGTTTGATGATACTATGGTGTCCATTAAGTCTCTTATATTATTCATTAAAGGAGCGTTTTTTTCTATGGTATCCCAATTACCAAACATAAATAATAGGTATTTTTTTATTCTAGGTTTCATTCTTATAAATATTTAAATAAGTTGTGAAATATTACTTTCTTTCTTTATTGTTATTGTATTGTCCCCCCATTCCCTTACTAATGGATTGTGTGTTATAAGAAATACATTTTCAAAATAATCTTTAATTCTACTAAAGAAAACCCCTACTTGGTCTAAGTTTTCATTACTTACTTTACCTAATACCTCATCAAAAACAGTTATGTTAGGTCTTGGTAAACAAGAAACTTTGGTAAGTACTGTTCTTATAGCTAAAGAAGATAGTGTTTTTTCAAACCCACTACCAGTTGACAATAGTTTTTCTACTTGGGTTTGACTGTCCACCATCCAAAACTCCACTTCATTTTTTTCATTTACTCTAATTTCCACCATAAAATTTGTCACATCAGATAATAACCTCATTAACTCATTATTTAATTTTGGTACTACCGATTTAACAATTGTTTTAATTATCCCGTTTTTACCAAAAACAGTCAAATATGTACGAAATATTTTTTCAACATCGTTTTCTTTTTTAATCTTTTCTATTTTTAAATTTTTATCTTTAGTGGAATCATTTAACGTTTCTACCCTATTTTTGTTATATTCTATCTCTTTAAATAAATTTTCTTTTTTATTTTTTATAATATCTATATCCGAGTTAATAATTAAAATTTCTTTCTCTAATTTAATATTATTTTCCAACCTCTCTTTATTATTTTTCCATTTAGATAATTTGTTTTTTAATTTATTAATTTCTAAATCTTTTTGTCCAACCTCTAAAATTAACCTTTCTTTTTTTAAAGTCTCTTTTTCGTACTCATCAAAAATTAATTTTTTTGTATTTAACGATTCAACACTTTGTTCTAGTTTTTTTAATTTATTTTCATCTAATTCAACATTTTTTAATAGTAAATCTATTTCTTTTTTTAATCTTTCTATTTCATCACTATGGTCTACATCTTTAAGTGTTTGTTTACATGTTGGACAAATTTCAGACTCTATTAAATTTTTTAAATTATTTTTTAAATTATTTAAATTTGTTTTATTTTTCACTGTTTGTATGTGTAACTCATTTTTTTCATTATTTGTTACCCTTAACAATTCTAAATCTATTTCTTCTGGTATTTCTTTGTCGCCGTAAGCTTTTAGTTTTAGGTTGAGGTTTTTTAGTATTTTATTATCTTCTGTGATTTTTTCTTCTATGAGTCTAGGGTTAACATTTTGCACTTCTTTATCTATGTCTGTTACTTTTTTACTTATTAGGTCATCTCTTAGATTATTTTTTTTATCTAGTTTGGCTATGTACTGTTTTAAATCTTTGTCATAAATAATATTATCTTTTGTTAATTTGTTTTTTTCTTCTGTTTCGTCAAGTATATCTTTTTTTAAGTCTTCAATGTTGTAAACATTAGAAATTAAAGTTTTTGACCATTTAGAATACATTTCTTTACATAAAATTTCTTTGTCTTTTAGTACTTCTAACCCTATAAACCTACTTAATACATTTCCTCTTTCGGTTGGTTTCGATTCTATTAATGATTCTAAGTTTGATGCTGTGGTTAGAACTGTAAGTAGAAAATCATTCATGGTACCTATAGATTCTTTAATGAATTTTTCTGTTTCTCTCCTTTGTTCACCTGTAAAATTTTGTAAACTACCATCAGATTTTCTTTCTAAAAATTCTAAACTAGTACTGACAGACCAATCACCTTTTTTTGTTTTTCTTCTCTTTATTTTTCTAACAATTATATAATCACGACCATCAATTTCAACCTCCCCCTGAACAAAAACTTCGTTAGATTTTTTAAATCTATTAAATATTTCAACAGCTTTAGTAGTTTTTGTGGTGGTATTAAAGAAAAGAAATAATATTAAATCTACCGCTAAAACCGACTTACCCCCAAAGTTAGGTGGGTTAGAATCTATTACTGTAATACCACCTAATTTTTTAATGTCCAGGTAATTGTCATCACCAAAAGATAAAAAATTAGAAAATTTAATGTTTTTAATATATACTCTTTTGTACTTAGTGTCTATTTCTAAATTATCTGCTAATTCGGCGTTTACCTTATCATCTAACCTTTTTAGTAAATCTACATCCACACCCATATCATTAGCCATAACAAACTGAGACATAAGATTTCTTTGGTATGCTGTGTCTAATATATTTTGTTCTAGGTCTAGGTCTAGTTCTTTACCCGATTTTCTATCCACCCCCCTTGTTAAAATAGTTATGTTTTTAGAATTGTATTTATTTTGGAAATAACTTCTAACTCTTTTTATTCTTTCTTGTGTAAAGTTTTCTGGTATGTCTTCCCAAGTAACTTTAATAAAAGGATTTTCTAATTTTTTTAATTTTCCCATATAATTTTTTTTATTTTAATAAACATATTTTTAAAGTTAATCCTATCAAGATTTGCTCTATCACTAGTAATGTATTCTTCAAATTTTTTATTTTTCCATTTTTCTAATTTACCATATAATTCACCATTTTTATTTTCTTTAATATCTCTTAAATATAAATCCATTTCTTTAGCACTTTTAGGCAGTAAAAGTTCATATAATTCAGCGGGTACTCTTTCTATTTTCCAATGGTCGTGTACATATCTCATACCCAAATTATCAGCTATTCTTTTTATATTTTTTATGTAAATAGATTTGTTAAATATAAACATTAAAATCCACATTAATGGTGATTTAAAACGTTTTAAAATACTAGTTTTTACTACTTTAATATCGGGATGTTTTAATAAAAAATTATTATGTTCTTTAACGGTATAAAATTTTAATATTTCTTTTTTAAGTTTTTTTTGTATTTCACTATTGTGTGTTATTAAAACACTAGTAGTCCCCCCAAAATGTAAACATTCCAACCTAACTTTTTTAATTTTTTTTTCTAAATTATGTATAGCATTAGATAGTTTTACATCTTCATAACCAAAGTAATACTCTTCATCGTATCCACCAATTTCCCAAAATTTTTCTCTTTCCATAATCATAGGTGCTTCTTTTAAAAAAAATTTTATTTTAAATTTTTTGTGTGGTAAAGTAGTGCATAGGTCTGGACCCACAGCATATATTTCTTCTGATAGATTAGATGTTGTTTTTAATACCCAATTATAGTCTAATATATCCACATCATCATGAAATAAGGCAATATAGTGATTGTTACTTTTTTTTACAGCTAGATTATAGGCCTTTGGTATGTGGTAAGGTGTCGATTTAATTACTTTAATTCCGTTCATTTGGAAGTCTTGGGATGGACTACTGTCCACCACAATAATTTCTATTACCCAATCATTTAGGTGTTCTGTTGTTCTTTTAATACTAGGTATGAGTCTTTCCTTAATAAACAAATCATTTAAACAGTTTAAAATAATACAAGATATAGTTTTACTACCAACCATCATTTATAATTTTTACTATTTTTTTAATTTCTTTTTTAGTTACCCACCAACCTACAGGTAAACATATCATTTCTTCGACCATCTTATCTATGTTAGGTAATTTGGTAACGTACTTAAATACACACGAATGTTTATCGTTTCTTTCGTGCACTCTACTAACCATTATATTATTCTTATCCATTTTTTCTATGAATTTTTTTTGGTTTTGTACTTTGACAGTGTAAACCCAATAAGAAGGGTTATTTTTTTTATTTACATTTATTAGTTCTATCTTGGGGTTGTCTTTTAGGTTTTCACTGTAATACTTTGCGTTTTTTCTATTAACTTTAAGTAATTTATTTACATATTTTAAATTTTCAACACCTACTGTAGCACATACATCATTCATATGAAATTTGAATCCCCATTCAGAAATATTACTTTCACACCTAAAGTCTTTAGTGTTATCATCTCTGTCAATACCATACCATCTCATAAGTCTTGCTTGTTTTGTTAATTTTTTGTCTGGAAATATGATACACCCACCATCAATACTAGTTATGTGTTTTATGGCTTGGAAACTATGTACTACTATGTGATTATTTTTTAAATTACCTAACTTTTTTCCTTCGTATTCGGTACCAAATGCATGTGCAGCGTCTTCTATTATTATAGGTTTAAATCCATATTTTTTTTCTGAATATGTTTTTATTTCTTCTATTTTTCCTAAGTCTACTGGGTTACCACCCCAATGAACTAGAATTATAATTTTAGTTTTTTTTGATAATTTATTTTTTAGGTCGTCTAGACACATGTTACAGGTATTCATATCAACGTCTACCCACTTCAAATTTAAATTATTGGCGAGTACTGGCCAATTGGTTGCTGTACAAGTTAAAGGGCAAGTTAGTACTTCGTCACCATCTTCTACCAAAGGCCAATTATATTTTTTATATCCATGAATATTATTCTTAACTAAATGTATTGCTAGGTGTATTGCTGAAGTTGCTGAATTAGTAGTTATTAAATTTTCACAACCAGTATAATTCTTTAAGTTTTTTTCGAATAGTTTTACTTGGTTCCCTTCACCGATAAAACCAGACTCTAAAACTTTTTTAACTTTTTCTGGTGCGTAAGGTGACATAAAAACTTTAAATAGTGGTATGTGAGTTTTATCCATACATAAAATATAAAGTATTTTGTGTTGTAAATCAATCTATAACATACCGGGACCTTTGTCTATCCTATTTTCTTCAAACCACTCGATAATCGCATTTATAGCCCAAACAGAACCACTTGCAAGCATCCCATCAAAAAACCAATTAGTGTATGGTATTACTACCAATTCTAATGTTGGGGAAAAGAATGCTACTGAAAAAAAGAACCCTACCCAGGTTGATGTGCACATCATGCACTGTATAAGGTCACCTAAAAAGGTTGACTTTTTTATTAAAAAATCTCTGAGTCCTTCAAATATACTACCAAATACTAATATATTTGACATTCCGTAAGCTGCTATAATCCATATAAATATTTCCATAATTTTAATCGTAATAAGTGTCATTTAAGTTAGACGACCTCATGTGTTTTGTTCTTCTATTTACAGTTACGTTTTTAAAATGTTCTAACACGTCATCTTGTTCTTTTATTTTATTTTTTTGTTTGTTTATTATTTTATTTTTTTCAGTTAATTCTTTTTTTAGTTTTTCTAATTCTTCAATTAACTGAGTATCTTTAACCTCCTTTGTTACAATTTTTTCAATTATAACTTCTTTTTCTACTGGTATTTCTTTAATAACTTCTTTTATCACTTCTTTTTCTACAGGTACTTCTTGTATTTGTGATTTTGGTAGGAACGGTGCAATACCATACTTATCCAGAGTTAGTCCGTCTTTAGCACATTTAACAACAAAATTATCTATGTCTTCAATTTCATTTAATTGGCAGTAATCTTTAAATTCTTTGTGTTGTTGTTTATTAAGCATTTGTTAAAATTTCTTTATTATTTTCAATATCTTCAATATCTTTTATTTTAAAATTAAGATAAGGTTGTGCATTATCAATATTAAAAAACTTATATTTTTGTGTTTCAACATTATAAACACCATATCCATGATTTTTTATACTTTCTCCGAAATTTTGATTTATCATTGACCCAACCATATACGCTTTTTTATTTCCTGGTATTTTAAAAGTTTGTCTTTTATGTATGTCACCAGCAAACACCACATCACACCCTTCAAATATTTCTACATTATAACCATCTTCAAACTCAAAACCAATATCAGTATATAACCCTATTATAGGACCGTGAAAGAGTCCTATTTTATGTTCTTCACAATAGTCTGGTATATCTGGTTTGGTGTTGTGTGAGGTTAGGGAGTATACACACCATAGAATATTTTCATCCACATAACAGCCCCTATCTTTATAGTATTTTATGTTTACGTTTTTTAAACTGTCTACTAATGGTGAAAGAGCATCAACCCTATCTAAATTATTTTCTAAAAAATCGTGATTACCAATAATATAAACACACTTACATATTTTTGCTGTTTCTGTCATAAACCAAGACATTAAATTTATTAATTCTGGGGTCATTTGATTTTTGGAGTGTACAAAGTCCCCAGTAAAAACAATTCTATCTGGTGATAATTTTTTCCACTCTTTTAAAGCAACTTCTAAAATATTTTTATCTCTAGTATGTTGTTTATATAATTTTAAATGTAGGTCCGAGTAATGTACTATAGTTTTTATTTTCATTTTTTGTCTTTATAAATTCCCTTTACTACATTTTCTTTAATTCTTAAAAATATTGTTAATAAAATTAACACAATACACAAATGTATAAAACTATTTGCGGCTAAGTAAATTAAATAGGTAATTAAAAATACAGCCACTAATATTACCCTAAGATTTTTATTTATATTTAATAATATTTCATAAAAAAATGGATATGAGTCTGCCCATTTTTTTTTATCTTTATTAGGTTCGTAATGTAATCTTTTATCATAATTACCTTCTGGAAAATACTGTAATACAAACCAAAGACTAATCCCACATACGGCAGTCGGTATAAAGTTAACAATAAAGAAATACCATATAGTTATAAGTAAAATCATAATATTTATTATTTTATTTAGTGTTGTAGTACTAAGTAGTGGCCTAACTAATCTATCGTACAAACCTTTTGTGGCACTTTTAGGACTATCGTTAAGGTTTACAGTCACTTCATAATCTAAACCATATAACTCTTCTAGTATTTTTAGTCTGTGGTTACCATTTATAAGTATGTATTTTGAGTCGTCATCTTCACTTTTGTAAACCTCCATGTGTGTAAAATTTTCGGGGTCATAACCATTTTCCACAATACTTTTTTTAAGTTTATCCCAACCATAAAACCAAGATTTAAGGTTTGGTTTTTTATCCTTATATATGGGAGACCATATATCTTTTAGTCTAACTTTTATTAAATTATTCATTTCCCATTATTTTTAAAATTTCTTCTCTAAAGTCGTAGCACTTTATTATCTGGTAAGTTTCATTTTTTTCATTGAACCATACTATGTAACAGTCCCCTATTTCTAGTTCGGTATTTCTTTCTACTATTAATTTATAGAAAGATAATTGTAATGAGTAAGTATTTAACTCACAAACATCTAAATGATTTAACGGTTCTTTAAATTGTTGCCATTTGTTTTCTTTTTTAATAGCTTTATTAGTTTTCCAATCCCATATTTCTAATTTTTTAGATTTTTCATTAAAGAACAGTTGGTCAATCATTCCGGTTATTCCCCATTCTTTATCACCAACAACAACCTCTGCTCTTACTGGGATAAGTCTACCAAAAGATTTTTCGTAAAAACCATCAAACATTTTTATTAATTTATCTACCGCTCCTTTGCACTCTAACATATTTTCTGTACTACCTAAAGCTTCTGTAATTTTATATTCTGGAAAAGGAAATAATTTATTTGTTAAAAAATTTTCTACATATTCGTGAAAAGCAGAACCTTTTTCACAAGAAAAATCTGCTTTGTATTTCCATTCTTTTAATATTTCATCTTTAGTTATACCTCTTTCATCAGCTTTTTTCTTTGACCAAAAATCTTTATCAAAGGGATGTTTATACTTTCCAATTACAGAAGTTACTGATTTTGTTTTTACCCCATCTAAATAATATATGTGTTCCTTATCATGAAACTTTATATTGTTAAATTTAGCTAATTCTCTAGTTATTTTCATTTTATAATAGTGTTATTTCTTTTAACCCTTTTATACCACCAAGTTCACCAACATCTTTATCTTGTGGTAATTTTATTATTTTTATTCTTCCTGTTAGTTTTCCACCATCTAGTTTTCTATATAGTTGTTGTGCGTCTTTCCAAGCATCACCATCTAAACATATTATAATATTTTTTTTACAGTTATCATATAGTTTACCCCAAAGTTTATCACTAACATTTTTACCTAGTACTGGTATCGAGTTGTTGACAAAAAACATATCGAAGACCCCCTCAACCAAATAAATATTTTCTTCCCAATTTATATGGTGTTCATTAAATATTATTTTATCTTTTTCTGCTTCTGGGTTTTTGTACTTATTTTTATGGCCCACATAAGACCTAGACACAAAATAGTTTATTTCTCCTTTGTCGTCAAATGATGGTATTATTATTCTTCCTCTATACTTACCCTCTGTGGTGTAACCGATAGAATATTTTGTTATTAATTCATTACTTATGTTTCTTTTTCTTAAGTAGTTGTAGGCTTCTTTATAAGGTATGGTTAATTTGTTACCTTTACTGAATGAAATATACTCGTCGGGTAAAGTAACATCTTCATATTTTCTTTTTTGTGTTTTAATAAAATCACCACCTATTAATTTCCAGGTAGATTTGTTTCTTTTATTACCCCATTTTAAAAATAGTTTATTTAATGAACCGTGTGTAGAGTAGGTTTCTGAACAAGCCCAACATTTATAGACTCCTTGATTGTAGTTTACTTCAAAATTACCTTTACCGTCACCATTATCTAATCCTTTAATGTCGTAAGAACATACTGGACAATCAAAAGATATTTGTCCTTTGTTCGGGTAGTGTGAGTTTATTTCACCTAGTACATCTTGTAATAATTCTATTAGTAGTGGGTTGTCTTCCATACTTTAAGTATATGGAATCTTTAGTAATTAATCAATTACCAAATATCTTTTTGTTTCATAGCACCTAGTACACAAGTATAAGCATCAGCCATGTCAAAATTTTCTTTTTTAAGGGTGTTATTTCTTGTGTAAGCCCAGGTTAAGTGTGGTTCTTTATCTGAAACTTGTTGCCAAATAATTTGTTTTTTATCACAACCAACATCATAGTTACCAAATAAAACTTTTCTACCTTTTTTATTTTCAGTAAATAATTTAGGAAAGGCAAATTTTCTAGAGTTATATGTGGATATATATTGTGGTATAATACCTAAAACCTCATATATAATTCTAGTTATAAAAGAATTATATCTCATTAGAGTAGAAACTGTTCTAATATTATTAGAATTCATAAGTGGTTCTTCAATTATAACTTGTGTAATACCCATTTTACTACAGTCTATTAACTTATTCTTAAACTGGTCTGTTTTTTTTAACATCTCCTCAATTTTACTTTCTGGTGTTGGTTTTATCTTAGGAGAAAAATGAGTTAGTTCTAGTAATTGGCCACCCTGTAAATCAAACAGTGCCCATCCTATAGTTTTTGTAGATATATCTAAACCTAAAATTTTAGGCGAGTTTCCAATATTCTTCATATTTAAAATATTAAAATTTTAACTTCAAAGTCAAGGTTACTGGTGTGTTTTTAGCTTTTTTAATTGGTCTGTCTGGTTTTGCTATCCCTAACAACCTATTTTGGGCATCATATAAACCTATTTCAGTTATATATGTGGAGGTAACGTCTGATATATCCCAAACTTGGTTTACCTCCCCAAATGGTGTCATAAATTGTATTCCGGTATCTGTACCTCCCGCACCATAATTTGGTGCTTCTGCACTAGACGCAGTTTGGTTTTCAGTTATGTAAAACTCACCCGAATTGGCGACTATATTAATTGTTAACTGTATTTCTCTTTCAAAAGAATAATAAGTACAAGAACCTGACGTGTCTGCTGTAAAAAACACTTGAGTGAATGCTGATTCTGCTCCGGTGTATCCGTAATCAATTGTTGTTGCACTAGTACCTGATGCTGAACCTGAAAATAAGAAGTTTTGTACTATTGTAGGGTCGGTTAAAACTATAAACCCTTTATCTAAGTAACATATACCCACTGGTTTATCTTGGGATTGTGCATAAGCTTTTGGTGTGTTAGATGTAGAAACAGTGTCCGTAAATCTAAAGTTATCCACCCCTCCGTCAACATACCCATTTGGTATTACATTTTGTTGCCAACCACTTGACCAATTTGATATGGTTGTACTAGTACCTGTTATTTCTGGACCTAGAATTTCGTCGGTAAATAAGAAAGCTATATTAGAAGATTGTAAACTAGGATTTCCTTTTCTATTCCCTTTAAGTGTTGGGTTACCAAAAAATTCAGCGTTGAAGGAATTGTCTGATGAAAATGGCTCTGGTTCGTAATAAGAGCTATAAAAATCTAGGGTGTTACCAACCTCACTTCCACCGCGGTATGAACCACCCATAGGTAGTGTTAGTTTAATTGTTCTTCCATCTATAAGTTCACCATAGGTATTTGCTCCTATATCCACAACTACCACATTTTCTTGGCTTAGTCCACTAAATCCAGTTCTTACCCAAGAAGAAGCAAATGACTCACACTGAGCAGATGTTGTTGGTAGGTTAAATGAAGAAAAAAGATTTGAGAATGGTCTTCCATTAGATGGGTCCCTTTGAACAGCTGTAAACGTTAATGAAGTTCCAGTTGTTGTTGTCCATCCATTTCCTGACCAAGGTACTAATGTTGTCTCAATAAATTTTTCGTTTGGTTGTATTTTTTTAAGTTTTCCCATTTTAATTCCAATTTTTATAGTTAGCCGAAGCGGGGTTTATGTCTAAAGCTAATGAAGCTCTACCAGGAAAGTAAAGTTTTATCATATGAAAAGGGCTAGCCTCACTCATATTATTACCGTTACTTTCAATTCCAGGAAAAACACTTCTTTTAGTTAATTTTCCATTACCTATATAGTCGGCAAACATTATTTTACCTTTACTTGGTGGACTCATAACTGATAAGTATTTTGAGGTTTTGAATCTTGCACCGTATTCTCCTGGTGTACCAAAATAAGGTAGTCCTGTTTCGTTAGTTGATATCGTATCTTGATACCTTAATCTACCGCCTTTTACAATTTGTGTATCAAAGTACGCAATAGGTAGTTTATTTACTTTTCCACTATTTTCAGTGTAATCACTGTTTTGTCTATACCAACTTAATGCTTTTATATTCATAATTTTAAATTTCTTGTCCTGTTATTACTTTTCTAAATAATGCGTCACCACCACTAGTTGTCCATGTTGTTGAAGCACCTGATGCGTACCCAAAACCTCTAGGGTCTGGTGAAAAAGATGTTTTAGTTTCTCCTGCTGCACCATAGAATTTAAACTCTGCATCATCATATATTCTATAGTAATTTTGTGATGATACATTATTGTATGAGATAGAATCTGTTACAGCTTCTTTATTAAACTTAAATCTTACTGTTACTTTACAAGGTGCTGCACCAGGGGAGTTTTTTGAGTATACTGTCCAAGTAACTGGGATAGATATATTATAGTGGTTTATACTTGACCCACTTAATCCACTTCTAAACCCACCACTGTATGTGTCGGTCATCCAAAAATTATTATTTTGTGAAGCTACACCAACAAATATGTCATCAGCCATCTTCATCATACGTGTACTTAAAGTATAGTATGGTTCTGTTTGTGCAGCAACTCTACCTGGTGTTACCACTTGAGAGTTATCTTTAGATGGGTTAATACCAAAATATTGACCTGAGGACCTAAATCCTTGTTGGTTTGTGTTCCAATTTGATGAGTATTCTAATCCACCTATCAATAGACCAAACGTATCTGAAGGGTGTGTTGTATGTGTAATATTTATACCCTTAGCATTTTGTGAGTTAATGTTTTGGTACGCCCCTTGTTCTTGACTTAGTCTTTTTAATTTTATTGGGTAGTAGGTTGGTGACGTGTCATTACCTTTAGTAATGTTTAGTACTAATCTAGCGGTTGGTATTGTTGTTGTTATGTTAGAGTATCCTGCTGCTGCAAAGACTTCAGTATCTACACTTGTTTCCATATCTACCGCTGTGACAAACCCTATAAATGTACTAGTAATATTATCACTATCTACTGACCAACCAGTTTGTTTGTTAGTCATATCAAAAGTTGGGTATGGTGCTGTACTATCATCGTTCCAAGTATTTACACCACCACAATTTAAATATCCCATACCAAATGCTTCAAAACCAATACCCGCAGAACCAGAACCAGTAGTATACCTACTACCCGTACTATTTAATGAAGGTGAAAATACCAAAGAAAATGGGGAAGCAACATTTAAACCTTTTAAATATGTACCACTAAAATTAATACCCATATTTTCACCTCTTGGCATAAATGCTCCACCAGCTAAAGATAAACCATTATAATAACTAAAATCTTTATAAGGTACCATTTTAATATCTTCAGTATTAAAATTAGCACCATCATAAACTTTTACAGAATCCCAAAAATCTAAATATTGTGTAATACCAAATTCAGATAAATCATTTAAAAAAGAGTTATAATCAGAAGATGTTAAAACATTTAAAGTATCGTTAAAATAATTATCTAAACTAGTTTCTATAGTTGTTGGGTTAGTGGATAATACATCTTTATGGTCTGTTATATACTTTGAAGCCAGTAGTTTATTAAGTACAAAATAATCGTGTAGATAAACATCTAATTCTAGAGTATCTCTATAGTATTTTACAGAACCATTTGTTGTTTTTACCCCAACAGCTACATATGTACTCTCACCACCTTTAACATTTACTGTATTACTTTCTGGTGTTGACCATATTATACTATCTTGTTTATAACCATTATTAATTTGTTTTCTAAAATTAATTAAATTACCGGTAACATAAGGAAGGTATCCTAATTGAGCTGAATCATTAGTTGTAATATTTGTATCTGCATGTTGTTGGGTATTCCTATAGTCTATGTCCCCATCTGAAATAGCAAATTTTTCAAATAAAGATACCAAACTTTTACTCTCTAAAATACGTTTGCGTCCTTCATCAGTTAATTGTAACTCTAATGTGGTTGTTGTTGCACTTGTTATATATGCCATTTTTTTATTCTCTTATTATATAATTATCTCGTTAAACGATTTTTTTATTTAAATACATGTTATGCAATCTCCATTACAGGGTGATTCTTTACCTAAGTACTCACACAACATACAAAACACGTATTCATCTTTACAGTACTCTAACACATTTTCACCATTATTACCTAAACATTTTAAAAAACTGTTTAAGTCTTTTACTCCTACTACACCATCACCATCAAAATCTCCCACTAATTCATTGTTTTTAGTTTCATTACCCATAAGACTTAAAAAAGTTTTAAAATCATTAATATCTACGTAACCATCACTATTAAAATCAGCACAAGTTATACAGTAGGATGGGAAATAACTAACTACTGACCCACCTAGACTCCAACAACTACTTTTCATACCAGATGCTGGTGTTTCTACTTTTTGGTGGTTTTTTGGTTCTCTATATGTTGACCATAATGTTGATTGGTTATAATTACTCCCTATTGTACTATTATAAAACTTTATATTTCCTTTTTTCATTTCAAATATTGGTCCTACCATAACTGAAGCTAGTGTACCATAATCTCCTGAAAGTACTAGTGGGTCACCACCTCTAGAATCTGGTAAATCATAAAAACAAGTTTCTGTTAAAGCACTAACACTAGTACCAGTTACACCACAATTACCAGTAACAGTAATTGCGTTAACACAACTACCACCACCTACAAATCTACGATAATCCATATCAGAATCTGAAAGTCCGAATTTTTCTATAGAATCTAGTAAACTTACTTCTGAAGTTAGTACCGCTTTACCATAATCAGACAAGTACATTCTTAGTGTATTACCAGATAAAGAATTGTTATGTATATTTAAAAATCCCATTAAAAATCAATAGATATTGTAAATTGTTGAGTTCCTGTCCTTGTAATAGGTGATTGTAATTTAGCAATAGCCATTAAATCTGGATTTCCATTTTCGTTATCAAATAAACCAATTTCAGTTACTCTAGCATTAGCTGTTGGTCCAGTAGGGTTTGCGATATTATAATCTACCCATGTTGGGTTTGTTGATTGTGTATATTGATTATTTCCTAATTGTACCACATGTTTCATTTCGTAAATAGTTGCCATTATATCAGTATCTAGACTACCATAAAAGAAGTATTCGTCACCAAATTGTAAGTGTGTCGGTTCTGTGATACTTGGGATGTTTATGTAATTGTCTAAGTTGTATGATGTCATAGCCGAATAGTATGGACAAGTAACTGTACTACCAGCTGTATAATCTTCTGTTATATTAAAGGTATGACCTACTAGTTTTGAAGCTGCGATTTTATCACCTACAGTATGATTGGCTAGTTGTGATGTAACATTTCTCATCTCCCAATTAGCTGGGTTAAGGGTATTACCGTTAGTCACTAATTGTGTTAGTATGTGTATTTCTGTTGCAGTAAATCCAGTACCTAATTCATCAGTAATTAAGTAGGGAAATTCTCTACCTAATGTAAATGCTACATCAAAAGCATTTTGTCCAGCTTGCATGGTTTCTTTAACATAATAATTACAGTGTAATCCTGTTGTCATACCAGTATTAACTAATAGGTAAGTCATATATAATGTATCTCCAACAAACTGTACAGCACCACCAGTACAACCAGTAGTACAAATTGTTACAGCATTAAACTTTTCTGTTTTAGGTGCTGGTAGTGTCCAACTCCTATTAGACTTATAAGACATTGCCGTTAACAATTCTTCGTCATCAATTACAACCATTTTATAATCTGGGAAAACCTTACCAACTCTATTAGGGCTAGTAGTACCACTACCAGAATTATCATCCCATAAATTATAATACCTTAGACCATCATCATTCATATTAGGGTTAACATTGGATTGCATAATGTGTGGTTGTGCCCCTACTGGGAACACACTAAACCCTGCTGGGTCGACATAAAATGTTTGACCGTATACTGTTTCATCACCCATACCAGTACCAACACCAGAACCTGTAGTACTAGTTTTTTTATGCCACATTAACCAAGGTAAGTGCATTTTAAAATTACGTGCTTCACCAATTGTGGTTGCTGGGTTATATCCTTGTGATTCTAAAGCAAATTTTTCACCATAAAAATCTGTAGTATTAAGATTTGTATAGTGTATGAATCCAGCACATTTTTGTTCTGAAGGTTTTACACCCCTTATATTATTGTATGAATCATAATACCAAGTTCCAGCGTAGTAGTCTTGGTAGTCGTCAAAGTGAGTATCACTAAAAGTTTGTCCGTTATCACTTTCCAACCCAAAGTACTCTTTAGAACCTGAATAACCACTGGAACCATATTGATTTACACCTTCGTATATACTAGTATCTACACCCGCAACTGTATGTGTCCAATTAATATTCATATTCCATATCTGTGCATCAAATTCTGAAACATCACAACAACTATTAAATGATAAAGTGTCATTACACCAATAAGTAGATGTATTTGCTGTGACATATATACTATCAGTTGTCATAGGGTCAGCTGAAAATCCAGGATAAACTCTTACCCTCGCAAAAGTTTCAGCAGAATAAGATTGGAACGCTAGGTTTGCACTATTATTAAAATCAGCTATGTTTCTATCTAATGTTAACGTTATAGTTGTGTTTTGTTGGTTAGACGCTACACCTCCATTATCTAAAACTTGGTAGAATAATGTAGGTGATGGTGCATCACATTCTAATTCAAAACAACTACTACTACCAGATAATTGGTAAGTTACGGAAATTAAATCTCCTGGCATAGGTGTGTAATCAATGTCGGTATAACATTCGTCAGCAAAAAGACTTGTTGTACCAGCACTTAATATTTGCATTGTTGCTGTTCCAGTCATAGCTGATGTTGCTGTTACCCAGTTTGAGTTTAATGTGTACTGAAAGTCTACTTGTGCTCCAAAGTTACACCCAGTACCACTAAAAAATCCTCTTTGAGCTGCTGTGTTGTAAACTTCTTCATAACCTGGTTGTGGTATAGTAGGCCCAAAAGTATCACCACTAGCGATACCGTCTTGTAGTGGGTATTTTATATGACCTTTATTTTTTGCTGGATAACCTAGAAGATTCTGTGCGTTATGTTCTGCTTGTAAAACATTAGTTCCAGTACCAAAAGCCAATGAATTTGTATAACAATCATAACAGAATTCACTATCTCCTATCTGAAATAACCCAATATTTAATTTACCTTCTGATAGTTTTTTCCTACCAGCGTCTGTTAATCTAGCTACTATAGCTCCTTGTGTACTGTTTTTAATTATATAACTCATAATTTTTGTCTTTAATGATAAATACCATTTATTTTAATTTGTTTCATTTATTATAGGGACCCTTGTTGTACATTACGTGAATAAAATACATTTCTATCCATTATAAAGTTAACTGTGTCTGTTTGTGCTTCTGTTGTTATCGTTTGCCTACCAATTAATGGGTAGTATCTTTTTATTAATACATAGTAATAATAAGTATCTGGTCTTGGTGGTAATAAGGTGACTTCTCTTGAGATGTTACCGGATACATCAACGTCAATTTTTTCTATTAATTCTTGTACTTTATTACCTAAAGAATCAAATAATCTTACGATTATTTCTTCTACTAGATTGTTGTCTTTAATGTATTGAATTGGAATTTTTGGTTCTTTGGTTACTGGTGTTGATATTACTTGGTAAATTGTTTTGTAAAATAGTGTTATTGTATCACCACTATTATAAGTAGTAATGTCATTCAGTAATTGTACTGACATATCACCACTTTTCACATAATCTTTGTCTTGGAACTGTGTTACCCCGTTTATCGCCATACTAACCGCCCCTAATGATTGTCTTTCTAAATTAAGGTAGTAGTATCCATTTTCACTATATATACTTTCCGTTTTTGTTGTGGTTACAGTTTCTGGTATTTCTATAGATTGTGCATATCCACCACCATTTGCGTCATACATAAATTGTAAATTATCACCAACCTGAACAGTTTCTGGATGAAATATTACACTTCTAGTAGTTTCATTAAATCTATAATCACCATAATCACCATACGAAGCACCCCCAACTTCATAACCAGAAGGTGCTGTTGTACCACTTATTCCTTCTTTTAAAGTTATACCGTTTACTGTTACAATTGGTCTACTAGCTATTCGTGATTGTAATGTATAATAGAATGTAGCTGAAGAATATGTTGTTGCTGTAGTATCTGGTATATCACCAGACCCGCTTACTAATGTGTAGTTTTCAATTCTTAATATTGGGCTACCAACCGATGGTACATCAAAACTATTTAAATATAACTGAGGTACTGGTGGGTTTTGTACTATAACCATATAAAAATCTTTGTTCCCATCAATACTACTTGATGTCGGGTATTGTGCTGTATCTAACCAAATATCGTTTACCGATTTTTTATCTTTATATAGATAACTAGGACGTATTATAAATTCCCAAGATGTGTTTGTTGATAAACCAGATAACGGCATAAATGTTTCAGCACTATATACTAGTGATTTAAGGTTTGGGTCCATGTATGCTGGCATAGTATCAAATATCGCTTCGTAGTCCGCTAGTGGTGCTACCTCCTCAGTCTCAAATATATATGGATAAACTCTAAATTTGGGGTAAAGATTTTCAAAAACTAGGTCTTGGTTATTTCCACCAAAATAAAATTGTATATTTTTTCCTTTATTAATACCTAAATTATATACGTCTAATGCTGGTTTACCACCTAGTTGAGTTGTAACTTTTGTTGTTGCTCTACTTAAACCGTTAATTGTTACTGACGGGTTAGGCATTTCTTGTAATGTAACATTTACCGTTGGTCTAACATGTGGTACACCTTTTTGTGTGGTAGTATATTTTGGTGTGCATTTAGTGTTGGTTGTGTTTACTGTAGTTGCCGTACTAGCAGTTATACCTATGGTGGTTGTTGGTCCATCGTCTACACCACATATAGGGCCTTCTAAATACTCATTAAAAGAGCCACCACTAAATTGCATATGGTAAAATCTAGTATCATCTTGTGAACTACTCCAAAAACCAACTCTCCTAGAACCCAAGTATTTACATAAAGCGTAATTATCTATCCAATAAGGAGCTGAGGAGTTATCTCCAACCCAGGTACTTTTATCTAGTAAATTAAAATCTATAGTGTAAGTTGCGTTATATGGATTTGTATCACCATTTCCTTTTGTTATCGCACCCCCTGAAGAGTTAGCCATAGTATCGGTAAAGTTAATTGTAAAAAATTCACCAAAATTACCATATCTATTTATTTTAACCCTAGTTGCTCCCATATCAGACCAATTAGTACCACTAGTAAATGGTGTTTTACTTGTTGTGTTACTCAATACAGTGGTTATACCATAATTAGTTGTTTCTGAACCACTACACCCACCGTTACAATTTCTAAAATTAGGTGTGTCATATCTATTAAATGCGTACGCGTCAGCACCACTGTTATTAGAAATTGTAGCTGTCCCCGCGTTACCATTAAAGAGTAAATCTAGTGTATGTGTTACCCCTGTTGGTCCGTATTTACCCGTATCGTCCCTAAAAGAAGCTAAACTAATAGCGATACTATCATTATCAGCGGCCCCACTCCTAAATGTAAGTTCCCAAGTGTAATTGTAGTACGAACATAAACTTTGTTTACCCACAATCCCACTAATATTTCCACTAGTAGCATAAAGTTGTGATGAACCACCTTCTAAAACTATTCCTGTCCCAACAGCTACTGTACCACCCGAATTAACTGAGTAATCACTAGAACTAACATCTTCTATTGTTACACCATAAGATGTACCTGTTAAACCACTAACCGCTACTGGGTTACCGTATATACCATAATTTTGTCTAGGGTCTAGTGTTCGCCAAGCAAAACCAGCTCCTTGTGCTGGCCACCAATATAGGTATTTTTGAATTATTGTGTTGTAGTAGAATTTTCCAATATTTGCAACTGTTGCTGCGAGTGTTACTGGACCTAAGTTCCCACCTTCCGTCATATCTATCGCTGATTCACCCAAATACCAATCAGTACTAGTATCTGTCATCCTACTATCTGTTGTACCAGTATAAAACCACACATATGGGTTATTGCTGTAAACTTTACCATCTAAACCTAACCCAGTATCATAAAATTGCATCCCAGTTAAAGGTGCTGGTCCCCAACCAGCAGTAAAAGGCATATCGTAAGGTGCGTTAGGTATATACGGAGTCCAACTAATAGAACCATATATATCACCTATAGTAGCTGCTGATAGTGTATTTAGATTCCACCCAGCCGTACTCATACCGTTATTACCGTCATTATAGTTATATGGTGTACAACCACTATTGTCAACTATTATATTAGTATTCATAGGTCTATCTTCTATAACACTAATAGTATAAATCCCATTACTTATTTCAGTAAATGTGTGTGTTGTGTCAGCGGTGGTACCATAATGTGTTTTTACAACACTACCGTTTTTAACTAATTCATATCTAAAACTAGATGTTTCTGTTTTAGATGTTGTAACACTAATTTCTCCCAATTTATTAGTATCCAACACACAGTTATTATTACTTAAATTAGCCACTATAGTTGGTACTGTAAACCCACTTATTTGTAGTTGAGTACTTCCTGTATTCCCTATTGAGTCTGTGATTGTGGCCTCGTACCACCCTTCACATAAGTTTATGATATCGAATGTGGATGCTGTGTAACTATCACTACTACCTGACCAACTAACCGTATATGGTGCTCTGGTATTAGTACTACCAGAAACATCAACAGACCAAATTTGTCCATCACATTTACCACTTAATGTATGTTCTACATTATAGTTGATTAAATTTATATTTCCATTTGATGTTGCTATTGCCATATCTTAATTTATTTTTTACAAGGTTCTCTGTCACTTATGCATCTACCAACACTTTCACACCAGTAGTAACCAGTACGACACAATCCTTCTTTTATTACTTCAGTTGGTCCATCATATTTACCACCATCTCTTGTTTCTTCTGTAGTTTCATTCTCTATACTTGGGTTATCTACTGGTCCGTCAGGTGGTTGTACTATTACAGTATTACATTGTTCTACACATTCTTCAAAAGTTGTGTAAGTACCTTTTGGGTCTTGGAAACATAAACCATCTTTACAGGAGTATCTGGTTTGTGCTGCGGTTGGCCTTGTTGGGTTACCCAACCCACCTCTTGGTTCTCCACCATTTGAAGGTTCTATTCCTCCTCCACCACCACGAGGTTTACCACCAGGTTCAGGTTCACCTGTTGTAGTAACATATAGGTTAGAAGTGTATGGTGTAATTCTTGGATTTAGGTTATTTATTACTTGTTGTGTGTATATATTTTCTTCTACACAATCACCAACTAGTTTGGCCTCACATTTACTATTCAAAGAAAAACAATAATCTTGTGCTTTTTCTAAACAATCACCACATTCATTAGTTTCTAAATCTTTAAATATATTAGTTATACCATATATTGGGTCTAATTTTAATGTTGAAGCCAATTCCTGACCACACTTACAATAATAACTACATTTTGTTTTTGACGCTAAAGTCTCTGGTTCTGGGTTATAATGTGAAAAAGCTGATACTATATTAACTTCTTTTCCTTTTATATTTAATTTCCTGTTTAGGTTAACAACTTTCCAATCAGCTGGTGTAGTTTTATGTATTATATCATAAGTAGATTTTGGTTTTGTTCCAGAACATGGTTTGTGAAAACCACAATCAGGCGTAACAACAATAAAATGTTCTAACACATTACCGTAATAATTTTTAAATTTGTTATGTACAATGTATGATTGGGTAAGTTGTGGGAAATTAAAGTCACATTTACCCCCGTATTCGTCACTATTGTAGGTTGGTATGTAGAAACAAAATACTCCGTTATCTTTCATGGAGGTCATCTGATAATTAGATTTGGTACTTAGTACATAATCTTTTATTGTATTGGATTCTACCATTCTTTGCCAATCGTTTGTTGGTTTTTTAACGGATACGTCCCAAACTAACTTACTGTCAGGTGCTGTACTATCTAAAAATGTTAATTTATTAAAAGTACTATTGTCTACATAAGGTATTTTTATATTACCACATTCACTATCTGACAAATATAAAGTACCGTCAAGTCTTACAGTTTTAGTGGCACCACCAGTTTTTAATTCAAAAGGTAATGATTTTTTAGTGGAATCAAAAAATAGTTTTTTATCCACTATACTAGTAGAAGCTTTCACACCTCTATAATAAGGTGATTCTAGAGTCCTTCCACTCATATCTAATTTATGACCTAAATTTACACGAAGAGCTGTAGCACCACCACTTAAATCATAAAATCCACCTTTAGATGTGGTGGTCCAATCAGTTTCATATTTTAGTTGTATGGTTTGTCCACTAATAAGATTTATAAAACCAGTATCTAATGTGACTGGAATTTGTTTGTGAAATATTGTAGAAGATGTCATTGAGCTTAACACACAACTATTCATACCACTAGTTGTTAAATCATTATTGTCTACATTTAAAGTTAAATATTCATTAGCAAAACCATCACTTTCTCTACTTCTAACAACGTTAAATTGTGATAGTGTAGTACCCGTCCCTCCTGTTGACGAACCTTTTACTATAGAAGCTTTAAAATTAAAATTTATTATACCTGTATTTGCCGGTACGTCACCACATATATCTTTTTCTCTACCAGAATAACAATCTCTATATTTTTCACCAGCGTTATAAACAAAATTACTATCAATAGCTACAGTTTCTTTTTCACCCATACCTGCTTGTATTATAGAGGTATTTATTAACCTTTTAATTTCGTAGTCGTTACTTGGGTAGGTTTGAGTAAAAGCTGATGGATATGCTGTTTCTAGATATTGACACCACTGTGTATCTGTATACTCTATATTTAGAAACGCTTTATAACTAAATCTATAAACCCCACTAGTTATAGCTGAGTAAGTTAAATAATTATCTGTATCTGATTCATTAAAGATTAAAGTTCCGTTATTACGACCATATGCCTCACTAAAAGTGTAAGGTCTATATTGTAGAGTTGCGTCGTCTATTAACCCCATTTTTGTTTTAGTTTCTATATTACTAATTGGTACTACGGTTTTAGCTGAAAATGAAGCAGCACTTAATTGTATATCATATGTTTTATTACTTTCATTACTATCCCCCGTTGTTATGGTAAAACCACTATAAACTTCTGAAGCATCTTTTTTACCATAAGTAGAAAAACAAAAATCGTTTATTGAGTTTGCACTGATAGGTGCTATAGTATATAGGGGTTTTAGGACATCATGAGCTTGGTCACTGTGGTTAGCACCGACCATTGCTCCTTTTTCTGGGTGTACATGATAATACCCAATATAACTTTCACCACTAGGTAAAGTATATTCATTACCGTCCGTATACAAACCTTTTTCAGAACCAATTTTTTCTGGTCCTACAATACATTCTTTATTAGGACATATTATTATTGTGTTTATATTACCATAAGTGTTGTAGCTAAACCTAACGTCGTTGAATGTATTTAGACTACTTCTTTCTATCCATTGTGATAACCTGGAATATGTTCTAGGTTTTACTTCTGGTCTTCCACTACTGTTAGTGGCAAAGTAAGTTTCAATATTACCTATCTGTTGACTTTTTAATTTTTCTGTAAATGATTCTAACTGGGTTTTTGTGGCAAATTTTAAGGAGTAACATGTATCTGCATTACTAAAAACTTCATTATTTTGCATTTCATTTACCCAGTTTAATGGGTAAATGTATTTTCCATTTTTAAAAATTTTATGACTTTCTTTTATTTCGTTATCCTCAACATACCTAGATATGTTATAGGGTATTTGAATGTTATTGTTTACTGGTAAATTTACATCTGTTAAGTCCACATTTGTATCTAATGGATTCTCTACTGTATAGACATTACTACTTAATAACTCTAATGTTTCTGGTTCACAGTTCTGGGGTGTTAATTGATTTTTATAATCGTACATTATTTCCCTATCTGCTAAATCTTTAGGTTTTAAAGTTAGGTAAGTAGTTTCTAGTTTTACGTTTGTTGGTTGTGTTGTAACTTGTTTTACTGGGTTAATTGTTATAACATTTCCCTTTATTATACCTTCTTTATCTAAATTTATTTTAAAACCTACTGAATGTACGTATTGTTCACATTTTTCAATAAAAATATCCATATCAAAAGAAATGGTTTTTATTGTATTTTTTCTTAGTCTAATTCCAGGTAACATCATTTGAATTGCGTGAGCTTTACCACCAATAATTTTACCAAAAGGTTTTATACTACCTTCATTATCACTATTACTAAAGTAATTTTGGTGACTTAGAAAAGCTCCTGCTAGTGAACCATTAATCTTTTCAAACCCTAGATTACCTTTTGAGTTTTTAAATATTTCTAATATTAGTGGTGTTCTGGATAATGTGACTAGGTTGTTAAAATTATTAAACTCTAGTAATTTTTCATCAAAATATAAAAATGTTCTTTGTATATTATTTTCTACTTTTACAATTACATCTACTGGGTAAATGGTTTTATATGTAAAATTAAATGAATGTCTTTTTTTTAGTGTTTGTTGTTGGTTTAGTCCACCTATAATATTACCTGAAATAAAAAAACTAAATTTTATTTCGTCACCTAAAACTCTTAAATCTATTTTTGTTCTATATACTTTTTCCATAATAATATTTTTTAGTAACCACCTCCACCACCTGATGATGTTCCTCCACCACCTGATGACATTCCACCACTAGAATACCCACCACTTCCCATATTAGTACTTGTAGTTGTAGACACACCACCCCCTCTTGGTGTAGTATTAGTTGGGTTGGTTAAAATTGTTGCTGTTGAGTCCCCACTGTTTAAGTTGTATGTACTTAACCAACCTAGGTTTTTTATCCCATTTACCCCAAAATCTTTTAACCCATACACACATAAAATATTATCTGTACTTCCTTGTTTTGTAAAGATTGCTTGTGAGGTGAATTCTCTTTTGTTACTATTAAATTCTTTTGCTAGTATTTTTGTTTCTTCAGTTATTATTTCACTTCCTGAAATAATCGAGTTATGGTCTATATCGTACGCGGAAGCATATGTGGAGAGTGGGTTTGTCGTATTTCCAGTTATAATATTATTGTAGTAAAGTGTATTTCTTTGTGGTGCTACTGGTGGAGCATTAAAACTCATCATCCTTGCTTGGAACTGTGGTGCTGGAAAAGAAGTGTACCCTGTTGGGTTAACTGTGAAGTTGGTTGTGTAACCGGAACTATACGGCGTTCCTGACATAGAATAACATCTATACACAAATTTGTCTCTATGAAAATCAGAATTTTCTACTTTAACCCCACTAGTCCAAAGTGTGGTTGCTGGCATCATTTGTTCAATAATTTTTATCCAGTAATCTCCCATTGACTGAGCATAATCAACCATTTTAGTGTACGTATACTGATTATTAGTACCACAACTAATCTTTAAATAATCTAAATACATTTGTTGTAATACTGGATAACCACCAGTTTTACCATCATTTATTGTCATTCTATTCTTAACATCAATAAAATATTTCCAGAAATTATCTTTAAATAATTTAAAATCTAATTTTTTAGCATTAATTTGTGGGTTAGTAGAATCCCACGTACCACCACTAGATGGATACGGTGGTGGTAAAGTACCACCACTAAACATACAGTTATATAAACTAGATTGTCTCCAAACATCATACGTTAATCCCTGTCCTATATTTAAATTTAAATCAACATTTTTAACGTTTAAAACTAGTTTTTCGTTACTTGTTTGGTAGTAGGCACTTCTCCAATACCTATCATTAAAACTATATTGCCTTGTTTCGTCTTCAGTAAAACATCTGTTTTTTTGAAACATTTCAACATATCTAATTCTACCTATAAGGAATTTTCTCCAAAGTGGGTTTGTTCCCGCCGCCGTTAACTCTTCAAACTTGTTTATTAATTTTTCTTTTCTTCTTTCTAGTGCACCACAAGTGTCATGAAAAACATTATTTTTAAAAGTTTGTGGGTTACCAGTACCTAAACTAAACATTCCCATGTCTGGTTGTAAATCTGGTCTATATATGTCTTGACCTATTTCTATCCAGGATTTTTTATCGTCTATTACCCTTTTTAACCCAAAACCAAAGTACATGTGTGGGAATCTTCTAAATCTATCTAGATAAGGTGCTTTAGGGTCGTTAGAAAGTGCTCCTGTACCCCAAAATCCACCCCATGTAAAGTTATTAAATTTAGTTACAATACTAGGGCTACAACCACTTAGTGTGGATTGTTCTTGGTTTATAATTAATTCTGATTTATGTTCTTCAGTCCTTTCAAACCAACCAGCTCCTCTCTGGAAAAAGAAGTTATTTGTTACCCTAGGTACTTTTGGGTATCCGTCACTATCTAATGGGTAATCTTCGTGTATAAATGGATTTTCTGTTGTGCCAGTCACATAAGTAAAAGAAGAAAATGGTACACTATATTTAATTACTTTAGTGGTGTACGCTCCACCAGAAACATGTTCCCAAGCATTATAATATTTATTAAGATTTATTTTTGCATCTGCTAAAACAACATACTCATTAAATTCTACTAACGCCTCCGGTGCACCTAATAAACCTAACATAAACTCTATGGATTTTCTTGTACCTTTGGATTTGAATAGATAACCAGTATTAAGTAATATTCTTCTATATAACTCAATATCTAGCTCTGCTGGTGTTTTACTAATACTACTACCAGAATACTGGGGTACTGTAGTCCCTAAAATATTATTTAAAAAAGTATTATTATTAAGAGTGCTGGGTGTTGACCAACCTAATGTTCTAGCGAAATTTTTAATTAGTTCGTTAGGTATATTGTTTTTACTATCATATGTTACATTAGTCATGTAAGCTATCCCATCTACAAAAGTTTTAATATCATCAAAACTTCTACCATATACTTGTAGGGTTTTTTCTATTTTTCGGTCAACAGTATCAAATTCTTTAAGAACTGGAGAAGTTAAAAATCTAGAAACTAGATTAGTTTTTTGTGTATCTAGTTCAGTACCTAAATCAGCAAGTTGAGTTAGATAGTTGGTGTAGGCACTGCTGGTTATGTCCAGGTTAATACCATCTTGTTTAGGCCAAGTTACTAATGTATTACTGTAGTAGGTGCCACCAGCTGTAGACTCTTTTATTAGTTTGAAGTTGGCTGTGTATTCTGGTACCACGTCTCTATTCATTAAAAACCTATCTACATAGTCAAAGTTTTTAAATACATTGTTACTTTCTATACTATTTGGTTTTATAAAAAATTTATCTGTAGTACTAGTATTATTTATAAATGGGTTACCTTCAACAGTAAAAGTTAGAAATCCTGTTGTTGTTGTTTGGGGTTTAAAATCTACTAACTTATATTCTATAGCATTTATTTCACTTCCCATTGTTAGAACATAGTTTTTATATTCTGTAGTTAAATTTCTTAATTTAGATATTGTTCCATCTGCCACTTTAATTAATGTGTCAGAACCATAACCAAACATCTCTAAATTATTTAATATTTGTTCCTTACTAATAGGGCTATTCAATAACTCACCATTTGTAGTAAATTCTATCACAAATGGATTTGATATGTGGTCAACACTAATATTAAAAGTTGTTTGGTCTGTACCTATATTATAATTTATATTGTAAGCTGTTGTATTACCACTCGCATTTAAAGAATTTACACCATCAGCAAATAAAGCTGCTGGAAAAAAGTTAATTATGTTTTGTGTAGAAACACTAAGTCTTTTTTTCAAAGAACCATACAATACTAATTCAGCTATATTACTACTATCAGTGTTAATGTATACTTGAAAATTATTTTTTGTAAAAGCTTCTGCAGTCTTTAGGTCATCAAAATCTAAAGACTCTAGTGTTATAGGATGTGAAAATCCTTCTAGTTTTTGGGGTGTGGCTAAGCTTCTTGTATATTCTTGATTAATAGAAAAATTGCCCATGGTCATTTGTGATGAACCATCAGTAATTTGATTACCAACTAGGTTATCACTAAAGGTATCTCCTCCGTGTCCTGGTGCTGGTGGGTATCTAAATCTGTTACTAGCCATAACTCGTTAAACGTTTATTTGGTTAAATGTCTTACTAAAATCTATATTGTTACCTCTATTTGCTCTAATTTCATATAATTGGTCGTTAAATGCATCTCTAACTTCATATAAATTATATTGTTGGTATATGTTATCGTTGAAATCGTAAAGGGTATAGATTCCATCATCTATTGATTTGGATTGGTTACCGTAAAGTGCTATTGCTAGTGTGTCGAAGTCATGGTCTACCATTTCAACATCTAACACTACTGGATTAAAAAATGTATTTGTTATAATAACGTTTTGCCCTGGTTGACCTATAAAAGGAATAGCATTGGGGTTATTAGATGGTGCACTGGTAGGTGTTAGTGTACAAAATATTAAATTTGTTTCTGTATTTGTATAAGTATACCTAGGTGCTATTTGATTTGGATTGGTTAAATTTGCTGCTACTGGTTCACAATAAAAATTAGAGGTCACTAACCTAAAAAAGTTATGTATTTTTTCACCATTAGCCTGTAAATATTCTATTCTATAACCAACTAAGGAGTGTGGTTTAAATCTACTTCTATACGCTGCTGGTACATTATTTAAATCAAAAACTAAACCTTTTACGTTTGGTAAAGATGCTAGTATACCACAATCTATAATGGTTGTTCTTATTTCAACAGGTCTAATGTAAATTGTATAAATTCCTTTTGAGGCAAATACATTAGACGGCAATTGTAAGTCGTATAATCCACCTAGTATTTCAACTCCGTTCACACCACCGGTATTGTTTTGGTGATAGTGGGGTGTCAATAGGGTATTTGCTGGTAATTGTGAAACCACAAAATTAGATGTTGCGTCTCTACTTGGTGTGTAGTGTACAATGATTTGCACATCATCTGGAAGTACATCTGCTGGTCTTTTTATTCCGTATGCTCCTAATGCCATTTTTAAGGTTGTTTATTTATTTTATAAAACCCATAACCATGTAACTCTAGTTCACCCATATTAGGTGTTTGCCCTAGTCTTTGGGGTTTTTCAAAGACAGTTATTTTTCCTCTTTCAATAAATATGTTAGACCTTGTTTCCGGTCTTTCACAAACATTCATTAAAACCTCCTCTTTTGTTAAAGGGGGGATACAACCATTTCTAAAAATTTTTTTAAATCCCATCTATTATTTTATTATAAATATCTAAGTAATAATTTACACGGACTCATTTTGTGTATAATATTTTTCTTTATATTCTGTTATTGATATTGGTTTACCATATCTAAAACCAAACTTATTCCTTGCTTTATGTTTTTTTAGGGGAAACTCTCTATGTATTTCCCACAAATCTTTAATTAATTCTACCTTACCTTTATCACTATATTTGATTGCTTTTACTATATGAGTGTCTGCGTTATTTAGTGATTGTCCTGGTTTTAACCCCCATATATCTTTTTTTCTTTGGAAACTTAGGTCCATCCAAAAATCACAGTCTATTAAAGCAACCTCAACAGATTCCAGTAAGACTCTTTTAATTAAATCATAGTCCAATTCTTTACCTTCTTCTTGTGTTACAACCATGTCTACATCCCATGTAGGCCAAAAAGGTCTTATTTTCATTATGTGACTTGTAAAAGAACCTGTAATATAAAATTCAAAATTATTATACCAATTTTTTTTAGATATTATATCAACCCATTTATCCAATCTTTCTACTGTAGGCATATAAATTTTTTTATCTACCTTGATGTACGCTATTTCATATTTTTTATGTTTTCCATATTCCATAATTATTTTAAATTAAAGGGGTACTATAGATGATACTGGAGTAATTGATGATGAACTACTGTTTGAAAATCCACAAGGATTATTAGAGCTATTAATACCACAAGGAATCCATGCACTACCATATGTCGTATTTCCAGGTGTAGTAAAATCACCGGTATTAGGGTCTCCACTACCTGGGTCCATATTTTCAATCGCACAAGCTGATGGTTGACTAGCAGTTATCATATTACTACCGGAAGGTGGAGCTGCACTGATGGGATTACAGGCAGTTCCTGTAGCGTTTAACCCATTTTCACAAGCACAACACCAACAACAATTTTCTCCTATCCCTGTTGGGTCTACATTATATATACAGTCACCTAAATTAAAAGGAAGATAAGTGTATATAGTTGGTACAGGGTTCCAGGGAAACTCGACTGGTAAGTATGATGGTGGTATTTGGTTATTTAGTGTTTGGTTACATCCATCACATTCACTACTCATCACTGGCACACATGGATTATTATTTACATTTACATTACATGGTTGCCACATTCCACCATTAATATCTACACCCACAATATCACTTGGGTATCCTTGTCCATCTTTACATACTGATGCTGATGTTAAAGAAAATAATGTAGTTTGTAGACTTGTTCCTATAACTGGAGTAGATGCTGGTCCTACAGTATAAGGTACACAACAATAACAACAATCCGCATCACTTGGGTCATATACACATTCATCTAGTTGGTATATTGTACTATTATCAAACATACCTACGTAATTAGCTCCTATGACAAATTGTCCTGCTAATGTAATATTACAATCATCACAACCAATTAATGGTGGATTACAATTAGTTTGACAACTATTTAACGAACTATAAGTTCCAAGTCCTGTACCTGGGTCATAACACGTATAGTTTAATGGGTTACAATCCCAACTAGGTGTAACATATGGGTCACAACAATTTGTTGGGTCTTGTTCACAAGCTATTTGTGATGGGTGATTACCATTTATATTATCAACTATACAAGTACATGGAGCTTGACAAATTGGTGTAGACTCTACCTCCATACAATAAGCTACGACAGAATTTGTACATCCTGGTGATGTACATGGTGTATTTGGGTCTTGATTGATTTTGGAAGTTAGTAGATGTAAAACAATTAAGTATCCGTCTGGAGAATAATTTGGATTACCTGCTGCACCTGCTGTTGGACTGTAGATAGGTTGAATCCCTCCTGACCATGTTGATGGTGTGACACAAGCTTGTACCCAACCCATAAATGTTAAAAAATCGTAAGTCCACCCCGCATTTACGTCTGGGTTGTGAAATATTAATCCTGTTTCTACTAAACGATAGGTATTAGAACCTGTATTGTTTAAATTGGTTTCTCGGAAACAATCTGGTGATTGTTGTAATCCTGGTTGTGCACCATACGGGTCAACGTTTGTACCCCCTACATAATTTATAAATTCTGTATTATAAGGAGAAATTGTTAGACCTGCAGGTCCAGAAGTCATCGTATAACCTAAAGCTCTTTGTTTCAGTAAGAAAGTTTGTAAAGCTGTACCAGGGTTGCTAAAATAACCTGCGTTTTGGATAGCGGTTACTTGGCCAGTAGTAAAAACACTAGACAAGTATGTAGCGTCATTAACAGCATCTAGAGTTAAATGGTTTATATAATTACTTACTGATATTGGAGATTGGGTGTTAATGTAGGTGTCATATCCTGTCCATGCTGATGATGTTGCACCACTTTGTACACATAAGTATCTATCTCCTGATATATAACAGCATGTTGCGGTGTCTGCGGTACAAGTATTTATATTATTATAACCAACGATAGCATTTGGGTCAAAAATACAAGGACATACACCAGTTTGTGGGTTTGGATTTCCAGTATCACAAACCCAGAAACCTGTTACTGGTGGTACACAACAAGGAGTAGCGTTTGCGGCTACCATACAGGTACTCATATCAGGGTAAACACAGTTAGGGCCACTACCAAAAATACAAGGTATACAGGTACATGGCCCTATTTGTGCACATTGACAACTAGATGTTCCAGCAAAAAGCCCAACACTGGTTTCCCCATAACTCGTCATCTCTAGTTTTGCGTCGTGTACACTCATACCCGTATTAAATGTTTGTGGTAAACTTAGATTTGCATTAACCAGATTTAATTGAGCGATAGCATCATTCCAATCAATGAAAGTTACAGACTGGGGACATCCATTTGCTGTGGTATATATAACATTTGAAGAATGACAATGAGGGGTTGTTCTAAATACTCCACCAGCACCACCATACTGATTAGGGTCAGGATTAGGACAGGACCAAGGAGTAGCGTTTGGACTTACAGCTTTTTTACTAGCAAATGGTGTATTTGGTGGGTAAGTTTGTACTATCCAATCAAAAAATATGTGAGGCCAGTTCCAGGTACTGGTTCCTGCATTAATACCCATAACTCCGAACCCATTTGTTCCTACTGGGTTTATTGGAAATTCCATAGTTGCGTTAGAACATACAGTGTATATTGGTTGTCCTGGAATACATTCATATGCTAATGTACTGGCTGTAGTAGGACAAGAAGTGTCACATGGTATCCAAACTAGTGGGTCACCCAGAATAGTAGTTTGATTGTTAGCTAAATAATTTGCGTATGTGTTGTACCAATATGATGGTGTTTGTAATCCTTGGTAAGCAAGGTCATAACCGTCCATTACATTAACATAACAACAACAAGTTCCACCAGAATCACAATGTGTTACTGTATCACCAGATAAATAAGCTATAGTTGGGTCCCATGGGTCGGACGAAATAATACTACCTGTAGGTGGTAAATTTATAGGGGTAGTTTGTAAACTCCAAGTATTTGATTGGAATATTGGGTAGGTAACACTTCCGGCTACTTGACAGTCTTGACATGGACAGCACGTTGTTGTGTTAGAACCCACACCACCGAATCCATAGGCATTAGTTTCACAATCTACCATATTATTAAAAGCGGTACAATTTGTGTATGGTGGTGATGCTGTATAAAATGGTGTAGTTATAAGACTACAATGACATGGGTCTGGTTGTACTGACGAACCTAAATCTGGTGTACATTCACCACATAAGAAATTACATTCGTCTTGACAGTCACTTGGGTTTGCGAATGGTCCGTGTACACAACTTGCTGGCATACTACCAACAAAACTTACACAACCTAGTAATTCGTCACAACACCATTCAGTAATTAGTGGACAACAAGGATAAGTTGTTTGTGAGTTTATACAATCTTGTATAGATATAGAACAACTAAAATTATAAGGATTTAAATCACACGTACAACTAACAACATCATCACAACAAAATCTACAAGCTTGTTGACAATCACTTTGACTTGCAAAACCTATTGCGACACCACTAGAATATGGTGTAGAAGTACCTCCTTGACCAAAAACTAAATTATCTGTCCAACCAACAAAAGGAGATGTACCTTGCCATCCTTGTATTACATTTTCTTGAAAACAGTTTGATGTTGTCGCGGATTGACCGGCGTTAGTGTCACAAAACCAAAGTCCTGGAGTTGTACAATCACACATGTTTGTGTTTTGGTAACAATCGTAAGCTGAGGAATGTTCAGGAAATAATCCTAATGGGTTATTTCCAACAAACTGACATGTACCAAGTGTACTTGCTACATCACATGCCCATTTACAGTTTTGTTGACAATCTGTTAGGTTAGTGTATGCAGCTATATTATATAATGGGTCTCCAGCAAAAACTTCAATACACCCCAAACCATTTGTACCTGGTATACCAGGATTTAAAGAACTACACCAATCACTATCATCACAATGAAACTTAGTTCCAGCTACAGTACAACAATCTAAATTTATTGGTGGTGGGAGTAGTATCATTTGTTGACACGCCCAAAGACTTATAAAACCATACCAAGTAGAGGTATTTGTAGTTAAACCATTTAAAACATCTTGTAACATAACACAAGCGGTAAAATCGTCCGTTACATCTGTTGGGGTATTATTATCATCACAATAACAACCTGCTTTACACTCATCTTGACATGTACTGGCTGTATAACAATTTAATGCTGTTTCTTGTCCTAAAACAAAATTACAAGGTACCGCATTTAAAACACACCCATCTATATAATCACAACTATATGTGTCAGCTGATGGTGCCGAACATGGGTCACAACCCCCTGTAGTAGCACCACTAGGTGTACTACCACAACTTATCCAAGGATTTGGTACCCCATTAGGTGCGTCTGGTCCCTCTGGAACAAAGTAGTTACAGTCGTAAAATCCTGATGGTGGTCCTGTAAATGGGTTACTATATATAGGTAAGTCACAATAATAACAACATGTACTAGGTGTACCACCTGGGTAGGATACATAGTCGTATAAAGTATAGTCCCCAGTTAGGTTAGTCCATACTTCTTGGTCGTTACCTTGACCACCCGTAAGTGGGTCACAAGCACAATCACAAGTTATTTCATCTGACACACACCCCGTTGGGTTATCTGCTGTACACTGTGCCATCGTGAAATATACTGGTCCTGTTGGACTTGGTGTGTTAGCACCAATACTAGCAATAAAAACGCAAGGCCAAAAAGGCCATGATGGGTCGTATAGACCAGAAAATGGGTCAAATATTTGTGCAGATTCGTCACATTCTACATCACAACAACCTGTTGAGAGACAACAAGCTGAAAAAGAGTCATAGGGTCCTCCAGGTGACCAAGCATACCCACTAGGTAATGCAACTGGATTTGGCCAATTAATACACTGACCATAACTTGTACCGTTCCCCATATGTTCTAAACAATCAAAACCACCCTCTGTTGGACAATTATCATCACATAGTTGTGCGGTAGAGTAACTTCCGTCTGGGTATGTGAAGTTAGAAAAATTAGGATTGGCTCCAAACCCACTTAATGGTACTAAAGCTGGGTCAGTATACCAATCAGCTTCCCATGCTGGTAGTGGTGTTGGACACGGACCTAAATTTTGACATGGTGTTGATGCCCCACTTAAACAAACCCAACATGATGTTAGGGGTGGTACACACCAATTACAACAATCACCGGAAGTTGTGTATAGTCCACAACCATTGGTGAAGCAAGGTATACAAGCTGAGCTACCTGGAAAACCGGTACCACCACTACATGGTTGGTTCCATGGGTCATAACAATCCCACCCACAAGGTCCTGGTACACCACTATTATTTCCTGGTGCTGTTTGGCAGGATATCTCATCGGGAAAACCACCACCTACAATCTCAACACAACCTTGGTCACAAAAATATTCCCAAGAGGTAAAATTACAACATGCTGATATTCCTTGTGAAGAAACACCAAGTTCACAATCACTTAGGTCATAATATGGGTCTAAAAATAACTGATTAATATTTGCTGTTAATTGTGGTGTGGTTAAAACATAATTTGTCATTATGTCATAATAGTCTGAATTAGGAAGAGTAAAACAAGAAACTTCTGAACAACATGGAGTTGACGTTGGTGTTGTACATGAGTATGCTAATGGGTTACACCATTGCTCACAATCGGTCATTGATGAAAATGTAACAGCGAAAGGGTATGTTGATACCGTATATGCTGAGTGAGTATAGTCTATTTGTGTACACCCTGGCATGTCACAACCATACTGGTTACTACAATGCCATCTATCGTCTACTGGACAATTTCCGTTATTGTACTCGGTTAAACAACCTCCTGGCCCAGCATAAAATGTAAAACTATTCGGTGTACTACCAGAAATAAGTTCACAAACATATGGTCCTGGATTTGCTAGGTCTTGTGGACACACCCAACTTACACAACCAACATAATCCCACATAGTAGAATTTGTCATTGCTGTTGGTACCACACCAGATGGTACATTAGTTAATGATTGATAACAGTTACCGTCTGGACCATATATAAATTGTCCTGTTGTAAATACTTGTGTACTATTCCATTCTCCTGCTACACCAACTGGTCCCATTGGTGAGTAAGCATTAAAAATATTATATGGGTCTGCACAAGGTAAAGCACTTCCTGGTGGACAAGAAATACAATCAGGAGTACAACCTTCCCAAACATGTACGTCAGTACCTCCACTTGGGTTTAACCAAACTCCTTGATACAGTTGTGATGGTAGTAATCCAGCGAATGGACTATTCAATCCAGTATTACTTGTTTGAGTTATGTCGGTAACAGCGACATAACAACAACAGTCTTGTGGTGATACATCATAAACTATGTCCCCTTTTACATAATCAACAAAAGGTGACCAGTTAGGTGGGTTAGCCGGTGAGTTAGGACTTATTGTTTGTGGTTGTAAAGTAACTCTATCAATGTATTCATCTTTAGTTAAACAAAATTCACAAGTTTCTTCTGGACATTCAAAACAATCTTCACCACCAAATGCTAAAGAATTTAAACCACAACTAGTAGCCACAAAAATTGTTATTCCATTGGGGAAGTCATAAAAATCTATAGGGGTTTGTCCATTTGCTGAAGATATTGTATATCCAGTGTATGCTGCATTTGCAGCAAATATTTCACCCACCATACCAGCTGTAATAGTGCCCGTTATAGGGTCAATAACATCACCACCAACAGGTAGTGAAACAAATGTTTCAAACCCATTAGGTAAAAATCCTGGAGCTGTTGTAGATGGTAAGTTACTGTAGGTTGAGAATATACCTACTGAACTATCCGTTATCCCAGTTAATTCAAAACAGCCTATAGAGGTACCACTATATTGATTTATGTTGGTCCCAGAATCAAGTGGGTAGTAGTTTAGTGAACCTAGGGTCCCATAAGTACCATGATAAGCTGTGGAGGTAAATAACGGTGGTGGATATACTCCAGGTATTGGATTAGGTCCTGTTAAGTTTACTTGGTAGGGGTCACCTCCTGGTGTTGTTGGTGACAGTGCTACTCCAGCTCCTACCGAAGCTCCACCCATTCCAGCTCCTGTAGGTGGTGCTGACGAAAATGGTTGAGCTAGTATTTGGTTATATGTTAGGTTTGGTACTGTTATAGTTTGACTAACCGATGTTGGTCCCCATGGTCCATTGTGTGTTATTTTAACACTATATTGTGATGGTACAACGTACTCATGTTGGCTGGTTAGTGATGGATATTGTAAATCTTCACAACAAGGAAAACCAAGACTGTTGTTTGGTATTGAGCAATCGCACTCACCCCAATTTATGGTATATGGTGATTTTTGAAATTCTTTGTACTGACCAAAATTTGTGGTATTATATATTTGTAGTAACATACCATTACCTGTCGTATTAGCTGTAAAAACAAAATTAGAAAATGTTTGTTGTTGGTCTATTCTACCATCCCAAATACTATAATGACCAATATCGTTATAATCTTGTGTTAATGTTAATGGTATTTTATATAAAAGACTATCTAATGGGTTTAAACAATTACATATTTCTATACTTTCATCCCAAAAAGCGTTTATACCCTGTGATGATAGTGTTTGGTTTAGGTTCGTGTTAGTTACATCGTATATAGTAATTAATTCATTATAACTGTTTTGGTAATATGTACCACCTGATGTTAGAATAAGTCCTTTAAATGATACGTAGTTATACCCATCTGTATTAGTACAGTTGGTTGGACTTGTTCCAAGTGGTGCATTCCATAAAATAACACATGGTTCAGATGGTGAACAATCCCTTAATTCATTTGGAAAACTACTCATAACTCCACTATCCAAAGCATCTAGTACTTGAGAACCTGTGGAGTTATACATTGTTATTCCAGAGCAATTAGTACTTAAATTTATAGGGTAAAAATTAGTACCACCGGTACATGGTAAAGACCAAGTAGTTGCGGAGGCTGTGGTTCTTCTTATGGTAAACTTTTGTATTTCCATATATTATAATGTGACGTATTCATAAAATTTTATTGGTCCGTTGGCTGTTTCGCCTAGTGCTGCTAACTGAATTCCAGTCATACCCGCAACGGAATTATACGGGTGTACTGTGTAATTATATTTTGGTAAAGTGTTTCCACTTTCTATATTTAAAACTACCTGATAGTAAAAAAAGTCTTCAAAGTTATAGCTTCCTTGTATAGGTGTTGGTTCCTGATTTAACATTCTCATAACAGTACCTGTTTTTGCGTTAAAAAATTTACAACTCATGTAGAAAGTATTAGCCGTAAAAATTTCTCTACCTTTTAACCATTGTAAATAATAATTTTCAGTTTTTCCCACAGGTGCAGAAGTAGCGGAAAAAGCTGGTATATAAACATCATATACTGGTAAATTAATACCTTCACTACGTTGAGCCCAAAATTCTTCTGGGTCATCAGCTGCAATTATTACAGCAGATTGTTTACTACAATTATTACTAGGCATTATTGTAGAAAACATTAATTTTTGTTCTTTCCTTGTAGGTGAATCAAAAAAGTCAAACTTAAAAAAACTTTTTGTAAAAGATTGTGAGTTTTTAGCTAACTCCACATTTTTATAACCTAGAATATTAAAGCTATTAACGTATGTGGAGTTTAATTCGTCCCAAAATTCAAATTCATAGAATATCTCAAAGTTTGGTCCATAATTAGGTGTATATCTAGTAGTCTCATAATCTTGTATATAGTTTATATTATTTTGTAATTCTATTTCGTCATGCATTTCTAAAAGTTGCTCACGGCCTAACTCGTCAAATATTTGACCTAATGGCACTGTTACTTTTTTATCAGTAAGAGAAGCTTTTATTTGTATTCTATTCACAGACATCGACAAATTCTGATACTACATTTATGCTACTAGAGCTATAACCAAACATAATAGGGTCTATTTTAAATTCTAAATTTAAATACGGATAGTGTGCATCATTTAAATATGGGTAATTAACACCGTTATCACCATCTTCAAAATAATCTATTGGTAGTATTGGTCTCCACCTAAATGTTCCTTCTGATAAAGAATAAGTAGCATAAGGTGGTGTTGTAAATAGACTATCTTCATAACTTATAGTGGTAGAAAGTTTACGTATAGGTATACGATGATGTGGTTGGTACTTGTATATTGATTTTACGTAATCGTAAGGTAGTCCTGGATACTCATACATAGCATCTCTATTAAATTTTAGTGAGTGGTGAATTTCGGAAATTATTCTTTCTTTTAATTCAAAAGGATTATATTCCACAAAAGCACCTCTATATGTTGTACCACTTAATGGTAGGGGGTCAACCCCGTTTGTATTATTTTGAAATAGGTTGGTTGGATTTGTGTTGTTGTCTACAAACGGGTCTATATTACCGTTTTTTCTAAAGTTCCATTCCCACCCATATCCAGTTGGTGAATTAGCTGGTGTTTGATAATGCCACATAAGATTTCTATTTACTTGAAATATTGTTAGGTATAAATCTGTTAGTGGTCTATTTAGGTTATCTTGGTAGTCATCTACGTCTATGTCTAGGTTTGTATTCCACAAAAAAGATTCGAATTCTTCTTTAATTACTGTTTTGTCACCGTACCCATCTGGTGTTTTTTTAGATTTAAATACCCTACCTTTTTTATTATACACCCCTATTTCGAACCCAGTCCTATCTAAACTATAGTCGGATGAATTAGTTATTAGTGTGTGTATGTGAGTACAGTATTGTGATTTAGTCTCATTAATATTATTTATGTTGATGATTCTTTTTATTACACATACTGAATTTATTAGGACCTCCGTTAAATCAACACCTTTGGTGTATATGTTTATAACGTAGTCTTCTGAATTTGCGTATTCATTACCTAAAAAATCAACCTTAAAAGTACTTTGATTTGTTACCGCAACAGGTGACGTAATACTTAAATTACTAACTAAGTTAGTTGGTGCTATTGGAACTATTGTTGGGCTGTTTTGTAATTCTATGAATTCCTCAGCATTTACTCCGTGTGGTGAGGCTGTGGTTATCCTTAAAGTTTGTTTTCCATTTACTGTTAATAATTGTATACGAGCTGGTATTCCATCACCACTATTAAATGTTATACCAACAGAACTACCAGTATATGTCACATAAAATTCCATAGTCTGCCCTGTATCACAACTAGACACATAAGAAATGTACTCAACCCAATTATCTTGATAAGCGTTTAAATTACTATATGGTGATGCGTTGGTTGGTCCGTAACGATAAGGTGGCATAAAACTAAATAAGTCTGAAGGCGGTAACCCAACACAAGGTGGTCCACTAAAAGGTGTTACCACAGGTAATATAGAAATCGGGTCTGGACAACCAATATAATCTGGTGTAAAGTACATATAATTTAACACATTTGTATCATCTGTCTGTCCTGTTATAATATTATTATATAAAATATCAATTTTACCATATGGTCTGTATGTTGTGGAATAATCCCTTTCAAAATCAAACTGGTCTCTTAAATTTAATACTAAATTTCTATCACCTTCTATCATAGTACGTTGTTCACTACTTAAAAAAGGTTGTAGACTTATGTCTTTGTTTTGAGAACCGGCAAATTTAGATTCCCCTCTTACAATTCTTATGTTTTTTTTATTACTCATTATATAACAGTATCAGCTAGTGATTCATCTACGTATAACCTAATAAATCGGTTATAAGCAGTTTCTCCGGGTCTTAAACCAAAGTAATAGAATAGTGGTTGTGAAAATAACATGGATGGTCCTGTTACTTGTGACATTGGGGGATATGCGTCTCCTGGTGTACCTGGTAAAGCAAAACCGTTTAAATCCCCAACAGTATTCTGGTAGTCTCCTGAGTTAATAATTGCAGTACCACCTGTACTTGTCCAAGAATCTGAAGCTGTACGATAATTTCCCCTTGTGTATTGCCAATCATTATTTTCATTACCAAAACCACTAGAACCTTTTATTCTCCAAATATAAAAAGGTATTACTTGTGAGCTACCGGATAATTCATAGGAAACACAATCTATTAGGTCCGCACCTGTCATAATTGTAGGTGTACTAGCAGTAAATAAATGAGGTCTCCATTGTATGTCATACCCAGCATTAACATTTATAGCATAATCAACATAAGTACCTGTTTCATTCATGTTGTTAGGTTGTTCATACTCTATATCACCAGTAGCAGGTGCAACAATTGTTGAAGCCACAGTACAGTCACACGATGTGGTACCCATATTTGTTTCATAACCAAAAACACCTAACATTGAGTTTTGCATTAGTGCTTGTGCCATATCTCCACCAATCTCTTTTTCAGGTCTTGCAAATATGTCACTTAATTGCATATTAGGTTGTGAGGCTTTAAGATTATAAGAATCGGAAACTAGGTCAGTTATGTCTTGGAATGTTGTGCTACCTATTTGGTCTGTAACTGCGCACTCCTCAGCAAATTTTTCATCAAGACATATTTGCTGTATACATTGATTTCTAGAACCCATATCTACCATAGTAGTTGGGAATAGAATATGTCTGTCCATATCACCTGACCAGTGTGAGTTACCATAAAACCAGTTTGTGGTTTGGTTTCCACCCGCCACACCATCATCGTCAGCAATAAACTTACCTGTAGTTGCTGAATTATATCTAAATGGTGTGCATCTATAGTAAAAAGTGTGGTCAGATGGGTGTAAATAAACCACTTTTTTACAATATCTAGTACCTGAAGTAGCGTAAGTGTCATCAGCAGCATCATATTGTAATTTAGCTCTGAACTGGAATTGGTATAAGAATCCATTTACCCAGGCATTTTCCCAAAAATAATTCATTATACCATCACATAAAGCTGAAAATATTTTTTCTCTTCTATACCATTCCCTAACTAATACGTCATTTGTGTTAAATGCAGCACAAGCAACATTTAAACACATCACTTTTACATAACAACCACCACCAGCAGCCATATCGTTATCTGCATTTGTAGAATTACCTAGTAGGTCAGGTGGTGGGGAACTTGTAGTAGAGTCATACCCAAAACTATCCGCACAACAAACTACATCCCTTTCAACACCAAATATATTAGTAGATGAACCACAATCATCATCACCCCAACTATAGTTATTAGAAGCATTCTGCATGTCTATATTAGGGTTAGTCCTACACATACAACTTTCACATTCTGGGTATTTTTTTTGTCTTAGGGTAAATAATACAAACCCCATAGGTATTCCAAATGTTAAGCACGATGGTTGACACTGATTGGTCCACGATAACTGACTACACATGGTGGGTGTGGGTGCAAAACTTAACATACTGGCAAGCCAACCCCAAGCATTTATTAAAGTATAAACTAAACAAATAGCAGCAAAAATTATAAGAAATGGAATAAGTATTAAACCAAGTATAGACGCAATAAGACCAAACACTACGGATAACATTCTATAAATAATATAAGTAAATAATAGAATAAACTGATTTAAAATTATTATACCCTTAAGTCTTTTTACAGCACTATTAACTGGGAAGAACATTGCTGAGGTTGAGCATTGTTGGTCTTGTTCTGGTAATATTTCTTTAATACCTAAAAATTGTCTTCTTCCCCAGTGTTTAACATGGTCATGAAATTGTGAATAAGTATAAACTCTATTAAAAGACATATCATAAAATAAATCTTTAGCTCCTGGTATTAAGTTTGTTTGAGCCCATGGGTGATAATCACTATATTCTAAAGAAAATGTATATGGGTCATAATACTTACTATTTCCCTCCCCATCTACTAAATCTTCTCCTATTTCAGGCCAATCACCATTTGTGTCTGTTACGGTTCCAAATTCTCTAATTTGTGGTACTAAATGTGACCCTCTTCTTCTTTGTCTCGCAGTACCGGAAGATTGTTCTGGTCTTACCCTAAATCTACACCTAGTTCTTGTCGCGACACCTTTCGATGGGTCATTAGACTTTACTAAATTACCAAACTCATCAGTAATTACGTGGTCTAGGTTCATCGGTAAGTGTACTAAGAACGAACCTGTTTCGTCTATTACTCTACCACCATCATCAAAATAAAATTTTTCCATTACTGGTACTTGTCCACCACCCATACCAGAACCATCATAAGGGTACGGTGGGAAAGCCTTTTGGTCATCTTTAAAAAATGGTGTGTACCTAATACAGTCTATTATACCTGGTTGTGTTATTAAACTACACAACTCACCCATATGTCTTTTTGGTCTACATCTTTTGTTTACGGAGTCTTTATCTGTATCTGTAGCTGTACTACCCATAAAAACAGATGTAGGTTGTATTTTAATTCCTGAATTTCCTAAATCAAAATCTACTCTAGTTATTGATGCACTACAAAACTCTTCATCACCCCAAAAAGGTCTAACGTCTATAGATTTTTGTTGACCTACAATTTGTGGTAGGTTATCTAAAGATGGGTCATCCCTAAATCTAGTTCCATCAAATTTAGAATCTGGAAATCCTAATTGTTTAAAGTCTTCTGGTAACATCGAGAAACATCCTATGTCACTCATATCAACATCCATAATAAGTGTTTGGTCACCAACTGGCACACCATATATCATAAAATCACCAGCCTCATTAGTTTTTACGGTAAATTTATAGTATTTGTCATAAACATACTGAATTTCTTGTTTATCTAAAACATCATCTATGGTTGGAAAAGTTCCTACGGGAACATGACAATCAAAATTTGGTTTGGAGCTAAGTAAGTTGTACCTTTTACCATCTGGTGTAGTATCGAAAGGTTGTGTGTATGGATATAGTAGTCTAACTACTTCATTTTGTTCATCTTCCACATCTATAGGTACAAATATAGAAACTTTAGCGTTTGGTATTCCGTACCCACCGTTTGACGTAACTCTACCTACAACCACACCAAAATCAGCACACATTCTTGTGTATACGTCATTTTGTGAAAGAGACAAACTTAATATTTCTAATAAGTCAAAATCTTGTTTTAAGTTGAAGCTAACTTTTTGGTCTTTACCAACCTGTGTCCTTACTCTAATAGATTTATGCATCTTTTAAATTAATATTAACCTTTTTAAGGTTTATGGTGTTTATAAAATAAATAGTTCCACCACTAAAATTAAAAGTAAGTTATGGTATAATATAGTAAAGTTTAAGAGAATGTGGGTTTAGTGTTCCTCTTGGTTCTAACTGCTATGTCTTTTTGAGGTGACATTATCTGTAATATTTCATCTGGTTGTGCAAAAATAGTGTCGTCTATTAGACCTATTTGTTTTGTTGTGTTGTTGATATATGGTTGGGTACTTACTGATTGAGAGTATGGGTCACCTACTTGGTTGTACACCCTAACGTCAACAATATTCGATACTCCTTCTTGGTTCATTATTTGTTTTCTTAGTTCACCTAAAGATAGGTCTTGTCCCATTTCTATTTTATCAGTTTTAAAATAATCACCAACAACCGTAATTACATTAGTTACAACTTCTGACTGATTTACATCATTAGCAATAATTAAATCTATTTCTAATCTAAGGTCAATTACTTTTGCTGACCCAACCATTATATAATCATTTATCATTCTATGATTAGAGAGATATGTAGATATATTATTTTTTAAAGTGGAACTTACATTAGATGTTAATGTACCTTCAGGTGTATAGGAAAGTACGTTTAATTTTATTTTGTTTTCTACTTCAGTTGCACTAGCTTTTGCTGGTGCCCCAAAAGATGAAGGCATTGTTCTTAATTGTGAAACATAATCATTTATAGTAACTGCTCTTTTTTGAGCTGCAAAATTAAATGAAATATAATTTCTAATTTCATCTTGACTCATTGGGTCCGCTCCTCCTATGGCTGAAGTAACATTATTTACCGCTAAACTGTTAATTACTGACTGATTGACTTGTTGACTGGGTCCAGCAACTACAAAATCAATTAACCCAACATTTCTTACTGAACCAGCACCTATATTAGATGATTTACCACCACCCACTCTATATTGTATAAATAAAGTATTATTTCCTTTTACTGTATCACCTAAGGCTATATTGTTCATAAATTTAGACATGTCTAACTTAACACCTTTAGAAGTAAATTCGTCTAAAAGGTCTTGTGATGTTTGGTTACCACCACCAAAAGTTAAGAAGAAAAAACCTTCTGGGGTGTATTCTGTAACAAATCTTTGTGGTGCTGTAACATACTTTCCTACTTTGATACCGACATTATCTGGTGGAGAAGATGGGTCTTCAATAAAGACTTCGTTTTGTGCTAATGCATCCACCTCATACCATTTATTTACTAATGGTGAAATAAATTCTGAAGAATTAGGTAAGGATTGGTACCCCACACCAGACTTTTGTATTATAGATGTAACAGATATAATATTTTTTTCTGGTAAAAATAACTTAAAAAATGGTTTATTATTACTGTCTAAAATTTCTTTTTTAAATATTTTAGTTGTTCCATTTACCAAAACCTCCCGTTTGGTGATTGTATAGTTAACTAAAATACCGTTAGCGTCAAAATTAGGTATTTTAGTTCTGTTTGGAATACCTTCTACACTATACGGTGATGAAAAGTCACAATCGTCTACTAACTCGAATATCTGACCACCACCATTAAATTGTGCCCCAGCTCTTAAAAGACCTAAATATTTAAAATCTTCTTTATCACCTAAAGCCGGTACAACTACAGATAAATCACCAACTGTTACAGAAGGTCTATTACCTGGCACTTTTAAACCATAAGTTCTAGCTAGATTATATAAAGAACTTCTTTCCTCAGCAAATTGTAACACTGTTTCTTGAAATGTTCTGTCTATCTGAAAGTTTAGATTATCTGCTACTGCCGCGTTTAAATCTAAAAATACTGAGTATATAGATGCGTCATTAGCATTTTGTATTAAATCTGGATAGTAGGTATTGGTTAATCTTAGTAACTCATTTCTTATCCCTAGAAAATCTCTTTCTGTGTATGCTATTTGTTTTTCCGCCATATTATAAATTAATTATTACAAAGTCCTTAGTTTGAAAAACGTTGTCCCCTGAGGTGTAGTCAATTCTTACTCTCATAGAATATTCTTTTTCACTAGAACCGACAAAACTAAAACTATTATCTTCCATATCTGGACTATTTATTTCTTGTTTTTCTTCTTGCCTAACATCTTCTGCTGTTTTTACTTCTATTTTAGTAATTACTAGATTAGGTATATACATATCTACCGCTTCTCTTATTTCTGTATCTATAGATGTCTTAGTTGCTGAATCCATAGGTTCAAAAATATACCTCATTAAATTTGTACCAAAATCAGGTAAAAAATAACGTGTGCCTTTTAAAGTCAGTATTAAGTGGATTAAATTAGAACGTACTTCACTATCAGGAGTTTTGTTAAGTCCTAAAAAAAACCCTTGTTGACTATCCGTAAATGGAAATGTTATACCGTATCTTTGGTTGGGCATGCTTTTTTATAATAAATACTTCAAAGATTGGTTTGGTGTGTATTAATTCCACCACCTTTTAAATCTTTGTTCATTTTTTGGTATTTTGGCCAATATGGGCAGTGTCTACAGCGACTACCACAACAACTACCTCTTTTTTTGTGATAGTTTTCTGTCATGACCATTGTACCACCTTCCCAATAAAAATCATCTTGTTGTAGTTTTGGTTTCACAAATTCTTTATAGTGTAGTTCTGTAATCCAATCGTCTCTTCTATTCATTTTTTACTTCTTTTATTTCTTCATTATGTCCACAGTGGGGACATATTATTAAAATAGGTAACTTTTTTTCATTTTCTGGTACATTATTAGAAAACAAATGGTAGTCAGCAATTGACCACCATTTATTACATTTACCACAATTAAAATGATATAATATTTCTTTACTTACCTTATGCCTCATCTAATTCTTTTTCTTCTTTTATAGATTTTAAATCAACATCTATTTCACAACTACCCCCAGCACACGCTAATTCACCAGTTAAATTTGTATTATCATCTAATTCAACAACCATACTTAAATTAACGTCTTGTAAAGATTCCATCATTTCTTCATACTTTTCTTCTGTAATATCTTCGAATGGAGCTTGAGTGTATGTTCCACCATTATATGGTAATACCGATAAACCGTTATAAGATTTTCTGTTTTCCCACATCCACTCACCAGCTGCGTCCCATTCATGTTCTCTTAATGAAATTGTAGCTGACACATTGTGTGAATTTGAACCGTTTCTATGACCGGCTTTTACCCATTCTGTTGCAACTTTTTTAACCCTTTCTAGTAGTTGAAATGGGGATTCAGTTCTCATGATTGAGCCTTCTGGGGCCTTTTGTGGTATACTTATTACGGCAGTATCATGTGGTCTAAAATATTCATCTTCAACAAGTTCGGGGTGATTTTCATTCAAGTAAGTATATATAGCTTCATTTTTACCAACCCTAACTCTTCTAATATAGTAGTCGTTATGCCAAGCATGAATACCTGACGATGTCCCTAATGTTAATGAAGTTGTTCCTGCTGGTTTAACAGTTGTACATCTTGCTGATTGATTAATTCCTATTAACTTTGAGATTCTAGTATTTTCTCTTTTTACTAGACTAGCAGCTTTTGACATGTCGTAGTTTAATACTTTTCCAGAACCTATACCAGTCATTGAAACACCTATTAGAGCATCTTTTTCAGTAGTTTGTTGCCATATTTCTCTTAGGTAATGGAATGAGGTGTACCCCGCTTGGAGTGTCCCTATGAATGCTGCAACCTTAACTCTTTCATTTAAATCTTCTTGTGATTCTATGTTTGATACGTTTACCTCACATAGATTGCAGAATTGGTTTGGTCTTAGTGCAATTTCACAACATGGATTAGTCCCCCAATCTTTATCATTGTTTAAATATATACCCGGTTCTCCTGCTCCAGAAAGTTCAACTCTTTTCCAAAGGTCCATAAAAAACTCTTTAGTTATTTTATGCCTCATTAAACAAGCTGAATTATTTGCTCTACCTCTTTGTGGGTTTAATTCCCACCAATTTCCTGATTTACAACCAATCATTTGTTCATCATCAGCACTAAACAACGATATAAGTGCTGCACGGCGAATACCACCCGCCAATACGGCGTCAGCGATATGACATACAATATCATGTACTTCAATTGTTGTAAGTTGTTCTCCATTTTCTTTTTGATTTAGTAGACCTTCAATTTTTACCAAACATTCTTTTAATGGTTGTGGTCCTGGTGCTTTTCCACCTGATGTTATTAATCTAGCTCCTTTTGGTCTAATATCTGAATAATCAAATTCTACCCTACTTCCCCCACCATTCATATAGGTTTTCATAAGAACTTTTATAGAATCAGCCCAACCTTCGATTGAGTCTCCTATTAAGAATCTTTTTTTTCTTTTTTGGTATGGTTTTTGTATTACTGGTAATTTAGCTACGTGATGTCTCTGTACTGAGTACCCAACACCAGTACCACCTAATAATAAAAACATTGTTTCACTAAAAGAATCAATATGTTCTATAGGTAGGTACGCACAGTTATAAATTCTATTAGGTGAAATTTCTATTGGTTTCCCACCGAATTGCATACTTCTCATAGATGGTAGTACTTTTTTCTCGTATACAAATTTATATTTTTGCTCTATTTCTTCTTTTAGTTGTGGAAATTTTTTCTGATGCATTTCTTTATTACGAGTAACTAGTTCTTCCCACGACTCTCTTCTATTTAACTCAGGTAGATATTTTGCGTACTTCATATACACAGTAATATCAGACAGTATTTTATTTGATACTTCCATATTTTTATTTTTCTTAATTATTTTTATTTATTATTTGTTCTCTTCTTTGTAGAGCTCTGGTTACTCTTTCTCTGTTTCTATTAGTTTTTTCTTCTTCGAAACCTAAGAAGGTTTGGGTTGTTTCTGTGTTTATTTCTAGTGTTCCATTATCAAATTTACAATTTTCAAATATTACTCCGTCTTTACCCAATCTAGATTTAACAACAGCTATAGTAGCTAATCCAAGTTCTTTTTGTTGTAAAGTTTTAGCGACTGATATAATTACATGACCTACTTGAGCTTTTTTAATTGACCCTCCCATCATATCAGTAGTTACTACTTCAGAACTTATAGAAGTTCGATTTCCTTGAGTTGCTGTCCATCCAGCTATATTTAGTTCGTGACACATTCCTTCGAATTTCCTCATAACGGAACCTTCACCTTTCCATTCATCGTTAAATGCACGGTCTGGTAATATACAGTCTATGTAATCAATTAAAATCATATCAATTTTTGTACCTTCTGATATAATTTTTCTTACTTGATTTTTAATTTGCAACATACTCATCTCATCAGATGGTAGTTTTTTTAGTATTAGCTTGCCTCCTGTTTTTTTCATTTCGTCAGCTTTATCCAACACAGTTTCTTTATGTTCACTTAATTTATCATTAGGTATACCAGTCCAACAAGTAAAATGTTTTCTTTGTATTATTTTAGGATTATCCTCAAAAAATATTTGCAATACATTATACCCCATGTTAAATGCTGTGTTAGCAAATCTGGTTAACATAGTTGTTTTACCAACACCTGTAGGTGCTAATATAACACCAATTTCTCCTTTAGCTAGCCCACCGTTTAGTATATTATCTAAACCATCTACACCAGTAGGTACTGGATGTCTATAATCTTCCTCTAATAATTTCTCTAATTCTGTAAAAATTTCAAAGCTGCCTTGGTCTCCGTCGCCTATTTTAATAGCGTCACGGATTAATTCTTCACACTTATCATAATTTTCAAAGTCACCCTTTTCCATTATACTTTCTACCTTACGAATAGCTTTTTTAAGTTCTTGTTGTTTACAAAAATTTAAAGCTTTTTCTTTAATAAAAAGATGGTCCTCAAATGAAGCTTCTTTAATATCTTTTATCATATCAAAAATATTTTTTCTTGCCATTTCTGAAGAAATCTCTATTCTTGTTAGTTGGTCTATAGCATCAAACGATGGTGCACTTTGGTATTTTTCATGGTATTCTTTTATTAGTTGCATTATTAACCTAAAATATTGATTGTCAAAATATTTTGGTAGTATAGCATCAATAATTGATTGGAAGAATGTGTTGTCAGTAATAACTAGATTTAATAATTTTAGCTGGAAGGTGTACCCTAGGTACCCAAAGTTTGTGGTTTCGTTCATCTATAAATTTGATTTAATAATAAATACTTTATTCACTAACCATTAGTGAATAATCTTGGTAGTAGGTGCTAACTTTTCTACTAGACAGTACTTCTGTCAATTCTCTTAAAATATGAGAAATTTGTGGCCTTATGTCTACTGTGTATCTTACTTTTGGGGGGTAGACATCGGCAGGTAGAATTCTACTGTATATAGTTTTGTTTCCTTTTTTAATAGTTATCGTAAAATCACCTTCATCTAAAGCTTGTTGGTTTGGATTTTCTCTAAAATTACTGTCTAATAAAAATAAAGTTTTTTGTTTTAGACGGTCTTTCATGTCATTTACTATGTCTGTCATAGTATAATGTAAGTCTAAAGAGAATGTTGCTTTATTATTAAAATTTCTTACTGAAAAGAATCTTTGGCATACAATATTTTTTCCTAGTGTTAATACAAATTCACATTTTTGTGTGTTATCGGTTTTATTTTTCATTTTTTTCATTTTTTTTACTTTTATAAAAATCTTTTTCTATTCTTGTTAATCTTAAAAATGGCCTTACAAAATCAACCCAAGCATCATTTGTTTGTGGTAAAATATTAAGTAATCCATCTGACATCATCAAGTTTAAAGCATTTTTCCATTCTCTTCCTTCTGGGTCTATCGCTTCTTTTGATAATTCTTTTATCCCTTTTATAGCATCTTTAGTTAGGAATTGCTCTCCCACACCAATAATATTATAATTTATATCTAGGATATTTTTTTTGTTAGGTATCTTTGTGTCTTTTTGTGTGTTACCCTCCAATATATTTTTTTCTTTTTTTGTTATTTTTTCTTTAGATTCTATTGTTTCTATTACTTCTTTTAAGGTTACTTTTTTTTCTAATATTTCTGGTTTTATTTTTATAAGTGATTTTACACCCACCATTTTTATACCATATATATTATCTGATGAATCACCACATATAGTTTTAACAAGCCTTACATTATTGGATGGGATATAAACCCCTTCTAAAGGTACCTTGTCGTTGAATCTAAACACTTTATTAAGTGATATGACATGTAATGATACTTTTTTTGAGATTAGTTGTAGTAGGTCTCTATCGGAAGTTAGTATTATAATCTCTTCTTCTTTATTATTATGACAATAGTATCCAATACAGTCATCGGCTTCACACCATTTAAACGTAGCTTGCCTCACATAAAGTTCTTCCAGGTATTCTTGGGTCCTTAGTTTTTGTCTAGCATAGGAATCTAAGTCCTCTTTAGGTTTTACTTTTAGTCTTCTATTTAATTTGTATTCTGGGTATAGTTGGGTTCTGGGTTTGGTATTTTCTTTTCCATCCCAGAATACCACAACTTTTGTTATGACATAACTATCAATTAGTTTTCTTAATGTATTTAAAAAATGATATAGTCCACCTATGTGGTTATCACCATTATACATATTTTTAATACCATGAAATCCTGTATTTAATAAAGAGTTTCCATCAACAAGTAGTGTACGTGTCAAGACATTTAATTAAAAGATTAAACAATTTTTTTACTTTACTAATTCTACCAACTCAATTTCAAAATTTAAATCTTCACCAGCTAGTGGGTGATTCATATCTAAATTTATACTTTCTTCTTCAATTTTAACAATTTGTCCTTGTACTGGCCTTCCTTGGTTATCTTGCCCTTGTACGAACCCATCCATTTCAAATTTCATTTCTGGTGGAAATTCAGTCTTTTTAACTGTAATGACAGCTTCAGTAATATAGTCCCCATAAGCTTCTTTTGCTGGTAACTCTACTTTTACTTTTTCTCCAACATTTAAATCTTTAACTGTATCGTTAAATCCTTTTAGTAATTTACCATCATCGATAGCAAATTCTAATGTTTGTTCTCTTTGTCTAGAATTATCAAATTCTGAACCATCTTTTAAAGTACCCACATAGTGTACTTTTACTTTGTCTCCTGTTTTTAATTTAGTCATTTTCTTTTTCTATTTTTAAATCGAAATCACCACCTACGCCTAATTGTTCAGACCAAAATGTAGCATTCTCTTGTTTATAATTATCTATTGATTTTTTTTCTTCACTAGCTTCCCTACCAGCTATAAAGCCATGGGGTGTAATTAGTATTTTTCCATCTTCATACCCTAACCCATTAACATGGTTTTTCATAATTGTTATCTTAGTTCTGGTAGCAAATTTTACTTTTCTTTTTTCTTTTACAGCTGAAATATTTGTAGTTCCAGCATTTTTTTGATTACCGAATCTAAACACTAGTGTTGAGTTTAACCATAGTGATTCGCCTCCCTTAGCTTTAATTTTTGGTTGGCCAAATGGGTTATCTGGTAACTCCACCCATGGTTGGTTTACAACCACTAATGTATTTACGTACTTTGAGTCCTGTCTTCTTGACTTACCTATTCTTTGATTTAGTCCCATACCTATTTTATCCGCTAAAGTTGCTGCGTTATGCATTTTACCACCTTTACCATCAAATGTCATTTTACATGGTACTGAACCAACAGAATCCCATAAAAACAATAAATCATATTCTAACTCACCTTTATCTTGAGCGTCTAATAACTCATTAATATAATCAGTTATTTGTTCTATGTATTGAAAATCGTTATTAAATAGGAAGAATCCGTCCCAGTCTATTTCACCAGTTGTTTTATCAACCACTTCGTCACAATCAAAACCTAAAAGTTTTGCGTGTTCAAACCCCCATTTTTGTTCTGTAATAATTAATACTGGTAATATACCTTTACTTTGTGCATCAACCGCTGCCTTTATTAAAGCAGTAGTTTTTCCAGTATCAGAATGACCAAGGAACATTTGTAAATGTCCCATAGCCGGTCCTGGTAATCCTGTAGCATCAAGGAAAGCTTTCCCTAAATCAAAAAATCTTTCTGGTTTAAAGTTAGCTTTCTTTGAGAATTTACTTTTTAGGTCCGCAAATGTCCTTTTTTTTAATGCCATATCTACTTATTAAAATGGTAAATCTTCGGATTGTGGTTCGTTTGCTTGAGGGTCGGTAGAACCTAATGTTGTTGTATTTGTAGAATTACTAACACTGTTAGGGTCATCGTAAACATACTTCTTAAGTTCTGAATCCCATACTGGGTCTAAACCTTTAGATATAGCTTCTAAGTACTCTACTGGTTTTTGTGAATAAACATCTCTCCAAGTTCTTTCATCTCCTGACCATTCTTTTGCTTGAGCTGGGTCCGTTGATAATACTCCCGGGTCTTCATACATAACTGAAGATACTGTTGTATATTCACCTCTACCCCCTGGTAATGGTACTGCTTGTAATATTAATATTAAGTCCCTACCTTCATTAATATCTGTAACATCACCTTTATTTCTCCAAATAGGGATAATTTTATCTATAGGTCCGTCACCTTTCCAATTGTGTTTAAATCTCCAGAATTTTACTCCATCTTCTTCATTGTCTCTATCTACAACTTTTACAATGTAAAATTTTTGTGAACGATAAGAACGTGCTAATTCTTTTGATTGTGCGTCACCCGCTAATCTTAAAGCTTCTTCAACTTCATTTAATGGACTTCTTTCACCAGATGGTTTTCCAGTTTCATCTTTTCCTGGGTCATAAAGTTTTTGCCACCTTCCTTGTACCTGTACATTGTGGAAGAATACTTCTTTAAATGGTGATGAACCGTCTGTTGTCGGTACTATTCTAATTCTTTTTTCTCCTTGTTTTGTTCCTTTTGGTAACATAATAGAAAGGTATTGTTTCATTCTTTCTTCTGATGTCATTTGTGGTTTTGTGGAACCGCCACTTTGTTTGTTTTTCTCGTATTGAGCTAAAACCGCGTCTAAACTATTACTCATGATTTTTTTTTTAATAATTAATTAATTAATGTATAAATAAATATAAGAATATATTATGGGTATGTCAAATAAAGATGGGTGTAAGTTTACTATTCTTCTTCTTCTGGTTCTGAAAAGCTTTTTTTGATATCGTCTTTACTGTAGTTATCGACATCATCTTTTGTTAAAATGTATTGTTTTTTACCTGTCTTGTCAAACACTTCTTCTTTATCAACAAAAAAATCACTTAGGTTTTGAGTGTAGGGACCACTGTCATGTTTTTTTAATCCTAATTTTTCTTCTGGGGTACGTGGACGGTATTCTTCAATTTTGTTTTCTAAATTACCAATTTTTTGTACCATATCATCCATAGATGATAAGTGGGTTTCTAATTCTGATAATTTATTCATTAAGTCATCTAAACTTTCACTATTTTTAGAAAGTATGTCTTTTTGGTCGGATAGTTCTGTATTAACTTCATCTTGTTTTGTAACTAAGTCTGTAACATCTAATTCTTTAGTATCTCCACCCAATTCAGTATCTATATCAGTATCTAAATCTAAAGTATCTTCTTCATCTCCAACATCTTCTATTGCTGGTTCATCTTCAACCGACACATCTAAATCCTCTACTTCCGCTTCTGGGTCTAAAGGTATATCAGCGTCTTCTTCTTGTTCACCCATTTCTTGACGTTTTTTAAACTTATTAAGTAAGTCTGAAGCTCCTTGTGATTTTTCAAATCCTGAACCACCACCAATAAGTTGTTCGTCTAGGTTACTAGAATTACGTCCGATTTCTTTAAATCTAGATAACTCTTTTAATAATTTTTTTTCTAATTCTTTAGCCATTTAATAATTGTTTTACTTCACCTGATGGTGACTCTACTTGTACTCTTCTATTTACTCTAATACTATTTTCAACTCTTTCAATTAGTCCATCCCTACTTCTAATAGTATAACAAACACCAGTATCTAAATCACAAACTTGTTGTCCATCTTGGTTTGCACCGTTTTCAACTACATTATCTGTTTTTTTGCCTAAAAAATTACCTAATTTTTGTTTTATACTTTCTGAAATCATATTTCTTTTTTTATATAAATATCCCCAAGATGATTATAAACCCACCTAAAAAGAAAAAGGTGGTATTATATTTCTAGGGTTTAGTATGTGTTCTACTATTTTGCCTTCTATTTGTACACCTCTACGTATTTCTAAATGTAGGTGTTGTCCTTTAGATTTTCCAGTATTACCTAATTTAGCTATTTTTCTACCCATGGATATTGTGCCTCCTAGTGTAGAAGGTTGAATTGGAACACTGTTTCTGTCTACTATTGATTCCGCCCCTTCATTGGCCGCAACTAAAATACCTTCTCGTAAGTAATAGTACGTAACTTTGTAGTAAGCTGTTTCGTTTTCTGTTGGATTTTCCTGTAGTGTTTTTGTTATTTCAATATAATTACCTAACCCACAATTATCACTAGTATTACCTACCGTACATCCATCAAGAACTGCCGTAACAATACCATCTATAACTGGGTATATCGATAATCCTTCTTCACTAGACGCTAATTCAGTATATTCAGTTAGAGGAATGTAATCTAAACCTAAGTGTGGTTCTAGTGGGTTATCTTCTGAATACTCTACTTGTTGAGTGTCCATAGCGTAACCAAAAGTTACTGGGTCATTTAATGAAGTATATGTACTACCACTATCTATATACCCATCTTGGTTTGGTAGTAGTTTCATTTGTTGTTTTGTAGCTGTTAAATCATCATAGTAGTAGTTTGGTTTTCTCGTTTCTTTTAGATTTGTCTCCGCTTCTTTATATAAACTTTCATTAACACGTTGTACTAAATCATCTATTTTTGGTAGTTTTGGTATTGGTACTCTGATGCCCTCAAAACTAGTTTCAATAGTATTAGGTCTTATATCATGTTCAACATTAATAATTAAGTATGGCCCATTAAACATAGGTAAATATCTTAACTGAAAATATTGTGTTGGTTGTATTGTTACGTTACCCATACAGGTAATTTTTGCTGTATAAGACCTACTAGCGTATACATTATATAATGATGTTGAGGCCATTGTGGTAGCTCCCCCACCACCAGAATTTGCCATTTCTTGTAAAATTTTATAACTTTCAGCAGTGTTTTGGTATTGTGATTGGTCTAATGTTACCGATTCAAATATATTTTGATTTGCGATACCAAAGTCCACATTAAACCCCATTACTTTGTTGGATAGTTTTCTATCACCACATTCTTCTGCCAATAGTGGGTTATTTGCTGTGTTATTAACGTTAAATGTGTCGGTACTATATCCATTGTTAGAAGTTTTTACGTCTAATTGACTTGATGTTTTTCCAACGTATTGACATAGGAATGCTGGCCTAGAGTCTAAATAATCTACTGTAGTAAATGTACCAAACATTGCATTACCTTGTCTTTGTGAATTGTCCCCCTCCACATTAAAGAAGTTAATGTAGGATGGTAGTGGTATAAAATTAAAATAATTATTAGCTAAAATAATACTTAGGTAACTTGCTATACTTTGAGTTAGAGTTTTAGAACTAGCGTCGTCAAATGGGGAGTCTAGTTTTAGAACATCCCATATATTAACTATCGCTTCACTTCCAATATCTCTATTTGCCCTATCTAAAAATAAAAATCTTTCAAACAATGTTCCACCAGTTGCTGTTAGGTTAATTCCAGAAACCCACCTATCATTCATAGTTTTGAATCCATTATATAATTCTAATTTTAAGTCATCCCCCTCCACATTAGCTCTAGGGTCAGCTTCTTTTAATTTACTTAGATTTTTTTCTTTCTTTATTTTTTTGTTTGTTTCTTTTAAAATAGCGTTAACATAATCTTCTTCTTTATTATTTAATGTTTCTAATTCTGTAACTAATAATTTAAAATACTCATGAGCGGGAAAAGTGTTTAATGCTGGGGTTTTTGAACAATAGGTACCATACATTCTAATTATTGGAGCAAAAGCTTGTATATTATTACTGTTGAATGTTATTCCATTACCATCAGGTCTTGCTGTAACAAAAAAGTTATAGAATGGATTACTAGTATCTGTTGTAGTAAGTATGTCTAATGGGTCATTACTAACATAGTGTTCGCCCACATAAATTTGCATATCTATATGTTCTTGTGTTAATGGTGGAAATGTCCCTGCGGGTGTTGTTGGGATTAGTGTTGATGACTCTGCGTAGGTTCCAAAATTATAGTCGACACTCTCACTATAAAGACCCATTAGGTTTTGTAGTACTGTAGACCCATTTACAATCATATCCAAATTATTTGTAGAATTATGTGAGTAATCTACATTTGTGTTTATTAAATTTTCTATTATATATGGAAATTTAAGTGCTTGTGCCGCTAGTAAATCTGACCCTGTTACCACATCAAATTCTAATGTGGCCTCATCTATATCCCTGTCGGTCACATAACTAATATCTTTTATAATACTTTTTAGTGTAGATGTAACCGCAGATGAAGTGGTTTTACTATCAGAAAATTTTAAAAACATTTTTTCAAACTCGTCAAGTTGTTCTGTGTTAAACACACCCCTTAAATCATCTATTGTGGAATAATTACCACCTTCTATAAGAGACCAAGGTATTGTCTGTTTATCTATCGATGGGTCGACTAATTTAATATATTGATTTGGTGAGGGTTTGTACGAACTTTTGTGTTCAAAGTATCCCTTGGGTGATGAGTACCATAACATTCTGGCGGCTCCATTGTGTAATGAGTTTATGTTGTTTGGTAGAATTGCTGGGCTCATACTTCCGTCGTCAGCATAGGCCGGTGCTTCAGTCCATTTTATACCGCCCGTACAAGGGTATAAAATAAAGTATCTTTTTGGTTTAATTTTATTACCGAATTTAATCCCCAAACTATCATCATTTATATTTTTTGAGTCTAGATATACATTGTAGTATTTTATTTTGGTTCCGTCGGTACTAGTGTAAGCTAAATTAGTGTTATTTTCTATAGTTAAATTTAGGTCTACTAATGGAAGAGGTAGTGGATTAAACATTAAATTTAAAGACGAACCAGCTACTGGTGGTGTATAACTAGTTATTGTGTCAGTTGTTATATATTGTATAGCTTCTATTAATGTTGGATATACCCCAACACTAACTGAGTTATTGGGGATATCTTCTGAGGTATAGTTATATGTTGTGCCATCAGTACTACCCGTAAAAGTGAAGTTTGTGTTAATTGAGTTATTTACTGGGTCATATACCGTGGATGGACTATTACCTAGATTATCCCAAACACTTGTTAATGGGTCTGCTCCCGTTTTTACATTTTGTTTATATCTCCACCATATGGACCCTATTTTAAGAAGTAGTGTTAGTGGTACTTTATGTAAAGCTGGCATTTGATTAAATGAGATAGCTACATAACTCAACATGTCACCAAAATCATTAAATACCTTTTCTCTAAAATTTATTAATGGTAAAGAATTTAAGAATAAATAAGAACTTAATGTGTATGGATTTGTAGAACCAACTTGGTCTTTATTTACACCATCCAATAATGAATTAATAAAATAAGGTGTGTTTAACATAGACGTTAACTTTTTAGTTGTTAAATCTATTTCTTGATTTGCTGTGGTAGGTGGGTTTACAACATTAATTGGTGTTAAAGAATTTTTAATACTTCCTTCCGTATAATTTAGAAAAAAGCCTGTATCTGTAAGAAAACCTTTCGTGTTGTAATATTCGTCTACAATTGAGCTGTCGGATATTGGTCCGCTTATTTCAGTATTAAACCAACTACCCCTATCAAACCTTGCTCTACATACGTCAGAGCCCGTTAAATACAGTATATTATCAATATCTTTTAAAACACCATCATCATTTATGTCATAATATAAATTTTTTAACCTATAAAAATCACCAGGACCAGAAATTAATTCACCACCAGCTAAATTTTTAGTTACCCACCCAGAATTTTGAGCTGGGGGTAGGAAAGGTACCGTATCAAAAAATCCGGTAGTTTTAGAAACGTCTAAAACACTAGAATTTAATGAGAAATTTTTACTAACAATTTCAAATGGGTTATTTGGTCTTGTTTCAATTGTAAATGTTTTTTGGTTAAAGGGTGTTATTATACCAAAATTTTCATAGATACTAAAGTTGTATGGTGATGTTGATTTTAATTTTCTTTCTATATCTTCAAAACTTGTTATGGATGCTATAAATTCTTTTAGTTTTGGGTTTTCTTCGATTTGTTTATTTATATTTTGTGCTTCATACCCCGCTAATTCCGTTAGTGATTCACCTATTAGTGGTAGTGATTGGGAGCTTTGGTATCTTGTCATTACACTACCAAAAGTAATGACTGATTGTGCTCTATCTAATATTTCAAATAAAAACTCACTATTATCTTTAGTTGTGTAGGGTGCTGTTTTTGCTGGCCAGTCTCTAACATTTATTGGTGTAAATTGTTTTGAGATTCCTGTGTTAATAGTTGCAAATTTATAATCACTTATTCTATATACGGTACTTTTAACATATTCTTCTACAAAATCTACTTCTGGCCAAAATTTTTTGTTATTAGATTCATTTACGTCTATTACGTCAGTAGCTCCTGGATATTTTAATACCGCAGAAGTTATACCACAAGCTCCCTCCTCTTCAACAACATAGTATTGAGGCCAAGGGTAACAAATTTCATTATCTTTTGTATTATTTTTAGCTGTATCATTTGACTGATTAGCAACCGCTAACCTTTTTGGGTTGGTGCTTTGTCTCATCGCATTTGTGTGGACATCATCTAATAACCTTAAAAACGTATCCGCACCAGCAACTATAATTGCAAATACATTTCTTATTGTAGGTACAAACCCTAAATAATTTTGTAGTCGTTCATTTAATTCAGCAGAAATTTCTTGTGACATTTCTTTAGCTTTAGTATCAAAACTTTTCTTTTGTAGGTTCCATCTACCATAAAAAGTTTGACTTGCTTTTCCTGTGATAAACCAAGGTTCTAGTTCTCTATTTTTACCCGTAGAGTCTTGGTTAAGTTTTTCGGTGTTCTCAACTTTAATTCCGTCGGGCCCATTTACCTTCATTCCTTTATAGAGTTGTCTTACGTTAAAACCAAATCCATTACTCACTCGTTCACCAAAATAGTCATTTACTTTATATTTGCCATCTTCTACACCATCAACACCAAATGTATTGTTTTCACTTAATTTGCTTAATTCTGGTAAAACTACTTGTGCTAAAGCTTCAAGTGCTTCTATTTCGGCTTGTTGTAACATTTCTGTTCGATTACCATTACCCTCCTTTACCTCTTCATTTATATTTCCTGTAGCTTTTAATGGGTAGGCTGTTGTCCAAACTTTTTTGGTTACACTATTACCTTCACCATTAACTTCTTTTATTAATATTTCTACATCCTCTCCAAGGTCAGTGGCTAGATACTCACTCATCCAATCCTTTTTAAATTTTTCTTTTAATTTGTCTAGGGTTTCTTCATACCTTAATTTATCCGTAGTTGTTGTTAAGTTTTTTTGCCCATATAATTTTCCTAAATCTTTATCTAATGTTTTTACTTTTTCTATTAATTCTACTATGGTGTATTCTGGAAAATCATTAGGTATTAATTTAGAGTCTTTATATATTTTATAGACATTTCTCATAATCTGTCTTCCTTTTGTTGATGTTACGTTTCCGTCACCATCTACTCTTGTGGGGTACATATAAGGTGCTGTAACACATTGATGCATGTTTATATCACGTAAAAGGGCAATGTGGTTACCTTTAAAATCACAAGTTATTAAATAGTCACCACTACTAGGGTCGAATCTTGATACAAATTTTTCCAGAGTTAACTGATACTGAACCGCTTTACCATAATACCCTTTAAGTGTTAGAAAAAATGTTGGGTACGGTAGGTGAAAAAATGCTGTGTATGGTGAGTTAGTTTTTGCTTGTTCAAATAATGTTTTACCCCTAACGTCCGTAAAGTTTATACTTACTTGTGGTATATAGGAAGAATTAACCTTAACACTTATAGATGTGATACCAAACCCACCAAAATCTTTATCATTATCAAAAACTCTAGATGGTTTAACACCGTTTTTATCACTTTTTTTACTTTTACCAAAATCTGGGTCTGTAAATCCTTCTGTCCAATCTGAATCTAAATTCTTTTTACCACCTGGTTTTAAAAAATTTAATTCACCATCAAATAAATCTACTTTTATTTCATCACCCGCAGCTGCACCAGCAATAATTTTACTTCTTGGATAAATTTTTGCTGTTAGGTTGGCGTACATTACTAAATCTTCGTGATTGACTAGTCTATCTACGATTTTACCATTGGAGCCCATAACTTTATTAGGGTCAACAACAACTAAATTGTTACCTACTGGGTTTGTAAAAACATCTCCGGAATTTAATTTATCTGCCATAGTAGAGGAAGTGTTGGTCTAATTTTGATTTATAGTCCTCTAGTGATTGCATTAATGGGAATGGTATTGTTATTATTGTACCATCTGGTATATTCCATTCTTGTCCACCAAATGTTGGGTTAGACTGCATAATTAACCAACCATAGTATGGTGAACCGTAGTATTGTTGTGAAAATTTATCTAATCTACTTTTACCAGTTTTATATACCACTTGTCTATCACTAGATTTTGGTGCTAGTTTTATGCCTGGTACCATTATATAATCACCATTAACAATAAACTCATTATATCTATTATAGTAACTCATAATTTTTAACTAATATGTAATTGTCTTTCCAATTTAAAATTAAATTTATTATCTGGTACACCCCCTTGTCTTTGACGTAAATTATCCCTAACTAGGTTTTGTGCTGTTGTTCCAGTTGTTATACCAAACTCAACATTAAAGTCACTAGTATAATTACTTAATTGCCCATCTAGTACTTCATAACCAGCAACGATACCATTAGTTATTCTAGAATTAAAAAACCTAAGGTCATAACCAATCCAACCCCTAATTATGTCATTTAACAATGGTTCAAACCCTCTTTTAGTTTTTACTTTTATACCTTTAAACCCACTTTCGTCTATTTTCAATAAATTATCATAGAGTTGGCTATCTCTAAATCTTATTAATTTTTTTAATTCGTTCTCATAATTGCCATCAAAAGTAAATAATAAACTCTTATTTGTGTAGATATGATTGGAAAAGAAAATATATTCGTTACCTGATGGGTAATCTCTATTAAATGTTGGATTAACATATTCACTAATATAATTACCTATACTTGCACTATCTGCTGTGTATGCTTGTATTAGTGTGGTGGTTGATGATGTTAGTTGTTGTACCACAACTATCCCACCAAAAGTGTTTTGAAAATACCCATCGTAATTATTTACTGTTATAAAATTTAGTTTGTCTGCTGTTGTACTTAAATTATTTTGTAACTTTCTTAAACTATTAACTACGGATATTAAATTATTGTTTATATATTCAAATTGATTTTCTAATACTTTATTTAACAACTCTTTTATATATAGTTTTTCATTATCTGTTGGTGATAAGGTGTTAAAGTTTGTTTGTATTGTTGTTGTTTCACTACTAATAGCTATTTTTAATGTTGTGTAGTAGGTTGATACCCTGTCTAGTAAGTCTTTTGGTATACCCACTAAGTTTGTTACCCCACCACCAATACTATTGTTACCACCTAACATACCTTCGTGATAATTTCTAGAATACATTAATTCTTCTACTAAACCCATACTATTGTATAAAAATAAATTTTGTATTCTATTCTTAACATCTAGTCCATAGGCTTTACTACTACCAACAAAGGTATTTAAAGTAGTTTTATAATTAGTTGTCCCTGTCATTTTTTAATTTTTTATGAAAACCAATCATTTATTTTATCAGTCGCTTTATTTGTAATCCAATCATAACTATTAAACTCTTCTGGTTCGTCACCAGTATTAACTAAACTATTAGGGTTATACATTTCTGTATTAGCAAAATAATTGTTAGATAAAGCATTTTGTAATTGTGAGATTGGTGATTTAAGTCCTTGACCTCCGATATATTTAAAGTTGAGTGAGACCGTTGCTATCATAGGTTGTACACCTATCCCTTCTGGATTTAAATCTAATATTAATGGGTCATAACTAAAACTAACAGAATCTATAGCTATTTTTGTGTGGTAAAAATCACCTACTCTAAGAACACATATTGGTGGTGCACCAAAAGCCGTATTTTCAGCGTCTAAGTTTTCTAACCCTCCCTCTGTTTGTGTTGGGATGGTTTTTCCTGGTCTAGTACATTGTAATAGAAAAGATAGTCTATTATTTAAACCTTCTGGTGTTGTAGAATGGAATGATGGATGAAAGTATTGTAATTTTCTTTTTAAAGAACTATATAAAAATTCATCAGTAGTTTCTAAATGTTTAAAATAATTTTCTTCACCCAACAACTTACTTAAAATTTTAGTTTTTAATTTAGCCTGATTTTCTTCCTGATTTGTGGTATTGTTTTTAAGTGTGTTTTTAAATTCTTCTGTTACACCCCCACCACCTTCGGCTACAGTTTCTGTCCAAGTATCCCAGAATGTTTTTGGGTCACTTGAGTTTTCATCTGTAGGTTCCACAGCATTGTCAGGACCTGGGTCTGTATTTGGTGGTGTTGGGTTGGTTTCATTACTATTTAAAACTTGGTTTATTTCGTCTGGTGTTAAAAATTCATATTTTTCAGCTAATTCATAAACATCATAGTTTTTACATCCAGCAAAAAAAGCTTCTAAAGCTGCATCAGCAACACCGTCTGGTGTTTTAGCTAGTTCTTTTTGTACTATAGCGTTTAATATAGATGGGTGGTCAACTACAATTTTAAAACCTAATGTCCCAATTCTTTCAGTATAGTTATAAGCGTAAACTGGTTCTGGTCTACCTAAAAAGTTAATTGAATTCCATTGTGCTGAGTTTGTATCACCAATACTTATGTCGTATGGTGGAAACCACATAATCCTTCCACCATTTGGCCCTTTCTCTGCCTTTGGCAGGTTTAGTAACTCTTCACTCCCCCTCCAAGCTAAATTTTCAATAGAAAACATATATTTTTTAACATTTTTTTCTTTTGCTTCCGTATCTACATTTATACCCATATTAGGAGCTATGTTTAAATTAAATGTATCATTTAACACAGAACTTTCTTTACCTAGTTGGTTACCTTTAAACCTAACCATATTATTAAATTTATAATATGGGTTATCTTTGGTCCAGGTACGACAGAATTCTCTTTCTTGTAATGAACCAAAAATACCTTCGTCTACAAATTTAACCCCAGAACCTTTAGATATATTTTTGTACCCATCATTAAATATTTTAGATGTTTGGTCTATTGCATGTCCAGCGTGTTTTCTTCTTGCACCACCCATTAATGGTGCGGAATCTATAAGTTTTTGTGTTTCGTCTAATAAACCACCTTTTCTTTTGGGTTTTTCTGATGATTTTGTAGTTAACATTTGTGGTGGTGCATTTAAAGACGCAAAAGATTTGTTACCAAACCAAGTCCACCCAGCTGATAAACCACCACCATCCATATAAGTCTTACCCATAAGACCAAAAGTTTGGAATAACCAAGTAGCTCTTCCATTTACTGTTTCTAATTCTTTTGCCAGTGTTGATGGTCCATATACCAAAGCTCCAGTACTTCTACCAAATTCGTCTTGTGGTACAGCGTCTAATGGACTTTGTATTTTTCCTGGTTCTGATTCTTTAGAGCCAACATAATAGAATGGTACTACCTTTTCTATATTACTAGGTAATGGTACTTTACTATAATCTGGTCTGTAAATATTATATTTTAAAGCTTGGAATAGTGATGATTGTTGTTCTTCACCAGCATACTGTAAAAATATATCACTAGGAATTGGCATATTAGTCGGGCTAGTTGGTATGCCTAGTCCGTTTGAAAATATTGAGTTTTGTATGGCGTTTGCAGTTGCTGTTATGTTTGGAGCCAACCCACCTACATAATTAATCTGATTTAATTGTAAAGCATTTATATCTGGTACAAATGTTGTTTGGAAATAGTTTCCTGGAATGCTAGAGTAACCATAATATAGATTGGTTATTCTGGACATGAAGTCCGTACCCTCTAGTATTTTATCTCCTGGTGTTCTACTAATGTTAGAGTCAGATGACCCATCCACACTAATATCAAAATCGTACTGGGATTGTATACTCCCTAGGTTTCTACGTAAATGACCAGCTGATACTTCAGTTAACTTACTATCATTTAAAATTTTATTGTTTAATGTATTAACGAGCCCATTAGTTATGTTTACCGTTTCTAGTATTTCAGCTGGTGTATAGTTAGACGATACAAATGACTGAGGTGTAACAGTATTTGGTGCGACATATCCTTGTCCTGTTCTAGGTAGTACTTTATCAACATCAATTAATTGTACATCCCTATAACCACCCATTGGACCATATTTATTATCTAAAAATAAATTGGTTTGTGGTTTTGTCCCACCTTCAGATACTGTATCTTGGTCTATTACAAATTTATCAGATAAGTAACTATAGTTTGTGGTTCCTGGTTTTTGTATTCCAAAAGATGGTGTCGTTGGGTTTGAGTCCGCCATATAAGAACTTTGCAAATTTTTTCCCAACAAAAACTTTCTTAAAATTTCTGTACTAGCAATAGATATTTTATAATTGCCTAATCCATAAGGATTTTGTGAACTAGAATTGTTTGGTGTTGCCATTTTCTTTTTTAATAAATAGAATGCTACTTCTTTTTATGCTGTTGCGTTGGATAGCATCATGCTTAGGTTTTGTAAGTCACCTGAACTTAATTGTGAGAGTAATCTTTTAACGTTTACTGTCGCGTTTTCTCCCTCACCTTTAACAGTTAACGTACCTGTAAGTTCTATTGGCCCGGTTTGTCCTTGCACTCTAGGGGTGGTACTCATATTATTACTAACATTATTGATTTTATTGGTTATATCACCCCCTTGTCCACCATCTAACTCTGTACCACCTAATATAAGGTCACCCTCATTAAATTTTACTGGTGCCTGACCTGGTCTTAAAATAAAGTCATCAGCTTCGATTGCTGGATTTTGTGATGGTGTAATTATTCCCATTCTTTGTAAACCATCTAATATAGCTTTACTTGATTCATCCGTTATACCTGTGGGTGGATTTGCTGAAAAATCTGCTAGGAATTCTTTCATTTTACCCTCCCCTATCAAATTTAGTTGTTTAGTGGTTAGTAATTCCATACTTTCTCCAAGTTGTTGTGATAAACTGGCCATTACCATCCCTTCAGTATCACCACCACCTTCCCTTACTAGTTTTCTTATTCCAGTATCAATTGTAGCTAAATATTGATTTGCTTTTTCTGCGACTGTAAGTTGTTGTGCATAAACTTGACTGTCGGTCATACCTACAGTTTTTAACTCACCTATTTCTTCAGCTGTTAGTGAATCTAAATCCACCATTTTGTCTAAACTAGGTATTCTAACTTGCATTTCACCACCCTCACCCATTTGAGCCATGCCAGCTATAAGTTCTTTATCTTCTTCTGTTACATTGTTTAAAAATTCCATTTCAGAAAAAGCCTCTGCTCTTCTTGCTGATTTAACAGCTGTATCAGCTAAGTCTTGGTACGACATACCCATAGCTTCCGCCATATCTTTTAACTGTCGTCTTTGTTCAGGTGATATTACAAATTTACCTTTGTCTTCATCAAAAGTTACTGCAGCTGCAGCAGTATCTATTATGGCTTCCTGTAGACCTTCTAGGTCATTAGTAGCCATATACATTAGTTTAAATGGGTCTTGTAAATCACCAACAGCTCCACCTATTACTTGCATTTGTGCTGCAAAATCAATCGCACCTTCTGGGTCAAAGAATTTGTCGGCTAATGAAGTTACCGTACTCATTTCTAATCCTAGTGCCTGACCCCTAGCTACCATTCTAGCTAAACCTTCAACACCACGTTCAAATCCATAGGTATTAACTAACTTAAGTTGGGATGTTACGTTTCCTAGGAATTTTTCCATCACCACACCAAACCCTCTTCCAGTCTCAAGTATTTCACTCATGGCATTATTTGATTCATCCACACCACCAATCGCTTTATCTAAACTAAAACCTATATCGTCAAATCCTTTAGCAAAATCTGAAGCGTCAAAACCTTCTAGTGTTTTGGTTAATAATGCTGCTCTTTCTGTTACTTCAGGTGAAATTCTTAATTTTCTACCAACCTCTAGTGTTATCTCTTTAAATGTAGTAAATAAATCATTTACTGTTAATGCAAATCTTGAAGCTGATTCACCAGCTTCATTTAACTCATTAATAGTGTCAAATAACTGTTCGTTAGACATTCCAATACTTTTAGAGATGTCTACCCTTAAAGTATCTTCTAAAGCTAACATATCTAATATAACACCCATGTTATCTTGTATAGAGGTGGTATCAGTACCGATAGCTGTAATTGCTGTTTGGAATTTTTCTAGGTCTGAAAAACTGAGTGAGTCTTTTGGTGTTCTGGTTTGTGCCAGCTGTTCTGGTATTTTACCAAAACCTTCTGCTTGAGGTCCTCTATTATTATCGGGTGGGTACCCTACTGGTTCCCACTTACTATTCTTAGTGTAAGATAGTCTTACACCATTGTTTACTTTTTCATCACCTATCTTTGGCATAATATTAAACTATTTCTATATAAATAGTTAATTATATGTTTTTACTTTTGTTTTTTGCTTGTTCGATAGCTTGATTTTTCTTTTCAAATTCTTCTACTAGTTTACCAATGTAGAATCTTCTTTCAAATGTAGGCATTTGTAGTAAGTCAGTATATGGTATATGTAGGTGTCTCATTAAGAAGTAAAACTCTGACAACAGGGCATTCCTATAGCCCGTAGAAAGGACGAAAAAACTCAACACCCAATGAAACTGATACTTTCATTTCTTCTCCTGATGGTGTGGTTGTCGTAACATTTAAATCCAATGCTGGGGTATTATTTTTGACCATTTTCCTAACGTCTTGAGCGTCTTTAATAGGCATGGTTTGTATAAACTGTGCAATTGTCATTCGGTCTCTTGTACCATCTACTTCAACTAACATTTTTTCTAGTTGTTTTGTCATAAATGGATTTACTGGGTCATTTTTATGAGACTCGTCAATTTTTCTTAGGTCTTCTTGGTCAATAGGTGTTAAAAACTTTAGTTTTGATTTCTTTTTAGATTTTTCTAAGTAGAACTCAAATTCGTTTTTATCATCCAATTCTATTGTAACATCTCTTGTTTTTAAAATAGATAAGTCCAAGGTGGTCTCAAATTCAATCCCTGTTTTTGGGTCTTTTAATTTAACTGAGTAATCAGACCCAAAAGCTGTGTTACGTAAAAAAACCAAAATAGCTTGTTTATCACATTCTGGCATATCACTAATTTGGATATCCTTATCTAAAACTTTTTTAAGTATTAGTTGATTTACTAAATCTCCACTACCCTGAAGTGATTGTGAAGCTAATAGATTTTCGTCTGAGGCATTAAGGTAGGTTACTTTTACAGATTTTTTCTTATTTTTATAGAATATACCCTCTGAAGGTAGTGTTACTACGTCATACGGTAAAATTGTTTCTGTATCTGGCCTTAAATTATTTTCTAGCATAAATTATATATTTTATATAGCTTAATTATATAGCTTTTATTTTATTAGTAAATATTGCTATATTATTTTATATATAAAGCTTGAGTATTTCTAATTATAAAGTCAAGTGTTTAAGCAAAAAAAAAGCCCCTTAGGACTTTTTAATTTTATTTAAATTATTATTAGTAAACTAATATACACCTGTCTGGTCTTAAAGTAGCAGATATTGTAGCTAAACCATCATCACTATACCCTAAACTATCGAAGTTTACATCAGTTAAGAAACATCCTTGCATTATCCATTTTTCCACAACAACACCTGTTGGGTCTAACATCTCCAAGTCAATATTTTTCTTGTATCCAGCAGCATAACCCATTCTTCCTGTTACCGACTCTGCATGTAATCTAACCCACTCCATTAATGCTTGTGAAGCAGATGGTCCAATTGGGTCTCTAAATGTTACATTTATTGTATTCCACACAAATCTACCAGCTACATAAGTAGATGTGTTAAGAAAAGGTACCTCCACAGAGTTAATTGTTACTTGTGGTCTTGAAGTGCTCTCTACATACCATTCATTGATTCCTAAAGAAGAATCGAACCTTAGAATAAATCTATTCTTTTTCTTTGGTTCGTAAGGTATCGGCATTTTCATTAATAAGTCAGCCATATCTTTTAATTTTAATTTTTACTTTTTTATTATACCTATAAATATAACGGTAATGAAAAAAATGTTCTAATTTACTTGTTTTAGTATTATTTTGTTCATTCCTCCTTCTGAAGTGTCGTATACTACAAACTCAACATCAGGAAATTCTATTTGTAATACCTCTTTTATAAAGGGTATTATAGCGTTTATATTACCTAAATCATCATCACTAAATCCAACAGAAAGTTTATTATATTTTGTACTAACCATTTCAGAAGTTTTGTCTACTATTTTAGTTACATAATCTCTTAATGCTATTTTTTTATTTTCTTCCGGATTAGCCGCTGAACCCCTCTCAAGACCAAACTTATCAGTAAATTCATTTGAGGTCACTGGGTGGTACTCTTGTGAGTCTAGATAGGTCTTTAGTGTTAGTTCTGGGTTGGTCCCATCTAATTCTGGTATCTGTTGTTGTATGTTATCTACCATGTCAGATAATTCATTTTCAGTAAAAGTATAAGAAATTACTAAATCCATACCTTTTCTTAGTGTTTCGGGTTTGTGTCCCCTAGCTGTAATTATTGATATTGGATTACCGTAAATTAAAGCTTCTTTAAACTTATCAAATGAGGGAGCGTAAGAACTATCCTTTAAAGCTTTTTCTAAATCAACAATAAAACTGTCGTCATTTATAAAGTTATTAAAAGCACCATCATCTAACTTATACTGATTATTGTCTCGTATAGTAGCAAACTCATCTGTACCAACATCAAACTTTTCCCAATTACCCCCATTATTTTTTAACATTTTTATTGTGGTGGGCATATTAATTATGTTATCATCCCAATCAAAAGAGTATGCCCTTAAGTTAGTTGGGTCTGTTTTTTGTTCAGTTAAAACGTTATTAATCACTAATAACTGTTTTTCCGTTAATATAATATTTTTTCCCATATAATATAAATACAAATTAATTTTGTTTATTCACTAATTTTATTTATCTTTGTATTATGAAAAACATTATAAGCCTTTTATTAATTATATCTTTAGTTTCTTGTGATAAAGAACCTCCCTATATTCCTTGTACTGAAACATACCCAACAACACAAAACCCAGGAAGTTACGTTGGGGAAAACCTTATAGACGGTTGTTGGTTACTGGAGGATGGGGAAATGTATATGGAAAATTTAGAAACTAATGAATTAATTAAGTTACCCCATTTTAATAATGGTGACACTAGTAGTTTACGTTATGGGGGTAGTATATATGACTTTGAAAACTTAGTAAAGAACTATACTAGTTGGTGTTTTTACTTACCGAGTAATGTTCCTGGTATGGGTGATTTTGTGTTAAATAACGACACTTTATCACCATACGGACTTTCAGTAACTAATAATAATTTAACAGTAACAGAACCTTTGGTTGGTTCTTATTTACTACTAGGTGGGTCAGGAAGACCTATACTATACAATATATTAGACCTGGAAAATAAAATTATTGTTATCCATATACAAGAAACTTACAAAAATATAAATGGGTATAACTACAAATACCACTCTAAACTTAAATTTAAAAAATACTAAAATGAAAAAATTAATACTACTACTAATACTATTACCAACACTAGCTTATTCACAAACTATAAACTTAAAAGATACAACCATGAATCTACTTGTATCTATTTCTAACTATGATGGTTATTTTATGTCCGAATATAACAAAAATGTAAAATTTAAAAGTTTTTCAAATACTAAAAATAAAGTCTATATAGATACTTTAAATTACAGTATTTCAGTTGAACGTAGTTCTAAAAAAAATGAAGACTATATAAAATGGGAATTATCTATAGTTAAAATTAAGTCTCTTAAGGGATATGGTTGTACGTATAACTTTATTGACCACTATAGTGGAACTGAAGGATTTTTGTATGTACAAGAATCAGGTATTATTATTTTTGTAAATGAAAGTAATTTAGAAGAAGGTAATTACGTTGGGTTTATGGGTTTTTACTAAAATACTATTCTTTTGTATCCATATCCTCCTCCAAATCTTCTATCGCTGGATGTTCCATCTCATCAACCTCATCAGTTTCCTCAACCTCATCAGTTTCCAAAAGGTCTTTATATTTTTCTGTTGGGGTACCCATTAAACCAAAGTTTTGTCCATTACCATTGCCTATAGCTGAAGAAGCAAAACCTATATTTTCTTTTAAATCTTCTTCTTTAAGTAAATTTAACCCCATTATTTCACGGGCTCTATTTAATTCGTTTAATATACTTTTATCCATATTAAATCTTTTTTATTGGACTAATAATTGCTTTCATTTTTTTAATATCTTCTTGGATTAGTCTTTCTTTTTCTTCTTGTGATTCTTCTATGTTTTTTGAATCGTGTATATGGTCATAGTGCATATCATCTTCTAAATCATCTATATGGCCTTCACTACCACCATCATGTTTTAAATCATAAAGTTCTTTATCGTCATGGCCTTCATCCTTACCATAATTCATAGCTTCATCATGACCAGAATCTTCCTTAACTTCTTTAGTTTTAGCCTCTTTAGATGCTTTTTTCATGGATTCTTTTTTATCACCATCACCATCAAGGTCTAAAAAATCAGGTTTTGCCCCTTCGTCCATTTCTTTTTTATCTTTAGATGCTTTTTTCATAGACTCTTTTTTATCACCGTCACCATCAAGGTCTAAAAAGTCAGGTTTAGCGTCTTCTTCTAAATTTATTTCTTGCCATTGTTCTTCTACAACACTTAAGACTCTTTCTAGTTGTTCCTCACTAATAATAACGTTTTGTTTTTTACCACTAGTAAAAGTTTTACCACCGTTAGAAACCTTATTTAATGTCTCGGCTAATAATTTTTTTGTAAATTTCATATCACTTTTTTATTATAAATATTATATATCTTCAAAAGAAGCCCCTGTAGGAGTTATTAGGAATTCAACAAATATGTATTCTAAAGCTCTTGTAGGCTTAATATAGATTTTACCATTCATTTCATTTCTATCTATTTCTTCTGGGTCATTAGAAAGAACCACTCTAAAGTCTGTTAAACCTCTATCTCTTCTAATAGAATCTAGAATTGGGTTTACTAAGTCTAAGAATTGTTGTCTAACCACATCGTCATTCTGTTCGAATATTAATCTAACCGCGACAGCTGAAATTAATTTTCTAGTTTGTAATAACAATCTTCTTACATTAATTCTATCTAAAGCAGATTCTCTAACTTGTAAAGTTTTATTACCCCAAATAATTGGTCCCGTATCACTAAACGTAGCGATTGGGTTAAGTCTACCCACATATAGAGTATCTCTTTCATCCAAAGTAAGTTTCTTTCTTGCTTTCACCGCATTTACTAAACCTCTAGTGTAACCTGCCGATGCAAACCAAGGGAAAGATGTGTTGTCTGTTAAAGCTATATTTCTCATTACCTCTGCTGTTGGTGGTATGTATAGTTGTTTGTTATTTGCTGCGTCTCTTATTTGAACCCAAGGGTAGTATGTTGCTGTATAGTTTGAGTCTATTAAAGAATCTTCTATATTGTCTACCGCTTCATCGGGTGTTATTTGATTTGCAGAATCTGAAGTTGTTGTTACAAACATGTTGTAATCTGGTGTTGTAGTTATGTATAATGAATCAGCTCTATCTGTTTCAACCATGTCAATAGCTTCATTAACTAAACCTAAATTATCAACATAATCAATACCAGGTGTCGCAAATACATTTATATCTACAGATTCTGGGTTATCAAATTTAGATATCCCTCTTAAGTATGCGAAATAATCGGTATTAGCTTCAGTTGTATTTAATTTTTTAAATGACCCATCACCAGTTGCTGTTGGGAATTCTGAACTTGTACACGACCCGTTTAAGAAACCTGTTAGACCCATTCTATAGTCATCTGTATTTGACCTTGTTTTTCTATAGATGTCCCAACCATCAAACCCTCCGTGTGGTGCTATCGTAAATTTACGTGACCTTAATGATTTGTATGGTTCAGTACTTAAAGTAGGTTCGTGGTTAAATTGTCCAACACCACAATCAAATATAGATAAACCATTTAATGTTGTAGACGACCAAGTTAGGTAAGTTCCAACACCACCAACCACTACTGTAGCTCCAGAATCCATATGGAATCCTTGTGTAAGTACCTCCCACTGTGAACCGGCAACTCCAGTACAAATATTTGTTGGTGGGATATATCCTTTAAAATCAAAGAAGTCTGCGTCGTACCCAGCTCCACTACTATTTGAAACACCTAAGTAAACTTTACTAACTTTATCACCACCACTTCTTATAACGTTATTACCCGTACCAGAACCGTAAGGTGGGTCAAAAATAGTTTCACCTGGGTTAAAATATTTTGTTTTATATATAATTTTTGGGTTTACACCACAAGTTCCGTACCTTCTGAATCTATACCCCTCAAAACCAGCTGGTAATGAACCTACGTAAGTTCCATCCAATAAAGCTTCTGTAGGGTATAACATAGTATACTTAGACCTTAATTCAAATTCACCTGTAGAAGTACCTATTTTTCTACCCACAAAAGATACTTTAGTTGGGTCTAGACTACATCTAGTGAATTTTTCTAACACTACTGGGTTTGCGTCGGTATCATAAAAATCTCTAACAATAACATCAAATTCAGCTCTTTCAAATGAAAGGTTTACTATTGATATCTTATATTCTCTATTTGCGTTTGTTCCATCAGATATGGAAACAAATTTAAATAATCTAAATACATCACTACCTTGTAATTCCGAGACTATATATGGTGTCTCCGGTGTTTGCCACTCATTCATGTACCAAGCAATGGTGTTTGTATTTATTGTTTCTCTAGCAGCTGGTAAGTATTGTAGACAACATTGTAATCCTCTAACTTTACCTAACTTGTAACCTATATTCAATAGTGTTGGGTACGCCTCCTCAACAAAAACAGGTACGTCAACTTGTTTTTTATCAAAAGGACTTCTACCAAACACTCTAGGTGCGTAGTTTTGAGCTGTATTAGACATAGAAGTTTCGAAAGTGTAAATATTACCATCGTCAGTTTTTGCACTAATACCAAAAGTAGCGAATGGGTCTTCTAACACACTTTCATAACTGCCACTACAATCGAATTCTACATTTCCACTTGTATTAGCACTTATTGCGTATATTGGACCACCAGTACCTAATGAACTTAAACCTCTAGACCTTAGAGTTAGTACATCCATACCATCCCATTCAGTGTTAGCTGTTACTCCTTGGTAATTTATAATGTCGAATACAGCATATCCAGATAAAACAACAATTGTACCACCAGTACTATCAAAAGTTGTACCAGTTGCTTGTGTTAAATCTAAAGTGCTATTTTGTGTGTCAGCACTCGCGTATAGTTGGTATGATACTCCACTATATGTGGTACCTGTACAACATGCAGTACTTCCAGTATATTCAAATAATCCATAATACCATGGGTCATTTTCATAAGAAGTTAAATCAGAACAATTTGTTCCTAATATATTACCAACACTAAATGTTGCTGCTGATACTGACGTAGATGCGTTATAGGAGAATGCCGATAAAGCAGATGTAGTAACACCAGTTGCGGTTTCAGTAAAGTATTGTGGTACACAACCATATTGGTATATTGTACCATTTAATGTTACTGGTATACATGGAGATTGGCCGTAAGTACATCCAGCCGTATCACCTGAAGATAATAGTGGGTTAAATGAAGTATCACTACTAAGTGTCATGGCAGCTGACGCCCAATCTATAAATGATTGATTAAATGATGAAATTGTTGAGCCGTCATTTAATGTGATTGTTTGTCCTGTAGCAGACCAGTCACCAAAATCAATACCGGTTAATTCTGATGGTAAAGTTGTCCAAAATGGTGATGACATTGATGCGTCACTAAACGCGTCAAGACCAACCGTGGTACCAGAGTAGTAACTATCACCCGTAAGTGGTATATAGAAAGGTAAAACTGTGTTAGAACCCGCCGTTGTACCAGAAGTTACCGCGGAATAAGAATGTTCAAGACCTGATGGTTCTAGTTGCCCTATTGTTTGTACTGACCAAGAAGGTCCAGCATCATAACCACTAAGACCCAATACTCTTGTTACAAACAATTGATTAGATTGACTTAGATATGATTTTGCTATATACCCTAATTCATATTGTGGGATTTGTGAGTCCACGTATAATTTTGGTGATGTTCCACCAAATCTTGTTACATAATCATCATAAGATGCAATGTATATTGGTTCAAAAGCTGGTCCTTTTAAAGCCTCACCAACTAAACCTAATGTTGTAACACCAACACTTTGTGCTACAAATGTTAAATCTTTCTCTGATGTGTATACACCAGGAGAAACAAATACTTTATTACCGTCTGCCATTTTATACTATTTTTTTAAAAAGTTATTTATTTTCGTTTACTATAAATACAACAGGTAAGATGAAAAGTTACGTAGTAAAAGGTCACATTTGTGTTGTTATATGAAAAATTTCATACTTTTTTCATACTATCTATTATTTATTGTAAAACCCTCACCAATGTACTCACACAGTAAAAAACCAAAAATTAAGAATTTAAAGATTAATATAGAAACCCACACCATACTAAAAGAATACTGTAAAAAGAATGGTTTAAAGATGTTTGCTTTTGTAGAAAAATTAATAGAAGAAAAATGTAAACCTAAAAAAGGTATCTATATGGAATAGTCTAAGCGACTAATTTTTCTTGTATAATTAATTTTGATGTCCCAGCATTTGTTTTAACTATGGTGATTGTAAGTTTATCCCCCCCACTCACTAAAACCGGAGTGTCTAAAATAACCGAACCTATAGAAAAAGTAACACTATCAATATTACTTGTTCTCATTATAGTAATGTTATTATTATAAACATAATCAATAGTCCTTACTGTAGTTTTAGCGTCAAACTCTATAACCGTCCTTACCTTGTCTGGGTTTTTTTCACCTATATTTTTTCTTTCTTTCCTCCTATTCTTTTCGTCAAAACCATAAAGAACTAAACTTCTATTAATTGCTGGCTTAACTTCAAACTCTTCCTCATCCAACAAAAACCCCTGCAGTTGAAATTGGTAACTTTGTTGGTAGTATCTCCTTTCTTCCGTATCTATCTTACTTTCGTCCCCTATAGACTGCATTATTATTGGTATGTAATGACCCTTAACAAAGGTATAAGCTTGTCTAGATGTAAATTTTTGTAATGTAACTTTATTAAATGTATTTAGCTCTCTCATCCTGTTACATATTATTTTAACATCGTAAGTTATGTCCACTGGTACTGGTTGAGGTATGGTATATACGTCATACCCTTTTCTATTACCGTCCCATGTAGGTACTTTAGCGTAATGAAATTGTTTTCTATTAGGTATTGTGTATTGTAAAGCTGGGTTTGTTCCATATTGTACGTCTGGATTTCTAACAACCACTATGAATGGTAAGTCCACATTTTTATCTTCCGTGGAAAATTTCCATGTCTGTGAAAATTCTGCCCACCTCTGCAAAGTTAAAATTCTATCTACAACATTTATTTTTTTACCACCAGCTACCGCTTCCAACTGTTTTTGGACGAAGTCTAACATTCCTCTATCTAAATCTGCGTGTAACAAGGATTTTGGTAAAAAAGTACCATCGTCACTAATTAAATCAAATAACTCTTTTCTTCTATTTGGCACTTCAATACCATCATACCCATCTGGGTAATGTGGTTGTATAGGTTCTGGATTTATATTTAAGTGTTTTTTTATTTTTTTAGGTAATGCCATTATATTCCTTTAAATTCGTTTGGACTTACATAAGAACATATAATAGTTCTATAAAAAGCCTTATACCCACCTATAGTGTGTGCATTATCTGATGTTACCCTACCATCGTTAGTTACCGTGTAATATCTCATTTTATTTTCTGTTTCAGCGTAACCTATATAGTCTCCGTAATTAATATCTATACCCAACTCAACTAAATGTTTCATATAAACACCTAAAGTCATATTTCCCGGTTCCAAATCTTTAACTAAACCACCAGCATACGTATCCATTTTAGGTTGGTCTATTTTAACGTACGCTTTAAATTCTACTGGTGGCTTATATCTAATCTCCTCCTGACCGGCTTCACCATACACATCATCAACGTCCGATAGTTTTTGGTCCACCCTAAATAACACCAAATTAAAGTGTAAATCTCCATGTAACCATTCCATACCAATGTTCTGTTCTAACTGAAAATCTTCAGAACCAAAAAATTTAGATATCCTTGTAATAGGTATTTTTTTACTTGCCATATTATTATACTCTTTTATTATAAATACAATTTGTCTTTCTTTTCTCTTTTTATTATATTTTTAATATGGATAATTTTGCACCTGAGATTAAAGCTAAGAATTTATTAGCTGATTATAGTGGGGCCAATAACTATATTATTGGCCTTAAAAATAATATGCTAAACAGTAAAAGTTTTACCCTAACAAAATCCCAAATAGATTATATAAATAAAAATAACGTAGAAAAACCTAAAATTGTTAGACTATGGATGGAAATAGACGACTATCTTTCTAAAGAACTTATGTCCACCAAATTTTTACAAAAAAAACCCACCACCATCTGGATTGAAAAACTTCTAAGTGAAACCGATAAAGCTTATCATGTTTGGGGTAAGATTTTAGAATCTGAATCTTTGTCATCCTTTTGGGTCCCTAAGAACCAAATAATACCTAGAGCTAATCCGGATGTTAGTGTTGATTTTGGTGAGTTTTCCCACAGACCACCTTTTGAGCATCAGGAAATAGCGGTTATAAAACTAGTATCCAATAAAAAATATATATTAGCTGACGATATGGGGTTAGGTAAAACTAGTTCTGCTATTATGGCAACTATTAGTCTTAAATTAAAAAAAGTATTAATAATATGTCCAGCTTCATTAAAGGTTAACTGGAAAAGGGAAATAGAAAATTATAGTAGTAGTAAGGTTGGTATTGTGGAAGGTAAGAAGTGGGAAGATGGAAAATACGTTATTATAAATTATGATATATTAAAAAATTTTCATTCATTACCTAAGGATTCTAATAAAAAGACTACAATATTAGACTCGAAGTTTGATTTGGTCATAATAGATGAAGCACACTATGTATCCAATGGTAAAGCTCAAAGAACTAAATTAGTTAATAACCTTACTAGTAAGATTGGTAGGTTATGGTTATTATCCGGAACTCCAATGACTTCTAGACCTATGAATTATTACAATTTATTAAAGTTGGTTGGTTCTAGAGTAGCTAATAACTGGATTAGTTATGTTAGAAGGTATTGTGATGGTAAACAAATTTTTAGGGGTTATAGAAAAATATGGTTAACTTTTGGGGCTACGAATTTGGAGGAGCTTAGGGATAAAACTAATGATAGGGTGTTACGTCGATTAAAAGAGGATGTATTAGATTTACCAGATAAAATAATTACCCCAATTCACATGGAACTTAAATCAAAGACATATGAAGATGAAATGGGTGAGTATTTAGACTGGCGTAGACAAAATAAAAATAGGGGTCTTTCCATACAACTGTCTAAGTTGATGAAGGTGAGACAAATAATAGCTATAGAAAAGGTTAAGGAAACCATACAACTAATAGAACAATGTTTACAACAAGATAAAAAAGTTATTGTGTTTACTAATTTTACGGAACCCTTAATGACCCTACACGAAAAATATAAAAAAGAATCAGTAATTCTTAATGGGACAATGAAAAAAGAAGACCGACAAAAAAGTGTGGATAGATTTCAGAATGACGACAATGTTAAGGTTTTTATTGGTAATGTTAAGGCCGCTGGTGTAGGAATTACCTTAACTGCGGCAGAGGTTGTAATATTCAACGACCTGTCTTTTGTTCCATCCGATATGTCTCAATGTGAAGACAGAGCATTTAGAATTGGACAAGATAAAAAAGTTTCTTGTATGTATCCAATTTATGATAATACTATAGAAAGAACTATATACGAATTGGTTAATAAAAAGAAATCAGTAATAGATACAGTAATGGGTGATAATATTAATGAGGAAGATATTCTAGGAGAAATTTTATTAGGTTTGTAAAAAGCCACTTTTACTTATATTTATATAGAAACAATTGTTATGAATAAAAAAGAATATAGTAAAAAACAACTTAAAAAAAAACTAGGTATGTTAACAGAATCTAAATCAGATATTAAATCAGAACTAAAAAAAGCGTATAAAGCGTTAAAGTCTTTAAAATCTTTACTAGTGGGACATAGAAGTGGTGAAGACACTTTAAGTTTTAGTGATTTAAAAAAAATTAAAACCGCAGCTAGACATATAGAAGATATATATGAAGATATGGTGGATAGTGAAATGACTGAAAAAGATAAAGAACAGGAAAGGGAGGTTGAGAAGAAAAACGAACAATCCGAAGGTCATGGAAATATGTACAACGCTTTGTCTGGTATTAAAGAAGGTAAAGTAATTAAGATTAATGAAAATACATTAAAAAAAATTGTAAATAGGGTAATTAAGGAACAAAAATAATTATTTACACCTATATTTTACTAAAGGCCCTAACAGGGCCTTTTTTAATGCCAACTTCCAAGTATTTATATAAAAAGGATATATTATGCCAGCAACAATAGACCCAGCAAAAAGAGATAAATTATTTACACAAGTAAAACACTTGTTAGGAGCTCCACTTAGAGGTGTGGAGTTAGAGGATGAAATGTTGGATACTGCGTTGGAAATTGCTATACTAGACTATGGTCAGTATGTTCAGGATTGGTTAATTGAGAATCAATGGTCTTCTATATACGGACAAGACATGGATGTTATATCTTTAACCAATGCATTTTTAACTAGGGATTTAGACTTTGAAACTTCTTTTACCTATGCCTACTCTAAAATTGTTGGGTTGCAAGCTGGTGGACCATACCAACTTAAACAAGACTACGTTTCCCTAAGTGCTGGAACCCAAATATATGAAATACCAGCTGGTAGAGAAATTAATGAAATTATGTGGTTTTCTAGAGCTGAACTTAACGAAGCTTTTATTGACCCATTTTTAGGTGCTTTCGGTGGTGGAGGTATGGGTATGGGTGGTGGTATGGCCCAAATGGGGATACAGGGTTCTTATTTTATGATGCCTGCTTTTGATGTTATGTTAAGAATGCAAGATAGAAATTTAAAGAATAGACTGATTGGTGGTGACTTAAGTTATCGAATTACCGCTGGTGCTGGTGGTGTTCATGGACCAAAGTATTTACACCTTTATAATGTTCCAGGTGGTAGATTTGATTTTGGTGATATTATGTATAATCAAGAAAGAGTATGGTACTGGTACTACGACTCTGGACCAGCTAATAGGGATGATTGTTTAGATGCTAATAAAGATATTATTTTATTGCCTAGTGATGTTGATTTGGAGGAAATGACGTACACTCGTCTTAACCCCCCAGCACAAGCTTGGGTTAGAAGATACTTTTTTGCTAAAGCTAAGGAAATGTTAGGTAGAGTTAGGGGTAAATTTAGTGGTAACCTTAAAACACCTGACTCTGAATTAACTATGGAATATAGTGATTTATTAAGTGAGTCTAAGGATGAAGTGTCTAAATTAATAGAAGAGTTAATGACGAGATTAGAAAGACTAAGAAATGATAAAATGTTAGAAAGAAAAGCTTTAGAAGCTGAAAACCTAAATAAATCATTGGGGTACCGACCTGTTAACCCTGGTTCTATATTCGTTATATAATATGGCTTTTTTCACTAAAGTAGATTACTCAAGACAACTAATACAAAAATCAGATACTATTGCTAGATTTTCTGGGTCTACCTTAGTTGAGCAGGACTTTAATGTTTATTCTGGGATTACTGGTGACGGGTCTTTTATGGTTTATAAACCAGCTGATTGGTATGAGCAAGGTGGTGCCTCTTGTGGGTGTAGTGCTTGTACCACAGGTTATACTTTTGTTGTTGGTCATTATTCAGCTACTTCAGCGTCTTGTAATGTTACTGTTACCGCTTTTTCAGCTGTTACTGGTATGTCATCCGTAATAGCACTAAACCAAGTTCCTATGCAAATACTAAGTGGAGAAACTAGTAATCCGGGTATTAGTGCTAGTACTTTACAAATAAATAAATTAGGGTTAGTTGACGCAAATCTAATGAGTGGTGTCGTCGATTTACAACTAGATGAAGATGGTAATGTTGTAAAAGGGGCTTCGTCATCTATGAGGTATAAACAAGAATTAAGAAAAATACCAGAAACACACTACAAAAAACTATTAGATTTAGATAGTTACTTTTTTAGGTACGTACAAAATGGGGTCGATAGTTTTGGTTTAATGGCTGAAGATTTACATGAATTAGGGTATAAAGAACTGGTAATATATGATGGTCAAGGAAGGCCTGACAATATACAATATAAACTTTTATCCGTTTCTTTGTTAAGTTTAATACAAAATTTACATAAAAAAAGTTTAAATGTTTATGATTACAATAAAGAAACCGACACCATAACTAAAGTTATAACTGAGGACTACACAACCAACGGAGAACACTTAATAGTTATTAATAGTAAATGTACACTAACACTAAACTCAAATAAGGACACTAAAATAAAAGTAAAATCACTGTCTGAAGTAACAATTGTTTCTGATGTAGGGAAAATAGATAATAAATGGGACTCTATTAACTTAGATGGTGATAGTTGTGTTGAGTTGGTTTTTGTTAAAGAGTTGTCTTATTGGGTCATCACTAGTTCAGATGGTTTCAAGAATTCCTAAATCCTCCATAAAAGAATTTTCACTTAACTCCATTTTTTTCCAGTAAATTTTTTCTTCTGGTGATAATGTAAGTATTTCTTCTAAAGAATCTTGGTCACCATCTTTTCTAGGTATTCCGTGTATTAATTCACATTGGGAATTAGTATAATATTCTCTATCTTCTGGTTTCTTTTTTATTAAACTATTTCTAACTTCTGGTTTAAAACAAACTAGTAAAGGCTCAACTCTTTTATTAAACGTATTTATATATCTTGGTACGTTATACTCACCTTTCATACCATTTTCTAAATCATTTTCTGATATTAGATAAGAGTTTAGTACTATTTCTTCAGTACCGTCTTTTTTCTTTTTTCTCTGAACATCACCGTGAGACATAGCTTTACCATTATTAACGTAATAAATTGTATCCCCTAAAGAAACTTGTACATTATTAGCTATAACCAACTCCATGTGTGCTTGCCTAGCCATCAAACTACCAGACTTAGTTCTTTGTTTACATCTTTTTTTATAAGACTCTATAGTTTGTTTAATTCTGGACTTATTAGCTATTTTTGCTAATAGTATGTCCCTCTGATATATTTTATCTAAATACTCATAGTAATACTCAACAAAATCACCGCCCTTACCCTCTAGTAACATTCGTAAACCTTTATCAATAAAAGTCTCTAAATAACCTTGAATTTTTTTAGATTTAATTGAGTTACCTGTTAGTTTTACAGTACCGTCTACCATTAGTAAAGCGTAGTTTTTTCTTGCGACATTAATACATGAAGGCCATTGTCCGTCAGTATCTAAACCCATTTCACCCCTCATAAATAAATCATTATATTCGGCAACATCAGCTTCACTCCCTAAATACTTTTTATCTTTAGTAACTAACTCATTTTTACCCAATCCTACATACGACCTATCCTCAACATCTAAAGGACAAGAAAAGTTAACTCCGTCAGTGTCCATAACTAAAGGGTCATAACCTTTGTTCATAAAAAATCTTACCATTTGTCTTAGGTATTGTCTAGCTGTACAAGTTATCTTTTCCCCCATATTCATATCACCCCAAGGAAATACTTGTGGAGCTGATAAAGAACCAAACATAGAATTAATAAATATTTTTATGGGTAATTGTTTCCTACCAAAAGACTCCGACTTCTTTTTATCACTACCGTAATATTCGGAAGCTAAATTTTTATATCTAATTCTAGTATCTCTAAAATATTTTAACATCCCTTTCATAGCGTCAGTAATGTCGCACTCTGGGAAAACATTATGTACAAGTTGTATCGATGGGTAAAGTGAACTAAAGTCTAACTTTAATACATTTGTTGAGTATCCGGTTTTAACTAATCTAGATAACCCACCAACAAAAGGTCTTTTAGAGTCTTTTGCTGGGACAGATAGCCTTTTATGGTATGACCAAGCTAACATTAACATTTTCCAAAGTGTAGCTGTCCCCATTGTGGATACTCTTTCATAAGAGGTTGGTACCATACTTGCCAATAAGAATGAACCTTGGTTAAATTGTTCGTCCACTTCCATAGTCTCCCATAAGTCATCCATTAGATATTGCTCAACTATTTTAGCTCCACCAACTTTTTTATAAACATCAGGGAACTTTTTATCTATATCAAATAAACCTTCAGAGCCAACCGGTTTATATTTTCCATTATCTATATTTAAATAAAACTCTTTATTCTCCCTATGTGTTGAGGCTATCTTATCCCCCTCCACATACACTCGGTTAGGTTTTTCTGACTTGGCAAACTTGGTTATATACTTTAGTCCCCAACTTTTTATTTCTGAATTAATTGTTTGTGCACGTCTTACCGAATGTGCAATATCTAACGAATTACATCCCCATATCTTTATTTGTTGGTAGTCTTCGATTTCAGCTCCCAATTTTAAAACACTATCCTTAAATTTATACCCTTCATTTGGGTTTAGGGTTTTGAACTTAGTAGTGTCCATTTGTAATATTTCTGCACGTTTAAATAGCCAATTCCAATCAAAATTAGATGAATTGTACCCACCTATTATGCTGGGTTGTATTTCTTGTATAGTTTCAAAAAATTTATATATTGCCTCAGATTCTTCTAAGTCATTTTCCCCAATTTCTATTACTTTCTCAAAACCTCTATTGTCCTTCATACCAATCATGAAAATTCTTCCATCTTCTGGATTTAAGGATGTAGTTTCTAAATCAAAAACAAATCTGTGTATGTCATCGTAAGCTTCAAAACCTTTAAATAATCTTTTTTCTTTTTGTACTAGATATTGTTCTATAGGTGGTAAAATCATTATAGCGTCTCTATTATCTTCACCCCAAGGATTTAGACCACCTTGTTTAAAAAAGCTTACTAAATCTCTATAAGTTTTTGTTGTTTTTATTAAATAAGTTAAACCGTTATTTAATCTTACATCGTCACCAGAATGTAACTTTTCTATTAGTATTCCGTACTTACTTATAGCTTCTTTTTGTGATTGCTTACTTCCACGATAAAAATTCTTTTTACTCAAGTCCCCAACCCAACAGAAAGGTATGAATGTATCTGTTTCTATAACCTTACCTTTATCCGGGTATTCTTTTATCTTATAGATTTTACTACTTCTCCAACCATATTCTAAGGCTACAATGTATTTTTCTGGGTCATTACCCAATAAAAATTGTTCTATCTCCTCAGGAGTAGCTTTTTCCACCATATTATTTTTGTTTAATTCTTGCATGTGATTACACACAAAGATAAGTAAAAAACTTTAACTAATCAATAAAATTAACAAGGTGATTTAACAAATGAATCACTAATGTTAATATATAAATTTTCTCTAATAGGAGCTATTAGTTCTGTATTGTCATCATGAAAATATATTATAAATTGACCTTCGAATCTACCCGTTTTTTTAACATCTTTTTTTGTCCATTTATAATAGATGTAATATTCAATAGGTGAATTTAGTGATGTTGGTTCTTTCGTGACTATACCACCCGCTCTATTTAGTACCCTAGGTATTCCAGTTTCTTCGTCCTTCATGGAAAAATAGATACTAGAATTACTTAATTTGTCATGAAAATGCCTAAAGTCATTTCTTCCATCTTGCACTAATTGCATTTTAAGTATTGGTTCTATTGAGTCTTTTCTGATAAAAAATTCCATTATTCTTTTTTATATAAATATAATTAATATGTTAACAAGGTGGTGGTAGTGCACCATTTTCTAAATTACAGTCTACACACCCATCATAACAATTTTTACACTCTTCACAGTCTATAAGCTTGTATCTACTTTTGTTTATTAAAAAATTGTGATATATTTCATCTGGTGTTAACGGTTTTATGTAGTACATCATTTGTGAAATACCACCTATAAATGAACCAGCAAAATTTTCCATAATTAGTCTCTGGTCTGTTTCTCCAGACCAATGAATTAGGGAACTACTACTACCCGTAGTAGCAGAACAACAATCACTAGTACAACCACTCATATCAGTAATTAAACTTTCTCTTAGTCCCATAGCTCCACCACCCCATGACATATTATAAGCTACACCTACCTGAGTTTGTTTATTAGTGTTTAGTTGCCTAGGGATTATTTCCTCATAATCTTTTACCTTATGAACCCTTCTACCATTAACATAAAAAGTTAATGTACCCATCCTATATTCTTGTTCGTCAAACCAACTTTGTACATTTGCACCGTGACATGTAAAATCAAAGTAAGCCTCATCTATAAAAGAAGGGTACTCGTCTTTACAGGTTGGTTTTGGTTCTGAAGGTGTTTCGGGGTGACAACCAAAAGGGCCGGTACTGGTCTCTATGTGTCTTCCATATCTTTGGAATTTATCTGTCCTAACCTTAACCAAGTCATTTATACCACCATTATTATATATTTCACAATCTTCTAGACACAAATTCCTTTCAAATACCACATCAACCTGTATCCAGTTTGATGTACAATCCCCACTTCGTGTCATAAAAGCACATATAGGTTCAGAATAACTTTCTTCTATAGTATATCCACAATCAAAACTACTACCAGTATAGCAGTCAGAGACTACTTCCTGACCTTCAATAGACGTGGTTCTTCCAGTTGTTTGACACCCACCTGTATACCTAATAGTTCTGTAACCAATTCTCATATCATCAGTAATCCTAAATCCAATAGCATTACTATATACATCATACTGTGCTGTTGGTGATTTATTTTCACCTGTTAGTTTAACCGGGTCTTCTAGACTAGCTGTGAACCCTGTTTGTCCCTCACAAATATCACTAACCACCCCTGTTTCAACACAGTCATAACAACAACCAGTATCACCAGTTAAAGTTGTACACTCAGAAAAAGCAGAATAAGACATGTCTTCGTGAAACCATTTGTCCTCAGCTCTAATTCCTTTGTAAAAAAAGAAACCATACTTATCTGTCCTACCTATGGTCATCCCGGACCCATTCCATGCACTGTAATTAAAAGTGTATTGTGGACCAATTGAATTATATGAATAAGCTGTGGGGTTTGCACTACATAATGGTGTTATGACACCAGTAGCTCCCATAGTATTCTTATACCAACCACTAGTATTGTAACAATTACCGTAAATACCATATTTTTTTAGCCCATCTTCAATTAATGGTGAGTCTGGTCCATTAATATCAGTACAAATAGTATTTAATTTAAGGTAAGTTTCGAATGACCACCCACATTTAGGTCTTGTGGGTAATACTTCATAAGGATAACCATATAATTTGTAGAATCCTTGGTAGAAACCACCTTTTAATTCTTGGTAGTAACCAGAGTAGTCTGTTTTATCCAATATTGTTGTATCGGTATAAAAAGTATTACTCCACCAAGGGAACCCGTAGGCTTTTACTTGATGCATTTTAAATCTCTTATCATATGAAAATTTATCGTGTGTTAAAGATGTTGGTAAACTATCATATAAATCTATAGAATAAGTTCCTTTACTAACTTCATTCGGGTTAACCAGCCCATTATCGGTACCTGTCCAAATAATATCTCGTATACTATATCCCGACCCTGTATAAGGGCAATCGCAATTAGATTTAGCGTGTGGCCAAGTATTTTTACTTATAATAACAAAAGGTTTAAAACCACTATCAACATAATAACTAACTGTTAGTCCTGTAGGATATTGGTAATTACAATCTGTTATAGGTTGTGTAGAAGCAGTTGTATTTAAATCTATCCATACTGGCAATTTTTCACCATCACCATGGTCGATTATTTTTGTTGACCATACGACATCTGTTTTAAAATCTTTTTCATCAGACGCTAAAAAAATATCATAGTAAGAGCTGTAATTCAGTTTACTATCTATTTTATTGAAATAAAAATTACTTAAATTTTGTGTTCCCATATAATAATAAATACTATTTGATTGGTTTAGATATTTATATATAAACGTAAATAATGGAAAGAACAGCAGCTATAGAGAAAGTAGTACAAAAACTTAGTACCATAAAAGAGGGTTTATCGACTGGAAAAGATGTTTCTCCTTTAGATTTTTTAATTTTATCGGAAATTTTTAAATTTAAAATAGAACCTAAATCCGACAGATTTACAGCTATATGTTTGGATGAGGCTTCTAAAACTAGTGATAGAAAAAGACACATTAAGATTGTTGATGATATATTAGAACCTGAATTAGAGGAGGAGTCTGGTGAGGAAGAGGTTAATGAGTTAATTGATTTTGACGGGTCTATGCAAAGTAGTAAAATTCCACCAGGCACCGAAAACGTAAAAACAATGGGTTCTAAAAAAACTACTGATGATGTGGTAAAATCTACTAGGCAAGCTGGTACTTGGAGTGGTGCGGGACATTATTTTAAAAGATATTATGGAGAATCTATAGAGGAAAATGATTTAAGTGCTACATTAGGTTATGACGAAACACAAGATATGGACGCTGAAGAAACTATAGAGTACTTTGAGAAAGAACATGAGATGGATAGTATAGAAGCCAAAGAAAGAGCCGAAAGTATGGGTAAGACAGAAAAACTAGATAAGAAAGGTGAAAACTACCAAAGACTAACAGAAAAAGAAAAACTTAAAAAAATATCAGAAGATAAAGTAAAAAAAATGTTAGAGGTTATTTTAAAAACTAAGTCTGATGATGGAGAAATAAGAGAACAATTACCTACAGTGTCATCTACAATAATTGTTAGCTTAATTAAAAAATTAGTTAAATTATTAAAAACTGAGGGTATTAATGATGTGGATTCTATGTGTAAAAAAATAAAAGAGTATTGGGATGAATAGTGATTTAAAAAACGACAAATATTCGTTACCTGAAGCCTTACTTAATTTGTTAAAAAATAAATTATCTTCACTAACTAAAGAAGATAAAGGTTACGACAGATGTAATACTATGGTTAATGATGGGTATGTTACTTACCCACAAGCTAAAAAATTAAAACATGAGTTGGAGAATGACTTAGAGGATATTGAGTATGAGACTGTGGGTGGTGAAGATATGTTAAATTTTATAAACAGTTCTTTAGAGTCTAGAAGAAATGGGGTTCACAGGTCTAAAAAAATTAGACAAAATTCTGGAGAAGAAAACGTATTTAAAAAAACACACACAAAAGACAAAACTAAAAACCCAACTAAAATAAGAAAAATAAAAGTCGCTACAAAAAGTGACGACATAAACAATAATCGAGCTATTTATGAAGAAATAAATAGAATAAAACAACTTTTAAAATAAAAAATTATGGCAGATTTTAATCAAACTAAACCAGGAGCAAAATTAACAGACTTAGCTGCACAATATAGAAACCAAAACCTAGTTAAAAATGTATACCCTGTATCCGATAGTGATGGATATAGTGCCAATCACCCTAATGCACTTGCTAATGGGGATGATAAAGGTAGGGGTAACGCAAATTATTTAGATGTTTTTGGTGAAGATATTGGTACTCGTACTGACATTCACGGTAATGGAGAATCTAAAACCGGTAGAATCAATAACCTAAATACCAATCTTTATAGTAAGAAAAATGAATATAGTTCTGGAAATTTAGATTCTGGTCCTGGATTTGAAACAACTACAAATACACCACCGGCTTAAAATGAACTTATTTAATTCTCTTATTGAATTACTTAGTGAACAGGTATCCAATAGTGTAATAAAAGACGCTATAACAAATAAACATACTTGTGAATTACGGTATATGGATGACGAAAAATTACCTCAAGGTAGTCAGGTAAGAGTCATAGAGCCCGTCGCGTATGGATACTCTAAAAAAAATAATCCAGTTATAAGAGCATACCAAACTTCAGGACCCTCTTTAAAAGTTAATGAAAAAGGTATACCTTTACCTGACTGGAGATTATTTAGAGTTGATAGGATAAAAAGTATGAAACCTAAAAAAGGTGATGGTAGTTTATTCTTGACTTTTGGTGAACCTCCCTTATATAATCCTGTAGGGGATAACTCTATGGACAGAATGATGTACAACTCAAAATTTTAAACTTATGGATATGACAACGCTTCAACAAAATTTAGTTAACGCTAAAAAAGTTATGAATAAAGTAGACGGTGGTAGTTTTACTAGTGGTAACGTTAATCTTTCACAAACAAATATGACTGACTCTACGGGATTATTATCATCACCCACACCACTACCACAATCAGTTCCAACCCCTAACATAACAGAGTCAAGACAAGACCTATCACCAAAATCTAATATAACAGAAGATAGAATAAATAAATCAAGATTGCCAGACGCTATTAAACAAGCCATGATAAATAATCCTATACCAGATATTCCTTTTAATGGTGGTGGCGTGGGACTTACTGATGAATTTTTATCTGGTGTACAAGAACAAATGAATAAACAGGGTATGGGAACATCCGAACCACAAACTAATAACACAACACCACAAATTAATAATGTGGTACCACCAATTGGAAAAACCACAAAAAAAATATCATCTAAAAATTTAAAGTCCATAATTAAAGAATCTGTAAAAGAACTATTAGATGAAACTATTGGTTTAAAAACAGATAATGACGAAAATTTCCAGTTCCGAGTTGGTGATAGAATTTTTTACGGAAAAATTACATCCAGTAAAACTGTTAAATAATTACCTAAAACACCTTTGACATATTCAATATATTGTTTTATTATTGAGGTATGAATAAAGCAAAATACAAAATCCTTGTACTACCAAGTGATAGAACGGGGGTGTCTAAATTTAGGTCTGTTGACCCACACACTTACTTACAAGATATGTATCCAGAAGATTTTTGGGTGGATATTGTTTATGAACCACCTTATCATGATAATAATTGGTGGAAACAATATGATTTAATCCATTATCATAGAAGTATTGGTCCTGACTACGACGCATCAAAAGCTGTAGCTAAAAGACTTACTGGTTGGGGAATACCTCACATTATGGATATTGATGATTATTGGTCACCTACACCAGACCATCCAGCTCACCACTTAATTAAGAAAAACGGTATAGATAAAAAAATACAAGAAAATATAAGACTAGCTGGTTATGTAACTACAACCACTAAAGTTTTTGCCGCAGAAATAGCTAAACAAAATAAGAATGTTGAAATTTTCCCGAATGCTATAGACCACGAGGAAAAACAATACGTACCACAACCAACAAAATCAGACAAGGTTAGAATTGGCTGGTTGGGTGGTTCTTCACACATAGAAGATTTAAATATTTTACAAGGTATGGCCGGTAAAATACAAAGTGCCAAAAAAGACGAATTCCAATTTGTTTTATGTGGTTATGACTTACGAGGTAGTATGACTATGATTGATGAAAAAACCGGTAAACAGACTCAACGTCCTATTAAACCAGAAGAATCTGTATGGTACAAATATGAACAATTATTCACTGACAATTATAAAATAGTAAGTGGTGATTATAAAAAAGAATTATTAGGATTTCAGAAAAAAAATATTAGTGGTGATTTAAATTCGGTTTATAGAAGAGTTTGGACCAAACCAATTACAACCTACGCGTCTAATTATAACTATTTTGACGTTAGTATTGCACCTCTTAAAGAACATATTTTTAATCAAGTAAAATCACAATTAAAAGTTATAGAAGCTGGATTCCATAAAAAAGCTTTAATAGCTCAAGATTATGGACCTTACACAGTAGATTGTATAAGTGCTTTAGATAAGGGCGGTATTATAAACTCAACTGGTAATGCTCTTTTGGTTGATTCACATAAAAACCACAAACAGTGGTTTCAACACGTAAAAAGACTAATCGACAACCCTAATTTAGTTGAGGATTTGGGTGAAAGACTTCATGAAACAATAGCACCACACTATAATTTAAAAACAGTGACTGAAAAAAGAGCTGAGTGGTATAAAGAATTAATAAGAAAATCATAAAAAATTAAAAAATGGCAGAAGTAGTAATTAATGACAAAATAAAGACCCACGAAGAGGGCAAACACACTTATATTGGAAAATATAAGGGAAAAGATTTTAAGGCAAGTATGCAAGACATGAATGATGATAGAGAACTTGTTTATATGGAAGGTGAGGAAAATTTCACTGATGAAGATAAGGACGTTATTTTTGAACAATTGGACGACATGAGTTATGTGGACTCTATAGAAGAGGCTGGTAATGATAAAGTATATATAGAAAATAACTATGAAACTTGGTTTGCTTTTAAGTTTGAGGCTTATGGTTCTTATGGTGAGCATAAGTTTATAGTTGAGGAGTATAGTGATGAACACGGTGGTGATGCCACTTTTGTAGAAGGTGAGGATAAATTTAGTGAAGAAGAACAAGAACTAATTTACGAAGCCGTAAACGAATATATGTAATATGGAAGTGTTAATGTGTTTGTTTGTTGTTTTATTTATAATTTTTTTATGTAGATATGTTATGTCAGAGGGGTATAAACGGGAAAACGAAAAACAATTTCTTCATAACTTAGAAAACTTTGATAAAAAAGAAAAAGAAAATGAAACAAAGTAAATTACCAGTTTGGTTTGATGGGGAAACTTATAATGAAGGTGGTAAAGTAAGAAATAGGTTTTCAGGGGAAGAATATGAATTAACACCAGAAGAATTGTCTATGTATGACTTTATAATGGGTAGCCAAATAGTTTTAGAAATGGGAATGATAGACAACCCTAAAATGGTTGAAGACCTAAGAAAAGGACTAGAGTGGTTTAGGATAAATAATAGTAAGGCTTATATGGTCTTATTAGATTAATTAATAAAAAATAAAAAATTAAAAAATGGCAGTAGAGATTAATATTATGGAAAATGGACCTATCTTGGTCAAAGGAGAAACCACAGTAACAAAAGGTGGGGAAAAAGTAGTGGTAAGTGAAAATTACGCATTGTGTAGATGTGGGAAAAGTAAGTCCCAACCAATGTGTGATGGAACACATAAATTAGAAAATTTTAAAGGATAAAAATATGTATTATCAAGCAATCGTGGCATTCGAAACTGGAGTTATGGATAACGAAGGAAATGCTAAAGTTAAAAAATTTAAATATGTTGTGGAAGCTGAGTCTCTTTTTGAGGTTAATAAAAGGTTAGCATCTTACTTATCTGAAGACACTAGAGATTCAGAAATAGTATCAATTGCTAAGGCTCCTTTTGAGGATTTTTTACACCCGGAATTGACCCCTAAGTATTATGGATAAAGAAAGTAACACTTGGAAAGAGATAATGTCAATGGCTAAAAATAATCCAAAACAAATGGACGACACTTCACTATTAAAAAATTTGGGTTTGGATGGGGATACTTTAAAAAAAATCGAGGAGGACACTATTGAGTCCGCCAAAGAAGAGATTAAAGTTAAGGTTAGCTTTATGAATACCTCCACCAACGAAGACCCAAAACACAAATATATAGATGACAGTGGGATGGATTTACGTGCTAATTTAGAAAATCAGGTACATCTTAAACCAAGCGAAATAAAATTAATCCCAACAGGACTACACTTTGAATTACCTGAAAGTATGGAAATACAAGTAAGACCTAGAAGTGGTTTGGCAGCAAAAAATGGTATTACTGTTTTAAATACACCAGGAACTGTAGATAGGGGTTATAGTGGAGAAATAAAAGTTATTTTAATTAATTTGGGTAAGGACACTTTTATAGTAAATCATGGTGATAGAATTGCACAAGCTGTAATTTCACCAGTAATATCTGGTAGGTGGTGTACACTAACTAAAAAAAATAAACTAGCAAATACCAAAAGAAGTGATGGGGGATTTGGTTCAACAGGTATAAATTAAAAATATATTATGTCATTATCAGTAGTATTCAGTTCAAAAGAAATAAATAAAGATTTTATAGAGTTAATAAAAAAAACCTCTGGGGTACATAAAATAGAAATTTTACCATATGAAAATCCAGGAAAATATTCTTTAACTGATGTCTACAATATGGGTTTGAAGGACTCAAAAAATGACATAGTTTTATTTTGTCATGACGATATTAAGTTTGATACTAAAAATTGGGGTAGAAAGTTACTTAAACATTTTGAAAAAAGTGATTATGGTATATTAGGTGTTGCTGGATGTAGGTATTTACCTGAATCTGGAAAATGGTGGGAAATACCATCAGAAATGATGGGTCAGGTTTACCACGAAAATGATGGTAAAAGATGGTTATCAACATATAACCCTAAATTTGGTAATAATATATTACCCTCTGTTTTAGTTGATGGGTTATTTTTTGCTGTTAATAAGAATAACTTATCTAGGGATTTTGACGAGTCCGTTAGGGGGTTCCATTTTTATGATTTAAACTTCTGTGTACAAAACTTCTTGTCTGGTGTTAAAATTGGTGTTATCTCTAATATTGACATTACCCACTTATCTATTGGTCAAACTAATCAAGAATGGGAAAGGAATAGGATTTTATTTAGTGAAAAGTATAGTGATAGTTTACCATTAATGGTTAGCTTAGTTATGCCCGAATTAAAACCTAAAAAAAGTAGTCCTTTAGTTTCTATTATAATTCCTGTTTATAATTATGGAAAAACTTTAGATAGGGCAATAACTTCAGTATTTTCCCAAACCTATAAAAATTTAGAAATTATTATAATAGATGATGGGTCTACAGATAATTTTACAAAGTTAAAACTTAAAAATTTAAAATTACCAAATACTAAAATCATATTTCAAGAAAATGGAGGCCCTTCTAAAGCTAGGAATGAAGGTATAAAAATTTCTAGTGGTGAATATATTTTACCTTTGGATTCTGATGATTTGATGCACCCTACTTACGTAGAACAGTGTATAAAAATTATAACTACAGATAAAAAATATAGCCCTATATATTGTGATACAGTACATGAGGGACAAATGAGGGGTATAGAAAAAAGGCCTGAGTGGAGTAAAGAAAGATTAATTAATGGCCCTTTTATCGTTAATTGTTCTATGTTTAGTAGAGAAGCTTTTGATTCTATAAATGGTTATGACGAAGAACTAAAAGGTTGGGAGGATTACGACATGTGGTTACGAATGATGCAAGAAGGTTATGTGGGTAAAAGAATCCCAAACCCTTTATTTATTTATTTCCACCATGAAAGTGAAGGGACGGTATCCACTATAGCAAATCAAGATACTAAATCACTACACGAAAAAATATTAATAAAAAACAAGTTAATAACTGACCCAGCTAAAACATCTATTTACACTCCTTTAACGAATAATAACACATCATTTAATTCATTTGTATAAAATATGGAAACACTAACAGTATTATGTTCAAACTACAATTCAGATAGGTGGATTGATAACTACTTATTGTCACTTAACAACCAACTTCTTAAGGAGTTTACTATTATATTTGTTGACGCAAATTCTACTGACCACTCACTTAAAACAATTAAAAATTATAAATTTAGAGAAGGTATCACCAAAAAAATTATAGAAAACGATAAAAGAATTACGATTTACGAAGCTTGGAATATGGCTATAGAGGCTAGTAAAAGTGAGTTTGTAATTAATTTTAATACTGATGATAGATTGTTTCCCGGTGCCTTACTAACCCTATACCATTATATGGTACAAAATCCAAATGTTGACATTGCTTATGGTACTAGTTTAATTGTTGGTGATGAGGACCATAATAATATTAGAGGAATACAGAATTGGCCGGAACATAGCCACGAAATATTATTACAAAATTGTATTTGTGGACCATTTCCAATAGTAAAAAAATCAGTACTTGTAAATAATGGATTATTTAACCCAAAATATACTATATCAGGTGATTATGAAATGTGGTTAAGACTATCTAAAAGAAATTACAAATTTAAAAAAATAATTGACTTTTTAGGTTCATACTACGACAACCCTAAAGGGGTTAGTTCCGATAAATCCACACTACAAGAACACATAAAACAAGATACTGAAATAAGAAATTTACATAGATGAAAAAATTAATCTGTTATAGTTTGTGGGGTGATAACCCTAGATATACTGAAGGAGCTATTAGAAATGCTGAATTAGCTAAAGTAGTATATCCTGATTGGATTTGTAGGTTTTATGTTGGTAATTGTGTTCCGATTGATATAATGAATAGATTAACTTCTTTTGATAATGTTGAAATAGTTGAGATGGGTGTTGTTGGTGATTGGACTGGTATGTTTTGGCGTTTTACCGCTGCTAGTGATAAAGATGTTAGTATTATGTTATCTAGAGATACTGATAGTAGATTAACTTTACGGGAAAAGTATTCTGTGGATGAGTGGTTAAATAGTAAGTTTAGTTTTCATATTATGAGAGACCACCCTTATCATTCTACCGAAATTTTAGGTGGTATGTGGGGTGTTAAAGGTGACATATTAGACGGTATAAGTAATTTAATAACTGATTATGTAAAAGGTGATTTTTGGCAAGTAGACCAGAATTTTTTAAGAGAAAAAATTTGGCCTTTAGTTAAAGAAAATTCTTTTACTCACGATGAATTCTTTAGTCATGTTTTTGGTCCTGCTAACCCATATAAATTTAAAAGAGACCCCAAACACTTTATTGGTCAAGCTTACGATGGTGATGATAAAATATTAGACGATAATGTATATTTTAATGATTACTTAGATAAGTCTAAAAAAATATAACAATATGAGAGTTTACGCAAATATAATGACAAAAAATGAGGAGCTACTACTAAACGAACTACTCCCAATATGGAATAACTACCCAGTAGAAAAATTTATCTTTTATAACGATAATTCTACAGACGGTAGCGTTAACCTTATAAAATCCTACTTAGGTGATAGAGCTGTTATTCTTAATGATAATTTAGAAGAATTTAATGAATCACACAATAGGTCTAGAATGTTAGAATATAGTAGAGAAGATGGGGCTACTCATGTTATAGCTTTTGATTGTGACGAATTACTCTCAAATAATACTATAACTAATTTTAATGAGGTTATTAATATGTATGAAACTAAAGACGTTTATCTTTACTGGTATAATGTTGTAAATAACACTTTAAGTGAGACTAGGAATGACCCTTCTTACATACATAACTATCGTAGTTTTATATTACCACTTAAAAATACTGGTAAATTTAACTTAGCTTTATGGAAATACCACACACCTAGAACACCACAAATCAACCTACCTAAAAGCACAACTAAAGATTATGGTGTTATACACCTACAATCAATTAATACAAAATTTTACGCCTTAAAACAATTATGGTATAAACACTATGAGTATGTTAAATATAACCACCCGGTAACATTTATTAATCAAAGATATGACCCAGTAATTAATAATTTAAATTTTATGTCTGTACAAACACCAGAAGAAATTCTTGGTGATATAAAATTTGACCACACGGTATATGATAAGATGTGTGAACATAAAGGATATTTAAAATTTATAAAAGAAAATTATAATAGTGAGTTAGTTACTTTTGGTTCTGAGTTTTTAGATTAAAATATTTACGAATATAAAAATAATATGTATATTTTAGTATGGACCATCACGATAAACTAAACTTCGAAGAAATCACTAAATTTATTAAAGATGATAGTGTTGTTGTAGATGTTGGGGCACATATAGGTGGTTATTGTGATTTTTTTTTAGAGAAGTTGGGTAAGTCAGGTAAAATATACGCTTTAGAAATACACCCAAAGAACTACGCTAGACTGTATAATAAATATAAATTATTAAATAATTTAGTTTTGATTCATAAAGCTGCTTCTAATAATGACGGGGTTGAGGATGTGTATCATAACGGTAGTCCCGGACATACCCAAACTACTAATATATTAGGTAAAGACACTAATGAAGTAAGTGTGCCTAGAATTGGTTCGATACAGAGTATTAAATTGGACACACTATTACATAATGAAAATAGTATAGATTTAGTAAAGATTGATGTTGAGGGTGCTGAGATAAAAGTTTTAGAAGGATTATCTAAAATACATAATAGAATTAATCATTTACTTATTGAATGTCATTTTGATAAGGATTGGGGCAGGATAAAAGACCTTTTACTTAATGAGTATAATTTTTTGTGTTACGATTTAAGTGATAAAAACAATATAGATATTACCACTGACAAACGAGCTTATCAGTGTTTATGTAAAAAAAAATAATTTAATATGAAAAAAGTAATAGTTACAGGAGGGGCTGGATTTATAGGTTCACATTTAGTGGATAAATTAATATCTAAAGGTGTGACAGTTATTGTATTAGATAACCTATCATCAGGTAAAGAAAAAAATATAAATCCCAAGGCTACACACATAAATGTGGATTTAAGTACTATGGATACCAAAAAATTTCATTGGGAGTTATATCCTATGAAGTTTTTTAAAAATGTCGACACCGTTTTTCATTTGGCAGCTACACCACAAGTACAATATTCCATAGAGAACCCAACAGATAACAATAATTTAGACTCTTTAATTAATATTTTAGATTTAAGTAGGGTTATAGAAGCAAAAAGATTTGTATTCAGCAGTAGTTCTGCTGTTTATGGTAACCCAACTTACACACCAATAGATGAAAATCACCCACTAAACCCATTAAGTCCTTATGCTCTACACAAATTAATTGGTGAACAGTATTGTAAACTGTACTCGAACTTGTATAATTTAGATACAGCGTGTTTAAGGTATTTTAATGCATATGGTAATAGAATGCCTAACAAAGGAGCTTACAGAAGTGTAATATCTATTTTTATGGAACAAACTGAAAAAAAACAACTACTTAATATTGTAAATGACGGTGAACAAAAAAGAGATTTTGTACATGTAGAAGACATTGTCCAAGCAAACATTCTATGTGCTGAATCAAAAAATAATCTTAATGGTGAAATATTTAATGTGGGTACCGGTAAAGCTTTTACTGTTAATGAAATAGCTAATATGTTTGGTGGTGAAAAAAAATATGGTGAGCTTAGGATTGAACCCAAGGATTCGGTAGCTGAAAACGCAAAAATAATTTTAGACTTGGGTTGGTCACCTACGGGAAACTTAAATAATTGGATAAATAAAATATTAAATAATGAATAGTAAGACCATATCTTTATGTATTACGTGTTATGATGGTGATTATCATTTACTTAATACATTATTAAATGAGTGTAAAAAACAAACTGTACCACCTAATGAGATTATAATATCTTCTAGTGGTTTGGGTAGTGAATCTTTGTTAGGTATTGGTATGATAAAAATAAAAGGAGTGGAGGTGCCGATTATTAGTGTGAATTTTTTAGATAGACATTCTGAAGGTAGAGCAAGAAATGAAGGCGGTTTAAAATCAAATATGGACATTATACAGTTTTTTGATGTAGATGATACCCCACACCCCCAAAGAATAGAAATAACCAAAAAAATATTCGAGACTACTAATTGTGACGCTTTAGTCCACAGTTACCAAACTAATAATAAAGGGTTTGAGTCTTTAACTTTTACACCTTCTAAAGTTTTTGATTGTAGGTGGAACCCTGATAATGGTTTGGGTGGTGGCCAACTTATAGCTAACAAAGAATGTAATATAGCTCATGGCCCTATAACAATAAAAAAAGAGATTTCAGAAAGTATAAAATACACTTTTGATAGTAGAGCTGCGGATTGTAAATTTGCTGGCAAATTAATGGAAAATAACTATAAAGTATTTTATTATGATGATATATTAATGAATTATAATTTATAACATGGAAAACTACACTACATACTGTTGGTGGACAGGTGATAACGAACTATCAGAAAATAGAAAAAAGTCCTTAGAGACCATGAAAATAGCACCTGGGGGTAATATTGTCTTCATAGATAAGGACAATTTAAAAGATTATATATTACCGGAATCCCCATTACATGAAGGGTACCATTACCTTTCACCAATCCAAAAAGGTGATTATTTAAAATGTTATTTTATGCATCATTATGGTGGTGGTTATAGTGATATAAAACAAACTTCTAAACCGTGGACTGAATACTTTGATAGGTTAAATGAAAATAAAGATTTGTACGCTATAGGGTATGGTGAAAGGGAACCAAATCATGTAGCTTGTCTAGAAGATTGTAGGTTAGACCCTCAAGAATCAATTAAATGTAGAACCAACACACTTAGTGAAGATGGTAAATCGTGGACATCCCAACACCTAAGAAATAACTGGACTAAGTTAATTGGTTGTGGGTTAATGATTTGTAGAAAAAATACACCTTTTACTCGTGACTGGTGGGAAGCTTTAAATGAAAAAATGGATGGATACCTAGAAGAATTAAAAAAGTACCCCTCTCAATGGCCTCGAGATTCTCATAACCATGTAAACCCTAATACTGGTGAAAAATCTAAATATCCAATTGCGTGGGCGGTATTACACGGACATGTATATCATCCACTAACTTTAAAACACCATAAAAATATAGACCAGGATTTAACCTACCCTGTAATGAGTAATTACCAATAACTATGAGTTCACATTCACACTGGTCTACGGCCACCGATAAAATTTTTATTAAAAAAATATATGATAATATAGGGGCATACATCAATCAAGGAACTATCCTAGATTTAGGTGTTGAGGATTATAATTTTGATTGTAATGGGTTTATTGATAACCAGTCTGTAAAATATTGGCAATTGGAACCTAATCGAGTTTGTGGAAATAATGATGGTTTTTTTAATTGTACCGTACAGGAATGTTTGGACAAGTATCCTGGTAATGAAAATAAATTTGATTCTATATTAGATTTTGGGGTTTTGGGTTGGAATGGAATTAGGTTTTCCCAAGAAGAACAAGAAAAATATATTAGTGTTATCCTTAAACTCTTAAAACCTGGTGGTTTATATATTTTACATGGTGATAGAGTTGAGGAGGATGAAGAGTATAAAATTAATATAGATAAATTTATATCTCCTAACTTTGAGTTGGTTTCGGTTATGGGGTTTAAGTCTCATGAGATTATAGAGTGCCCTAGATGGGGTACCGTATGGGATATAAGATTTTTTAAGAAAAATATAAAAATATGAAAAAAGTATTACTAGACTGTGGTGCAAATCATTTTCAAGGACTTAAAAAATTAATAACTGACTTAGATGTTGATTCAGGGTGGGTTGTGCATTCTTTTGAACCTAACCCTAACATTAGTGTTCCTGCACCCCCCAACGTCACACTTCATCGTAAAGCGATATGGATAGAAGATGGTATACAACCATTTGCTGTAGAATCTTCAAGAGCGGAGACGGGGTGTGATATTAATACTGGTGGTGGTTCCACACTAAACCAGAATGAGTTAATTCAAAACCTTTCCTCACCAGTAAGTTTTACTAAAATAGATGTACCAACCATAGACTTCTCCGAATTTATAAAAAATAATTTTTCAAAAGAGGATTACATAGTGGTTAAAATGGACATTGAGGGGGCTGAGTTTGAGGTCATATCTAAATTAATAGATACCGGGGTGGTACATTATATTAATTACTTACTTATCGAATATCACGATAAAACTTTTAAAACAGCACCTATAACACCTAGACCATTTTCACGAATTAAGTGTGAACAAATAAAATTTTTTAACGATAATAATATTAAATTTGAATTATACTAATGAAATACAAAAACACAAATAAATTAATGATTGTGGCTCATGCAGATGATGAGTTAATTTGGGCTGGTGAAACACTACTAAAAGAGAAAGGACAGTGGGATATACTTTGTGTTGTTACACCAGACCACCAAAGTAAATTTAGGATACCAATGTTTTTAGAGAGTGTAAGTAACTACCTAGAATGCAACACTACAATGTTAGACTTTATAGATACTGGATGGAGGAGTAACACTCAAGCAAACCCAATCCGTGGTGATATAAACATACCTATTTTAGAAAAGATTAAAAGTAAAGAATGGTCTATGATTTTAACTCACGGTGAATCCGGTGAATATGGTCATTACCACCACACTCAAGTACACCAATCAGTAAAAAGTATATTAACTGAAATTAATAAACTAGAAAAGCTTTTTGTGTTCGACCCAATTAAACACCCACATCCTTTAGTTTTATCTAAAGAAAAATTATCTTTGTTCGAAACCACATACGATATTGAAAGTAACTTACCACCAAGTCACCCTAGACAATGGATACATGGATGGAACACTAGTATGGGTTGGGAGGAGAGAATAGTAAATTACAAAACTAAAAAAATATTATGAAAAATGAATTATGTATACACCACCACTTAGGTTTAGGTGACCATTTTGATATGAACGGTATGGTTAGAAATTACCTTAAGGAATATGACAAAGTACATATTTTTTCTAAACCAAATTACTACAAAATGATTGATTACATGTATAGGGATGAAGATAATATTTTAGTAGTTGAGATTCCTGGTGGTCCACAGGAGGTAATGCAGGCTGAGGAATATTATAGAAATAGTAATTGTGGTGAATTTTTGAGAATTGGTTTTGAGCATTATCCCTTTGGGCAAGAAGAATTATATGATAAGAATTGTTGGGAGTTTTTTTATGAACAGGTTGACGTTCCTTATGAAGTTAGAACTGATATGTTTCACGTGAAACGTGACAAAGAAGGTGAAAATACACTACTTACTAAACTAAATCCAAACAAAGAAAAATTTATCTTTGTACATGATGATAAATCTAGGGGGTTCGAAGTTAGACGTAATTATTTTTTAGATAAAAATTTATTAGTTTTAGAAAATGATGTTAGTGAAAATATTTTTCACTTTATAAAATTAATAGAAGAAGCTGAAGAAATACATTGTATGGAAAGTTCTATGAAGTCATTGATTGACCTTTATGCTAAAACTGATAATATTTTTTACCACGATTTTAGAAATCAGCCTATTGGTAACTTAACTCACAAAAAATGGAATGTCATAAAGTATGACTGAGTTAATAAATTATAACTTTATGACTAGACCCGCATCTCATTGTGTGGATTCTTCTGAAGAATTTTACAATTCTTGTGGTGTAAGTAGGGGGAACAAAAATGGGTTTTCCATAGAAACATTAAAAGATGGTGATGTTATTTTTGTAAAAACAGACTTTATACATAACGGTACGTTCCAAAAACAAATACTACCACAAATAAAAACAAAATTTATTTTAGTTACTGGGGTATCTTCTTTTTCTGTTGACGAGGGGGATAGTTCGTACTTGGATATTTTAAATCACCCTAACTTAGTTAAATGGTTTTGTACTAACCCACCCATTAAACCCAACGAAAAAATAGTTTGGTTACCTATTGGGTTTGAGGAACGTGAACGTGATGGGGGTAATGTTAAAATTTTAAATAATTTTTACAAAAGCCACACGCCTTGGGATAAAAAAGAAAATAAAATTTACATACCTCACCATTCTAATACGTTTAAAGATAGAAATTCTATAATAGAAAAATTATCTTTAGAGTCTTATGTAGTAACCGAACCAACTAGACTTTCTTTTGAGGAGTATCTAAAAAATATGGACAAGTATAAGTTTGTTTTGTCTTTGCGGGGTGCTGGGTGGGATTGTCATAGACACTATGAATGTTTACTAGTTGGTTCCGTGCCAATTATGGAAAAAGGCCCAATTCAAAAGTCTTTCGAAAGTAATGGTTTACCTAATTTAGAAATAGGTGAAATTTCACAGAATATATTTGATGACCATTATAATTTTTTATCAAGTAAGAATTTCTTGACAATGGACCATCATTTTAATAAAATTAACAATATAAAATAATAATACTATGATAGACATATCTTTTGATAAAAACCCAATCCTTTATAGAGATTATGAAGCGTGTCAAAACATGCTATCTACTATAAAAAATGAAGACTATAATTACCCAGAAAACGTAACTTTATTTCACATATACACCGAATTTAGAACAGATAAAGAGGTAGAATGTTTAAAGTCTTTTTTGGCTACACAAAACCTAGATAAATGTAAGCTTATAATTTGGTCGGATTACGATATAAACGATAATCCACTAATCCAAAAATATAAAAAATATTTAGATTTACGTTTATGGGACGCTAAAAAAGAAGCTGAGGGTACTGTTTTAGAAGGTATACCACATTTAGATGCTATAGATGATAAACACTACCTACAAAGTGATTTATTAAGAATATTAGTTCTTTATAAGTATGGGGGTGTGTGGGTTGATATGGATATTATATTTTTAAGGGACTTTAGACCTATCTTAGACCAAGAATATATGTACCAATGGGGTGGTGATACCGATTTTTCAAACCAGGGAGCTTGTGCTACGGTACTTTCCGGTTTTAAAGAAAGTGAGTTTATGTTTAAACTATTACAAGGAATAGTAGAGTCTAGAATTATTCCAGCTACTACAATATGGGGTAAAGATTTGTTCGCTACGTTATGGAAAAAATGGCCTAATTTTACTATTTTTCCATCACCATTTTTTAATACGGAATGGTTAATTAGTAAAAAAGATGTTAAATTAAGTGAAGATATAGAAAGTGGTTGGTTTATTAATAATGGTGTTGGGGACAAACATTTATTTTTAGATTCATTTGCTTGGCACTGGCATAACTCAAGTAAAAAACATTTACCAATACAAGAGGGGTCTAAATTTTATGCTTTACAAAAATTAACAAATAAAAGATTAAAAGAAAAAGGAATATTATGAAAATAGAGGTTTCAATAGGAGAAGTGGTTGATAAGATTACCATACTACAGATTAAAGAAGAAAAAATTATAGATTTATTAAAACTAGAACATATAAAGCATGAATTATTGGTTTTAGAAAATACGCTTACAGAATCAAAAATAGTGGTACCTATAAATCTAATAGAAAAACTTAAAGAAGTTAATTTAAAATTGTGGGATGCTGAAGATATTATACGTGATAGGGAAAATAGGAATTTATTTGACGATGAATTTGTTAAATGTGCAAGACTAGACGCTAAGTTAAACGACGAAAGATTTTTAATTAAGAATGAAATAAATAATGCTTGTGAATCTAACATTAAAGAACAAAAATCATATGAGGGACTTTATTCCGCAAATTGAGCCTTGGATAGACGATAATGAATTAAAACACTTAAAGAGAGTGGTGGATTCTACCTATGTTGTGGAACACGAACTAACTAAGGAATTTGAGTCTGTAATTAAGGAGTATACTGGTAGTAAACACGCTGTAGCCATGACTAATGGTACTATGGCTTTATATTCTTGCCTATTAGCTTTAGGACTTAAACCTGGTGACGAAGTAATTGTACCTAATCTGACTTTTATAGCTAGTTCAAACGCTGTTTTAATGGCTAATGGGGTACCTGTATTATGTGAGGTAACTAAAGACACTTTGTGTTTGGACCCTGTTGAATTAGAGAAATGCATAACTAAGAAAACTAAGATAATAATGCCAGTACACCTATATGGTCAAAGTGCTGATATGAAATCAATTACAGAAATAGCTAAAAAATATAATTTAAAAATATTAGAGGATGCGGCACAGGGTGTTGGTGTTTTTTCTGGTGGTAAACATGTTGGTACTTTTGGGGATTGCGGGATACTTTCTTTTTATGGTAATAAAACAATTACTTGTGGTGAAGGGGGTGTTATTTTAACAGACGATGATGAAATAGCTAAAGAATGTTATAGGTTAAAAAATCACGGTAGGGATAGAAAGGGTATTTTTGAACACGAGCATATAGGTTTTAATTTTTGTTTTACTGAAATGCAAGCCGCTATTGGGATATCTCAAATGGAAAAATTAGATAGAATAATAGATAGAAAAAATACTTGTCACGAAAAATACAAAAGTGGTTTAGTGGGTATTGGGGACCTATCTTTCTTTGAGTTTACTGAGTCTACCCGACCTGTTCACTGGTTTACATCGATATTAACTAGTTACAAAATAGAACTTTCTGATTATCTTTTAGAAAAAGGGATACAAAGTAGGTTTTTCTTTTATCCCCTTAATTTACAACCTTGTTATAAAAACGTTTTAGATACTAGTGGGGACTTTAATATTAGTAGTGAAATGTATGATAAAGGTTTGTCGTTACCATCCAGTTATAACTTAACAGATGAGGAACAAAATTATGTTATTAAAACAATTAAAGAATTTTTTAAAAAGAAATGAATATACCATTAGTCAAAAATACAATAAATAAAGAAGATATAGATAAATTAATAGAGTGGTTAAAAACGTACCCTAGATTAACTAAAGGCGATTTAACAATAGAGTTTGAACAGTTATGGTCTAAATTTATGGGTGTAAAGCATTCTATTTTTGTTAATTCTGGTTCTTCTGCTAATCTAGTTATGGTTTATGCGTTAATAGAATCAGGTATTTTAAAAATAGGTGATGATATTATAATACCTTCACTATCCTGGTCTACAAGTTTAGCACCAGCTATACAGTTTGGACTTAACCCAGTTTTATGTGATTGTAATAAGGAAGATTTATCGGTAGATTTAGAGCATCTGGTGTCTTTAATTAAAGATAGACAACCTAAATGTATGATGATTGTACCTATATTAGGTCTAGTACCACAAATGGATAAAATAATGGATATCTGTGAAAAATATAACGTTGTTTTAATTGAGGATGCTTGTGAGTCTTTAGGTTCTAAATTTAATGATAAAAAATTAGGTTCTTTTGGGTTAATGTCGACTTTTTCAACTTATTTTGGTCATCACATATCTACTATCGAAGGTGGTATGGTTTGTACTAATGATGATGATTTTGCTAACTTATTAAAATCACTTAGAAGTCATGGTTGGGCTAGAGACATGGATACAAATGCTCAAGAAAAATTACGTAAAGAATATAATGTGGATGATTTTAATACACAATATACTTTTTACCACACTGGATTTAATTTACGGTCCACCGACCTTCAGGCTTTTCTTGGTATAGGTCAATTAGAAAAATTACCTATGGTGGTAAAAAATAGGTGTGATAATTTTAAACTATATTATGAATTATTGGATGACTCTTTTTGGAAACCAAAGCTAAGAGACACTGATTACATTTCAAATTTCGCTTTTCCAATAATACACGAAAAAAGAAATGAGTTAGTAAAACTATTAAATGATAATAATATAGAAAACAGACCATTACTAGCTGGTTCTTTAGGTAAACAACCCTATTGGTATAAAAAATATGGTATAAATAAGTTACCTAATGTAGATGATATAGATACCTTTGGATTATATCTACCTAATAATCACGAAATGTCAGAAGAAGAAATAAAAAAAGTTTGTAACGTCTTAAACTCCATAGTATAATGAGTGAGGCAAAACCAATACCCCAAGACTTATATAATGAAATTTTGAGTACCATGCCTATAATTTGTGTAGATGGGATTATACAAAAAGGGGATGAGACACTTTTATTATTAAGGGATAATGAACCTGAAAAAGGTAAATGGTGGTTTCCTGGTGGTCGTGTTTTAAAAGGTGAAAGATTGGAAGATGCTATTATTAGAAAGATAAAAGAGGAGACTGGTTTACTTTGTGAAGTTTTAGAAATGTTAGACATCACCCAAACATCATTTACAACAGGACCTAATGATATACCAGTACACACAATTAATGTCTGCTTTACTTTAAAAATAAAAAGTGGTGTCGTATCTCTAGATAGTGAACATAATGAGTATGGTTGGTTTACAGAAGCTCCAGAGACCGCACATTCAGTAATAAAATATATTTTTAAAAAATTAAAAAAATGAAAACAGCACTAATAACAGGTATTAACGGTCAGGATGGTTCTTATCTTGCTGAATTTTTATTGGATAAGGGTTATGAGGTTTGGGGTATACTAAAACGTAATTCTGTGGCCGAAAATCAAACAGCTAGAATACCAGATAATATTTTTAAAGAGTTGAATTTAGTTTATGGTGATTTAACTGACCTTTCGTCTATAATAAGTGTAATTCAAAAATGTGTACCTGATGAAATTTATAATCTAGCTGCACAATCTCATGTTAGGATTAGTTTTGACCAACCAATATATACTTCTAATGTAACTGGTCTAGGTGTTTTAAATTTACTAGAAGCTGTTAGATTAACTGACCCTAAAATTAAAGTATACCAAGCCAGTTCTTCAGAAATGTTTGGTAATAGTATTGATGAGGATGGGTACCAACGAGAGACCACACCACTTAACCCTGTTTCACCATATGGTTGTGCTAAGGTTTTTGGTTACAACATATGTAGAAATTATAGAAACTCGTATAATATGTTCATTTCTAATGGTATTTTATTTAACCACGAATCACCTAGAAGAGGAATTAATTTTGTAACAAATAAAGTCGCGAAAGAGGCTGTAAAAATAAAATTGGGGTTGTCTGATGAATTAAAATTAGGTAATTTAGATGCTAGTCGGGATTGGGGTCACGCTAAAGATTACGTTGAAGCGATGTGGTTAATGTTACAACAGGATAAACCTGGTGATTATGTTTGTTCGACTGGTGTTTCTCATAGTGTAAAAGACTTGGTAGAGTACGTGTTCAACTCATTAGGGTTGGATTGGTCCAAATATGTATCTGTGGATGAAAAATATCTTAGACCCGAAGAACTAAAACACTTAAAAGGTGATTGTTCTAAAATTAAAAAGGATTTGGGTTGGTCACCTAATTATAACTTCGAGTCTATGATGGACGAGATGATTGAGTATTGGGTAGAATATTATGAAAAATAATTTAGTTACTTTAGTTACTGGTGGTAGTGGGTTAGTTGGTTCTTCAATAACCGGTAACACCCTTAAGGTTGGTAGTAGTTTTGATTTACGAGATACATCTGTAACCAATAAACTATTTTCGGACCTACAACCAGATAATGTTATACATTGTGCTGGTAGGGTAGGTGGTTTAGGTGGTAATATGAATATGAAGGGAGAATTTTTCTACGATAACATAATGATTAATACTAATGTTATAGAATCATGTAGGAAATACGGTGTAAAAAAATTAGTTTGTTTTTTATCTACTTGTGTGTTCCCTAATGATGTTGAGTATCCACTGACTGAAAAGAAAATTCATTTGGGTCCACCACACACCTCAAACGATGCTTACTCATATGCAAAACGTATGGCTGATATACAAATTCGTGCATACAGAGAACAATACGGTCTTAATTACGTATCAGTTATACCAACTAACATATATGGACCTAACGATAATTTTGATTTGGTTAATGGGCATGTTGTGCCTTCATTAATTCATAAATGTTATTTGGCTAAAAAAAATAACACACCTTTTAAAATATGGGGTAGTGGTAAACCTTTAAGAGAATTTATTTTTTCTAAAGATGTAGGAAAATTAACAGAATGGGTTTTAAAAAACTATGAAGAGGAAGAACCTATTATATTTTCTACCTCACAAGAAGTTTCAATAAGAGATGTGGTTGGTTTGATTGTTAAACACATGTCTTTTACTGGTGACGTAGTTTGGGAGGATGATAAACCTGATGGACAATTTAGAAAACCTAGTGATAATAGTAAATTATTATCTTACTTACCGGATTTTAAATTTACTAGTTTAGATAAAGGTTTAAAAGAAACTATAGATTGGTTTATAGATAATTATGAAAATTGTAGAAAATAAAAATTTAAATAAATAATAATGGGAAGAAGAAGTAAAAAATTAAGTAGAGATGAACAACAAGAAGTAGAAGAGTGGATTTACCAAAATAACACTGAAGAAATTAGAATGACTGACACTATGACCATAAATGTTAAGTGTAAAACAGAAAATCAAAAATCCTTAGTAAATTCTATAAAAG